>Ga0208794_1000041_pt1 | contig 190550 bp, 174 predicted proteins | sample 32_taG_FD_184106 | JGI IMG/M metagenome (GOLD analysis project Ga0208794, IMG submission 184106) | Marine viral communities from the Gulf of Mexico - 32_GoM_OMZ_CsCl metaG (SPAdes) (version 2) | ecosystem: Environmental > Aquatic > Marine > Oceanic | place: Atlantic Ocean: Gulf of Mexico... | reverse complement strand
AGTGGCGAGAAGGTCAGCTTTTCAGGTACCATTTTGGAAGCGGCTGTTGGTGCTTGATGGATTGGTTAGGTTCTTGAAATCATAGCACTTTCAGCCGCTTTCTTTTATACCCTGTGAGAAATCCAGGTTAGAGCTTTCTGAACTTGAAGGAGTTCAAATACTAATACCAATGCATGATGCTGCTTTATTTCAGCATACTAACCAAGTGGAACCTCATTTAGTGGTTAAAATCTTTGAAGATGTAATGACTAGGGAGCTCTCCGGAAAGGTAGTCGGCAAGGCGTCTATTGAACCATTTTATAAGATAAGTAATTAATCACATGTAACTCGAGAGACGGTATAACAAGGCGTTGCTAGTGGACAAATTTTCCTCTGCGCTCCATATTTGCCGCAGAGCGCGGCGTTAGAATTTAATCGGAGTAATTCTTGGATACTATTATCGAATGGATTAGTAACAATCACACTTGGGTATTCAGTGGTGTAGGAATATTTATCATTGGCGGAGTAATTGCTCTTTTCAAAAGAAAGGGGGGCGACGGTATTAGTCAGAAACAACGCTCGGGAAATAACTCCACGAATATTCAGGCGGGTGGAAATGTTGAATTTACTCAGAAAAATGACAAGTAAATCTAGTCAAAAGCAAGATGCAGGTGATAATTCAACAAACCTGCAGGGTCAACAAGTAATAGTTAATCAAGGTGTTTCATATTCAGACGCAAAGGAAATTGCAAATGACGTTTTCAAGGCCAATTTTATCGAGCTAAAGAAAGAAGCCGCTGCTATAGCCCAAGAAAGAGCTGAAGAGATAACGGAGAAGGTTATTTCAGAGCTTAATGAAAGGCACCCAGAGTCCTTGAGTGAGTTCGAACAACCCGCAATGCAAGATGCTTTGTTTAATGTGCAAAAAAAATATGCAATCAGTGGTGATCAAGACTTGGGTGATCTCTTGGTAGATATTTTGGTGGATAGGGCTTCTGAACCCAAGAGGAACATGGTTCAAATCGTTCTTGATGAATCTCTTAGTATTGCACCAAAATTAACAATTGAACAATTCGATACTTTGACGCTCAATTTTTTGCTGGTAAGAACCCGAAGATTGGATGTTAAAAACTATGACGAACTCATTGCTCATTTTAAGAAAAGAGTTGTCCCATTTGTAGAGAATTTGTCCGATTCTCACTCAGACTATACTCATCTAGAGTATTTGGGATGTGGCCATGTAAGGGCTGGAAATTACGGGCAGCTGGAACAGCGACTCAGAGATACGTATAAAGCCTTTTTCTCAAGTGGGTTCACCCATGAGGAGTTAATTGCTGAAATAGGTGAAGGTCATAACCTAACAGGGCTAATAATTCCTTGCTTTCATGATTCTAGTAAGTTGCAAATTGGCGTCCTAGATGAAAGTGTTCTTGAGCACATTTCAGAAATAAATGGGCTCGGCCAAGAGGTAGTGGCTAAGCTTAAACAATATTTTACCAAAACAACAAAGAATCAAAACGACATAAAAGCCATGTTTATAGAGGCTATTCCAGAGATGGAAAAAATATTTGATACATGGAATAAGTCTTCCTTTAATCAATTTGAGTTAACAAGCGTAGGTATAGCAATAGCACACGCTAATTATAGAAGACGAACAGGTGAAGCTATGGATCTTTCAATATGGATAAAATAATTCTAACAAGTAGCTGCAACGGAAAAATACTCGCTGAGCTCTCATTTTGCCGGTGAGCTAGACGTTATACAAAGCGTCCGTCTTGACGTACGTACCCAAAGGCGTACATTAGTGAAAAGCTTAACACATAAGAGGTGCGTCATGACCGGAATCACAGCCACTGAGGCGCGCAGCAATCTATATCGCTTGATCGACGAGACCGCCGAGTCTCACCAACCCATCGTTATCATGGGTAAGCGGAACAAAGCCGTCCTGGTTTCCGAGGAAGACTGGTCTGCCATTCAGGAAACACTTTACCTGCTCTCCGTGCCGGGTATGCGGGAGTCTATTCGTGAGGGGATGGATACCCCCGTGGATGAATGCGATGAGGAGCTGGACTGGTGACATGGACGTTGGTTTACACCAAGCAAGCTCAGAAAGATGCAAAGAAACTGGCCTCCAGCGGCCTCAAACCAAAAGCCCAGGAATTGTTGGCGCTGATTGCAGAGGACCCTTACCGCAAGCCGCCACCGTTTGAGAAACTCATTGGGGATCTCTCGGGGGCCTATTCACGCCGCATCAATATTCAACATCGTCTGGTTTACCAAGTACTGGAAGAGGAACGGGTGGTGAAAGTTCTGAGGCTCTGGAGCCACTACGAATAATGCATAATCAACAACAGCGCATCAGCGTGTCTACCGCTGCGCCCTTTTCGCCGACAGTTCAGGCGCGCCCATGCCATCCGTATCGCCCTAGCATCGGAAGATATTCAGCAGCCCGAAAAGACGCTACGTACTGTCATAGAGGTCGATGAATACCCTGCCTAGTTTTACATCCGCCGTCGAGTAACCGCGAACACGGCCAACCACGAATCCCCACTTTGACAAGACGGCCCCAACCCATGACCCGCAAAACCCTAAGCCTCAAAACGAAAAGACCAACAGAGCCCAAACCCACCAACGAAGTCGAAGACCCAACCACCACCGACCCCATAACACGCTTCCTAAACGGCACCGCCATTCATCCCTCCCCACGCCTGTATTTAGCGCCCAGTGATCAGCCCCGCACAGTGCGGGCGATGGATTTGATTACGCCCATCGGCATGGGGCAGCGGGGCTTGATTGTGGCACCGCCCGGTTCTGGCAAAACGACGCTGCTGAAGCATATCTGCCAAGCCGTAGCAGAGGCTTACCCAGAGATAAAACTGTATGCCTTGCTGATTGATGAGCGCCCAGAAGAAGTCACCGACTTTAAGCGCAGCGTCTCGGCTGAGGTGCATGCCTCGTCGTCCGATGAAAGCTACGCGAACCATGTGCGGATGGCCGATCAGTTGCTGGATAAAGCGCGCAAGCAGGCAGGCGAGGGGCTCGATGTGATGATCGTGATCGATTCACTCACCAGGCTTTCGCGGGTTCACAATGCCGAGCAGCGGGGCAATGGGCGCACGATGTCGGGTGGATTGGATGCCCGTGCGATGGAAATCCCCCGCAAGCTGTTTGGCGCAGCGCGAAAGATCGAAAACGGCGGCTCGCTCACCATTCTGGCCACGGTGCTGGTGGATACGGGAAGCCGAATGGATCAGGTGATTTTTGAGGAGTTTAAGGGCACGGGCAATATGGAGCTGGTGCTATCACGGGACGTGGCGAATCAACGAATTTTCCCGGCGATTGATATTGCCAAAAGCAGTACTCGCCGAGAAGAGCTGTTGATGGATGCAAAAGATGTTGAAAAAGTAAGGACACTGCGCAGAGCGTTAACACCGCTTAAGCCCATAGAAGGCGCTCAGAAGCTGCTTGCACTGTTGGAGAAATACCCCACGAATGCCGAGCTGTTGGAGGCTTTTTCGCCCGCTGAGTAGAGGTGAAGCTCACCCTTGTAGTCTTAAAAGTGAGCTTCTTGGTGAACGCTTAACGGCTGCTTTTTTTAACGTGGTTCAGGTTAGACGCGGGCACGGCTTTTTTGACCGGGAAGCCTTCCACTTCTTTGCGCTCAATCGTGTTTTTCAAGCGCCTTTCAATCGCACACAGGTTTTTAAAGTCGCTGATATCGACCAGCGAGATGGCTTCACCGGAGGCACCCGCGCGGCCGGTGCGGCCAATGCGGTGGATGTACTCTTCCGGCTGGAAGGGTAAATCGTAATTCACCACACGGCTGAGTTCACCAATATCCAACCCCCGCGCGGCGACGCCTGTAGCCACCAGGTACTTCAGCTCACCCGATTTGAACTGATCCAACACTTTTTCACGCATGGCTTGGCTTCTGCCGCCATGGATGGAATCCGCTTGAATGCCGCGTTTTTCCAACTGAGCCACCAGCTTGGCCGCGCTGTGCTTTTTCTCGACAAAAATCAGCGCCTGATCCCACGCTTGCTCGGTGATTAGGTGGCTTAACAGGGCGGACTTGGTGTCTTTGTCGACCGTGATCAGCCACTGTGTGATGGTGGCGGCGGCGCGCACGTTGGGCGCAATGGAGATGTTCGCCGCCATGTCGGTCATTTTGCTGTCTGAAAACGCGTGGGCGATGGCGCGCACGTCGTTGGTCATGGTGGCCGTGAAGAGCAGGTTCTGTCGGTTCTCCGGCAGGCGCACGATGATTTTGTGGATATCATCGACAAAGCCCATATCGACCATTCTGTCCGCTTCGTCCAGCACCATGACTTGTAGTTCATCAAAGTGCAGCGCGCGCTGATGCGCCAAATCCAGCAGCCTGCCCGGTGTGGCGACCAGAATATCCACCCCTTCGATCAAGCGCTCTTTTTGCGGCGCGGTATCCACGCCGCCATACGCGGCCATCGAGGTGAGCGCGGTATGCTTGGCGTATTGCGCCACACTGGCTTCCACTTGAACCGCCAGTTCGCGGGTGGGCACAAGGATCAGCGCACGAATGCGTTTACCGCGCAGCGGCTCTGCGGCTTTGCTGAACTGTTCCAGCAGCGGCAGCACAAAGGCCGCGGTTTTGCCCGTGCCGGTTTGTGCGGTGGCGATTAAGTCTTTGCCCGACAGAATGGCAGGAATTGCTTGTTCTTGGATGGGCGTTGGCGTTTTGTAACCGAGTTCGGTAATCGCCTGAACGAGAGGGCTTGATAAGCCTAGTTTTGCAAAGGGCATGAGAAGCTCTGACAGAGTGTCGTAAGGGGTGTCGAAAATAAAAAGTGGTGCAGCATAGCGTAAAATCAGCTGTCCGACGCTCGAATACGCGTTTATTTCCATCCAACCTTTCCCCGTGTGCCCATCCCCACAATGTATAATCCTGCCATGACGCTAAACGCACGCGCATGTAGGGCGTTTTGTCTCCATTCCGAATGAACAGGGTAGTGGTCCATGATTAACACCAAAATTTACAAGGCGGTGTACGAACTCGCCGAAAAGCTGATGAAGGCCGCTGCCAAAGATGACCGAGCCACTTTTGAAGCGCTGTATGCCGAGCTGCAGGCGCTCTGCACCGAGCACGAGAACACCGAGAAAGACCACCCGGAGCAGTGGGAAACCCTGGCTGACTTCACCGAAGAGCTAGAAGACGCGCTGCCGATCTACCAAAAAGCGCTGGATAAAGCGGTGGCCAAGCAGTCGAATGACCACATTGCTTCGATTGGGTTTTCCATGGCGGCACTGCAAGTGGAGCTGGGCGACACGCAGGCGGCCATTGAACGCTTGCAGCAGGCCCAGGCCAGTGCCCAAACGATCGAAGATAACGAGCTGAAAGCAGAAATCGATGAACTGCTGGCCACGCTAACCCACGCCTAGGACCCCATTTTGACCAATAACGATATTTTTCGCCGTATTCGCTACACCTTCGATTTGAAAGACAACACCATCGTCAAGATCTTCGCCCTGGCCGACGTGAGCGTGACCCAGGAGCAGGTGACGGCGTGGCTGAAAAAAGACGAGGACGACGCCTTCGTGACCATGAAGAACAAAGAGCTGGCGTCGTTTTTGAACGGTTTCATCAGCTTTAAGCGCGGCAAGCGTGAAGGCCCGCAGCCTGCCCCGGAAGCGCAGCTGAACAACAATATGGTGTTCCAGAAACTGCGTATCGCGCTGAACATGAAAGCAGAGGATATTTTAGAAGTGTTCGAGCAAGTGGGCTTGCCGCTCAGCCCTCACGAACTCAGTGCGTTTTTCCGCAAGCCGAGCCATAAGAATTACCGAGAGTGCAAAGACCAAATGCTGCGTAATTTCTTGATGGGCGTACAGCGGCAGCTTCGGCCCAACGATAACGGTTAAGCGAGGCGCTCGCGTTTCACACACACGAAGATCGCATTGCCCGAGACGTTATCCCAGGGCGTGATGGTCTGGTAATCGTGCTCGAACACGTGCACCTCGAAGGTAGGCTCCAACAGGGCGATGAGTTCGCTAAAACTGACGGCCACCATGGGGTGCTCGTCGTGCCACACCTGCGTTGTCTCCGCCGTGGTCTTTTCGATGCTCAGTCGCAGCGACTGCCGCTCCCCTTGGCCGCTGTAGTGCCATCCCGAGCGGAAAGTGAAAGACTCCTCCGCCTGCTGGGCCGTGTGCTTTACGAACAGCTCGTTATCTATCCGCTGTTTATCCACCACGTTGAAGCAGAACACGCCGCCCTCGTTCAAGGCGCGGTGAGCGCTGGCGATGCAGTCGCCGAGCTTCTCGAGGCCATCGTTGTAGTGGATGGAGTAAAGAAAGCAGGTGATGAGATCCAGCGGTTCGTCGACCTCGAAGCGGCTCATGTCTTGTAGTGAGAAGCTTGCCTCTGGGCAGCGTTGGGCGGCGATATCCAGCATCGGCTGGTTGATGTCCAAGCCGCTGCTGGTGAAGCCAGCATCCAGAAAATGACGTACGTGGGGGCCGGTGCCGCAGGCGACATCCAGATGGCGTTTGCCTTCGTTGCCAAAAATTTGGTGCAGGCGGCGAATGGCGTTGCTCTGGGCCTGGTAGTCGATGTCGACGCACATCAAATCGTAGTAGCCAGAAAGGTCGGTGTAGAGTGCGTTGACGGACATAGTGGCCTAATGGTGAGGGCTGAAATACATTGGGTGGCGCATAGTAAACGAGCGATTGGGGTTTGAGAAGCGAAGGCAGGGGAGCCACGTATGCAAATATGCGTTGAGACATTGGAAGAGCAAGACGTAATAACGCTGCTTGAAGAGCATATGGCCGATATGCACTCCACATCGCCACCTGAAAGTATTCATGCCCTTGATGTGACGGCGCTCAAAGCGCCAGAGATTACCTTCTACTGCGCTCGCCGGGACGGCGTGCTGTTAGGGTGTGCGGCGCTGAAGGCGCTGGGCAACGGCCAAGCGGAGCTGAAATCCATGCGCACCGCGCCAGCCTCCCGCCAGCAGGGCGTCGCCGCTCAACTTTTGGCGCATTTATTGGAGCAAGCGCGCTCCCGGGGGTATCACACGCTGAGCTTGGAAACGGGGTCGATGGCCTTTTTTGAGCCAGCCCGGCGGTTATACGCCAAGTTTGGGTTCGAGTACTGCGAGCCGTTTGGTAGTTATCAACTAGATCCGAATAGCTGTTTTATGACGCGGCGGCTGAGTGAGTGATTTTGCACTCTTTCACAGTTTGGTTATCGCTTTAGGGGTAATGTGATTAAAGAAATGGTGCGATGCTCCGATAACTACTTAAGTCGCACGAATTGTTGGATTGCCATAAGAGGCTGCTATGCCAAAACCCCTTGCTCTTTTTCTCTCCGCTCTGCTGCTGGCGTTGACTACTCATGCGCAGGCGTCCAGCGTCGAGGCGGCGGAAGCGGCCGCGCTGGCGTGGTTGGAAGCGATCGATCAAGGTGAGTACGAACAGGCGTGGGAGAAGTCGTCGCCGCTGCTGAAAACCCCGCTGTCGCCTACCATGCTGCAACGGGTAGTAACGCTGGCGCGTAGCGAGCTAGGCAGCGTGGAGTCTCGGCGGCGCATCCGCATGTCGCAGTACACCTCGATGCCGGGTGCCCCCCGCAACGACTACAAAGAGTTCGCTTTTCAAACCCAGTTCACGAACAACCAGCGCGTGGTTGAAGTCGTTACGCCACATCTGGAAGAGGGCACGTGGCGGGTGAGTGGGTATTACGTGCAGTAACGTGCTTTGAGCGCCCATCAATAGCCGCCAACGCTGGCGGCTATTGTGTTTTTTCTACACGATCAATCCCGCCAGCGCCTGCATCCCCAGCACTACCAGCAGCACCACGCTACCCAGTACCAAGCTGGTTGTCAGCGCGTGGTGTCTCCACATGCTTTCCACTCGGTGACCAAAGCGGTGCACGAGCCACGCTAGGCCATAGTAGCGCAGCCCGCGGGCAATCAGGGCGGCCAAGGCGAACAGCACGATCGGGTAGCCGGAAAGCCCAGCGGTGATCATCGCCACCTGAAACGGAATGGGCAAAATGCCAATCGCTAAAATGGCGGCGAAGCCGTACTGGTCGAAGAAGCTTTGAAACGCCTGATAGCTTTGCTCCATTCCCATGAAGTCGATGAACCAGGTGCCCACCGACTGATACAGCACCATGCCCACGCCATAGCCCACGATGGAGGCCGCCAAACAGCCCAGCGTGGTGGCGGTGGCAATCGCCCAAATGCGCTGCCGGTTCACCGCCATGAGCGGGATCAGCACCAGCTCGATGGGAATCGGTAGGATGATGGTTTCCAGAAAGGAGAGCGTGGCGAGTAGCCACAGCATGTTTTTCGAGCCGTTGATACGCTCGAACCACTGTTTGGTTCGCGTGGAGGTGAAGGCCATGGATCGACGTCGCTATAGGGAAGGGTTGATGCGGCGGTAGAAGGCGGTGAGTAGGCTGTACACACCAAATGCGAATAATCCAATGGCGACGAACGCAAGCAGCCACTGGCCGAAGGCTTGGTGTCTCAGCGTGCTCAATGCTTCCGCCGTGCCGCCTGCTTGGCTAGGGTTGAACTGATAAGCCGCTATGATAAACAGGCTGCCCACGATCGCAAAGACCAAGCCACGCACCGCCAATCCAAAACGACAGACGGGGTAAGCCCAGCGCTGTACATGGGCGGGCATGGAGAAGTGGCGATCGAATTTGGCCTTCCAGCCTTTGATGGCATGGGCAACCCCCGCCCCAATCAGAGCAGCCCCCACGGCCGCGACCAACCAGCGCCCCAGCGGCTGCTGCATCAGCCAGCTAACGGCATCCTGAGAGCCGCTGCCAGAGCCGCCGGACGCGCCCAAACGAACGATCAACTTGGCTGCAAAATATGCCAGAAGCGTGTGAGTGACGGCACTGACCAGCAACCCGCCGCGAATCGCGAGGCCTTTGGGGCCATTGCCATGGTGGTCGGTGTCTTGAAGTGCTTGTAAGGTGCGCCACACGGCATAGCCCACTAATCCAAGGGCAATGATGCCGAGCATTATTTTGCCGAAGGGGGCGGTCAATACGCTTTCAAGGGCGCCGCGACTGCCTTCGGTTTGGCCCCCTTGGCCTAGCGCGGCCAGCGCGGCCAGCCCGCCCACCAGTAAATAAACCACGCCCCGCGAAGCGTAGCCCATGCGGGCGAACAGTTTCACCGCGTCCCGATGTGTCGGGGTATGATTGGCCATGGTGTCCTCCTGACGTGAATGGCGCTGCCGATCCTTCCGGCGGCCCATACTGTGCGTGTGACGGGGTATTGTCCAGCGTAGACTATGCGGCCGCTCGCAGGGTATGTTCACTCCCACCAGCGCCAAAGGCGATGGCGCTTGTCTTGCGCCTACTATCTTGAGCCGACTAGGGAACTCGATAATTCGATGAAGGATGCACGGCCTATTTTCTGGCGCGATGCGCGTATGCCCCATGTCGAGCTGCGCGAGATAAAGGATGCGCGACAGGTGTGCTACGCCCCGCACAGTCATGCGCACTGGTCCGTGGGGGCGGTGACCGCCGGTGTCAGTACCTTTATGTATCGCGATGCATCGCATCCGATCAGCGCCGGTGACGTGGTCATGATGAACCCACACTGGGTGCATGCCTGTAATCCCGTGGCCAACCAACCTTGGGCGTATCGAATGCTCTACGTGGATACCCGCTGGATGAGCGCGCTGCGTTATCGGCTTGGCTTGTTGCCCTCCCCACACTGGCAAGACATCGCGACGGCGGTCATCCGCCAGCCGAGTCTCTACCACCCGTTTTGTGAAATGGCCGACTGTTTGTTGGATGAACGTGTCGCGATCGATCAGAAGCGGCAGGTGCTCACCGCGTATCTGACCACGTTGATGACCGAGCTGGCGAAGGAGCCACCCCTGGCACCATCGCCGACGCCTGAGCTGCTGGCCCGAGTGGCCGAGTATTTGCGCACACATTGTGCCCACGCTATTTCGCTGGAGGCGTTATCCCAGCAAACGGGGTACAGCGCAGGGCACTTGATTCGAGCGTTCAAGCAGCATTACGGCTTAACGCCCCATGCCTATTTGATTAATCAGCGTATTCAATTAGGGCAGGCGGCGTTAAGGCAGGGCCAGCCGATTGTCGAGGCGGCGCTAACGGCGGGGTTTAACGATCAGCCTCATTTTCAGCGCACCTTCAAACGGCTGGTCGCGGCCACGCCGAATCAATATCGCACACCGTTATTCAAAAAGTAGATATATCGCACTGCCTGCCAAGCCTATTGCCAAACAGCGGTTGATCGTCAGTAGCACAATGGGGTGGTGCATATAGCGCTTGAGGAACGCTCCTGCGTAGACCCAGCTTGCCAGCGAGAACCAGCAAATAGGCAGATAAAGAGCCGCAAACAGACCGATGAGATAAGGATCGTTGCCGTTGGTGTACGCGCCAATGCCCGCCGCCGAGGCCAGCCACGCTTTTGGGTTTAGCCACTGCATCGCAGCCCCTGTGAAAAAGCCAGGGGCTTTATGTGGGTTGTATTCCCCCAGGCGGCCATCGTGTTGTATCAGGCGAACGCTGAGATAGAGTAAGAACACGATTCCGACCCATCGTAGCGCCTCTTCTAGCCATGGCATCACATGGAGCAGCGAGTAGAGACCCGCGCCAATGCCGAGAAACAGTACGATAAAGCCTAAGGTTGCCCCTGTAACAAACGTGAGCCCTTTGTGCACGGGATAGTGGGTGCCGCTGCTCAGACAAACGATATTCACCGGCCCTGGGGAAATAGACGCCGCCAAGGCAAAGGCCGACATGGGTAGCAGTAGGGATGTGCTCATGATAATCCTCCTGAAGGGAGGTGGCAGTGTGGGAGCAGGGCACCCTCGGCGTATTGCACAAAATTGATGTGTGACGTGCGCAAGATTCGGGTGGGGTTTGGCGGGTTAGCTGGTTAAGCTTGTTAACGATGAGTATTCCGCAACACTGCCCGTGAGATGGAAGCAATGAACGACTACGCCCGCATCGAAAAAGCCATGGCCTTTATGGTGGCGAATGCAGCCCAGCAGCCCAGTTTGGACACGATCGCGGCGCAGGTGCATTTGAGCGCGTTCCATTTTCAGCGGCTGTTTTGCCGTTATGCGGGCGTCAGCCCCAAGCGCTTTTTGCAGGCACTGACGCTGGCGCGGGGGAAGCAGCTGATCGCCTCTGCCCAGAGCCTCACCGATACCGCCCAGGCGCTGGGGTTGAGCGGCGGCTCGCGGCTTTATGACCATTTTGTCACGCTGGAAGCGGTGACCCCTGGGGAGTTCAAGCGCCAAGGGGAGGGTGTGGAGATTGCTTATGGTATTCACCCCACGCCGTTTGGCGAGGTGTTGGTGGCTGCCACCCCCAGAGGCATTTGCCGGATGGGCTTTCTGGCCGCTACACCCGAGGCGGATATTCTCGCCCTGATAGCCGCCGAGTGGCCGCGCAGCACGCTACGCCACCAGCCAGATGCCACCCGTTATGCGGTTGAAGCACTGTTCGAGCCAAGGAACAACGCTGCGCCTGGGGCGCTCTCGTTGCATGTGCGTGGCACCAATTTTCAGCTGAACGTGTGGCGAGCGCTGCTGATGATTCCCGACGGGCAGCTTGCCAGCTACTCCCATATCGCTCAGTGGCTGGGGGCTCCCAAATCGTCGCGGGCGGTGGGGAATGCAGTGGGGGCTAACCCGGTGGCGCTGTGGATTCCTTGCCACCGGGTGATTCAACAAAGCGGTGCGCTCGGCGGCTACCGCTGGGGGCTTGAGGTGAAACGCCAAGTGCAGGCCTGGGAAGCCGCCCAGCACCTTGAATCTCAAGAGAGCGCTCGTAGCTAGTGCCCAAAAACGGACCAGCCGGTGCGCTGCACGAACATCTCCAGCGCCCGGGTGCCCAGCAGGCTGTTGCCATAACGGTCCAGCCCTGGCGACCACACCGCCAACGAACCGCGCCCCGGCGCGATGGCTAAAATGCCGCCGCCTACGCCGCTTTTGCCCGGCAAGCCCACGCGAAAGGCGAACTCCCCCGAGGCATCGTAGTGGCCGCACATCATCATCAGCGAGTTGATCCGCCGCGCCCGCTGGGGTGACACCACCCGTAGGTTGCTAGGACGGTTGACACCATCGGAAGCCAGAAACAGCCCGGCGTGTGCGAGCTGGTCGCTGCTCATGGCGATGGCGCACTGGTGAAAGTAGGTGCCGAGCACTTTATCGACATCGTGGCGCAGCCGCCCGAAAGCTTTCATGAAGTGGGCCAGCGATGCATTGCGGTGTTTGTGCTCCATTTCCGAGGCGGCGACCTGGTGATCAAAGCAGATGCTATTGTCGTCGGCGATGTAGCGCACGAAGCTCAAAATTTCCGCCAGGGTCTCTTTGGGTTCGTGGCCCATCATAATGGCATCCACCACCGCAATGGCCCCGGCATTGATGAACGGGTTACGCGGTTTGCCGCTCTCGTGCTCTAGCTGAACGATGGAGTTGAACGGGTCGCCGGAAGGCTCGCGACCTACTTTCGACCACAGCCCATCGCCCCATTTGCCTAGCGCAATGGTCAAAGTAAATACCTTGGAAATACTCTGAATCGAGAAGGGCGTGGTCGCGCAGCCCGCTGAAAAGCGCTCGCCCTCGACCGTGGCCAAGCTAATGGCGAACTGGCTGGGGTCTACGTGGGCTAGCTGCGGAATGTAGTCGGCCACGTTGCCGCGCTCGGTCTCTTGCGCAAGCTCGGCGACTATCTCGTTCAGTATCTCTTGCATATCGGGCGTAATCGGTTGGTGGCGGGAGCCGCTACCCTAGCGGAAAATACCCAAGCTGTCTGCTGGCATTGCCTTGATGGCATGGCCCATAACGCTAACTAAGTTAACGCCTAGCTTGATTTAAGTGTTTGTTGCAAAAGGTCTCGGTGATTTCCTTGCGTCTGCTGGGGTGGACTCTAGACTGTCACGATAGCCGTATCATTCAAGGAGCAGGAATGGATAGGACATCCACCCCTGAGGCGTTGCCGACCGCAACGCTCAGGGAGACCATTGCCATTATCAGCCAAGTCATGGCCCCCAACGTGGCAAAAGGGGTCATTCGCCGCCGCCCGAACGTCGTCGGGGTGGTGGAGCGCTTCGGGCTGGATGCCAAAGGCATTCGGCAGCTTCAAGCGCTCAGTAAAAAGTATGGCCGTGGCCCGCTCATGCTGAACGTGCCTACAAAGAGGATGGCGGTGATCCTCGACCCCGCCGATGCCAACCATGTGTTGGCGCACACGCCGGAACCGTTCGCGACGGATGAAGCGCTTAAGCGCAGCGCGCTCGGTCATTTCGAGCCCAAGATGTCGCTTGTGTCCCACGGTGAAGCACGCCAAACGCGTCGCCACTTAAACGAGCGAGTGTTGCAGAGCGACTGCCCGCATCACCTGTTTGCCGATGCGTTCGCCCAGGTGGTCGAAGAAGAAGCCGAGGCGCTCGTGGCTCGCACTCAAACACGGTTCGATGAGCTGGATTGGCCGACCTTTCAACACGCTTGGGAGCGTATCGTGCGGCGTGTGGTGCTGGGCGATAGCGCACGGGATGACCAGACGGTCACCCGCGAATTAGCACGGCTGCGCAAGGCCGCCAACTGGGGCTTTATGCGCCCTAAGCGCAAGCGCTTGCAGCAGCGGTTCGAGCAACACTTGGCGTTTTACTACCAGCAGGCCGAGCCACATAGTCTGATGGCAATGCTCGCTCATCATACGAACCAAGAGGCGGATAGCGCCCCGGCGCCGCTGCAGCAAGTGTCGCAGTGGCTGTTTGCGTTTGATCCCGCCGGTATGGCGACGTTTCGAGCGCTGGCGCTCTTGTGCGCGCATCCTGAGTATGCGGCCAGCGCGCTCGACGAGGTAAATGATGCTTCGCCGCCTTCCATGGATCGGCTCAAGGCGAGCGTGCTAGAGGCGCTGCGGTTATGGCCCACCACGCCACTGATTTTAAGGCAGACCACCCAGGCGACTCAGTGGAAGCAGGGAGAAATGCCGGCCAACACGTCGCTGTTGATTCACACGCCCTATTTTCATCGCGACGAGCGCTACCTGCACGCTGCCCATCGGTTCCTGCCAGAGATGTGGTTGCGCCCGGACGGTGCAGGGCGTTGGCCCTTGGTGCCGTTCAGCGCCGGGCCGGGGGTGTGCCCTGGCAGGCACATCGTGCTGCTCGTCACTAGCCGATTGCTCGCTGCGCTTCTTCGGCGTGCGCGCTGGGCGCTGCATCCCCCCGACAAGCTGTCCGGCGAAGCGCCGATGCCGGGGTTACTTAGCCCGTTCCATGTGCGCTTTCGGCTGGAGCGTCATTCCGTTGAAAGTGATGCCACGGCGTAAGAAGGAGACCACGCGATGCCACACGCTCAGCCTACGACCGGTTTACGTTTCGATGTGCTGGTGAATATTCTGCCGGCGGAGGCCGATATTCCGCCGCTGCGATGCTATACGGCACGAGATGGCGGTACGTTGAATTATCGGTACTATTCCGCCCGCCGCGCCTCTGCCAACGAGCAGGCCGCGCCGCCTTCATTGTTGGTGCTGCTGCACGGCTCCTCGGCCAGCAGCCACTATTTGGCTCCCATGGCAGAGTACCTAGCGACATCGGCTGGCTTCGATGTCCTTACCCCCGATTTACGCGGCCACGGGCCAAATCCTATGCGGCGGGGTGACGTAGATTACATCGGCCAGTTAGAGGACGACTTGGCCGATCTGATCGAGCACGCGAAGCATGAACACGCGCCCCATGAACGTGTGGTGATTGGCGGGCACTCTTCCGGCGGCGGGTTGGCGCTGCGCTTTGCGGCGGGCAAGCAGGCGGGCAACTTAGCGGGTGTGGTGCTGTTGGCGCCGTTTTTAGCTTATAACGCCGCCACGGTGCGTAAAAAAGCGGGCTGGGCCAAGCCGAACCTATGGCGCATCGTACCGCTGGCGCTGCTGAATCAGCTGCGCGTTACTCGCTTCAATCACTGGCCGGTGCTGCAGTTCAACCTACCGCTAGCCTACCGCACCGGGTCGGAAACGCTGCGCTACACCTACCGCATGATGGAGAGCTTTGGTACCGCCAATTACAAAGCGGACCTAGCCAATATCCGCGCGCCCATTCTGGTGCTGGTGGGGGATAGAGACGAGGCGTTTTACGCCAAGCAGTTCGAACCTACCATTCACCCTCATGCGCCTCAGTCAGAGTTTGCATTCATTGCTGGCGTGTCGCATCTGGATATCGTGGTGAATACCACCGCTGCTCAGCGTATCGCCCTCTGGGCAGAGACCCACGGCCTATGACATGAGCTTTATACGACTTGCTAGGGGGCTTTCCTCAGTATTTAATGCCGTTGCCTTTCCTAGTTTTTTAACTGGGTTTTTTAACTGAGCTTTCTAACTGAATTTCTACATCAGTTTTCCAACGCCATTAGTGCAAGCGAGTCACTCTATGCAACGCCATACCGATATGCAGGGCTGCCGCGATGTTTGAACGGCGCCCTCTCTTCCTAGCGGTAGGGATCGCGCTGGGCACTCTGACAATATCAGGATGTGGTTCCAGTGGCGGCGGCGGGGGAGATAGCAGCCAGGGCGTGCATACCCCTAGCGGCGCTTCCCCGGGTGTCGGGGCCAGCCAAACCCCCACACCGCTTGAGCCGGGGTTGGTGAGAGTGGCGGTGGCGGATAGCGCGTTTGATGTCGCAACTATCACCAATAGCGAGCGGGTGATTGACCGCTTGGATGTGTACACCGGCTCCGCCGACGTTAGCGGCGTGGATGAGTGGCACGGCAATGCTGTCACTTCTACCATCACGGGCGGTACTTTGGGCAACGCCCGCCTGGATCTTCTGAAAATAGAAGATAGTCAGGGGGCGACGTTAAATAACGCTCTGGATTACGCCATTGGTGAAGCCGCTAACCGCGGGGCACGGGTTATCAACGCCAGCTTCTCCCGCCGTTTGGAAGCCAGCGACCCTCGGCTCACGTTCAATGGGGTGACCTCGGCGACGTCGTATCAACGCGTGGTGGATGCCAACGGCGGTAAGGGTGCAATTTACGTAGTAAGTGCTGGCAATACGGGCAGCGCTATCGATACGCAAGGCAAGCCAATCTATGCCAGCCAGCCTGGGCTGTACGAAATGATGCTAATCGCCGTTGGCACAACGACCAATGGCGATATTCACCCATCGAGCAGCTATCCCGGTGACGATGCGCAGCTGCAGGCGCGCTCGATTGGCACCGACTTCGCGAACCGCGACGTGGGCGCACAGGGCACGTCGATTTCCGCCGCACGCATTTCCGAGTATGCCGCAGGCATCGTAGGGCAGTGGCCGCACCTCACGGCACAGCAGGCGAGTCAGCGGCTGTTAGATACGGCAAGCCAAGAGAGCGCTCTGTTTCAGCAGAATAACTGCGGCGCGAGCGGCACGTTGAACTGTGGCGCGTTCTACTTGGGCCAAGGCATTGCCGATATTGACGCAGCCCTGGCCCCGGAAGGTGATTTGGTCGTTAGTCAAAGCCAGCGAGTGGCCGATGGTGGCGCGCTGGCGGATGTCTCTTACCTGCAGCTTTCTGATGCCTATGGCGATGCGGTCGCAGCGTCTGGCGTGTTAGAGAACGTGGTGGCCTTTGACGCGCTGGGGCGAGATTACGCCATTGATTTAGGGCGCAATACGCAGCCCCGCTCCGCGCGGGCCACGCAGCTTCGCGATCAGATGCAGCAGATGGCAAGCGCCTCGCCATCGCACGCCACTACTCAGACGGTTGTCGAGGGCAACTATCGTTTCTCTACCAGCAGCACGGCCTACGGTGAGCTGCTGGCCAGCCGCTTTGACGGCACCTTTGGCAACGCCCAGCTCAGCGCCTTTCGTTTTTCGGGCGACCAGCCCAGCCCCATGGGTAGCTACGCCGAGCTAGGCGTGATGCCGATGATCTCGTTTCAAGCAGGGTCAGCGTTGACCAATGCCTTCGAGCGTGTTGATGGCGTAGAAACCCGCTATGCGCTAGGTGAACGGCTCAGCATGACGGCCTCCCATTGGGCCGGTGATGTGGCTGACGATGCGGCCAGCGACTATCAAGCTCAGCGCTCAGACGTAGGTTTGGCATGGCAAATTGCTCCAGGGCTGAGTATCGATAGCTATGTCGGCCAGCTTACCGAGCAGCAGGGCCTATTGGGCGCTAACGGCAACGGTGCATTGGGCTTAGGCGACGATAATCAGATGCGGTTTGCAGGCATCAGTGTGCAAGCTCAACTGGATGGCTTTCGCGGTTTTGCCGAATTCGAGCAGGGGCAGGGTAGCGCGTCGGGTAGCGGCCTGCTGACCAGCGTGAACGGCATGCGCGCCCAGCAAATGGCGCTGGGGTTACAGTGGCAAGGGGAAGGCGAGCGCGCCGAGCGCTGGGCGCTCACCCTGCGCCAGCCGCTGCGCATAGACAGCGCCACGGCGAGCTTCGATGTGCCCGTAGGACGCCGCTTGGATGGCAGCGTAGTGCGTGAAACGCGAAGCGCGTCTCTCGAGCCGTCGGGTCGTCAGCTCGATATCGAACTGGGCTATGGGTTTGCGGCCAGTGAGCGCAGCCAGTGGCAGTTCAACCTGCTGCATACCCGAGAGCCGGGCCACGATGCTGACGCACTGAGCGACTCAGCGGCCATGGTGAACTACACCTACGCTTGGTAATTGATTTGCGATGACCACACTGATGATTCAAGGCACCACCTCGGATGCGGGCAAAAGTACCGTGGTGGCGGGGCTTTGCCGTGTTCTCAAGCGCCGGGGTATCTCGGTGGCCCCGTTCAAACCGCAAAACATGGCGCTAAACAGTGCGGTGACCAGCGATGGCGGCGAGATTGGCCGCTCCACCGCGCTACAAGCTCAGGCGGCGGGCGTTACTCCCCATAGCGATATGAACCCGGTACTGCTAAAGCCAGAAACCGACCGGGGTGCCCAGGTGATTCTGCGTGGCAAGGTGTACGGCCATATGGACGCGCTGGACTACCACGCCTTCAAACGCACCGCCCAAGAGAGCGTGATGGCAGCGTGGCAAGCGTTAGAGCAGCGCTATGATGTGATTATTGCCGAAGGCGCAGGCAGCCCGGCGGAAATCAACCTGCGCAAAGGGGATATTGCCAACATGGGCTTTGCCGAAGCCGCTGACTGTCCGGTACTGCTGGTGGGCGATATTGACCGCGGCGGCGTGTTTGCTCAATTGGTTGGCACGCTGGCGCTACTGAGTGACAGCGAACAGGCCCGCACCAAAGGCTTTATCATCAACCGTTTTCGGGGCGATATTGCGCTGCTAGAACCAGGGCTAGAGTGGTTGGAAGCGCGCACCCAAAAGCCGGTGCTGGGCACGCTGCCGTATCTTCAAGGTCTGCTGCTGGATGCCGAAGATAGCATCGGCACCGTGCAGGCTGAAAAAGCGAGCCAAACGCTCAAGGTCATCGTGCCCGCACTGCCGCGCATCAGTAACCACACCGATTTCGATCCGCTGCGCCTGCATCCACAGGTATCGCTTAGCTTTATCGGCCCCGACCAGCCCATTCCCCCTGCTGATGTCATCGTACTTCCTGGCAGTAAAAGCACCGCCAGCGACTTAGCCTGGTTAAAGCGCCAGGGCTGGGACGCGGCGATTACCCGCCACCTGCGCTACGGCGGCAAAGTGCTGGGCATTTGCGGCGGCTTTCAAATGCTGGGGGAGTGGGTGGATGACCCCGGCGGGCTGGAAGGTGCCCCCGGAAAAATCGCCGGGTTGGGGCTATTACCGCTCACCACTCGTATGGTAGCGGGCAAACAGCTACGCAACGTGAGCGGCGTGCTAATAGGCGAAGAAGCGACGGTTGAGGGGTACGAGATTCATAACGGCGTTAGCGAAGGCCCCGCCCTGAGCAGGCCACTCTTCGATGTAGGCACCCACTTGGATGGGGCCATCAGCGAGGACGGCCAAGTGATGGGCACTTACCTACACGGCTTATTCGATCATCCAGAAGCCTGCCAAGCGTTACTCACCAAGCTTGGGCTAGCCAAGGCAGGCAGCGTCGATTACAACGCCCACCGCGAACAAGCCTTGGAGCGCTTGGCCGATACGCTCGAAGAACATCTGGATATTGACGCGATCCTGGCGTTAGTCAAATCTTAACGGAGGCTATTCCGCTGCAGTGTCTTTCGATGGACGTTTCGCCATCAAGGTAATTTCTACCGAACTGCCACCGCAAATGTGGGGTGATTCAGTACAAGTTCGCGCTGGGTAGCGCCCTGGCTCAAAAAATTCGGCGTAGATGCTGTCTAGCGCATTGATCTGTTTTAGGTCAGTGAGGTGAACATCCACGCGAACCACGTCCGCAAGGCTGCCACCTTCTTGCTCTAGCATGCGCGCGAGTTCGCGCATCACTAGGCGGGTCTCCTCTTTAACATCGCCCCGCGCCGCTTCCCCGTTGGAAAGATCGGCCACCGTCAGGCCAGAAATGAACATATAGTGGTCGTCAACTACCATATGGCTACCCGGAAAACTGGGTTTTGGCAGGGTAGGGTCGTTGATGAACTGTGTCATGTGCGCTCCTTGGCAATAAAAAAATGCCTTGCCTCTACTGCGACTGCCTCAGGGCATTAGGGTTCAATGAATCACCAGACTGGTGTCATCACGCGCTTTGCTCTACGCTGGCGGGCTTTTATAGCTCGCCAGTGCTTGTTGTCAGGTAGGGAAGTGGCGGGGTGATCGAACGCAACGAGAGAGCGTTATGAAGGTAGTCCATGTAAGTCAGAGTGAGCCGCGTGATGCGTGTTTGGCCAAGCTATGTGCTGAGGTGTATGGCCAGCAGACAGGTCTAACGCCGCTGGTGGTGTTTACCGGTACTAAAAATGTGCTGTTTGCCCAAGAAGGCGCACGCCTTTTGGCGGGCGTAGACGGTGCGGGCAAGCCGCTGGCGCTAGCCCTGCTAGTGCTTGATGAAGTGGGCCAGGGCATGACCGTGACCCATGCCTGTGAGTTTGCAGAGGGCGCTAAAGCTCGTTTACTCAGTGAGCTAAGCCTCAAAGCACCGCTGCGCATTGATGTTCAGAATGAAAAAGAGAAAACGTTCTATCAGCAGTGCGGCTTTAAACGCTGGTTAGCAGCGGATAATGGCCAGCATATTGGGCTGTCGGCGCGCCATCCTGCCAAGAGCCTTGAGGCGCTATCGCCCACGTTAGCACTGGATGAAGCGCTGATTTTGCGTCGCTTTAAACACGATGCGGCTGCGTTTGCTCAGGCTAAAGAGGCATTTTTAACCGGGATCAATAACGTGCCTGCGACGCTTTAAGGCAACGCGACGTTCCATTTTTTGCAACCAACTTCCATGCTGTTGTCATGATCCGGTGAGCGGTGCTGGGTAAAATAGTGCCATCGTTCAACGTTGGTTAAGAGGAACAGTAGATGGCGCTAACAGTGATGGACAGCTCTATGCGTTATGGATTGGTGAGTCGGTCATTGCATTGGGGAATGGCGCTGCTGTTTGTGTGGCAATTTTGTAGCGCAGCCGCCAGAGTGTTTTTAGAAGATACGGCGATTGAAGGCTTTCTTTGGGGTACCCATAGCCAAGTGGGTGTTGTCCTAATGGCACTCGTTGTGATTCGCGCTGTTTGGGCGCTGATGAATGCGTCACGGCGTCCGCCAGCGGTGAGCGTGATGGCGAAGTTTGGCCACTTAGCGCTGTACGGGTTGATGATCGCCGTGCCCGCGATTGCACTGATTCGCCAGTACGGCTCGGGCCGTGCGCTGGACGTGTTGGGCATTCATCTGATGGCGGGCGGTGGCGAGCGCATCGAGTGGATGACTAACTTGGGCGGCTTGTTACATGGCGAGTTGGGTTGGGCGCTGTTAGCACTGGTAGTAGGCCATATCGCGATGGCGGTATTGCACCGCAGGCTGACTAACCACAGCATTATGACGCGCATGGCATAGCCATTTAGGCGTTGCAACATGCGCAACGGCGCACCCACTGGGTGCGCCGTTTTTGCTGCTGTTGTTGCTACTGTTGCTGTCTAGGCCAACGCTACTTCGCCAATTCGCGCATAGCGGTTTCCAGCCCTTCCAGCGTCATCGGGTACATACGGTCATCGATGAGTTCACGGATGAGCGTGGTCGAGTAAGTATATTCCCACGCCCTGGGAGGCATCGGGTTTAGCCAAGCCAAACGGGGGAATTTGTCGGCCAAGCGTTTTAGCCACACACCGCCGGCTTCGTCGTTAAAGTGCTCGACGCTGCCGCCGCGATGCGTGACCTCGTAAGGGGACATGGCGGCGTCACCTACAATCACCACCTGGTAATCGGCGCCGTAAGTGTGCAGCACATCCATGGTGGGAATGCGTTCGTTGCCACGGCGTTGGTTGTTTTTCCATACGCCTTCATACAGGCAATTATGAAAGTAGAAATGCTCTAGGTGCTTAAACTCGGAGCGGGCCGCCGAGAATAGCTCTTCACAGACGCGAATGTGGTCATCCATGGAGCCGCCTACGTCCAGAAAGAGCAGCACTTTGACGGCATTGTGGCGTTCTGGGCGCATCTGGATATTGAGCAGTCCGGCATCGCGGGCGGTTTCGCGGATGGTGCTATCCACGTCGAACTCTTCTAACGCCCCTTGGCGGGCGAATTTGCGCAGTCGCCGCAGGGCCATTTTGATATTGCGGGTGCCCAGCTCCAGCGAGTCATCGTAATCCCGAAAGCGCCGCTCATCCCACACCTTGGTAGCGCGGCGGTGGCGGGAGCCATCCTGCCCGATGCGAATGCCTTCTGGGTTGTAGCCGTAAGCCCCAAACGGGCTGGTGCCGCCGGTACCAATCCACTTATTGCCGCCCGCGTGGCGCTCTTTCTGCTCCTCCAGGCGTTTCTTAAAGGTCTCAATGAGTTCCTCTAAGCCACCGAGAGACTCGATTTTGGCCTTTTCTTCATCGGTGAGCTGTTTTTCGAACTCGCGGCGCAGCCACTCATCGGGAATCAGCGCTTCGATGGCGGCGTCCATGTCCTCAAGGCCCTTAAACCAAGCGGCAAAGGCGCGATCGAAGCGGTCAAAGTGGCGCTCATCTTTGACCATCACCGTACGCGCCACCTGATAAAACGCCTCCATATCGGCAAACACCACGCCCCGCTCGACCACGGCATGAAGATCTAGCAGCTCCCGCAGTGAAACAGGTACGCCCGCGCGCTTGAGGGTTCCAAATAAGCCGATAAACATGGCTTAGCGCCCGCTGTTCTTCTGGCGACGCATCATAAAGGCCAGGCGTTCAAGCAGGTGGGTATCCTGCTCGTTTTTGACCAGCGCACCGGCCATGGGCGGCAGCGCTTTGGCGGGGTCGCGATGGTAGAGCGCTTCTTGCGCCAGCTCGTCGGCCATCAGCAGCTTGAGCCAGTCGACCAGCTCTGAGGTTGAGGGCTTTTTCTTCAGCCCTGGAGCGCTGCGCAGGTCAAAGAAAACCTCCAATGCTTCGCTGACCAGTTTTGGGGCAATGTTCGGGAAGTGAACATCCACAATCGCCTGCATGGTTTCGCGGTCGGGGAACTCGATATAGTGGAAAAAGCAGCGGCGCAGAAAGGCATCCGGCAGCTCTTTTTCGTTGTTGGAGGTGATGACGATGATGGGGCGCTTCTCGGCGCGGATGGTTTCACCGGTTTCGTAGACGTGGAACTCCATACGGTCCAGCTCTTGGAGCAGGTCGTTGGGGAATTCGATATCCGCCTTGTCGATTTCATCGATCAGCAGGACCACTCGCTCATCAGCGGTAAACGCTTCCCACAGTTTGCCGGGCTTGATGTAGTTAGCGACGTTCTCAACACCTTCTACACCTAGCTGTGAATCGCGCAGCCGGCTCACCGCATCGTACTCATACAGCCCTTGAGCGGCTTTGGTGCTGGATTTGATGTGCCAAGTGATCAGCTTGGTGCCGAGGGATTCTGCCAGCTCTTCTGCTAATAAGGTTTTGCCGGTGCCTGGCTCGCCTTTGATCAGCAGCGGGCGCTCAAGCACCACGGCAGCATTCACCGCCTGTTTAAGCGCATTGGTTGCGATATACGAAGAAGTGGAATCAAACGCCATAGTGGGCCTCGGCTTATTGGAAGCGTGGTGAATATTAGATTCAAACAAGTGTACGTGAGGCTGGCCGCCCAGGCCAAGCGCCGTCCGCTCTCAGGCTTTATTCGGCGGTACGATGCCTTGGCGCTGCATTTGCCGATACACCGTTGGCCGTGAAACCCCCAGCTCGCGTGCCACGGCGCTAATGTTCCAGTGGTGTTGCTGTAGCCGTGTCACAAGGTGGCAATCAGTGGCCTGGCTTTCAGGCGCGGTTATCGCAGGTGTACGAGTAATGCGTTGGCTAAGGCATTGTTCGGGTAAGTCGTAAACGGTGATTTCATCGCTCTCGGCGGTAGCGAGTGCAAATGCTAGCGCGTTTTTTAGCTGACGAATATTGCCGGGCCAGGCGTAGGCGAGTAGGGCGCTGATGGCGTCGGCCCGCAGCCGAGGGGCGGAGCTTCCGCCGCGTTCGCTCACCACATCGCTGAATACTTGGCGAATCACGTAGCGCTTGTCGGCGCGTTCGCGCAGCGATGGTAAGCGCAGTTGGGCACCGTTCAAGCGGTAGTAGAGGTCTTCACGAAACTCGCCCTGCGCAATCATGGTATCGATGTGGCGGTGGGTAGCGGTAATCACCCGGATATCAACCTTTTCGGGTTTGTTTGCCCCTAGCGGCATCACTTCCCGCTCGGCCAGCACCCGCAGCAGGCGGGTTTGCAGGGCCAGCGGCATATCGCCGATCTCATCTAAAAACAGCGTGCCGCCGTGGGCCTGGGGGATCAGCCCACGCATACCTTTTGCCCGCCCGCCGGTAAACGCGCCGGGTTCGTAGCCGAACAGCTCGCTTTCGATCAGCGCTTCGGGAATCGCCGCACAGTTCACCGCAATAAAGGGGCCTTTGGCACGGTTGCCGCTATCGTGCAGCGCACGGGCGACCACTTCTTTGCCGGTACCGGTTTCACCGCTGATCAGCACGTTGACACTGGCTTCGTTACGCAGCCGTTCTGCCAGCTTTTGCACTTTGCGTATGGCGGGGTCGTCGGCCCCCAACCGTTCTAGCGGTGTTGGCAGCGAGGAGGCGGGATTACCGAGTGGCGCGATGCGCGGCCTGCGCGGCTCCAGCAGGCTAATAAAGTAGATGGCGTTGCTGGCGCGGGCGCGAAACGCCCTGAGCTGGTCGTTGGTCGCGCTGTTGATACTCAGCACATCGGCAATTTCGCACTCAAACAGTTCGCTGAGCATCGGTGAGTGTTGAGCAGACCACGGCGGCCAGCGCTGTTGGTGCGCACTGATCAGTTCGCGGCCGACGGCATTGGCGGCAATCACCTGGCCGTTCTCTTCTATCGCGATAAGCCCACGCCCGTTCACGTGCACAAACTCCCGCGAGGTATCTAAGCGCACCATCAGGCAGTCGCGGTAGCGCTGCAGAAAGTAGGCGTCTTCGATCATGCGGGCGTAGAGCGTCACCAGCGAGAGGCTGAAGTTCTGGCTCTCATGCTGAGTGGGCGATTGCAGCGCAGAGATATCCAGCACGGCCATCACGTTGCCCTGCGGGTCGGCGATGGGGGCGGCGGTGCAGGTGAGCGAAATATGCGTGGCGTCGAAGTGCTCCTGGCGGTGGCAAATGATCGCTTGGCGGTCGTGCAGGCAGGTGCCGACCGCACAGGTGCCCGCGAAGCGCTCGTCCCAGTCGGCACCTAAATAGAGGCCCGCTTTGCGTAGCTGCTGGTCTTGGTTGGGGTTGCCGCGAAACTCGACGGTAATGCCGCGATGGTCGGTGAGTAGCAGCACGTAGCCGAGCTGGGCGATTTGTTCATAGAGCTGATCGACCCCGGCGCGGGCAACGTGCAGCAGCTCATCAACGGATTCCCGGTGCTCGATCAAGGTTTGCTGGGGCACCACCCGGGCAGGGCGCGGCTGCGTGGGGTCGAGTTGGTACTCATTGAGGCAGCGCAGCCAGGAGCGGCGGATGGTGGCCTGTGCAGGAAGCTGCGGTGCATCCAGCCCTTCACCGAGCTGGAAGATGTGCTCGATATGCTGGCGCTGCACAGAGGCCAAGCGTGTCGGTGGTAGTGATGGCGTTGGCATGGCGAATCCACACACGATTATTGTTGTACTTCCAGCCTATGCGCTTTGTAGAGGGTGTCAACGAAGGTGTATTACGCCGTTAGTCGTGCGTTACACCTGTAACGTTAGCCGTACACACGACGTGACAGGTGTACGCGGTTTGCGCTGTTTTATAGCGGTGTGTGAATGCTGAGTTGCTGTTATTTTTCAATCGCTTATTGACTCTTTGGCGCATTTGGCACGGCGGGTGCTTAGGGTTGAGTGTCTTATCGACAGTTCAACAATAACAACGACATTGGAGTACCCGCGATGACTCACACAGAGGTAAGTACCCCATCCAGCGCTACCAGCACCGTCAACGCATGGCTTCATGATTTTGATGAAGCGCTGCAGGCCCGCGATAGTCAGCGCGTGCTGACGCTATTCAACGACGAATGCTACTGGCGCGACTTTCTGGCGTTTACCTGGAATCTAAAAACCTGCGAAGGCAAGGAGGAAATCCAGGCCATGCTTGATGCTACGCTGGCCAATACTCAGCCCACCCAGTGGCAGCTTGACGGGGAGGCCAGCGAAAACGGCGATACCGTCGAGGCGTGGTTCACCTTCAAAACGGCCATTGCCACTGGCAAAGGCTACCTGCGGTTGAAGAGCGGCAAGTGTTGGACACTGCTGACCACCATGCAGGCGCTGGATGATTTCCCTGAACCTCGCAACCACCATCGCCCTAAAGGGGCCGAGCATGGTGCCAATAAACAGCGTGAAACCTGGCTGGAAGCCCGCGAGCGGGAAGAAGCGGAGCTTGGTTACACGCGCCAGCCTTACTGCGTGATCATTGGCGGTGGCCAAGGCGGTATTGGCCTGGGGGCGCGGCTAAAGCAGATGGGCGTGCCCACCATCATCATTGAGCGCAATGAGCGCGCGGGGGACTCCTGGCGCAAGCGCTATAAATCCCTCTGCCTGCACGACCCGGTATGGTATGACCACCTGCCTTATATTCCCTTCCCGGAGAACTGGCCGGTGTTTGCCCCGAAAGACAAAGTGGGCGATTGGCTGGAAATGTACACAAAGGTGATGGAGCTCAATTATTGGAGTTCCACGACCTGCGACAATGCACGCTTCGATGAAGCCGCAGGCGAGTGGATCGTGAACGTGAAGCGCAACGGCGAAGAGATCACGCTGCGCCCGAAGCAGCTGGTGATGGCTACCGGGATGTCCGGTATGCCTAACGTACCCAAGTTTGCAGGTGCGGAGAGCTTCGAGGGCGAGCAGCAGCACTCCAGCCAGCACCCAGGGCCGGATGCTTACGCGGGCAAAAAGTGCGTGATCGTGGGCTCGAATAACTCGGCTCACGATATTGCCGCCGCGCTCTGGGAGCACGATGCCGATGTCACCATGCTCCAGCGCTCCTCGACCCATATCGTCAAGTCGGACTCATTGATGGAAGAAGTGCTGGGGCCGCTCTACTCGGAAGAGGCGGTAGCTGGCGGGTTGACCCACGAAAAAGCCGACCTGCTGTTTGCCTCGATTCCTTATAAGGTGTTGCCCGATTTCCAGCGTCCGGCGTTTGAGGCGATTAAAAAGCGCGACGCCGAGTTTTACCAAAAGCTAGAAGACGCGGGATTTATGCTCGATTTCGGTGACGATGAGTCTGGCCTGTTTTTGAAGTACCTGCGCCGTGGCTCAGGTTACTACATCGATGTTGGGGCCTGCGATCTGGTCGCCAATGGCGATATTAAGCTGCGCAGCGGTGTTGGCATCGAGCGTATTAATCCCCACTCCATCACGCTCACTGACGGCAGCGAGCTGGACGCTGATTTAATCGTCTACGCCACTGGCTATGGCTCCATGAACGGCTGGGCGGCGCGGCTGATCTCTCAAGAAGTGGCGGATAAAGTAGGCAAATGTTGGGGCTTGGGCTCCGATACAACCAAAGACCCCGGCCCTTGGGAGGGCGAGCTGCGCAATATGTGGAAGCCCACCCAGCAGGAAGCGCTGTGGTTCCATGGCGGCAACCTGCATCAGTCTCGGCACTACTCGCACTATTTGGCGCTGCAGTTAAAGGCTCGTATGGAAGGGCTGGAAACGCCTGTCTATGGCCTGCAGCCGGTTCACCATGTGTCTTAAAAGCTATGCGTCTTAACAGGAAGGGATACTTATGAGTCAGTCGACGAATCAGCCACAGATGCAGGCCGCAGTGTGGTATGCCGCTAAAGATCTGCGCGTTGAACACGTGCCGGTGCCGACGATCAACGACCCCCATGCGGTGAAAGTAAAAGTCGCCGCCTGTGGTATTTGCGGCAGCGATTTACACGAATATGCCGCCGGGCCGATTTTTATTCCGGTAGGCAAACCGCACCCCATTAGCGGCGAACAGGCACCGATCATTATGGGCCATGAGTTTGCGGGCGAAGTGGTGGAGGTTGGTGAGAAAGTGACGCGGGTGAAAGTAGGCGACCGTGTGGCCATTGAGCCGATACTTTCACCTAACAAGGATGGCGCTTACCAGATGGAGCGCTACAACCTGACGCCGCTGCTCGGCTTTCACGGCCTCTCCGGCGGTGGCGGCGGATTTTCGGAGTTCACCGTGATGGGTGAGCATATGGTGCACAAACTGCCGGATGACCTCAGCTACGAGCAGGGGGCGCTGGTCGAGCCTGCAGCGGTCGCGCTGCATGCGGTGCGCCAGAGCAGCCTCAAAGCCGGGGATAGCGCCGTGGTGTTTGGTGCGGGGCCGATTGGTTTAATGACCATCGAAGCGCTCAAAGCCGCCGGGGCTGCACAGATTTATGCGGTGGAAGTCGCGCCGTCCCGTAAGGCAAAAGCCGAAGCGCTGGGAGCCATGGTCGTCGACCCACAGCAAGAGGACGCGGTGGAGAAACTGCACGCCTTGAGCGGCGGCGGGGTGGACGTGGCCTTCGAAGTGACCGGCATTCCCGCCGTGCTCAACCAAGCGCTGCATAGCACGCACGAGGGCGGCGAAGTGGTGGTGGTGAGTATTTGGGAGGGAGAGGCCAGTTTTCAGCCCAATGACCTCGTCATCAAAGAGCGCACCATGAAAGGCATTATTGCCTACCGTCATGTGTACCCGGCGGTGATGGCACTGATGCAGCGGGGCTACTTCCGCGCCGAGGATATGGTCACTCAACGCATTCCGCTGGCGGAAATCGTGGAGGAGGGCTTCGAAGCCCTGTTGAGCGATAAGGCGCAGGTGAAGATTATCGTCACGCCTTAGCGGTACGTTTTTGAAAAGCGAAAGGCCATCCGCGGATGGCCTTTTTTAATGGGATCTTTTTGATGGGCGGTGCCGCTACTCGGCATAGATCATTTTGCGCGTCATCCCGCCGTCGGCGACAAAGTTCTGCCCGGTGATAAAGCCGGATTCTTTGGAGAGCAGAAAGCGGGTGAGCGCGGCAATATCTTCGGGAGTGCCCACGCGCCCCGCCGGGTGCTGTTCGCGGTCAATATCACGGTGCTCCACCGGCTGCTGGCGGCTGGGTTTTTGCCAGTCGCCGACCTCGATCCAGCCAGGGCTAACGGCGTTGACGCGAATATCCGGGCCTAGGCTGACCGCTAGCGCGTGGGTCAACGCGACAATGCCACCTTTACTAGCGGCGTAGGCTTCGGTATCCGGCTCAGATTGGATGGCGCGTGACGAGGCCATCAGCACCATACTGCCGCCGTGCGGGCGTAGATAAGCAGCCCCATGCTTGGCGCACAAAAAGGCGCCGGTGAGGTTAGTGTTTAAGTAGGCCTGCCATGTCGCTAGCGAGAGCTGCTCCACCGGGCCATGGAAGGGGTCGGCAATGCCTGCGTTATGCACGATGCCGTTGAGTTGGCCAAAGTGGCTGGCGGTTTTTTCGAGGCTGGCCGCCACCTGGGCTTCATCGCTAACGTCTGCCGTGAGCGTGAGCATTTGCGACGGGTTAGGCAGCCTTTTCGCAGCGGCGTCTAGGGCTTCTTCATCGATGTCGGTAATGGCGACGCGATGGCCTTCGGCCAGCAGCAGATGGGCGATGCCCAGTCCGATGCCTTGCGCGCCACCCGTGACGTAGTAGGTATGGGGTTTTGTCATGCGTTTTGTTCCAGTGTGAAAAGGGTGTTTACAGCCGTGCCGCCAAGGCAAATGTGAAATAACGATACAGCTAACGACAGCCGCCACAATAATGCATACATTGACATTAACTAAACGAGCTTAGCGGCGCTATGCCCGATGGATAAAATTGGCGGTTAGATACCCTTGAGGTTTTTGCCATGGTGGAGAGTGAGCAAGCGCGGCTAATGGCGTTACATAGCTTAGCTATTTTGGATACCCCACCTGAAGAGCGCTTCGACCGGATTACCCGGCTGGCCACACGCCTTTTCAACGTGGACATTGCCCTGGTGTCGTTAGTCGATGAGGAGCGTCAGTGGTTCAAGTCACGACAAGGATTTTCGCTGACGCAAACCTGCCGGGAAGAGTCGTTTTGCGCTCACGCCATTCAAGGGAAAGGCATTTTTGAAATCGAAGATGCCAGTCTGGATCCTCGCTTTGACACCAACGTGTTGGTGACTGCCCGACGCGGTATTCGTTTCTACGCGGGTGTTCCACTGGCCACCGCCGACGGTTTTCCCGTGGGCACCCTGTGCATCATCCACTCCGAGCCGCGCCGGTTGAGCCCACAAGAGCGCCAAGCGCTTTACGATTTGGCAGCGTGCGCAGAAGACGAGATCAACCGAGCTGGGCTTGAGAATGAGCTTGTCAGCGTGAACGAGGTGAAGCGCCAACTGGCTCACGATGAAGCCCGTCAGCGCTTACTGGCTGAAGCGTTGGCTGCGCTCAACGAAATCAGCACGTCCAATCATTTGAGCCTTGAGCAACAGTTTCAGGAAGCGTTGGCCTTGGGCTGTCGCTACTTACAGCTGGACATTGGCATCATCAGCCGCATCTACAAAGGAATTTTTGAGGTCGTCTCCGTGACGGCACCGCAGGATGCCACGATGGGAGCTGGGCAATGCCTGCCTTTGGCTAACACCTACTGCGATATGACGCTAAAGAACAATGGTTTTCTTGCCGTGCATAATGCGGCATTGAGCGATCTCAGACATCATCCATGTTACGAGACCTTTGGGCTCGAAGCGTATATTGGAAGCGCTATCCAATTAGGTGACCAGCTGTTCGGCACGGTGAGCTTCTCCTCTGCCGCCTCTCGTCAGCAGCCCTTTGCGGAAACCGACATCCTCTTCATCAAGCTACTGAGCCGGTGGATTGGCTCGGTGCTAGAGCGTCAGCGTGTCGATGCGCTAAAAAGCGAGTTCGTCTCGACGGTGAGTCATGAACTCCGTACGCCGCTGACGGCCATTACCGGCGGGTTGAAGTTGGTACTGGGCGGGGCGACGGGAGAGCTGCCAGAGAGCACTCATAAAATGCTCTCCATGGCGCTGAAAAATGGCGAGCGACTGGCGTTATTGATCAATGATTTGCTGGACGTTGAAAAACTTTTGGCGGGGCAGCTAAATTTCATTTGTCATCCCAGAGAGTTAGGCGTGTTACTTAACGCGGCGCTTCAAGAAAACCAGCCTTATGCGGAACAGTACGGCGTTACTTTGCGTTTAGAGGCGCTATCTAAAGAGCGCTTTATCAACGTCGATGCACTACGCTTCCAGCAGGTTATGGCCAACTTGCTCTCAAATGCCGCTAAATTTTCTCGTTTGAACGGTGACGTCGTTATTTTCTGCGACGAGTGTGATAAAGATGTACGTATCAATATAAAAGATAGCGGCTGCGGTATACCCGAAGAGTTTAGAGCCAGGATATTCCAAAAATTTTCGCAAGCAGATGCCAGTGATCGACGCGTTAAAGGAGGAACGGGGTTGGGACTTTCTATCAGTAAAGCGATTACCGAACAAATGGGTGGCACCATTGGGTTTCAGTCTACCGAAGGAGAGGGCAGCACGTTTTATGTGACGTTCCCTTACGCGGAGGAGCGCCCTCATGATGCGCACTGAACGAAACATCTTACCCGCGGGTTCTCCCTGGTATGCAGGCCTGCTGTTCGCGCTGTTGTTCGTGGCGGGCGTGGCGGGCAACATGCTGCAGTTATCGGTACTGTTTAACGTCTATTTCGTCTTCGGGTCGGTGGCCGTCATGTTGGCCATTGCTTGGTTAGGCATGTGGCCTGCTGTATTGGTAGGCGTGGCAGCGGGGCTTTATACCTACGTCTTTTGGGAAAATCCGGTCACCGTCATGGTGTTCGTGTTAGAGGCATTAGTGGTCTCTTGGCTCTATCACCATAAAGTCAAAAACCTGATCATTGCCGCTCTGATTTACTGGATTGCAGTGGCCGCACCGATCGACTTCTTGTTATTCCCTTATTGGCTGGGATGGGGACAAGAGCTGACCCTGCTGGTGTATTTGAAACAAGCCATTAACGGTGTCTTTAATGCGGTTATCGCCAGCGCCATCATCATCTTTTGTGGGTTGTCCAAAAAAACGTGGCTACCGACGGCAGGCGCACTGTTAACGCTCAAACATCTACTATTTTGTTCTCTCCTATCGGTCACGCTGATGGCGGGTATTCCGCTGATTCTTTATGAAGGCCACGCCATGCGCCAAGGCCAAGAGAACTTCGTCAAACAAAACCTCAATAATTTGGGTAACGAGTTGGTGGGGCGCCTGTCCGAACCTGAAGCCGATCAGCGCTACATGTACCATATTGGCCGGGTACGTGCGGGCAATGACGTCAACATCGGTCTTCTAGACGCAGACGGTGAGCTACTGGCGCAGGTGGGAAACCTCAACTCCTTGACGCTGGCGCCTGGCGATGAGCTCATTGATGTGGGCGAGCGCATCACAATGTGGTTGCCCGGCAATTTAGACAATCCAGCGGTGCGTTTTTCACAAGGCCTTTACACGATCAAGCTGCCTGCGCTCGGCGTGGCAGGCGTCGACCAGGTCGTACTTGAAACACCGGCACTCCCTACCGTCAGCGCCATGGAAGCCTACCGCATCGTCCTGTTTGCTATGTTAGCAGGGGTATTGATCTTCGGTATTTTAGCGGCCGAGCTGTTGAGTCGAACGATCACCCAGCCGCTGACCCGTCTTGGCAAAAAAGGTCGTACGCTAAGTGACAGTATCGCAAACGGCAAGACGCCCACCCTGCCTAGCAGCCGTATCGTAGAGTTCCAGCAGTTATCCGATCTATTGGGCGCGATGAGCGCCGAGCTCAGCGATGCGTTCAAACGGCTGCGTCATACGCAAAGCAATTTAGAGCGTGAGGTCGATCAACGCACTAAAGCGCTGGCCAGCAGCAATGACTTGTTGAGCTCAGTGCTCGATTCTGCGGTGGACTTCGCCATTATCGCCACCGATACCCAAGGAGTGATCAAGCTCTTCAACAAAGGCGCTGAAGACCTGTTGGGGTATCAGGCGAGCGAGGTCGTGGGTAGTCAAACGCCCATGTTGTTCCACGATGCCGACGAAGTCGAACAGCGGCTCATCGATCTCAACCAGAGCGTCGGCTACACGTTGACGCCCTTCGAAGTGTTCACGCACCGCGCTGCCCTGGACAAGCGTGATGCCAAAGAGTGGTTTTATGTGACCCGTTCAGGGGAGCGAGTGCCCATCAAGCTGGTGGTCACGGCGATCAAAGACCAACAAGGCCATATCACTGGCTACCTGGGTATTGCCGAAGACATCTCTGAATCGAAGCGGGTAGAGCAGATGAAAAACGAGTTCGTGGCGACCGTGAGCCACGAACTTCGTACGCCGCTCACTTCCATTTCGGGCGCGCTAGGGATGGTGTCTGCAGGCGCGCTGGGCAGTGTGCCGGATACCGTCATGCGTATGGTCAACATTGCACACAAAAACAGCCAGCGGCTGACGCACTTGATCAACGACCTGCTGGATATCGAAAAAATCGCTGCCGGTAAACTGGCCTTCGACATGCAGTGGCAGCCGTTACAGCGGCTGTTGGAGAGCGCCATCGAAGAAAATCGCCACTACCGACACGAGCGTCAAGTCACGTTAAAGCTGGATAACCCCTATCCAGAGGCTCAGGTGCGCGTAGATGGCCAGCGCCTTCAGCAGGTCATGGCAAATTTACTCTCCAATGCGGTGAAATTTTCACCGGAGGGCGGGGATGTTCAAATTAGTGTCGAGAAGCAGGCCCATGTCATCACGGTGAGCGTCAAAGACGCTGGGCCGGGCATCCCCGAGCATTTCAAAGCGCACATTTTCAGCAAGTTTGCCCAGGTAGACGCTTCCGACTCCCGAGCGAAAGGCGGCACGGGGCTAGGATTGGCGATCACCCGTGAACTGGTGGAGCACATGGAAGGCTCGATGGGCTTTACCAGCGAAAAGGGCAAGGGAAGTTGCTTCTGGTTCTCGCTCCCGCTCCATCCGTCCGATACGGTCAGCGGCCCATTGGGCAGTGGCGCTGAGGTTGGTCGGGTGTTGGTGATCGAGGACGATCCCTCCGTCGTCCGGGTGCTGTTTGAAACGTTGTCTCAGGCAGGCTTCGAGGTGGACTCCGCGCTGAATGGTGCCATGGCGTTAGAAAAACTGGCCGAGCAGCGCTACGACGCCATCACCGTCGATATCGGCCTGCCAGACATGAGTGGGTTCGATGTGATTCATGCCCTACGCGAGCAGCATGCCTCGAAGCATACGCCAGTGCTGGTCGTGACGGGCAGCGTAGAGCGGGGCAGAGTGGCTTTAGAAGGGCACCTCGAAGACATCGCTTGGTTAGCGAAGCCCATTCAAGCTCAGCATTTGTTAGCACTACTGGGCGAGCAAATCCAGGTCCATCAAGAGCGCCCAACGCTACTGCACATCGAAGATGATCCCGACCTGCATGCGGTGATTCGTACCATGCTGAACGAACATGCGGAGTGCGACCATGCGGTGAGCGTGGCTATGGCGCGCCGGTTGTTAACCTATCGTCGTTACGATGCCATCATTTTGGATATAGGGCTGCCCGACGGCCAGGGCTGGGATTTATTGGAGCAGATTCGAGAAGCCCAGCCCCGCGCACGCATCATCATTCTCTCGGGACAGCCAATCAGTGAGACAGATCAACATCGAGTTGAGACGGTTTTTTTAAAATCGCGCATAAGCCCGGCACAATTGCTCGAGGCCATTCAACAACGAACCCAACTGGCGCAGATGGTGGATAACGGATGAGCAGTTTAGAGCGTATTTTGTATGTGGAAGATGACCCGGATATCCAAACGGTAGCGGCGCTTGCGCTGGAAGTCGTCGGTGGTTTTAATGTCAAGGTATGCTCCTCGGGGGAGCAGGCGTTGGAAGAAGCGGTGGCCTATGCGCCGGACATGATTCTTCTCGATGTGATGATGCCCGGCATGGACGGGCCATCCACCTTAGCTGCGCTGCGTAAACTGCCGAGCCTTGAGAAAGTGCCCGTTGCGTTTATGACCGCTAAAGTGCAGCCCCACGAGGTGGACCAACTCATTGCACTGGGTGCCGAAAGTGTGATTGCCAAACCGTTTGATCCCATGACGCTGGCTAATCAAGTTCGCACTCTTTGGGAGCAGGCGTGTGGTAAATCGTGATCAACAATCCTTAGAACACAAGCTGGCACTGTTAAAGCAAACGTATCAGCAAAACTTACAGACCGAACTCGCCTCGTTGTGCAGTGTGCTCACGCGTCTTCAACAGACGTTGCGTGCCCAGCTCATGACCCCCGTTGGAGAGGTGCTCGACGATGAAGCGCAAGCGCCTCGGGAAACGCTGACCGATGTATACCGACGGCTGCACAAACTGGCAGGGTCGGCGGGTACGTTTGGTTTCGATACGATCGGTAGCCAGGCGCGCATATTGGAAGGCGGGCTGAAACGCTGGTTGGAAGAGAGCGATCAAGAGATCGACCTTCAGCTGGTCAACGTAGTGAGTGGCCAGCTTCAGTCCATGCAAGTAGAGCTGGTACCAAGCCTCCAGCAGGCACCGGCCATCGACGCCCCTCAAGAAGTCAGCGGCACGACCGCCAAGATTTGGCTGATCGAAGAGGACGACAAACTCGGTAAACACATTCGCGAACAGTTGACGAATTTCAGTTACGAGGTGCGTCTGTTTACCTCTGTGCCGGAAGCGTGTCAGCAGATTGCCGATGAGTCTCCTGATATTTTGATCGTGGATGCCATGGCCGGCGTTGGACACTTGGCGCCGCTGCAAGCGCTCTCGTGCCCGCTGCTATTCATCAGCGACTGCGACAGCTTCGATGCGCGTATGCGGGCGGCTCAGTTAAGTGCACAAGGCTATTTTTTGAAGCCGCTGAACATTCCGCAATTGGTGAACCGCCTCGAACAGCTGCTTCAAGAGCGCCAGTCGCCCCCCGCACGTATTCTCGTCGTGGACGACGACCAGCAGCTGGCTGCGTATTACCAGCTCGTGCTGGAGGCCGCTGGGATGGAAGTGCGGATTCTGGATAATCCACGCCATATCATCGATCAACTGACATCGTTTAGACCCGAGCTGTTGCTGATGGATGTACACATGCCGGATTACGACGGCCCCGATTTGGCCTCAGTGGTTCGCCAGTATGACGAGTGGAGCAGCCTGCCCATTGTATTTTTATCGGCCGAAATGGATCTGGGCAAACAGGTGGATGCGCTTAGTCACGGGGCCGACGACTTCCTCACCAAACCTATCCTCGCCGCGCAACTGGTGGCGTCGATTCGCGTGCGAGTGGCGCGTTCCCGTACGCTCTCGGCACTGCTCAATAAAGATAGTCTGACGGGGCTACTCAAGCACGCCAGTATCAAAAGCGCTGCCATCAATGAAATCAGCCGTGGCTATCGCCAGAACTACTCGGTGGTCGTGGCGATGGTGGATATCGACCACTTCAAGTCGGTCAACGATACCTATGGACATGCCACGGGGGATGTCGTCATTGCCTCGGTGGCGACGCTGCTCCGTCAGCGCCTGCGGCAAACGGACATGATCGGTCGCTACGGTGGCGAGGAGTTTTTGGTGGTGTTGCCTCACTGCAGCGCAGAGGATGGTCGCAAGCGTTTAGAAGACATCCGTGAATACTTCTCTCGGCTACGCTTCAACCAGGGTGATCAAGAGTTTGCCTGTACGCTCTCTTCGGGCATGGTGTGCAGCCTCGATGCGTCAGATCAAGATCGGGATCGTTTACTGGTATTGGCGGATGAGGCGCTTTACCGCGCCAAACGCGGGGGCCGCAACCAGGTGTGCCAGTAGCGCTATCCGTCGACGGCGCTGGCATGATTCGTTATGGAGCAACGCAGCAACAATTGCGCACTGCTGGTGCGCTTTTGCCGACTGGCAAGCGATGCACGTCTTTCGAACACGGTTTATTTTTTATAACGCTATGTATTTAAATAGAAATATATTTATTGGCATGCGGCTCGCTATATAAACGGTAAGCAGCAAATGAACAGAGTCATTTAGGTCGCTTGCGTGACGACACTCGATGCTCTCCCTTCTTTGCGACGTTGCTAAGGCGATGCTTGGCAACCTACCGAGTGAGCTGGCGTGCTCCACCTGGGTCCCCTTCGGGGGACTTTTTTTATGCCTGCTTGTCGGGGCCGTTGGTTAATAAAAGCTATCAGAGTCAGAAAACCTATAATAAAATTTCACATGAAATTTGGAAACACTGTTCGTATACTATATATTGTATAGGTTAGCTGGTGTCGACCAGCACCAATCCCAAGCAAGATGCAAGAGGATGACCCTGATGAGCAAAATGAAATTGATCACCGCCGCTATCGTTTCAGCCAGCGCTTTCATGGCGAGCCAAGCCGCTATGGCTTATGAAGCGGGCGATGTCTTTGTTCGCGGCGGTGTTGCCCAAACGGACACGGGCTCAGGTAATGGCAACGTTGGTGGCGCAGACCTCAACGTACAAAGCGCACGTGGTTTCACTTACGGTGCGGGCTACCTATTCAGCGACAAATTCGGCGTTGAACTCAACAGCTCGGAAAAATTCGAGCACGATCTGAACACCAAGCCCGGCGGTAGCGCAGGTAGCGTAGATCGTCTGCCGGTGAACCTGCTGGTGAACTACTACCCGATGGGTGGGTTGGATTCCAAAGTTCAGCCGTACGTAGGCCTCGGTTTGAACTACACCAGCTTCTCTAGCGAGCCAGCTAGCCTGAGCATCGATGAGAGCTATGGCGCGATTGGCCAAGCGGGTGTGGATCTGGCAGTGACGGATAACGTCATGCTGAACGGCTACGTTAGCTACGCTGACGTGAGCGCTGACATCAACGCGGCTGGCGCCACCATTGGTGAAGTCGATATCGAGCCTGTGACCATCGGCGGCGGTATCACTTACCGCTTCTAATCAAGGCTTGTTAGGTACGCGCCCGGCTCACTGACGTGAGCCGGGCGTTTTTTGTTGGCCAATCGTTACAGTGTTAAGTTATCTGATCCGCTATCCGTCACCAAAATATTGTCCTCGATGCGAATGCCGCCGCAAACGGCAAGATGGTCGACCAGCGTCCAGTCGATGGGGTGGGGCTGCTTACGCAGCGGCGCGAGCAGCATGGGGATGAAATAGAGTCCTGGCTCGATGGTGACGACCATGCCGGGTTGCAGTGTCCGGGTGAGGCGCAGGGCAGGGTGAGCTTGAGGCGCTGGTGATGGCGTGCCGTCTGGCTGCATCAACCCGGCCACATCGTGTACCTGAATACCCAACGAGTGCCCTAGCCCGTGGGGGCAGAAAGCACGCGTAATACCTGCTTCCACGGCGCTTTCTGCGCTGCCGGTATACAGCCCGTGTGCGACCAAGATATCAGCCAAGCCTTGGTGCATTTTTTCATGCAGTGCAACGAAATCGACGCCAGGGGCGATGTGTGCAATCAGCTCATCTTTGAGGCTGTGCATGGCGCTGATTAAATCGCCAAATTCGCTAGGGGCATCTGGGCCTGCATAGGTGCGGGTAATATCGGCGCAGTAACCTCGAAAACGTCTGCCCGCATCTACTAGCAGGCTATAACGCTGCTTGGGGGCTGACAGGTCATAGCGCTGATAGTGTAAGACCCCGGCATGCTCATTCAGCCCGATAATGTTTTGGTAGGGCACTTCAGACTCGCGCTGTCGGCTGGCCCCCAAATAGGCGAGTTGCACATCCAGCTCGGCGGCTGCACCAATAAAAGCCGCGTTAGCCGCCTGATGACCTGCTACCGCTAGCCGGTTCGCCTCACGCAGGCAGGCAATTTCATAAGCAGATTTCGTCATCCGCAGCTCATCTAGCTCGCGAACTAACGCTTCAGGTTGCAACGTGGCCACGTTAGCGAGCTGCGCGGCACTTTCAAGCGCCGTCACATCGCCAAGGATGGCCGCTCGGCCTGACAGCGGTGGGGTGATTTTATCGCCGCATAGGTGCACATCGAACTCAGCGACCCACGGCTCTTCAGGTAGCTGTGTCGGCAAGTGCCAAAAGTCGGCGGGCGCGTAAAGATAGAGCTGAGGGCGTTGATCCGGTTGAATCACCAGCCAGCTATGCTGAACATCTGCTAGACCTACCCAGTGGATGAAGTGGCCGTAAGACTGAAAGCTGGTGGCGTGATCGTCGGCAAAGTGGTTGCGTGCGTGGCCGCTATAAATCGCCACGCTATCCAGCTGATGAGCCGCCATGCACTGCTGGTAAGCGCGCTGTAGCGACGCGATATGCTCACGCTGCTGTTGATACAATGTTGCTGACATAAAAGACATCCTTTCAAGGTCGGGGCGGGGTGAGTTCGCTCCACAGGCTATCGAGTTCGGCGTGGTGTTGGCTTTGGTGACGATAAAGCCGCAGTTCCATGGGGACGTCCCAGCGGCTGTCACCCGCTCTCACCAGAGCGCCGCTGGCGAGCTCTGCCGCGACGTTGCGCTCGGGTAGCCAGCTCATGCCGTAGCCCAGCAGCACCAGTTCTTTGATGCCCGCTGCATAGAGGTTCTCACTTTGCGCCGTTAGGTACGTACTTTGGGGGAGTCGCGCCAGGTGCGCTTTGACCGCCGAGCCTAACAGCCCTCGCTTGGGATACGCCAACCACGGCACTGGCTGCTGGCGTGAGCCGGGTAACAAAGCGCAGGCAGTGCCATCCCGTGTCAGCCCGGTTACGGGGATCAGCCGCTCATGGCCGATCACCCGATACGTACAGGCGCTGGTATCGATATCCAAATCGCAGCGCCCAACGGGCCAGTAACAAATTGCCAAGTCGCACTCTGCCCGGGCAAGCGCTTGAAAGTAGTCGCTGGCCACCCAGCCCGTGGCGCGCAAATACGGTTGAATACGCGCCTGCCAGCCGGTGCTGGCGAGCCATTCCGGCAGAAAGTGCGCGAGCAGACTTTGCGGTGCGGCCACCATGATGCGCCGCTGCTGCCCGGCGCTGATTTCACGAACGCGGTCGCGTGTTAAGCGAACCCGGTCGGTAACCTGTTCGCATAGCGTCAAAAACTCTTCTCCCGCAGGCGTTAGCGATAGCGGTAGCGTTTGCCGATTGATCAGCGTAACGCCCATCTCCTCTTCCAGCAGCTTAATGCGCCGGGAGAAGGTGGGCTGCGTGACGTGCTGTTCGTCGGCGGCGCGGGAGAAGTGTCGCGTTCTGGCCAGGGCGATGAAGTCTTCTAGCCAGCGAATTTCCATGCCTTACCTCGCAAAGCGGCCAAGCGTATAGCGGTTGAGAGGGCCGCGCTCATAGGCGGCCTTCCTCAACAGCGTGACACGCCACGCGGGTGCCGTCATCCTGGGTTTTCAGGGCAGGAATTTCCTGTTTGCAGCGGGCGTTGGCATGGGGGCAGCGGCCATGAAAAACGCAGCCGCTAGGTAGGTTGACCGGCGTCGGCACTTCCCCTGAAAGACGAATATGCTGCGGGCGGTCATCTTCCAGGCGGGGGATCGCTGACAGCAGCGCCTGAGTATAGGGGTGGCGGGGCTTGGCAAACAGCGTAGCGGTGGTCGCAATCTCGCAAACCGTGCCCAAGTACATAACGGCCACCCGCGTCCCAAAATGCTCTACCACTGCCAAGTCGTGGGTGATGAACAGATAGGTCAGGTGACGATCTCGCTGAGCATCCATCAGCAGGTTGAGCACCTGAGCCTGAATGGATACGTCCAGCGCTGAAATGGGCTCGTCGGCCACGATAAATTCGGGATCAACGGCGAGTGCGCGAGCAATCGCGATACGCTGGCGCTGCCCGCCGGAGAACTCATGACCAAAACGCTTGCCCCAGTCCGGGTCGATGCCCACCGAGCGCATCACGTCTTCGACTTTGTCGAGGATTTGCTGGCGGTTCCAGTCGGGGTGGTGCAGGCGCAGCGGCTCTTCCAGGGTTTGCTGAATTGTCATACGCGGGTTTAGCGACGCGTAAGGATTCTGGAAGATCATCTGCATGCGCTTGCGATAGGGCAGCAACTGCTTGGAGCTGAGATCGTCAATGCGCTGGCCGTCGTAACGAATCTCACCTTCTGAAGGTGAAATTAGCCCCATGACCGTGCGCGCCACGGTGGATTTGCCGCAGCCAGATTCACCTACCACGCAGAGCGCTTCGCCGCGTTTGATGTCCAGGTTCACGCCGTTAATGGCGTGGACATACTCCTGATGGCGAACCAGCTTGCCGCCTTTGAAACGTAGCTGTTCCAGAAAATCGCCAGAGAGTGAGAAGCGCTTTTTGAGGCCGCGAATTTGCAGCAGCGACTCGTTGCTCTCTTCGTTTTGGGTCGGCATGGTCGCTATCGTTTCCGCCTGGGCGTTCATAGGCTTTCCTCCTTCAAGCGGCGATCTTCCAGCATTTCCGCCACCATGTGACAGGCCACGCGACAGTTTCCAGAATCAACGAAATCGGGGACTTGCTGGGTGCATGCAGGCCGAGGCTGACCGTCGGCACGGTTAATAAAGTCGCAGCGGGGGTGAAACGCACAGCCGCTGGGCAGGTTAGAGAGCGACGGCATGCTGCCACGAATCTGATTGAGCTTTTCCCCTGGCGTTGCCATCTGCGGCAGTGCGTTGATCAAACCTTGCGTGTAGGGGTGCTGTGGGTCGTTGATGATTTCCCGCGTGGGGCCTTGCTCGATGACGCGGCCTGCGTACATGACCAGCATACGCTGGGTCACTTGGCTCACCACGCCCAAGTCGTGGGTGATCAAAATCAAGCCCACGTTGTGCTGCTCACACAGCTCCAGCAGCAGCGCCATAATTTCGGCCTGGATCGTCACGTCTAGCGCCGTGGTAGGCTCGTCGGCAATGATGATGTCCGGGTCGAGCAGCAGAGCGATGGCGATAATAATACGCTGGCGCATCCCGCCGGAAAGCTCGTGGGGGTACTGATCCAAACGCTTTTCCGGAGAGGGGATCTGCACTTGGCGCAGCTTATCCAGGGCGATAGCGCGCGCTTCTTTGGTCGAAATACGCCGATGCGCCTTTAAGCACTCCACCATCTGTTCGCCGATGGAGAGCACTGGGTTCAGCGTCATCATCGGATCTTGAAAGATCATCGAAATGCGGTTGCCGCGCACTTTGCGCAGGCCACGCTCCGACATGCTGTTGAGTTCTTTCCCTTCAAATTTAATGCTACCCCCGGCAATAAAGCCGGGCTTGGCGATCAAATTCAGCAGTGAGAAAGCGGCGACAGATTTACCCGCGCCAGATTCGCCTACGATACCCAAGCGCTCGCCGCGCTCCAGAGTGAAATTCACGTCGCGCAGGGCGCGCACTTCGCCCTGGCGCAGGGCAAAGCGGACATCGAGTTGAGAAACTTCAAGAAGTGCCATGGTGTCCTCAGCCTTTGTAGAGTCGTGGGTTCATGACATCGCGCAGCCAGTCGCCCAGAAGATTGATTGACAGCACCAGCACTACCAGCACCGCACCGGGGATCAGCGTGATCCACCAAGAGCCTGATTGAATATAGTCAAAGCCTGCTTTGATCAGCGACCCCAGCGAGGGATGCGTTTCCGGCATTCCCAGCCCCAAAAACGACAGCGCCGCTTCGGAGATAATCGCGTTGGCAATTTGCACCGTGGAGATAACGAAGATCGGTGACAGCGTGTTCGGCAGCACATGGCGGAACATGATGCGTTTACTCCGCAGGCCCATGACGCGGGCGGCATCCACGTACTCTTTGTTTTTCTCGGCCAGTACCGAGGCGCGCACGGTACGAGCATACTGGGGCCATTCAGCAAGGCCGATGATCAATATCAGCATCAGAACGGCGTACTGGCTGTAGAACGCGCTGCCCAGTGTGGCTTTCACCACGGCACCCACGACGATGGCCACCATCAGCGTCGAGAACGAGAGCTGAATGTCGGCCAGGCGCATCAGGAATGCATCGACACGGCCACCCAGGTAGCCGGCCATCAGGCCGAAGGTCACCCCCAAGAGGGCTTGCAGTGCCACTGCGCCAAAACCGATCAGCAGCGATACCCGCGTGCCGTAGAGAATGATCGACAAAAGGTCGCGCCCCTGGGCGTCGGTGCCCAGCGTATACATCTCGTCGGCGCCATCGATCCAAAAGGGCGGCAGCTCGGAGGCGAGAATGTCGATTTGCGCCAGGTCATAAGGGTCGGTCGGCGCTAAAAGCGGTGCTGAAAAAGCCGCAATGACGAGGCAGATGAAGACCGCCAAACAGAGTTGCGCCGTGCGGTCGCGTTTGAAGCTGTACCACAAGAAGGAGTCGCGCATGCGCTCCCAGCGGCTTGGGGCAGTGGACGTGGTAGACGTGGTCATGCGGGCTTACCTGTCAGTTTTACAGTGGGGTTCACGAAGCCGTAGATCAGATCCACGATGGTGTTCGTAACCACGAAAATGACGCCGACAATCATCAGGTAGGTAACAATCAGCGGAATGTCGGCACGGTTGATGGCGTCGAGGAACATCAGCCCCATGCCCGGCCATTGGAATACGGTTTCGGTCAAAATGGTGTAGGCCACCATGGTGCCGATTTGCACGCCGCCCACGGTAATCACCGGCAGCATGGTGTTTTTCAGCGCGTGCACGAAATAGACCCGACGCATGGAGATCCCTTTGGCGCGAGCATACTTCACGTACTCGGACTGCAGCACTTCCATCATTTCTGCGCGAATCAAACGTATGAACAGCGGCAGCATGATCGACGCCAGCGACACGGCGGGCAGCACCAAGTGCTTCAAGCCGTCCCAGGTCACTAGGTTGGTATCCCAGTGGCCCACGACGTGCACCAAATCATAGCCACGGCCAAACGACGGCATATTGCCCTCGGTCGATAACACACCGTTGAGCCAAGCGCCCCAAGCCGTGCTTTCGGGGAACAGCGAGACGGTGATGCCAATCGAAAAAATTTGAATCAACACGATGGCGGTCAAGAAGACCGGGATCGAAATGCCGATGATCGATGCGCCCATGAAGAATCGGGAGATGGGCGAGCGCGGTTTGATCGCGCTATACACGCCAATGGGCACCGACAGCAGCACGATGATCAGCGTGGCGGCAAAAACCAGCTCAAGGGTAGCGGGCAGGTGCCGAGCAATCACTTCCAGCGCCGGTTCGCGGTAGAAATAGGAGTCGCCAAAATCCCCTTGAACGGCATTTTTGGCAAAGCGCACGTATTGAACCAGGAAGGGGTCGTTGAGCCCCAGCCGTTCGCGAATGGCTTCGCGTTCACTTTCGGGGACCGACTGTCCGACCATCTGCTGTACAGGGTCACCCAGGTTATCCTGGATGGCGAAGGCCAGTACACTGATGACAAACATCACCAATATTGCGTGCATCAGCCGCTTGATTAAAAAAGCAATCATGGCGTACGCCACCTATGTAGGTTAATCAGAGAAGCGCCGCATCAGGGCCGTGGCGGCCCAAAGAAAACGCTTCGCCCTCCAGCATGACTGGAGAGCGAAGCATCCTTGCGGGTTATCGGTTCAGCGTGGGGCTTAGCGCTCGATCACCAAGTCACCCAGGTAGGGGAAGTCCAGTGCGCTAACGACTGGTTCAACGTCAACGCCTTCCGCTGCGGCGTAGGCAAGATTTTGCCAGTGCAGCATGACGAAGCCGACGTCTTCATACAGCATGGCTTCGGCTTCACGCAGCATCTCGTTACGTTTCTCGAGATCGGTTTCGCCATCGGCTTCCGTCACCAGCGCGTCGATCTCTTCGTTGCAGTAGCTGCCGTAGTTGTACTGGCCAGCACCGCTCTCTTCATCGATACAGAACGAGAGGTATTGGAAGAAGTTGGCGGTATCTTCGGTATCCGCGTGCCAGCCAATCATGGCGATGTCGGACTGACGGGTGTCGTACTCAGGCCAGTACTGAGCCAGCGGCATGGTGCGCAGGTTAACGGTGATGTTGATGCGTGCCAGCATGTTGGCCACCGCCTGGGCGATTTGCGCATCGTTCACGTAGCGGTTGTTCGGCGCGATCATGTCGACGGTGAAGCCCTCTTCGTAGCCCGCTTCGGCCATCAGCGCTTGGGCGCGCTCCAGGTCGTAGCGAGGAACGAGATCTGGGTTGTGGCCAGAGTAACCTTCCGGAGAGAACTGGCCAGCCGGCGTGGCGAAGCCGCGCATCAAGCGGTCGGCGATGCCTTCCTGATTGATGGCCAGGTCAACGGCTTGACGAACGCGAGCATCTTGGAAGGCTTCCACGCGCTCTTCGTTGAGCTGGAAGCCGATGATACGGGTGCCGGGCACTTCGACCAATTCCACACCGTCAGCGTCACGCACACGATCCAAGTCGTTGGGCGGAACGGCATCGATGAAGTCCACGCCGCCAGACAGCAGGGCCGCCACACGAGAGGCGTTTTCGGCAATCGGTGTTAGGATGATTTCAGAAACGTTGCCTTCACTTTCGGTGTCCCAATAGTCTTCAAAACGTTTGAAGTCGACGCGGACACCCTGACGGCGGTCGGTCACGATGAACGGGCCGGTGCCTGATACGTTACGTGAAGCAAACGAGTTACCGGCTTTGACGATCTCGGCTTTGTCGTTACCCTCTTCGGTTTCGCCTGTGTAGAACTCGCTATCCATCGGGAAGATGTAGGTGGCGAGGTTCAACAGCAGCGGGTAGGGCTCAGACGTGGTGATTTCGACGGTGTAGTCGTCGATGGCTTCTGCGCTAGCCACCGGGTCAAAAATGGCGCGGTAGTCCGGGCTCTCTTTCAGACGCTCAATGGTCCATACGACGTCTTTTGCTGTGAAAGGGTTACCGGAATGGAAAGTAACGCCTTCGCGCAGGGTCATGCGCATGGTGGTGTCGTCGACCTGCTCCCACTCGGTTGCCAGGCGCGGCTCGAACTGGAAGTCTTTGGTCCAGCGTACCAGCGGATCGAAAGCAAGGTGCGAAAAGCGCAGCACGCCGCCCGAGAGCTGCTCATGCAGGTCCAGGGTTTCAGGGTCGGCAGAATAACCGATACGCAGGGTTTCAGCGCTAGCCGTCATCGGCAACATGGCAGTTGCTGCTACGGTCGCACCAATCACGGAGGCCAGTAGTGTCTTCTTGAGCGTCATCTTTGTTCCCATGCATGTTGTTTATTGTTCGCTTTACTGGGCGAGTCGCAGGCGCGTCACGGACCAGCAAAACAGACACGGTCAGCTCGTAAGCTATGCTGACAACATAGAGAGAGGTGATAGCGTCATACAATCGAAATAATGACTGGCATCATTCATCTGCTAAATGATGGGGCTAACGGCGCACGTTGCAGGCAATAGGATTAGACAAAAGTCGATGCGTGTTAGCGGTGGGTTAGGCTAGCCTCGAACCGATCACATAAGGCGTAGTAGACGATGTTCAAACAAGGAGTTGGCTGGCTGCTCGCCAGTGCATTAACCTGCGGCTCGTTGCTGGCAGGCGCTGACGAAACGGCGAACATAGTCGGAACGTTGGACGATGAGGAGCATGCTTGGTTCGTATTACGACAGGGGGACGACTCCAATGCGACGTTTATGGAAGTCGGCGATCAGCGCCAAGTCGAGGTTACCGGCTTCATCGACCCGTTGGAGTGGGATGCCCAAGAGGCGCTGGTACTGAGCTTCGTGTTGAAGGGTGACGAGCTCATCGCGGCCAAGGTCATGCAGCTCATCGGTCATACGGCCATGCCACCTCTCTATACCTCGGAAGGGGGCAGTGTCGACGTGACGTTGAACCACGGTGAGCAGCAGGGACGCGAGCTACATTTAAAAGGCGAGATTCAAGGCGTGCTGGCACTGCAACGCGACGCGAATACGCCCCCCAACACGTCGGAGGGCATCGATATTCACGTCCACTTCGAGCTGGTTGCGCAAAGGGTGGAGTTTTAAAGGCCGTTAGTGAGCGCCAAAGCGCTGCTGCAGCCAGCGGTTGATCTCATCCGATTCATAGAGCCATGTCGCTTGGCCGTCATCATGCTCAATTTTCAGGCAGGGGACTTTGACCTTACCGCCGCCCTCCAATAGGGCCTGTTTGTGGTCGGGGTCTAGCTGGGCATCTCGACGTTCGATATTGAGCCCCAGTCGTGCCATCTCTTTGCGCACTTTGATGCAGAAGGGGCATGTCCGAAACTGGTAGAGCGCGAGTTTCTGGCAGGCGGCATCCACCTCGGCCTGCTCTTCAGGCGTGCGCGTAACGGAGGCGGGCGTCGAGAGCTTCTCGGAGATCAGCATGACCGGGGCCAGCAGAACGCGAACACCTCTAAAAAAGTAACGAATCAATAGACGCATGATGGACTCCTCTCCTGGGTTGCGGATCACCGCGCAGGGTCTGGTAATGGAAATGGTGAAGAAAGGGTGGGCGCATCCTGCAATAAATCGCCTCCATTGTCACTTTCTCTACCCTGCACGCCCTCTCTTCCCGCGAACGAGGTGAGCAACACCGCTTGGCGTGCTAATCTCAGCGCTCGTTGATTGATGTGTCTAGTAAGTTCAATCGTTTGAAATGGTTAGGAAGGGAGCGCTCGGCCCATGCGTCTACACATAATTGGTATCTGTGGCACCTTTATGGGGAGCCTTGCACTTCTCGCACGGGAGTTGGGCCATGAGGTGAGCGGCTCCGATGCCAATGTGTACCCGCCAATGAGCACCCAGCTTGCCGAGGCGGGCATCACGTTGATGGAGGGCTATCGCCAGGAAAATCTCTCGGAGGCCTTCGACGTGGTGATCGTCGGCAATGCGCTCTCACGTGGAAATCCAGAGGTAGAGGCACTTCTTAATCGTGGCCAGCGCTATACCTCGGGGGCGCAGTGGCTAGCGGATTACGTGCTGCCAGGGCGCCACGTGATTGCGGTGGCCGGTACCCATGGCAAGACCACCACCGCAAGCCTTTTGGCGTGGCTGCTGGAAAGCGCCGGACTATCGCCCGGTTTCCTGATTGGCGGCGTACCGCGCAACTTCGGCGTGTCCGCTCGGCTGGGGGCTCCCGATGCGCCTTTCATAGTAGAGGCCGATGAGTACGATACGGCCTTCTTCGATAAGCGCTCAAAATTCGTTCACTACCGGCCAAACGTTGCGGTGATGAACAACCTTGAATTCGATCATGCCGATATCTTTCCTGACCTCGCTGCCATCGAACGTCAGTTTCACCATCTGGTACGTATCGTGCCCAGCCAAGGGCATCTGCTGGTGGCCGATCAGCAGCCCGCCTTGGAACGGGTGCTATCGATGGGGGCCTGGTCTCCCGTAATCCGTTTTGGCACCGACCACGGCAGCCAGTGGCAGCTGCGACTGGAGCGTCCCGATGCCAGCCGTTTTCAGGTGTTGCATTTAGGTGAGCAGGGCGAAGAGGATGGCGTCGTGGAGTGGTCGCTTACGGGCGAACATAATGCCCGCAACGCCCTGGCCGCCCTGGCCGCGGCACGCCTTTGCGGGGTGAATTTGGCGCGTGCCTGTGCGGCGCTGGCGCGCTTTCAAACGCCACGGCGTCGCCAGGAGGTTCGAGGAGAGGTCAACGGCATCCAGGTCATCGATGATTTTGCCCATCACCCCACGGCCATTGCCGCCACGCTGCAAGGCCTGCGCGCCGCTACCACCAAAGGACGTTTGCTGGCGGTGATCGAGCCCCGCTCCAACACCATGCGCTTGGGCGCTCTGCGGGAGCGTTTGAGCGAGAGCGTCGCCGAGGCGGATGCCGTGTTCTGGTTTCAGCCCAGCGGCGTGGCCTGGTCGATGGAGTCGCTCGTAAAGGCCCAAGGGGAGCGGGCCGCGCTGTTTGATGACATCGACGCTCTGGTCGAGGCTGTGGTCACACAGGCGTCACCCCTCGACCGTATCGTGGTGATGTCGAACGGTGGCTTCGACGGCGTGCATGAGCGATTACTGGACGCATTAACCAAGCGGGAGCAGGCGAAGTGACGACGACGTTTAAACCACCGGTAACCGTAGCCCTCACCGGTGCCTCTGGCGCGCAGTATGGCTTGAGATTGATCGACGTGCTGGTGGACGCCGGGCACGAAGTGTGGGTGATGATTTCCAAGGCGGCGCATATGGTGATTGCGACGGAAACCGACGTCTCCCTTCCGGCGCAGCCGCAGCGTTTGGTCGAGGCGCTGACCGAAAGAAGCGGTGCGCAGCCTGGGCAGATTCGCTGCTTTGGCCGTGAGGACTGGATGGCGCCAGTGGCGTCTGGGTCGGGGGCTCCGTCGGCGATGGTCGTTTGCCCCTGCTCGACGGGCACGCTTTCGGCAGTGGCCACCGGTGCGAGTAATAATTTGATCGAGCGCGCGGCGGACGTCGCCATCAAAGAGCGCCGCACGCTGGTGATGGTGCCCCGAGAAAGTCCGTTCTCACCGATCCATTTAGAGCACATGCTGGCGCTGAGCCGCCTGGGCGTGGTGATCCTCCCCGCCGCGCCGGGGTTTTATCACCGCCCGCAGCGCTTGGAAGATTTGATCGACTTCATCGTAGCCCGCATTCTCAACCAGCTGGGGATTGCGCATACCCTGATGCCGCGCTGGGGCGAAGAATCCCACGCCACCGCGACCTCTCGCGATGCACAAAACAAGGAAGGTGAGCCATGATGTCATGGGCGACGCTCTCGGTCTTCGTACCTACGTTTCTCTTCGTTTCGTTAACGCCGGGGATGTGTATGACCCTGGCCATGGTGTTGGGGATGACGCAAGGCGTCAAACGCACGCTGTGGATGATGATCGGAGAGCTGATTGGCGTCGGGTTCGTGGCTGCCGCCGCAGGGGCGGGCGTGGCCGCGCTGATGTTACGTCAGCCAGAGCTGTTCGTCGCCTTCAAATGGGTGGGCGGCGCCTATTTGGCTTATCTGGGTATCATGATGTGGCGCTCCCGCGGGCGGATGGCCATTCCCAGTGAGCTGGATACCGGCCCGGCAGCCGGTCGGCTTCAATTGGCGATGCAAGGGCTGGTCACGGCAGTCGCCAATCCGAAAGGGTGGGCATTTTTCATGGTGCTGCTGCCTCCCTTTTTAGACGGCAGCAAGCCGCTAGCGCCGCAGCTCAGTATGTTGATCGCAGTCATTCTTACCATCGAATTTGCCAGTATGCTGGTGTACGCGACCGGCGGTAAGACGCTGCGTAAGCTGCTGGGCAAAAGCGGGAACGTCAGGCTACTAAACCGTATTGCCGGAACGTTGATGATAGGTGTCGGCCTGTGGCTCGCGCTGGGCTGAGCGGCACGCCATCACACGGGCGAGAAAAACACGACGCGGGTACCCACGCATAACAGCGACCCCAGCAGCAGCGCGGTCCAGGGGAGTGGCGGTAGCGGTGCCCGGTATCGGCGCTGCCAGTTAATTTGAATCATCGCGCAGACCACCAACCCCAGCAATGCGCCGCCGATGAGGTCACTCAGCCAGTGAACCCCTATGGCCAAGCGTGAGAGCGCCATGGGCAGCGCCGTGGCCATGGCCAACCAATACACCCACATACGTCGCTGTCGAGGCAGTCGCGAGGCCACGAAGGCAGCGAGCAGTCCAACGATGACGACCCACGTCGAAGTATGAGCGCTGGGGTAGGAGAACGACCCCGTGAGGTACTCCGGCGTCTCGGGCCTGGGCCTGGCGAAAACGGCCTTACCCAGCGTGTTGAGCGCACCGATGCCTCCCATGGCCACCGCGCCGTGCGCGAGCACGTCCCACCGCTTGATCCACGTCAGCCAAACGACCCAGGGAAGTGACAGAGCGGCGATGCCCGCTTTATCGCCTATTTGAGCAAGAAGCAGGCTCGTTTCGGTTAGCCAGTCGGCGCTTAGCCATGAAAAAAGCCGCTGCGCTTGAAGATCGATCATCAGCGGTTCGGGATGCTGTACCACCAGCAGTGTCCAGGCACAGGTCAGCGTCAGTGCGAGGAGCGATAAAAACAGCGATGCCAAGGGCACCTCGCCGCTACGGCTCATGGCCAGCCAGGGGCGGCGCATGACGGGCACGCGTCGAGCCAAACGCGCTACGGCATAATACACGCGTCCGTGCCGTCCTACCTGGGCGCGCCCCCAGGAGAAGACGACGGCCAACCCCACGACGCTGGCGGCCATCACGAGCAAGGCCATCTCCACGTTGGCAGGCAGGTCGAGACGCCGCTGCCAAGTGTGGCCCAGCAAATAGCCCGGCAGCAGGTAGGCGGGCGCCCAGAGTAGCGCCGAGGCGACGTTGGCCAGCAAGAACGTGCGTGCGGGCATGTGCATCATGCCCGCAACGAGCGGAATGATCGGTCGTACCGGACCGACGAAACGGCCAATGAACACGGAGTAGACCCCGTAGCGCTCGAAAAAGCGCGCGCCCCGACCCAGCCACTCGGGATGTTGCGATAGAGGCCAGCGTGATACCACGTGATCGCGGTGGCGTGCGCCCAGCCAGTAGCTCACGCCATCGCCCAGCACGGCGCCCACGAACGCCGCGCCGAGCAGCCATGGCAGGGCAATCATCTGATGCCCTGCCATGGAGGCGGCTGCTGTCATCAGCACAACGCCGGGAACCAGCAGCCCCACCAGCGCGAGAGACTCGATAAACGCGATGCCTAGCACCAGAAGTACTAAAATCTCTGGAGAGGGCGATAGGGAGAGTAACGACTCGGTCATCGGCAAAGACGCATCCGTGGGTAGAAAGTCAACCGTTAGCCATCGCGTCGGCACGCGCTTCCAGGCGCTGTACGTAACGCTCGAAACTCTCTTTGCGCAGCGGCAGGCAGGTAGCAATGCGCGCTTCCAACTGACCGGTCTCGACCAATACGCAGCGGGACAAGGCTCGCTGCAGTCGCTCGCGCACGAGCAGGGCGCCACTCTCACTGGTGTCGGGCAGCACCAGCCAGAAGGTGGCGTTCCCCGCGCGTCCTAGCAGGTCGTGGTCGCGGCAGCGGCTATTGACCTCTTGGCACAGCGCCCCCAATAGCGCCGTTTGGGCACGCTGGCCAAACTGCTCTTCTGCCATGTCCAACTGTGGAAGGTGCAGCACCAAAACGGCCAAGCGCTTATTCAGCATGGCGGCGCGTTGGAACTCATTGTTCAGGCGCTCTTTCAGCGTATCGATGTGGTAAGCATTGCAGTCGCTGTCGTTAGGGTCCGTAGCACGCAGTAGCGCTCGGCGTCGGGCGTGTTCCCAAGGAGGCAGCGCAAGCAGTAGCACCAATACCACCACGCCCAACGAGAGCGGCGCCGCGTCGAAAGGCGCCAGCCATCCCCACGCTACCAAGCACACCGTGTTGACCGCTAGCGCACTCCATAAAGGAAGCAGTAAGAACGTTGCCGCAAGGGGCAGGCCCAGCCAAAGAGAGGCCGTGTCAGGGTGGGCATGCACGGCGCTCAATACCACGACATACGTGCTGATCAGTAACAGCGTGCGGGGGAGCGCGGGCTGTGTGCCCTGGGCCAAATGCATCAATAGACACACCAACAGCAATATCGACACGAATAGCGGCACCAGCAATTCACGATAGCTGCCCATGGCATAGAGCCACAGCGTATAGGCCGCCATCATGACGATGCTCGCACCATAGGTTGACGTCATTAGGCGCTTAGACGAGATGAGCGTGTTCATGCAGCCTCGCGTAATGGGGAGGTCGGAAAGCGGCTGAGTTCTTCGAGGGTCAACGATGCCAGCTCGATGTCCATGAGCGGCTTGTGCTGCGTGAGCACGCTATCCGGTAGCGCTGCCAGCAGCAGCGTGCGGCGGCTAGCGGCTTCACTGGGCGTTTTGGAAAGCATCAGCGTAGCTAGGGTCGTGCCGTTGAGGCGGTAGACGTTCTCGAAGTCGTAGGTGAGTTCGCACAGCTTTTGCGCTACCTGCCAAAGCTGATGCCGTCTTACCCGAAAGAGCAACACCTCGGCGTAGATGGCTTCCCGTTCAGAGCGTGTCTGTTCGCGCATCAAATCGCGCAGTAGCTGCTCGCCTGCCCAAAGATTCAAACCCGGGATCAGGCGCAGCCGTTGGCGAATGGCGCCGTTGATCGCCAGCAGTTGGTGGGTACGCGACATGGCTAACACCATCAAAACGGTCAGGGAGAGTGTCATCAGCAGCCAGGCGGGGAGTGGCATGAGCGGCGCCAGCACAAGGCAGCTGGCAAACGCCGCGCAGCCGTTGAACACGGCAGCCCATCGATGCTGCGGCAGCATGAAGACGGCCCCCCACGCCCAAATGAGTAGCGCATGACGTTCGGGGGCGGTCGCTATCAGGCCTAACAGCAGTGTACCGGCCAGCATTTGCCAGGGCAGGCCCCGGGAGCGGCGATGGCTAAAGTCGAGAATGAGGGCAGTCATCAATAGCCAGCCGACAGAGAGCCACATCAAAACGGCGGCCGCTGGCGCGTCGCTGGGCGTCCAGAGAGATAAGGCGACGGCTGCGGCGAGCAAGTTGGCCCTCAATAGGCTGATTTTGTATTTGCTTTGCATGGTGGCTTACTATCTACCTGATGGCGAATGGCCCAGTGGCCCGTAGCATAACGCATTGCTTGGCCTCGTCCTTGGAATCACTCAGTATAATGTTCATTGGCAATACGACACGCCTCACTTCATTGGCAACGCTCACGACATAGGGAGATCGCATGCGCGGTTCAGATACATTCCAACAAGACGCCCAACACCATCTGGCAGCCGGGGATGTACCCGCGTACATGCAACAGCTAGGACAAAGCGCGCGAGCCGCCGCCAGCGCCCTGCGTCGCGCTGATACGCACGTCAAGAATCAAGCACTGGCCGCCATGGCCAAACGTGTCGATGCGGCGCGCAGCGATATTTTACAGGCCAATGCTCAAGACATGCAGCGTGGACGGGAGAATGGACTGGATAACGCGCTGCTGGATCGTTTGGCGCTCAATGACCAGCGCATCGACGCGATGATCGAGGGTCTGCGTCAAGTGGCGGCCTTACCAGACCCGGTCGGCGAGATAGATGGGATGAGCTATCGGCCCAGCGGTATTCAGGTGGGGAAAATGCGGGTGCCGTTGGGGGTAATCGGTATCATTTACGAGTCGCGTCCTAACGTGACCATCGAAGCGGCCAGCCTCTGCCTGAAATCGGGCAATGCCTGTGTGCTGCGTGGCGGCTCCGAGGCAAGCGCTTCCAACGCAGCGCTGAGCCGCTGCCTGCAAGCAGGGTTGGCCGATGCAGGGCTACCCGCAGGCAGCGTGCAAGTCGTGGCGACCACGGACCGTGCGGCCGTCGGCGAGATGATCAGCATGCCGGCCTATATCGACGTGATCATTCCCCGTGGCGGCAAGTCGCTGATCGAACGTATTTCCCGCGATGCCAAGGTGCCGGTCATCAAGCATTTGGACGGCGTGTGCCATGTCTACATCGATACGACGGCCGACCCCGCCAAGGCACTGGCGATTGCGGTCAATGCCAAAACCCATCGCTACGGCACGTGCAACACCATGGAGACGCTGTTGGTGGACGCGCCGGTGGCGGATATCCTACTACCTGAACTCGCCCGCGCGTATGCCGAACACGAGGTCGAACTGCGTGGCTGTGAGCGCACCCGTGCGCTGCTGCCCCAGGCGCTCGACGCCACCGACGCGGATTGGCAGGCAGAGTACCTGGCCCCCATCTTGGCGATCAAGGTGGTGGACGGCATCGAGGAAGCCATCGAACATATCGAGCGCTACGGCTCGCACCATACCGACGCTATCGTGACGCAGGACTACTCCCTGGCAAGACGCTTCATGGCAGAAGTGGATTCGAGCTCGGTGATCGTGAATGCCTCTACTCGCTTTGCCGATGGCTTCGAATACGGTCTGGGGGCCGAAATCGGTATTTCTACCGACAAGCTTCATGCTCGGGGGCCGGTAGGGCTGGAAGGACTGACGACACAGAAATACATCGTGTTCGGCGATGGTCAGGTTAGGCAATGAGTGAGACGCCACACCACCCGCAGCCTCTGCGGGTGGGCATGATGGGAGGAACGTTCGACCCGGTTCATCATGGCCACTTGCGCAGCGCGCTGGAAGTGCGAGAGGCGCTAGGCCTGGATACGCTGCACATGGTGCCTGCGCCGCAACCGCCCCTGCGCGATACCCCTCAAGTGTCGCCAGCCCAACGTTTGGCGCTCTTGCAAGCGGGCATCGGCGACGTCCCAGGGATCGTGGCGGATGATCGTGAGCTTCACCGAGATGGCCCCTCCTACAGTGTCGATACCCTGGCCGAGCTTCGCCAACAGTATGGCGATGCGGTGCCGCTGGTCATGGTGATTGGCTACGACGCCTTTTTACGCCTGGCGCACTGGGATCGCCCAGAGCAGGTATTTTCATTGGCGCATTTGGTGGTCATTGCGCGTCCAGGCTATCAATCGCCGTGGCCGTCGGCGCTGACGGAACTGGTCGGCGATCGTGAAGTCAGTAGTGTCAGCGAATTGATGGCGCGCACGCGTGGCGGCGTTTTACGGTTAGAACTGCCGTCGCTGATGGCGATTTCGGCCACTTACATACGTCAACGGTTGAAAGAGGGAAAAAGCGTGCGTTATCTGGTGCCTGAGGCGGTGGAGCAGGCGATTTTTCACGAGCGTCTTTATCAATCCGATGAATAGCGCTGGCAGTCGTGAAAGAAGCCGTTACAATGGCCCGCTTGCAGGCTGATGCCACGTAAAAGTCCAACGTTAGTCACGATACTCTCTATCACCACAAGGGGTTGCCTTTAGGAGTCATGCACATCGATACACTGAAAAATCTAGCGATTGACGCGCTAGAAGAGCTGAAAGCACGCGATATCACGCAACTCGACGTTGCGAAACTCACCGAAGTGACCGACCTGATGCTCATCGCCAGCGGCACTTCTACCCGTCACGTGGCTGCCCTGGCGCAGAACGTGGTCGAAAAAGCCAAAGCGTCCGGTCTTCATCCTCGCGGCGTAGAAGGCGGTGACAATGCCGATTGGGTCTTGGTCGATTTGGACGACATCGTCGTACATATCATGCTGCCTGAAGCCCGTGCGCTGTATGATCTCGAGCGTCTTTGGGCCGACTTGCCCAGCGATGCTGGCGCCATCGGCGAATCGCTCAAACAGTTCGAAGAGCGAGCCACGATGTCATGAGGATTCGGCTGTTAGCGGTGGGTACCAAAATGCCAGCGTGGGTAGAGCAGGGCGTTGAGACCTACCGCAAGCGGCTTCCTCGGGATTTCACCTTAGAGATCGAAGAGATCCCACTGGGTCAGCGCGGCAAAAATGCCGATATCGCCAAAGCGCGTGCGCAAGAGGCGCAGCGTATCCGCGAAAAGCTGCGGGGGGATGAAATCGTCGTTGCACTGGAAGTCAAAGGGAAGCCTTGGACCACCGAGCAGCTCGCTCAAGAAGCAGATGCTTGGCGCATGGAAGGGCGAGATGTCGTTCTGCTCGTCGGTGGACCCGACGGTTTGGAACCTTCGCTGTCTGCCATGGCGGACAAAGCGTGGTCCCTCTCGCCCCTGACGTTGCCTCATCCGCTCGTTCGAATCATGCTGGCAGAGCAGCTTTATCGTGCCTGGACCCTCTTGGTGGGACACCCCTATCACCGATAGGCGCTACGCGCCGCTGGAACCTAGGTTGCGTTTACTCCCCACTGGGGCCGCCGCTTTTATTGTTTGTGAGAGTCATCTGTTGCCATGCCCCAGCGCCGTGACACGCTAAAAAACCCCGAGCAAGAGCTGCGTATTTTCCGTGTCCGGGCGCTGCTTGCCGTGTTGGTGGTGGTAGTGCTCACCAGCCTGTTGGTCAGTCGGCTAGGCTATCTGCAAATCGTGCAGCACGACCTCTACAGCACCCGCTCTGAAAAGAACCGCGTGCGAGTCGAGCCTTTGCCACCCAATCGCGGGCTCATTTATGACCGTAACGGCGTGCTGCTGGCGGAAAATCGCCCCACCTACAATCTGACCCTAGTGCGTGAGCGGGTAGACGACCTAGACGACACTCTCGCTCTGCTGGTGGATCTTCTCGAACTGCCCGACGAAGAGATCGAGGCATTCCAGGTGCGTTCCCGCCAGCGCCAGCGACCCTTCCAGCCTGCGCTACTGATGAGCGACCTGAGCGAAGAGCAGATCGCTCGGCTGGCCGTCAATCGCCACCGTCTTCCCGGTGTCGAAGTAGAAGCGCAGCTGCTGCGCTATTACCCCGATTCAGAAGTCATGGCCCATGCGTTGGGATACGTTGGGCGTATCAATGCTGACGAGCTGCAGGAGCTTGATCCAGGCCGCTATGCCGGCACCCACTTCATTGGTAAAACCGGCGTCGAGCGTTTCTACGAGACCGAGCTACACGGCGAAGCGGGGCTGCGCAAGGTCGAAACCAACGCGCGTGGGCGCGTGCTGCGCGAGCTTGGTCGTACCGATCCAGTGCCTGGCGCAAACCTGACTCTGACCCTCGATCGCTCCTTACAAATGCTCGCCTACGAGCTGTTGGACGGTCGGCGTGGTTCCATCGTGGCCATCGTGCCCGATACCGGTGAGATTTTGGCCATGGTGTCGACCCCCGGGTTCGACAGCAACCAGTTCGTTACCGGCATCGATGTGGCCTCTTATCGAGCGCTGCAGGAAGACATCGACCTGCCTCTGTTCAACCGGGCCATTCGCGGCCACTACCCGCCGGGGTCGACCATCAAGCCGTTCTTGGCATTGGCGGGGTTAGTGGAGGGCGTGATCACCCCCGACAGCACCATCAACGACCCTGGTTACTATCAACTGCCCAACGACTCGCGCCGTTACCGCAACTGGCTACGCTGGGGGCACGGACGGGTGGATATGGAGCGCTCCATTGCGGTCTCCAACAACACCTACTACTACACGCTGGCGCACGACCTGGGCATCGATAAGCTTCACGAGCAGATGACCAACTTTGGTTTTGGTCAGCGCGTGGCTCACGACGTGCAAGGGGAGAGCACGGGACTGATGCCCTCGCGGGACTGGAAAAGAGCACGCTTCAACCAGCCGTGGTACCCCGGCGAAACGCTGTCGGTGGGTATCGGTCAGGGGTATTGGCAGGTCACACCGCTTCAACTGGCCAGCGCCACTGCGGCGCTGGCCAACCGCGGGCACTGGGTGAAACCGCGCCTGGCCCTGCGCATTGGCGATGAGCCCATGCCCGAGGAGCTTCCCGATACGCTGCCCGATATCGAGCTTGCCAACGATAACTGGTGGGATCGGGTGTATAGCGGTATGGAGAAAGTGCTCAGCGGTAGCGAAGGCACCGCACGCCGAACCGGCGTGGGTCTGGAGTACCGTATGGGGGGCAAGTCGGGGACGGCCCAGGTGTTTTCCCTGGGGCAGGACCAGCGCTATAACGCCGAAGAGCTGGAAGAGCGACTGCGCGATCACGCCCTGTTCATGGCCTTCGCTCCCATCGACGATCCGCAGATTGCGGTGTCGGTCATCGTCGAGAACGCAGGGGGCGGGAGTACCCATGCCGCGCATTTGGCGCGGGCGATGACCGATGCGTGGCTACTCGAAGAGGATGCCCCCGAGGTCGATGACGTCAAAGAGGTGCTCGAAGAAGATACTGCCAACGTGGAGGGTAACTAGCGATGCCTTGGCAACTGATTACCCGTTCCCTGAGGCGTTACCCGACGCGTCCGCCCGATAGCGGTATCGCTCGGCGTAAAAGTATCTGGGAACGCATCCATCTCGACCCATGGTTGCTCGGCATGCTGCTGGTGCTCATGGGGGGCGGCCTTCTGGTGCTCTACAGCGCTTCGGGGCAGCGACTCGATACCGTCATCGCTCAGGCCATGCGCTTTGGTGTCGCCCTTGCGGGTATGGTCATCATTGCGCAGTTCTCGCCGTCGACGTTTTTACGCTGGGCACCGCTGGCGTACGGCGTGGGGCTCGCCATGCTATTGGCCGTGGAAATTGCCGGTGATGTTGGCATGGGGGCCAAGCGCTGGCTGGAAATTCCAGGCGTCATCCGTTTTCAGCCCTCTGAAATGATGAAGTTGGGCGTGCCGCTGATGGTGGCGGCCTACTTGAACCGCTGCCAGTTGCCTCCTCGGCTTCGCGATATCGTCGTGTGTGCGGTGATCATCGGCGTGCCGGTCGTGCTCACGGCGATTCAGCCTGACCTTGGCACGTCGCTGTTGGTGGCCAGTGCGGCGTTGATCGTGGTGCTGCTTGCCGGGCTGTCCTGGAAATTGATTGGGTTAGTGGCTGCATTGGGCGCGGCGGGCCTGCCGGTACTGTGGATGAACATGCACAACTATCAGCGGCAGCGGGTGCTCACGTTTTTGGACCCCGATAGCGACCCGCTCGGTTCCGGGTGGAACATCATTCAGTCCACCACGGCCATCGGCAGTGGCGGGTTGTGGGGGAAGGGGTGGTTGGAAGGCACCCAATCCCAGCTCGAGTTTTTGCCGGAGCGGCATACCGATTTCATCATTGCCGTGCTGGGCGAAGAGTTTGGTCTAGTCGGCATGCTGGTACTGCTGGCACTGTACGTGATGATCGTGGGGCGCGGGCTGTGGCTGGCGGCATCGTCTCAGGACACGTTTGGGCGTCTGTTTGCAGGTAGTATCATTCTGACGTTTTTTATCTATGTCTTTGTTAATGTGGGCATGGTGAGCGGTATTCTGCCCGTGGTGGGCGTGCCGCTGCCGCTGGTCAGTTATGGCGGCACCTCCAGCGTGACCTTGTTAGCGGGGTTCGGTATTCTCATGTCCATACACGCCCATCGGCGGTTACTGCCACGTTAACGACATCAACCGTGGCGGTACGAATTCACAGGAGTGGTGAGTCAATGAACAGGGCGCGAAGTCAAGCGGGTGGCTATGCCATTGCCATGCTAGTAGCGTGTTCGGTCCCTGCGGCATTTGCAGAGGAAGCAGTCAGTTTCGACCCTCGGCAACACCCGCAGACCCAGCCGTTGGTCGAGGAACTGACTGAGCAGGGAGTGCCAAAGGAGTGGCTCGAGCAAGCGCTGACTCAGGCAAGCTATCGCCAAGAGGTGCTGGACGCCATGGCGGGGGCGGCAGAGCGTCGGCTGCGCTGGTTCGAGTATCGCGATATCTTTCTGACCGAGCAGCGTATCGTCGAAGGGGCCGCGTTCATGCAGACGCATGCCGACGCATTGGCGCGTGCCGAGGCCGACTACGGCGTGCCGCCGGAGGTCATTACCGCCATCATCGGCGTGGAGACCTACTATGGTCGCCATAAAGGGCGCCATAAGGTGCTGGATTCCCTCGCCACGCTGGCCTTCCATCACCCGGCGAGGGGGGATTTCTTTCGTGGCGAACTCGCCGCATTCTTGACGATTGCCTACCAGCAAGAGGTGGAGCCAAGCTCGCTCTACGGCTCCTACGCCGGTGCCATGGGCTATCCCCAGTTCATTCCTACCAGCTATCAGGCGTATGCCGTCGATTTCGACGGTGACGACAAACGCGATTTGTGGAATAACCCCGTGGATGCGATTGGCAGTGTCGCCAACTACTTTGCTGAGCACGGTTGGAAACGGGGAGGGGCGATTTATCATGAGGCCAAAGGGCCTGAGACGCGCCCCGACGCACTCCGCTTTAACCAAACGGTGCGCCCGGATACCACGGCTGCCGAAGCCGCCGAGCAAGGCGTCGTGACGGAGGCGTCCCTATCGCCCGACACGCCGGTGATCCCATTGGTGCTAGAGTATGCCGATGGGCAGGAGCGCTATCGACTAGGCGAGACCAACTTCTACGTCATTACTCGCTATAACCACAGCCACCTCTACGCCATGGCGGTAGCCGAGTTGGCAGAGGCCATCAAGCAGCAAGCCGAGGCTGAGCATGATTAAACTGCGAATCGATGTGCGACTTTTGAGCGGCTCGCTGCTGGTGGCGGCCTTGGTCAGCGGCTGCGCCAGTTCTTCCTCTCCGCAGCGGGTGGCGGGGGAAGCTGGGGGCGCAAGCCCGGCGCCCGCTACTCCCGCTCCCGCCAGCGGTGAGCGCTACGCCATGACCGGCGACGCTTACCCGGTAGCCCCGCCAGACGTGAGTACCGTGCCCGATGCCGAACCGCGTATCGAAGCCCCTTCTCGGGCGGGCAACCGGTCGACCTACGAAGTGTGGGGCGAAACCTATCACGTGCTCCCCGATTCGCGCGGCTACGCGCGTCAGGGAACGGCCTCCTGGTACGGTGAAAAATTCCACGGCTACGCCACGTCCAACGGTGAGATCTACGACATGTACAAAATGTCGGCAGCGCACCGTTCGCTGCCGCTGCCGACCTTTGCCAGAGTAACGAGTTTGAACAACGGTCGTTCCGTGATCGTTCGCGTCAATGATCGTGGTCCGTTCCATAGCGACCGTGAAATCGATCTCTCCTATGCGGCGGCGGCTCGTCTGGGTATTCTCGATAACGGGACGGGGCCTGTCCGCGTCGAAGCGATCGATCCCGCCCAGTGGCTGGCGGAGCGTGGTCGTGGTGGTAGCGCTACGCCCTCTCAAACGGCACCGGCGGCGCCTGTCGTTGCCGCGCGGACGCCTGCGCCGTCGGCTCGTCCCGCTGCAGCGGCAGCACCCGAGCCAGGCAGTGGCGACGCCATCTATTTACAGATTGCCGCGTTAGGCAGTGCCGAAGGGGCACAACAGCTTCAACAGCGGCTCTCGGGTGAGCTTCCCCATGGCGTTCGCGTGAAAAGCGATGCCGATGTTCACCGCGTACAGGTGGGGCCAGTGAGCCCCCAGCAAGAGACACAGGCCCGCGAAGAACTCCGTCGTGCAGGCTTTCCTCAAGTATTTGTCGTGAGATAATAGCTCTCAACATGTGCCCAAGTGGCGTGCTATGCGCCGCCATATTCTTTGTCAGTGAGAAGTGTGTGATGAATGTATTGATGTCAATCCGCCGTACCGCCAAGCTCTGCCTCTTCGCGGCCATGACGGCTGTCATATCCCCTGCAATGGCGCAGGTGATTCCTCAGCCACAAACGATCATTCCCGCGCCGCCGCAGCTTGCCGCGAGTTCGTGGATTTTGATGGATGCCAACAGCGGGCGTATTCTGGCAGAGCATAACTCCGATGAGCGTCTACCGCCGGCGAGCTTGACCAAACTGATGACGGCCTATCTGGTTGAGCGCGAGCTGGACCGTGGCACCATCAATCTGACCGACATGGTCAACATCAGTGAAAATGCCTGGCGTACCGGCGGCTCCAAGATGTTCATCGAAGTGGGTGACCGCGTATCGGTGGATAACCTGTTACACGGCATCATCATCGTCTCGGGTAACGATGCCAGCGTGGCCATGGCAGAGCACCTGGCGGGTGGTGAAGCGCCGTTTGCCGACCTGATGAATCAGCACGCCACCCGGCTGGGCATGAATGACACTAATTTCATGAATGCCACCGGCTTGCCCCATGAGAACCACTACTCGACTGCCCATGACATGGCACGCCTGTCTCGCCATATCATCAACGACTATCCCGAACATTACGCGATTTACTCTCAGCGCAATTTCTCGTTCGGGGGAATCGATCAGCCGAACCGCAACCGCCTGCTGTGGCGCGATCCGTCCGTGGACGGCTTGAAAACCGGCTGGACCACCGAGGCAGGCTACTGTCTGGTCTCTTCGGCACAGCGGGATGGCATGCGCCTGATCTCTGTCGTGATGGGCACCAATTCCGATGAAGCGCGAGCCCAGGAGTCGCAAAAGCTGCTGAGCTACGGCTTTCGCTTCTACGAAACCATGAAACTGTATGAGCGCGGTGCCGTGCTGGCAACGCCACGCGTATGGGGCGGTGACATCAACGAACTACGTGTGGGCGTGGATGAAGAAGTCTTCATGACGCTGCCCCGGAATCGTAACGAGGAGCTGCGCGCTCGCCTGAACCTGGATGCGGACATTCACGCACCCGTGGCCGTGGGTGATGACGTCGGCACCCTGGAAGTTTACCTGGGCGAAGAGATGGTGGGTGAGCGCCAGCTGGTCGCGCTGGAAAATATCGAAGAGGGCGGGTTGTTCAAGCGTCTGTTCGATCAAGTGCAGCGCTTCTTCAGTAACTTGATCAGCAATTTCACCAGCTAAATTGCCGGTGGCGGGCCCAGCCTCGACGCAATACACCTTGTATTGTGAGGGGCTGGGCCTTATTTATTGGGATTAGCTCAACGATTCATTTATTTCCAAAAGGCCAGTTATGAAAAAAGGTGCCAAGCAAGGGCTCCGTGATTTACGCCAGCCCGCGGCCACAGAGCCACCGAAAATCACGTTTCCCTGTGATTACCCGTTAAAGGTCGTCGGCGATGCCGCCGACGATTTCCCAGCCGCCGTTTGTCAGGTCATCGTGCGTCACGCCCCGGACTTCGATGAAACCACGCTGGAAGTCGTGGACAGTCGTAATGGACGTTTCCAGTCCGTGCGGGTGACGATCGTGGCGACGGGTGAGCAGCAGTTAAGTCAACTGTTCGACGACCTGAAAGCCACTGGCCGCGTGCACATGGTGGTGTAATCATGAACCACGACGCCCCGATCGCGCTGCATCGCCTCGGCCATCGCTCGTATCTGCCGGTATGGGAAGCCATGCGGGAACTCACCGATACCCGCGACGAACACACGGTGGATCAATTTTGGCTGGTCGAGCATGATCCCGTGTTTACCCAGGGGCAAGCTGGCAAGCCGGAACACCTGTTGATGCCGGGCGATATCCCGGTGGTGAAGACCGACCGAGGCGGGCAAGTCACCTATCACGGCCCGGGCCAAGTGGTGCTTTACCCGCTGTTGGATGTGCGGCGGGGCAAGATCGGCGTGCGCGATTTGGTCACGGCGCTCGAGAATGCCGTGATCGATGTACTAGAAGCGTACGGTGTACGCGGTTGGGCCAAGCCCGATGCACCGGGGGTCTATGTGGACACGGCGCTGGGGGAGGCCAAAATTGCCTCGCTCGGCCTGCGTATTCGTCGTGGGGCCAGCTATCACGGCGTCGCGCTGAACGTCGACGGCGATCTGTCGCCGTTTGCGCGTATCAATCCCTGTGGTTATGCGGGGATGCAGGTGACCCGCCTTGCCGATGTAGCCGAGCTTTCGTCCGACAAAGACGTTGGCGAGCAGTTAGCCTACGCCCTGGCAGCGCGACTGAAGCGCACCTTGGTGAGCCCGTCGTAGTACGCAGGGGCGGTGTTTTTCGGTAGGAGTGTCTTGCGAAAGAGAGACGCCTGCATTGAGGTCCATGCAGGCGTTTTAGCAGGCTAGCCGACGTTGAAGGCAGGAATGCGATTGCTGTCGGGCTCTTGGCCCGGTACGGCTGCTGGCGCGGCAAGGCCAAGGTTGTTCTTTTCGAACACGCGGTCTGCTCGGTAGCTAGAGCGTACCAGCGGACCAGACGGCACTTCCATAAAGCCTTTTTCCAGGCCCAGTACCCGGTAGCGTTCAAACTCTTCCGGGCTGACCCAGCGCTCGACCGCTAAGTGGTTTTTGGTGGGGCGAAGGTATTGGCCTAATGTCACGATGTCCACGCCAATGTCGCGCAAATCATCAAAGGTCTGCAGGATCTCTTCGTCCGTTTCACCCAGCCCCAGCATCAAGCTGGTTTTGGTGATGATGTCGGGGCGGTACTGTTTGGCGTGGGCCAATACGTCCAGCGTTTTGCGGTAGCCAGCGCGCGGGTCGCGCACTTTGCTGGTCAGCCGCTCTACAGTCTCGACGTTTTGCGCAAATACTTCGAGGCCAGAATCCACCACGCGCTCGATGGCGGCTTTGTCGCCGTCGAAATCCGGCGTGAGGGCTTCCACGACTACCTCGGGCGTACGTGCCTTGATGGCGCGGATGCAGTTGGCGTAGTGAGTGGCACCGCCGTCATCGAGATCATCACGGTCGACGGACGTCAGCACGATGTAACGCAGGCCCATCAGTTCCACGGATTTTGCGGTGTTTTCCGGCTCTTCGTGGTCCAGCCAGCCTTTTGGGTTGCCGGTGTCCACCGCGCAGAAGCGGCAGGCTCGCGTACACACGGACCCCATCAGCATGATGGTGGCGGTGCCATTGCTCCAGCACTCGCCCATGTTGGGGCAGTGGGACTCGGCGCACACGGTGCTCAATCGGTGGGTGGCCACGTTCTTCTTAACGGCTTCGAAACGCTCGCCGCCGGGGATTTGCGCGCGCAGCCACTTGGGCTTGCGCTCGAGTGAGGGGGCTTCGGCCTGCGCTTTGCGCTGCTTCATGCCATCTTTAATCACCGTCATGCCGTGTTCGTTACGGAATTTTTCGCCGCTGGGCACGCGCTGGGAAGGGGTGTTGCTCATAGGAGAGAGCCTCTCTACTGTGCGGCTGGCAAAGGGAACCATCACGCGACGTACGCTGCAAACGAGGTTTGTCTAACGGGGTCGCTCGGCAACTGCTTGCCATGCCCTGAGTAACGCTAACTGATACGTAGGTTGTAGATAATGTAACATATCTGGCAATCAACAAGACACCGCCAACCACTACTCATCATGCGCCAGCGAGAGGGCGGGCAGACAAGAAACGCCATGGCTGGGAAGCGGACTGCCGGGGGCCTGAAAGTGGCGCTGGAACTCGCTCAAATGCTCACGGACGAAGCGCAGAAAAAGCTCGGCCACCGGGGTGGGAAAGTAATCCCGGCGATAGACCGTGCACCAGGCGCGACGGATTGGAAAGTGCGGCAGTGACAGCGTCGCCAGCAAGCCTTGCTCCAGTTCGCGCTGCACGGCCAAACGGGGTAGCACAGCGACGCCCAAGTGCGCCATGACGCCTTGTTTGATCGCCTCGTTAGTGCCCAGCTCGATACGGTGTGCCAGCCCCACTTCTTGATCCACGGCTAGCTGCTCAAAAGCACTGCGCACCCCCGACCCCGGCTCTCGCATCAGTACGAAGTGGCGCGCGAAATCCGCCAGCGTTGGCTGTGTCATGCGCAGCAGCGGGTGCTCAGGCCATACCACCGCTACCAATTCGTTTTCGAGAATCGGCATGACCACCAGATTGTCGTCTTCCGGCACCATGGCCATGATGACGACATCGTCCTGCTGCTCGGCCAGCCGCTCGAGGGCTTGGCTACGATTGCAGACCTTAAGACGCAGCTGCACGTCCGGGTAGCGGGCACGAAATTTTGCCAGCAGGTAGGGCACGACGTATTGCGCGGAGGAGACCGCTGCGATGTTCAACTTGCCGCTGATTTTGCCGTTAATATCCGACAGACTCATCTGCAGTCGAGAGAGCTGGCCAAAGATTTCCCGCGTCGAGAGAGCGAGCGTATCCGCGGCAGGGAGCGCGTGAAGCGTTTTGCCTGCGTACTTGAACAGCGGCTGGCCCAAGGCTTGCTCGAGCTGGCGGATCTGCGCGCTCACGGCGGGTTGGGTCAACCCTAACTGCTCGGCTGCTCGGGAGTAAGAGCGCTGACGATAAACCGCTTGGAACACCTGTAGCTGGCGGAACGTTAAGCGGTTGAGCAGCGTAGGGGATGACATAACCACCTCGGGTAAACTTTCTCGATCATGCGATGCGCGATCGCTGGCAGTGCCGATGCGGCTGCAAGCGTGGCCTCATTGGCGAAATGCTATCACTGATTTAACGCTACCGCCTTGAAAGCTTGGCGGTATATAAATATGACAGTGGCGGCATTCATGAGAGGCCCATCGTAAAAGCGGCTGGTAATCATCGACGTTAGGCAAGGAGTGGCCTAAACTATATTGCATTGCAGCATCATGGCTTCGGGCTTGGTGCCAGGCACCAACCCAACGGGAGACTCTATGAACTTTCTCGCAAACCCTCTACTGACGTCGACATCGAGCGGTGACGCCCTTACAAGCATGATGGACCCCTTCGGGTTCGGGCGTGCCGCCATGAATTACTGGCGCGACAGTGTCGAGCGTAACATCCTCTACTGGGATGTCATGCGTGAACGCGGTAATCAATACCTAGCGCACATGGAGCAAACCAAGCCCAATGTGCTGGGGTTTGAGACAGAAGTGTTGATGGATGGGCGTACGCTGCCCAACCCGACGAACTATGAGCTGCTACGCGTTCTGCCGCCCAATGATACCCACATCGAACCGGGTAAACGGCCCTTCGTCGTCGTCGATCCTCGCGCTGGCCATGGGCCGGGCATCGGTGGGTTCAAGCCCGATAGCGAGCTGGGTGTCGCTCTCAGAGCGGGGCACCCCTGCTACTTCATCGGCTTTTTGCCGTTTCCCGAGCCCGGCCAAACCGTCGAGGATGTGGTCGAGGCGGAAGTGGCGTTTTTACGCCATGTGATCGAACTGCATCCAGAAACCACCGAGAAGCCCATGGTGGTTGGTAACTGTCAGGCGGGTTGGCAGATCATGATGGCCGCCGCGCTAGAACCGGATGTGTTCGGTCCGATTCTGATTGCCGGTGCGCCGCTCTCTTACTGGGCTGGCGAGCATGGTAAAGCGCCTATGCGCTACACCGGTGGTATGACAGGCGGTAGCTGGGTCACGGCGCTGACCAGTGATATCGGCAACGGCCTGTTCGATGGTGCCTGGCTGGTACAGAACTTCGAGCGTCTTAACCCCGCCAATACCTATTGGAAAAAGCAGTACCATCTGTATGCCAACGTGGATACCGAAACCAAGCGCTACCTGGAGTTCGAGCGCTGGTGGGGCGGCCATGTGGTATTGGGCGGCGAAGAGATTCAGTACATCGTCGATAATCTGTTTGTCGGCAACCGCCTCTCGACGGCGCAGCTGGTCACCCGGGATGGCCGTCGCATCGATCTGCGCAACGTGCGCTCGCCAGTGGTGGTGTTCTGCTCCCGTGGTGACGACATTACCCCGCCGCCTCAGGCCCTGGGCTGGATCCGTGATCTCTACGAAGGCGAGGAGGATATTGTCGCCAACGAGCAGACAATCATCTACTGCCTGCACGATACCACCGGCCACCTGGGTATTTTCGTCTCTGGCAGCGTATCGCGCAAAGAGCACTCCGAGTTCACGGCGAATATGGATTACATCGACGTGATGCCACCGGGGCTGTACGAAACGACCATCTCCCATGCCAGCGAGCGCACGGATGCCGAGCTGATTGAGCGGGACTATCTGTTGGAGTTCTCACCGCGCAATTTCGCAGAGTTGGACCAGGAGGTCATGCACAAGCCGGAGGACGATCGCCGCTTTGCCACGGTGGCTCGGATCTCTGAAATCAACCTGGGCCTCTACCGTCTGTATCTACAGCCCTGGTTGCAAGCCGTGATGACCCCTGAAGCCGCCCGCTGGATCCGGCGTATGCACCCCATCCGCCTGGGCTACAAGCTGCTGTCCGATCGCAACCCGCTCACGGTGCCGCTGCCCGTCATGGCAGATTACGTTCGCCGCCACCGTCAGCCGGTCGAACAGGACAATATGTTCAAGGCGCTGGAGACCATGGCGTCGGATCAGATCGTCGCGAGCCTGGACGCGTGGCGGGACCTGCGCGACAGTACGACAGAACGCCTGTTCATGGATATTTACGGCCAGCCACTGTTGCAAGCCGCCGTCGGCTTGTATGGCGATGCCCACGTGCATCGCCGCCGCCCGGGCGCAGAGCCAGAGCATCGCCGTTTTATCGAAAATCGACAAAACGAGCTGCGTCACAAGATTGCTCAAGGTGGCCCGGCTGAAGCGGTTATGCGCTCCGTCATATATGTCTTAGGTGGCGCTCCGGCCACTGACGAGCGTAACTTCAAGCGGCTACGCGCGTCTCGTGCGGAGCTTGAACCGAGCACGTCTCTCAGTGAATTCAAGCGTCTTGTGCGCGAGCAGTTCTTCATTTTGAAACTGGACCGTGAACAGGCGCTGGCCTCGCTGCCGACGCTGCTGAAAGGCCAAAGCAGTGAGCGTATCGACGGCTATCTGAAGCACCTCGAGCACGTGTTTGCTGCCAGTGGCGAGCTATCGGAGCATGCTGCCGAGCGGTTCGCACAGGTAACGTCGCTATTCGACAAGGCGCGCCCCAAAGCCGTGGCTGCCCCCGCAGCCAAGGCGGAGAACGCTTCGGCGGGCAGCGCCGACGTCAGCGATGCGACGCCCGCAGCCGCTGCGCCGAACCAGGCCAGCGACACGGCCGCTAAAACGCCCGCCCGTCGCGCGGCAGGCCAGCGCCGAGGCACCCCGCGCAAGCGATAATGGGTTTGCCTGAAAGAACCACGCCCCCACCACCGAGTGGGGGCGTTTTTTTATAGGAGGCGGCTATTTGGGTTGCCGAGTGGCAAGCGGCAGTCTAGTGTCTAGCTACCCCTTGGTAAAAACAGCACTTCACCTGTCGAGTGTCATTCACTGACGTTGCGCAGCATAAGCCATGCTTCTCTTGATCAGGTTGCTACTGGCGCTTCATCAAGGGCTGGGGTAGGGTAGGCGCATTTTTCTCATGGTCGCCACGTCACCGTGGTGGCAGTAACGTATTCAAAGCATGGGCGATAGCGCCTGGGCAATAGGAAAGTGGAGCACTATGGGCAAGTCACTGGTCATCGTCGAATCGCCTGCGAAAGCGAAGACGATCAATAAGTATCTCGGCAACGATTTCATCGTCAAGTCGAGCGTAGGTCACATCCGTGACCTGCCGACCAGCGGCTCAGGTAAGGCAGCCTCCGACCCTAAGGAGCGCGCTCGCCAAGCCGCGGCAACGCGTAAGATGTCGGCGGAAGAGAAGGCAGAGTATAAAAAGCGCAAGGCCCACGACCAGTTGATTCGGCGCATGGGTATCGACCCCGATAATGGCTGGGAAGCCCACTACGAGGTGCTGCCCGGTAAAGAGAAAGTCGTCGCCGAGCTCAAAAAGCTCGCCGAAAAAGCCGATGCCGTCTACCTTGCGACGGATTTGGACCGCGAAGGGGAAGCCATTGCGTGGCACCTTCGCGAGACCATTGGGGGCGACGACAGCCGCTACAAGCGCGTGGTGTTCAATGAGATCACCAAAAATGCCATTCAGGACGCCTTCAAAGCCCCAGGTGCGCTGAACCTTCCCCGCGTAGAGGCCCAGCAAGCACGCCGCTTTCTCGACCGCGTTGTGGGCTTCATGCTCTCCCCCTTATTGTGGGCAAAAATCGCTCGTGGGCTGTCCGCCGGGCGCGTACAGTCGGTGGCAGTTCGCCTGATCGTCGAGCGCGAGCGCGAGATTCGTGCGTTCATTCCCGAGGAGTTCTGGGATGTCCACGCGGATCTCGTCTCTCCTGACGGTGAGCTAGTGCGGTTTGCTCTGGCAAGGCAGGATGGCAAGCCGTTCCGCCCGACCTCCGAAAAAGAGACCATGGAGCGCATCGCGCAGCTGCGCAAAGCCAAGCTGTCGATCACCTCGCGAGAGGACAAACCGACCAGTTCCAAGCCCACCGCGCCGTTCATCACCTCGACGCTTCAGCAGGCGGCCAGTGGTCGGTTAGGGTTTTCGGTGAAGAAAACCATGACCATGGCCCAGCGTCTCTACGAAGCGGGCTACATCACCTATATGCGTACCGACTCCACCAACCTCTCGAAAGATGCGGTGGAGAGCGTTCGTTCGTTTATTGATGATGAGTATGGGGCGCGCTATCTGCCCGAGTCGCCCAACCGTTACAGCAGCAAAGAGAGTGCCCAGGAGGCCCACGAGGCCATCCGCCCCTCAAGCGTCGAACGCAAAGCGTCTGACCTCTCTGGGATGGAGCGCGACGCAGAACGCCTTTACGAGCTTATTTGGCGACAATTCGTTGCGTGTCAGATGACGCCTGCCGAATACCTGTCCAGCACGCTCAGCGTGGAAGTGGATGGCTACGAGCTGCGCGCCAAAGGCCGCGTGCTGAAATTCGACGGTTATACACGGGTGATGAAGCCCACCGGCAAAAACGAAGATCAGAGCCTGCCCGATCTGCCGACCGGCACGAGCATGCGTCTTGAAGCCCTCGACCCACAACAGCACTTCACCAAGCCGCCGGCGCGGTATACCGAAGCCAGCCTGGTCAAAGAGCTAGAGAAGCAGGGCATTGGGCGTCCTTCCACGTACGCGTCGATCATCTCGACCATTCAAGACCGTGGCTATGTAAAGCTGGAGAGCCGCCGCTTCTACGCCGAGAAACTCGGTGACATCGTTACCGAGCGGCTGAAAGAGTCTTTCCCTGACCTGATGGATTACTCCTTTACCGCGCGGATGGAAGACAGCCTCGATGAAGTGGCCGAAGGCGAACGTAACTGGCAGGCGCTGCTCGATGCGTTCTACGACGAGTTCCGCATGGAGTTGATGAAGGCCGAGAGCGAGGAGGGCATGCGCCCCAACCAGCCGGTGCCTACGGATATCGACTGCCCGAGCTGTGGTCGAAAAATGCAGATCCGTACCGCCTCGACCGGCGTCTTCCTAGGGTGCAGCGGCTACAATTTGCCGCCCAAAGAGCGCTGCAAGACCACTATCGACCTGATTCCTGGTGAGGAAGCCGTCGCGGAAGACGCGGGCGAAGAGGCCGAAACCGATGCGCTACGCGCCAAGCGTCGCTGCCCGAAATGCGGCACGGCCATGGATAACTACCTGATCGATGAAACCCGTAAGCTGCACATCTGTGGTAACAGCCCAGATTGCGATGGCTATGAGATCGAAAGCGGTAAGTTCAAGATCAAAGGCTACGACGGTCCGCTCATCGAGTGTGATAAGTGCGGCGCCGACATGCAGCTTAAATCGGGTCGCTTCGGCAAGTACTTTGGCTGTACCAACAGCGAGTGTAAAAATACCCGCAAACTGTTGCGCAGTGGTGAGGTCGCGCCGCCGAAGATGGACCCGATCCCGATGCCTGAACTGGCCTGCCAAAAGGTGGAAGATCACTACGTGCTGCGCGATGGGGCAAGCGGTCTGTTTCTAGCGGCGAGCAAGTTCCCCAAAAATCGTGAGACGCGTCCGCCGTTGGTCAAGGAGCTCAAGGCACATGCCGATGAGCTACCAGAGAAGTATCACTTTATTCTTAAAGCGCCGAGCGAAGATCCGGATGGTCGTCCAGCGCAAATTCGCTATTCGCGTAAAAACAAAGAGCAGTACGTGATGACCGATGAAGAGGGTAAAGCAACCGGCTGGAAAGCGACCTTCGAAGGTGGCAAATGGCACGTGGAGGATAAGCGTAAGTGACCCCTCGTTCCCGTACTAATCAATTACTGTATCAGGCCGAACTGCTGGTCGGCCTGCCGGTGGGCGATGACGAGCATAGTCCCGCTCGGCAGATGGCCATCGAGGAGAGCGCGCTGTCTCTGTTCGAACTGGCCCTGGGTTCACTGCTCAAAGAGGTGACCGAGCACGCCCGGTTGACGAACCATGACTGGCGAGCGTTGCTCGCCAGTGACGGTCCTGACGTGGCCGAGCTTCAGCGTCTTCGGGATGCGATGCACCAGCCCGAAAGCTGGCTTCATTGGCTGGTGGGGCAGCTAGACAAGCTGCACAGCAACGAAGGTGCTGCACGCCGTAGCGTGCAAAACCCCGCCATGATTGCCGTAGGCAGCCAGCGTTCGTTGGCGGAGCAGCTGATGGATAACCTGGCCGCTGCCAAGCGAGAGATCGCCTCTCTGCGTGAGACGAGCGAGGAGTGGTAGCCAGACGGTAGCCGTCGCGGGTGGACGTGCGCCGCGTCGTGGATAGTCATGCCAGACGTTGAAATGTGCCGATTCGCCACCACGTTGTTAAGACAACGACAGAGGAGACACGGATGCGCTACAACCAAGTGAAGGATCTCATCGAGTGGGCCGCAGGCTATCACGCCCGCATGGCCCGTCAGTACAGCGATGCCGCCAGTCAAGCGGAACACGAGCGGCTAGCGATGGCGCTGAACTATCTTGCGGATAGCGAGCTGAAAATGAAAACGGGGCTAGAAGCGCTGTTTCATGACGGCACCGACCACCGGGAAGTGTTGGATACCTGGTTCGATGATTCCGGCGACTTTCCCCAGCCCCCCGAGCTGGATGCGCTTGCCGAGCAGAGCGTGGCGGGTTCCATCGATGAGTTGACCGAAACGGCAGTGGAGGCTCACCGTAAGCTGCAGAGCCTTTATGAACATCGAGCGTCGCGGGCCAAAATCGAGCCCGAGGAGACGTTTTTCAACGCGCTAGCGCAGGGCCATAACGCCGAAGCCCGCAAGCTCGTCGCCAGTATGCAAGAGTTCGACGATCTTTAGGCGGCATAGAGGCGTGCGAGCCAGTCTCTTCGTTAGACTTTCGTGAAGAGATAGCGGCGGTTCTCAACGCAGATTGCTCACTAAGACGCTGACAATGGCGGCGTCTATGGGGTATAACAGCCGTCATTAACGCATTGTCGGTCAGCACCGCTGGCCCGTTTTTTTGAGAGCCATAATGATGCCTGTGAACCGCCGCCGATTTTTAGCGATGGCCCTGGGCTGGCCTGTTGCGGCCAGCGCCGCGACCACCAGCGCTGTGAACGATTACGCGCCACCCGACTTGGTGGCCACGTTGCTCGCACGGGCGCCGGTGCCACGCCACAGCAATGAGCTGTGGGTGCTGATCGACGACAAAGAGGCAACGCTGAGCATCTTCCGAGGCAATGCTCTCGTCGAGCGATTTGCCCCCATTTCACTCGGGCGTGGCGGTGCCAAAACCCAGCGCGTACGGGGAGATAACGTCACGCCGCTGGGAGAATTCAGGATTAACCGATTTAATTACGAAAGCCAGTGGCATATCTTCATCGGTATCGATTATCCTACGCCACCTCACGCGCGTATGGCGCTTGAAGCCGGTATCTACTCCCAAGCGGACTATGAGGCCTACTTCGATCACTATCGGCGTTATGGTTCGCCCCCGCAAAATACGGCGCTGGGCGGGGCCATTGGCATTCACGGGATCGGCGGCGGTGATCCGGAGATTCATGGCAACTTCCACTGGACCCAAGGGTGCGTGGCAGTGACCAATGAAGAGATCGAGCGAGTGGCCGAGCTAGTTGATGTTGGCACTCGCGTGGTGATCCGCTAGGCTTGTGTTGTTGAAGGAAGTTCTAGGTTTTGAACACGTGGCTATAGACAACCGCTGTGGTCTATTATAAAACAGCGTTTGACTTGCGTGCCCTGGTACGTAACCCTGGTACAAGTCGCTGTAACGAACCTGCACCGCAGGTAGACAAATTTAAGCTAACCTTTTAGCCTTATTTTTTGTCATACCCTTAACGTAGTACCCAAGGAAGACTCAAGGAGAACACTATGACTCTGAAGACTGCTCTGAAGATGACTGCCGCTGCCGCTTCTCTGGCAATCCTGGCTGGCTGTGCTTCTACCAGCGCTCTGGAAGAAGTTCGCATGACTGCTGAATCTGCACAAGCTGACGCTGCAGAAGCTCGCAGCATGGCTTCACAGGCTCTGAACACTGCAAACCAAGCTCAGCGCGACGCGCAAGCTGCTCTGCAGATGTCTGAGCAGAACCGTGAAGAAATGAACCGCATGTTCCAGCGTTCCATGCAGAAGTAATTCTGCTTGGACCACCGAACATGATACATGTTCGGTGGTTGCTGTAGATGTGAAAAACCCCGCCTCGGCGGGGTTTTTTGTTGGCTGGCGTTTGCCTTGTCAGGCATCGCCTTCCACGCGGACGGTAGTGGAAAGCTCAACGCCCTTCAAAATGCCTTCCAGCTGTTGCGTGGGTTGCGGTTCGGGTTCCGGCTCGGGAGCAGGCGCCTGGGGGCCGTACAGCGCCACGAAACGACCATCCGGCGCTTCTACCGCACGCTTGACCTGCTCGTAGTCGATCTCTGCTTGTTCGTCGGCAAGCTCGCTAACGCGCTCGATGGCATTGAGCAATGGCTCGAAATCACCGACGTTCTCTTCGAGTTGCGGATACGACTGCACGAACAGTGTGCCGTCAGCCGCCCAGCCCGCTTTGAACGGCGCATCCATCAGGTTGACCTGAGTGCCGCTAGGCAGGCGCTCGTAGAGTGATTCGATATCTTCAGGATACATACGAATGCAGCCGCGGCTGACGCGCATACCCACGCCATCAGGACGGTTGGTGCCGTGAATCAAGTAGCTCGGCATGGCCAGCAGGATAGCATGGCGGCCAAGCGGGTTGTCGGGCCCCGGTGGGACGATAGAGGGGGCGGGCTCGCCGCGCTCGGCAGCTTCACGACGCATCGAGGCGGGCGGTGCCCAGGCGGGATCTTTGACCTTGACCGTGGTCCGCGTGATGCCCACGGGCGTGGCGAACTCTTCCCGTCCAACGCTCACCGGATAGGTTTCGACGATGCCGGGTTTATCGGCCGGGTAGTAGTAAAGACGCAGCTCGGAGAGATTGACCACCACGCCCTCGCGGGGGGCGGGGGGCAGAATGTAGCGCGCAGGAATCACCACCTCGGTGCCTTCACCCGGTACCCACAGGCTGACGTCTGGATTCGCCATGCGAATCTCTTCGTAGCCGATGTTATGGCGACGGGCAATGTCGATCAGCGTGTCTTCTGGATTCTCGACAGTGACAGTGTAGTACTCGCCGATAATGTCGCCCTGTTCGGGTAGACGGAAGTGGCCGCGGGGCAGCTGTTCCTGGGCATTGGCAACCTGCTCGGCACTAGCGGCGGCATCATCGGTGATCGCCACCGCAGTCTCGGCCTGTTCGGCCGATGGCTGTGCATAGACGGGGCCCACAAGGCTCGCTGCTAGCAATACTGCCAGGCTAGTGGGGCCCCAACGGGTAATGTTGTTACGAATGTTCATGGTCGATCCTAATCAATGTATGCACTGCTGGTACGCATGGTAATGGGCAGCGATGCGTTGCCGATGTGTGCTGCTTAGGTATAAGTTTGCCCCAAGGTTCACGCCGCCGCTACTTTTTGATTGAGGGTCGTCAACAGCGCTTCGATCTTTTCGAAACGCTGTTCGACCGATTCCATTGGAAATTCAAATCGTAAGGTGTCGGAACCATCCAAGCGGTAGTGCTGGGGGGATTTCTGGATCAGAGTGACCAGCGTCAGCGGGTCTACTTGGGTACTGCTATTGAAGATCACTCGGCCGCGCTGCTCGCCCGCCTCGATACGGGCGACGCCGAGCTGTTCGGCCCGGTGGCGTAGCTTGGTTTGACGTATCAAGTTCTTCAACGGCTGAGGCAGCAAGCCGAAGCGGTCGATCAGCTCCACCTGAAGCTCTTTCAGTTCGGCATCGGACTGGGTGTTGGCAATGCGCTTGTACATGACCAGGCGCTGCTGCACGTCGTGCAAGTAATCATCGGGAATTAGGGCGGGCAAATTCAGGCTAATCTCGACGCCGGTATTGAAGGGGGCGTCGATGTTGGGCGTTTTGCCTGCGCGTATCGCTTTCACCGCGCGGTCCAGCATCTCCATATAAAGGGTGTAGCCGATGGTTTCCATCTGGCCACTCTGCTCATCGCCCAACAGCTCCCCTGCGCCGCGAATCTCCATGTCGTGGCTCGCCAGGGTGAAGCCTGCGCCGAGATCGTCGGAGGCGCTGATGGCTTCCAGGCGTTTGACCGCGTCCCGGGTCATGGCTTTAGGCGGCGGAGTCAGCAAGTACGCGTAAGCCTGATGGTGGCTGCGCCCCACACGACCGCGCAGCTGGTGTAGCTGCGCCAAACCAAATTTGTCCGCCCGTTCGATCAAAATAGTATTGGCGCTGGGAACGTCGATGCCCGTTTCGATGATGGTCGAGCACACCAGCACATTGAAGCGGCGGTGGTAAAAATCGGACATCACGCGCTCCAGGCTCCGCTCCGGTAGCTGGCCGTGGGCGACGGCGACACGGGCTTCCGGCACCAGCTCGCGAATCTGTTCGGCGGCGTTTTCGATGGTTTTGACTTCGTTGTGCAAGAAGTACACCTGACCGCCACGCAGAATTTCCCGCAGCAGCGCCTCTTTGATGACGCTGCTGTCCCGCTGCTGTATGAAGGTTTTGACCGATAGGCGCCGAGCCGGTGGTGTGGCGATGATGGAAAGATCGCGGATGCCGCTCATGGCCATATTGAGCGTGCGCGGAATCGGCGTGGCCGTCAGCGTGAGAATGTCGATTTCCGCGCGCAGGGTTTTGAGCTTCTCTTTCTGGGCAACGCCGAAACGGTGCTCTTCGTCGATAATCAGCAGGCCCATTTTGGGCAGCTCGACGCTCTTCGACAGCAGCTTGTGGGTGCCGATGACGATGTCGGTCTGGCCGCTTTTGATGCCGTCTAGAGTCTGCGTCATCTCCTTGCCGCCGGTGAAGCGCGAGATCAGGCTAATATTGACGGCGGTATCGGCGAAGCGATCACGGAAGTTCTCGAAGTGTTGCCGCGCCAACAGGGTCGTCGGTACGAGCACCACGACCTGCCGACCCGATTGAACGGCGAGGAAGGCCGCGCGCATGGCCACTTCGGTTTTGCCAAACCCCACGTCGCCGCACACTACGCGATCCATCGGCTGAGGCGACACCATGTCGCCGATCACCGCTTCGATGGCGGCTTGCTGGTCGGGGGTTTCCTCGAAAGGGAAGCTGGCGGCAAAGCGCACGTACTCTTCCCCGGGCGTTTCGTAGACCACGCCCTGTTGGGCTTCGCGGCGCGCATAGATGTCGAGCAGCTCGGCGGCGGTATCGCGAATCTTTTCGGCGGCTTTGCGACGGGCTTTCTCCCACTGATCGGAGCCCAGTTTGTGCAGCGGAGCGAGTTCGTCGTCGGCGCCGCTGTAGCGTGAGATGAGATGCAGGCTGTCCACCGGGACGTACAGCTTGGCGCCATCGGCGTAGGAGAGCGCGAGAAACTCATTCGCTTGGCCGCCTGCCTCCAGAGTTTCCAGCCCCAGGTAGCGGCCCACACCGTGGGCTTGGTGAACCACCGGGGCGCCTTCGCGCAGCTCGGATAAGTGACGAACCGCCAGTTCGTTGTCGTCGGTTGCTTTTTCGCGCCGGCGGCTTTGTCGCACCACGTCACCAAACAGTTCGGTTTCACTGATCACCGCGACATCGGGATCGGTGAGCCACAGGCCGCTGCCAACCAGACTTTCGGTGATCGCCATGCGCTCGGTGCCCGCCAGAAATGCCTGGAAACTCTCGCTGTGGGGCAGCGAGAGTCTTAGCGGGGAGAGCACGTCTTCCAGTGCTTCTCGACGCCCGCGAGACTCCGCCACGAACAGTACCCGAGTGCGGGGATGTTGCTCCAGGAAGTTCGCCAGCTCGCTCAACGGCTGCTTGGCCCGTGCATTGATCGAGAGAGTAGGCAGCGCTTGCGCCAGTGGGGTCAGCGCGTGGCGCTGGGCCTCGTCCTCGGTGAGCTCCAGGCGCGGTCGCGCTTTGATGGCCGAGAACACCTCGTTGACCGGGAAAAAGGCCCGATGGGGCGGCAGAAGAGGGCGTGTTGGATCAACACCGAGGTTGACGTAGCGCGACTCGATGGCCTGCCAATGCTGTTCGGCCGCATGAAATACCCCGGGTAGCAGGGCAATGCGGGTGTCATCGGTTACGTGTTCGAACAGAGAGGCCGTCTCATCGAAGAACAGCGGTAGGTACTGCTCTAGCCCGGGCGAGGGGATCGCTTTCAGCGCATCGTTATAGAGCGGACACTGGCGCGGGTCGACGTCGAAGAGCGTTTCGAACTGCTCGCGGAAGCAGGCAATGGCACCGCGACTCAGCGAATATTCGTGGGCGGGCAGCAGCTCGATGGTATCCACTTTGTCCGTGGAGCGCTGGCTGCCCGGGTCGAAGTGGCGCAGTGTATCGATCTCGTCATCGAAGAGGTCGATGCGGATGGGTTCGTCCATGCCCATGGCAAACAGATCGATGATGGCACCGCGCATGGCGTACTCACCCGGCTCGTAAACGGTCTCGACCGCACGATAGCCTGCTCGGGAGAGCGATTCGCGGAACGTTTCGCGGTTGAGTGTGGCCCCTGCTTTTAGTGTCATCACGCGGCCCGCGATGTAAGAAACCGGGGGCAGGCGCTGCATTAGCGTGTTGATCGGTACGAGCACGATCCCTCGGACGCCATCCTGCAGTAAGCGCAGCGTTCTCAGCCGGGCGGAAATGATGTCCTGGTGCGGCGAGAAACTGTCGTAGGGCAGTGTTTCCCAATCGGGGAAGGGGAGAACGGGCACGCTGCTATAAAACGCCAGATCCTGCTCCAAGCGCTGTGCGCTCGCAGTATTGGGGGTGATCACGAGCAGCGGGGCGCTGGACGCTACCTGAGCCAGCGCTAGGGCCGTCGCACTGCCCGGCGGCGCTTGCATATAGAGCGTGTCGCGAATCCCTTGCGGCTGGGGCGGTTCGAGCAGAGAGAAAGAAGGCATAGTCAAGGTATCGTTTTGCGCAGAAACGGAACCTGAATCATACACGATCAGCCCTGTCAGGCAGAGACCTTCGGGGAAGGCGGAGGTTAAGCGCCATGAGGCACTGCATTATTACCGTTTGTAGTCAATGCCCATTTTCTGTAATACCCCTACATGTTGTGCGACTATCCATTCATTGCGGCCCTCTAATAAGCCCCGGATAATGCCCCGGACATCCCCGTTCATAACTCAATGAGGCCGCACGTGAGTCAGCAAGCGCTCGAAAACGTTTTTCAGGAATGGCAAAACAATGAAGCTCTGGCCGAGCAGATGATCCCGCTGGTGGGTCAGCTTTATCGCCAGAACAATGTTGTGGCCACGATGTTCGGACGCTCTCTGATCAAGCGGTCGGTCATTCGTATTCTCAAAGATCATCGTTTTGTGCGCAAAATCGAGGGCACCGAGCTGTCGGTGGAAGATACCTTCCCCATCGTCAAAGCGATGAGTGAGATGAACTTGGGCCCGGCGCACGTGGACGTAGGCAAGCTAGCGGTCAGCTTCAAGCGTCAGGGCGGCAGCGATCTGAACGCCTTTTTGCGTAAAGAGCTGAGCGAAATCATCGACGGCTATCAGCCGGAAGGTAGCAAAGGCGAGCCGCAAGACGTCGTGCTGTACGGTTTTGGCCGCATTGGCCGCCTGCTGGCGCGGGTGATGGTCGAGAAGGCCGGTGGTGGTAACCTACTGCGCTTGCGTGCCATCGTAGTGCGTGGCCGCGGCGACGTGTCGAAAGATCTGGAAAAAAGGGCGAGCCTGCTACGCCGCGACTCCGTACACGGCCCGTTCGACGGCACCATTTCCGTCGATGCCGATGCACGCACGTTGACCATCAACGGCAACGTGGTGCAAGTGATCTACGCGGACTCCCCCAGTGAGATCGATTACACCGCCTACGATATCCACAATGCGGTCATCGTGGACAATACCGGTATCTGGCGCGATGAAGCGGGCTTGGGGCAGCACTTGGAGTGCAAAGGCGCTGCGAAAGCGCTACTGACCGCGCCGGGCAAAGGCGACATCAAGAACATCGTGTTCGGCATCAACCACGAGACGATTGGTGACAGTGACCGAATCGTCTCGGCGGCCTCGTGCACCACCAATGCCATCGTGCCGGTGCTCAAGGTGTTGAACGATGAGTATGGCGTGGTGACGGGCCATGTGGAGACCGTCCATGCTTATACCAACGACCAAAACCTCATCGACAACTACCACAAAGGCGACCGCCGTGGCCGCAGTGCGGCACTGAACATGGTACTGACCGAAACCGGTGCCGCCAAAGCCGTTGCCAAGGCGCTGCCGGAGCTCGAGGGCAAGCTGACCGGTAACGCGATTCGCGTGCCAACGCCGAACGTCTCCATGGCGATTTTGAATCTGACGTTGGACAAAGGCACCGACGCCGAGGCCCTCAACGACTACCTGCGTCGTATGTCCATCGACTCCGCTTACCAAAAGCAAATCGATTTCGTCGACTCGGCCGAAGTGGTCTCGTCTGATTTCGTCGGGAACCGTCATGCGGGCATCGTCGATGCTAAAGCGACCATCGCCAACGGCAATCACGCCGTGGTGTATGTCTGGTACGACAACGAGTTTGGCTATAGCTGCCAGGTCATTCGTATCCTGCAGCACATGTCCAACGTGCAATTCTTGAAACTGCCGCACTAAGTCTTTGCGGGCATATGCCCTGGACGCACTCATGTAGGGCAGTTGCGCCATTGGCTTGACAAACGCCACCTTCGGGTGGCGTTTTTTGTATCAGAAACAAATGACCTAGAACGGCATATAGCACTTTTGGAGGCCATCAGGGATGTGGTCATTGGCCGCGCTTATCTTTATAATGCGATAGATTTTTCGGGGTGGTTCAAGCGTGCTTGAGCCTGACTGGTAACGATCTGAACAGCAAAACAAGAATTCACTGAACAGAAAATAAGCATTCGAACCCCTTACCTTCGTATATCCGATCCATCAACTGGGCGAGACTATGATCGAAGTCAAAAAAGGCCTGGATCTCCCCATCACGGGAGCGCCCGAGCAGCGTATTGAAGATGCGCAGCCTGTGCGTCACGTGGCAATCCTGGGCACTGACTATGTTGGCATGAAGCCAACCATGGAAGTTCAGGAAGGGGATAAGGTCAAATTAGGCCAGCTTCTCTTCACCGACAAGAAAATCGACGGCGTACGTTTTACGGCGCCTGCCGGTGGTGAAGTAGTCGCTATTAACCGTGGCGAAAAACGACGTTTATTGTCTGTGGTCATTAAAGTCGATGAAAATGAAGAAGCGATGACATTTGCTTCTCATGATCGTGGCGCTTTAGCACAGCTTGATCGTCAAACCGTTGTCGACCAGCTCGTTGAGTCAGGATTGTGGACTGCGCTGCGCACCCGTCCTTTCTCACGTACGCCAGCCATCGATAGCGTTCCTGCCGATATTTTCGTCACCGCCGTGGATACCCATCCGCTGAGCGCTGACCCTGCCTTTATCATCAATGAAAATGCTCAAGCATTCGAAGACGGCCTCAAGGTGCTAACCCGCCTGACCGAGGGCAACGTTTTTCTGTGCACGGGGGCTAACGCTTCCGTACCGGGCAGTGATATCAGCGGCGTCAAGACGGAAAGTTTCGCTGGGCCGCACCCGGCAGGCTTGGTAGGCACGCACATTCACTACCTCTCGCCCGTCGCGCTACATAAAAAAGTGTGGCACATCGGTTATCAGGACGTCATTGCATTCGGTAAGCTGTTTGCCGAAGGTAAGCTGGACATGAGCCGCATCATTGCGGTGGGTGGCCCGCGTGCCCAGAAACCTCGCCTGCTGCGTACCCGTATCGGGGCGAGCACCGAGGAACTCTTGGCAGGTGAAATCATCCAACCGGAAGACACTCGCGTGATTTCTGGCTCGGTCTTCTCTGGCGCTGCCGCAGAAGGCAAGGTGACTTACTTGGGGCGTTTCCACAACCAAGTCAGCTTGCTGGAAGAGGGTAACAAGCGCACCTTTATGGGATGGCTCTCTCCCGGTGCCAACCGCCATTCGGTGATGGGCATCTATCTCTCCAAAATTAAAGGCCTGAGCAACTACGCGCCGACCACCTCTACAAATGGTTCCGAGCGTGCCATGGTGCCGGTGGGTAACTACGAACGCGTCATGCCGTTGGATGTCATGCCAACCCAACTGCTGCGTTCGCTGATTGTGGGCGACATTGAGGTTGCCATGCAGCTTGGGTGTCTTGAGTTGGACGAAGAGGATCTGGCGCTGTGTACCTACGTTTGCCCCGGCAAATACGAGTACGGCCCAATCCTGCGTGACAATCTCACCATGATCGAGAAAGAGGCCTGATGATGGGTATTCGACAAACACTCGATAATCTCGAGCCGCACTTCCATAAAGGTGGTAAGTACGAAAAGTTCTATCCGCTGTACGAAGCGGTAGACACCATTTTCTACTCGCCGCCCAGCGTTGCTAAAACGACCGCGCACGTGCGTGATGGCGTCGACCTGAAACGCATCATGATCACCGTGTGGATGTGTACCTTCCCGGCCATGTTCTTCGGTATGTGGAACGCAGGCTGGCAGGCGAACACCGCTATCGAAGCGGGCTATGCCTCCATGAACGGCTGGCGCGAAGCCATCATGATGACCCTTGCGGGCGGTCATGATCCGAGCAGCCTGTGGGCGAACTTCGTTCTCGGCGCGACTTACTTCCTGCCCATCTACTTGGTGACCTTCGCCGTGGGTGGTTTCTGGGAAGTGATGTTCGCCATCAAGCGCGGCCACGAAGTCAACGAAGGCTTCTTCGTGACCTCTGTGCTGTTTGCGCTGATTCTGCCGGCCACGATTCCGCTTTGGCAGGTTGCCTTGGGCATTACCTTTGGTGTCGTGATCGGTAAAGAGATCTTCGGCGGCACGGGTAAGAACTTCTTGAACCCTGCGCTGACCGGCCGCGCCTTCCTCTACTTCGCGTATCCGGCGCAAATTTCCGGTGACGCGGTATGGGTAGCAGCCGACGGTTACACGGGTGCGACAGCGCTCTCCATGGCGTTCCAAGATGGCATGTCCGCACTGACCGATACCTATAGCTGGTGGGATGCCTTCCTGGGCTTCATTCCCGGTTCCGTGGGTGAAGTCTCGACGCTGGCGATCCTGATCGGTGCTGCAGTCCTGCTGTGGACCAAGATTGCCAACTGGCGCATCATGCTGGGCGTTTTCCTAGGCATGGTGATCACCAGCACGCTGTTCAACCTGATCGGTTCTGATACCAACCCGATGTTCGCGATGCCCTGGTACTGGCACCTCGTCATCGGTGGCTTTGCCTTTGGTATGGTGTTCATGGCGACCGACCCCGTGTCGGCTGCGATGACCAACCAAGGTCGCCTGGTGTTCGGTGCACTGATCGGTGTCATGACCGTGCTGATCCGCGTGGTGAACCCGGCGTTCCCGGAAGGCATCATGCTGGCCATCCTGTTCGCCAACCTGTTTGCGCCGCTGATTGACCACTTCTTCGTCCAGGCCAATGTGAAGCGCCGTCTCAAGCGTACTGGCGTACCGGCCGAGGAGACTGCCTAATGGCACAAGGTAACAACTCCATCAAGAAAGTCCTGATCGTAGCGTTCTCGCTGTGCATCGTGTGCTCGGTCATCGTTTCGACGGCGGCCGTAGCACTGCGCCCAGCGCAGCAGCTCAATCAGGAGCTGGACCGTAAAACCAACATCCTCAACGTGGCGCGTCTTTACGAGCCGGGTATGGATGTAGAAGAAGCGTTCAGCAACCAGATCACTGCGCGCGTCGTCGAACTCGAAACCGGTGACTATACCGATCAGTTCGATCCCGAGACTTTCGATGGTTTCGAAGCTGCGCGTGACCCGGCCACTGGCCGCACGCTGTCTGGCGACCGTGACATCGCGGGCCTGACGCAGGTGGAAAACTTCGCGACCGTGTATCTGGTCGGCGATGCTGAAAACCCCGATCAGATCGTTCTGCCCATTCGTGGTCAGGGCCTCTGGGGTCGTATGATGGGCTTCCTCTCCGTTGAAGGTGACGGTAACACCATCGTCAGTATCACGTACTACGACCACGCGGAAACGCCGGGTCTGGGTGCCGAAGTAAACAACCCGCGCTGGCAAGCCCAATGGGAAGGTAAAGAGATTTACAGCGAAGAGGGCGACCTCTCTCCTGAAATCCACCTGACCAAAGGCGGTGCGAGTAACGAGCACGAAGTCGATGCGCTCTCCGGGGCCACGCTGACCAGTAACGGCGTGACCAACATGCTGCAGTTCTGGCTGAGTGAAGAGGGCTTTGCGCCTTACCTGGCTAAATTCCGCAGCGGAACCGAGCCATCAGACGCCGAAGACACCGAGACTGACTTCGACGACGTTGAGGGGGCCTGATCATGGCGGATGTAAATGCAAAAGGCGTTTTGACGGCGCCGATTTTCAAGAACAACCCCATTGCGCTTCAGATTCTGGGGATCTGTTCTGCTCTGGCGGTCACCACCAGCATGAGCGTGTCGCTGGTCATGGCACTGGCGGTTATCTTCGTAACATCTTTCTCGAACTTGTTCGTATCGCTGATTCGGAACCACATTCCGTCCTCGATCCGTATCATCGTTCAGATGACCATCATTGCCTCGCTCGTTATCGTGGTCGACCAGATCCTCAAAGCCTATGCTTACGAAATGTCTAAGCAGCTGTCGGTGTTCGTTGGTCTGATCATCACAAACTGCATCGTAATGGGCCGCGCGGAAGGTTTCGCGATGTCCAACACGCCGGGCATGTCGTTCCTGGACGGTATCGGTAACGGTTTGGGCTACGGTTTCGTTCTGATGGTCGTTGGTTTCGTTCGTGAGCTGCTGGGTGCGGGTAGCATCTTCGGCTTCACGGTCCTGCCGACCATCCAGAACGGTGGCTGGTACGTGCCGAACGGTCTACTGCTGCTGCCGCCTTCTGCCTTCTTCATCATCGGTCTGTTGATCTGGGTACTGCGCTCCGTCAACCCCGAGCAGGTAGAAGAGAACGAGTTCAAGATGAAGCACAACACCAAGCCGAAGGAGGCCGTGTAACATGGAACACTATCTGAGCCTTTTCGTTGCTTCGGTATTCGTCGAGAACATGGCACTTGCCTTCTTCCTGGGCATGTGTACGTTCCTAGCGGTATCCAAGAAGGTGTCTTCTGCCATTGGCCTCGGTATCGCCGTTATTGTCGTACTGACGATCACGGTACCGGTCAATAACCTGGTATTCACGTACCTGCTGCAAGAAGGCGCGCTGACCTGGACCGGCATTAGCGGTGCTGAAAACATCGACCTGTCATTCCTGGGTCTGCTCTCGTACATCGGTGTCATCGCGGCGCTGGTACAGATCATGGAAATGTTCCTTGATAAGTACGTGCCGTCGCTCTACAACGCACTGGGTGTATTCCTGCCGCTGATTACCGTTAACTGCGCCATCCTCGGTGGCGTACTGTTCATGGTGGAGCGTAGCTACAACTTTGGCGAAGCCGTGGTTTATGGCTTCGGTGCGGGTACCGGTTGGGCGCTAGCGATTGCGGCCCTGGCGGGTATTCGTGAAAAGCTGAAGTACAGCGACGTGCCGGGCGGTCTGCAGGGCCTTGGCATTACGTTTATCACCGTTGGCTTGATGTCACTGGGCTTCATGTCCTTCTCTGGCATTCAGCTTTAATCGGAGCCGGTTTTCTCGGCAGCCCAGGCTGCCGAGGTACAGAAAACCTTCAGCAATAGGAAACCGACATGGTTGATACATCTGTCATCTTGCTCGGTGTTGTCATGTTCACGGTCATCGTCATTAGTTTGACGGCGATCATTCTGGCAGCGCGCAGCAAGCTAGTGAGTAGCGGGGACGTGACGATCGAAGTCAACGGCGACCCCGAGCACACCCTGAAGACCCAAGCCGGCGGCAAGCTACTGAACACCCTGGCGGCCAACGGTATCTTCCTCTCTTCTGCCTGTGGCGGCGGCGGTTCCTGCGCCCAGTGTAAGTGCCGAGTCGAAGAGGGCGGCGGTTCTATCCTGCCGACCGAAGAGTCGCACTTCACCATGCGTGAGAAGAAAGAAGGCTGGCGCCTCTCTTGTCAGGTTCCTGTAAAGCAGGACATGAAAGTAGAAGTGCCGGAAGAAGTCTTCGGCGTGAAGAAGTGGGAAACCGAAGTAACGGCCAACCCGAACGTCGCAACCTTCATCAAGGAGCTCAACCTAAAGCTGCCTGAAGGCGAAGAAGTAGCTTTCCGCGCCGGTGGTTACGTCCAGCTCGTTGCACCGCCCTACGACATCAAGTTCTCTGACTTCGATATCGAAGAAGAGTACCGTGGCGACTGGGAAAAGTTTGGCCTGTTCGACATTTCCCATAAGAACAACGAGGAAATCATCCGCGCCTACTCCATGGCGAACTACCCGGAAGAGAAAGGTCTCCTCAAGTTCAACATTCGTATCGCGACGCCGCCTCCTGGCACCAGCCATCCGCCGGGCCTGATGTCGACTTACGTCTTCAGCCTGAAGCCGGGTGACAAAGTGACCGTCATGGGGCCGTTTGGTGAGTTCTTTGCCAAAGACACCGATGCCGAGATGGTCTTCATCGGGGGTGGTGCGGGCATGGCGCCGATGCGTAGCCACATCTTCGACCAGCTCAAGCGTTTGAAGTCGGATCGTAAGATCTCGTTCTGGTACGGTGCGCGCTCCTGGCGTGAAACCTTCTACAACGAAGAGTACGATCAGCTGGCAGAAGAGTTCCCGAACTTCGAGTGGCATCTGGCGCTGTCCGATCCGCAGCCGGAAGACAACTGGGAAGGCCCGACGGGCTTCATCCACAACGTGCTGTACGAAAACTATCTGAAGGACCACCCGGCGCCTGAAGATTGTGAGTACTACATGTGTGGGCCGCCCATGATGAACGCTTCCGTTATCAAGCTGCTGCTGGATATGGGGGTCGAGCCGGAAAACATCCTGTTGGATGACTTCGGCGGCTAATGTCGCGTCAGCGTACGTTAGAAACGGGGCTAGCCTTAGGGCTAGCCCCGTTTGTTTTTGAGGTGATGGGAACGCACATCGTGTGGAAATTGCCTCGAATGCCTGATCATTTTGCATCGGCTAGGGTACAATAGGCGGTAACTTTTAAGGCACTTATCGGCGCAATGACTGTCGGCAGGTAAGGCACTTAACGCAATGCTGGGAGGACCACATGGCAATTTGGCTACTGGTATTTGGTTTTATGGCGCTGATCATGGGGGCCATGGCCGTCGGTGTACTGATGGGGCGTAAACCCATCGCAGGTTCCTGCGGCGGGTTGAACCAAATTGGTATGAAGGATGGCTGCGATATCTGCGGTGGCAAAGACGATGTTTGCGAAGAAGAGAACCGCAAACGCGGTAGTCTGCGCCGTCGTAGCGATGAAAGTCGCGGGGCAGACCTGGGCTACGATGTCACACGCCGTTAAGCCCCATCGTGTCGTTATTCACTCATGATGTACGCGCACACATACGTCGAACGCTCGCTTAATCGCGGGCGTTTACGTATGCGCTGACGTAAATGTAAGGGAACAAGGAGATCCAAACCGTATGGCGGTTCACAATTACGATGTCGTAGTTATCGGTACCGGCCCCGCCGGAGAAAGCGCTGCCATCAATGCTGCCAAACACGGTATGCGGGTGGCGATCATTGAGAAACAGGCCCAAGTAGGCGGTAACTGCACTCACTGGGGCACTATCCCATCCAAAGCGCTGCGCCATCAGGTCAAGCAGATCATGGCGTTCAACACCAACCGCATGTTCCGCGATATCGGTGAGCCGCGCTGGTTCTCTTTCCCTAAAGTCATGGAGCGCTCGCGTGGCACGATCGACAAACAGGTCGAAATGCGCACCACCTTTTATGCGCGCAACCGCATCGATCTCTTTCACGGTGTGGCGCGCTTCAAAGACGAGCACACCGTCGTGGTTCGCGACCGCCAAGAGGGCATGGAAGAGCTAGTGGCCAAAAAAATCGTCATCGCCACCGGCTCACGCCCTTATCGCCCGGCGGATATCAACTTCCGTCACCCGCGCATCTATTGCTCCGATACCATCCTAAGCCTTTCCCATACTCCGCGTACGCTGGTGATCTTTGGCGCCGGTGTCATCGGCTGTGAGTACGCCTCCATTTTCTCGGGCCTGGGCGTCAAAGTCGATCTGATTAACAACCGCGATAGCCTGCTGTCGTTCTTGGACGACGAGATCAGCGATGCTCTCTCGTACCATCTACGCAAGCACGGTGTATTGATTCGTCACAACGAAGAGTACGAGAGCGTCGAGGGCGACGAGGCTGGGGTCGTGGTACGCCTTAAATCCGGCAAGAAAATCCGCGCCGATGCGTTCCTCTGGGCCAATGGCCGGACCGGTAACACTGACAGTTTAGGGCTTGAGAACATCGGACTAGAAGCCAACGGCCGAGGCCAGCTCAGCGTCGATGAACACTACCGGACGTCGATTCCGCATATTTATGCGGCAGGGGATGTGATTGGTTGGCCAAGCCTTGCCAGCGCCGCCTACGACCAGGGTTTGAACTCGTGTAACGAGCTGCTGGAAAAAGAGTACCGCTTCGTCAGCGATGTGCCGACCGGTATCTATACCATTCCCGAGATCAGCTCCTTTGGCCCCAACGAGCGCGAGTTGACCGAAGCCAAAGTGCCCTACGAAGTGGGCAAGGCGTTCTTCAAAGATACCGCCCGCGCGCAGATTACCGGCGATACCGTGGGCATGCTCAAGATCTTGTTCCACCAAGACACGCTAGAGATTTTGGGTATCCACTGCTTTGGTGACCAAGCCTCGGAGATTCTGCATATCGGCCAAGCGATCATGCAGCAAGAGGGCGAAGCGAATACGCTCAAGTATTTCGTGAATACGACCTTCAACTACCCAACCATGGCCGAAGCCTACCGGGTGGCGGCGCAAAATGGCTTAAACCGCGTCTTTTAATCGGCCACAAAAAGGGGGCGCTATGCCCCCTTCGTGTTTTTTCAAGCATCGCCTTCCGAAACCATACCCTTTATAGCGATTCCAGCAGCTGCTGGGCGCGGGACTGCCATTCGCCTTCTAATGAAGCGGCCTGGCTAAGTGATTCCCTGGCGGCGGCGGTGTCCTCTTGCTGAAGCTGCAAGATGGCGAGGTTCAACCACGCGGCACCCATGTTCGGGTCAATCTGTGTGGCGTTTTCAAACGCAGCTAACGCTGCCTCGGGTTCCTGTGTTGCGTAAAGCGCGTTGCCCAGAGCGAACTGGCCCATCGGGTTCTGCGGGAAGCGCTCGGCGAATGCCTGCCAGCTACTCAGCGTTGTGTCGGGGCCGTGCTGCTCTTCAAAGGCGCTAATCGCTTCCAAGGCATTGCGCGCGGTCACGCCCTCCGGCAGGCTGCCCGGCTCGCTGACCACAAAGCCCCAGCGCTCAGTGCGCGCCCAGGTAGCATCAAAACGGCTAAACGACAGAGTATGCCGCTCGATCTCACCGCTGCGCAGTATCAGCGTCTCGTTGGGCAAATCAAAGCCAATGGCCACCGCGTAGTGCCACATGGGAAAGGCGGGCAGGGCGAGGTTCTGCATCACGACCACCGGGTTGCCTGCTTCCAGATGCGTGAGCAGAGCATCCATGGTACCTCGGATGGGAATTGCCAGCCGTTCGTAGCGGCGCACCGTGGCCAACATTTCCGGCTGCACGCTGCCATCACGCCCAGGCAAGAATACCTGAGGGATTAGCTCTTCTAAGCTAACCTCGACGCCCTCGTGATTGAGTACCATGGCCAGGGTCGCCGGGCCGCACTGGTACTCCGTTTGGGCGAAAAACGGCACCTCGGTAAGCTCGGTTTGCGGGGCCAGGCTCGATCTAGTGCTCTCTAACAGTACCGGGCTGCGGGCGCAGCCGGTGAGCAGTACGATCAGCAGGCTTAACAGTAAAACGCCCGCAGAGCGGGCGTTGACGGAGCGATTCATCATTGCAGACGACTTAGCGAGTGAACGGGTAAACATCGGTTAGACCAAGAATATCCGTTACCAGCAGAATCACGAACACCGCGAACAGCGCTCCTACCACACCGGCACCGGCAGGCAGTTGTTCGAGCTGTTGTGCCATTTGCTGAGCTTCGGCATCGCTAAGGGCCGCCACACGGGCTTCGACGTCGGCAGGATTGACACCCTGCTTTAGCAGCTGATCCTGCACATCGGCACGGGCGAGGATTTCATTGATACGCTCGCGATCAGCGCCGGCACGGTCGCCTGCTAAAACAGACTGCGTCGATACCAAGTCCATGCCTTGCGGGGCGGTCGGGGCTGCCACGACGGGCAGGCTGGCGAACACTAACGCAATCATCAAAAGGGTCGAGAGGTAAGCACGCACTGTTTTCATCGTCTTCATCCTTAGACTTATCAGGGAGCAGGCCATGAATGACCTAGCAAGTAGTATAGAAACAAACAGATGCGGTTTTAAGGCAAAAATGCAAAGTGCTAATTATTTGCACTAATGCGATAGGTCCAAGGGGTTTCGGCCAGAATGCCTTTTGCACCCGCCATAGTCATGGCCAGATCGTGAAGCCCCGGCCAAAGCGGCACGGCAGAGGCGCCTTTTACCGCTAAATCCAAGCGCTGGGCCATCAGCAATAGTTTGTGCAGCCGCTTCATGGAAAGGCGGCCAATGGCTTTTTGATATGCCGGACGGCGCTTATCGAAAATCATCGGCTTTTGGGTTTTGCAGGCGTGCTCAAAACTCTGCCCCTGATCCAGATGCTGATGTAGCGATAGTAGGGTGCGCAGCTCACGCGTCAGTGCCCATAGGACGATCGGCGCTTCCACGCCTTCGCTTTTCAGGCCGTTGACGATCCTAGAGGCACGGCTGGGCTCGCCCTTCAAGCAGGCATCCGCCAGATTGAAGACGTCAAAGCGGGTGCTGTCCTCCACGCCCTGGGCAATGTGTTCGACGTTGAGTCGAGTGTTGGCCGGGTAGATCAGCGCTAGCTTCTGTAACTCTTGATCCGCTGCCAACAGGTTGCCTTCGGTACGCTCACCCAGCAGCCGGGCCGCTTCGAGATCGATCTGCAGGCCGTGATGCGAGGCTCTATCCCGCAGCCAGTAGCCAAGGCGCGAGGCATCGACAGGCCACACGGGTACGAACAAGCCGTGTTTATCCAGGGCTTTGAACCAGGCGCTCTTCTGCTGTTTGGCATCCACCTTACCCATGCTGACCAGCAGCAGGTCATCGCTGCCGTCCATCATGTCTGCGTACTGCGCCAGCGCTTTGGTGCCTTCCTGCCCCAGTTTTTGATTGCCCAAACGCAGTTCTAACAGCTTGTTGGAGGCAAACAGCGAGAGGTTGCTGGCGGTTTCCAAGAGCCGCCCCCAGGCAAAGTTGGGCTCGACGTCCAGCACTTCCCGCTCTTCGATGCCCGCCTGGCGAGCGGCGGCACGCACTGCATCGCAGGCATCGCGATGCTGTAGCGGCTCGTCACCCGCCACGATCACCGCTTTCGGCAGCTTCTTGGCCAGGGCGGCAGGCAGTTGATCGGCAAATACCTTCACCGCAACGCCTCGAGATTGGCCAACCGCTCTACGATGCGCTGTGCGAGCTGGCGGGTCAGTGTCTGCTCCGCTTCCTGGAAAAGGGTTTCCCGATTCAGCAGATCGTCATCGCTGACGCGAATGCGCGTGCTGGTCGCCACCGTGGCATTGTTCAATGCGTAAGCGCTGGTGTCCCGCTGCTGCACCGACAGCGACGTGCTTAGCGTTAGTTCATGCTCACGGCTTGCGCGGCCATCGGTGCCAATGCGCCGCTCCTGCAGTGACGGTGTGCCCAGCGTTACGCGCCAAGGCGCGCTGCTCTCAACGTCCGTGCCTAACTGCTGTAAGCGCGTGCGAAGCTGCTGAGCGAGAGCGCTGTTGTCATCGCCCTCTAGCGAGAGCGCGGGCAGGCGTGGCATGGATTCCGAGCCGCGCAGGCGGAACCCACAGCCACTGAGCAGCACCGCCGCTGACGCGGCGATGCTGAGGGTCAAAAAGCGACGGCGATTCATCCACTCACCACGATGTTAACCAGCTTGCCGGGCACCACGATCACCTTACGAACCGTTTTGCCTTCCAAATGGCGCTGGACGTTTTCGTTTTCCATCGCCAGTTGCTCGATGGCGGCTTTGTCGGCGCTGGCCGGGGCTTCCAGGCGGGCGCGCAGTTTACCGTTCACCTGTACCACCAGCTCGATGCTGTCGCGGGTCAGGGCGGCTTCGTCTACTTTCGGCCACTGGGCTTCAATGGCGGGCTGCTCATGGCCCAACTGCTGCCACAGGGTGTGGCACAGGTGCGGGGTAATCGGAGCCAGCAGCAGCACGCAGGCTTCCAGCGCTTCACGGCTAACCGCGAGGCCCAGTTCAGAGGTATCGTCGAATTTAGCGACCGCGTTAGAAAGCTCCATCACAGCCGCAATGGCGGTGTTGAACGTGGTGCGGCGGCCAATGTCGTCGCTGGCTTTCTTGATGGTTTCGTGAGTTTTGCGACGCAACGCTTTTTGATCGTCGTTGAGTGCATCGACGTTCAGCGTGCCCGGCGTGCCCGCTTCCAGGTGCTCGCTCACCTGACGCCAGATGCGCTTCAGGAAGCGGTGTGCGCCTTCGACGCCAGAATCTGACCACTCCAGCGACTGCTCAGGCGGGGCGGCAAACATCATGAACAGGCGCACGGTGTCGGCACCGAACTTGTCGATCATCGACTGTGGATCCACGCCGTTGTTCTTCGACTTGGACATCTTCTCGATGCCGCCCATTTCAACGGGCTGGCCGTCGCTCATCAAAATGGCGCTCAGCGGGCGGCCTTTCTCATCGCGCCTCACTTCCACATCGGCGGGGTTGAACCACTCTTTACCGCCGTTATCTTTAATGCGGTAGAAGGTTTCCGCGATCACCATGCCTTGGGTGAGCAGCTGCTGGAACGGCTCGTCGGAATCGACCATGCCGAAATCGCGCAGCAGCTTGTGGAAGAAGCGGGCGTAGAGCAGGTGCAGAATGGCGTGCTCGATACCGCCAATGTAGAGATCCACCGGCAGCCAGTAGTTGGCGCGCTCGTCCAGCATGGCTTCGTGGTTATCCGCACAGCAGAAACGGGCGAAGTACCAGGAGGACTCCATGAAGGTATCGAAGGTGTCGGTTTCACGCACCCAGCCATCGCCCAGCTCGGAGAACTCCGGCATCTTCTTCAGCGGCGAGCCGGAAGCATCCACGGTGACTTCCATGGGCAGCGCGACGGGCAGCTCGTCATCGGAGAGCGGTACGGTTTGGCCTTCCGGGCCGTACTTCACCGGAATCGGCGCGCCCCAGTAACGCTGGCGGGCAATACCCCAATCACGCAGGCGATAGTTGGTTTTCACTTCGCCACGGCCAAGCTCGGCCAGTTTGGCGGCAATGGCATCGAACGCGGCTTGGAATTCCAGGCCATCGAACTCGCCGGAATTAATCAGCGTGCCGTGCTCGGTGTAAGCGCCTTCCGAGATATCCGGCGTGTTGCCGTGCTCGTCGGCCACTACCGGCTTCAGCTCAACGCCGTACTTGGTGGCAAACTCCCAGTCGCGTTGATCGTGGGCGGGTACGGCCATGACCGCGCCAGTGCCGAACTCCATCAGCACGAAGTTAGCCACGAATACCGGCACTTCTTCACCGCTTAACGGGTGAATGGCCTTATGGCCCGTGGCCATGCCCAGCTTCTCTTTGGTGGCCATTTCCGCTTCAGAGGTGCCGCCTTTGGCGCACTCTTCACAGAACGCCGCCATCTCGCTGCTCTGCTCGGCGGCCTGTTTGGCCAGCGGGTGGCCAGCGGCCACGGCCACGTAGGTCACGCCCATCAGCGTATCCGGGCGAGTGGTGTACACCGCCAGTGGCTCGCAGGCGCTGCCATCGGCGGCTTTAATATCAAAGCTCAGCTCGACGCCACGGGATTTACCAATCCAGTTGCGCTGCATGGTCTTGACCTGCTCGGGCCACTCGACGTTATCTAAGTCCGCCAGCAGCTCATCGGCGTAGTCGGTAATCTTCAAGAACCACAGCGGGATCTCTTTACGCTCCACCGGCGCGCCGGAACGCCAGCCACAGCCGTCGATGACCTGTTCGTTGGCGAGGACGGTTTGATCGACCGGGTCCCAGTTCACCGTGGACATTTTCTTGTACACCAAGCCTTTTTCTACCAGCTTAGTGAAGAACCACTGCTCCCAGCGGTAGTAGCTGGTATCGCAGGTAGCGAATTCGCGGCTCCAGTCGTAGGCAAAGCCCAATGCCTTCAATTGGTTACGCATGTAATCAATGTTTTGGTAGGTCCACTTGGCGGGCGGCACCTGGTTTTGAATCGCGGCATTCTCCGCCGGCATCCCGAACGCATCCCAGCCCATGGGCTGCATGACATTTTTACCCTGCATGCGCTGGAAACGTGAGACAACGTCGCCGATAGTGTAATTACGCACGTGGCCCATGTGCAGCTTGCCGCTGGGGTAGGGGAACATGGATAGGCAGTAGAACTTTTCGCGGTTGGCGTCTTCTACGGCTTTAAAGCACTGGTGTTTGTCCCAGTACTGCTGAGCATCACGTTCGATATCACGGGGGCTGTAATGTGCGTCCATCGGTGTTTTCAATGCCTTGGGGTCATTCGCCCAAAAAGGGCGCAAAGTGAATAGTAGATGACGACTGTCAGATAAGTAGCGTCGATTGTATCCTATGCAGGTGTATCCTTGAACGGCTAGCCGATGATAGGTAGCACCTGTGGCGACAAAAGGAGAGGACCCATGGAAAAACATAACGATCACCGCCTTCGCGAAGGCTACGAGCGCCTGTTGGAGCGTATGCAAGACGGCGCCAACGAGCTCACCTGGGACAACCTGCAAAAGGATTTGGACGACGCCGTTGCCTTCGAGGCCGAGCTTGAAGAGTACACCAAAGACGAGCTGGCCCTACTGCGCGCCTGGGTAGAGCGCGACTTAAAAGATATGCGCTACTACATGGCGGATACCGGTAAACAGGTCGCCAGCTGGCTGGGAATCGACATCGACCAGCTCTCCCGCCGCGTGGCGGAATCGCTGCTTTCCATTGCCGACCGCAGCATCGTCGAGCGCGAACGTTTCGAGGACGACTTGGAAGCTGCCCGTGCCGACTACTGTGAAGGCGAAATGGCCGCCCCAGGGTTAATGGCCTGCACCCACTGCGATGCCCAAGTGATGCTCAACGAAGTCGCTCGGCTGGAACCCTGCCACCAGTGCGGCCACCGCTACTTCTACCGCTTCCCGAATAAAATCATCGAAACCTGATTGTTAACCTAGCCAAGCGCTCAAGCCTGCAATCGCCCCCAGCGAGAGCAGGCTCATCATCGCCGCGTAGGGCAGGTTATCTTTCATCATGCGATAACCGCTCACCCCATAACGCCCCTGCAAGGAAAGGTTAATACCGGAAAGCGGCCCCACGCTAGTGCCCACCGCCCAGGCGCTTAACGCCACAAAGGCGAATAGTGTTTGCTCGCCTCCGCTTAAATCCAAAACAGACGCCAGCACGGAAACGCCAATAATCGGGTGCAGCCCCACCAGCGCGCTCAGCGTAATGGCAGCAAAGCTGACCATGGCCTGCCACGTGCCAAAGCGGGCGAACAGCGTCCACTCATCGCCCGCAGCGGCAGCCACCAACGTCGAAAGCCCTAATGTTAATAACCCCGCTGCCAAAAACAGCGAAATTTCACCACGCATGGCGGGCAGGCGGGTAACTGTGTGCTGGCGAATGCGCCGCAGAGTAAAGCGTGGGCCTTCCCGCAGGTTGCTTAACAGCGCCACCCCCGGCAGCAAAAAAGTAATAATGCTGACGATAGTGAGCGAGGGCGTGATCCAAAAGTGAAACAGCATCACCAACGCCGCCATGCCCGCAGGCATCAGCAGGCTACGGGGCGAAAGCGAAAAGCCATCCACCTCGGTTAAATCAAACCGCCGCCGCAGCTCTAGCGTGGTCAATAGCCCTGAGAGCATGGCAATCGGAAAACCCACCACGGCAATCTGGGCGTACTGCACAGACGGCACCAGGGCAATCACCACCGCCATAGAAGCAAAGAAGGGCGACCACAACGCAGCGCTAGAAAGCCCTCGGTTTAGCGCCAATAGCTGCGGTGTGGTTAACGGCGCACGGCGAGCCAAGCGGTCGCCCACCATAAACACCGTGGAAAGATTCAAAATCGTGCCGAGGAAATGCACCCCCAGCCAAGTACGCAGCACGCCATCTGCACCCGTTACCCGTTTACCCGGCGGGCGCTTATTGCCCTGGGTGCCAATCAGCGAAATAAAGCTCACACCCACCAGCATGGTGGCTACAAACACGTTGCCTTGCAGCATGGCAGGCCAGTTAACCTCCGCGCCATACACCGTTTGCGCCACCATCAGCATTACCACGCCAAGGGCAATCAACACCCCCGCCTGAATGCGCGAACGCTTGGGAATATCCCGCCACAGCAGGGCCACCGCCGCCCACAGCAAATAGCTCACTGCCAGCGCGGTCGGCACCGCCCCGGTAAACCCCACTATCTGCGCCAAAAGCCCCAGCAGCACCAACACCCCCGCCAAGCGCTGCCGCGTCGTCGTCTCTTGCATCTCAATCCCTTACTGGTTGAGTTAGCAGGCTAATCGGGTTTGCGAGAGAAGGCTAGTAGCAAGCAGTGACGGGGTAAGGGAGATGACAGATGCGCGAGTGGCTTCAACGCACGACCATCAAACTACCCAAGCCACAAAAATTTTGATGTGCACGTGACCTAAGCCTATTTTATGAATAGAGTGTGGTGGGTAAGGTAAAGTGAGCGGGCACAATAATAAGTGATATGTAATCTGGCTCTTAGTGGTGGCTAATGATAAATTGATACTTTAGAGCTGTTTAGTTAGCATGGCTTAAATAGATATGTAAGGCTCGCTTGTTGGGTTGTATCATCAATGTTAAGAGGGTTTTATGAAAGAAATATCTCCAATACTTTTAGGTGTTGTTAGTAGTTTGATCGCTACGTTTGTTTTTCTTTTTATTAGGCAGGTATATGTGGGTGTTTTTTTGCCCTGGGTTAAAAGTCAACTGTATAGGGGGGTTAGAGTCAAAGGTCGATGGGAAGATACTAATGGGCATGATAAAATTGGATTTATTTTAAACTTAAGGCAAGATGCAGACTCCATTTCTGGGACGCTAATTCATCAAGAGAATAGGGGTGGTAAACTAGAAACTCTTAGCTATTCTATTAATGGTTACTGTAGGGATGGCTTTTTATTTGCTTTAGTCACTCCTGTGTTGGGAGATGCTATTGATTATCAGACATTGTTGCTCAAGATATATCATAAAAATGACACTCTATATTTAAAAGGGGATGCATCATATGCTGATGGGGAAGATGGTCATGTTGAGACATTACAAGGCATCGAATTTAAGAAAATTAACAGATGACTCTCTTGGTATCAGAGGACGGTTGGTCTGCGATTCAGGGGGCACTGTTCCTGCCGGTATGATGGAGTCTGTTCGTTAAGGGGGAATATGTTGAGGAGCTGGGCTGGTGACTGGACGTTGGTTTACACCCAGCAAGCCTAGAGAGATTCCAAGAAGTTGGCCTCTAGAGGCCTCAAATCCAACGTTCAGGAGCTGTTAGCGCTGGAAGCAGAAGATCCATTTCGCAAGCCGCCTCCGTTTGAGAAGCGCGTTGGTGATCTTGCGGAAGCCTATTCACTCTACATCAATATTCAGCATCGTTTGGTCTACCAAGTGTTTGAGGAAGAGCGAGTGGTGAAAGTTCTCAGGCTATGGAATCACTAAGAGTAACGCACCTCTGGCTGCTGTGGCCAAACCATGTTTTCATCGTTTAGCGATTCCAAAATCGCTAAACCACTCGCGCTAAGTTCTTTCAGGAGCCTATGAACAACCCCCATATCGTCATATTCGATGGTGTTTGCAACTTCTGTAACGGCGCAGTGAATTTCATCATCCAGCGAGACCCAGAGGGAACCTTTGCATTTACCCCAATGCAGAGCGAGTTGGCGCAGGAACTCACGCAGCGCTTCAACATGCCCGATGTGGGCATGGATACCTTGGTGCTTATCAAGGCTGGTAAGTGTTACGTGCTTTCAGATGCGGCTCTGGAGATAGCGAAAGACCTGAAAGGGCCGTGGCGGTTCTGTTATGTATTCAAAATTGTGCCCAGGCCGATTAGAGATGCGGTTTACAAGTTATTCGCTCGGAATCGTTATGCGCTTTTTGGTAAGAAAGATGCTTGTATGGTGCCGACAGAGGAAGTGAAGTCTCGGTTCTTGGGTACCAACACATAATCCCCGCGTCACGCGGATACATTTTCCGGCACGCCATCATGAAAGCCCTGTGGTGTGCATGACGGTGGGCGATCAATGTCAAAACATCACGACCAAGGCGGCCCCCTCGAATCTAGGCTCATCAGCCTGTTCGTTTCGCTATTCTTTTCCTTGCCCACGGCTGTTCTTATGTGGGTGTGGGCCAACAGCCAGCTGATGTATGTGGGTGGCTTTCTAAGCAGTCGCTACTTTATCGGTTGTATCGTCACCTTTTCGGTGTTGGCGTTGGTTTTTCCTAACCTGTTTCCCTCTATGCTGGGTAGTGTCTGGCGGGCGATGCGAGCCTTATGGCGTTGGTGGGGGTGGTAAGCGCTTGCATGCTATTTATTGAGGTGGCTCGGCCTCGCGGGTGCCTCGCTAATCGCTCGTTACCACGCGCTACAACCTCATTCTATGCCTGCCAGTGCCGTTATGATCCTGTGTTTAAGCCATTAACACCATAAGGAAACGTTAATCCATGCTCACCGCCATCGTTCTTGGTGCTACTGGCGCTATCGGCCAGCAGCTCGTTACTCAGCTTACGAAGCGCGAGGAGGTGGAGAGCGTCATCGTGATGACCCGTCGTGAGCTGGATCTTACCCGTGAATTTACCGACGCTATCGCTTCCAAGCTCCAGCCTGCACTGCTCGATTTCGACCAGTTAGAAGCTCAGGCCGCCGAGCGTATGCCCGCCGGTGCCGTGGCCTTTGTGGGGCTGGGCACCACGAAAAAGCAGGCGGGGAGTAAAGCGGCGTTTCGACGTGTGGATCATGGCTTAGTGCTGGCGTTTGCGCGGGCGTGTAAAACGGCGGGCGTTAGCAGGTTAGGTGTGGTGACGGCGCACGGGGCGAATGCGCGCTCTTCGGTGTTTTATAACCGTGTGAAAGGCGAGGTGGAGCGGGATGTTCAGTCGCTGGGGTTGCCCTGCGTGTTCTTTGCTCGGCCTTCGCTGTTATTGGGGCGGCCAGAGGATGGGCGGTTGGCGGAGAAGTGGGCGAGTGTATTGATGGCTCCGGCGTCACGTTGGTTGCCGCGCTCGGTACGGCCGATCGAGGTGCGCGTCGTGGCGGCGGCAATGGTCGACGCGGCGTTGGGCTCAGCCGACGGGCGCGCGTCGTCCGTGCTCTCGAATGCGGCCATGCACCAGAGTGAAAGCTCCCAGCGTTAATGCGTGTGGGCGGGTTGGCGGCTGTGCTCCAGCTCTTCGATCATCTTGCGCGCGGCGTTGGAGAGCGTTCGGTTGGTGTGCACCAGATAGCCGAGCGGGCGATGAATGGGCGTGGTGTCCACGGGTAGCTCTACCAGCTCGCTGTCGATCATCCTTTCCGGCAGCAGGCTCCAGCCGAGCCCTACGCCGCACATCATCTTGAGTGTTTCTAAGTAGTTGGTCGACATGCTCACGGGCAAGGTGAGGCCTGCTTCCTCAAAGCGTTGGCCAATCAGCGTGCGAGTGAAGGTTTTGGCCCCCGGCAATATGCAGTTTACCTCACACAGTTCTGACAAGCTGAGAGGCCTGCCGTTGTTGCGACTGCGGTCGGCGAGTGGATGGTCGCTGGCGCAGACGAAGCATAGTCGGTCACGCCATAGCTCCACGACCTGTAGTTGTTCAACGGGGTGGGGAGCCAGGGTGACGATGGCCATTTCCAGCGTGCCGTCCATCACGCCCTGGTAAGCCAGTTCGGAATCCAGGAAATGCAGATCCAGCGCCACTTCGGGATGGCGCTGGGTGTACTGCTTTAACAGCGGCGGCAGGCGGTGAAGGCCAATGTGGTGGCTGGTGGCGAGCGTCAATTTTCCGCCCACTTGACCAGAGAGATTGGCCAGCGCGCGGCGGCTATCTTCCACGGTAAACAGAATGCGCTGGGCGTTGGGAAGCAGCACGTTGCCTGCTTCGGTCAGCGCGATGCGCCGCCCAATGCGGTCGAAAAGTCGCGTGCCCAGCAGGTCTTCCAGCGTGGCAATGCGCTTGCTGACCGCGGGCTGTGTGAGATGGAGTTGTTCGGCAGCGCGGGAGAAGCTTTGGGTTTCCGCCACGGCGAGAAAGGCTTGCAGGCTTTGGGTATCCACGGGCGGCTCCCTGGTTACTATTCCTGTTTGGAATCTAAAGTATGAATAACATGAATTGCTTTTATGCGCGAGTCGCGTAACACTCCTTGCATGCCATAGAAGCAGCACGCAGAGGCTGCCATAACGAACTAGCAGGGCACCGCCCAGGAGAGCCACATGTCAGGTCAAACGCTTTACGACAAACTCTGGAACCAGCATTTGGTGAAGCAGCGCGACGACGGTACGGCGCTGATCTACATCGACCGCCAGTTGCTCCACGAAGTGACCTCGCCTCAGGCGTTCGAAGGCCTGCGTTTGGCGAACCGTAAGCCCTGGCGTTTGGATGCCAACCTGGCCACGCCGGACCACAACGTGCCCACCACGGTGAAAGAGCGCGCCGAGGGTAACAGCGGTATCAAAGATCCGGTCTCGCTCATTCAGGTGCAAACCCTGGACGACAACTGCGTCGAGTACGGCATCGAAGAGTTCAAGATCAATGACCCGCGCCAGGGCATCGTGCACGTGGTGGGTCCTGAGCAGGGCGCCACACTGCCGGGTATGACCGTGGTATGCGGTGACTCCCACACGGCCACCCACGGCGCGTTTGGCGCGTTGGCCCACGGTATCGGCACCTCGGAAGTCGAGCACGTCTTGGCCACCCAGTGCCTGCTGGCGCAGAAAATGAAGAACATGCAGGTGCGCGTCGAAGGCGAGCTGGGCCTGGGCGTGACCGCAAAAGACGTCGTGTTGGCGATCATCGGTAAGATCGGCACCGCTGGTGGCACAGGCTACGCTATCGAGTTTGCGGGCAGTGCCATCGAGTCGCTCTCTATGGAAGGCCGCATGACGGTGTGCAACATGGCGATTGAAGCGGGTGCTCGCGTGGGCCTGATTGCCGTGGATGACACCACCATCGACTACCTCGCTAAACGCCCCTTTGCGCCCACCGCAGAGCAGTGGGAAGCCGCCGTGGCCGACTGGCGCAACCTGGTATCGGATGCGGACGCCCACTTCGATAAAGTGGTGACGCTGAAAGCCGAAGAGATCGAACCGCAGGTAAGCTGGGGCACCAGCCCGGAAATGGTCACCGGTATTTCAGGCCAAGTGCCCGACCCCAAAGCCGCTTTGGATGAAACCGTGCAGCGCAGCCATGCCCGCGCGTTGGAGTACATGGGCCTGCAGGCGAACCAGAAGATCACCGATATCAAACTGGATAAAGTCTTTATCGGCTCCTGCACCAACTCGCGCATCGAAGACCTGCGCGAAGCTGCCAAAGTGGCGAAGGGCAACAAAGTGGCCGATTCCATCAAGCTGGCCATGGTCGTACCGGGCTCTGGCTTGGTAAAGCGCCAAGCGGAAGCGGAAGGCCTGGACAAAATCTTCATTGAAGCGGGCTTTGAGTGGCGCGAGCCGGGCTGCTCCATGTGCTTGGCCATGAACGCGGATAAGCTGGGCGCGGGCGAGCACTGTGCGTCTACCTCTAACCGTAACTTCGAAGGGCGCCAGGGCTATGGCGGTCGCACTCACTTGGTGAGTCCTGCCATGGCAGCGGCCGCCGCCATTGCCGGTCACTTCGTCGACGTACGCACCTTACCCGCTAACGACGCCACCCACGCGCAGGAGGCCTAAGCTATGAAAAAGTTCGAACGTTTTGAAGGCGTGGTCGCGCCGCTGGATCGCGCTAATGTCGATACCGACTTGATCATTCCCAAGCAGTTTTTGAAGTCCATCAAGCGCACGGGCTTTGGCGTCAACCTGTTTGACGAGTTGCGTTACCTGGATGAAGGCCAGCCGGGGCAAGACTGCTCGAAGCGCCCGCTGAATCCGGATTTCGTCTTGAACCAGCCGCGTTACCAGGGCGCTGAGGTACTGCTGGCGCGCCGTAACTTCGGTTGTGGTAGTTCTCGCGAGCACGCGCCTTGGGCGTTGGAAGATTTCGGCTTCAAAGTAGTGATTGCCCCCAGCTTTGCCGATATCTTCTACAACAACGCGTTCAAGAACGGCATTTTGCTGATCACTCTGGCGGAAGAAGAAGTAGATCGCCTGTTTGCTGAAGTAGAAGCTAACGAAGGCTACCAGCTCGACGTGGATCTTGAGCACCAGCGGGTGATTACGCCCAGTGGCGAGATTCTTGAGTTCGACGTGGACGCATTCCGCAAGCACTGTCTGCTCAACGGCTTGGACGATATTGGCATCACTCTGCAAGACGAAGACGCCATTCGCAGCTTCGAAGAGCAGCATCGCCAGCAGCGCCCGTGGCTGTTCCGCCAGCCTGCGTAGCGTTGGCTCACTGAGTAGTGGGCTATAAGTGCCTAAATTATAAGTGCTAAGGATTAAGCATGACTCATAAAGTGTTACTGCTGCCCGGTGATGGTATCGGCCCCGAAATCGCGGCCCAGGCAGCGCGTTTGTTGAAAGCCTGCCAAGAAGCGGGCTTGGATATTGAAGTCGAAGAGGGCTTGGTGGGCGGCTCCGCCTATGATGTTCACGGCGAGCCGCTGCCCGCTGAAACTCTGGAAAAAGCCAAAGCCGCCAGCGCCATTCTGCTCGGCGCAGTGGGTGGCCCCAAGTGGGATAAACTCGAAGACCTCTCCAAGCGCCCGGAAAAAGGCCTGCTGGGGCTGCGTAAGAACCTTGGCCTGTTCGGCAACCTTCGCCCGGCCATGCTCTACCCGCAGCTGGCCAGCGCTTCCAGCCTAAAGCCGGAGCTGGTGGCGGGCCTGGATATCATGATCGTACGGGAACTGACCGGCGGTATCTATTTCGGTCAGCCGCGCGGTATCGAAGAGCGTAACGGGGAGCGTGTTGGCTTCAACACCTATGTCTACTCCGAAAGTGAAATCGAGCGCATTGGCCGCGTCGCGTTCGAGATGGCTCAAAAGCGGGGCAAAAAGCTCTGCTCGGTGGATAAAGCTAACGTGCTGGAAGTCACCATTCTATGGCGTGAAGTGATGGAGCGCTTAGCGCCGGAGTACCCGGACGTCGAGCTTTCCCACATGTACGTGGACAACGCCGCCATGCAGCTGGTGCGCGCACCGAAGCAGTTCGATGTGGTGGTGACCGGCAATATGTTTGGCGACATTCTCTCTGATGCTGCCGCCATGCTCACCGGCTCCATCGGGATGCTGCCGTCTGCCTCGCTCAACGAGAGCGGGCAGGGCATGTACGAACCCTGCCACGGCAGCGCGCCGGATATTGCGGGCCAGAACATCGCGAACCCGCTGGCCATGATGCTTTCTGTGGCGATGATGCTGCGCTACTCGCTCAATGAAACGGCGATGGCCGAGCGTATTGAAGCCGCCGTAGGCAGTGTGCTGGACGACGGCCTGCGCACCGCCGATATCGCCTCTGAAGGCACGCGCCGTGTGTCCACGGTGGAGATGGGCGATGCGGTACTCGCCGCCTTTGTACGCGGTGAGTAACAAAGAAAGCTTGCTAACTAATTGATTCGCCTCAATGCTTGTTTGAACAGCACATGTCGGCTGCCCTCAGGGGTGGCCGACGTCGTGTCTGATATGTGTGTATAATATAGGTCTCATTCTTAGTTGGAGGACTTCACATGTTGAAAGTCGGTTTCGTGGGATGGCGTGGCATGGTTGGCTCGGTGCTGATGCAGCGCATGCAGGAAGAGGGTGATTTCAACGGCATTGAGCCGATCTTTTTCACCACTTCTCAAGTCGGCCAGCCGGGCCCCGACATCGGCGTGGACGTGCCTCCGCTGAAAGATGCGTTTGCGCTAGACGACTTGAAAGCCCTGGACGTCATCGTGACCTGCCAAGGCGGCGACTACACCAAGAAAGTCTACGGCGACCTGCGTAACGACGGCTGGAAAGGCTACTGGATCGATGCCGCCAGCACCCTGCGCATGGAAGATGAGGCCACCATCGTCCTCGATCCGGTGAACCGTAAGGTGATCGACGCGCAGCTTGCCAAAGGCGCGAAGACATTTGTGGGCGGCAACTGCACCGTTAGTTTGATGCTGATGGGGTTGGGCGGCCTGTTCGAAGCCGATATGGTCGAGTGGATGACCTCCATGACGTATCAGGCAGCGTCGGGCTCCGGTGCCAAGCACATGCGCGAGCTGCTCAACCAGATGGGCCAACTGCGTGACAGCGTGTCCAGCGAACTGGCCGACCCGGCGAGCGCGATTCTGGACATCGACCGCAAAGTGACGGCGGCCATGCGCGGAGGCGACTTCCCCACCGATAACTTCGCCGCGCCGCTGGCTGGCAGCCTGCTTCCGTGGATCGACACCAAACTGGATAACGGCCAAAGCCGCGAAGAGTGGAAAGGTAGCGTCGAAACCAACAAGATTCTGGGTCTCGAAAACAACCCGATCCCCATCGATGGCCTTTGCGTGCGTATCGGTGCCATGCGCTCGCACAGCCAGGCGTTCACCATCAAGCTGAAGCAAGACGTGCCGCTGGATGAGATCGAAGAGCGTATTGCCAAGCATAACGAGTGGGTCAAGCTCATCCCCAACGATAAAGACGCCACCATTGCGGGTCTAACGCCTGCAGCCGCCACGGGCACGCTGCAAGTGCCGGTAGGCCGCCTGCGCAAGCTGAAAATGGGCGGTGAATACCTTTCAGCGTTCAGCGTGGGTGACCAGCTGCTGTGGGGTGCCGCTGAGCCGCTCAAGCGCATGCTGAAAATTCTGCGCGAGCAGTAAGTCGTCGCGCCATCGGTGCCGCTCATGACGCGGATGACCGAGCGCTAGACAAGAAGGGGAAGCTGTTCGCAGCTTCCCCTTTTTTTGCGCTGATGCAAGTGGCTAAGCCGCGTACTCATTCAAAGGGATGCGTTGAAGATGGCGTCATGGTAAATACGTTATGATAAGAACGAACTAACATATCTCATGGCAGGAAAGAGTGATCTTGCCATGGGGCAAGGGAATCGCAGGCAGTAGGGGCCGACATGAATAAAAAGCTGGCATGGTTATTGTGGCTGCCGCTGAGCGCCGTGAGTCCGCTGGCGCTGGCCGTAGGGCTGGGGCAAGCCACCGTGAACTCACCGCTGCAAGCGCCTTTAGATGCCAGTGTGCCGCTCGTAGAGGCTGCCGATGTGTCGCTGGACGACGTACGTGTAACCATTGCTGACCCCTCCGCCTTCAGCGCGCTGGGATTGGAGTGGACTCCTCTCGCCGCGAGCGTGCGCACCGAGCTTCAACGCCTGCCCTCAGGCGCGCGACTAGTACTCCGTTCCGATCAAGCCGTCAACGAGCCGTGGTTGGACCTGTTGATCACCATCACGACGCCAGATGGGCGGCGCACGGAAGCGCTGACGCTTCTATTCGACCCACCCAACTATGCCGCCAGCCCGTCGCCTGCGGCGGTGTCCTCATCGTCGGTTTCTTCGGCCTCTTCGTCTGCGCCGTCAGCGGCGGCGGCCCGGCCCGCCAGCGCCGCCCGTGACATCGCCTATGTGGCCAGCGGTGACACGCTTTGGGGCGTGGCAGCCCGTATCAAACCTGCGGACGTCAGCGTTCAGCAGATGATGGTGGCGCTGGTCGAGGCGAATCCGTCTGCGTTCCCCACCGGCAACGTCGACGACATGCGTGCAGGCCAGACACTCGCCGTGCCCAGCCGAGAGCAGTTGATGGCGCGCTCGCCAGCCCAAGCCGCCCAAGCGATTCAGTCGATGCGCTCGTCATCTAGCGCGCCCTCTGCAGCAGAGCCCTCGACCAATGCCTCGGCACCTGAGCCGGCACCAGAGACGGCCAGCGACGTGTCGGCTTCTACATCTACGCCGCCTGACGCTGCCTCTTCCGACGGCGCGCCTGTGGCGACCGTGCAAGAGGGCGAGCTGGCAGGGTTGACCCTCAACGATCTAGCCGAGCAGCTGTTGGAAAGTCAGGCCATGCTGCAAACCGTGCTCGACGAGCGCGAGGCGATGCGCGCCGAGATGGCAGCGCTACGCCAGGAAGTCGCCTCATTGACCGAGGCGCTCAATGCGTCTCAGCAGGAGACCCGACGAGCGCTGGCGGCGGCAGAAGCCCGCACGGCAGACCCCAGCTCGACCGACATCGACACCCAAACGGCCTCGGCGCCTGCCGCCTTGGAGACGCCCTCTAACGCCGCCAGCACTGGCGTGATCGAACGTTTGGAGCAGTATCAGTGGCCGCTTGCCAGCGTGGCCCTGGCCCTGCTGCTTGGTGCCTTGGTGTGGTCGCGTAAGCGCCGTGAGCGCCAGTGGGAGGATGCGCCCACGCCCGCAGGCATGGGCGCCGCCGAGATGACGCCCCCCAAGCGCACCGAGCCGAGCGCGTCTTCGTCTGCCGCCTCACCGGCGCAGCCGGTGGCGCCCGAGGCGTCGCTGTATACGCCGCCGCTCACCGAGAGTGCTGTGCCGCCGAGTCACGAGGAAACGTCTCCCTCTGAAGACACAAGCGCGCCTGAGCGCCGCGAGCCCCCCGCAGCCGACGACACGAGTGACGACGTCGACAGTGAGGAACTCGCCAGCGCCGTGCGTGATGACTCAAAACGAGAAGCGCAGCGTGAAGACGCCAGCGATGAGTATGACGCAGGTGATCACGAGACGGGCGACCGGGAACTAGGGTACGCCGATGAGAATGACGACTTCTACTATGCCGTCAAGCATGACGAGGACGACGAGGGTGACGACTCCGCCGTCTCGGAAGAGGACGAAGCCGCACTGGAAGCCGCGTTTCTAGAAACGCCCGAGCCGGTAGAGGAAGCGTCGCTTAGCGCGCCGATGCAGGAGCGCGATGAGGCACCGCTATCAGCGTCTCCCCAGGTGTCGCCACAGGATGACGATCGTGCGCACTACATCGAGTATCATCCGCCGTCGCTGACTAGTGAGGCGTCAGCCGACGAGGAGGGAGCGGAGAGCCACGCGGGAGCGAGCCGGACACAGGAGGGCAGTATGGCGCGCCCAGGTCGCGTACCCGAAGAGGAGTGGGAGATTGAAGAGGTGGCATTCGAGCCGCGACGTCGGGATAATAGCGAACCTTCAAAACTCTCCAAATGACGTGGCTCGATGACGCTGTTCTACCACTTTGATGAGACACAACCGCTGGCGGGCCGTTTGGCGATGGGCGTGGAGTACGATGGCTCTCGCTTCTGCGGCTTCCAGCGATTAAAGCATGCGGCCTCGGTTCAGCAGGCCATCGAGGATGCCCTGGCCAAAGTGGCCGGTGCACCGGTGCGTATTCACGCCAGCGGACGCACCGACTCCGGTGTCCACGCCACCCGCCAGGTGATTCACTTCGACCCGCCGGTGCAGCGCACTGAGAAAGCGTGGATTTTTGGTGCCAACACCAATCTGCCGAGAGACGTGGCGGTACGCTGGGTAAAGCCAGTATCCGACGACTTTCACTCGCGCCTGGGCGCGCTGGCGCGTCGCTATCGCTATATTTTCTTGAACCAAATCAGTCGTCCGGTCTTGGAACGCGCCAATGTGACCTGGTGCCGTGACCCGCTGGACGCCGACGCCATGCACCGCGCAGCGCAAGCGTTGGTGGGCGAGCATGACTTCAGCAGCTTTCGGGCGGCCGGGTGTCAATCGAAGACCCCATGGCGGCAGATGCACTTCGTGGAAGTGAAACGTTACGGCCCGCTGGTGGTCATCGATATTCAAGGCAACGCCTTTTTGCACCATATGATTCGCAACATCGCTGGTGCTCTGGCCAGTGTGGGCCGTGGTGTGCAGGATGAAGGCCACATCGCGCGCCTGCTGGCGCTGAAAAATCGCCGTAAAGGGGATGTCACCGCGCCCGCTTGCGGTCTGCATTTCGTCGACTCTCTTTACGACGAGCGTTTCGAGCTGCCCAAAGAGCCGCTAGGCCCGAACTTGCTGGCCTTTACCGGCGAGTGGACCGGCGAGCGCGTGCTGCCCGACAGCCCTCGAGTGACCGCACGTCGGCAGCTCACCTTCTCTAAACAAGCCAACCCCCAGCAGCAGGAGACGTCTTCATGACGCCTAACGTGACGCGCACACGCATCAAGTTTTGCGGGCTAACGCGACAAGGGGATGTGGCTCAAGCCGTCGCGCTGGGGGTCGATGCGCTGGGCTTCGTCATGTGGCCCAACAGCCGCCGCAGCGTCACGCCGGACACCCTGGCAGCGCTGGCCGCCCAGGTGCCTGCCTTCGTGACGCGAGTCGGGCTCTTCGTCGACCAACCCGTCGAGTTCATCGAGCAGTGCCTGCCGCACTTGGATCTGATCCAGTTTCATGGCGATGAGTCGCCGGCATTCTGCGAGCAGTTTGGACGGCCCTGGATCAAAGCACTGCGAATGCGCGACGGGCTTGATTTACACGACGCCGCCACGATCTATGACGGTGCACAAGCGCTGCTATTGGATGCCTATCGACCTGGCGTGCCGGGCGGAACTGGCGAGACCTTTGATTGGTCTAGAATCCCCGCAACCCTGGCAAAACCTGTTATTCTCGCGGGTGGGCTGACCGCCGACAACATCGCGGCTGCAGTGACCCAAGTTGCACCGTATGCGGTTGATGTGTCAGGTGGTATCGAGGCATCCCCCGGTGTGAAAGCGGCCGAGTCGATGGCCGCTTTTGTTCGCAACGTGACGCAGGCCTCCATCCGTTAGACGCGCCTGCGTGCACGCCCTGTTCGATGCGCCGCCCACCTTGGCGTGGGCGGGCCAGACACTTATTCATTCATTTGCCTTTTCTGGCGATCTTGTGAGGTATGCCTGTGACCGTCTCAGCAACTGAAACCAAGTTCAGCGACCTGACCCGAATGCCGGATGCCCGTGGTCATTTTGGGCCCTACGGCGGCCGGTTCGTGTCAGAAACCCTTAGCTTTGCCCTGGAAGAGCTGGAGCAGATTTACCTCAGCTTGCGCGACGATCCGGATTTCCAAGCCGAGTTCGACCGTGACCTGGCTTACTACGTGGGTCGACCGTCGCCGCTGTATCACGCCAAACGCTGGTCAGCGTCGCTGGGTGGCGCGCAAATTTGGCTGAAGCGCGAAGACCTCAACCACACCGGCGCTCACAAGGTAAACAACACCATTGGTCAGGCGCTGTTGGCGAAAAAAACCGGTAAGCCTCGCGTCATCGCAGAGACCGGTGCAGGTCAGCACGGCGTGGCTACCGCCACCGTCGCCGCGCGCCTCGGCCTGGAGTGTGACGTGTACATGGGGGCGGAAGACGTGCAGCGTCAGAAGCTCAACGTTTACCGTATGCGCCTGCTGGGTGCACGGGTCATTCCGGTGGAGTCGGGGACGCGGACGCTCAAAGACGCGATGAACGAAGCCCTGCGTGACTGGGTGACGAACGTCGACAACACCTTTTACATCATTGGCACCGTGGCGGGGCCGCACCCGTATCCGCAGCTGGTGCGCGATTTCAACGCCGTGGTGGGCCGCGAAGCGCGCCGTCAGTCGCTGGAACAAATCGGCCGCTTACCCGATGCGCTGATCGCCTGTGTTGGCGGTGGTTCCAATGCGCTGGGGCTGTTCTACCCGTTCGTCGAGGATGACGCCGTGGCGATGTACGGCGTGGAAGCCGGTGGCGATGGGGTCGAGACGGGCCGTCACGCCGCGCCGCTGTCATCGAACGCGCCGCGCGGCGTGCTGCACGGCAATCGGACGTATTTGATGTCCGACGAAGCCGGGCAGGTCTCGGACACTCACTCCATTTCGGCGGGCCTGGATTATCCTGGCGTTGGCCCCGAGCACTCGCTGTGGAAAGACGTGGGCCGGGTGCACTACGTTGCCGCCAACGATAAAGAAGTGCTGGAAGCGTTCCGGGAATTGACCCACATGGAGGGCATCATGCCCGCGCTGGAGTCGGCCCATGCGTTGGCCCATGCCAAGGTGCTGGCTCCCACCATGCGTCCGGATCAGCATATCGTGGTGAACCTCTCGGGTCGTGGTGATAAAGACATCATGACCGTTGCGAAAATCGACGGCATCGAGTTTTAAGGGCGAGCATGAATCGTATTGACCAGCGTTTTTCAGAATTGAAGCAGCAGGGCCGCAAAGCCCTGATTCCTTACATCACCGCAGGCGATCCAGCACCGCAGTACACAGTGGGCTTCATGCATGCCCTGGTCGAGGCGGGTGCCGACGTGATCGAGCTAGGCGTGCCGTTCTCCGACCCCATGGCCGATGGCCCGGTGATTCAGAAAGCCTGCGAGCGGGCGCTGAAACAGGGCACCCGATTAGTCGATCTGCTGGACATGGTGGCCGAATTCCGCCAGACCGACACCACGACGCCCATCGTCTTGATGGGCTATCTCAACCCCATCGAGCGCATCGGTTACGAAGTGTTTGCCGACAAGGCCGCAAGCGTTGGGGTGGATGGCGTGCTGGTAGTGGATATGCCGCCTGAAGAGGCCGAAGAGTTCGGTCCGCTGTTGAAAGCCCGGGACTTGGCTGCGATTTTCCTGGTTGCGCCTACCACTTCCCACGCCCGTGCCGCTACAATATGCGCCCACGGTGAGGGCTACCTTTACTATGTTTCGCTGAAAGGTGTCACCGGTGCGGCCACGTTGAACGCTGAAGACGTGGCCGAGCACCTTGCGCCGCTGCGGGATATGACCGATTTACCGCTTTGCGTTGGGTTTGGTATTCGCGACGGTGTGACGGCTGCCGAGGTGGCGAAAGTCGCCGACGGCGTGATCGTGGGCAGTGCATTGGTGAACCGTATTGCTGATAGCGTCGACGCCCCTGAAACGATTGCCGGGCAGTTAAAAAGCGTGCTGGCAGAAATGCGCACCGCGATGGACGCCTAAGCGCGTTCCCTCATCGTCTACACTGATTTGATTGACGACACTCATCAGGCTTGGCGTGGCCAAGCCTTGACGTACACGGAAGCCTTTTTGATATGAGCTGGTTAGACAAGATCGTGCCCTCCATGGGGCGTATCCAGCGTAAAGACCGTCGTGCCAGCGTGCCCGACGGTCTCTGGCGTAAATGTCCCAAGTGTGAAGCCGTTCTCTACCTGCCTGAATTAGAGAAGCATCACAGCGTATGCCCCAAATGTGAGCACCACTTACGCCTGACGGCGCGCAAACGCTTGGACTGGTTCCTGGATAAACAGGGGCGCGAAGAGATCGCGGCAGAGATCGAGCCGAACGATCGCCTCAAGTTCCGCGACTCTAAGAAGTACAAGGATCGTCTGACGGCGGCGCAAAAAGAGACCGGCGAAAAAGACGCGCTGGTAGCAATGCGTGGCGAGCTGGATGGGTTGCCGGTCGTTGCCGTGGCGTTCGAGTTCACCTTCATGGGCGGCTCCATGGGCGCCGTCGTGGGCGAGAAATTCGTTCGCGCGGCGACCATCGCATTGGAAGAGGGCATTCCGCTGGTCTGCTTTGCAGCGTCAGGCGGCGCGCGCATGCAAGAAGCGCTGTTCTCGCTGATGCAGATGGCAAAAACGTCGGCGGCGCTCGAGAAGCTCAAGCAGGCAGGCGTTCCTTATATTTCAGTCTTGACCGATCCTGTATTTGGCGGCGTATCGGCCTCTTTGGCGATGCTGGGCGACTTGAACATTGCCGAGCCCAATGCGCTGATTGGTTTCGCGGGCCCCCGAGTCATCGAGCAGACCGTCCGTGAAACCCTGCCAGAAGGTTTCCAGCGCAGCGAGTTCTTGCTGGAGCATGGCACGGTCGACATGATCGTTCATCGTCATGACATGCGTGAGCGAGTAGGCGGTGTGCTGCGTAAATTGACGCACCACAGCGCTAACCCCTCGAAAGGCGAGCAGCCGGACGCCGAGGTTATCGAGCCGGTCGTCAACGAAGAACCGTTGGCAGACGCGTTCGAGTCACCGGCTAGCGGTGGGGCCAAAGCGGACGTACGCGCTGCACCGAGCGATGACGCGTCTCGCAATGCCTAACACGTTAGCGGAATGGCTTCATCACCTGGAAACCCTGCATCCCGTAGGGATCGATATGGGGTTGGAGCGCGTCTCTTTAGTGGCCAAACGCATGGGGCTGCTGGATCGCCCCATTGCCAAACGGGTCATCACGGTGGCGGGTACCAATGGCAAGGGTTCGACCCTTGCCATGATCGATTCGCTGGCGCGTGCACACGGCTGGCGTACGGGCACCTACACCTCTCCTCATCTGTTGCGCTACAACGAGCGCGTCACGCTCGAAGGTCGTGAAGCCAGCGATAAACGCTTGGTAGAGGGCTTTCAGCAGGTAGAAAACGCCCGCCTGCAAGCGCCTGTCGTCAGCTTGACTTACTTCGAAGCCGGTACGCTCTGTGCGTTGTGGTGCTTGGCTCAGGCCGAGTTGGACCTGGCCGTGCTGGAAGTGGGGCTGGGCGGTCGTCTGGACGCGGTGAATATCATCGATGCAGACGTGGCGATCGTCACAACCATTGCCTTGGATCATGCCAACTTTCTCGGTACTGATATCGAGCAGATTGGCCGTGAGAAAGCGGGGATTTTTCGCCCGCTCAAACCGGCAGTGCTCGGAAGTCAGGCGCTACCTGCCAGCGTATTGGATTCCGCGATTGGTATCGCAGCTCAAACCTATGCGCTGGGAGCCGCGTTTAGCCACAGCGCTGGCGACGTGGCAGGCGCGACCTGGTGTTGGCATGGATTGGCGGCAGATGGCGCTACGCTCTCGTTGGATGGCCTGCCAGACCCAGGTTTGCCGATCGATAATGCCGCCACGGCGCTGCAAGCGCTGTCGCTGGCCGGTATCGTTCTCAAGGTCGATACCGTGCGCAAGTCGCTTCGCACGGTCACGCTATCCGGGCGCATGCAGTGGGTGGGCCAGTGGTGTCTGGACGTGGGCCATAACCCTCATGCCGCGCAGTATGTCGCTAGGCGCTTACCGGCACCGCCCAAGGGCGGTCGGCAGTGGGCGCTCATCGGCATGTTGAATGACAAGGATGCCGACGGCGTCATTCAAGCTCTATTGCCCAGAGTGACCGACTGGGTGTGCGTGAGCCTTGACGGGGAGCGTGGCCGCACCGCAGCGGAGTTAGCCGAACGTATTACGTCGCTCGGCGGACACGTGTATGATTGCGCCGACTCCCCCGCGGCGGGAGCTGCCAAGCTGGCCAAGCAGCTCACCCCCGAGGACCGCGTGCTGGCCACTGGCTCGTTCTTTACGGTCGCTGAGTTGCTGGCGATGCCGCTGCCGCAAGCCACGTTGCGAGCGCGCTAAGCTTGATGGAGAGGGATATGAAATACGGTAAAACGGAACGCATTAGTGGCATCGTGATACTGCTGGCGCTGCTGGCCATTGTTGTTCCATGGCTAATGAGTGATCCTGCGCCGCGTGAAGAGCGCCCTCAGCCAACCTTTGTCATCGAGCAGCCCGTGGATGTCGTCCGTCAGGACGTGCCCGCACCGGAAATGCCCGAATCCATTTCGACGCCCGCTCCCTCCGACCCCGTCGAGACAGACGAAGAGCTCGAAGAGCCGATTGACGAGATGCCTCGTGCACCGCAAACCGATCAGGTCGTGCGCGCCGAAGCGTCGTCGACTCAAGAGGCTCCTTCCGAATCGATGTCCTCGTCACCAGCGCCGGAACCTGCCTCTCCACCGCAAGACGACCCCATCGCTGCGCTGGTGGCCGCCAATGAGAGTCGTAATAGCAGCAGCGGCAATAGCAGCAGTAGTGCTTCTTCCGGTCCGGCCGCTCAGCAGCAAGGGGAGTGGGCCGTTCAGGTAGGCAGCTTTGGCGATACCGCCAATGCCCAACGCATCAGCGACCAGCTCAGTGGCGAAGGATTCAGTGTCTTTCAGCGGGCCAGAGACAACAACCTGACTACCGTACTCGTTGGCCCTTATGCCACCTCCGAAGATGGCGAGGCAGCCATGGCCCTGATCAAGCAGCGGATCAATGTCCAGGGCCTGCTTGTGCGAGTTAGAGATTGACCATGGCCTTGACCTGGATTGATGCACTGTTTCTAGCGGTTCTGGGGCTGTCCATGCTGGCCGGGTTCGTGCGTGGTTTCGTGCGCGAATCGCTGGGGCTGGCCGCTTGGGTGGTGGCGCTGATGGTAGCTCGTGTGCTGGCTGAGCCCGTCGCCGAGCTAATGAGTGGCTTTATCGATAGCTTCGATGCCCGCTTGGTGTTGGCGTTCGTCCTGGTGATTTTTGCCGTCATCTTGTTATGTGGCATCGTCATTCGCGTGGTGCATGCGGCCGTCGAGTGGGTCGGCATGGGGTTGTTGAACCGGTTTGCGGGCGCTGCGTTTGGTATCGCACGAGGGGCGGTCATTCTTCTGGTAGCGACGGTCCTGATTACCTTGACGCCCCTGGCGGAACTCCAGGCGTGGCAACAGGCCTCGCTGAGGCCTACCTTCGTCGAGCTACGCGACTGGGCGGTTAGTCAGCTCGACCAGTGGGAGCGTGAATTACCAACGCCCCCAGAGTCACTGCGCGATATTTCGCTGCCCGAGCTGCGCCGTGCGCAGCCAACGCTACCCACCAGTGGCGCTCCGGAGGTGGAGACGGACGCGCAGTAGGGCGTTGCTTGAAAATTCTTCGCTGGCGCCGGGTCACGGCGCCAGTGTTTGTCAGTTAGATGAACGTACGGGCTTGCGTCCGTAAGCCATGGTATCAAAGCGAGGTAACTGGAATGTGCGGTATAGTAGGCCTTCTGGCCAAGCAGGCGGTAAATCAGGGAATCTACGATGCCCTGACCGTACTTCAGCATCGGGGCCAGGACGCTGCCGGCATGATGACTTGGAGCGAGGGACGCTTCCTACTGCGCAAGAGTAACGGCTTGGTCCGTGACGTCTTCCACACTCGCCACATGGCACGCCTCAAGGGCAATTTAGGGATTGGGCACGTTCGTTATCCCACGGCTGGTTCCTCCAGTGAGGCGGAGTCGCAGCCTTTCTACGTCAACTCGCCTTACGGCATCGCGCTGGCTCACAACGGCAACCTGACCAACTCCGAGCAGTTGAAGCAGGAGCTGTTCTCCACCGACCTTCGTCATATCAATACCAGCTCTGATTCCGAGGTGCTGCTGAACGTGTTTGCCCACGAACTGGGCAAGCAGGGGCTGCACCTGGAAGCAGAAGATATCTTCGATGCGGTTCGTAGAGTGCACCGGCGCTGCAAAGGCGGCTACGCGGCGGTCGCGATCATCAATGGCTTTGGCATGGTAGCGTTCCGTGATCCCCACGGTATCCGTCCGGTGGTCTTCGGTACCCGTCAAGACGCCGATGGCCAAGAGGTCATGATTGCTTCTGAATCCGTGGCGTTGGATGTCGGTGGCTTCGAACTCGAACGCGATCTGGCTCCCGGCGAGGCGATTTTCGTCGATATGCAGGGGCAAGTGCACACCCAGGTGTGTGCGGATCGCCCGCAGCTGCGCTCGTGCATTTTCGAGCACGTGTATCTCGCCCGTCCCGACTCCATTCTGGACGGTGCCTACGTGTACGGCACCCGAATGCAGATGGGTCGCAAGCTGGGTGACCGTATTTTGAACGAGTGGCCGGACCACGATATCGATGTGGTTATTCCCATCCCCGATACCTCGCGAACCTCGGCACTGGAGATGGCGCAACATCTCGGCGTGACCTACCGCGAAGGCTTTATGAAGAACCGCTACATTGGCCGTACCTTCATCATGCCGGGCCAGACTCAGCGTAAAAAGTCGGTGCGCCAAAAGCTGAACGCCATTGATGTGGAGTTCAAGGGGAAGAACGTTCTGCTAGTGGACGACTCCATCGTGCGCGGCACCACCTGCAAGCAGATCATTCAGATGGCGCGGGATGCCGGTGCGCGTAAGGTCTACTTTGCCTCCGCTGCGCCGCCCGTGCGCTATCCCAACGTGTATGGGATCGACATGCCAGCAGCTTCCGAGCTGATTGCCCATGGTCGTACCGAGGACGAAGTGGGGCAGTTGATTGGTGCAGACCGCATTTTCTATCAAGATCTAGAAGACTTGAAAGACGCCTGTCGGGAAGTCAACCCAGACATGGAGGCCTTCGACTGCTCGGTGTTCGATGGTAACTACGTGACGGGCGACATCGACGACGCGTATCTCGCCGTTCTAGAGGCGAGCCGTAACGATGCGGCAAAAGATCAGAGCGCGGGTGACCACGCCTTGGTCGATATGCATAATCAAGACGATGATCTGGACGATTGAGCGTCGACGCCTGCGGTGCGGTTCGCCCGCAGGCGTTATGCCTAAGTTTTTTGCACATTGAATGTGCAGCTTTTTGATATCGCGGTTGGAATAAGGGGCTCTGCCATGCACGACGATAGCCATCAGGATGAGTGGTCGCTGGAAACGCTCGCCATTCGGGCGGGGCATCACCGCACGTTCGAGCAAGAACACGCGGAGCCGATTTTCCCCACGTCGAGCTTTGTGTATGAAAGTGCTGCCGAGGCGGCGCGCAAGTTTGGCGGAAAAGAGCCAGGCAACGTGTATTCACGCTTCACCAACCCGACCGTTCACACCTTTGAGCGTCGTTTAGCAGCACTGGAAGGCGGCGAGCGCTGTGTGGCCACCAGCTCCGGTATGTCGGCGATTCTTTCGACGGCGCTGGCGTTGCTATCGGCGGGAGATGAAATCGTAGCTTCCCGCTCTCTCTTTGGCTCTACGGTCAGCCTGTTCGATAAGTATTTGGGTAAGTTCGGAATCACCACACGCTATGTGGAACTATCCAATCTTGCTGCTTGGGAGGAGGCAATCAGCCCCAAGACCAAGCTGATGTTTGCCGAAACCCCCTCTAACCCGCTTTCTGAAGTGGCAGATATCCCGGCCCTAGCAGCGCTTGCCAAACGCAGTGGTGCGCTGCTTGCCATTGATAACTGCTTTTTGACCCCCGCTCTGCAGCAGCCAATCGCGCTGGGTGCCGATTTGGTCATTCACTCTGCGACTAAGTACCTGGACGGACAGGGGCGCGCCGTGGGTGGCGCGGTCGTCGGTAAGCACGATGTGTTAGAGGAAGTCTTCGGGGTGGTGCGTACCTGCGGGCCCTGCATGAGTCCGTTCAACGCGTGGATTTTCACCAAAGGGTTGGAAACGTTGTCGCTGCGTATGAAAGCGCACTGTGACAATGCACTGACGCTTGCGCGCTGGCTCGATCAACATCCGGCGGTGAACCGCGTCTATTACAGTGGGTTGGAAGCCCATCCTCAGCATGCGCTGGCGAAACAGCAGCAGCAGGGCTTTGGCGCGGTGTTGGGGTTCGAAGTCACAGGAGGGCAAGAGGGTGCGTGGCAGGTCATTGATGCCACCCGTATGCTTTCCATCACGGGTAACCTGGGTGATGTCAAAACCACCATTACCCATCCGGCGACGACCACCCATGGCCGTCTTTCAGACGCACAGAAAGAGGCAGCAGGCATTGCGCCGGGGCTCATTCGCGTAGCGGTAGGACTAGAGAGCCAAGAGGACATCCAACGGGACTTGGCTCGTGGCTTGGATGCGCTAGCGGCGCGCTGAGTTTGCAAGGCGCGTCTCAATAAAAAAACCCACCTGCCGGTGGGTTTTTTTTACCTAATTACCTAAGCGATGCTTAGGAAGCATTGCGATGCGGCAGGTCAGACTGTGCGATTTGACTGTCGCCACGGTTGGCAGACGTCGCTTCGGAGTGAGGCTCAGAGACACGGTTTTTGGCAGCGTCGCCGTTTACCAGTGTCAGGTCTGCAGGCGTCATCTTCAGGCTGTCAGCGCTGTGATGGACCGCGGAGCTAGCATGAACGATCTCATTGAGTTCCGCAGAGCCTTGCTCAGCGAGCGCGGCAGTGGAGGTCAACGTCATGGCAATGGCAGAAATAAGGGTCAATTTTTTCATGTGTCATACTCTCTATAGATAATGGAACGTGTTCTTTGACGTGGTGACGTGTCGTGTCAGAACGTGCGCTAATAATAAGCGCGCTAAACAAATTGTAAAATTGATTAAAATTGCTGGTTTTGTTCGATTTTTTAAACTTTCGTCTAAGGTGCAAAATGTTGGCGTATCGATGCGCTTTCGTGAGGAAGGGGGCAAGCCGTTAGCGACGTAACCAATGGTTTTTACGAACGATGTATTCTGCTTTTTTCAGCAGAGTTTTGGCCGGTGAGACGGTATGCTCTTAACGAAACGAGCGGGCAGCCACTTGCGAGCAGTTTTACACGGGGAATCAAGGATGTTGCGGAACACGCGCAGCGGTTGGGGTGTCATTAGTATTCTTTTTCACTGGCTCAGCGCCCTGACGATCATTGGATTGTTCATACTGGGCTGGTGGATGACCGGGTTGGGTTACTACGACCCGTGGTACAACCAAGGGCCATGGGTTCACCGCTCGATCGGTATTTTGTTACTACTGGCGACCATAGGCCGATTGGCGTGGCGTTTCGCGCAACCCACGCCTGCGGCAGAGGGTCGTCGTTTTGAACGGCTGGCCGCCCATCTGGGGCATATCGCGCTCTACGTTTTATTACTGCTGGTTTTGACCAGCGGCTATTTGATTTCCACCGCCAACGGGCGCGGCATCAGCGTATTCGACTGGTTTGAAGTACCTGCAGTGCTATACGACTTGCCCAACCAAGCCAGTTTGGCCGGTGAGGTTCATTGGTACAGCGCGCTTGCACTCATGGTGCTAGCGGGTGGTCATGCGGTGATCGCATTGGTGCATCACTACCGTTATCGCCATGCTACGTTACGCAGGATGATGAATCCGCGTTATAGCAAGACAGATCATTGAGATATTCGACACTTTTTGAACGCTGTTACGGCATGAAGTGACTTTGCTGGCAGTGCCCATAAGGAAAGAAAGGAGATGGACATTATGATGAAGAGAAGCGTAATGGCAGCAGCGGTCGCGGCAGCTGCGCTGGTTCCCCTGAGCCAAGCACAGGCCGCTGATTATCAAATTGATACGGAAGGCCAGCACGCCTTCGTTCAATTCAAAATTAACCACCTAGGCTTTTCCTACATTCTAGGCAGCTTCGAAGAGTTCGACGGCCAGTTCTCCTACGACGCTGACGACCTAGCCGCATCTTCCGTTGAGATGGAAGTACAGGTAGATAGCCTGAACAGCAACCATGCAGAGCGCGATCGTCACATCCTGAGCGGTGATTTCCTGAACGCCAGCGAATATCCCACGGCGACCTTCACGTCGACCGGTTTCGAACCAACGGGCGACAACGAAGGCGTCGTCACGGGTGAGTTGACGCTGCACGGCCAAACGCAAGAGATCGAGATGCCGGTCACGCTAATGGGCGAAGGTGAAGACCCCTGGGGCAATTACCGCGCAGGCTTCGAGGGCAGCACGATGCTGACCTTGGGCGATTTCGGTATCGACATGAGCGATTTTCCGGAAGCCATGCATGAAGTCGAGCTCTACGTGACGTTCGAAGGTATTCGCCAGTAAGCGATACCGGTCCAGAACGCCGCCACCTTCACGGGTGGTGGCGTTTTTTGCGTTTAGTCTTTCTAGTTTTGTGACGCTAAGGAGTCCGTTTTTGGCAGCTGTCATGCAACAACGCGAGTTGGCGATAACCCTATGGCGGCAAACGTGGCCAATGGCCATTGGTGTGCTGGCGCTATTGGGTTTTCAGCTTGTGGACAGTGCGTTTATCGCACGTTTGGGCACTGCGCCGCTGGCGGCTCAGTCGTTTACGTTTCCGCTATCGTTTTTGATTATCGGCATCCAGGTGGGAATGGGGATCGCCATTGCCGCGCTGATCTCTAGAGCGCTGGGCGCAGAGGAGCACGCCAGAGCCAAACGGCTCTCCTGCCTAGTGCTCATGGCCGGTGGGGCGGTCATTGCGTGTTTAGGTCTCGTGTTATGGTGGTTACAGGTGCCGCTGTTTCAATTGCTAGGCGCGGACGACACGGCGTTGGCCTACATTCGCGCTTACTGGGGGCCACAGCTTTTAGCTGCGTGGCTAGGTGCCGTGCTCTATTTCATGTACAGCGTCTTCCGTGCTCATGGGGATACCCGTATGCCGGGGAAGATGATGGTCGTCAGTAGCCTCGTCAACCTGGCACTGGATCCGCTATTCATTTTTGGTGTAGGTAGTTGGGACGGCTGGGGCCTGCCAGGCGCGGCTTGGGCGACTGCAGTGGCATTTTCTGTGGGGTTGCTGCTGACGGGGCGAAAGCTGCATCGAAGTCAGTGGGCCACCACCGACGGCATTGGCCGGGAAGCGAAACGCTCGTGGCGACCGTTCATGGGTATTGCGGCGCCGGCCATGGTCAGCCAATTGATGCCACCTTTGGCCGCCATGCTGGCGATTGCCGCCGTAGCGGGCTTAGGGGATACCCAAGTAGCGGCATGGGGGTTGGCGAGTCGTCTTGAGACGCTGTCACTGATGGTGATTCTTGCCATGACCATGTCGCTGCCACCCTGGTTGGGGCGCTGCTACGGCGCGGGCGACTGGGGGCAAATTCAACGGCTGCTTCGTTTGGCGCTGAAAGTGGCCGTGATTTGGCAGTTGAGCCTGGGAGTCCTGCTTGCATTGGCATCGCCTTGGGTGGCGATGGCGCTGGCGGGTAATCCCGAGGTGCAGAGTGAGCTAGCGCTGCTGATCCGTTTCCTGCTGCCCAGCTACGCAGCACTGGGAGTGTGCATGCTGGTGGTGTCGGCAGGTAATGCGCTGGGCTGGCCGCTGCGGGCCATGCTGCTGTCGAGCGCACGGCTGTTCATCTGCTACTTGCCCTGCCTATGGTTGGGCGCGCAGCTATTTGGCTGGACAGGCCTGGCCGCAGGCGCTGCCATAGGTAATTTGCTGGCTGGGCTGACGGCGTGGTTCGTGTTGAAGCGCATTCTCTCCCGCCCGCATCGGCAGGCGGGAGTTTCGCATTGAATCAGCGCTTATGAGGGGCTTCTTGAAACGAGAAGTAGACGAACAGTAACGCCATCGCCAAATAGCCCATGACGAACTCCGGCGCGGCGTTGAAGGCCAGTTTGGGGGCATGCATCAAACCGACGAACGAGAAGCCTGCGGCAATTACGGCGAAGGCCGCTGCTCGGCGAAATTGATGGTCGATCACCGAAACGGTCATGGCACCCAGGAAGATGGCCATGAACATGGCGCCTTGGCCCATTACGACGATGGCACTGGAAATGTCGCTCACCACTTCGCCCGCTCCTCGGTTGAAACGGGTCATGACGTAGTTGGCGAAGTAGGGCAGCATGGCCAGCGCAATGGCTGGGTAGTAGCGCGTGTCGTTGGCTTGGAACGCCGTTGCAATCATCGACATGCCGACGAATACCAAAATCGGAGCGACGACGGAGACGGGGATGATGGCGGCCAGCGCAGCAATGAGCCCGAACATGGTCGCTAGTGCGTAAACCGCCCCGTTGAGCAGGCTGTAGCCGCGCCCTGCGCCCATCCATTTCGCGCCCACCGTGGCGATATATACCGTCGTAGGAAACACGCCGCCAAACAACGCGCCGATCATGGTGCCTGCACCATCCACTGCCTGGCACTCGCGCACGTCGTACTTGTCGCCAGCGGCCTCCATGGCTTCGACGTTGTTCATCGTCTCGATGGCGTTATAGAGCGTGATGGGCAGTACCACGGTCAACACGGCCAGCATGCCGGTGAACAGCAGGCCTAGCCCTTCGAACCAAGCAAGGTTGGGGAGTAGCGGATAAAAGCCGAGATGCGTGAACGCATCGCTGAAGCGTTCACTGCCAGCGTCGCCGATCAGATAGGCCATGGCCGTTCCCACCACGATGGCGAACAGCGATGTCGGTAGTTTGAAAGGCATGCTGACGCGGGCCACCAAGCCAACGATGATGATCCCTAGCACCAGCAGGCCAATGACCGGCATTTCCAACGTTTTGAACAGCATTTCACCGGCAATGAAGGTCAAGGCTACGCCTGCGACGGCGCCCAGCATGGCGGCACGGGGTAGGTGATACTGTACCCAGCGGCCGATGACGCTAATCACCGCTTCGATGGCGCCGCTGATGAAGCAGGCCGCTACGGCGACTTTCCATGCGAGTTCCGCATCGCCGGTGAGCTGTTTGGCAGGCAGGAGAACGCCAAACAGAAACACAAACATGACGGGGGTCGAAATGCCGTAGGAGAGGGCGGTGACGTCGCTGCGGTTCTCTTTGCGTGCGAGCCTGGCGGCGCTCCAGGCGTAGTAGAAGTTACCGACCATCACCGCGACGGCGGCGCCGGGCAGCACCTGACCATAGACGATCGACGTGGGAAAACCCATCCCTAACATCGTAATCGCGATGATGACGAAGTTAGCGATATTGTTTTGAAAGAGCGCAAAGAATGCGTCGGTATCTTCCTTTTTGTACCACGGGTAGTGAGTGCCGGCAGCCGCCATGATATGCCTCTTGGTTATGGTGTGTTGTATACAAGGCTACGCTGAGTGTGCCGAAAGTTTGACTGATCGGTCAAGCGCTGCGTTGTATCGGACGCCGCACGGGCGCCCCAGGCTCTGGCGGCGAAGGCGCAATTGTACACAACCTTGGCCAAAGGGTTGATAACCTTATGGCTTTTCTTGTGGGTGACCAAAAAAAACGCCCAGGCGATGGCCTGGGCGCTGTGACGGCATGCGATGTATTAGTCGTTAACTGCCGCAATTGCTTTGGCGAGGTAGGGAAGGTTCTCGTGGGAGAAGCCCGCCACGTTGGCACGACCAGAGCGAACCATGTAGATGCCGAACTCGTCACGCAGACGGTCGACCTGTTCCGGCGTCAAGCCGGTGTAGGAGAACATGCCGCGCTGTTCGGCCACGCAAGCGTACTTTTCATCCAAGCCGTAGGGCTTCAAGGCTTCGACGAAGTCGCGGCGCAGCGTGTTGATGCGGTCGCGCATTTCGGTCAGCTCTTCACGCCACAGGGCGGAAAGCTCGGCATCGTGCAGAATCTCGCTGACGATCGCACCGCCATGAGCGGGCGGGTTGGAGTAGTTTTCACGCGCTACGATAGCCACCTGAGAGCGCACGTTCTCCATCTGCTCAGTGTTTTTGGCGACCAGGATCAAGCAGCCTGTGCGCTCGCAGTAAATACCGAAGTTTTTGGAGCAAGAACTGGTGATGATCACCTCATCCAGATTCTCGGCCAGTAGGCGAACGCCGTATGCGTCTTCGTCCAGACCTTCTCCGAAACCTTGGTAGGCAAAGTCGATCAACGGCAGCAGCTGACGCTCTTTCAGCACGGCCATGACCTCTTGCCACTGCGACTGAGAAAGATCGAAGCCGGTGGGGTTGTGGCAGCAGGCGTGCAGCACCACGACATCGCCTTCAGGGATCTTTTTCAGCGCGGCCAGCATGCCTTCGAAGTCCAGACGGTTGTCCGCATCGACGTAGGGATACTTATGCAGCTCGATACCCGCTGACGTGAAAATGCCGTGGTGGTTCGGCCAAGTGGGGTCGCTCACCCAGATGCCTTTGCCCGGCAGCTGGCTGGCCACGAAGTCGGCCGCCAGGCGCAGGGCGCCGGTGCCGCCCGGTGATTGAGTGGCGCTGGCTCGCTTGGCGTCGAGCACCGGAGAGTTTGCCCCCAGTACCATGGGCAGCACGGCGTCGCCATAGGCGGGAGCGCCGTGGGAGCCGATGTAAGTCTTGGTGGTTTCATTCTTGAGCAGGCGAGCTTCTGCTTCCTTGACGGCACGCATGACCGGCGTGTTGCCAGCAGCGTCTCGATAAACACCGACACCCAGGTCGACTTTCTGCGGGTTGGTATCTTTTTTGAAAGCTTCGATCAGCCCGAGAATCGCGTCTCCAGGGACTCGCTCAATTTGCTCAAACATTTATTCGGCTACCTCGTCGGTTCTGGCGGCAAGAATGAAGTCGTTAAGATGCAGGCCGTTGATTTCATGGGACCACCAAGTGACGGTGGTTTTGCCCCATTCGGTGACCAATACAGGATGATGACCCGCCTGCTCTGCGACATCGCCCACCCGCTGGCTAAACGCTAGCGCGTCGGCAAAGTTACGAAACGTGAATTGTCTCGACAGCTTCATGATGCCATCGTGTTCGATAATCTGCCACTCTGGAAGTGCCTTGAGGTGCGCTTGGCATGCGTCATGAGTGAGCGGCATGGCGTTGCCGCTGCAAGGTTCGCACTGTAATTGCGCTAGCGATGTCATGGGAGTACCTTCGCGTTGAAGTCCTCTCTTCAGGGTAGAAGGCATACGCAGTCGCGACCAACCTCTTTGGCGCTGTAGAGCGCGCGATCGGCCCGCTCGATGAGACTCACCAGCGGTTCACCCAAGCGGTACTCCGCCACGCCGATACTCAGCGTGACACTGCCCTGGCCGATACCGAAATCGTGCTCGGCGATGGTCTGACGTAAGCGGTCGGCAAGCTTATGGCATTGCTGTAGCGAAGTGAGCGGCAGCACTACCATAAACTCTTCGCCTCCTAGCCGGGCAATCATGTCTTCGCAGCGCAGCAGCGACTGCGCCAGGGTGGCCAGCTGTTTGAGCACGCTATCCCCTTGTAAATGTCCCCAGCGGTCGTTGAGCTGTTTGAAATGGTCGATATCGATCATCATGATCGACAGCGGCGTGCCGTGGCGAGTGCTCATCGAACTCAGATGGTTGAGCTGACCCATCAGCTTGCGCCGGTTAGGCAGGTTGGTGAGCGGGTCGGTGTCGCACAGTTTGCGAAGCCGCTGCTCCTCGATGACCTGATCGGTAATGTCCATCATCAGCCCATTCCAACGTACCCCGAATTCGATGGGTTCCGGGTTGGCGCTCACCGCAATCCAGTGTGGCTTCTCTTTAGGAAAGGGCAGCCGAAAGCGCGTGTTGAGCGGCAGCATCCAGCGCGCAGAGCGCTCGATGGCCGACATCACCTTAGGGTGGTCGTGACCGGTGAGTTGTTCTAGCAGTAGGCTGGCATCTTCGGCGAGCTGCTGCCTATCTACGTACGCTAACGCCATGCCGCCACCCTCAAGATAGGGAAAGTTCATATGGCCGCTATGGGAGCGGTAGAACTGAAAAATGACCCCAGGAATACGGGGTACGAGACTATCGGCACTGGCGGGTATGCCGATAGAAGGTGCGGGTAGGTCATTCACGGGCATGCGTGAATCTCCGGTTTTATGCCTGTTGTAAGTTAGCCGTGAAGATTAGCGGTAAAAGCGTAAACAATATGTAAGCTTTTGCTGACAATTTTGCGGTTTTTAATACTTTTTGGTCATTAAAAATCTGTTGTATATTCCATTTTATCAGATGTACCGCGAAAATGGTCGATTGTGTAAAGAGTGGCCGTTTTCATTCTTTTCTGAACTATCATTAGACTTGAATTTCCCATGGGTGGTGGCTTTGGATACGCAACGATCACACACGGTTCATGCCGACGCGGGCGTGCCAGAGGAGCCTCAAGCGCCGCTTGGGCGTGTCAGCTTGATTGGCGCAGGCCCTGGCGACCCCGATCTGTTGACGCTGAAGGCTTACAAGCGACTCATCAACGCCGAAGTGGTGCTGTACGACCGCCTGGTGAGCGATGAAATTTTGGCACTGTTACCGGCTAAGACCGAGCGCTATTACGTGGGCAAGGCACGCTCTTCCCATAGCGTACCGCAGGAGGAGATCAACCAATCGCTGGTGACTTGGGCTCAGCAGGGTAAGCAGGTCATTCGCCTCAAAGGAGGTGACCCGTTCATCTTCGGACGTGGGGGGGAGGAGCTCGAAACACTGGTGGCGGCGGGTGTGCCTGTCGAAGTGATTCCCGGCATTACGGCGGCGTCTGGCTGTGCTGCTTATGCGGGCATTCCGCTGACCCACCGAGATCATGCGCAGTCGGTACGCTTCGTGACGGGGCATTTACAAGACGGGGAATTTTCGCTGGATTGGGCGACGCTGGCGCAGCCGGGGCAAACGCTGGTGTTTTATATGGGGTTGAGCAATTTGGCCTCCATTTGCGATGCTTTAATGGCCCATGGCATGACGCCCTCGACGCCGCTGGCGCTGATCGAGCAAGGCACGACACAGCAGCAGCAAACTCACGTAGGAACCCTGCACTCACTGCCCGATAGCGCTCATCGCGGCGATATCAAGCCGCCTGCGCTGTTGATCATCGGTAGCGTGGTCTCTCTTCATCAGACGCTATCGTGGTTCGAGTGCGACCGTGGCACATCGGCAGGGTTCTCGCCGGGAAAACATGCTTGGTTGACGCGGGACTAGGCGAGGGGAGCGCTTTGTCGGGTGGCGTTATGACCTGCGCTGTGTATGCTAGTAACGAACAGATTCATAAAGCGACGACCTGATCACCATCGTGCTACTTGTCACTAACGCTGCTGATGTCAGCAGCCCAGCGAAAAGAGGGACGCAGCATGTCAGAAGCTAACCACTCCGATTCGAACACGCCTGCCCACAAGCCGGACATGAAAACGCTCTTTCAGGATAACCGCGTGAAGGGTATCGCCGGGATCGCGGCGATTGCCGTGATATGGGCCATCATGGCGCAATCCAACTCAGGCACGCATCAAGAACGCGTCGAGACCTTGGAAGGTCAGCTGGCCAGTGTCGAGCAAGAGAACGCTGAATTGAGCCAGCGGCTTTCGGAAGTTGAGCAGGCGGAAGCTGACCTGACCGCGATGCGCGATGAAATGGCCTCTTTAGAGCAGCAGCAAGCGGACGCCACGGCTAACCTCGAGTCGGCGCAGGAAGATGTCAGCAGTGTCGAAGCGCAGCTGGAAGAGCTAACGAGCCAGCGTGACAGTTTGCAGCAAGACATCACGGCGCTGGAAGAGCAGCTGGCAAGCGCCGAGGGTGACCTGCAGACGCTACGCGAAGAGCGTGATCAGGTCGTCAGTGAGCGTGACGAGGCCCAAGCTTCTCTGCAGCAAGTAGAAGAAGCGCGTCAAAGCGCAGAAGAGGCGCGCCAGCAGGCCGAGTCCGCGCGTCAGGAAGCAGAAGAGCAGCGCCAACAAGCCGTGGAAGCGCTAGGTACCGCAGAGACCGAGCTCGGTGAGATAGAGCGCCAGGTCAGCGAGGCCAACGAGCGATTGGCCTCACTCGAGGAGGAGATCTCTGCTCAGGAGAGCGAGCTGCAATCCCTCCAGGAAGAGCGCGACAGCGTGATGAGCGAGCGTGATTCGCTGCAGTCCGAGGTGGATTCGCTGACGCAGCTACGTGAAGAGGAGCAGCAGAGCCTAGAGCAGGTGCGCACCGAAATGGACGACCTGATGGTGGCCCTGGACATTGGCCGCGATGAAGTGGCGAAAGTCGAAAACGACATCGAAGCACGGCAAGAGCAGCTCGCCCGGTTGGAAACGCAGCTAAGCGAGTGGCGCGACGAGCTGTCGACGCTCGATGAGCGCCTGCATGTCGAGAATCCTGCTTCGGGTGACGTGCCTGACCTCACGGGGGAGCAGCAGAATCAGCAAGAAAATGCGGATGCTGACAGTGGCGAAGAAGGTGAAGACGCCCAAGCGGACGAGACGAGCCAGCAGAGCAGCAACTAATCGGAGACCAGCCGTCTTTGCGTGCTGAGCTCGAGCGGATGTGGTGTTCCCACATCCGCTTTTTCTTTGCTGGTTTAGAAATAGGGCGCTGAGGAGTATCATTCACGCCATGTTCACAATCGATAACCCACGGGAGTGCCATTGATGGATGGTGTAAAGCATATTGTGGCAGTGGCATCCGGCAAGGGTGGCGTTGGTAAATCCACCGTAACCGTTAATTTGGCGCTGGCGCTATCTGCCCAGGGCTACCGCGTTGGCGTGTTGGATGCCGATATTTATGGCCCGAGCCAGGCACAAATGCTGGGTGTGGAAGAAGGCGTCCGTCCTCAGGCGGCGGCAGACAATAAGTTTCTGCCGCTGGAGGCCCACGGCATTCAAGCTATGTCGATGGCGTTCATGGTCAACACCCGCGACGCGATGGTGTGGCGTGGACCGATGGTGGTGGGAGCGTTCCAGCAGATGCTGACTCAAACCCAGTGGGATGACCTGGACTTTCTGCTGATCGATATGCCGCCGGGCACGGGGGACATCCAGCTGACGTTGGCGCAGAAGGTGCCGGTATCCGGTGCGGTGATCGTCACGACGCCGCAGGACATTGCGCTGCTGGATGCCCGCAAAGGCATCGAGATGTTCCGCAAAGTCAACGTGCCGGTGCTGGGCGTGGTAGAGAACATGAGCCTCTACCACTGTGAGAAGTGCGGCCATGAAGCCGCGATTTTCGGGACGGGCGGCGGTGATCGTATTGCACAAGAGTATGACACCCAGGTGCTGGGCCGTCTGCCGCTTACGCTGTCGATTCGCGAGCTGGCCGATTCTGGACGCCCCAGTGTCGTGTCCGAGCCAGAGAGCGCGGTCAGCCGCACCTTCGCCGAGATTGCCAGCCAGGTCGCGCAGTCCGTCAGCGCTAGCCACAGTGGCGGCCCTACGATTTCTTTTAGCGAGTGATGAAGTAACCGATGAGCATTAAATCAGACAAATGGATTCGCCGGATGGCGCAGAGCGATGCCATGATCGAGCCTTTCGAGGCAGAGCAGGTGCGCTATGTGAACGATCAGCGGGTCATCTCCTACGGCACGTCCAGCTACGGCTACGACGTGCGCTGTGCCGACGAGTTCAAGGTATTTACCAATATCCACTCGGCCATCGTGGACCCTAAAGCGTTCGACGATAAAAGTTTCGTGGATGTGAAAGGCGATGTTTGTATCATCCCGCCGAACTCGTTTGCGCTGGCGCGGACGGTGGAGTATTTCCGCATCCCGCGTAACGTACTGACCATTTGTCTGGGTAAATCCACCTACGCACGCTGCGGTATCATCGTCAACGTGACGCCGTTGGAGCCTGAGTGGGAAGGGCACGTGACGCTGGAGTTCTCCAACACCACCAACTTGCCTGCGAAAATCTATGCCCATGAAGGCGTCGCCCAGATGCTTTTCCTGGAATCCGACGAGGTGTGCGAGACCTCCTATAAAGATCGTGGGGGCAAGTACATGGGGCAACGTGGCGTAACGCTGCCGCGCACCTGAGACGTTGCTTCGCTCGTGCTACAAAAAAGCCTTGCCGCATCACTGCGGCAAGGCTTTTTAACGCCGGTATTAGCAAGTTAGGCGTCGTCGATCTCTTCATCCAGCTCTTCGGCGGCATCCGCGTGAGAAAGGCGCATGCCGTATGGTGGAAGCGGGTGGCCGTCCATCGTGGCGCCCTCGGCCGCGTACTGCAGGCGTCCTTCTAGAAACCACTGTACTGCAATCGGGAAGATCAGATGCTCGCGGGCGTGAACCTTCTCTTTTAGTGTCTCCACCGTGTCATCTGCACTCACCTGAAGCTCCGCTTGCAGCACCACGGGGCCACCATCCAGCTCTTCGGTGACGAAGTGCACGCTGCAGCCGTGATGCGAAGCACCGTCGGCCAGCGCACGGGCATGAGTGTTCAAGCCTTGGTACGCGGGCAGTAGCGAAGGGTGGATGTTGAGCATCCGCCCCAGGAAGCGCTGCACGAAGCGCGGGGTGAGAATTCGCATGAAGCCTGCGAGTACGATCACATCCGGCTCGTGTCGCTCGATGACTTTGATCAGCGCGCCGTCGTAGGCGTCGCGGCTATCGTACTCGCGGTGAGGGAGAACCACCGCTTCGATGCCGGCTTCATGAGCCCGCTTCAAACCATAGGCGTCGGGTTCGTTGGAGATGACCGCGACAATCTCGCCGCCCAGACGATCATGCTGCTGGGCGTCGATGAGCGCTTGGAGGTTGCTGCCACTGCCAGAGATCAGTACCACCACGCGGCGGGCGCCCATGGGTTCAGGCGTCATGCCGTTGAGGGTATCGCTGCTGTAGTCGGTATTGCTCATGCTTGTGAGCTCGCTTCGCCGTGGTCGAGGACGACGGCCTCTTCCTGGCGTTGAACGATCTGGCCGATCTGGTAAACGGTCTCGCCTTGGGCTTCCAGATGTGCTTTGGCGTTCGCGGCCTGAGTGGCGGGCACGACCACGACCATACCAATGCCGCAGTTCAGCACGCGATGCATCTCGGTCTCGTTGACGTTACCTTTCGCCTGTAGCCAGTTGAACACTTCCGGGCGCTGCCAACTGGTCAAGTCGATACGGGCTGCCAGCGTGTCTGGCAGTACGCGGGGAATGTTTTCCAGCAAGCCGCCGCCAGTAATGTGGGAAAGCGCATGAACCGGGATATCGGTGCCGCGCATCATCGATAGCAGTGACTTCACGTAAATACGCGTGGGAGCCATCAGTGCGTCACCCAACGGCTGGCCATCGACGCTCTCCTCCAAGGACGCATTGCTGACTTCCAGAATTTTGCGGATCAGTGAATAGCCGTTGGAGTGCGGACCAGAAGACGCCAGGCCTAACAGCACGTCGCCTTCGGCGACCTTGCTGCCGTCGAGAATCTCGGACTTCTCCACAACGCCCACGCAGAAGCCAGCCAAATCATAGTCGCTGCCTTCGTACATGCCGGGCATTTCAGCGGTTTCGCCACCGACCAGCGCACAGCCCGCCAGCTCGCAGCCTGTGCCGATACCGGTCACGACGTCGGCGGCAATGTCGACATCCAGCTTGCCCGTGGCGTAGTAATCGAGAAAGAGCAGCGGCTCGGCACCGGCCACGATCAGGTCATTCACGCACATGGCTACCAGGTCGATGCCGATAGTGTCATGCTTGCCAAGGTCCATGGCCAGACGCAACTTGGTGCCGACACCGTCGGTACCTGAGACGAGAACCGGCTGTTTGTAGCCTGCGGGCAGCTCGCACAGCGCGCCGAAACCGCCAAGGCCACCCATCACTTCAGGGCGTGACGTGCGCTTGGCAACGTGCTTGATACGATCGACAAGAGCGTTGCCGGCATCGATATCGACACCTGCGTCTTTATAGCTGAGAGAGGGCGTAGCCTGGGAGGGAGAAGTCTCGGTCATGACAGGTCCTGTGAAGCCTATGCAATGCTGCAATGCGATTGTGCTGGCAAGTAGCCAGTGCCGGAGCAATAACGGGGTGCGATTGTATCACCCAGCGACGTAAGTCGCATCGATGTGACGCGTTATCAGGTGCGTGGCGGCCAACTTTTGTTACTATTCAAGCACTACCGCTGACCGTATATCCAGGAAGGAGCAGGGAATGAGACATTCATGGTGGGGAATCGCGCTGGTCGTTGCGCTGGTGGGAACGGTGTATTTTCTTGATGCCGTGCTAATGCCCTTCATTGCAGGGTTGATTTTGGCCTACCTCGCGGACCCGCTAACCGACTATTTTCAGCGTCTGGGCATGCGGCGCACCTGGGCGGTCAGCAGCGTGTTCTTGGTGTTGATGTTCGTGCTGGCGCTGAGCCTGCTGATTCTCATTCCCCTCGTGGTACAGCAGATCAAGCAACTGGGAGAGGCCCTGCCGGGCGTGCTCAACTGGGTAGAAAGTGTACTGGCTCCCCAGGTTCAGGAGTGGACCGGTTATGACCTTGCCACAGAGCTTGGCAACGTTCGCGAAACCTTGATCGAAAACTGGCGGGACGCGGGTAGTTACGTAGCGCAGGCTCTGGGCCAGATTGGTCGCTCGGGCATGGCGTTCGTCTCTTGGGTGACGTATGTCGCGCTCATTCCCGTAGTGACGTTCTATTTGCTGCTGGACTGGGATCGTATGCTCGACAACCTGGGAAACTTGGTGCCGCGCCAGTGGGCAGACGATACGTTTCGCCTAGCGCGCCGCTGCGATGAAGTGTTGGCGTCGTTTTTACGCGGCCAGCTGCTCGTCATGCTGTGCTTGGGCATCATTTATGCCGCAGGGTTGACACTGCTAGGCCTCAATTTTGGCCTGCTGATCGGCGCGCTCTCGGGGCTGGTCAGCATCGTGCCGTTTTTAGGCTTCATTGTCGGGCTAGTGATCGCGTTGGTGGTGGCACTGTTCCAGTTCGATACGTGGTGGGCGCTGTTAGGCGTTGTGGCTGTTTTTGGTTTGGGACAGGTGGCGGAGAGCGTCGTACTGCAACCCAAGCTATTAGGCGATAAGATTGGCTTGCATCCGGTGGCGGTCATCTTTGCGGTGCTCGCGGGCGGGCATCTTTTTGGCCTCACGGGCGTGCTATTGGCGCTACCGGCCGCAGCGGTGATCATGGTGCTGCTACGTGAAGTGAAAGACCGATATAAAAATAGTGCGCTCTACGACGCACACTTAGAAACCCCAGAAGCGCATACTCCGGATGATGCACGGGGTCGCGACGACAAAAGGGAGTCATCATGAGCCGATTACCGGCACAGCTGCCGCTTGGGGTGGGGCTGCGCGACGATGCCACGTTCGATAACTACTATGCGTCCCGTGCGAATGCGTCGTTGGTCGATCACCTCAGTCATCAGCTTACGCCTGGCTCAGAGCCGTTTCTTTACGTATGGGGCGCCCCGGGTAGTGGGCGCAGCCATTTATTGCAAGCGGCCTGCCATGCGGCTTCCGACCAAGACAAGCGGGCCCTCTATTTGCCGCTTGCAGATCTTGGTCACTTTCCGCCACTCATGTTGGAAGATATCGAGCGGCTCGATCTGGTGGCCATCGATGACCTGGAGTACGTCATTGGACGCAAGCGCTGGGAAGAGGCGCTATTTCATGCCTTCAACCGTTTGCGAGATGAGGGCAAAGCGCTGCTGATTGCGGCCAACAAACCGCCGCGCCATTTGCAGGTGGTACTGCCGGACTTGGCGTCACGGTTGGCCTGGGGCGTGACGTTCCATCTTCACCCGATGGACGATAATGACCGATTGGCTGCACTGAAGCTGCGTGCCAATGTGCGTGGCATGCAGCTGCCGGATGACGTGGGGCGCTATATCATGCACCGCGGGCCGCGGGAGCTGGGTGAACTTTGCCGCGCCTTGGAAACGTTGGATCAAGCGTCGCTATCAGCAAAGCGAAAACTAACGATTCCCTTCGTCAAGTCGGCGCTCAATTGGTAAAACGCCCCTGCCAGTCAACTGGCAAGGGCGTTGGAAGACGGCTCTATTGCGCGATCTATCAGGTGCGTTAGGCGGTCTTGCTCATCTTGGTGGCAGCGGCTTGTGCCTGCTTCACGTTCTCTTCAGTCAGCTTTTGACTCTTCTGCAGGAAGTCCTGCTGTAACGACACGACTTTGTCTGCATCGCCTTTGACACGCTCTGCCAACTCTTTCGCCACTTTTTGCTGGCCTTCCATGTAGCTGCGGAGGCCGTCGGCATCTTTGACGCTCATCAGCTGGCGCATTTGCGCAATGCCGGTATCGACATAGGCTTTGTTCGCGTCTAACTGAGCGTTCATCAGTTTTTCGGAGTAATCGATGCTCAAGCTCATGTAGGCGCGGGCCGGTGCCATGAACAGATTATCGAACTGCTGGGTCATTTCGTTGGTGTTAAACGTACGCATCATCAACACTCCTGTGCCATTTGCTAAGGTCGTGGGCTGCTAAGCTGCGCCCAGGACGGTTCGTTAATCAGCGTCGGCGAGTCAAGGAATGCACCGTCACTGATGAGATATCTTGCATTGCAGCATAGCAAGCGCTTTTGTGCAGTGCAACATTGCTGGCAAATAAACCTAGTCTAGCGTTTGTGTCAATGGTGCAACGCACGGGGTTGGCAAAGCACGGGTTTACCAAAGAGAGTGGGGCCGCTAGGCTGAATTATAGAGAGAATCGTTATCAAGCAGCGGAGAGGGAATGCCCTCCCGCCGATGAATCACCAGGAGGGTAGTATGGAAACGCGTATTGAGCGGGATAGCATGGGGGAGTTGGAGGTGCCTGCCACGGCGCTCTACGGCGCACAGACCCAGCGTGCCATCAACAACTTTCCCGTATCGGGCACGCCTATGCCGGTGGCGTTCGTTCATGCGGTTGCTCGTATCAAGCTGGCAGCGGCGCGCAGTAATCATCAGTTAGGGTTATTGGATGCCGAGCGTGCCCAGGCGATCGAAAAAGCCGCACAAGCGGTGATCGATGGCCAGCACGACGAGCACTTTCCTATCGATGTTTTTCAGACGGGGTCGGGCACGTCCACCAATATGAACGTGAACGAGGTGTTGGCGACGCTGGCCAGCCGTGAGGGCGTTGACGTCACACCCAACGATCACGTCAATATGGGGCAATCCAGTAACGATGTAATCCCCACGGCGATCCACCTCTCCGCCGCCATTGCCGTGCATGAGTCGCTACGCCCGGCGCTAATCGAGCTCAAGGCAACGATTGATCGCCGTGCCAGTGAGCTTAGCCATATCGTCAAAACCGGCCGTACCCACTTGATGGACGCCATGCCGCTCCGTATGGACCAAGAGCTAGGCGCGTGGTCCAGTCAGGTGGGGCAAGCCATCGAACGATTCGACAGTGCCATGACGCGGCTATGCCGCCTCGCCCAAGGCGGTACCGCCGTGGGCACAGGCATCAATGCGCCGCCAGAGTTTGCCGACTTGATGGCCAACGATCTAAGCCAGCAAACGGGCCTCTCCTTTGCGCCTAACGACAGCTTCTTTGCTAGCTTGGCGTCGCAGGATGCCGCGGTAGAACTATCTGGTCAGTTGAAGGGGTTGGCATGTGTCGTCATGAAGATTGCCAACGACCTGCGCTGGATGAACTCGGGCCCGCTGGCGGGGTTGGGGGAAATCGAACTGGAGGCGCTGCAGCCGGGCAGCTCGATCATGCCGGGTAAGGTCAATCCCGTCATCCCCGAGTCGGCGGCGCAAGCGGCCGCTCAAGTGATTGGCTTGGATGCTGCCATCACGGTGGCCGGGCAAAGCGGCAATTTCCAGCTCAATGTCATGTTGCCCCTCGTGGCCTCGAACCTGCTCACCTCAATCACTTTGATGAGCAGTACCGCCAAGCTGCTGGGCGAGCGTGCCATCGCCACCTTCAAAGTCCGTGAAGACAATCTGCAAGGCCCGCTAGCGCGCAATCCTATTCTCGTCACCGCACTCAATAGCGTGATTGGCTACAACGCCGCCGCCGCGATTGCCAAAAAGGCCTACCAAGCAGGCCGACCAATCATCGATGTGGCGGAAGAAGAGACCGAGCTGGACCGAGCGACCTTGGAGCGGCTGCTCGATCCCACGGTATTGACGAAGGGCGGCGTCCCAGAGTAACGGGGCGCCTCGATGCACGGGCAAAATGGCTACGTTTCTTGACGTTCCGTTTTGCCTTTTTGAATGGTTTCGCTGGCTTCTTGGCGCTCCTCTCGGCTCGCCTCTGGGTTGTCGTGCTCATCTTGACGGGAGGGGCGATAGCAGAGCGTCGCGAGGATCGGGAAGTGGTCGGAGCCGAAGGCGTCCAGGCGTTGCATGCTGTCCAGCGTAAAGTGTTCGCTCACGAATACGTGATCCAGTGGCCAGCGCAGAAACGGATAATTTGCATGAAACGTACTAAACATACCGCGCCCGCGGCGAGGGTCGAGCATGCCGCTGATACGGCAAAATCGACGCGTGGTGCGTGACCAGGCGACATCGTTGAGGTCACCTGCGACGAGCGTGGCCGATGGGTTTTGATGTATCTCTTTACCCACCAAGAGCAGTTCGGCGTCTCGCCATAGCGATTTTTCGCTTTCACTGGGAGCCGGGGGGCGAGGGTGCAGCGCGTGTAGGCGAATATTGTCGCCGCTTGCCAGAGTGACATAGGTGTGGATGGAGGGAATGTCATCCTGGATCAACCATTTTACTTCCGTCTCACTGAGCGTAAGTCGAGAGTACAGATGCATGCCGTAGAGGTTATCGAGTGGGATTTTTACATTGTGCGGCCAGCGGTCCGCAAGGGCCTGATCGAGCTGATCTTGCCACCACTGGTCGGACTCTAACGTGATCACGATGTCGGGCTGGTGCTGCTCTATCATGGCCAGCAGCGTGTCTGCCTTGCGGTTGGGGGTAAGTACGTTGGCAATCAGCAGCGTGATTTTTTGGTCGTCTGGCGCGTCGTGAGACGATTGCACTTGTACGGGCCACAGCCGTGTCCAGGGAAGAACGTAGCGCAGCTGAAGTATGCAGGTGAGTAGCGCAAGCCCTATCGTCGCTGTTTGCCATCCGCTGGGTTCCAAAAGCAGTATGCCAACGGCGGCGCAGAGCCCCGCAAGTACCGCAATTTGCAGGCGGGGAAACTCAAAACTGCGTACCCACCACCAGCGGAGTCTTACCCGCGCGATGAGCGTTGATAGTAATAACAAACCGGCGACGCATCCCAGCAAAGGCCCTAGCAAAATTTACCTCCTTATCCGCAAGCGATTATGATTAATCTATGTGCAGCTTAGCCGTTAGCTTTGATAAGTGTCGATGTAATTTGCGGTAGCGGGCAGAGGAAGGCGCTAATGTAGCGGAAGACGCAAAAATGACTTGCAATTCAGCCATGAAGCCGTAGAATACGCATCCGTTGCACAGCAGGACCATAGCTCAGTTGGTTAGAGCGCCACGTTGACATCGTGGAGGTCGGCGGTTCAAATCCGCCTGGTCCTACCAAGTTTGTTGGTGTACATGTTTAGGACCATAGCTCAGTTGGTTAGAGCGCCACGTTGACATCGTGGAGGTCGGCGGTTCAAATCCGCCTGGTCCTACCAGATTCTAAAAAGCCCCGCTCATTGAGCGGGGCTTTTTGTTGTTTAATGCGCCATCAAACGAAGCGGGGAAGGTCTGTTTGCCGCACGAAAGTGGCCACCAGCGCCTCGATGCCAGCCTGGTCTGCTTGGCTAAAGCGCGCGTGCTGGGGGCTGTCGATATCCAGAACGCCCCATACGAAACCGTCGTGTACGATGGGGACGACCAGCTCGGAACGTGAATCGGCGTCGCAAGCGATGTGGTCAGCCACCGCGTGAACGTCATCGACCCGTTGCGTTGCCTGTTCACGGGCCGCAGCCCCACAAACGCCTTTGCTAAAAGGGATGGGGTGGCAGGCGGGTTTGCCCTGGAATGGCCCAAGGCACAGTAGCTGCGGTTCGCGCTGCAAATAAAAGCCAACCCAGTTCAGCGCTTCTAGCGTTTGCTGAATGAAGGCGCAGGTTTGGGCGCTGTTGGTCAGCCAGTCGCGTGTGTCTAGCAAGGCCTCTAGCTGGCGGTTGAGCAGGGTGTAATCGGTGGTCGACATACCATCTCCTTGGTGAAACGCATCAGGCCAGCCTTTCGGCTGGCCTGATAATGAATGACGAACGGATGAGAGTTACTCGTCGGTCCAGCCCGGTACCGCCGCGCCTTTGAACAGCTCGTCGGCTTTCTCGATCACTTCGTCACGCTGATAAGCGTCGACCAACTGGCGAATCTCTTCGCGATCTTCATCGCCACCGCGAACTGCGATCAGGTTGACGTAGGGAGACTCAGGGCCTTCCTTGATCAGCGCATCGTCCAGGCTCAGGCCAGCCGGTTGGGCGAAAGTGTTGTTGATGAAGGCCATGTCTACGTCAGGCAGTACGCGGGGCAGCTGCGCCGCTTCGATTTCACGGAAGCGGAAGCCGCGCGGGTTTTCTGCGATATCGATCGGCGTGGCTTCCAGGAACGTCGGATCGTTGAGCGTGATCAGGCCTTCGTTGTGCATCAGAATCAGCGCACGCCCTTCGTTGGAAGGGTCGTTGGGCAGGGCGATTTGTGCGCCGTCCGGCAGCTCATCAATGCTATCGTACTTCTCAGAATACGCGCCGATGGGGTAAACGAAGGTGTAGCCAGCAATGGCGAAGTCGTAGCCACGGTCATTGACCATCGCCTGCATATAGGGCTCGTGCTGGTAGGCGTTGGCATCCAAGCTGCCATCGGCCAGCGCTGCGTTCGGTGTGACGTAGTCGGTGAACTCAATGATTTCGACGTTCAGGTCGTACTCTTCTTTGGCAATGCGCGCGGCCACTTCCATGACTTCGGTTTCGGGGCCGGCGACGGTGCCCATTTTGATGGTACGGGTTTCCGCATTGGCCACGTTGATGGCCAGAGCCAGTGCGGTCAGGCTGCCGATAATGACTTTTTGCATGGCGTTACTCCAGTGTCGTTGTGCATCGTGTTGCAATGATGCGGGAATAAGAAGCGCAAGTCTAATGCGTTTTTGTTATATTTAGCTATGCCCATAACAAAGGCTGGCTATGACTATTTGCGGTCGCTTTTGCGCACCAAGTAGTCGCCCAGGCTTTGAAACCCCTGTACCAGTACGACCAGGATCACCACGGTGATCAGCATGATCGTGGGGTTGAAGCGGTTGTAGCCGTAGCGAATACCCAGGTCGCCCAGTCCGCCACCGCCTACGGCGCCCGCCATGGCCGAATAGCTCACTAGGGTGACGAGCGTAATGGTGAGGCCCGTAATGATGCCGCCGCGCGCTTCAGGAATCAGCACCTTGGTAATGATTTGCCAGGGTGTCGCCCCCATGGATTGTGCAGATTCGATCAGCCCTGGCGAGATCTCGTTCAGCGCGCCCTCGATAAGGCGTGCCACGAATGGAATCGCAGCAATTGTCAGCGGGACCGATGCAGCGTTGATGCCGATGGAGGTCCCGACCAGCATGCGGGTGAAGGGGATAATGGCGACCATCAAAATGATGAACGGAATCGAACGCCCGATATTGGTGATGATGCCCAGTGCCTGGTTGAGGACGGGCATCGCCATGATTTGCCGCGGGCGGGTCACGTAAAGCATCACGCCCAGGGGGAGTCCCAGTAGGGTGGCGATCACGCCCGACACGGCCACCATATAAAGGGTATCCAGCGTGGCCTGTAAAATGAGATCAAACATTGCGCTGGACATGACCAAGTACCTCCACCTGTAGTTGATGCGCTTCTAGATAGGACATGGCTTGCTGGGTTTGCTCGTGGCTGCCCAGCAGCTCGGCAATCATCAGGCCCAGCGTGCGGTCTTGAATGGACTCGACTTTGGCTTGCAGGATGCTGACATCCACGCTGCACTCTCGCGCTAGACGAGAGATGAGCGGCGTGGAGACGGCGTCGCCCGAAAACGTCAGGCGCACCACCGGGTGCGTATGTTCACTGGGGCTCTCTTGCAGACGCTCCAGTAGCTCTTTCGGGGGGCTGAGCTGTAAGAAGTCGTTCAAAAAGTCGCGGCCAAGCTGCGTTGCGGGCGCGGTAAAGAAGTCGCCCACTTCCGCGTCTTCCACCAGCTTGCCGTCAGAAATCAAGCTGACCCGATGGCAGATCGATTTCACTACTTCCATTTCATGGGTTATGAGCAAGATGGTAATGCCCAATTGGTGGTTGATGTCCCGCAGCAGCTCAAGGATCGAGCTGGTCGTCTGTGGGTCCAGTGCCGAGGTCGCTTCGTCGCATAGCAGCACGTTGGGTTTGCTGGCAAGGGCGCGGGCAATGGCGACACGCTGTTTCTGGCCGCCGGAGAGCTGAGCGGGATACTGCTTCGCTTTATCGGCGAGGCCGACCATCTCTAGCAGTGGCAGTACGCGGTTTTTGATCGCGCTGCGCTTCTCACCCATGAGTTCCAGGGGGAGGGCGACATTGTCAAAAACGGTCCGCGTGGTAAGCAGGTTGAAGTGTTGAAAAATCATGCCGATACGGTGACGAGCTTGGTTGAGCTCGTTGCGGCCAAGCTCGGTCATTTCCTGCCCGTCCACAACGACGCTGCCGCTCGTAGGGCGCTCGAGCAGATTGACGCAACGGATGAGCGTGGATTTGCCCGCGCCTGAGAGGCCGATGACCCCGTGGATGGTGCCTTTGGGGATCGTTAAATTGACATTTTGAAGGGCGTGAACGGCACTGTCGCCGTTGCCATAGGTTTTACTAACGTTGCTAAGTTCAATCATAGCGTCTGCCTTAATGGTAGGCCGAAGACGGAGTGCGAGGGGGCAAGCGTAGGGCGGGGAACAAAAAAAGGCCACCCTTGCGGGTGGCCATCAACGCTGGACACACCCTTTTAGCTGCACTTCACCCCGCCAAAGGCCAGGTGGACGCCCGCAATCTGGGTACAAATCGGCGTCATTACATTTGCGGCGAAAGTCTAAAGAGCGGCCAGGGTGTTGTCAACGAAAACCGTTCTATTTCATGTTTTTAAGTTGTTAAACAGGGTGATTTACTTTTTAAGTGTTTTTATTTGGTGGTTATTGCTGTTGGCGGCGGGTTTGGCTGGGTGTTGGTAGCAAAAAACCATGATCGATCACGCGGGGTTGCCGACTGGCTGCACAAGGTTGGGTCATTAGTAGTAAGCTTGCGCAAGTTTTTATGGCCTACGCCACCCTGTTCACCTGTTTTGAAAGGAAGGGATCATGTTTACGGGTATCGTTCAAGGTACTGCTGAGGTTGTCGAAGTGCGCGAGCTAGAGGAGTTCCGCACGCATGTGGTGGCCTTGCCAGAGAGTCTGCGTAGCGGACTGGAGATAGGCGCGTCCGTCGCGCATAACGGTGTGTGCTTGACGGTGACGGCCATCGAGGGCGAGCGTGTCAGTTTCGACCTGATGCGAGAAACGCTCCGGCTGACCAATCTTGGTGCAATTACGCCAGGGCAATGCGTCAACATAGAGCGTGCGGCCCGCTTCGGGGACGAGATCGGTGGGCACTCCATGTCCGGTCACATCATTTGTATGGCGCAGGTAGTCGCCATCGAGGAGGCGCCCAATAATCGCCGTCTCTGGTTCGCGCTACCCGAAAAAGCCGCCAAGTTCGTATTTGAAAAAGGCTACATTGGCGTTGATGGGATTAGTCTCACCGTGGGTGACGTGCGTCCTTCGGCGGATGGGGCAGGGGCCGAGTTCAGTGTTAACCTGATTCCCGAGACGCTGTCCCGTACGGTATTGGGTAGTCGCTTAATGGGCGACTGGGTCAATATCGAGATCGATCCGCAAACACAGGTCATTGTGGAGACGGTAGAGCGGGTGTTGGCGAGCCGGTCCATGTAGCCATGTGACGGTATCGTTTTGGGTTTTTGTTGACCGATCGGTTAGCTGATGGCCTAAAGTTTGCTAAACAGTAGGTGAGGGGACATGCCCTCGATCAACGGCTGCACGTGAGGCACTCGCATCACGCGGTGCCTTTCGGTAGTATGTGCGGCTTTTCTCGCACCAAGGGACGCATTCGGCGTAAGCGCGAAGGATAAAAACTACATGAAATTTCTGGACAACTACTTCAAGCTCACAGAGCAGAAGACCAACGTCAAGACGGAAGTGATCGCTGGGGTCACGACGTTCTTAACCATGGCCTACATCATCTTCGTCAATCCGAGCATCCTCTCGGAAGCGGGAATGGATTACGGCGCTGTCTTTGTTGCCACCTGCGTGGCTGCGGCCATTGGCTGTTTCGTCATGGGGCTATGGGCGAACTACCCTATTGCACAAGCACCCGGCATGGGGCTGAACGCCTTCTTTACCTATGGCGTCGTGCTGGGCATGGGCTATACCTGGGAAGCGGCGCTAGGGGCCGTCTTCTTCTCCGGTTTGACGTTTTTCTTGCTGAGTATTTTCAAAATCCGCGAATGGATCATCAACTCCATTCCGCTTTCGCTACGTTTGGGTATTGCTGCGGGGATCGGCCTGTTTCTGGCGATGATTGCTTTAAAAAACGCAGGCATCGTGGTCGCTAACCCGGCAACGTTCGTCTCTCTTGGAGACTTGTCCGAGCCAGCTCCTCTTTATGCACTGCTGGGCTTCTTCGTGATCACGGCCTTGGCCTACCTGCGCGTGACTGGCGCAGTCATGATCGGCATTATCGGGGTGACCGTCTTGGCCATGGTGCTGGGGCATAACCAGTACGGTGGCATCATGTCCATGCCGCCCTCCATTGCGCCAACTTTTATGGCCATGGATCTGATGGGCGCGCTGGACGTGGCCATGCTCAGCGTCATCTTCGCCTTCCTGTTCGTCGACCTGTTCGATACGTCCGGCACGCTGGTAGGGGTGGCCCACCGAGGCAAGCTGCTGGACGAAGATGGCAAGCTGCCGCGCATCGGTCGCGCCATGATGGCCGATAGTACGGCGTCGATGGCCGGTGCCGCGCTGGGTACCTCCACCACCACCAGCTATATTGAATCCACGGCGGGCATCGTTTCCGGTGGGCGCACGGGGCTGACGGCAGTCGTGGTTGGTGTGCTGTTCTTGATCAGCCTGTTTTTCGCGCCGCTGGCAGGCTCTATCCCTGCCTATGCGACCGCCGGTGCACTTCTCTATGTCGCTGTATTGATGGCGGGAAGTTTGGCGCATGCGAATTGGGAAGATCCCACCGACGCTGCCCCGGTCCTCATTGCGGCGATCGCCATGCCGCTGACTTTCTCCATTGCGGAAGGTATCGCCCTGGGCTTCATCAGCTACGTTGCGATCAAAACGCTGTCGGGCCGCTTTGCGGACCTCAACCCGGCGGTAGTGGTGTTAGCGCTGCTATTTGCAGCAAAGTTTCTATTCATGGGTTAACCACCCAATCTTCGACTAATCAATGAGAGACGCGATGAGCATCTACGGCGATTACATTAAGTCCGTTATTCGCACGGTTCCTGACTGGCCAGAGCAGGGGGTGAATTTCCGTGACATTACTCCCTTGCTGCAAAACAGCGCTGCCTTTCGTAAGCTGATCGACAGTTTCGTGCACCGCTACCAGGAAATGAATCTGGATGCCATCGCGGCCATCGATGCCCGTGGCTTTATCATCGGCGCACCGTTGGCGTACGAGCTGGGCTGCAGCTTCGTTCCCGTGCGTAAGAAGGGCAAGCTGCCGTTCAAAACCATCAGCGAAACCTACACGCTGGAGTACGGTCATTCGGAAGTCGAGCTTCATGCCGATGCGTTCCAGGAAGGTGATCGGATTTTGCTCATGGATGATCTGATCGCCACGGGCGGCACGATGCTGGCAGCGGCCAACCTGATTCAGCGCTGCGGTGGTCACGTCGTCGAGACAGCAACGATCATCGATCTGCCCGAACTGGGTGGTTCTCAGAAAATTCGCGATGCGGGTTACAGCGTATTCGCGGTCTGTTCCTTCAACGAAGACGAGTAACGTCCCATGAGCAGCGAACGCTATCATCAACACTTCACCGTTTCTTGGGACCAAATTCATCGCGACGTGCGCCAGCTGTGCCACCTGCTCATCGAGCGGGATTTCAAAGGCATCGTGGCGATTACCCGTGGCGGCCTGATTCCGGCGGCCCTGATTGCCCGCGAGCTGAACATTCGCCTGATCGACACCGTGTGCATCAAAAGCTATGACCACATGGAGCAGGGCGGCTTGGACATCATGAAAGGCGTCGACCACGATGGTGATGGCTGGCTGTTGGTCGACGATCTCGTCGATACCGGCAAAACGGCCCGTGCCGTGCGTGAAATGCTGCCTAAAGCACATTTTGTCACGATCTACGCCAAACCAGAGGGGCGTCCTTTGGTGGATCAATACCTGACCGAAGTGGCTCAGCAGTGCTGGATCCAGTTCCCTTGGGATATGGGCATTGCTTACGTCGAGCCACTCGCCGATCAAATGAAGAAGTAATATGGCTAACCCGCTACCCGATGATTGGAGCCAGTGGCTAGGGCAAGAGTTTCAGGCGGAGTACATGTACGCCCTGAAGGCGTTTTTGGCCGATGAAAAAGCGGCCAAGAAAGTTATCTACCCTCACTCGTCGAACTGGTTTCGTGCTTTCGAGCTTACGCCTCTCGCTTCGGTGAAAGTGGTGATTCTGGGGCAAGACCCCTATCACGGGCCTAACCAAGCGCACGGGCTCTGCTTTTCGGTACAGCCGGGGGTGCCGGTGCCCCCGTCGCTCGTCAACATTTATAAGGAGTTGGCGAGCGACGTGGGTTTTACTCCGGTGCGTCACGGTTTTTTGGAGTCGTGGGCCAAGCAAGGGGTGCTGCTATTGAACACGGCGCTGACGGTAGAGCAGGGCAATGCCGCGTCGCATCGTGGTAAAGGGTGGGAGCATTTCACCGATCGGGCCATTGAGACCGTAAGCCGACACGCCGAACCTAGTGTGTTTCTTCTGTGGGGTAGCCATGCGCGTCAAAAGAAGTCGCTGATCGATACTTCTCGCCATTTGGTGTTGGAGTCGCCACACCCCTCGCCGCTATCGGCTCACCGCGGTTTTTTTGGCAATCGTCACTTTTCCAAGGCGAACCAGTTCTTGGAAGCACAGGGGCGTGCACCAATTGCGTGGCAATTACCGGAAACCCCTTAACCTGATGGTCAGTTGCGGGTAGAATGGCGCGCAATTTTGTAAGCATGTCGATGGCGGCCTATGTCGCCATCCTGAATCCCCTGCAGTGAGGAAGTCCCATGAGTGTCTACGCCATTAACCATCCGCTTGTTCAACATAAGCTGGGACTGATGCGCGAAGCTGATTTGAGCACCAAGAGCTTTCGTGAACTGGCAGGTGAAGTGGCTAAGCTTCTGACCTACGAAGCCACCAAAGGTCTGGAGCTTGAGGATCATGAGATTCAAGGCTGGAACGGCGAGCCCATTGCGACGCGTCGTCTGAAAGGTAAGAAGGTCACCATCGTCCCGATTCTGCGTGCAGGCTTGGGCATGCTCGAAGGCGTGACGGATTTGATTCCCAGCGCGCGCGTGAGCGTCGTCGGCTTGTACCGCGACGAAGAGACACTGCAGCCGGTGCCGTATTTTGCGAAGTTCGCCAACGACATCGAAGAGCGGATGGCGATCGTGATAGACCCGATGCTGGCGACCGGCGGTTCCATGGTGGCCACGTTGGACATGCTGCGTGAGCGCGGCTGTGAGCATATGAAAGTCATCGTTTTGGTGGCTGCCCCTGAAGGGATTAAACGGGTGCAAGATGCTTATCCTGATGTAGAAATCTACACCGCGTCGGTGGATGACCGACTCGATGAGAACGGCTACATCGTCCCCGGCTTGGGAGATGCCGGCGATAAGATTTTCGGAACGCGTTAAGCGCTCCGCCTCTAAAGGCCCCTTACGCATCGCGTTGGGGGCATTTTTTTGCCTCCGTGATGAATAACAGACCCAGGAGTGGTGTGATGACAACGAGTGCGAGACAAGAGTCTTGGCCAAAAATGCTGCTGACCGGCGCGCAGATGCTATTCGTCGCCTTCGGTGCGCTGGTGCTGGTGCCTCTATTGACCGGGCTAGATCCCAGCGTTGCGCTCTTTACCGCCGGGCTAGGTACGCTGGTGTTCCATGGTGTGACCAAGCAGAGCGTGCCGGTCTTTTTGGCCTCATCGTTTGCCTTCATTGCCCCGATACAGGGTTCCATTGCCAGCTTTGGCGTGTCGGCCACCTTGGGTGGATTGATGGCAGCAGGCCTGGTGTATGTGGCGATTTCCCAGGCGGTGCGGTTGAAAGGCACTGCTTGGCTGCATCGCTTGCTGCCTGCCGTGGTGGTTGGTCCCGTTATCATGGTGATCGGCTTAGCCCTCGCGCCGGTCGCCGTCAGCATGGCCACCGGGGAAACCAGTGACCAGATTGGCTACGGTCAGGCGATTTTTCTTTCCATGGCGAGCCTGCTGGTCACTCTAGTGCTAGCGGTGTTTGGGCGCGGCATTCTGCGCCTGGTGCCTATCATGGGGGGCATCGCGACAGGCTATGCCCTGGCACTCATCATGGGAGTGATCGACTTCACGCCGGTGCGGGAGGCTGCCTGGCTCTCGTTACCCAATTTTACGGCCCCTAGTTTTCATTGGGCGGCCATTCTCTTCATGATTCCTGTAGCGATTGCACCCGCCGTCGAGCACATTGGGGACATGGTGGCCATTGGTTCGGTCACGCGCACCAACTACCTGGAAAAGCCCGGCTTGCACCGAACGCTGCTGGGCGACGGTTTGGCCACCACGGCTGCGGCGCTATTTGGCGGGCCGCCCAACACGACTTACTCGGAAGTGACCGGCGCCGTGACGCTGACCAAAGCGTTCAATCCCGCCTACATGATGGTAGCGGCGGTCATCGCGATCGTGCTGGCGTTCGTGGGTAAGCTAGGGGCGCTGCTGCAAACCATTCCTGGCCCGGTCATGGGGGGCATCATGACGCTGCTGTTTGGTTCGATTGCCGTGGTGGGAATGAACACCCTGGTGCGCGCGGGGCAGTCGTTGACGGCGGCGCGTAACTTGGTGGTGGTGTCGCTGATCTTGGTGTTCGGGATTGGCGGCATGCAGTTTGGCGGTGGGCAGTTCACGCTCCAGGGTGTCAGCTTGGCGGCGCTGGTGGGCATTGCGTTAAACTGGCTGTTGCCTGCTGAAAAAGAGGGTGAATGACCCGTGGCGCTAATGGTGAATTATGAGTGATACCCTACACTGCCCGTTTCCCGTATTGGGGGTGGCAGCCTGGAGCGGAACCGGCAAAACCACGCTGCTAGAGAAGCTTTTGCCTAAGCTGCGTGAACAGGGCCTTTCGGTGGCGGTGATCAAACACGCCCATCACCAGTTCGATGTGGATCAGCCCGGGAAAGATAGCTACAAATTGCGCAGTGCTGGCGCAGCGCCCATGCTGATTGCATCGCGCCAGCGTTTTGCGCTCATGCAGGAAACGCCCGGGCAAGAGGAGCCCGATCTTGCCTACCTGTTGACGTTGATGACCCCCCACGCGCCTGATTTGGTGATAGTGGAAGGGTTCAAGGCTTGGCCCATTCCCAAACTGGTGCTCTACCGCGACGGTATCGGTGATCCGGCGATTTTGTCCGATCCGTGGGCCCAGGCCGTCGCGCTGAGCGGTGAGCCGCCCGTGGCGCTGGCGCCCTCCGTTACGCGCTTGAATTTGAATCAACATGAAGAGATTGCTCGCTGGGTAAGCGAGTGGGTCGACCAACAACGCCGCTCTTTGGCTTGATGATGAAAAGGTGACACCATGCAGTTAACCCACCTGAATGCGCACGGCGAAGCAAATATGGTTGACGTCGGCGATAAGCAAGAAACCCGTCGAGAGGCGGTCGCCTCCGGGCGTATCGTCATGCAGCCCGCCACCTTGAAGTTGCTGAGTGATGGGGCGCTGCCTAAAGGCGATGTGCTGGCCACGGCGCGCATCGCCGGTATCCAAGCGGCCAAGCGAACCCATGAGCTCATTCCGCTTTGCCACTCACTGGCGCTATCCAAAGTGGCGGTAGCGTTCGATATCGACCATGACCAAGGGTGTGTGAACGTGTCGGCCATGTGCCGCTTGAACGGCCGCACTGGCGTCGAAATGGAAGCGCTGACCGCGGTGTCGGTCGCATGTTTGACGCTATATGACATGTGTAAAGCGGTCGACAAAGAGATGCGTATCGAGGCAATACAGCTGGATAGCAAGCAGGGCGGTCAGCGCGGCGATTACCGCCGGGAAATGACCGCGCCCATCGTCACCGGTGAAGGGACTGCGGGCGAGGTGAGTCTCGGCGAGCGCTGCGCCTCCCCCTGTGTGCGGGTCAAGTTTCTGGCCGAGCTGCGTGAGCGTATCGGTGAGAGCGATCTGGCCATTGGCTTGGACAAGCTGCCAAGTCGCGATGTCGCTGGCTTGAAAGCGGCGCTCAGCGCTCAAGACACGCGTTTTGCCGTACTTGCCGATCAGCGGACGCTATGTGCCATCAACCAGGTAATGGCTAATGACAGCGCACGCATTACCGATGAAGACGAAGTGGCCTTTTTTCCGCCGGTCACCGGAGGCTAAGCCGTGTCCGTTCACGAACCGACAGCGCCAGACATTGCGGTAGCGGTACAGCCCGCGCCATTTTCCATGGATTATGGCTATGAAAGTGCGTTGCGCCAGCGTACTGATATTGGCGCGATCGTTACCTTTACCGGGTTAGTGCGAGATTTCAACGAAACGCCTGATGTCACCGGCTTGACCCTGGAACACTACCCAGGCATGACCGAGCGCACCTTGACACAGATTGCCGAGCAAGCTTGGCAGCGCTGGTCACTGCAAGCGGTGCGGGTCATTCACCGGGTGGGTGATTTGTCCCCTGGGGATCCCATCGTGCGGGTACTGGTCGCCAGCGCGCACCGCCGTGATGCGTTCGAGGCGTGTGATTTCATCATGGATTATTTGAAAACGCAGGCACCCTTTTGGAAGAAAGAGCACTCTAAACAGGGAGCTTACTGGGTGAAAGAGCGCGACACCGACCAGCAGGATGCTGCTCGGTGGTAGTACTCAAGGCTCGTCGTTCAGCTCTTCGATGGTCGGCATTTCGGCGGCCATGATCTGCAGGTGCACGTCCGGCATATGCTGTAAGTGGTTCGCTAGCCAGTGCACCAGCCTTGGCTGAAGCGCATGACGCAAATCGGCCAACGTATCTGCCGGGATCTCGTCGAGCTGGTCATCCAGCCACTCGCTGAAGCTATCTTCGTCCATGGGGCTGGCGCCGCTGGCATCTAGCATCAAGCGCCCGATCCGGCACCAGCCGGTCTCTGTGGCAGCGACCGGCAGAGCCAGAAAGAGGCTGCCCCGGCGGGAAGAGGGCTGGCCAATATCCAAGCCGGGGTGGGGCACCACGCTATTTTGATTGACGATGCAAGGGGGCTGCGGATAGCGCGTCTCGCAGCGCAATCCCTGGTGGTCGAGCATGAGCATGTCGCCATTTACGGGTGCCAGCGGTGCTTGAATACCTAGCTCCTCGGCCAGCGCCTGATGCGCCGCTTGGTGGCGAGCCTCGCCGTGCACCGGCAGTAGCATTTTGGGTCTGACCCACTGATAGAGCTTTTTGAGCTCTTCCTGAGCGGGGTGGCCGGTGGCGTGAAGCTCGGGATGATTCGTTTCATCGAAGAGCGTGACATCGAGTTGCAACAAACGTTTTTTAAGCTGCTCAATGGGGCGCTCATTGCCCGGAATGGCTTTGGCAGAAAAAATGACGCTATCGCCTGGCTCCAAGTCGACGAACGGATGGCGTCGCTGGGCCAAACGCTGTAAAGCGGCGCGCGGTTCGCCCTGGCTGCCGGTGGCAATGATCACGACCTCTTCGGGGGGGAGGTAACCCAGGTCGTGGGCGGGCACTAGGGGCGGAAAGTCGTCCAAGTAGCCAAGGCCTCGGGCCACACTGACCATGCGCTCCATCGAGCGGCCCATCAGGCTAACCCGGCGGCCACATGCCTGGGCCGCTAAGCCGATGGCCAACACCCGCGCCAAATTACTGGCAAAGCAGGACACCACTACGCGGCCTTTGCAGGCTTTCAGCGTGGTGGCCAGTGCCTTGGCGACGTCTCCTTCGCTCGCCGACTGTCCCGGCATGGGGGCATTGGTAGAGTCACCCACCACCAGATCCACCGGCGCCAAGGCTCGAAACTGTGCCGCACTGACCGGCGCACCGATGAGCGGCGTTGGATCGAGTTTCCAGTCTCCCGTGTGCAGGATGCGGTAATCTCCCGCTTGCATCATGATGGCGCAGCTTTCGGGGATGGAGTGGGTAACGCTGAGATAGCGAAGGGTGAATGGACCGCTCTCCACCGCGTCCCCTGGTTCGATGATCTGAATCGCTGCGCTACTGAGCTGGTGTTCGGCAAACTTGTAGCGAAGTAGTCCCGCCGCCAGTGGCGTGGCAAAGATCGGGCAGCCCCATTTAGGCCACAGCCACGCTACGGCACCGATATGGTCTTCATGGCCGTGCGTAATGAACAGCGCCTTAGGTACGATCTTGAGCGCTTCCAAGGTATCCGTGTTGGGTACTTGAAGCGGGGAGTTAGGCAGGTCTTGGCGAATCATCATGCCGCAATCGACGGCGATCCACTGATCGTCGTATCCATACAGCGTAAGGTTCATTCCAATTTCGCCACAGCCACCTAGCGGCAGTAGGCGCAGAGGCGGGCGGCGACGGGGACGAAGTTGAACGCGTGATGGATGCATCAGTTATGAAAAGCCTAGAAAGTAATCCCTTAACTATACGGGATGCGGGGGGCGGGTAACAATCATCGCGGCACCTGACCACGGTGCTTCATCATCCGGCTTACGTTACACTAAGGTCGCTACAGAGTTTACCTGCCGCCCGGCAGGTGCTTGGCGAGCGTGCCGTTAAATACGTTAAGAGTGTTTGTGATGTCTCATTATTACCGGTTAGTTGTTTCCTGCCCAGACCAAGTGGGCATTGTGGCGCGTGTCTCAAGCTTTATTGCTCAGCAGGGTGGTTCCATTACCGAGGCAAGCCAGCACTCGGATTTAGAGACTGGCCGCTTTTTCATGCGTTATGAAATTCTGGCGGACTCACTCGGCATGTCGGCAGAGGCGCTGCGTACCGCGTTCGAACCCGTCGCTGCGGAGTTCGATATGCAGTGGTCGCTGGTGGATACCGAGAAACGCCGCCGCGTGGTGTTGATGGTATCCCGAGAGTCTCACTGTTTGGTCGACTTGCTCTACCGCTGGCAGGCAGGGGAGTTGGATTGCGATATCGTCGGCGTGATTTCCAACCATGACGATATGCGTTCGCTCACCGAGTGGTACGGTATTCCCTACCATCATGTGCCGGTCGATCCTGCCAACAAACAGCTGGCGTTCGATCAGGTGCAAGAGCGGATCGACGCGGCCCGTGCAGACTGTGTTGTGCTGGCCCGCTATATGCAAATACTGCCGCCCTCGCTGTGCGAGCGCTATGCAGGTCGAGTCATCAACATCCACCACAGCTTCCTGCCGTCGTTTGCCGGTGCCAAGCCCTACCATCAAGCCTATGAGCGGGGCGTGAAGCTGATTGGTGCGACATGCCACTACGTGACCGAAGAGCTGGACGCCGGGCCGATCATCGAGCAAGACATTCATCGGGTCAGCCACTGTCATACGCCTACCGACCTCGTTCGGTTTGGTCGCGACGTGGAGAAAGCGGTGCTGGCTCGCGGCTTGCGTTGGCACTTGGAAGATCGCGTACTCATCCACGGCAATAAGACGGTCGTCTTTAGTTAATCGATTCTGGGGGCGCTATGTCCTTTGCACAAAGCGTATTGGCACCGTGGGCGCTCGTGATGAGTGGGTTGTTGTCACTGGGTGTGATGGGCTGGTGCGTTTGGCTGCGCCCCTGGCAACCTCTTCTGGATGATCCGGCGCTTCAGCACCGCTGGCTGGCCGCAACCCTGATCGTCATGCTGTTTTGGCAGCTACGCGCGCAAGCGGTGGATTGGCTGACGCTGCATTTGGTCTTTACGGTGCTGATGACGCTGGTATTCAAAATGCCGTTAGCGCTCATCAGCAACCTGATGATCAACGTTGCCATGGTGGCGATTGGACGAAACGACTGGGCCCTGCTGGGGGCAAACGTGCTGGTCACCGGCATCGTACCTGCCATGGTGACAGGCGTAGTGTGGCGGCTGGTTGATCGCCGGCTGCCGGATAATTTGATGGTCTTTCTGTTTGCCTGCGGCTTTTTTGGTGCGGCGCTGTCGACATTGGGGGGGGGACTGTCGGCGGTGGCGCTCATCCTCATGGCGGGCACTGACCCTGAAGCCGTGTATCTGGCTCAAGAGTATGCCCGCTTTTTACCGCTGCTGATGCCTTCCGAGGCCTTCATTACGGGGATGCTGCTCAGCATCCTGCTGGTCTACCATCCGAACTGGGTGGCCACGTTCAATGACCACCGTTATATCGACTCCCAGTAACGCAGGCGAGTGTGTGCAGAGCGTCGGTGAGGATCAGCCCAGTGCCTGACCGTTGCCTCCACGAATTACCCCAACGCCGACGCCTTCGATATCCAGTTGCTGCGTGCGCAGATCGATCTCGATGGGGGCAAAGTCGGCGTTCTCGGCAATCAACGTCACTTGATGCCCCTGGCGTTTAAAACGCTTGACCGTGACTTCGTCTTCTAGTCGTGCTACCACGATCTGACCATCCCGCACGCGGTCGGTACGGTGAACGGCCAGTAAGTCGCCTTCCAAAATGCCGACATCTTTCATGGAGAGGCCGCGTACCCGCAATAAATAATCGGCCTTGGGCGTGAAGTACTCGGCAGGCAACGGGCAGTAACGGTCAATGTGCTCGGCGGCCAGAATCGGGCTGCCAGCGGCCACTTCACCAATCACGGGCAATCCGTTGGGGAGAGGGTCAGCGGCGACCGATGCTGTGGCAGGGGCTGGCGTATCGGCAGGTTCCAGCGGCTCTTGATTAGGCAGACGGATCCCACGGGACGTATTACGAATAATGCGAATGGCCCCCTTGCGCTCTAACGCGCGCAGGTGCTCTTCCGCTGCATTGGGAGAGCGGAAGCCAAGCGCTTTGGCGATTTCGGCGCGCGTTGGCGGATAACCCAGCTCACCCATGGTCTTAACGATGAAATCAAATACGTGCTGCTGACGTGCTGTGAGTGGACGCGACATACCAAACTCCAAAACAGTGAAAAGACAGTAGCTACATGTCGGCTTAATCAGTATGTGGTTAAGTATACAGTATGTTGCTCTGTCCAGTACATGGCGAGGACCACGAAAGCTAGACAAACATGAAACCCGTCAATGACTAGGCACGAATTGGATAAGAGATTGAGCCAGCAAAGCGAATGGCATAGTATTCAGCGTTGTTTAAAACACCTGTTTTTTGGAGGGCGTTATGGCCCAGTCGGATACGGTAACGCGTATTTTGGATACGGCAGAGGTGCTATTTGCAGAGCGAGGCTTTGCCGAGACGTCGCTGCGCAATATCACTAGCAAGGCGCGGGTCAATTTGGCCGCCGTGAATTACCACTTTGGGTCCAAAAAGGCGCTGATTCAAGCGGTGTTCGCCCGCTATCTTGATCCGTTCTCGGCGCGCTTTCATACCGCACTGGATGAACTAGAGGCGCGCTACCAGGGCCAGCCGATTCCCCTAGAAGTGTTGCTGGAAACCATGGCGACCACGGTGCTCGCCGTTCCAGCCGAGCGCAATAGCTTAAAAGTGTTCATGCGACTGCTAGGGTTGGCCTACAGCCAAGCGCAGGGACATTTGCGGCGTTACATCCAGCAGCAGTATGGTGATGTGTTCACCCGTTTTACGGAGCTAGTGCGCAAAGCGACGCCGGATCTGCCGGACGCCGAGCGCTTCTGGCGGCTACACTTTATGTTAGGAACGGTAATATTCACGCTGTCAGGGCTGGATGCACTGCGCGATATTGCTGCCAAGGATTATCAAGAGCAGGTCACGGTGCGTGATTTGGTGCGACGGCTGCGTCCTGTCGTAGTGGCGGCCATGAATGCACCGTTACCCGCTGTGGTTGAAGAGGGTCACCATGGTAACGCCCAAGCTAGCTGAGCTGCCGCCGACAAGCGGGGGTTGGATAGAGATCGATACCCAGCGCCAGAGGCTGTGCTGGTGGCAAGGGAACGACATTCAGCATGAGTGTGCGATTTCGACGGGGCTGGCAGGCGTGGGGCAGGAAGAGGGTAGCGGTCAAACACCGCTTGGCTGGCACTATGTGCGAGCGTCGATTGGCCGCGGTTGTCCGGATAATGCCGTGTTTCGTGGTCGCCGCTGGACAGGCGAAGTCTTTTCGCCAGAGCTTGCGGCCGCGCACCCCTCGCGCGACTGGATTTTGACGCGCATTCTATGGCTGTGCGGGTTGGAGCGGGGTGTGAACCGCGGAGGGAGCGTGGATTCCCAGCGGCGCTATATTTATCTGCACGGTACTCCCGAGGACCAGCCCATGGGCGAGGCCGCTTCTCACGGTTGCATACGCCTGCGCAATGACGATTTACACTTCTTATTCGACCATGCCCAGCCCGGTACGCCGGTTTGGCTTCATTAAGCCCATTGATGCGGCGTCCTGCCAGAATTTTGACACGCTAAGCGGTTAGTCTAGAATGGCGCCCTTTTTTGTTGGACTCACCACCATGACGCAACCCATCGGCCCGGTCATGCTTGACCTAGAAGGGCCACAGTTATCCAACGCGGAAAAGCGCCTGTTAAAAGATCCCGCCGTGGGCGGTGTGATTCTATTTGCCCGTAACGTCGAAGACGCGTATCAAGTTCGCAAGCTGTGCGAGAGCATTCGTCGTGTGAGAGGCGATTTGCTACTGGGGATCGATCAAGAGGGGGGACGTGTCCAGCGAATTAAGCAGGGCGTTACCCGGTTGCCCGCCATGGCGCGTCTTGGAGAGCTGTTCTCCAGCGACCCAGTAGCAGGTTTGAACCTCGCCAAAGATACCGGCTGGCTGTTAGGCATGGAAATGGCCGCCTGCGGTCTGGATATTAGCTTCGCTCCCGTATTGGACGTGGAAAGTGGCGTGTCCAGCGTGATTGGTGAGCGCAGCTTCAGCAGTGACCCGCTTCACGTGGCCAAACTTGGCCATGCGTTTGTCGAGGGCTTGCATGATGCCGGCATGGCCGCCGTGGGTAAGCACTTTCCCGGCCATGGGGGCGTGGCGGCAGACTCCCACGTGGCGCTACCCGTTGATGACCGAACGCTGGCGGAATTGAAAGCCCGCGACCTCGTGCCGTTTCGCGAGTTGGCGAGCGTCTTGAATGGCGTCATGCCGGCCCATGTGATCTATTCGGCTTTTGACAAACGTCCCGCCGGATTTTCGCCAACATGGCTGGGCATGCTGCGTGAATCGCTCGGGTTCAAAGGGTGTATTTTCTCGGATGATTTGAGCATGGCCGGTGCGCACGAAGCCGGTGGCCCCGCGGAGCGCGCCAAGGCAGCCCTGGCGGCTGGCTGTGACATGCTGCTGATATGTAATGATCGTGCGGCGGCTCTTGAAGTCGTTCACGCCTGTGACGGGGTGTTGAACAAACGTCCTGCCAAATTACGTTACGGTCGCGCAAGGCCAGAGCTCGATGCTTTGGCTGCGCTTGGTCGCTGGCGGCGCACCCATGCCAAACTCGACGCGTTGGCACACTGATTTTTATACCGTTATCTTTTTGAAGGCTTTGTGGAGAAGTAGCATGTCCAAGTTGGATACAGAAGCGCTTGAATCGCTGGATTCCATGCGTGAGTTGATGGATAACGCCGACTGCCTGATTTCGCAAGAACAGGTAGAGCGGGCGCTGGATCGCATGGCAGAGGAGATCACGCGTGACTTGGGCGACAAGCTGCCGGTGTTTTATTGCGTCATGAACGGTGGGCTCATCACGACGGGGCACTTGTTGACACGTCTGGGGTTCCCGCTAGAGGTCGATTACCTGCACGCCACGCGGTATCGGAACGAACTGCGCGGTGGTGAGCTTTTCTGGCGCGTCTCGCCTGAAGTGCCCATGGCGGGACGTCATGTGGTCATCGTCGATGACATTCTGGACGAAGGGGCGACGCTGGCCGCCATCCTCGAATACTGCAAAGAGGCGCAGGCCGCCAGTGTCACGACCGCCGTACTGGTCGACAAGCAGCACGACCGTAAAGCAGTGCCGGGTCTGAAGGCCGACTACTGCAGTCTGGAAGTGGCCGACCGTTACGTTTTCGGTTTTGGTATGGATTACAAAGGCTATTGGCGTAACGCCCCAGGGATTTTTGCGCCTAAGGGCATGTAATACAAAGCGTTGTCTAGCGGGGAGAGAAGCGCCTCGCTAGGCCCGTCTCCGCGATCATGCGGGTCGAAATCTCCTCCACGGAAAACCGCGTCGTATCGATGTAAGGAATGTGCATCGTTCGATACAGCGATTCCGCCTGCTCTACCTCCTGCAAGCATTGATCCATCGAGCTATAGCGGCTGTTGGGTCTGCGCTCATTGCGAATGGCCGATAGCCGACGGGCATCGATGGTCAAACCAAACAGCTTGTGTCGATGGGGTGCCAATGCTTTGGGCAGCTTGAGGTGGCCGTCTTCGTCCAGATCGTCCTCGGTCAGCGGGTAGTTGGCTGCACGAATACCGAATTGCAGCGCGAGATACAGCGACGTGGGGGTTTTTCCGCAGCGAGAAACGCCTACCAGAATGATGTCGGCTTTGTCGTATTGGTGCGTGCGTGCACCATCGTCGTTATCCAGTGCAAAGTGGACCGAATGGATGCGATCCATGTAGACATCGTCACTCCCGATGGAGTGAGTGCGACCGACGCTGTAGGAGGAGTGGGTTTCCAGCTCCTGTTCGAGCGGCTCCAGGAACGTCGAAAAAATATCCACTTTGAATCCTGATGCCTGACGAATGACGTTCCGGATGTTTTGATCCACGATGGTATCGATGATGATGGGGCGGTGACCGTCGCGGATAGCGGTGGACTCGATGATCTCGGCCAGTGCTTGGGCTTTCTCCACCGTATCGATATAGGGTTTGGTCAGCATGTTGATCTCGACATCGCTGAATTGGGCCAGCAGGCTGCGTCCCAAACTCTCTGCAGTGATGCCGGTACCATCGGAAATGAAAAAGGCCGTTCGCTTCATAGACTGTTCCGCCAGCTAAGGGTGCATGATGCGTCTATTGTGGGCTGCGTCTGCCGTCAGCACAACGCTTCACCGTCACTACATAAAACGGCTATATCAGTGAGTTGTTGTAAAAATCCTCCACTCCCTTCGCTGTTAGACCAATGGCGAATAGGAGCGCGTGGTGCTAGGGTGACAGCGTCTAACAGTGTCGCCCTATGGGGTTGCAACAAAGTCTGAAAGCGAGGGGGTTGCGTGGAAGAGTACATTCTGTGGTTCGATCAGCTAGGTATGGCAGACGTCGAACGCGTGGGTGGTAAAAACGCCTCGCTGGGCGAGATGATTTCCAATCTGTCGGGGGTTGGCGTGACGGTGCCCGGCGGCTTCGCGACCACTGCCCACGCGTATCGCGAGTTTCTCTCCCATGAGGGGCTGAACGATCGCATTAATGACACGCTCGCTCGCTTGGACGTTGACGATGTCAAAGCCCTGGCCGAAGCCGGTAAGACGATTCGTCAGTGGATCATCGATACGCCACTGCCACCCGCTTTCGAGGCCGCGCTGCGCGATGCTTACGAAAAGCTCCAGGCTCAGCACCCCAGTCTGAAAGTCGCCGTTCGCAGCTCTGCCACTGCAGAAGATCTGCCGGATGCCTCTTTTGCAGGGCAGCAAGAGACCTTCTTGAACATCGAAGGGTTTGCCAATATCAAACACGCCGTGCATGAAGTGTTTGCTTCGCTGTTCAACGATCGCGCCATTTCCTACCGCGTTCACCGTGGCTACGCTCACGAAAACGTGGCGCTATCAGCAGGCGTCCAGAAGATGGTGCGCTCTGAAACCGGTGCTTCCGGCGTAATGTTTACCCTCGATACGGAGTCAGGCTACCGCGATGCCGTCTTCGTCACGGCCTCATGGGGGTTGGGTGAAACCGTGGTACAGGGGGCTGTCAATCCCGACGAGTTCTATGTGCACAAGCCCACCTTGGCCGCAGGTCGCCCGGCGGTGCTTCGCCGCACGCTGGGGTCCAAGCTGATCAAGATGGTTTATGGGCAAGATGCTAGCGCCGGTAAGTCCGTCGACACCGTCGATGTGCCTTTCAAAGATCGCGGTCGCTTCTGTATCAACGATGAGCAGGTGATGGACCTCGCCCGTCAGGCGGTGACCATCGAGCAACACTACCAGCGCCCGATGGACATCGAGTGGGCGCTGGATGGCGACGATGGCAAGCTCTACATCGTACAGGCGCGTCCGGAAACCGTGGTGTCTCAGCAGGAGGGCGGGAAGCTCGAACGCTTCCAGCTACGCGAAAAGGGCCGCACCCTGATTACCGGTCGCGCCATCGGTCAGCGTATTGGACGTGGAGCGGTCAAGATCGTCTTGAGTCCCGATGAAATGGACAACATTCAGGAAGGCGACATCCTTGTCACCGATATGACGGACCCCGACTGGGAGCCGATCATGAAGCGCGCTTCGGCCATCGTGACGAACCGTGGTGGCCGCACCTGCCACGCGGCCATCATTGCCCGTGAGCTGGGTATTCCGGCGGTGGTGGGCTGTGGCGATGCCACAACGCAGCTTCAGGAAGGTACCGACGTAACGGTGTCCTGTGCAGAAGGCGACACTGGTCACGTGTATGAAGGGCTATTGGCCTTTGACTGCAACGTGTCCAGCGTCGATTCGATGCCGGAAATCCCCTTTAAAATCATGATGAACGTGGGTAACCCAGATCGTGCGTTCGGCTTTGCAAGCTTACCCCATGCTGGGGTTGGCCTCGCGCGACTGGAGTTCATCATCAACCGTATGATCGGTGTGCACCCGAAAGCGCTGCTGGAATACGATACGCTGCCTGCCGATCTTCAACAGGTGATCGACCTGCGTACTGCTGGCTATGCCGACCCGGTGAGCTTCTACGTCGATAAGCTGGTCGAAGGGATCTCCACGCTGGCAGCAGCATTCTACCCGCAACGAGTGATCGTCCGCCTGTCGGATTTCAAATCCAACGAGTATGAAAACCTGATTGGCGGCAAACTCTATGAGCCGGGCGAAGAGAACCCGATGCTGGGCTTCCGTGGTGCTTCCCGCTATATTTCGGACGCATTTCGCCCTTGCTTCGAGCTCGAGTGTCGCGCGTTGAAGCGCGTGCGTGACGAGATGGGCTTCACGAACGTCGAAATCATGGTGCCATTCGTTCGCACCACCGACGAGGCACGCGAAGTAGTGGACCTGCTAGCCGCTAACGGCTTGCCGCGTGGCGGGGACGAACATCCAGACGGCTTGAAAGTCATCATGATGTGCGAGCTGCCAGCCAATGCGCTGCTGGCGGATGAGTTCCTCGAGCACTTCGACGGCTTCTCGATCGGGTCGAACGATCTTACCCAGCTAACGCTGGGCTTGGATCGGGATTCCGGCATCGTGGCGCATCTGTTCGATGAACGTAATCCCGCAGTGAAAAAGCTGCTCGCCATGGCGATCAAAGCCTGTAAAGAGAAGGGTAAGTACGTGGGCATTTGCGGCCAGGGGCCGTCCGACCACCCGGATCTTGCTAAGTGGTTGATGGAGCAGGGTATCGATTCGGTGTCGCTCAACCCTGATGCGGTCCTGGAAACTTGGTTCATGCTGGCAGGTGAAACCATCGCCTAACGCATTGTTCATACGCTTAGCGTGCTTGCTATTTTGCGCCCGACCATTGTGTCGGGCGCAGTCGTTTTATAGGCTACGCTGTTGTTTGAACGACGACCGGGCGATTCCGCCTAGGATGTTAACGTCAGCGCGAAGGTTTCAAGGAGAAAAGCGATGCGGCCAACAAGGGCACTCTCACTGACTGGTTTACTGCTGGTGCCAATGGTGAGCTGGGGGTTTAGTTACGAGACACCCTCCATTACACCGGAAGTGGGATCAGGTTTCGAAGAGAAGCCCGGTTGGGCGGCTGACACCTTTGCCGTGGCGGCAGCGAACCCGCTAGCCACCGATGCAGGCTACCAAGTGCTCAAAGCGGGTGGCAATGCCATCGATGCGGCAGTAGCCGTACAAATGGTATTGACGCTGGTCGAACCGCAGTCCAGCGGTATCGGCGGTGGCGCTTTTTTAATGCACTTCGACGGAGCGAAGGTGCAAGCCTACGATGGCCGCGAAACGGCGCCTGCCGCAGCCACTGGGGAGCTGTTCATGGAAAACGGTGAGCCGCTGCCCTTTATGGATGCCGTGGCCAGCGGTCTCTCAGTGGGTGTGCCCGGTACGGTACGCATGTTGGAGCAAGCCCACGCCGAGCACGGACAGCTCCCTTGGGAAGCGCTCTTCGAGCCTGCGATCACGTTGGCAGAGGAGGGGTTTGCCGTCAGTCAGCGACTGCATACCAGCCTTGCCAACGACGAGGCCTTGCGTCAGAACGAGCGTGCCCGGGCATTTTACTACACAGCCGATGGCGAACCGCTTGAGGTGGGTTCCTCCCTAAAAAATCCTGCGTTGGCTGCCATTTTGCGCCTTATCGCGGAGGAAGGCAGCGCCGCATTTTATGAAGGAGCGGTCGCGGAGGATTTGGTCGAGCAAGTGCAGTCACACCCCGTCCGGCCAGGTACCATCACGCTGGAGGATATCAGCGGTTATCAGTCGTTAGAGCGTGAGCCGCTGTGTACTTCCTGGCAGCAGTGGGAGGTGTGTGGTTTTCCTCCCCCCTCGTCGGGTCATCTTACCGTCATGCAGATTCTAGGCATGATGGACCAGCAGCCGCTGCTCGAAGCGCCGCTGGAGGATGGCGTGACCAGCAGCGGTTGGTTGCATCAGTTCTTGGAAGCCTCTCGACTGGCCTTTGCTGACCGTGGTCGCTACATCGCCGATCCTGACTTCGTCGATGCACCCGGCGGCGACTGGTCTCTGATGCTGGCGCCCGATTACCTGGACAAGCGTAGCCAGCTCATCGGCGACGAGAGCATGGGAGAAAGCGCCGAGCCTGGTAACCCAGGCGAACTCACCGTTAGCTTTGCCAGCCAGCCGGAGCAGCCCGAGTATGGCACGAGCCACATCAGCATCGTTGATGCCGACGGCAATGCCATCGCTATGACCACGACGATCGAACAGGCCTTTGGATCGCGACTGCTGGCGGACGGCGGGACCGACCTGCCCGGCGGTTACTTGCTCAACAATGAGCTAACGGATTTCTCGTTTACCCCAGAGATCGATGGCCAGCCAGTGGCCAACCGCGTCGAGCCGGGTAAGCGACCCCGCTCTAGCATGAGCCCGACCTTGGTGTTCGACCAGGAAACCGGTGACCTGGTGGCGAGCCTAGGCTCCCCGGGGGGAGCGGCCATCATTCACTACACGGCGCGCACGCTGGCGGCCATGCGCGATTGGGGGTTGAACGCTCAAGAGGCGTTGAATCTCCCCCACGCGATTACCCTAGGGGGGGATGTTTACCTGGAAGAGGGGCGTTTTCCCGAATCGACGATCGAATCACTGCGTGAGCGTGGCCATACCGTCAGTGAGCGTGAGTTGACGAGCGGCTTGCAAGCCATCCAGCGTTTGGAAGATGGCACCCTGTACGGCGGTGCCGACCCTCGTCGCGAAGGCGTCGTCATGGGCGAGTAAGACTCGCTGTCACTGGCGTAGCCAGTTACGTAGCTTGACCAACATGAGGCCGCCGTCGCTGAGAGCACGGCGGTCTTCGATGAGAGCACGCAGCCGATCTGGGTAGTCGGTGATGATGGCATCGACCCCTAAGTCGATCAGCGCCGACATGCGTGCTCGGTCATTGACCGTCCAGGCATGAATTTCGTACCCAAAACGAGCCGCCAAACGAACTTCCTGTCCGCTAATACGGTTATGACGCAGCCCCAGCGCGTCAAACCGGCGACGATCCAGCGTGCCCGGCAGTATTAGCTGCGCCAGCAGTGTCACCCGTAGTTCGGGCGCCTGCGCTTTGATGAAGCGTACCAAGTCAGGTGACATGGTCGCCATGCGCATCTCCATCAGCGCATTGGGAAAACCGCAAGCGGCCATGCCGGTCAGTGCGCTCTGCTGCGTCGCCCAGCAGCGATAGCGCATGTCACTCTCCTGATTCAGCGTCTCGATGACCGCGTGTGCGAGCGCTTGCTCTTGGCCCGGTAGCGCTTTCATATCGATCATCAGTGACGCCCGACCGCGAACGGTGCGCAAGGCGTCATCCAGCCCAGCGATGCGCTCGTTCTGGAACGCGTCGCCAAACCAACTGCCTACATCGATGTCGTTCAACTCTCGACGTGTTAGGTCACCAAATTCCCGTGGATCGCCGGTGAGCCGAGCAAGCGTGCGGTCGTGATACAGCATGACCTGTTGATCGGCGCTCAAACGAACATCCAGCTCAACGGCGTGGGCTCCATCTTCCAGTGCCTGCGAGACGGCCGCCAGCGTATTCTCCGGTGCCACCATGGAGCTGCCGCGATGGGCAATGATGGTTACGCTGTCGCGGATCTCGAAGCTGTTGAGAATCCACCATGCTTGCAGACCTGCCAAAAGCAGGACACTGAGCTCCAGTGCCCATGCCATGCGTCCAGAGTGTGCATCGGCCGACGGTGGCGCTGGGCGGGGTTCTTGATGGGCCAGTTGTACGTATAGACAAGCCGACAGCAGAGCGTTAGTGGCAATACCCAGAAAGGTGAGGGTCAGGGTGATTAATACGTAGCCAGTCAAGTAGGCCAGCATCGCCGGTATCAACAAGGCGTTATGCTCGGGGAGCCACCACAGTAGCGGCGTGACTATGCTGTCGAACAGCCATGTAATGACGATGGGTAGGCTGATGATGATCACTAACAGAGTAAGTACCGCGCCGCCAATCGAACGATGCCAGCCGCGGGTCAAGCGAACGCTTCGTTTTAGCGCTTGTAAAGGCGAGCAGGTTTCCAAAGCCACGAGCGGCAGTGCCAACAGCCAGCGTAAGTACAGCCATGCGGCTAGCAGCATCCACAGCGTGACGAGCGGAAGCGCGCACGCCAGAAAATACCACAGCACCGGTGGGCGGACGCGCTGAAGATAGTAAGGATCGATGCCGCTCAGCCACAGCTCATACAGCCACGTCAGCGCCAACATAAAGGGGGCCATGAGCAGCAGGTGGCTGCCCACTTGCAGGATGACCAGCAGCGCCAGCGCCGGAAGTCGTCGAGTGCTTAGCCACAACGCCTCGAATGCCAGTCGGTAGTGGTGGTCTTTCGGCCTCACCGCAACGTGCAACATGCCCGCCTGCTGCCAGTAGATCAGTAAAAACGTCAGGCCAAGGCCGACCAGCATGACCAGTAACCCTGTAGGGCTGAAAAGCAGCGCCAAGAGCGCGTCCGTCGTAACCACCGTGCGATTGAGCTGCGCTAGCAAGCGCTGGAACAGCCAAGCAACGGCTGGAAGCAATAAGGCAGAGGCCAGCAGGGTAAACAGCAGGTGATAAGCAATCAGTGGACGGAGATGGTCTCGCAGGGTGCGAAGGAGGGCATGGCCTAATGAGGTGAGCGGCTGCATGGTCACAAAAGTGTCAGAGTGAAGCCTCAGGGTGGCACTCTCTGCCACCCCTGGCAAGTGGGTTCAAGAGAGCTTTAACGGCTGCTCGGCTATGAGAATGCCGTTGTTGTCGGCATAGAGCCATTGACCAACGCGCAGCGTGACACCCGCGAACGTGACCGCAACGTCTCGCTGGCCCTCGCCGCGTTTATCACTTTTACGTGGGTGGCTGCCCAGTGCCTGGACACCTAGTGGAAGGGTGGCCAGGATATCGACATCTCGGACACAGCCATACATGACGACCCCGGCCCAGCCGTTTTGTGCGGCCTGCTCCGCTAGCATGTCGCCGAGCATGGCGCAGCGATGCGACCCACCAGCATCCACTACCAGCACGGCGCCTTCACCGGGCTCCGCCACGGCCTGCTTCACTAGGGAGTTGTCTTCGAAGCACTTTACCGTACGAATGGGACCATAAAAGCTGTCGACACCGCCGAAGTTTGCAAAGAGAGGCTCGAGCACCTCGACATCGGGGTAAGCGTCGCACAGATCGGGCGTAACCACTTGAGTTGTCGTTGTCATCGTTGACTCCTGTGTTGACGGCACTATGTTCATAGCGGCATAAAAAACGCCCCGTCCTTGAAAGGAAGGGGCGTTCTGTCATCGGCTCAGCGAGGCATTACCCTGGCTGCGATGTTGCGAGCATCGGCGATGGGTCGGTGCCACGAAGCATTTACGCTTCTTGAGCAACCGGAATCACGTTCGAGGCGATTTTTTGATACTCCTCGATTTCGTGGAAGTTCATGTAACGATAGATCTCGCCTGCCATGGCGTCAAACTCGCCCATGTAACGCTGATACTCATCAACGGTGGGCAGGCGACCTTCTACAGCGGCAACCGCTGCCAGCTCTGCTGAGGCGAGGTAGACATTGGCACCATCGCCCAGGCGGTTCGGGAAGTTACGTGTAGACGTGGACACCACGGTGCTCTTCGCGGCAACGCGTGCCTGGTTACCCATACACAGTGAACATCCCGGCATTTCCATGCGAGCGCCTGCACGGCCGTAGATGCCGTAGTAACCCTCTTCGGTCAGCTGGTGCTGATCCATTTTGGTCGGCGGCGCGAGCCACAGACGGGTTTTCAGACTGCCCGCAGGCTGTTTCTCGAGCAATTTACCTGCCGCGCGGAAGTGACCGATGTTGGTCATGCACGAACCGATAAACACCTCGTCGATTTTTTCACCGGCAACGTCAGACAGTAAGCGGGCGTCGTCCGGGTCGTTCGGGGCGCAAAGAACCGGCTCTTTGATGTCAGAGAGATCGATCTCGATGACTTCGGCGTATTCGGCGTCTTTGTCGGCACGCATCAGGCTCGGGTTCGCCAGCCATGCTTCCATGCCTTCGATACGGCGGCTGATAGTACGCTCATCGCCGTAACCGTTGGCAATCATCCACTTCAGCAGTGTGATGTTGGATTTCAGGTACTCGGTCACGCTCTCTTCGGACAGCGTGATGGTACAGCCAGCGGCGCTGCGCTCAGCGGAGGCGTCGGAAAGCTCGAATGCCTGCTCGACGGTGAGATCTTCCAGGCCTTCGATCTCCAGCACGCGACCGGAGAAGGCGTTTTTCTTGCCGGATTTCTCGACGGTCAGCAGGCCCTGCTTGATGGCGTACAGCGGAATGGCATGAACTAGGTCGCGCAGCGTGACGCCCGGCTGGCGCTTGCCTTTGAAGCGCACCAGCACGGATTCCGGCATGTCCAGCGGCATGACGCCGGTCGCGGCGGCGAAGGCCACCAGGCCAGAACCGGCAGGGAACGAGATGCCCAGGGGGAAGCGGGTGTGGGAGTCACCGCCAGTGCCCACGGTGTCCGGCAGCAGCATGCGGTTGAGCCAGCTGTGGATGATGCCGTCGCCGGGGCGCAGCGAAACGCCACCACGGTTCATGATGAAGTCCGGCAGGGTGTGGTGAGTGTCCACGTCCACCGGCTTCGGATATGCCGCCGTGTGGCAGAACGACTGCATGACCAGATCGGCTTGGAAACCAAGACATGCCAGGTCTTTCAGCTCGTCACGGGTCATCGGCCCCGTGGTATCCTGAGAGCCTACGGTGGTCATCTTCGGTTCGCAGTACATGCCGGGACGAACGCCGTCCATGCCGCAAGCCTTACCCACCATCTTCTGCGCTAGCGTAAAGCCTTTGCCGGTATCGGCCGGCTGATCTGGCAGGCGGAAGACATCAGAGGGCGCTAAGCCCAACGACTCACGCGCTTTGCCGGTCAGGCCTCGGCCAATGATCAACGGAATGCGGCCACCAGCACGCACCTCATCAAGAATGAGCTGAGTTTTCAGTTCGAAGGTGGTCAGCACGTCATCGGTGCCGTGTTTGCACACTTTGCCTTCATAGGGGTAAACGTCGATGACGTCGCCCATTTCCAGTTTGGAAACGTCCATTTCTACGGGCAGTGCACCGGAGTCTTCCATGGTGTTGAAAAAGATCGGTGCGATTTTGCCGCCAAAGCAGAAACCGCCAGCACGCTTGTTCGGGACATAAGGAATGTCGTCACCGAAGAACCACAGTACGGAGTTGGTGGCGGATTTACGTGAAGAGCCGGTGCCGACGACGTCGCCGACATAGGCCACTGGAAAGCCTTTGGCTTTGACGTCTTCGATCTGCTTGAGCGGGCCCGTGGTACCCGGTACTTCAGGCTCGATGCCTTCGCGCTCGTTTTTGAGCATGGCGTTGGCATGCAGCGGGATATCGGGGCGTGACCAAGCGTCCGGGGCGGGGGAGAGATCGTCGGTGTTGGTTTCACCGGGTACTTTGAATACGGTGAGGGTGATTTTCTCTTCCAGCGCCGGCTTGGAGAGGAACCACTCGGCATCGGCCCAGGATTGGATCACGTCTTTGGCGACGGCATTGCCTTGTTTGGCGCGCTCTTCCACATCGTGGAAAGCATCGAACATCAGCAGAGTGTGCTTGAGCTGTTCACCGGCTTCGCGGGCCAGTTCTTCGTTATCCAACAGCTCCACCATAGAGACGATGTTGTAACCGCCCTGCATGGTGCCGAGCAGCTTGACGGCGTGAATTTTGTCGATCAGAGGAGAGGTTGCTTCCCCTTTGGCAATTGCGGTCAAAAAGCCGGCTTTGACGTAAGCCGCTTCGTCGACACCGGGGGGCACGCGGTTGGTGATCAAGTCGAGGATGAACTCCTCTTCACCGGCCGGGGGCGCTTTGAGCAATTCGATCAAGGCCGCGACTTGCTCGGCAGTCAGGGGCTTGGGTGGGACGCCCTCTGCGGCGCGTTCCTCGACATGTTGGCGGTAAGCTTCAAGCACGTTGGGGCCCTCTCATCTTCTTGGTAGTGATGACTCAGTGGTGCCGAACGACTGCTAGCACGGTGGGTGAGGCGTTCGGACACGTGACATACGCTTGACAAACAGCGTCTGGTGGATGAGCGAGATTCTACGGGAAACTGTCGACAATGTTAAGAAGCCAAGCTAAGTGCTTGCTTGTACTTTATGTTGAGGCGCTGATATTCGGCTCCTTCCAAGCCGTTTTTTTCGTTAATGTGCCTTATATCTGAAAGTTTTTTACCAATCGGGGTGTTTTACGGTAAGGGCGGGTGTGATTATTGTGATGCCGCGTTACCATAGCCACTGATTTATAACGATGGATCGCGCGTCATTACGCGGTTTATGGGGTGTGTGGAGCACCAAATAAATCGGGCTTATATATTAGCGATATGCTATATGAGAATTGAGCCGTCATTTAATAAGCGGCCTTCGGTTATTAGGGAACAAACGCCAACGGCGTTTATATATTGTACAATAGTGTGATAAACGCTCGGTAGCGGTATTATGTCTATACAATTAGTCGAACTCAAAACGGCAGAGCACTCCCTTCAAGCGGACGATCTGCTGCCTGAAAGTCTTCATCAATTTCTTGCCTGCCCCACGCCGGATACCTGGCTTCAATGGGCGCTTGCCAATCCTGAAACACTGCTGATCGATCATGCTCAGTGCGAGAAAAAAGCGGCGTCCACGGCCATGAGCTTGTTATATCGCTACGTAGATCAGCCGCTGTTGCTCAGTAAAATGTCACAGCTTGCTCGTGAAGAGCTGCTCCACTTTGAGCAGGTCGTCGGCCTCATGGAGAAGCGCGGGGTGGCGTACCATCACCTGACGGCATCGCGCTATGCCGAAGGACTGCGCCAACACTTACGCAGCAATGACCCCGAGCGTTTGATCGATGTGCTGATCATCGGTGCTTTGATCGAAGCGCGAAGCTGTGAGCGCTTTGCTCGGCTCATTCCTTACCTAGACGAAGAGTTGGCAAAGTTTTACCGCACGCTGGTGAAGTCAGAGGGACGCCATTTCGAAGATTATCTGCTGTTGGCCCGCCAACAGACCGATGAGCCGATCGACGATCGCATTGCCTTCTTCGTTGCACGTGAAGCGGAGTTGATCACGACTCCCGATACGGCGTTTCGTTTTCATAGCGGCGTGCCCGCCTAAGCCGCCGCTAGCCAGGCAGGATGTATTCCATGCGCGATGCTCAACAGACAGATCAACTGACCTTGTTTGGTCACTTCTCCTTAACGCAGGGGGAGGACGTACTCACTCATTTCAGTTACGACAAAGTGAAAGCCCTGTTGGTGTATCTGCTGTTGCATCGCCAGCCGGTCAATCGGGCAGCGCTGGCGGAGTTGCTTTGGCCAGACCAGGGGCTATCGTCGGGGCGCACCAACTTGCGCCACGCTTTGCACTGCCTGCGCCAGTCCATGGGTGACAACGCCGACCAAGTGCTGAATGTCTCTCGTCAGACGATTGCGTTTCACTTGCCGGCCCACTGGCAGGTCGATCTACACGATCTGCAGCAGCTACTGGAAGGCCACAAGGATCTAGACACTCTCGAAGACGTCATGGCCTGCTACCAAGGCGATCTCATCGAAGAGCTTCAACTCGCCAGCTGCAGTGAATTCCAACGCTGGCTCGTTCAGGTGCGCAACGAGTGGCGCCAGCGGGTGATCCGCTTTGCCGAGCAGGTGCTGGAGACCCATGACGAAACGCCGGACGGCATGCTGGAAGGGCTGGTCAGTCGCTTTTCAGGGTACGGGCCTTTCCATGAGCGGCTGGTGCGTCAACTGGCAGAAAAGAACCAAATGGCCGCCGCTCACGAACAGTACAACAGCTATTTACAGCTGTTGGCGCTGTCGGGTCAGCAGCCGGAACCCAGCTTTTTGCAGCTGGCGAGCTACTGGTCAGACGGCCACCACGACCCGCGCGCCATGTCACCCCAAGGGGCCTTTTCTCGCGCGTTGGCCGCCGATAGCAAGCCGCTGCGTGAAGATGAAATCGAGCTGCGCCAGCTATCGGTCATGGCGATTCGTTTGCGTTTGAAGGGGGATTGGCAAGATCGCGCCGCTACCCGCAACTGTCTTGCGCTTCAACTAGAGCTGATGCGCTGGCTGGAACAGCAATGCCACCATTTGGGCGGTTTCTGGCTTCCAGGGGCGACCGGCGGCTTGGGCTTGGCATGCTTTGGTACGCATGGCCCAGCACACCAGCTCGCCGAGCTGGTCGCGCTTTACGAACACTGTCGCCAAGCGCTCCCCCAGGAAACCCAGCGCCACTGGAGCGGCGACGGCGAGGCTCCCTCCTTTGAACTGGCGGCGGGGCTCAACAGTGGTCGCGTAGTTTATCTGCCCGAGCGCCAGTTGGCAGACCCGCTGGGCCAAGTCACCCAGGTATCGCTTGAATTGATGAGCGCTGCTGAAGGCAGTGAACTGGTGATTTCGCAAGAAGCCAGCCAGCACATGCCCCCCGCTCTGGATCTGCAGCCGCGCTTGGTCTCGCGGCTAGTGGCCAGCGACGGTCGCGTTCGCTTGCGCGCACTGGTGTTGGGTCAGAACGAGGGTGGCCGTGACGCGCTGCCGCCGAGTCTGGTCGGCCGCGAAACGTCGCTGCGTACCCTGCGGGATGCCCTGGCAAGGGCCGGCATTGGTTTACGCCAAAGCGTTTTGGTACGCGGGGCGTCTGGGATGGGGAAATCGGCGTTGATGGTGGGGTTTCGTCAGCTCGAACTGAGTCGCGATGCCGCCATCTGCTGGCAGCCCACCACACGCCTATCGGTGTTAGAGCCGTATGGCGTCGCGCGCACGCTCTTGGCTTGGCATCTCGATACGACGCCGACGCTGGCAGCGCTGCATCAGTTGCAGTCATCGCTGGGCGAAACGCCATTGGACGATGCGCGACAGCAGCTGTTAGAAGAGGCGCTGGGCGTGAGAGACGTTCAGGAAATCACCCAGCTCACACAAAACGGAGAAGCGGTAGAGCTGGTCGTGAAACTGCTGCACCGTCTGATCGACCAGCGCGCAGGCACCCAAACCCTCGTCTTGATGGTCGATGATTTGCAGTGGCTGGACGAGCCCTCCTTCAAAGTCCTTGCCGGGTTACAAGCGCGTCTGCCCATCAATACTGCATTCATGCTGGTCGCGAGCCATCATGGTCGTGAATCGCTGCCGGTGAAGCTGCATTGGGATCAGCAAATTACCTTGGGTAAACTCGATGCGCTGCAGTCGTCGCGACTGCTGTCACAACTCTCCCGCCGGTATCGAATGCATTTGAGCCCCCGTTTGCGCAACCAAATCATCGAGCGATGCGACGGTGTGCCGCTCTATATGCAGGAGATTTGTCGCCGTCTAGACATGGATCGCCGCGAAGGGCGCAGCGTTCAGTTCGATGAGTTGCCGAAAGGGTTGCTGGGTCTACTGGCCAGCCGTATCGATCAGTTGGAAGGGGATCGCGAGATCGCCCATATCGCTGCCGTGCTGGGCAAGCGCTTCCGTCTGGATTTCTTGGCCGAGTGTAGCGGATGGGACAAGACGCGGCTCTCCCAGGCGGTGGAGCATATGCGCCTTTTGGAGATCATCGAGCCAGTGGACAAAGAGAGTGGTGAGCATGAGTACCAGTTCAGCCATCAGCTTCTGCAAGAAGCGGCGTACCTCTCCTGTCCACGAGACGTGCGGGTGAAGTTGCACCAGCAGGTCGTCACCTTGATCGAAGAGCGTTTCCCGGTGTGGATCAGCCGCCATCCTGGCGATTTCGCGACGCACCTACGCCGCAGCGGTCATTACGCCCGGGGGGCGCGCTATTTCGAGCTGTCTGCCCGTGAGGCTCTGAAAGTGAGTGCCAATCGTACAGCGCTGCGAATGGCCGACTTCGGTTTGGCGAGCCTGCGCCATGTCGAACATGAGGTAGAGCGCGAAGTCAGCTTGCTGACTGTGCGAGGCCAAGCGGCTTTTGCGCTGGAAGGCCACGGTTCGCCCACCGCTCACGAGAGCTTCGTGCGCGCGCGGGAGCTTTTGCGTCAGTCCGGAGGTGACACCCTGGACGACCCGGAAGATTTGGAGCAAATTTTCCTCGTGAAGTGGGGGCTATGGGTCGGCCGCAGCCAGCGTTACGCCCATGCGGACGCTTTTGCCCTCGCGTCGACGCTGGCGGACATTGCCGAGCGCCTGGAAGATCCTCGCTATCGTCGCTTGGCTGACTACGCGCGAGCGCACTGTGAGTACTGGGCCGGGCGCATTCAGCAGGCTCACGATCATCTGGATGAGATCGATCCGCTCAATGCACAAATGATGATCGAATGGCTGCCGTTCTCGGATCATCCGCAGGTCACGGCGGCCTGTTTCCAGGGCTGGGCGCTCTGTTTGCGTGGCGACTACCAGCGCGCCGAGCGACACGTATCGTCAGCCATTCGGTTGGCCGAGAAAATCGGTCATCCGGGCACGCTGGCCATGGCGCTGATGTTTGCCGCTGCCCTGTATCGTCAGTTGGGGCACGTGCATCTCGCGGCGCGTCACGCCGAGCGTGCTGCCGCCATGACAGGCACCCCGGATCTACAGCTATGGCAAATTTCTGCCCAGGGCGTGCTGGGTTGGCAGAAGGCCATGGCAGGGGATCACGCAGGGCTGGTGCAGTTGAGAGACAGCCTGGATCAAATGGCCGAGTTAAACGGGCGAGACCGCTTCCAGCGCCCTGTCCTATGGTACTCGGACGCCTGTATCGAACTGGGCGAACTAAAGGCTGCCGAGGAGTATCTGGATCAGTGTCTGGTCATAGCCCGCGAGCGCACCACGCTCTTTTTACCCGAGCTGGCGACTCAATTGGCGAGAGTACGTGATTTGTTAGGGCATCCCGCCAGTGAAGTGAGGGCGTTGGCCGAGATGGCGATCGTCCAGTCACGGGAACATGGTAATCGCCATCAGGAGCTGGCGGCCCTGGAGCTTTGGCTAACCCGTATTGCGCCCAACGATCAGGCGGCCAAAGAGGCCTTCCGTCGGCTGTTGAGCGAGGTGAGCCACAGTGATGCGCCGGTCTTGGTCCGCTGGGTGAGCCTGCTGGACCGCCGTTTACCTCACTCATTGAGTGTCGAAAGCGAGGTTTGAGCGTTAACGCGTGCTCTTTTCTAGCCACGTCAGCGTGGCGAGCGCCTCATCGCGGTGCTCGCCACACACCAACGGGTCGTAATCGAACTGCCCGCACACCCGGGGGCGCTGCGGGCTGCCAAACAGTTTGCACAAGTTGTTGGCATCGAGCTGGACGCAGCGCACGCCTGCGGGTTTGCCGTTAGGCATACCTGGAATAGGGGAGCTGATGGACGGTGCGATGCAGCAAGCGCCGCAGCCTGCTCGGCAGCCCCCTGTCGTGTCGCTGGTGATCAAGTCGCTCATGCGTGTGCCGTGGCACCTTTGTCGATGCCTTCGAACGCGTGGACGGTGGTTGCGGTGGCCGTTTGCTGGACAATTTGGTCGGCTAGCCACTGGGCGATGTTTTCGACCGTAGTCGGTTTAGGGAGCACGCTGCAGCGCTCGGCGGGCAGGGTGATCGAGAAGCGTCCTTGGGCCGCCTCATATCGGCAGGTCAGCCGCGTGTCACTCAGCTCGGCAATATCCGCCTCTTCCAGCAGATACCGATTGTCCAGCCACGCGCTCCATGTCTGCTCAAGCTGCGGCTGTCTCTGCTGCTCCTGGAAAATATGTAAGCGGGAGCGGTGCCCATGGGCAATTCGCTGGCAGTTCCCAGCATGGCGCTTCAGCCCATGACTGTAGCCGTAGGCCGCACCATCAATGTGTTCATCGCTGAGTAGCAGCGTGACGCGCTCCACATTGACTGGCCGCTGCTCGGTGAGTTGATCGCTGAGATGACGGGTCACGCGCTGTAGCGTGATCGATTCCCAGGGGAGGAGCGTAAAGGCTTCTTTTGGCCCGCGAACCTCCATGGCATAAGGCGTGGTGGTACGAAGGCAGAGGCCCTCTTCGCACTCACTGACCTCCACCCCTGGCGCCTGAGTGGGCACCAGCAGCGTGTGATCCAGACCGCTGTCCAAAGTACGTTTGATCCATGGCTTCACTTCACCGAAATCAAATAGCATACCATCTTCACCCAATTCCCCCTCGAGTTGGGCATCTACCTGCCAGCTACAGCCAACCAGACCCTTCGTGGGGCACCAGAGGGAAACGTCGATGTGGGTCAGATGGTTAACGAATAGTGCCATTACTCGAATCCTGCGATTTTGTGCGTTTGTAGTGACAATCGCCACTGAGGGTTGGCCATGCAATAGGCCGTCGTGGCGTTCACTGTCTCTGCGCCATCGGTGGCAATGTGCTTTATCGCCACGGCACTGAGATCCATCGGCTGTAAGAAAAAGTGGCGAAAGGCGAGGTGAGCGAACCGTTCCGGTGGTGCATCGGGTTGGGGGTAGACCAGTTTCAGCTCATCGCCCTGGGTGATCGCAAGCGGGTTGTTGCCCTTCGGGCTCACGCAGAGCCAATCGATACCTTCAGGGGCGGGCACCGTGCCATTGGTTTCGACTGCCACTTCAAAGCCTTTTCTGTGTAGCGCGGCAATCAGATCGCTATCGAGCTGTAACAGCGGTTCGCCACCGGTAAATACCACATACGGCACGGCATGGCTGGCTCCTTGGGGCCACAGCGCTGTAATGTGGTCGGCCAGTGCTTGAGCGGTATCGAACCGACCGCCGTTGATGCCGTTCGTGCCGATGAAGTCGGTATCGCAAAAGGTGCATTTGGCGCTTTCGCGATCCGCCTCTCGTCCTGACCACAGGTTGCAGCCCGCAAAGCGACAGAAGACGCTGGCGCGTCCTGCCTGGGCGCCTTCCCCTTGCAGAGTGTAGAAAGCCTCTTTGACGTGGTACATCAGAGGCCACCTTGTGCCGTGTCGATGGCATAGTCGAGAGGGTCGACACTCTGGTTGGCTGCGAAGGCGGCTAATCGCTCACGGCAGCTGCCGCACTGGCCGCAGGCAAGCTCGCGGCCTTCATAGCAGGTCCATGTCTGGCGATAGTCCAAGCCCATGGCTAAACCATCACGCAGGATGTCCTCTTTCCGAGCGTGCAAGTATGGGGCATGCAGTGCCACCGGCTCGAAGTTGGCAATGCCTGCGACGTGGTTCATGGCATCGACGAACTCGGGGCGACAGTCTGGGTAAAGGATGTGGTCGCCACCGTGCGCGCCGTAATCCACGCGTTCGGCGCCAATGTTGACCGCTTTTGCGATGGCCAATGACAGCAAAATCATATTGCGATTAGGCACCACCGTCGCGCTCAGATTGTTCGCGTCATAGTCACCGGTGGGCATATCGATGGCGCTGTTGGTCAGCGCCGAATTATCGATCAACCCATGGATTGCGCGAATATCGACGACTTGGTGAGGGATACCTAGAGAGCCGCATACTTGACGAGCGGTGTCGAGTTCTCGGCGGTGGCGCTGACCATAATCGAAGGAGAGTGCGTGGACCGTCAGCACTTCACGAATGGCGCGGTGCAAGACCGTGAAGGAGTCCATACCGCCGGAGTAAATCACGACGGTGGCTGACGCGTTAGCGTCAGATGAAGCGGTAGGGGACATACGAAATGCTCATTGTCGGAGAATTTATGCGTCCTTGCCAGGTTGGCAAGACAGTGTTCCGGGGTCCGGTCCGGAAGGGCGCCAGTTTACGCAATAGCAAGGAATCTGACCAGCACCGGCTGACGTTTCATTCGGTGTGTGGGAGCGGTTTGCCATGTTAAGCTAATCGTCCAAGCCGTTAGGAAGACACGTATGGCCACGATAGAACATAGTGAAATCGTTAAAGCCTCCCCGGAGCGAGTGTTCGATCTTCTGCGCCGAGTCGAAGATTTTGCCGATTACTCGGATCTTATCCGTTCCATCGATAGTTTGGGGGAGAATCGCTACCGCTGGCACGTTCGCGCGGTGGGAATGGATTGGGCATTCGATGTTGCGGTCACCGAGATTCAGCCGCCCCACGTGCTGGCTTGGGAGTCGTTGGAAGGCGTCAAAAATCAAGGGCGTTACCAGCTTCGCGCGGTGCCCGAAGGCACGGAGGTGGCCTTGACGTTGCAGTACGACATTCGTAATCGTCTGATGGAAAAAGCCGTCAATAAAGCCGCAAAACCCTTGGTGGGCAAAGTAAGCCGACAAATTCTCGAACGGGTCGAGGCGCGCCTGAATGGCTAAGCGCCGCTCTTCAGGGCGGCGCTTCCTTGGTCAAGTCGTTTTGTGCATGGAGGCATCGAGGTGGTCGACCACTTCCGCCCAATCGGCGTCTTCCTGTACGGCCTCTCTGAGAAAATCCGCTTGACCCTCGTTCCAGCAGGGAGCGTCTGCCAGCGGCATCTCTTTGGGGAGCGGAGAATGGCGCTGAATGAAGCGCTCGATGGAATCCGCATCCGAACGTAAGCCAAGCTGCTCGAACAGTTCACTAAAGTGATGTACCGGCTGATCCATAGATGGCGTCCTATCCCGTCGGTGGTCAATACATGTTAAATGCGTTGTTTAACCATAGCGGTTATCAGCGAGTACGCCAGTCCAGGAGCGGGTGCTGCGTTATCGCTCGCCCACAAGTGGCATCAAAAAGCGCCGCCGCCGGTCCTCGAGAGAAATGGGTTGAGCGATGAGGTGGATCAGCTTGGTGTAGGCGGCCTCGGGCGTCATGTCATCGCCTGAGAGCACTCCTGCGTCGGTTAGGCCGTCTCCCGCCGCGTAAGCACCCATGTGCACCCGCCCCTGTGGGCATTGGCTGATGGCAGCGATCAGCTTGCCTTCACCGCTCGCTTTGGCAATGACGGCAAGAAGGGCGGGGTCGTCAGGCAGATTGCCCGCTCCCCAGAGCTGTAACAGGGCTCCTTTGATGCTTGGGTGGCTAAGCCATGCGTCCAACTGCCAAGCGGCCATTCCTGGCCAAAGAGTAATTCGGACCACCTCGCCCTGGGCCACGGGCCGATAATCCACTCGTTCGAAACGCGGCGCACCGCGCTGCTGATACGCTAAGCCACGGCTTGGAAACAGAATGAAATCGTCTCCAATGCGCTCTCCCAAGTAGGGATAGTTCGGTGACGTGAAGGCATCTGCGGCTTCACTGTGCTGCTTGATGGCACGCGTGCCCCGCAATAACCGGTTGGCAAAATAAATGGCCACTTCCTGCAGCGCTGGATGGGCGGCAAACCGCAACGCGCCATAGAGGTTGTCCAAGGCGTCGCTGTTGGGTGCTTCGAGCGGCGCCATCGCACCCGTCAAGACGACGGGACGATCCAAGCCCTGTAGCTGATATGCCAGGCTGGCGGCAGTCCAGCTCAACGTGTCGGTTCCATGGATCACGACGAAACCGCGATATTGATCGAAGCGCTCGGCGATGTCGGTGGCCAGCTGCTGCCATGTTAGGGGCGTTGCTGCGCTGGAGTCGATCAGCGGTGCATAGCTGATGATGTCGTACGCTGGGAGCAGCGGCTGATCCCGCAACGGAAGCTGGCTTAACGCCTTGGCCAAGCGTTCAGCAAAATCCCCGGCCGGTGCTAAGCCGTTGGCTTGGGGCTGCATTCCTATCGTGCCGCCGGTGTAAATGACCAGCAGCCGCTCATGGCTATGGGGCGTGTCGGCAAGGAGAGGAGCTTGGCTCATCGCTGTATCCTGTGAGAGCTAAAAGGGTTATCGGTGGTGGACCTGCAGTTGGCCACTGTGGTCGTCGAGTTGCCGCTGGCGTCCTGCCAAGAGCGCAAAGCCACAGCAAATGCCAATCAGGCCGAGCAGCAGCCAAGCGATATGCTGCGTGCTGGCGCCAGCTTGCAGCAGCAGACCGACGCCGAAGGGGCCCAGGGCGGCCAGCGTATAACCACCTCCTTGTACCAGACCGGAGAGTTGGCCTGCCAAACGCTCGTTGGCAGTACGCAGCACCAACAAGCTTAACGCAAGGCTAAAGCTTCCGCCTTGCCCGAGCCCAAGCAGGACAGCGCCAGGCCAACGCCAGCCCAAGGGGGCCGCCAGCAGGAAGACAAGCCCCAGTGCAGTGCATAGCAAGACCAGTAAGAGCGCCGGTCGCTGATCTCGGTATAAGCGTGCGAACCAGGGGGCGCTCAACGCGGAGATCAGTTGGCACATGATGGAAACGGCCATCGTCCAGCCTGCGGTGGCCTCGGTGTAACCCCGCGCGATGAGCAGCGTCGGTAGCCAGCCAAAAACGATATAGGCCATGGAAGATTGGATGCCCATGAAGAGCATCACCTGCCACGTTAGTGGCTGCTTAAGTAATGCACTAAGAGGCTGCGCAGCGGGCCGTTGAAGAACGCTTGTGTTGTTTGGGGCAGGCGCATAGCGCATCCACACGATGAGCGTGGTGAGCGCCAAGAGTGCCCAGCTCACGAGACTGGCTTGCCAGTCCCCCAGCCACTGCATGAAAGGGACGCTGAGTCCAGCACCTAGAGCACCACCCAAGCAGAGCGCCATGGTATATAGGCCCGTCAGCAGATCGGCACTGGCGGGAAGCTCGCGCTTGACCAGGGCGGGCAACAGCGTGCCAGCCAGCCCGATGGCACTGCCAGCCATGGCGGTACCGACGTAGAGCAATCCTGGAAACGGTAACACTCGCACCCATAAGCCGGTGGCCAGCAGCAGCAGGGCAGCGCTTAGCGCACGTTCGCTTCCAATGCGGCGCCCGATCATGGGAGCCAGTGGGGCCGTCAAGCCCAAAAACAGCACGGGAAGGGTGGTCAATACTCCAGCCGCAGAAGCAGACAGCCCCGCGTTCTCTTGCAGCCGATTGAGTAGCGGGGCTACCGATGACATGGCAGGGCGTAAATTGAGCCCTACCATGAACATCAGCACAATGAAGCGACAAGCGTGGCGTGAGACCATGACGCGAGCTTATTTCAGGTGAGGGCGAAGGTCGCCGCGGACCGCGTCGAGCAAGGTAATGAAGTGAAAGTCTTGAGGGGTGTCCAGGCAGTCGACACGTACTTGAGTTCGCATGCCCTTGTTGATATCGAGCTTGTCGTAAATCTCGAGCGTCAATTTGCTAGCGGGCTTATCCCCTGGGGCAATGATGCCCTCTTCCAGGGTAAAGGTTTCCAGCAGAGTGACGCGTACACGGGTGCTGTTGCCTTCGCTCAAGACGCGGCGCACGAACAGCCAGCCTTCACAGGGCAAAGACGCATTGTCGCGCTCACGAAGAAAGAGCGTACGGTAGCAGGCCCCTTCGGTGGACGCTTTTTCGGCCATGCTGCGATATGCCTGGACGACTTGATTGGCCGAGGCGCGGGCGTCCTCTAGGCGTTGCGCAATGCCCTGATGCTCGCGGCTGAGTTGCTCCTGACGCTGAAAGGTCAGCCATTGGCGGTAATCGGCCATGAGTTGTGAAGACGCCATAGTCACTCCATGAATTAATTCAGCAAAAACGCCGGAATAGGCGAGGCGCTACCTTCGCATATTCCGGGCATTCGGGCTAGCGGCGGCTACGACGACGGCGCTCGCCACCGGCGTTGGCTGCCTGTCCTTCCGGCTTGCGCTGGCGCGGTGAACGCTGGCCGCGGCGGCCATTTTCGATGGGCTCTGGTTTGGCATTCGGGTCAGGTTCGAAGCCAGGTTCGATGTGCTTGGGCAGCGTCTGATTGATCAGTCGCTCGATGTTTTTGAGCAAGCCATGCTCATCGACGCATACCAACGAGACGGCTTCACCATTGCTGCCCGCGCGACCCGTACGGCCAATGCGGTGAACGTAATCTTCAGCCACATTGGGTAGGTCGAAATTCACCACGTGGGGCAGTTCGTTGATGTCCAGGCCACGCGCGGCAATATCGGTGGCCACTAGCACCTGCAGGTCGCCGCTCTTGAACGCGCCCAGCGCTCGGGTGCGTGCGCCTTGGCTTTTGTTGCCATGGATCGCCATGGCCGGTATGTCTTGTTTCGAGAGCTGCTCGGCTAGCCGGTTAGCGCCATGCTTGGTGCGTGTGAATACCAGTACTTGGAACCAGTTGTGCCGCAGAATCAGATGCGCCAACAAGTCGCGTTTCTTATCACGGTCCACACGGTAGATAGCCTGTTCGATCTTTTCTGCTGTGGTGTTACGCGGGGCGACTTCAATCAGCGCAGGGTCGTTGAGCAGTTGTTTGGCCAGGGTCTGGATCTCGTTGGAGAACGTGGCCGAAAACAGCAGGTTCTGCCGCTGCTTGGGTACTAGACGCAGCAGTCGCTTGATATCGTGAATGAACCCCATGTCGAGCATGCGGTCGGCTTCATCCAGAACCAGAATCTCAACGGCGGCCAGGTCGACATGCCCTTGCTGGTGCAGGTCGAGCAGCCGCCCAGGGGTCGCTACCAGGACATCCAGGCCATGCCGCAGGGCATCGACTTGGGGCTGTTGGCCGACGCCGCCAAAAATAATGTGAGAGCGCAGCGATAGGTGTTGTCCGTAAGCGGCAACGCTCTCACCCACTTGAGCCGCCAGCTCACGGGTGGGGGTAAGAACGAGTGCACGCACCTGACGTTTGCCCGGGCGTTTGCCGTTTGCCAGGCGCTGTAGCATCGGCAGCGTGAAGCCTGCCGTTTTGCCCGTACCGGTTTGCGCGCTGGCAAGAAGATCGCGTCCTTCTAGAACGACGGGAATGGCCTTTTGTTGAATAGGCGTCGGCTGTGTGTAGCCCTGCGCATTCACCGCGCGCAGTAAATCGTCGTGCAGACCAAGATCAGAAAAGCTCATGCGTTCTCCGCAGTCGCATAGCAGTCGGCGCCACCAACTGGGCGGCGCTGCTAGGCGTCATGTTCAAAAAGCGAGGATAGTACACCGTCGCGGCAGCGAAGTTTGACAGATAGCACGCTGTGCCGCGACGGGCGTTAAAACGTCTTGTGATACCTCAGGGTGTCACAAGAGGGAGACAGGGTGGCGCTGACAGTGACGTCGTTAGTGGCCGTGAGTGTAACACGAAAGTCTCACGTCAACGCGCTACCCGTAGCGATCATGCTTAGAGGATTACAAGTGGCCGCCTTGGCGCAGCTGGTCGGCAATTTGCTCGGCCACTGCCTGCCAGCTCTCTCCCAACGAGCGCACCAGGGCAGGATAGCCATCCTGGTCGAGGGTCGTTTCAGCGGTAAAGCTCTTGAGGGCGAGCATCTCGCCGTCGCTATCGCGCAGTTGCCACTGGCCGCTGGCCACGGCGACGCCATCGTAGCGACCCTGGAATTGATCCACTTCCATGGAGAGCGTCAGGGTACCGGGACGGCTTCCCTCTGCCCGCACGACTTGCACGCTGGGGAGCTGGTCAGCTAATTCAGCACGTAATGCACGCTCTAGCTGGCGGCCGATGCTCTCTGCCCATTGATGTTCGCGGGCTTCATTCAAGGTGATGTCGTCTAACTGCATCACGATGCCATCCACGTCTAAATAGTGGGCGAGGCGGGGCGCGCTGACTTGAAGCGTCGCCTCGGCGCTGCTGGATGCGCTGACTGCCGGGCTTGCAGGCAACATGTAGCGCGTGGGCGGAGAGACGCTGCTGGCACAGGCGGACAAGAGCAGGCTCATGGCAGCTGCCAGCCATAACAAGGGTAATCGACGTAGCATAACGGTCATCCTTAATTAGCGAGGAGCGCGAGGAATCGGGTCCTGGGTATCCAAATTGTCGAACAGCAGCGCCCGAGGGTTCTCGTTGAGCGTTCGGGTGAGCGGCTGAAGGTCACGCATCAGCCTGTCCAAGCGCTCGATAGCGCCGGTCAGTTCCTGATACGCCGGCGAAGAGGGCGATACGCCTTCCAGCGTGCTGCGCAGCTCTTCCAATGTGCCGTTCAGGTTGCCGCCGATCGCTTGGGTGTCGGGATCGTTCAGCAGCTGATTGATGGATGCGCTGACCTCGCGCACTTCGTTGAGCACGCTTTCAGAGGCTTGCAGGTTACGATCCAATCCCGCCAGCAGTGGCTCCACTTCGAGGTCGTTGAGTTTTTCCAATAGGCTCGTTACCTGCGCCTGTATCTGTGCAAACCCACCGGCCACCGTTGGGAAAACGGTTCGATCGGCAAACCTCTCTGCCACGTATTCGTCGGCCAAATCACGCTGGAAGTTAAGATCGACGAACAGTGCCCCTGTCAGCAGGCTACCGTTTTTGAGCGACGCGCGCAGGCCCAGGCCGAACATGCGCTTGAAGCGGTTATCCCACTCCTCCAAATCGATGTCGGTATTTTCGATGCCCAGGCGCTGAGGCTCGATGCGAATGAGGACTGGAATCGCGAAACGCGCGCGTGAATCCGGCTGCGGCGCCGTGAAGTTCCAGGGGACGGCGGCTACGGTGCCGATTCTTACGCCGCGAAACTCCACCGGTGCGCCCCGAGACAAGCCACGCACCGTGTCATCCACCAGCAGGACATACTCCAGGTAGCGATTGAAGGTGCCTTCTCGGGCGGTGTCTTCATCGGCATAGAGGTTAAAGCGCGTATTGGCTTCAACCGGCTTGCCCATGGGGAGGTCTTCCGGTACGCCAAAGGTGACGCCGCCGCCAAGCAGCGCTTCGAGAGACTCTACGTTCACCCGTACGCCATCGGCATCCAGGCGGAAGTCGATGCCGCTGGCCGTCCAAAACCGGGTGCTGTCGGTGACGAGCTGGGCGTAGGGCTCTTCGATGAAGACTTGATGGTGCATGGTGCGGGTTTCTGGCTCAAAGCGCGTGTCTTCGACGCGACCTACCGTGTAGCCCTGATAAGAGACCGGATCGCCAATGCGCAGCGAATTACCCAGCTGGCTTACCAGGTTGATTTGCAGGCCTGCTTGACCGGCGGGCGCAACGGGAGGGACATCGCTGACTTCAAATTCGCGTTTCGGTTCGTCGGATTGGCCGGGTTCCAGTTGAATGTACGCCCCCGACAGTACCGTGCCCAAGCCGCTGATGCCTTCACGGCCAATACGCGGTTTGACGACCCAAAAGCGACTATCTTCCCTCAACATGGCTTCCGCTTCGGGCTGAATGCGCGCCACCATGACCGCATGCGAAAGGTCGTCGGAGAGACGGACGCTTTGCACGCGACCGATTTCCACGTTTCGACTGCGGATGAGGGTGCTGCCCGCTTCGATTCCTTCGGCACTTTCCATGGTAAGTGTGACCAGCGTGCCGCGACTCGAGTAATTATCGTACACCAGCCATAGGCCGATGATGACGGCGACCAGCGGCACGATCCAAATGGGGGATAGGCGCGTTTGTGGCGAGGATTTCGCTTTGTGTAATTCGCCATTGTCGGTGTCAGGTGTGTTCTGAGGCGTTGAATCGTTAGCCATCAACAGGTTCCTTGGTGGCCGTTTTACGGCGAAGAGGGCGTGGAGTATGAGTATCCCATATCAAGCGGGGGTCGAACGTCATGGCCGCCAGCATCGTGAGCACGACGACTGCACCAAACGCAAGGGCAGCAGGCCCTGGCGTAATCGACATCAACGACCCGGCACGAATGAGGGCAACCAAAATGGCTACGACAAATACGTCAACCATAGACCAGCGTCCAATGAATTCCGTCAATCGGTAAAGACGGGTGCGGCTCTGGGCATTGAGGTCATTACTGCGTTTCAGCATCAGGCAGAGCCAAGCCAGGGCCACCAGTTTGCCCACTGGAACGATGACGCTGGCCACGAATATGACAGCGGCCACCGGCCATGACCCCATTTGGATGAGTTGTACCACCCCGCCGATGATCGTGGACGGCGTGGCGTTACCCAAGCTCGTGGTGGTCATGATGGGGTACAGGTTAGCCGGCAGATACATGACCGTGGCAGCGAACAGCAGGGCCCACGTGCGCTGCAAGCTGTGAGGCAACCGCGTATGCAGTTTTTCATGGCAGCGCAAACAGCGCTTCTTGCCGTGTTCGGTGCGATTGATCAAACCACAGGTGGGGCAGCCAGTGACGCCTTGGCTGGCAGCGGTCGTACCAGTTAGCGTTCCCTCGGGGGCGAGTGGCTCACCTTCGAGGGAGAACCACATCCAATCGCCATCGATGGACTGCACCGTCATCAACAGCAAAATTCCAAACAGACAGAACGCCCAAAACGAAATGCCCAGCTCGATTTGCGCCATGCCCGCTACTTTGATCAGACTGACCAATGCGCCAATGATGAAAACATCCGCCATCATCCACGGGTTCAGGTGAGCCAAAGAGCGGGCGATGTCGCGGCTAAACGGCATGGGGCGTGCACGCAAAAGGCCAAACTGTAACCATACCACCCCCACCAGATAGACGGCGGGCAGGACGATGATCGTCATCATCACCGCGATAGCGACGATGGGTTGGTGAAATTCGATGAGCGTCGTGGCGGTTTGCGACAGTTCGATTCGATTGCCTACTCCGCTGACACTGAAGCTGACGAATGGAAACGAGATCGCCACCATCAGTGCGATCAATGAGGCCAACGCCAGCGCCATGCTGCGCTGGGCGGGATAGCGGTGACGCTTGACCAATACATGCGAGCAGCGCGGGCAAGTGGCTTTCTCACCCGAATTGAGCGGCGGCAGGGCAGACACCCAGTCACACTCATGACAAGCGCGCAGACGCCGTCGCTGAGTGCGGGTCTCAGGCGGGAAACAATCTACCTCGGGCGTCTTGACCGGCAGCGATGGCCGTTTCATAAAGGAGTAATGGGGCAACAGCAAACTCTCTGTGCATAATGCGGTTAGAACCAATACGATGGGGTGTTGCTTATGTCAACCTAGGAAACGGGAAGGGCGCATGCAAACAGCGCTTGACCGAAGAGGCTAGTTAGACAAGGATGCAGCCGCGATAGTGCCTAACATTATGACATTAAGGAACTGAAATGTTACTCGCCTTTCTTGCTGTGGTCGCGGGCTTGGTCCTGCTGATATGGAGTGCAGAGAAATTCATCGATGGCGCTGCGGCGACGTCTCGCTGGTTGGGGTTATCGCCTCTGCTGATAGGCATGCTAGTGATCGGCTTTGGTACGTCGGCACCGGAAATGATGGTGTCGGTGTTGGCGGCCATGCAAGGCAACCCGGGCTTGGCGGTGGGTAATGCTTACGGTTCCAACATTGCCAATATGGGGCTGGTACTCGGTTTCGTCGCGCTGATGGCACCTTTGGCCGTTCATTCGAGCGTGATTCGCAAAGAGATGCCGCTACTCGTCATCGTCATGCTGGTAACGGGTTACATGCTGCTGGATGGCTGGATATCGCGCATCGAAGCGGCCTTGCTGCTGGTGGGGTTGGGCGTCTTCATCACGGCCAGCATCATCAGCTCGCGCGGTCAGCAGGATGACCCGCTGATGGCAGAAGTGACCGAAAGCCTGGATAGCAAACCGATGTCCCGTGGTAAATCCATCATGTGGACGCTGATTGGTTTGGTGCTGTTGATTGCCAGCTCTCGCCTGCTGGTGTGGGGCGCCGTCGAAATCGCGGTAGGGTTTGGGGTCAGTGATTTGATCATCGGTTTGACCGTCGTCGCGGTGGGTACATCGCTACCGGAGCTGGCCTCGTCAATCAGTGCGCTGCGCCGTAACGAACACGATATGGTGTTGGGTAACGTAGTGGGCTCGAACCTGTTCAACAGTATGGCCGTGGTCGGTTTGGCAGGGGTCATCGTACCGATCGAAGCGGGGCGGGAAGTGCTGGTGCGTGATTGGGGCGTGATGACGGTCATGACACTCATCATGGTGCTGTTTGCGTTCTCTTGGCGTGGTCGCCCGCGGCGCATTAATCGTGTTGAGGGGGGTGTGCTGTTTTCCATGTTCATTGCCTACACCGCCTATATGGTCAGCGTCGTAGTCATGTCTTAAGTGTCGAATAACGGAAGTTGCCTGGAGAGTGTGCGTCAATGCGACACAGCTTTTCAGGCAAACTATCGCTGCATAACGATGGTCGAAGCGGTAAACTACAACTCATGTAAAGAATAAGCTTAGTGCTTATAACTAAAATGCAGCGCCATTAAGGCTCAACTAAGCTTGTGACACCCATTGACGGGATACCAACTCAGGTCTTAGGAGAGTGTGATGGAACTCGACCCCTTAGTACTATCGCGAATACAGTTCGCCTTCGTTGTATCGTTTCATGCGATCTTTCCAGTCTTTACCATTGGCCTAGCGTCTTACATTGCGCTGCTCCACGGGCTGTACTTCAAGACCGGCAATCCTGCGTGGGACCGCCTATCGCTGTTCTGGACCAAGGTGTTTGCCGTGGTCTTCGGTATGGGTGTCGTCTCGGGCATCGTGATGTCCTTCCAGTTCGGCACCAACTGGAGCAATTTCTCTCAGGCCGCCTCCAACTTCTTGGGGCCAGTGCTGAGCTATGAAGTCGTGACCGCGTTCTTCTTGGAAGCGGCTTTCCTTGGTGTGCTTCTCTTCGGTCGCGGTAAGGTCCCGCAAGGAGTGCACTTGTTTGCGGCTATCATGGTGGCTGTTGGCACGTTTATCTCTTCCTTCTGGATTTTGTCCGCTAACAGTTGGATGCATACCCCGGCAGGCGTGGAGCTGATCGATAATCGCTTCCACGTGCTCTCTTGGTCTGAGGCCATCTTCAACCCTTCTTTCCCGTACCGCTTTGCTCACATGGCCATGGCGTCGTTCTTGACCGGTGGTTTCGTGGTGGCCGGGGTCAGCGCTTGGTTCCTTCTGCGTGGACGCGACCCGGAAGCCAACCGTCGCGCGCTCTCCATGTGTTTGTGGCTGTTGCTGTTCCTGGCGCCTGCTCAAGCCGTGGTGGGGGACTTCCATGGTCTCAACACGCTGGAGCATCAGCCCACTAAGGTGGCAGCAATGGAAGGGCATTGGGAAACGTCTGGCAACGTCCCGTTGCTGCTGTTTGCCATTCCCGACCAAGAGGCACAAACCAACCATTTTGAGATTGGTATCCCGAATCTGGCGAGCATGATCCTGACTCACTCCCCCGATGGTGTGATTCCAGGTGTCAGCGAAGCAGCGCCCGACGAGCAGCCGCCGGTGATCATCGTTTTCTGGGCTTTCCGTGTGATGGTGGGGATCGGTTTATTGATGATTGCCACGGCCTTCGTCGGTTTATTGATGCGGCGCAAAGGCAAGGTGTATGAACATAATGGTTATTTGAAAGCGCTGGTGTGCATGATTCCGATGCCGTTTGCTGCCGTGTTGGCAGGTTGGATCGTCACTGAATCTGGCCGTGCGCCGTGGTTGGTTTACGGCATGATGACCCACGCCGAAGGTCTGACGCCTTCGCTAACCGGGCCGATGGCGCTGTTCACTCTGATTGGTTACGTGGCGGTATACGCGGTCGTGTTCTACGCCGGTATCTACTACCTCACGCGTGTGGTGCGCAACGGCATGCTGCCCGAAGAGGAACAAGACACTACCAGCGAGAACTTCAAGCGTCCCATGCGTCCGTTCTCTGCTGCGCATACGCCTTTTGACGATGATGTCGATCCGGTAAGGAGCTAAACATGGAAATGTTTGATTTAACGCTAATTTGGGCGGGCATCATTGGCTTCGGCATCATGATGTACGTGTTGATGGATGGTTTCGATCTGGGCTTGGGGATACTGTTCCCCTTCGCCCCGGATGAAGATTCTCGTGATGTCATGATGAACTCGGTGGCCCCCGTATGGGACGGCAACGAAACGTGGCTAGTACTGGGGGGCGCTGGCCTGCTCGGCGCCTTCCCGCTGGTGTATTCGGTCTTTTTGCCAGCGCTCTATATCGGTGTTTTCTTGATGCTGGCCGGGCTGATTTTCCGCGGCGTCGCATTTGAGTTTCGCTTCAAGTCGCGTCGTAACCGCCGCTGGTGGAACCGTGCCTTCAGCTGGGGGTCTGGCGTGGCGGCGTTTGCCCAAGGGGCCGTCGTAGGGGCGTACATTCAAGGCTTCCGCGTCGAAAACTTTGCCTTCGTGGGTGGTGCTTTCGACTGGTTGACGCCGTTCTCAGTGCTCACGGGACTGGGTTTGATGGCGGGCTATGCGCTGCTTGGTGCGACCTGGTTGATCCTCAAGTCGGAAGGGCACATTCAGGATTGGGCCTATAAGATCACTCCTATGCTGCTGGCGCTGGTGCTGGGTGTGTTCGCGATCATTAGCATTTGGACGCCGTTTGTGAATCCGGTGGTGTGGGAGCGTTGGTTTGGCAACCTTCAACTGATCTGGATTTTCCCGGCGCTTGCGCTCTTTTCGGCCTTTATGGTGTATCGGTCCGTCAAACGCCGTGATGAGGGCATTCCTTTCGTCGCGACGATCGGTATCTACGTGTTTACCTACTTGGGGCTGATCGTCAGTAAGTGGCCGGTCATCGTGCCGCCCAATTACACGCTTTGGGATGCTGCGTCAGCGCCAGAATCACAGCTATTTTTGCTAATTGGCGTGCTGTTCGTCATTCCGATCATCCTGGCCTACACCGCATGGACCTATTGGGTGTTCCGCGGCAAGGTGCGTGTTGGCGAGGGGTACCACTAACGCTATGACAGACCATCCTCCCGAAGTAGAAACGGTGGAGGTCATGACGCCGCGCCATTGGCTCAATCAGCTTGCCAAGCGCGAGCGGAATCAACTGACGTGGGCGGCAATGTGGGGAGTGTTGGCAGGCGTACAAACGGTCCTGCTGGTGGTGGGGCTTGCTTGGCTTATCGATCAATTGGTCATCGCAGGCCGCTCCCCTTGGTCACTGATCACCCCATTGGCAGGCCTCGTGGCCGTTGTCTTACTTCGCTCTTTGTTCCAGGCGTTGCAGGAAATGTGCAGCGCCAAAGCAAGCCTTCGCATTCGCCAGTACGCCAGGCAAACCCTTCTCGATAAAATCTCGGCGCTTGGTCCGGTGTGGCTGACGCGTCAGCAAAGCGGTGCGTTGGCTACTCAGTCGGTTGAGCATATCGAGGCCTTGGATGGCTACTTCGCCCGTTTCTACCCGCAGCTAAGAATCGTGGTGGTTTTGCCACTGATTATCCTAGGGGTCGTCGTTGGGCTGGATTACTTGGTTGCCGTTTTCTTATTGCTATCTGCACCGCTGATCCCGCTGTTCATGGCGTTGGTCGGTATGGGGGCCGAGCGTATGAATCGCGATCAATTCATGGCCGTTTCTCGTCTATCGGCGCACTTCATCGACCGTGTGCGTGGAATGACGACGCTTCAGCTGTTCGGGCATACCAAGGCGGCCCAGCAAGACGTATGGTACGCCACCGATCACTACCGAAGGCTCAGTATGCGGACGCTGCGTTTGGCGTTCTTGTCATCGGCCGTGCTGGAGTTTTTTGCTTCCGTGGCCATTGCCGTCGTGGCCATGTACGTCGGCTTCGGTCTGCTGGGGTATATCGATTACGGGCCGTCGCCCCAGTTGACACTCTTCAGCGGGTTGGCGGTGCTTCTTCTAGCGCCAGAGTTTTTTCAGCCCTTGAGAACGCTTTCACAGCATTATCACGATCGTGCTGCTGCCCTCGGTTCAGCCGAAAGTGTGGTGGCCATCCTAAACGAACCTAGTCGAGTCGCATCACCGTCGAAGCCGCCTACAGAGGTGGGGGTGATTGTGGCGCTCGAGGGTGTCGATATTCGTTATGTAGAACGTTCGACGGTTTTAAGCCGTGTCAACATGACGCTGCGGGCTGGCGACGTGGCGGTATTGACCGGTGAGTCGGGGAGCGGTAAGTCCTCGTTGCTGGCGCTCATGGCGGGGTTTATGGCACCAGATCGTGGGGAGTGCCGTATCGACACTTCGATACCCATTGCTTGGCTGGATCAATCACCCTGTATTTTGCAAGGTTCCCTGGCGGATAATCTACGCATTGCCTCGCCTGATGCAGACGATGCTCGACTCATCGAGGCGCTAGAGCGGGCCGGGCTTGGTGATCTCTTGGCTAGCTTGCCCCATGGCCTGGCTACCACGGTGGGTGAGCGCGGCGTTGGTCTTTCCGGTGGTCAAGCGCAACGGCTTGCGCTGGCGCGTGTTTATCTTAGCCATGCCCAGCTCATCTTGCTCGATGAGCCGACAGCGAGTTTGGATGCAGAAACGGAAGGTGCGGTCATTCGGGCGCTGCTGGAGTGGGGAAAAGAGGGGCGTACGCTGGTCATGGCGACGCATCATCCCGCAGTGGTGTCAGTGGCCAATCGTCATTTTGTGTGCCGCTCTGGTCAGCTAGTGGAGGTGACGCCATGAAGCAGCTGTATCGTGACGTTGCGCCCTGGCTCAGCCTGCTGCTTCGCCGTCGTCAGGCGTTTTGGCTTGGGGCGCTGCTGGTATGGATGACCTTGCTCGCGGGGTTGTCGCTGCTAGGGCTTTCCGGGTGGTTCATCGTCTCCTGTGCCCTCGCGGGCATCGCTTTGGCAGCGGGCCTGCCCTCGTCGTTGGATGTCTACGTCCCTGGTGGGGGTATTCGTTTTTTTGCGTTGCTGAGAACCGTGGCGCGCTACATCGAGCGGCTTCATAACCATAACACCGTGCTTACGCTGCTGGCTGATTTGCGCTATCGCGTGTTTGGCGACTTGACGGGGTTGAATGATGCAACCCTCAAGCGTCGCCGAGTAAGCGAGTGGTTGAGTCGCCTCACGGCTGATATCGATCAGCTCGACAATCTCTACCTACGGTGCTTGATTCCACCGGTAGCCGCGCTGCTCACGATCTTGATGGTCTCGGGATTCATTGCGATATGGCTGCCCGCTGCCGGCATCGCGATAGCGTTCGTATTGACGCTTCTTTGGGGGGGGGTGACTTTTGGCTTTGGTTGGCTCGGCTTCGCCAATAGTTACCAGCAAGTCAATGATCAGGAAAAGCTGCGCCGGCTGGTACTGGACCAGATACAAGCATCTGCGGAGCTGCTGAGTTATCAGACGGTCGCTTGGCACCGTCAGAAAGTGCACTCGCATGAAATGGAGGCCATGACGAATCAGCGCCATCTCGTCTTGAAATCAGCTCTGGGTAATGCGTTTGTTTCCGCGGTCACTGGTCTTTTACTCATAGCGACGCTGTGGCTGGGCAGCCTAGCACTCTCAGCAGAAGCGGTCGTTGGGCCTATTGTCGTGATGGCAGTCATTGCCGTACTAGGCATTAACGAAGTGTTTGCACTGCTCCCTTCTGCGTTCTTGAAGCTCGGCGCGAGTTATGCCGCTGTTCAGCGTTTAAATGCGCTCAAAAAGGAGGCGCCTGGGCAGGGCGTGCAGCGTTTGCCATCAAATGCTGGCGAGTACGCCATTCAGCTCGACTCTGTGCATTACGTTTACCCTGGCGCGGCCTATCCCGCGCTGTCGGGCGTCCATGCCACACTTCGCCCACAATCGCGTGTGGTGATTACCGGCGTGTCGGGGTCCGGTAAGTCGACGTTAGCCAGCATGTTGATGGGGCGTATAGCCCCGACGCAAGGTGCGGTCAGTATGGCCGGTATCTCCCCTCATCGTGTTTCAGTAGAGAGCAGGGCAGAGCATTTCGTTCTTTTAACCCAGCAAACGGATCTATTCGATGGCACGTTAGAAGCGAATTTGCGTATGGCGAAACCCAGCGCAACCGATGATGAGTTGTGGCATGTGCTGGCTATGGTGGCCCTGGAGGACTGGGTGAGGCAGCAGCCCAAAGAATTGTTGACCCACGTAGGAGAGAAAGGTCAGCAGCTTTCTGGCGGTCAAGCGCGAAGAGTGGCGTTAGCCAGGTTACTGCTACGTGACCCGTCGGTTGTGCTATTGGATGAACCGTTTGCGGGCGTGGATGCGCGCACCGCCAGGCATTTGGCGACGGCGTTAGATCACTGGCTCGTAGGTCGAACGGTGATTTTCTTTGTCCATCAAGTAGATGACGCCGCGCTTTTACCAGGGGTAGAAGCGTGCTGGCACCTTGATGGAGGGCGGCTATTTATCGATACTACCTCGTCAACCTATCCGCAAGCAGGAGCCCAGTATGAATGAGTTTTTACGCCAACTTCCCAAAGTAGAGCTCCACTTGCATATTGAAGGTTCACTTGAGCCTGAGCTCATGTTTACCTTGGCGGCTCGTAACGGTATCGAGCTTCCTTATGCCTCTGTCGAGGAAGCAAAAGCTGCTTACGACTTTCAAGATCTTCAGGGGTTTTTAGATCTGTACTATCAAGGCATGAACGTGCTGCGTAACGAACAGGACTTTTATGACCTTGCTATGGATTATTTCAAGCGCGCCCGTAGCGAAGGTGTCATGCATATCGACATGCATTTTGACCCACAGGCGCACCTCCAGCGTGGCGTCCCGCTAGAAGTCGTCATGGCTGGCCTGCTTCGTGCGAAAGAGGATGCCGAAGCTACGCTGGACTTGACGGTTGGAATGATCATGGCATTTTTGCGTGACCGTCCCGCCGAAGAAGCGTTGCATGTACTCGAGCAGGCCTCTCCTTACTGGAAGTTCCTTGACGCCATTGGGCTGGATAGCGCGGAGCGCGATCATCCTCCTGCTAAATTCCAGGCCCTGTTCGCCCGTGCCAAGGAATTGGGGCTAGTGCGCGTTGCTCATGCCGGTGAAGAGGGCCCCGCCGAATACATCGCAGACGCTCTCGACCTGCTGGACGTGCAGCGTATCGATCACGGCGTTCGCTGCTTGGAAAGTAACGATGTAGTCAAGCGCCTGCGTGATCAGCAAACGGTCTTGACGGTGTGCCCGTTGTCCAACGTCAGCTTGAAAGTCGTTGATCAATTAAGTGATCATCCATTACCCCAGCTATTGGCAGAAGGGCTGAAAGTCACCATTAGCTCCGACGATCCTGCTTACTTTGGCGGTGGTCTGTTGGAAAACCACATGGCGTGTGCTCAGGCATTTGGTTGGAAAGAAGACACGTTTCGTATGCTCAATCGTAACGCGATTGAAGAAGCTTTTGTCAGCGAACAGCGTCGTGAAGAGCTTCTCAAGCGATTAGCGGCTGCGTAACGGACGCTTTGAAAAAAAGGTGTTGACGCGCGACGTTATATGCGTAAAATACGCACCACATCGAACGGCAATGCCATTCGAAAGCTCTTTAACAATTTGATCAGGTAATTCATGTGGGCGCTTGCCGATGAGGGTGAATCATCACCTATTATCAAGGCAAGCGACTCGTCAAACAGGCTTCGGCCTAATGAATGAATTCGTTTGACCCTTGAGCCAAGTTTGGTTCGCTTCTGTGGCCTCGGTCACAGGCAAGAACCGCATTGATCTTAAACTGAAG
>Ga0208794_1000040_pt1 | contig 195365 bp, 195 predicted proteins | sample 32_taG_FD_184106 | JGI IMG/M metagenome (GOLD analysis project Ga0208794, IMG submission 184106) | Marine viral communities from the Gulf of Mexico - 32_GoM_OMZ_CsCl metaG (SPAdes) (version 2) | ecosystem: Environmental > Aquatic > Marine > Oceanic | place: Atlantic Ocean: Gulf of Mexico... | reverse complement strand
TGGTCAGTGCCGTGCTGGTGGAGATCGACGACAAATGGGCCGCCGACACCAAGGCCTACATAAAGTGGGAATGCCAGGATGCGTGATCATGGTGTCAGAGAATTTCCAGACCACCGGTTGCACAATCTTGGCTTGACCCGGATCGAACAGGCTGGGCAGACATGGGTGACGCTGGACCCGAACCGGACCGAATTGAAGACCTGCACGATGGCGCAAAAGCCCATCATCTGCATCGAGATCAAGGAGCCTTAGATGACCAAAACACCGACGACACCCCTGACAGCATTGGAGCGCGAATTGCTCGCATCCGTCGAACGGTTGGTGACGGCCTGCGAGAGCTCAGCCAAGGAATTGCACGCATTGGAGAAACGCTCGACCAGCAGGATCGAAAGCAAGGTGAATGGCTTGGCGCACTGCGTGGCGCTATTGATGAAATCACATCTCACGTCCGTCACCACATTGGCCGACTTGCTGCGCGAGGAACAGAACTACGACACGCTTCAGGCGGGATTAGAGACCAGCTGGAAACTAGCGAAAGAGGCCGAGAAGCGGCTGAACGAGAGCTAGGCGTGCGGGATCACGACCGAAGGCTGACGCATTGAGTGAGGCTCTGAGCAAGAAGTTTGCCACCAATGTCTTGCTTTGTGCTCTAAAGGTTTGGGGCCGTGTTCTATTTAGGTGAAAGTCTCAAAATTAGTTCGGTCGTGTTCTGCCGTGCTTCCCGGTGCTTTTTATCGCCTCCCAAGGTTGAGAAACGGGAAGAGACTTTGACTTCTTCAATCGCAAAGTAACGCTCGGACAAATCCGCTACGTCTTCGCCACTCAATCCGTTGCTCGCGGCACCTGCCGGAAAAGTTACGATTGCAGATGCCCCTTTTTGTGAAATCACCTTGAGCAAACCATCAAGAACCGGCTTGGACCTCGTCCGTAAACTATATTGTGAACGGGGGCGCTCCTCTGGAGGAGGGTACCGGCCGTTACCTGATATCTCGCCCACTTCCCCGAGGGCGACAGTTTCCAGAACGTGATAAAACCGACTGTAATGTACGCCGGAATAAGGTGGGTCCAAGAAAACTAGGTCCCCTTCAATAACTTGGTTAGCCAGTTCGTTCGCATCAACGACAATTGCCCTACCTGCCTTTTTGGCATGTTTTTCAGACAAGGAGACGGCTGCTCGTTTGACCAAGAATTGGATATCCCTCATCCAAGCTTCTTTCAGGAAGCGCCCGGCTGTTTCATTCGGTTTGAACGGCTGTGCCGTGTGACCTGGGGCGGCGGCTGATTGGCTCGCTGCGATGATTAGGGCTGCAAGGCCAATCCTGCGCTGATTGGCATTCTTTGGAAGAGCAATGCGTAGCGTGTCAAGCCAAAGCGATTGGAGCGGCGAGTAGTAGTAGCCTCCGTAAGCAAAACAGACAGGCAAGTTAAAGTCTGCACAGAGTTCCCGTGCCTCAATCGCAGACCCCGCGATTTGCTCAACCTCCAGTTTCTCTTGAAGGTTTGTGGCCTTCTGAAAGAAGCGACTTGGCTGCATCTCTTTCGCATGGTCAAACCAGCTGTCTAGCCAACGATGATCAGCTAGAGGCTCGGTTCTTTCAATTACCCCGGCGGCTAGTGCGACTGCATAAGATTGGAGATCGGAAGCAATTACTTCACGGTCGTATTTCTGAGCGACGTGCCACGCAACGGCTCCAGACCCTGTGAACATGTCAAATACACGATTGCATTCCGCTATCGATTGGCTCAGCGCGTCCCCAAGCCCGTTGGTCAACATGGACCGTTTTGAGCCCATATACTTCACGGACAGATACCCCACATCGCAGCGCGCTCAAGCTGCGTGACGTCGGGAGTCCCGTTGAGGTTGGCGGTAAAAAAGGCGTGCGGTTCATACGAGCAGTCATTCAACGATGCTTGGAAGTCTTCGACTGCGAACTTGGTGCTATCCCACAGGTCCGCCATTCTGTCTGGCAACGCATCTGCATCGACAATGCCACGATGAACCAGCAAGGGATCAATCCATGGTCTAATCTCTGTCCCGTCTTGAGAGAATCCAGCCTCATTTAGAGTTAGAACATTCAGTGCCGTAGCAGCTCTAAGCAGCAGAACTGCTCGCGAAATCATTGCTCGAGGAGTGGATCCGTCCGTAGACGCCAATTGAAATATCTGAGGTTCGCTTGCTCCGGCCTCGTCCAAAAGAAACGATTGCGGAACAGCCTGCTGAAGTGTGGGCTCGAGCTCGCTGTATCTAGTCACCACTGAGCTATTAGCCAACGGCACTCTGTCTGCCAGGTCCAATACAGAATTGTCTTGCTGGTGGACCATCTGAAACATGCGCCGTAACATATGGTTATCGAGCTGAGTAAACCCACTTGGCGTCGAGGGTTCCAAGGCATTCCACGTCTCCGACAAGAAGTCCATTTCATCTTGGAATGAACAGGGTATCTCGTTGAGATCATGTGGTGTGTAGCTTGAGATATTCCTCTGTTCGTGATGCCGGGTGGCAATATTCAAGTCAAACGCCCAAGCATCTATCAGCGGGACGACGATCGATACAGGTTGTCTGTTCGGCCAGATCGAGTCTAAGGCGTCTTTCAAGTTCGACCCATGCAGTCTTATTGCAGACAGGAATCTGGCAGCATTGGTGTCAATTCTTAGCCAAGCGTCCAGTGCAGGCCAAACTATACTATGTGTATTCTGACCGCCCCTATTCTCACGGTGGTCCTCCAATTTGTGCACCGCACCATTTGCGTCGACGCAGATGTTTAAGCCGTTAAAAATTCCCACTCCGGAGATCGCAAGCATACTCATCGCTGCCCGTAGTTGAGCGTAGTATGCCATGTGCTTCGCGGAATGACCGTCCCTAGCAACAAGTGCGCTAACGCTTCGAGACAAGTAACCCCAGCCATCTAGGCAGTGATTGGGACCACAAGCAGCAACCAAAGAGATCATCTGATCGTCAGTTAGTTGCAGACGTGCTTGGTCGAGTCGTCTAATCCCCCTGTTGGTTGCAGGATCCACAATTTGGCAGCTGCGAGCCGGATGCCCCAAGGGTAGCCATTCTCTTACTGGCTTGCTGCCAAAGGTCGTAATTTCGGACACAATTGATATGGGGTTCGCCAGCCCAATCTGACTGTTTACAAGTGGGGCCGCCATTATTCACCGCCGGTGGAAATGGTTTGGGCCATTTTTGCGACGCTCTCTGATTGAGATGTATTTAGCTCTCGTATGATGTCATTTGTCAGGAGGGTGTAACCTCCGCTCCCGCGGTACGCACGACGTGTAAGCTCTAAATCTCGATTGTCCCGAACTCCCGGCCCATCCAAGGACCGCCAATCAAAACGCGTTAGCGCGAGCGCCAACTCTTTGAAGGGCACGTAGAAGGCCTGATCTCGTAAAGTTACCAGAGCTCTTGAGACATCTTCTTCGGTCGTATCGGTCTCGTCAAACTCCTCTGCAACCCAATCGGCAAGTTGCCATTGGTCAACGGAACGATACAGGAAGTCGTTCACGACGGCATGGGCCGCACGGACACCCATATCCTGATTCAACATGGAGCTTCGGTCGTCGAAAGGATCTCTATCGGGCTCCGCGCCCGTAAAGGCGTCCGCCCAATCTCCAGCTTCGCCGTCATCGATGGCTTCTTTGACCAACCGCCAAAACTCGAGCACAAGAGCAACCTGTTGCGACCTTGTCCACGACAAGGGCTCTTCTTGCCCGGGGGTGGCCGCTTGAAACAAGCCGTAACGGCCCGCTTTGCCACGACCGGTTCCGAAGAATGCAGCAGTCAACGATCGCACGAATGCTGCCTGGCTCACCCGACCAGCGCCACTTTCTCCAAGCATATTGATCCTGTTTTTCCATACGGAATCCGGGTGCTTATATAGCCACTCTGTGATTTCCTGCGCCCTAGCTTCACGATAGACGGTCAGATCACCTGTTTGCTCAAGCCAAGCTTGGTTCCTAAGCAAAGGATAAAGGTCGAAAGCGTGGCTAGGGTTGATCCGTTTGGGAGAGACATTGATCGACCAGAAAAGATAGGCTTGCCAAGCAATGTCGAGTCCATGAAATGCGACGACTGGCAGCTCATAATCGCCATCCAGCTGCTCTTCAAAGGCCCACAGCCGGTGCTGGCCATCTATGACTTCGAAGGGTCTCACATCATCTTGAGAGAACTGGCCTAGGTCAGGCAGTTGGATCTGATATTGCCCTGAATTTTCCTGAACTTGTGCCGTCAGACCTTGCGAGGCTTGTTTGCCCCGCCGCACGTCACCGGGTTCGAGGATGTTTACTACGATAGCGGTTGGCAGCCAGCCTGGTTTCCTAAGGGCTACCTTGTCCAAGGTACGTTGGTTCTCCTTCAAGTCGCCGTACGGATAACCGTACTGGACAAACTCTTGGATCCGTTCCGTCCGCTTCTCGTCTCTTTTTCTTTGAATGCCCTCAGCGTCAACACTGTTTCGTTCACGCTTATAAACGTCGCTATAGCTGCGCAGTGTCGAAGCGTTCATGGAGAAAATGAACATTGAAGGTTTCGGTTTCCTGTCAGGTGGGTTTGTCGAATATTCAAACCCGTCCCAGATATCGAGCCACTGGGTAAACTTCAGAGCGTTTATCGTGGGTGCCTGACCGCTATTTTTGTTCATACTCTTTCAGCCTTGTGTGAATTTGGGTAATTCGGCGAGAGATCGCCATTAAATTTTGTTCTACTACTAATTTATTTGCGTAGAGTTGCCATAATCATTCAGCAGCTTTCTCAATTTTTGATTGGCAAAATGCAAAGTGAGAACTGAAGCGGTAAGGATTGGTACCAACACCCCGGATGCAGCAACCACAAGTAGCATGGTAAGTGTAATCGTGGTTGGCTCTGGCGGAATGTCAGAGGAAAAAAGGTATGCAAAACCAATCAAATAGATCGCACACGCGCCTAGGTGCACACCGTAAAGCGGTTTCAGGGGCTCAATGGCAGCATCGCATGCTCTTTCAAGAGTGGCATGCCGAACTTTGAGCCAACTTTTGCTAGGTGGTCGCATTTGCTTAATCCCTTACCAACTCGATCCATGTGTGTACATCGTCGTTACTGACTTCACGGCCTTCGACGAGTGACTGATACCAGCGCGCAACGATTGCTCCGCGTTTCTCGCTCTTAATCTTTATGTTTTCCTCAGTGAGGTGTTGATCGAGCGAAATCTCGATCCTCTTTAGCGCCTCGAAGTCATGCGCCGCTCTGACAGACTTTGTGCCCAATAGGATCCATGCAGCGTCTACATCGAACTTGTCGGCAATCGCGACCAAGGCTTCAACGGGAAGGCCACGCTGGCCTTTTTCGTAGCTGTGATAGGCGCGGTGTGAGACGCCGATCGCATCCGCCATGGCGGTTTGCGTCAAGCCGACTTCGTTGCGTGCAATCGCAAGTCTCGCACCCATTGCCGAGAAGACAGCTTTCAAATCCCGCGCCATGCAAGGTTCCCATTGACGTGACTGTCAAATTGCGCGAAACTGCACAAAATGACATAAAATTCCAGTTAATTCCATCTGACCACGTCAGAAGGTGCAGAACAAGCGATTCCATGCGTGTCGCCGATTCAACTTAAGCGGACAAGGACGACTGAAATGGCAGAGACCAATTATTCAGACAGCTCTCAGATCCTGGGGCTTGGAAAAACGCCCGCGCAGTGGGTCGAAGTAATGGCCGGGATGGGGATCGATATTTCAGAGCGCACTTTGCGCGAGCGAGCAAATGAGACCGGCGCTTTTTATCGCCTTGGGCGGACCATGCTCATCACGCCCGCGCAGATTGATACGATTTTTGAAGGAGGCCAGACATGCCGCTCCAAATTTACAAGAGGGGTCGTGTCTACTGGGCCAAGGGGTGGATTGAATACAACGGCAGGCCAATCGCCGGCCCATACCGGCGAAGCACTAAGGCATCTTCAGAAGAGGGCGCACGGGACTGGATAAACCATGAGACCGAACGTCAGATTCGTCGCTATGTCGTTGGGGACGAGCCGAGCAAGACGTTTTCTGACGCGATTATGCTCTATAACGCTTCTCCGAAGGCAGCGAAGCAGCTGATCCCGATTGTCGAAGCAATCGGCGACCTTTCGTTAGGTGCTATTTCTGGCGCGCTGCTAAAAAGCCTTGGGCCGAAGCTGAAACCCAAAGCGTCGACCGATACATGGTGGCGTGAAATTGTGACGCCCGCGAGTGCAGTGATCAACAACGCGCACGAGTTGGAAGGCACGCCGCTGATCCGGGTAAAACCCTACGATAAGTTCGAGCGGATCGCACAGGACAAGTGGCGCGGGAAGCTGAGCCGCGTCGAGCGCACGCCAGCTGATAAGGAATGGATTGAGGCATTTTGCCGTGTGGCCGACGCATACAACGCAGCGCTGGTCCGATTCATGTTCGAAACAGCTGCACGGATTGATCAGGCCGTATCATTGGAGCCCGATGACCTACGGCCGCATGAAAACAAAGTCCGAGTAAAAGCACAGAAGGGCCATCCAGAGAGTTGGATCACCGTTTCGCCTCAGATGATGGACGAGCTTCTGGCATTGCCGCCGAAGCGACCAAAGAACCGCAAGACTGGCAAACTGATGAAGGCGCGTGTTTTTGGCTATGGTAGTTCAACCGGATACAACACGCGCTGGAAGACAATTTGCAAGCGCGCGGGCATCCCGTATCTTTCTGCCCACCCAGCAGGACGGCACGGCTTCTTCACCGAGCTTGTTGTCCGTCAGGGCGTCGATCCCGTGACAGCGGCTAAAGCTGGGCGATGGTCAGACCCCAATTTGCCCATGCGCATCTATGCCCACGCCGAAACCGATGAGGCCGACATCAGGGCCCGTTTTCGTACAAACCATGTACAGGATGACGCTGTACAAACACCCAACAGTAAGAAATCGCAAAAGGAATAGCGCTATGAACGCATCCCTCCTAAGGGGCAGGTTGCAGGTTCGAATCCTGCCGGGGTCGCCATTCGGCGCGTAGGGCGCTGCCGACCATCCTCACCCCCTTGTGCCTTGAAATCCCCATCCGGTCTGTCAGATTGCCCCGGATATAATCAGGAATGGCAGAGGCTTTGATGAAAACAGGAACTTTTGTGATCGGGGCGGCCTTGCTGGCCGTTGCCGGGTGTACGGTACCGGCGAGCGGGCCGCAGGGCGGCTCGGCCCGTGTGGGCAATCTGCCGGAGGCGGTGGTGAGCCTTGCCGCGCCGAACCAAGATCTGTCGACGGCGCGGTTGCTGCCGGAGGATGGCTGCTATTGGTATCAGCACAACGGCCCGGTCGAGACGACGCTGGTGCCGCTGCGCGCGGTGGGTGGCAATCCGATCTGCACCAAACGCCAAGCCTGACATAGAAACGGGGGCTGCCAAGCGGCCCCCGTTTTTCGTTCCAGCTTAGCTGCTGGCAACAACGCTTTCTTCCGCCGAATAGAGATAGGCCGTCGAGCCGGTCTGCACATTCGGGTAGAGCTGGTTGATATGCGCCATGATCATCCGCACACAGCCTGAGCTTGCCCGGCCCCCGATGCTCTGCGGCTGCGGGGTGCCGTGGATGCGCAGATAGGTGTCGCGGTTCCCTTCAAAGAGGTAAAGCGCGCGCGAGCCGAGGGGGTTTTCGGGGCCGGGCGGTACACCGTCTTCAAGGCCCGCGTAAAGCTCAGGATCGCGCTTGATCATGTTCTGCGTGGGGGTCCAATGCGGCCATTGTACCTTGCGTTTGATGGTATAGGTGCCCGGCTCGTAAAGATTGCCGCGCGCGATCGCCACGCCGTAGCGCATTGCGGTGCCGCCCTCTTCGATATGATAGATATAGCGCGCCACGGCATCGACGTGGATGTCGCCGACGCGCAGGTTGTCATTCGCCACGACCCGCTGGGGCAAGAAGCGCGGGTGCACGCCCCAAGGGTTGCTCGTCGCCGGGTCAAAGCCCGCTGGGGTGACCTGCGCATCCCATGCGGCCTTCTCTGCCGCGCTTGGGCGGGTGCGGGCCATCAGGGGGGTGGCAATCGCGCTGGAAAATAGCGCCGTGGTGGTCTGAATGAAATGACGTCTTGTCAGCATGTGGTCGCTCCGTGGTTGACCTCTCTGCGCGGGGCAGGGTCGTATGCGTGTATGAAAGACTAACGGCCTTTCTACGCTGGAGGTTCAAGGAAGAAGGCGGTTGCTGAAGATATTGTGATCTAAAACACACGGTTTTCACGGAAGTACGGGGCGCGGGCGGGTGGGCGCGCGCCCCGAATGCTGCGGGGTAGGAGATAGGGAGGGCCCGGTCAGCCGCGCCCGCGGTAGGGCGGCACCCCTTGATCGGGGATCCAGGCGCCCTCGGGCAGGGGGCCGGTTTGCCAGAAGACGTCGATGGGAATGCCGCCGCGCGGATACCAATAGCCGCCGATCCGCAGCCATTGCGGGGCAAGGAACTCGGCCAACCGTCGGGCGATGGAGATGGTGCAATCCTCATGAAAGGCGCCGTGATTGCGGAAGGAGGTCAGAAACAGCTTGAGCGATTTCGATTCCACCAGCCACGGGCCGGGCACATAGTCGATCACCAGATGGGCAAAGTCGGGCTGGCCGGTCATCGGGCAAAGCGAGGTGAACTCCGGCGCGGTGAAGCGCACGTTATAGGCCACATCGGCCTGCGGGTTCGGCACACGCTCAAGCTCGGCCTCTTCGGGGCTGGCGGGGATGCGGGTTTCCCCGCCGAGCTGTTTAAGATTGCTGTAGATGTCGTCGGACATGGGGGTCTCCATCGGTCAGACGCCGCGCTTGTTGCCCCAGATCAGGACATGAAGCTGCGGCAGGATACGGGGGGCGAACCAGTGATCGGTCATGGCAAGCTCGGTTAGCCAGCCCAAACGGTCGGCCAGCGCCTGCGGGTCCACCGGCGTGGCGGGGTCGACCTCGGGGTTGCCGGGTTGAAGGTAGAGCGAGATATCGAGGTGATGGGCATGCACTTCGCGCGCCCAATGGTAGTCGATCTCGTCGAAGATCACGATCTTCATCACCTGCTGCCGCGCCTGCGCGCCGAGGGTCCGGCAGGCGTCGAATGCGTCCCAGTCGACACGCTCACCGCTTGATGGCGGTTTGGGGGAGAGCACGAGCGTATCGAGATCGGCAAACCATGGCCGCGCGATAGAGCCTTGGGTCTCGCAGGCGAAACGATAGCCCGCGGCTTTGCCCATGCGGATCAGGGGGCCGAAATCTTGTATCGCCGGATTGCCGCCCGAGAGGGAGACGGTCAGCGGTTGGTCCTTGGAAAGCTTGCGGATCTGGCGCCAGATGTCCTCGGTCGACATGGGGGTCCAGCTATGGCGGTACTGGCTGTCGACGGCATGCAGGCTGTCGCACCAGCTGCACCGATAGTCACAGCCGCCCGCGCGGACGAATACCGTCGGCTCTCCGATCAGCGCGCCTTCGCCCTGAATGGTGGGGCCGAAAATCTCGGCAATGCGCAGGGTCATGGCCGGTATTCCGCCCATGTTTTCGGGGTCTCGCTGACCAGCACGGCAGAGGTCTCGGGCCAGCGGGCGGCGCACCAGTCGTGGAAATGTTTCGCCATGTTCTCGGCGGTGGAGGGGCCGTCCAGCACATCGTTCAGATGCCGGTGGTCGAAGTGATCGTCGATATAGGTCTTGAGCGGTTTCAAGTCGTGGTAATCGCGCACGAAACCATCGGTATTGAGTGTCTCGGCGGCCAGTTCGATCACGACGATGTAGTTGTGCCCATGCAGCCGCGCGCATTGATGATCGTCGGGCAGGTGGCTCAACTGGTGGCTGGCGGAGAAGTGGAATTCCTTGCGAATACGGAACATCAGCCTTCCCCCTGCGCGGCAAGGGCCGTAGTCCAATAGTCGGGATCGGCGTAGACCGTGGGGTCGGTAATCTCGGCCAGATGAAAGGCTTCGCGCCGTTCGACACAGGTGCCGCAGCGCCCGCAATGGACCGCGCCGCCCTTGTAGCAGGACCACGTCTCAGCGAAGGGCGTGCCGTGCTGCGCGCCTTGGCGGACGATCTCGGCCTTGCTGTGCTCGACAAAGGGCGTGTGCAGCCGCACATTGGCATAGCCTTCGAGCGCGGCCTGCTGCATCGCATCGAAGGCGCGGGTGAAACCGGGGCGGCAGTCGGGATAGATGAAATGATCGCCGCCATGCACGGCAGTGGCCACGGCCTCGTCCCCCTGCGCGGCCGCAATGCCAAAGCCGATCGACAGCATGATCGCATTGCGGTTCGGCACGACGGTGATCTTCATCGTGTCTTCGGCGTAATGCCCATCGGGCACGTCGATATTGTCGGTCAGGGCGGAGCCCGAAAGCGCCGCACCGATGCCGCGCATGTCGATCAGGTGAAACGGCACGCCCAATCGTTCGGCCGCCGCCCGGGCGAAATCGACCTCTTTGCGGTGACGCTGGCCATAGTCGAAGGAGACGAGCCGGGTGAGGTGGTGCACCTCGGCTGTGATATGCGCAAGCGACACGGAATCGAGTCCGCCTGAGCAGATGACAAGTGTTTTCATTTTGGGGCCCTTGTTTTGATGTCCGGGTAGGCTGCGACCGGATGGCGGGGCTTATTTCAGAATTTGCGCGGATTGCAAGCCTGACGCGTGGGCGGGCGGGCAGTCGCCGCAGAGGCAGGAGGGTTTCCGCCAAAACCCGATAAAATAAGGACTTTGGCCTTAACGATTAAACCTAAGTTAACTTTAGACAATGCTGAATTCGCGCTATGGTGGGGCTATGTTGAAAAGCACCCAAAGCGTCACGCTCGACGCCAGCCATTATGAATTGATCGAGGCGATGACCGATGAGGTGGTCATTCTTGACGCCACCGGCAAGATTGTCGCGGTCAATATGGCGTGGAAACTGTTTTGCGAAGAGAATGGCGGCGATACCGGAACGCATTACGTCGGGGCCAATTACTTTGACATCTGCGAAGCGGCGGCCATCGGTGCCGTGGTGCAGGCGGAAACGGTTCTGGAGGGGCTGCGCCAAGCGCTGAAAACCGGGACTTCCTTTGAGGGGGAATACCCCTGCGATGGGCCGGGGGTGCGGCGCTGGTTTCAACTCAACGCCAACCGCCTGACGATCCAAGGCGCGCCCTGCCTGCTGTTGCAGCACCGCAATGTCACGACGCGCCGTATGGCGCATGACGATATCGAACGGGCCCATGTGCAGGCGGAAACCTTTGCCGCCCTCGTGGCCACCACGGCCGAAGCGATCCTGACCTATGACATGGAAGGCCGCATCATCAGTTGGAACCCGGCAGCTGAGCGGCTCTACGGCTATACGGAAGAGGAAGCTTTGGGCCAGTCGGTCGAGCTGTTGTATCCGCCGGATTGGCCGACGCGGGTGCTTGAGTATCGCGATCAGATCATGGCCGGCAAGCTGCGCCAGTTCAATGCGGTGCGCGTGGCCAAGGATGGCACCGAGCGCCATGTCACCATCGCCTGCACGCCCATTCGGACACTTTCGGGGGATATCGTCTCGATCTCGAACATCCACCATGATGTGACCGCCACGCGCAAGGCCGAAGAGGTGCGCGATCTCGTCTCGCGTGAGGTCATCCACCGGGCCAAGAACATGCTTTCTCTGGTCACGGCGATGCAACGTCAAACGGCGAGTTCGGCGGCCTCTCTCGCGGAGTTCAACAAGTCCTTCGGGGCCCGTATTCAGGCGCTGGCCCGCTCCACCGATTTGCTGGTCGATGGCGGCTGGTCTTCGGTGGATTTGGCCGAGTTGGTGCGCGCACAGTTGGACCCGTTTTTGCATTTGCAGGCCAAGGCGGTGGATGTGGATGGCCCCTCTGTCGCTTTGGGACCGCAGGCGTTGCAACTGATTGGCATGGCGCTGCATGAACTGGCGACGAATTCCACGAAATACGGGGTGATGAGCGACGGCTGCGGCGATATCCAATGCCACTGGTCCCATACCGAAAAGGGCGGGCTGCGTTTCCAGTGGATCGAGACCGGCATCACCATTGACCCTTCTGCCAAGAAAGCCACCGGTTTCGGGAGCAAGGTTCTTTCCGTATTGGCCCCCGCCATGGTCAATGGCGCGGCGGAAACCGTGACCAGCGAAAACGCCCTGACTTGGACAGTCACGATCCCTGCCGCGCATCTGGGAAAACTGGCCTGAGCGGCATCGCGCCTGTGGTGCTGCGCCGGGTTGCCGGTTGACCTAAATCACCCCTTTGCGGAACTCTCCTGCGCTGGAAACTTGTTCCTCCTTTGAGACGTCGTTCGAAAAGGCAGAAGGAGGCTAGGATGGCCGAAGGACAGGGCAAGACCGCGAAACTCTACCGGATGGTGATGGAGCAACACCTCTGTCCCTTCGGGTTGAAATCGAAAGACCTGCTGGAGCGGCAGGGCTACCACGTCGAAGATCACCACATTACGACCCGCGAAGAGACCGATGCCTTCATGGCGAAAGAGGGTGTGGAGACCACGCCGCAGACTTTCATCGACGGGGAGCGGATCGGCGGCTACGACGGTCTGCGCGTGCATTTCGGTTTGGACAAGCCCAAGGAAGAGCAATCGGACACCAGCTATCAGCCCGTTATCGCTATTTTCGGTGTGGCCTTCCTGATGGCACTGGGGCTCTCTTGGTATGCATTCGGCAACATCTTCACACTTCGGGCTTTCGAGTGGTTCATCTCGATCTCCATGTGTTTCCTCGCCGTTCAGAAGTTGCAGGATATCGAAAGCTTTTCGACGATGTTTCTGAACTACGACCTGCTGGCCCAGCGGTGGGTGCCCTATGGCAAGATCTATCCATTCGGGGAGGCGCTGGCGGGCATTCTGATGACCGCCGGGGCGCTGACCTGGCTCTCGGCCCCCGTGGCGATCGGGATCGGCGCGATTGGCGCGGTTTCGGTGATCAAGGCGGTCTATGTCGACAAACGTGAGTTAAAATGCGCCTGCGTCGGCGGGTCGAGCAATGTGCCGCTTGGGGTCGTCTCGCTCACCGAGAACGTCATGATGCTGGGCATGGGGGTCTGGATGCTGCTCAAGGTCTACGGCTGAGTGGAGCAGAGCGATCCGAGTTCTTGGGCCTAGGGAGCTGTGGGGGGGGTATCTGGTCGGGCTGAGAGGATTCGAACCTCCGACCCCCTGCTCCCGAAGCAGGTGCGCTACCAGGCTGCGCTACAGCCCGACCGATGTGCAGCGCAATAGCGCAGCTTGGCGGCTTTGGCAATTGGTCAGTTGCAGGGATTTTGCGTGTCGTTTGCGGAAAGCGGGGGTAATTGGGGGCGCTGCCCCCGCAGCCTGCGGCTGCTCCCCCGAGGGTATTTGAGAAAGGATGAAGGGAAGGGGGCGGGGCGTGAAACCCCGCCTTGGTTTCTTATAGGCTGGCGTCGAGGGCTTTGAGAATGGCGTCGCCCATTTCCTCGGTCGTGATGGGGGTGCCGCCTTCGGGGCCCATCAGGTCGGGGGTGCGGGCGCCATCGGCCAGCGCGCGTTCGACGGCTTTTTCCAGGCGGGCGGCTTCTTCGCCTTGGTCGAAGGAATAGCGCAGCGCCATGGCGAAACTGAGGATACAGGCGATCGGGTTGGCTTTGCCTTGGCCCGCGATGTCGGGGGCGGAGCCGTGGACGGGCTCGTAGAGGGCCTTGGGGCGGCCATCGGCATTGGGTGCGCCAAGGCTGGCGGAGGGCAGCATGCCCAGGCTGCCGGTCAGCATGGCGGCGCAGTCACTGAGGATGTCGCCAAAGAGGTTGTCGGTGACGATCACGTCGAACTGTTTCGGCGCGCGCACGAGCTGCATGGCGCCGTTGTCGGCATACATGTGCCTGAGTTCGACATCCGGGTATTCGGCGTCGCGCACCCGTTGGGTGACTTCGCGCCACAGGATGCCGCTTTCCATGACGTTGGCTTTCTCCATGGAGCAGACTTTGTTGCCGCGGCGGCGGGCGAGTTCAAAAGCGGAGCGGGCGACGCGCTCGATTTCGCTTTCGGTGTAGCGCTGCGTGTTGATGCCGACGCGTTCGTTGCCTTCCTCGAAGATGCCGCGCGGTTCGCCGAAATAGACGCCGGAGGTGAGTTCGCGCACGATCATGATGTCGAGGCCCGCGACCACGTCTTTTTTCAGCGAGGAGAAATCGGCAAGCGCGTCAAAGCATTGTGCCGGGCGCAGGTTGGAGAAGAGGTCCATTTCCTTGCGCAGGCGCAAAAGGCCACGCTCGGGTTTCACGGCGAAGTCGAGGTCGTCGTATTTCGGGCCGCCCACGGCGCCCAAGAGCACGGCGTCGACTTCGAGGGCGCGGGCCATCGTGTCATCATGCAGCGGGGTGCCGTGTTTGTCATAGGCCGCGCCGCCGACCAGATCATGCTCTACGTCGAAGGCCAGATCGCGCTTTTCGCCGAACCAGTCGATGATGCGCGTGACCTGCGCCATGACCTCGGGGCCGATGCCGTCGCCGGGGAGGATGAGCAAGGATGGGTTGGCCATGGGAAACTCCTGAAAATACGGTTGGAGATTGGGTAGCCTGCGGGTTCCGGAGGGTCAAGATAGGGGGCGTCAGCGGGTGAGGTCGACCCAGACGAGGGCATGGCGGCTGGCGCTTTCGCCCTTGGGCCAGATGAGGCCAGCGTCACTGACTTCCCAGCCGCGGGAGGGTAGGATGTAGTCGACGCGCATCGGGCCGGTTTGGGGCCAGTTGACCGTGGGGCGGTGCGGCAGGGGGTCTTGTAGCGCAGGATGGGAGAGGAGGGCGGCAATGGCTTCTCCGCGCCCGTCGCCGCGTTGCGGGTCGAGATTGGCGTCGCCCAGCAGGACGAAGGGGGGTGTCGGGGGCGTCCCGAGCTTTCCGGCGAGGTGGTGGCGCCAGAAGATGGTTTCGTCATGGTTGCGGCGGCCATTGCGGTCTTCGGGGCCGTCGAAGACCGGCGGGGTGGCGTGGTAGGTCAGCAGCGTGACGGGGCCCTCCGGGGTTTGGATTGGCAGGGACCAGTGGCCGTTGGAGGAGAGGCGCTGCGCGGCCTGGGCCTCCACCCCCGCGAAGGGGGCGCCGTCGATCATCGGGTAGAGTGTATCGGGGAGGTCGCGCCAGAGGAGGGTGCTGAAATCTTGGAACTCGGCCTCTCGGATCGGGTGGCGTGAGAGGATCGCCATGGCGCCTTGGCCGAAGAAACGGCCATAGCCTTGGGCGTCACGGGGGGTGCCGAGCTTGCCGTCACCGTCGAGGTCGACGCCGCTTTGGCGGCCTGCATTGGGCGGGGCGGCGAAGCGGTGGGGATAAGGCGCGCCCGCGGCGGTGAGCGCATCAGCGAGGGCGTTGAGGGCGGCGCGTTCGAAATCGTAGTCGATGCCTTGTAGCGCGATGATATCGGGATCGGCGCTGGTGATGGTTTCGATCACGGAGGCGACGGCGGGGTCGTCCCCGCGTAGGATGTCGCGCAGGAGCAGGCCCGGCCCTTTGCGCGACAATTCGGTGTTGAAGGTGGCGATGCGCAGCGGTTCGGCCTGCGCGGTGCCGGTCAGCAGGAGCAGCGCCAGCAGAAAGCGGATCAGGCGGCCTGCATATGCGCTTCGGCGTAGGCGCGGCGGCGTTTGTCGTGAATCATCTCGGCCACCCGCCCCATGGTGATGCCGCGCATGATCATACTGGCCGGAAGGAATGCCCATGCGCTTATTGTCCAGATCATGGTTTGATGATTGCTCAGTGAGATCGGATCTAGCAGATCGGCGGTGGCCTTGACCACTGCAGGGATGAAGAAGGGCAGAAGGAAGCCAAGCGCGATGTTGATCCGCGCGTCCCGTTGCAGCCGGTAGAGCACATCGCCCCCAGCGGTTGGATCGAAAAGTGGCAGGTTCACCCAGACGTTAAAAGCGCCTTGGCGTGCGGGCCAGCCCATGACACGCACCAGCACCACGAAGGTCGCCAATGCGATGAGCGAGACCAGATAGGCCAGTCCCGCCGCCGTGCGGATCAGGTTGACCGCCTCGAGAGGGGCGTCGGCGGGCATCATCAGCACCACGAGGCGCACCGGGGAATAGGGAAAATCAAGCGCATTGCCCAGTATCGTGCCAAGCGCGGTGAGCGCGCCGGTCAGTAGGGTCGGGGCCGTTTGACCCCGTGCGATAAGCGACAGGACGAGGATCGTGAAGAGCAGGCTGATGAAGCGCAGCCGATTGAATGGCGGCGCGTCGCGGAATTCGACGATGCCGGGCTGGCGGGCGTTGTATTCCATGAAGGTCAGGATCGCCGCGACACAGGCCAGCAGCACGGTGATCTGGCTGGATTCCGCATCGGCTCCCGGTAAAAGAAGTGCCGGGATGGCAATCAATAGCGCCACCAATAGGCCACGCGTCGCCGCGCCTGTCATTCGTCCGATCACTGCTCTGCCCTTTCAAACTGGCCAGCCGCGATACGATGCCGCGTGCTTGTTCCAACTTGATGCCCCCGGTTGATGGGGTGTGCCTCATTCTGGTCCAATTTTTGCCTTCTTTCCGCACATGCCTCAAGGCTCCGCGGAGAGAAGAGCAGGATACTGGGGTATTTTGAGGGAGCGGGTGGTGCCTTCTTGCATCAATTCCGTGGCGGTTTGATGGCAGGCGGCAACATCTTGTGGGCGCGCGGTTTGCGCCCACAAGGTTGATCATGCAGGCCGGGCGTTAGACCCAAGGGCGGCTTTGGCCCAGCGAATCCTCATAGCTGTCAATCGCGGCACCTTTTTCGAGCGTGAGGCCGATGTCGTCCAGCCCGTTGAGAAGGCAGTGCTTTTTAAAGGCGTCCACTTCGAAGGGGAATGTCTCACCATCTGAGGTGGTCACGCTCTGGCCTTCCAGATCGATGGTCATCCGCGCGTTCGATCCCTTTTCGGCGTCTTTCATCAGCACGTCGACCTGCTCTTGCGGCAGGGCGATGGGCAGGATGCCGTTCTTGAAGCAGTTGTTGTAAAAGATGTCGGCAAAGCTGGGTGCGATGACGCAGCGGATGCCGAAATCGAGGATCGCCCAAGGCGCGTGTTCGCGCGAGGAGCCGCAGCCGAAGTTGTCGCCCGCCACGAGGATCTGCGCGTCGCGATATTGCGGTTGGTTCAGCACGAAATCGGGGATTTCGTTGCCTTCGCGGTCATAGCGCATTTCGTCGAACAGGTTCACGCCAAGGCCGGAGCGTTTGATCGTCTTGAGAAAGACCTTGGGGATGATCATGTCGGTGTCGATGTTCACCAGCGGCATGGGAGCCGCGGTGCCGGTGATTTCTGTAAACTTATCCATCGGGGTATCCTTCGGAGAGTGCGGGAACCGCGCCGCCTGACGGCGCGTTCTAGGCAAATGGTGTATCAGGAGGGCATGGCATGTCGTACCAAACCGGCACGAAGGTGGAATGGGACTGGGGCAATGGCACCGGGACCGGCAAGATCGTCAAGAAATACACGCAGAAGATCACGCTGAAGCTGCAGGGCAGCGAGGTGACCCGCAAGGCGAGCGATGACGAACCGGCCTATAAGATCGAACAGAACGACGGCAGCGAAGTGCTGAAGTCCGGCAGCGAGCTGCGCAAGGCCGACTGAGCCCTGCGCAACGCGCCCGGTATCCATACCCCGGTCGCTCACGCCAGTTCGCGCAGGTCGGTCAGGTGACCGGTGAGTGCGGCGGCGGCGGCCATGCCAGGGGACACGAGATGCGTGCGGCCCTTATAGCCCTGACGCCCCTCGAAGTTGCGGTTCGACGTGGCCGCGCAGCGCTCACCGGGGGCGAGCTGGTCGGGGTTCATCGCCAGACACATGGAGCAGCCCGCGAGACGCCATTCGAAACCGGCCTCGCGGAAGATGTCCGCCAGCCCTTCCTCTTCGGCCTGCGCCCGGACGAGGCCGGAGCCCGGCACGACCATGGCACGCAGACCGTCCTTGATCTTCTTGCCCTTCAGCACTTCAGCAGCGGCGCGCAGGTCTTCGATGCGGCCGTTGGTGCAGGAGCCGATGAAGACGGTGTCGATCTCGATATCGGTGAGCTTTTGACCCGGTTTCAGGTCCATATACTCCAGCGCACGTTTCACCGCGTCGACCTTGCCGCCCTTGAAGTCTTCGGGCGAGGGGACCGTCGCGTCGATCGGCAGCACGTCTTCGGGCGAGGTGCCCCATGTGACGACCGGTGCGATGTCTTCGCCCTTGAGTGTCACGACCTTGTCCCAATGGGCGTCCTCGTCAGAGAAGAGGGTTTTCCACCAGTCCATCGCCGCTTCCCACTGTGCGCCTTTCGGAGCGTGGGGGCGGCCCTTGCAATACTCGAAGGTCTTCTCGTCCGGCGCGATGAGGCCAGCGCGTGCGCCGCCCTCAATCGCCATGTTGCAGACGGTCATACGGCCTTCCATCGACAGGTCGCGGATCGCCTCGCCACAGTATTCGATGACATAGCCGGTGCCGCCCGCGGTGCCGGTGGCGCCGATGACCGACAGGGTGATGTCCTTGGCCGTGACGCCGGGGCGCAGCTTGCCGGTGATCTCGACCTTCATGTTCTTGCCCTTGCGCTGGATCAGCGTCTGGGTGGCAAGGACATGTTCGACCTCAGACGTGCCGATGCCGTGGGCCAGCGCGCCGAAGGCACCGTGGGTCGCGGTGTGGCTGTCGCCGCAGACGACGGTCATGCCGGGCAGGGTCCAGCCCTGCTCGGGCCCGACGATATGTACGATGCCTTGGCGCACGTCCGAGACAGGGTAGTAATGCACGCCGAACTCGCGCGCGTTTTTGTCGAGGGCGGAGACCTGAATGCGGCTGTCTTCGGTCATCGCTTCGGGGTCTTCGCGGCCCTCGGTGGTTGGCACGTTGTGATCCGGCACGGCGATGGTCTTGTCCGGTGCGCGCACCGTGCGGCCCGACATGCGCAGCCCTTCAAAGGCTTGCGGGCTGGTCACTTCATGCACCAGATGGCGGTCGATATAGAGCAAGCAGGTGCCGTCATCGGCTTCGTGGACGACATGGGCGTCCCAGATTTTATCGTAAAGCGTCTTGGGGGACATGATGGTCCTCTCCCGTGGTTTGGAATGGCTAAGGGTGTGGCTGAGAGGGGCGGCTTATAGTCGCGCCAGAACGCTATGCGTCGCGCCGAAAAAGCGTTCGCGCAGACGCGCACGGTCGCAAAGATCAAACACCAGTATCATGGGGCAAGGGATATAGCGCCTTGGCGAGTCTCGCAAGGTGGCATCGCCGCGTGACAAGCTTGCCCTATACTAGTGCCTGTGCAACCGTGATCTTCCCTAGCCACAAAGGCCGTCCATGATCCCCGAATCCCACCCGTTTTCGAACTTCCTGCTGTCGCTTCAGGCTCTGTTCGACGGGGTGCTCGGCTTTGGGGAAAGCATTCTGAGCCCCGGTTGGCGGCAAAACCAAATCCTGATCCTGCTGGCCTTGGTGGCGTTGGCGTGGGTGTTGCACCGGGTCACCGGCGTGATGTTGCAAAACTGGGTCCGCTCCCGCGAAGGCTGGTCCAAGTGGCAATTGCGCGTGGTGGTGCAGGTCAAGCGACGATTGGGGTTGATCTGGTTCGCTTTGCTGGCGGGGCTGCTTTATCAGGTGATGCAAAACGTGACTTGGCCGTCACGGTCCTATCTCATCGGTTTGGCGGCGACGCTGGCGGCGATCTATGTGGGCATCGCTTTCGCCGCGCGTCTGGTGCGCAACCGTCCCTTGCGGCGCATGGTGACATGGGGGCTGTGGATCTATGCCACGCTCTACATGCTAAACGTCGCCGATGATGTGGCCCTGTTTCTGGACGGGGTCGCGCTGACTGTGGGCGAATTCCGCCTCTCGGTGCTGACCATTCTGACCGCGCTGGTGGTTGTCGGTGCGCTTTTGACCATGGCGCGGCTGGTCAGCACGACCACCGCCGCGACGATCCGCAAGAACGAAGACATCAGCCCCTCCATGCAGGTGCTGGCCGTGAAGGGGGTGCAAATCCTGCTCTACGGGCTCGCGTTCTTTATCGGGGTGCGGGCGGTGGGGATTGACTTGACCGGGCTTGCGGTACTCTCGGGCGCAATCGGTGTGGGCCTTGGTTTCGGTCTGCAAAAGGTGGTGTCAAACCTCGTCTCTGGCGTGATCATCCTGCTCGACAAGTCGATCAAACCCGGCGATGTGATCAGTCTGGGAGAGACCTTTGGCTGGATCCAAACGCTCGGCGCGCGCTATGCGTCTGTGGTGACGCGGGATGGCAAGGAATACCTGATCCCGAACGAAGATCTGATCACCGGGCAGGTGGTGAACTGGTCCCACTCCAATGACTTTGTGCGGCTCGATATCTATTTCGGCACGGCCTATTCCGACGATCCGCATATGGTGCGCAAACTGGCGGTGGAGGCGGCCAAGGGCGTCGACCGGGTGCTGAGCTACAAGGCCCCGGTTTGCCATATCGTGGGCTTTGGCGATTCGTCGGTGGATTACATCCTGCGCTTCTGGATCAAGGATCCGACCGGCGGGCTGACCAACATTCGCGGCAATGTCTATCTGGCGCTTTGGGATGCGTTCAAGGAACACGGCATCTCCATCCCCTTCCCGCAGCGCGAGGTAAAAGTCATCGAAGACAGTCAACTGGCCCTGTCGCGCGCCGCGGCATCGCGGGATATGCCTGAGTGAGCGGGATTTGCGCCGTGGTTAACGCTATGGCTACGCGATCCATTGAAAAATAAACCCCGTGTCGCTAAATTGGGGCTGCTCGGCACCGGGGCAAGCGTTCAGCATTGATGGTGCTATTTACGAAGGAGGACAATGTCCTGTCTCTTAACGTTGACGCAGCGCAGGCTGCTGACCATGGGGCTGCAATGACTGCCGCCTCGCAAATCGCAACCAGCGACGACCTGCTGGCGCTTATCCTTTCCTCGCTGAATGACGACAAGGCCGAAGATATCGTGCAGATCGATCTGCGCGGCAAGACGGCCATCGGCGACTATATGGTGATCTGCTCGGGCCGCTCCACGCGGCAGGTTTCGGCGATCTCGGAAAAGCTGGCGCAGGCCGTCAAAGACGCCACCGGACGCACGTCCAAGATGGAAGGCCGCGAAACCGGCGACTGGGTCTTGATCGACACAGGCGACGTTGTCGTGCATGTCTTCCGGCCCGAAGTGCGTGAATTCTACCAGCTTGAAAAGATGTGGCTGGGCGGCGACGACGCGGCCACAGCGGCACCGCACTGATCCCGCTTTGCGGGCCTAGGTCATGCGGGTTCACATCTGTGCCATGGGCCGGCTTCGCGCCGGTCCGGAAAAATCCCTTGTCGATGATTATCTGACCCGGTTCGACCGGACCGGGCGCGGTCTGGGCCTTGGCCCCGCGCGCGTGGTCGAGATGGAAGACAAGAAGAACGGCGGCATGGCCGCCGAAGCCGTGCTGCTACGGCGCGCGATCCCCCAAGGGGCGGTGATCTGCGTCTTGGATGAACGCGGCAAGGTCGAATCCTCCCCCGCATTCGCCGAACGGCTTGGCAATTGGCGTGACGCCGGGCGGGGGGATTTGGCTTTTGTCATCGGCGGGGCCGATGGCATCGACCCCAGCCTGCGGGCAGAGGCGGATCATGCCCTCTCTTTTGGCAAGATGGTCTGGCCGCATATGCTGGTGCGGGTCATGCTGGCCGAACAGCTTTACCGGGCCGCCGCGATCCTCTCGGGCGGGCCTTACCACCGGGTCTGAAAGGGCGCAGGTCAGGGCAGCGGGATCGTCACCAATTCCGAAGACCAGCCGCTGACACTGTCGCGCGCTTGAATGCTGACCTCCGTCATCCCTTCGGGGATGCGCACGCCAGAAAGCGAGCGGGTGAAGGGCTGCTCTTTCACATGCGGATGTGCCAGATTGCGGGTGCCCAAGGGTTTCCCATCGGGGGCCAGAATGCGCCAAGCGTCGGCATAGTGGTCCCAGCCGCTGTCGTTGTGCCGGATGGTGACGTCAAACTTCCACAAATCGCCCTGTCGATCGACCGTGACATTCAGAATGGCGGGCGGATCGGCGAAACCCGGCGCGGCAAAGGCCAAGAAGGCGAGAATGAGGCTACGTTTGAACATGGGACACCAATAAAACAACGAACTGAATATAGCGCATTTCGGAAAGGTTCCAAGGTAGGCGGAAGTTGGGCCCGGTGCAATTCACCCTGAAGCCGCAATTTAGTGGTGCAATTGCACCAAGCGCGCGGCAAACTGGTCAAACCCGCGCCATAGGCTCTATGCTGCGGGCCAGAGGAGGGACCGCAATGCAGATGCCAACACCCGATGCCGGGATCATTGCGCGCAAGGCGCGGGTCGTGGCGCGGCTGCGTGCGGCGCTGCCCCGCGATGCCGTGATCGACGATGCGCATGAGACCCGCGCCTATGAATGTGACGCGCTGACGGCCTATAAATGCCCCCCTCTGGCCGTAACCCTGCCTGCCAGCACCGAAGAAGTCTCGTCAATTCTGGCGATCTGCCACGAGGAGGGCGTGCCGGTGGTGCCGCGCGGCTCGGGCACCTCGCTTGCCGGTGGGGCCTTGCCCACCGCTGATAGCGTGGTGCTGGGGGTGGCGCGCATGGCCGACGTGCTTGAGGTCGATTACGACAACCGGCTTATGCGCGTGCAGACCGGGCGCACAAACCTCAGCGTCACCGGCGCGGTGGAGGAAGACGGCTTCTTCTACGCGCCTGACCCTTCCAGCCAGTTGGCCTGTGCCATCGCAGGCAATATCGCGATGAACTCGGGCGGGGCGCATTGTCTGAAATACGGGGTCACCACCAACAACCTCTTGGGCGTCACCATGGTGATGATGGACGGCGAAGTGGTCGAGATCGGCGGCGGCTATATGGACGCGGGCGGGCTGGACCTTTTGGGCGTGATCTGCGGCTCCGAGGGGCAGTTGGGCGTGGTGACCGAAGCCACGCTGCGCATCCTGCCCAAACCCGAAGGCGCGCGGCCCGTGCTCATGGGCTTCGACGACAACGCCGTGGCCGGGGCCTGCGTCAGCGACATCATCAAGGCCGGTGTCTTGCCCGTGGCGATCGAATTCATGGACCGCCCCTGCATCGAGGCGACGGAGGCTTTTGCCAATGCGGGCTATCCGATGTGCGAGGCGCTGCTGATTGTTGAGGTCGAAGGCTCGGATGCCGAGATTGACCACCAGCTTGCCTTGATCACCGAGATTGCCCGCCGCCATAACCCGGTTGAGCTGCGCGAAAGCACCAGTGCGGAGGAAAGCGCCGCCATCTGGCTGGGGCGCAAATCCGCCTTTGGCGCGATGGGGCAGATCAACGACTACATGTGCCTCGATGGCACCATCCCGGTGAATGAGCTGCCCATGGTGCTGCGCCGCATCGGTGAGATGTCCGATGACTATGGCCTCAAGGTCGGCAATGTTTTTCACGCGGGCGACGGCAATATGCATCCGTTGATCCTGTTTGACGCCAACAAACCCGGCGATCTGGAGAAATGCGAGGCCTTTGGCGCCGACATCCTGCGGCTCTGCGTCGAAGCGGGCGGTTGCCTGACCGGGGAGCATGGGGTTGGGATCGAGAAGCGCGATCTGATGCATGAGCAATACGGCCCCGCCGATCTAGAAGCGCAATTGGCCGTGAAGGATGTCTTCGACCCGGCATGGCTGTTGAACCCGGCCAAGGTCTTCCCCCTCGACGTGACGAAAGGGCGGCGCGGCAGCGGCGCGTCGGTGGCGGCGTGACGGTGACTTCCGAGGCGGAACTGGCCGAGGCGATCCGTGGCGCAGAGACGCCCCTTTCCCTGCGGGGCGGCGATACGCGCGGCATGGCAGGGCCGGGCGCGGCGCTGTCGCTTGCCGGTCTGCGGGGGATCACCCTTTACGAGCCGGGCGCGCTGACGCTGGTCGCGCAGGCGGGCACGCCGGTCTCCGAGATCGAGGCCGCTTTGGCCGCCGAGGGGCAGCGGCTGGCCTTTGAGCCGATGGACCACCGCGCGCTCATGGGCCGCAGCGGCACGCCGACCATCGGCGGGGTCTTTGCCGCCAATGTCAGTGGCCCGCGGCGGCTTGCTGTTGGGGCGGCGCGGGATTTTCTCTTGGGGGTGCGGTTCGTCGATGGGCAGGGGGCCATCATCAAGAATGGGGGCCGGGTGATGAAGAACGTCACCGGCTATGATCTGGTCAAGCTGATGGCCGGGTCGCAGGGCACCTTGGGCGCGCTGACCGAAGTCTCGCTGAAGGTGCTCCCGAAACCTGAAACCAGCGCGACGCTCGTGCTGTCCGGACTGGACGACGCCGCCGCCATCGCCGCGATGGCGCAGGCCATGCGCAGCCCCTTCGAAGTCACCGGCGCGGCCCATGACCCGACGCAGGGCCGAACGGTCCTGCGGTTGGAGGGGTTCGAGACCTCGGTCACCTACCGGATCGGGCGGTTGAAGGATTTGCTCGCCGCCACGGGGGGCGAGATTGAAGTGCTTGCAGAAGGTAGCTCAGAGACCCTCTGGCAGGGTTTGCGAGATGTGGCGCCCTTCCAAGGGGCGGCGGGCGATGTCTGGCGCCTGCACTGCCGCCCGACCGAGGCCCCGGCGCTTGCGGCAAAAGCCGGAGCGGAGGCGCGGCTTTATGATTGGGCCGGGGGGCTGCTATGGCTGCGCATGGCCCCCGGCACGGACCTGCGCGCCCGCTTGGGGCGGTATGACGGCCACGCGACCTTGTTGCGGGCCGAGGCGTCGGGGGCGCTGCCCCGACAGGAACCCGAAGCGCCGGGGGTGGCGCGGTTGACAGCGGGGCTCAGGGCCAAGTTCGACCCCCGTGGCCTGTTCAACGCCGAAGCCTTGGCCCGCAGCACATGACTTTGGTGCTGGTCTTCCTCTTTGTCTTTCTGATCGGCCCCTTTCTGTTCAAGGCGCTGATCGCCGTGCCGCCTTCGCTTCGGGCCATCCGCGCGTTGGCGGCGATGGTGCTGGTGACCTTTCTCATCGCGCTTGCCCTGCGCTATGGTCTGCTGCGCTATTGGGGCGACAGCGCTTGGCTGTTGGGGGCCATCGCCTTGGCGCTCTGGGCCGCTTGGATCGGGGTGATTGCGCTGGTGGTCCAAGCGCTGCGCCGGGCCGATCCGCGCCCGGCAATGCGCCGGTGGAGCGGGGTGCTGGGGGCCGTGGGCACGACGGTGCCGTGGTTCGGCCTCGTCCTCGCCAATCTGATGCGCAGCACATAGGAACGGAGCCGCCATGCAAACCACCTTCACCCCTGAGCAGTTGCAGGATCCTGACACGCAGCGCAGCAATGAGATTCTGCGCGCCTGTGTGCACTGCGGCTTCTGCACGGCGACCTGCCCGACCTATCAGGTCTTGGGCGATGAGTTGGACAGCCCGCGCGGTCGCATCTACCTGATCAAGGACATGCTGGAGAACGACCGCGACCCGGATCCAAAGACGGTTCAGCATATCGACCGCTGCCTGTCTTGCCTCGCTTGTATGACGACCTGCCCCTCGGGGGTGCATTACATGCATCTGGTCGATCACGCCCGTGCTTATATCGAGGAACGCTACAAGCGCCCCATGGGCGAACGCGCCCTGCGCTGGATGCTGGCGCGGATTCTGCCCTATCCCACACGCTTTCGGCTTGCGCTGCTCGGGGCCAAGATCGGGCGGCCTTTTGCCCGGCTGATGCCCGACGCGCGGCTGCGGGCCATGCTGGAGATGGCGCCCAAGACGGTCCCCCCGGTCAGCCGCAACGACGACCCGCAGAGCTTTCCCGCCCATGGCAAGCCAATGCGCCGGGTGGCCCTGATGACCGGCTGCGCCCAAAAGGCGCTGAACACCGATATCAACGACGCCACGATCCGGCTGCTGACCCGCGCGGGCTGCGAGGTGGTGGTGGCCCAAGGGGCGGGCTGTTGCGGCGCGCTGACCCATCACATGGGCAAGACCGATGAGAGCCACGCCCACGCCGCCCGCAACATCCGCGCTTGGCGGGCCGAGATGGACGGCGAGGGGCTGGATGCCATTGTGATCAACACCTCGGGCTGCGGCACCACGGTCAAGGATTACGGCCATATGTTCCGCAATGACCCGTTGGCAGAGGATGCGGCGCGGGTCTCGGCCCTTGCAAAGGATGTGACGGAACTGCTGGCGGAGCTCGACTTGCCCTTAGCCGAACCGGCAGAGCCGGGCATGGTCGTCGCCTATCACGCGGCCTGCTCGCTGCAGCATGGGCAACAGATAAAGGCCACGCCGAAGACCCTGCTGAAACAGGCGGGATACACGGTGGTGGAACCGGCGGACAGTCACCTCTGCTGCGGCTCAGCGGGGACCTATAATCTGATGCAGCCCGAGATTTCGGCCAAGCTGAAAGAGCGCAAGATCAAGACCTTGGAGGCCAAATCACCGGATGTGATCGCGGCGGGCAATATCGGCTGCATGATGCAGATCGGATCGGGCACCGGGGTGCCGGTGGTGCATAGCGTCGAACTGCTCGATTGGGCCTGCGGTGGGCCGAAACCACCCGCGCTCAGCCGCGATCCCGACGCGCCTGCGCAGGTGCCGCGTTTGCGTTAAGCCTGCGCCGTATTTTCGCCGCAACTCCCCTATATCCGCCAAGTAAACATGGTTTTGAGGTGCATTTTGCGACAATTGTTGGCGGCTATCTTCGGCGTCTTTACCCTTGCCACGGCGGCGCTGGCCCAAGACAGCGCGCTCAAAGCGCTCGACAACGGTGTGGATGCCGCCGCGTGGGAGGCGGTGGGCCGTCTCGACATCGGTGGGACCGGCTTTTGCACCGGCACGCTGATCGCCCCGCGTCTGGTGCTGACCGCCGCGCATTGCCTGTTTGACCGCGAAACCAAGGCCCGGATCGACCATGGTGAGGTGCAGTTCCTCGCCGGTTGGCGCAATGGCCGCGCCGGGGCCTACCGCGACATTCGCCGCGCCGTGGTGCATCCCGATTACGTCTATGACGGTGAGGTCTCCTCGGGCCGGGTGCGCAATGATCTGGCGCTTCTAGAACTCTCCCGCCCGATCCGCAACACCACCATCCGCCCCTTCGGCACCGCCGCGCGTCCGCGCCCCGGCGACCGTGTGGGCGTGGTCAGCTATGCCCGCGACCGGGCCGAGGCACCATCATTGCAAGAGGTCTGCAAGGTGCTGGCCCAGCAAGAGGGGGTCTTGGTAACCTCCTGCGCGGTCGATTTCGGCTCTAGCGGCGCGCCGATCTTTAGCTTCGTCGCAGGCGAGGCGCATATCGTCTCTGTCGTTTCGGCCAAGGCCGAGGTCGAGGGCGCGCAGGTCTCGCTCGGCACAGCGCTTGGCGCGCCTTTGGCGCTGCTGCAAGCGGAGCTGGTGGCGGGCAAGGGCGTGTTTCTGGATTCCAACCCCGCAGGCAAGCGCATCCGCGTCGGCGAAGAGCGCGGCACCGGGGCGAAATTCATCCGCCCGTAATTCTGCGCGGCAGGACTTGAAAGCGCGCAAACCCTTTCCCACATGAGCTTTGCCGAGGTGCCTCAATAGGGCTTCGGCGCTTGAAAAACCGGGTCTGTCCAATGGTGGAAGGCCCGATATGTCAATCGCTCACTGATGAGGATGAACACATGCGTAGCTTTGATTTCGCACCCCTTTACCGCTCCAGCGTTGGTTTCGACCAGATCGCCAACATGATGGACCGGGTTCTGACAAATGATGGGGCCACCCCCAGCTATCCCCCCTACAACATCGAAAAGCTCGACAACGATGCCTATCGCATCTCGATCGCCGTCGCCGGTTTCTCGGATAGCGATCTGAGCGTCGAAGTGCGTGAGAAGGCGCTGATCGTTTCGGCCCGCAAGGCGGATGAGGATGAGGCCAAGACCTATCTGCACCGTGGCATCGCCACCCGCGCCTTTGAGCGTCGCTTCCATCTGGCGGACCACGTTCAGGTCATCGGCGCGGCCCATGCCAATGGCATGCTGCATATCGAGCTTGAGCGTCAGGTGCCCGAGGCCCTCAAACCGCGTCAGATCACCATCTCCTCCGAGGTGAAGGCGATCGACAAGGACGTGGTTGACGCCAAATCCGTGAACTAAGCGTACCCGTTCCAGCGCTATGCGAAGGCCCGCTTTTGGCGGGCCTTTTTTGTGGGCGGTCGCCTCCCAAGCTCGCCCCTTTCGTGGGTGAATATCTGCCGAGGCCTAGGGGCGAAAACGGCGGCTTTCTGCTGCGCGGGGGGCGGGGTGAAACCAAGCAAAAGCTGTCGGGTTGAGTGGGGGACCGGGCAGGCGTGCCCGGACAACAGCGTGCAGAGTACCGCACGCGCGATGAAAGGAAGAACCATGACGACCTATGCAAATTCCCTACGCAAGCTTTCCCTGACCACGGCTGTCGCCGCTCTTATGGCGGCCCCAGTCGCCGCACAGACGCTGGACGCCGGTGTCGGCACCGATGCGACCGCCGATCTGGCGGGCACGGAACTGGACACCACAGCCGGGGCCGAGGCGAATGGCACCCTGACCACCGAAGAGGCGATCGACCAAACCGCGACCTCGGACATTGATACGGATGCCGATATCGCGCTGGATGGCAGCACCGTGGCCGTCGCCTCAGATGATACGGTCATCGGCACCATCTCAAACGCAGAGCCGCAAGCGGACGGTTCCATGCGCTATTCCATCGATCTGGCCGAGGAATTCGCCGCCGATAGCGACCGTGCAGTCGTGCAGATCGACCAAGATGTCGACGCCGATGGCCAGCTGCTCATCGGCATGACAGGCGACGAATTCGCCGCGGCCCTGTCCCAGCAAGTGAATGCGGACGGCGCGGCGCAGACCCGGACCAACTAAGGCGGGTCACCCCAGGGCGTATCTCTCCCCCGCCCGAAGGCCGGCAGCATGAAAGTGCTGTCGGCTTTTTCGTGTTCGGGCTGGCGGCCATCGGGTTGCAAACTCTCCGGGACAGGGCTACCCCGACTTAGTTATGATATAACATATCGAATCATGACGCAGGCCAACCTACGGAGAACGACATGCCCCAAACATCCGCATCCCCGCTATTCTTCCTGACGCTGAGCGCGGGCCTTGCCCTTTCGGCCCCGGTCGTGGCCGAAACGAAGGAGGCATCGCATGACCACGATCATTCCCATGCGCATGACCACGCCCACGACCAGAACGACATCTACAATGGCTACTTTGACGACGCGCAGATCAAGGATCGGCCCTTGTCGGATTGGGCGGGCGACTGGCAATCGGTCTACCCGCTGTTGCAGCAGGGCGCGCTGGACGCGGTGATGCAGGATAAGGCCGAACACGGCGACAAGACGGCGGCGGAGTACAAGGCCTATTACGAGGTTGGCTATGCCACCGATGTGGACCGCATCACCATCGACGGTAACGCCGTGACCTTCTTCCGGGACGGTGATCCGGTGCAAGGGCGCTATGCCAGCGATGGTTATGAGGTGCTGACCTACAAGAAGGGCAACCGCGGCGTGCGCTATGTCTTTGCCAAAGAGGGCGGCGATGCCGAAGCGCCGGAATATATCCAATTCAGTGACCATATCATCGCGCCGCAAAAGGCCGATCACTATCACCTCTACTGGGGCGACGACCGCGCCGAGGTGTTGGAAGAGTTGACCAACTGGCCGACCTATTTCCCCGCCGAGCTAAGCGCGTCTGAGATCGCGGCGGATATGCAGGCGCATTAAGGGCGGCCCGCGGCATGACTGGCAAAAAGCGAAACCTGCGCAGCGGGCTGAAACAGCGGCGCCGTCAGGGGAACCCGATGGCGGCCTTTGACCAACTGCCGCCGCCCCTGCGGGCATGGCTGGCGCAGGCGGCGCTGCCGTGGTCGCCCCGTTCGGCGCATCGGCTGTGGTGCCGGGCGTTGCAGCGTTGCGAAGGTGATGTCGCGCAAGCGGTCTCGCATCTTTCGCGGGCGGAGCGCCGGATGCTGGCACAGGACCGGCTGACGCAATAGCCCGATGCAAAACGGGGCGCGCCATGGCACGCCCCGTTTCTTTAACTTCCGCCGGTGCTTAGACCGACAGGCAGACGTATTTCATCTCAAGATAGTCTTCGATCCCGTGGTGCGATCCTTCGCGCCCAAGGCCGGATTGCTTGACCCCGCCAAAGGGCGCAAGCTCGGTCGAGATGATGCCGGTGTTGACGCCGACGATGCCATATTCCAGCGCCTCGGCCACCTTGTAGACGCGGCTGAGGTCCTTGGCGTAGAAATAGGAGGCAAGGCCGAAGATCGTGTCGTTCGCCATGGCGATCACGTCGTCCACATCCTCGAACTTGAAGAGCGGCGCGAGGGGGCCGAAGGTCTCTTCCTTGGCCACTTTCATGTCCTGCGTCACGCCGGTCACGATGGTGGGCCCGAAGAAGTTGCCGCCCATGTCGTCCTTGGCGTTGCCCAGAATGATTTCCGCGCCGTTGTCGACCGCATCCTTGATATGCTCTTGCACCTTGTCCGAGGCTTCGGGGTTGATGAGCGGGCCAAGATCGGTGCCTTCTTCCAGCCCGTCGCCGACCTTCATCTGGCTCACGCGGTCCTTCAGCTTGGCCGCGAAGGCGTCATAGACGCCCGCCTGCACATAGATCCGGTTCGCGCAGACGCAGGTCTGGCCGTTGTTGCGGAACTTGCACATGATCGCGCCCTCGACCGCCGCGTCGAGATCGGCGTCGTCGAAAACGATGAAGGGCGCATTGCCGCCCAATTCCATGGAGCATTTCATCACTTGGTCTGCGGCCTGTTTCAGCAGGATGCGTCCAACTTCGGTGGAGCCGGTGAAGGTCAGCTTGCGCACAGCAGGGTTCTCGCAGAACTCCTTGCCCACGGCGGAGGAGGAGGAGGATGGCACCACGTTGAACACGCCCGCCGGGATTCCTGCGCGTTCCGCGAGCACACCCATGACGATGGCCGAGAGCGGCGTCTCCGCCGCGGGACGCGCCACAAAGGAACAGCCCGCCGCCAGCGCCGGGGCCGCCTTGCGGGTGATCATCGCATTGGGGAAGTTCCACGGCGTGATCGAGGCCGCGACGCCGATGGGCTGCTTCATCACCATGATGCGCTTGTCGCGCTGGTGGCCGGGGATCATCTCTCCGTAGACGCGCTTGGCCTCTTCGCCGAAGAACTCGATGAAGGACGCGCCATAGGCGATCTCGCCCTTGGCTTCGGCCAGCGGCTTGCCCTGTTCGGCGGTGAGGATGGTGCCCAGATCGTCCTGGTTCTCCATCATCAGGTCGAACCATTTGCGCAACACGGCGGCGCGTTCCTTGCCGGTCCAAGCGGCCCAGTCCTTCTGCGCCTTCTCGGCTTGGGCAATCGCGCCCGCGACCTGCGCGCGGCTGAGGTCGGCGACCTGTGCGATGACATCGCCCCGCGCGGGATTGGTCACGTCAAATGTACCGTCGTCGCCTTCGACCCATTGGCCGCCGATATAGGCGCGGGTTTCAAGCAGGCTGGGGTCTTTCAGCAGTGATTTCAGATCCGTCTTAGCATCAGTCATGTCATCTCTCCGCTATTCTCTATAGCCTCCAAAGCAACAACGAGTATGATTGTCCAGTTGAGTTTGATCAAATCCGGGGTGGGAGACCCAAATGATGCTAGATGACGCCTATGCAAACGCTGCCTATATCGACGGGGCCGACGGCTTTCCGCCCCGCTGGGAAAAGGAGGCAGAGGCATTCCGCGCGTCATTGGGGGCGCGGGCGCAGCTTAACGTGCGCTATGGCTCTTCGGACCGTCAAAAGTTCGATTTCTTCCAGCCCGAGGGCGTGTCGCGCGGCACGGCGGTCTTCGTGCATGGCGGCTATTGGAAGGCTTTCGACAAGAGCTATTGGTCGCATCTGGCCGCTGGTCCTTTGGCGCGGGGCTATGCCGTGGCGGTGCCGTCCTATGACCTCTGCCCCGAGGTGCGCATTTCCGAGATTTCCACCCAGATCGCCGCGGCGCTGACCGAAGTGGCGAACCGCACGCAGGGCACCATCGTGTTGTCGGGCCATTCGGCGGGCGGGCATTTGGTGGCCCGCATGACCGACCCGCTGCTGCTGGGGGCCGAGGTGCGCGACCGGATCACGCGGATCGTGCCGATCTCGCCCGTGGCCGATCTGGCGCCCTTACTGCGAACCGAGATGAACGACACCCTGCGGCTGGATGAGGCCGAAGCCGCCGCTGAAAGCCCGATCAAGATGACCCCGCCCCATGGTGTGGATGTGACCGTTTGGGTCGGCGCGGCGGAGCGGCCCGTCTTCCTCGAACAGGCCGAGAATTTCGCCCGCAGTTGGGGCGCGAAACATGTGGTGGCCGAGGGCAAGCACCATTTCGACGTGATCGATCCGCTGTCAGAGCCGGACAGCGACCTGACCAAAGCGCTGTTGGGCAGCTAAGGTCCGCATTTTGCGGCAAATGCCTCGCCTTATTGCGCGTAAGGCATTTGCCGCAGTGCCGCGGAAACACTATGTCAGAAGGGCAAAGGCCCCTGTCCGGCCGCGCGACCTAATGGAAAGGGCCGAAGATGAGAATCGTTAAATGGGTGTTCTGGGTGACCGTCTGGGTGCTGGTGGGGGCATTCTTCCACTATACCCTGCCGCAGACCGATATCGTCCGCGTCACGGACACCTATGAAAAGCGGATCGACTTCGGCAACAATTCGATCTTCTGGTCCGGCTCATCGACTGATAGCGCGGGGCAGGCGGTCAACCGCGATGTCTTTTTCATCCAGACCCGTCGTGCCAAGGGCGATGTCATGGTTTACCGCAACGAAGACACCGGCTGGGGCTGGCCGCCCTATTTCAAGTTCGACACCGCCAACCTTCAGGCCGAGGCGGCGGATGCCCGCAGCACCACCGGCGCGCCGCAGTATTACGCGCTGAAACACTATGGCTGGCGCAGTGAGCTGTTGTCGATCTATCCCAATGCCATCTCGCTCCGCCCGGTCGAGGGGCCGGAGGCGAGCAAGGGCATCCCTTTCGTGACCATCATCGTGCTGACCTTCGCCGCGGCGCTGTTCTATGCGATATGGGTGCGCTGGCGGCGGTTCCGCCGGGCGCGGCTGGACCCCAAGATCGAGGCGATCGAGGATGACATCGCCGCGCGACGGGGCCGTTTTGCCCGTTGGCGCGCAGAGCGGCGCGCGCGCAAGTAACCTCACCACGAACTGTCAGCGCTGAGCGGGGCAAGAAGCGCCCCGCATTCAGGTAAATTCTGGTATTCCATCCTATATGGACATCATCCTCGTCACCACGGTCATCGCGTCGCTCTTTGTCGTCATCGGCTTGGCCGAGCCCTTGGCCGCGCGATTGCGACTGCCGTTCAGCGTGATCTTGGCGGTTGTTGGCATCCTCATCGGGGCTTCGGCGATCTTTTTCCTGCGCACCGATTTGACGGATGCGTTGAACCCGGTGGCGGCGGCCATTCTGGGGCTGCCGATCCGGTCGAACGTCTTTCTTTATGTCTTCCTGCCGACGCTTCTGTTTCAGGCGACATTGGGCATGAACTTGCGGCGCATGGTCGACGACTGGGTGCCCATTCTGGTGTTGGCGGTCGTGGCCGTAGTGGTGGCGACAGTCAGCATTGGCTACGCGCTGTTCTGGGTCAGTGCGATCCCGCTGGCGGCCTGTCTGTTGATCGGGGCCATCGTCTCGACCACAGACCCATCGGCGGTGGTCTCGATCTTCCGCTCGATCTCGGCCCCGCGGCGGCTTGCGCGGATCATCGAAGGCGAAAGCCTGCTGAACGATGCCGCCGCCATCGCGCTTTTCGGCCTGTTCATGGGCTATGTCATGCTGGGCATTCCCGACCCGGAACTGGGCAGTGCGCTTGCGCAATTCCCGATGCTGATCGCAGGCGGGGCGCTGGTGGGCTGGCTGGGCGCACGGATCGCGGTTTGGGTCATGGCGCTGTTTGCGCGGCATGAACTGGCGCAGCAGTCGATCTCGGTGGCGCTGCCCTATCTGGCCTATATCGTGGCCGAGCAAAGCGTCGGCGCTTCGGGGGTGATCGCTGTGGTGGCCGCGGGGCTGACGCTGAACCTCACCGCGCCGGGGCGGCTGCCGCCACAGGCGCTAACCAACCTGCGCGAGCTTTGGGACGTGCTGGCCCATTGGGCCGGGGCGCTGATCTTTATCCTCGCCGCTCTGCTGATCCCGCGGCTGCTTGAGGAAGTCCGGCTGGAGGATTTCTTTCTCATCGCCGTGGTCGTGGTGGCCGCCATTCTCGCCCGCGCGGTGATCCTTTTCGGCCTGCTGCCCCTATTGACGGCGGCGAAGCTTTCGCCCGCGGTCGAGCGGCCCTACCGGGTGGCGATCCTCTGGGGCGGCTTACGCGGAGCGGTCACATTGGCGCTGGCGCTGGCGGTGACGGAAAGCGTGCGGGTGCCAAATGACATTCAGCGGATCGTGGGTATCTTGGCCACCGGCTTCACGCTCTTCACCCTGCTGGCCCAGGGTACGACGCTGCGTTGGATCATCGGACGGTTGGGGCTCGATCAACTCTCGCCCATTGACCACGCGCTGTCGCGGCAGGTCATCGCCGTGGCCTTGCAAACCGTGCGCGAGGACGTGGCCCAAACGACCGAGAATTACGATCTGAACCGCGACATCGTGCGCTCCGAGGCGAAACGGTTTGGCGAGCGGCTTGAGACAGCGGTCAAGACCGCGGAGGAGGCGACCGATATCCTCGACCGCGACCGCATCGCGCTTGGGCTGATCGCGCTGGCGGGGCATGAGCGTGACACGATCCTTGCGCGGGTGCGCGAGCGGACGATCTCGGCGCGGATGGCCGATCTGGTGCTCTCGGATGCGGACCGGCTGATCGAAGGGGCACGAACCCAAGGGCGCAGCGGCTATCAACGCGCGGCCCGGCGCAGCGTGGCCTATGGGCGCACATTTCGCGCAGCGGCGGTGCTGCACGGGCGCTACGGCGTGTCTGGGCCGCTGGCGCGGATGACGGCGGACCGCTTTGAAATGCTGCTGTCGCAACGGCTGATCCTGCGGGATCTGGGCACTTTCATCGATGGCCGCATTCGCCGGATCCACGGGCGGCGGGTGGCGGAGTTGCTGCACGACCTGTTGGCGCGCCGCATCGAAGGGATTGAGACCGCGCTAGAGGGGCTGCGCTTACAGTATCCCGGCTATGCCGAGGAGTTGGAACGGCGTTTCATCCGCCGCACGGCACTACGTTTGGAAGAGCGTGAATATACATTGATGCGCGAAGACGGTCTTTTTGGGGCCGAGGTCTATACCGCCCTGATGCAGGAACTGGCGACCCGGCGCACCGCGGCGGAGGGGCGGCCGGGCCTTGACCTCGCCGTGCGGCGCGGCGCTTTCATCGAGCAGTTTCCGCTGTTTGCGGATCTGGAGGAGGGCGCGCTCAAACGGCTGAGCCGGGCGCTCAAGACCCGCTATGTCGATATCGGCGACGTGGTTTTGCGCAAGGAAAGCCCCGCGCGCAGCGTGTTTTTCATCGCCTCAGGTGCTGTCGAATTGGAAAGCGCGGGTCAGACTTGGCGATTGGGGCGGGGGGAGATGTTCGGCCAGATGGCCATCTTGACGAACCGCGTCCGCCGGGTGGATGTGCGCGCCATCGCGCCGACCACGCTTTTGGTTCTGGACGAGGACCGGTTCCGCCGCCTGCTGGAACGAAGCGCGGCCCTGCGCGAGGCGGTGCGTGCCAGTGCGGAGAAGCGCGGGATCGATCCGGTGGATCTGATCTCGGGCGGGCGGGGGTAGCTCGGCGCGTCAAACGCTGGTGGGGCGTTTGGGGCCGGTGTGGTGCAGGGTATTTGAGAAAGGATGAAGATGGGGGGGTGCGGCCGGTAGATGCGGCCGCACCTTTGGCTGGGGTCAGTCGTCGGGGGTGATTTCGCCGGTGGTGGCGTCGATCAGCAGTTCGCGTTCGCCGGTGGCGTCGGTCAGTTCGACTTCATAGACCATGCGGTCATCTTCATCGTCGAGCGAGACTTCCTCGATCCGTGTGCCGTCTTGGCTTTCCAGCTCGGTCAGCGCGGTCATCAGCACTTCGCGGGCCGTGCCAGCGGCGCGCAACTCGTCCTCTTGGAAGAGGCCGCTGAGGAAGCTGGTGAGTTGCTCTTCGGACTGCTTCAGCACATCGCCGGTGGCGGCATTGACGGTGACTTCATACACGGATTCACCGCGGATGAGGTCGATCTCATAGACCAGCGCGTCGCCTTCGGTTTCGATTTCGGCTTCCAGCACGCCGCCATCGATGCTGCTTTGCGCGGATTTAATGGCTTGGGACATGCTGATGCGCTCGGCCTCGGGGGCGGTCTCTTGCGCGAAGAGGGCTGCGGGGGCGAGCAGGAGCGATGTGGCGAGGGCGGTGAACTTATGTGTCATGAAGAACCTCTTGCGTTGTGGTTTGCCGGACCGCGGGGCGGCGTGCTTGGCTCAACGCTTGGCGCGGGGGGCTGTTCCAGACGGTAGGGGCGGGCGGCGCTAATCTGCGAAGAGGCCTGCCGGCTGGACGATCGCGCGGGCCTCGTCTTCGGTCACCTTGAGGAAGTGGGCGAGGGCCGCGGCGTTGGTTTCGGGGTTGGCGTATTCGGAGAGGCGGCTGTAGTTTGCGAATTGGGCGTCGCGGATTTGGTCGACCTCATGCAGCATGTTCCCGCGGATCGTAGGGAGCAGGCGGGACAGGTTTTCTTGCGATGTTTGCGCGCCGCTCAGGCCGATGCGCCGGGCGTGGCCGCTGAGATAGGCGTCGGTCAGTTTGCATTCGACTTCGAGCATGCGCACCTGCGCGCGGTCCGAGGCAAAATCGCGGAGCAGGTCGAGGTTCGACGTGTCGATGCAGACGATCAGCCGCGTGCTGTCGTAGTAGTCGTAGAGCATCCGCATCAGGGCGCGGCGGTGGCGGGTGCGTTTTTCCAGCGTGGTTTGAATGCCGCCGAGATCGGGCAGGGGGGTGTCTTCTTCGTTGAAGAGGAAATCCACCGCTGGGAGGCCGGTTTGCTGGCGTATCCGCCCCACGAGCCGTTTTGCCACATGCCATTTCTTGGCGATGATGATCAGCAGTTCACGTTCGCGGCCAAGGCTGGATTCCCTCTCCCAAAAGCGGGGGGCGAAACGGCGGCCAATGCGGCCGCGCGCGGTGAGGAATTCGAACAGGTTGCGGCCTTCGTCGCTGATCTGGAAGGGCACGCCTTGGGCGGCGTAGAGCAGGCCGAGGCGGCGTTTGAGGTCCAGTGCCTCGGGGCTGATTTTGCGGGCGAAGAGGTGGTTCTGGCCGAGCAGCAGGTCATAGTGGTCATTGTAGAAGGTGACCGGCATGCCGTAGTCGGAAAACAGCAGGAAGGTCAGGCTGCGATTGGCGATTTCACCTTCGGGGACGAGGTGGCGCACGAGGGTTTGAAAGAAGGTCTCATCCGGGATCCAAGTGCTGCGGAAAAAGCGGATGACATCGGGGCGCTCGTGGCTGAATGCCATCAGCGCCTCCACGGTGCGGCGGCGCAGGCACCACCATTGGCTGCCGATCTGCACCTGAAGGTCGGCAGGGATCTTGCGGGTCAGGCCGAGACGCTTTTGCGCCTCGAACATCGCATAAAAGCGTTTGCGCTGCGTGCGTTCGTTGAACCAATGGCGATAGATCAGCCGCTCTTCTTTCCAGCCGGTCTTGATCCAATCGCTTTCGAAGTAATCCACGCTTTCGATGAAATCCGCGTCATTTTCATCAAGGAACCGATGCGCGTATTCGGCGGATTTGATCGCCATGCAGTCGCCGGAGAGCAGGTAGAAATGCGTGGCGCGCGGGAAGGCTTCCATCGCGGCGGTGAGCGTGTCGAGCGTGGCTTGCACCAGTGACCATTCGCCCCAGCCGCAGCGGATGCGTTTGCGCGGGAAGGTGACGTTGGGGTTGTCGCGCAGGGCCGCGGTGATTTGGGCGTAGTCTTCGGCGCTGGCGGAGGCGTCGAAATGGATCGCCATGTAATCGCCCACCGCGGTCAGCCGCTCGGCTTGCCGGATGATGGCCTCCGGATCCTTGTGGCACAGCAGGATATAGGCAATTTTCGCCATGCAGGATACCGAATGTCCTTGTCGCGGCCCGCTTGCATCGGCCTTTTGTCGTGGATCATCTTCCTAGTTAATCCTGAAGACCGATTGAATAAACAGCATTTCTTTGCTTTTTTGCACCGAGGTCTGACTGTTGCTTAAAACAGCCAGCGCCAGCAGGAGGCAGGACGCGCATGGGTTTTCCCGGAACATGGATGACGGAAAGTGAGAGCATGGTGTACCGCGTGGTGCCGAAATGCGCCTGTTCGACCATCGGCCAGATCATGTATTATTCCGATCATGGAGAGTTCTTTGACGGCGACATCCATGATGCCAAATCAGGCATTCATAAATGGGCCTTGGATGGATCGCAGGGGCCGATCACCGAGAATGTGACGGCGCGCAAGTCCTATGCCTTTACCTGTGTGCGCAACCCTTACACGCGAATCCTGTCGTCTTTCTTTGACAAGATTTGCGGCATTCAGCGCAACGGGCGGCGCTATCGCGGCAATCTGGTGCCGCTGCTGGTGCAGAAATATGGGATCGACGTAGGCGGTGAGGACGGCAAGGAGGAGTTCGACCAGATCGCGAGCTTCCGGCGGTTCCTGCTGTTCGCCCGCGATACTATTCGTTGGCGGCGGCCAATGGACCCGGACATTCATTGGTCGGCGGTCTCGGGCCATGTCAGCACCTTTATCGTCAATGGCGGCACCTACGACCAGATCTTCTGGACCGAGCGGTTCAACGATGGGATGCAGCAGGTGCTTGATGCCGTGGACACGCCGCACCCTGTCGATCTGGCGGCGATCCCGCGCTTTAACGAGAGCGAGGGCCATGGGCCCAAGCGGGCGCATCCGGTCGAGGATTACTTTGACGATCTGTCGATGCATCTGATGCGCGAGATCTACAAGCGCGACTTCGATCTGTTCAAATATGACTTCGACAACCCCGGCAATAAGCAACCCTTGGGTGAGATCGATCTTGATGAGGTGCACGCCAAACTGGGTGACTGAGCGGCAGCATCTTGCACCGGGGCGGGTCGCGCTCTACATGCTTTGGCATGTCACAGGTCAAATCCAGCTCCAAATCCGATCCGAACTACAAGGTGATCGCCGAAAACCGCCGCGCGCGGTTTGATTACGCCATCGAAGAAGACATCGAATGCGGCATCATCCTTGAAGGGTCCGAGGTGAAATCTTTGCGCGAAGGCGGGGCGAACATCGCCGAGAGCTATGCCGCGGTGGAGGATGGCGAACTGTGGTTGGTGAACTCCTATGTAGCGCCCTATAAGCAGGCCAAGACCTTTCAACATGAAGAACGGCGCCGGCGCAAACTGCTGGTCAGCCGCAAGCAATTGGCCGATCTGTGGAACGCGACGCAGCGCAAGGGCATGACGCTGGTGCCCTTGGTGATGTATTTCAACCATCGCGGCATGGCGAAGATCAAGATCGGCGTGGCCAAGGGTAAGAAGCTGCACGACAAGCGCGAGACGGCGGCCAAGCGCGATTGGTCGCGGCAGAAGCAGCGGTTGTTGAAAGATCACGGGTAGGTTTCGCTTCGACCGAGATTACCACCGGCCCGGAATCAAGCCGCAGGCGCCGGGCCATCGTCTGCCCGCCCGTCACGCCAAAGGCGTGCCAGAATATACTAGGCGCACCTTTGGTGCGACCGGCTAGGCGCTGGCCCTCAGCACGACTCATCCCCCTTCCACTTGCCAGCATCTCCCGCCGGTTATAGGCATGGGCAACGCCCGCGACGAAGGAGGCCCCCATGGCCGACGATCCCAAGACATTGGTTTCAACCGATTGGTTGGCTCAGCATCTGAAAGACCCGGACCTGCGCATCCTTGATGCCTCGTGGTATCTGCCCGACGCCGGGCGCGATCCGAAGGCGGAGTATGACGCCGCCCATATCCCCGGCGCGCGTTTCTTTGACATTGATGACATCTCGGACGCGCGTTCGGACCTGCCGCATATGGCCCCGCCGATCGAGAAATTCATGTCGCGGCTGCGCGCCATGGGTGTGGGTGACGGGCATCAGGTGGTGGTCTATGACGGCGCGGGGCTGATGTCCGCCGCGCGGGTCTGGTGGCTGTTCCGCCTGATGGGGCAAGAGAATGTCGCCGTGCTGGATGGCGGGTTGCCGAAATGGCAGGCCGAGGGGCGCGAGACCGAAGATATGCCCCCCGTGCCGCGCGACCGCCATATGACCGTGCGCTTCCAGAACCAATTGGTGCGCGATGTGACACAGGTGGCCCATGCCTCCAAACTCGGCGATCCGCAGATCGTCGACGCTCGCGCCGCAGCACGTTTCCGCGGCGATGCGCCTGAACCGCGTGCGGGGCTGCGCGCAGGCCATATTCCCGGCGCGCGCAACGTGCCCTTCACCGAATTGCTCAACGACGACAAAACGATGAAAACCCCCGAAGAGACCCGCGCCATTTTCGAGGCGGCGGGCGTGGACCTGTCGAAACCCGTCATCACCTCTTGCGGGTCGGGCATCACCGCCGCCGTGCTGGCGCTGGCGCTGGAGCGGCTGGGCCACCGCAAATGGTCGCTCTACGATGGCTCATGGGCGGAATGGGGCATGTTCCCCACCGTGCCCGTGGCCACCGGCGCGGCTTAATCCTTTACCGTTACCTTCCAACCGGAGAACCCCATGTTCGAGACGCTCAAGGCGCAACCCGCCGATAAGATCCTCGCCCTTGTACAGGCCTACCGCGAAGACCCACGCGACACGAAGATCGACCTCGGCGTCGGTGTCTACAAAGACGCCAGCGGCAACACCCCGGTGATGCGCGCCGTCAAAGCCGCCGAGCAGCGCATCTGGGAAAACCAAGACACCAAGGTCTACACCGGTCTTGCGGGTGATCCGACCTATACCAATGCGATGGCCGCGCTGGTTCTGGACGATGCCGTGCCGCGCGGCGCGATTGCGGCTGCCGCCACCCCCGGTGGCACCGGTGCCGTGCGTCAGGCCTTTGAACTGGTGCGTATGGCCAACCCCGAAGCGCGCGTTTTCGTCTCTGATCCGACATGGCCAAACCACCTGTCGATCCTGTCCTATCTGGGCATGGAAGTGGTGAACTACCGCTATTTCGACAGCGCGACCGGCGGCGTGAACTTCGATGGCATGATCGAAGACCTCAAGACCGCCAAGAAAGGCGATGTGGTCCTGCTGCACGGCTGCTGCCACAACCCCACGGGCGCGAACCTCAACAGCGCGGAGTGGGACGCGGTGATCGAAGTGCTGCAAAGCACCGGTGCCGTGCCGATGATCGACATCGCCTATCAGGGCTTTGGCGACGGGTTGGAAGCGGATGCCGCTGCGACGCGCAAAGTGGCCGCCTCGGTGCCGGAATGCCTGATCGCGGCAAGCTGCTCCAAGAACTTCGGCATCTACCGCGAACGGACCGGCATTCTGATGCTGGTAGCTGCCGAGGCGGCGCAGGGGCTGAACCAAGCCACTTTGGCCTTCCTCAACCGCCAGAACTACAGCTTCCCGCCCGATCACGGCGCGCGGATCGTGTCGACCATCCTGACCGATGACGAGCTCAAGGCCGATTGGATGGCTGAGCTTGAGGATGTTCGCAACGCCATGCTGGGTCTGCGTGAGCAGCTTGCGGGTGAGTTGCAGAAACTCTCTGGCTCGGACCGCTTTGGCTTCCTTGCCCAGCACCGGGGCATGTTCTCACGCCTTGGCACCACGCCAGATAAGGTCGATGCGCTGCGCGAAAAACATGGCATCTATATGGTTGGCGACAGCCGTATGAACATTGCCGGGCTGAACCAAAACAGCGTGCCGATCCTTGCTCGTGCGATCATCGACGTCGGTATCTAATCGCGCTCCGGGCCGTGCATGTCGCGGCCCGGTCAGCCTTCGATTGTTGCGGAACAATCGCCCTATGCCTCTATTCTGGCCTCTTTTAATCAAAACTTGGTCGAAATGGCATGTTTGGATAGCTTGAGTGAAAACTCAGGGTCGGGCCAATTTTAGAATCATTATTACAGTGCATCCGCTTGGATGTGAGCTTGCCAGCGGTAGAGCTGGTGATCGTGACAGCCACGCTTGTCACTGTGTTGGGCTATTGGGTGCGTGGGCACAGCAGCCTACCCGGTAAACATTGGTTTTTGCTGGCCATTCTGGCCATGGATTTCTGGCTTTTGTCGGTCGGGGTCGAACTTTCCGCCACCTCTGCCGCCTGCGCCTTTGGGGTCAGCCGTTGGGCGTGGATCGGCTTTGTGCTGCTGCCGACCTTCTGGGCTTTCTTCCTCTATGAATATGCGCTCGGGGCCAAGGTGCCGCGATGGCTGGTGCCGCTCTGCGCGGGGCTTGCGCCTGCGCTGATCACCCTCGCCGCGGTGACGAGCGGCTGGCATGAGACATTCTATGGCCCCGAAACCAAGTGGTTGCTGAGCGCAGAGGGGGCCTATGTCCAATCCGACCACGGCCCGCTGTTCTTCATCGCGATCACCTATCTTTACATGGTCATCATGGCGGCGGCGGTCGTGGCGGGGCGGGCGGTGCGTTCGGCCAACCCGGCGGTGCGCAGCTTTTTCCTCAAGCTTTTTGCCGCGACTCTGATCCCCATGGTGGCCAATCTGGCCTATATCTTGGGCGGCATCACCCTGTTCAATACCGATCCGACGCCTTTCTCATTCGCGCTTTCGCTGACGCTGGTGGTCTGGCTGGTGGCCGATAACCGCTGGATCGACGTGAACGCAATCGCGCGCGAGCTGTTGTTCTACAACAGCACCGATCCGGTTTTCGTGGTTGACCCGAGCGGCGCTGCGATCGAGACCAATCCAGCCGCCGCCGACCTCTTGCGTCGGGAGGCCGATCCCGAGGCCCCGCTGAGCGCCTTTGGAGAGTTGGGGCCGATCATCCGCTATCTCGCGGCCCATCGCGGCCTGCCCGATGTGACCGATATCCAACTGGGCCACCGTCATTTCGCCGTGCGCGCCCATGCGATTTCTCTGGGTGCGGGGCAGAAACAGGTGGGCTGGGCCGTGGCGCTTTTGGATGTGACCGTGCAAAAGATCGCCGCCGAAAAGGCCATCGCCGCCGAGCAGATGCAGGCGCAGTTCCTCGCCACGGTCAGCCATGAGCTGCGCACCCCGCTGACGGTCATCAACGGCGCGCTTGGCCTGTTGTTGCAAGGCGGGGCCAAGGTGAGCGATGCGCAAAAGGCGCGTTTGCTGGCAAAGGCCGCGGGCAGTTCCGAGACGCTGACGACCCTGGTCAATGATCTGATCGACACCCAAAGCCTCAGCAGTGCCGAGTTCAGCATCGACCTGCACCCTGCCGCTCTCGCCCCGCTGGTGCAAAAGGCCGTGGCCCGGGCCGAGAGCCTGCAACCGGAGAAGCATATCCGCTTCCGCTGCGAGATGCCCGAGACGGTGCTGACGGTCCAAGCCGATGCAGAGCGGTTGGGGCAGGTCTTTGGAAATGTGCTGTCGAACGCAGTGAAATTCTCTGCCCCGGGCGGGCAGGTGGAGGTCAGCCTTCAGCAGTCCGAAGGCATGGCGCATGTGCAGGTCAGCGACAGCGGCTGTGGCATCCCGCCGGGCGCGGAGGAGCAGGTCTTTGCGCCTTTTTCGCAGGTCGATGGCTCCGACACCAAGGTCGCCTATGGCAGCGGTCTGGGAATGCATATCACCCGGCAGATTCTGGACCGGCACGGGGGCAGCATCCGTTATGTGAGCGCCCCGGGTGTCGGCACGACCTTTACGATTTCTTTACCTCTAGTGGCCTAACGCAAACCGCCCGGCCATTGCTGGCCGGGCGGTCGATTGTTTGGCGATGTCGCCGGGGCTTAGCCCTTGGCGAACTCGGGGTAGGCTTCCATGCCCAGTTCCGACATGTCCAGACCGGTGATCTCGGCCTCTTCGCTGACCCGGATGCCACCGGCGGCTTTCAGGATCAGCCAGACGACGAAGCTGACGATGAAGACAAAGAGGCCAACCGCGGCGAAGCCGATGATCTGTGTGACGAAGGATGTGCCTTCGGTATAGACCGGCACGACCAGCGTGCCCCAGAAACCGGCGATCAGGTGAACCGGGATCGCGCCGACCACATCGTCGATCTTGAACTTGTCGAGCATCGGCACGGTCAGCACCACGATGACACCGCCCACGGCACCGATCCAAAGCGCACCAAACAGCGTCGGGTCAAGCGGCCCTGCAGTGATCGAGACGAGACCGGCCAGCGCGCCGTTCAGCACCATGGTCAGGTCGACTTTCTTGTACATCACCTGCGTCAGGATCGGCGCGGCGACGGCACCGGCAGCAGCGGCCATGTTGGTGTTGGCAAAGATCTGCGCCACGGCGTCAACGTCTTCGATGGTGCCCATGGCAAGCTGCGACGCACCGTTAAAGCCGAACCAGCCCATCCACAGGATGAACGTGCCCAAAGTGGCGAGGGCAAGGTTGGAACCCGGCATCGGCACGACGCGGCCATCCTTGCCGTATTTACCCAAACGCGGCCCCAGAACGATGGCCCCGGCAAGGGCAGCGAAACCACCAGCGGCGTGCACGAGGGTCGAGCCGGCGAAGTCGCTGAAGCCCATGGCGGAAAGGAAACCGCCGCCCCACTGCCAGGACGCTTCGATCGGGTAGATGAAGCCGGTCAGCACGACCACGAAGATCAGGAAGGGCCAAAGCTTGATCCGCTCGGCCAGCGCACCCGACACGATGGAGGCGGTGGTGGCGCAGAACATCAACTGAAAGAAGAAGTCGGACGCGTTGGAGTAGCCGCCCGCGTCGATCTCGGATTTGATGTCCTTGGTCGCGAAGGTGCCAAAGACGCCTTCCATGATCCAATTGCCGTCGCCGGGATACATGATGTTATAGCCCACGAGCCAATACATGACCGCGGCAAGCGCAAAGAGGCCCATGTTCTTGGTCAGCTGCGTGGTGACGTTCTTGGAACGCACCAGCCCCGCTTCCAGCATGGCGAAACCCGCCGCCATCCAGAAGACGAGGAAGCCGCCGATCAGGAAAAGCAGGGTGTTGAAGATGAAGGTCGTATCCGCCAGCGTCGCGTATTCCGCGTCCTGTGCCAGCGCCAGCCCGGGCAGGGCGCTGACCGCCGCTGCGAGGGGAAGTATTAAGATGGGTTTCATATGGTCGTTTCCTGTCTGCGGGTCCGAATGCGTGCTTACCGAAGCGGGCGGCTGCCCGTGCAGCATGAGAAAACCGGATATCAGGCGCTCTTGGACAGGTTTGCCTGCCATATTTGCGCCATTGCGTGGCAGTGCCGCCTAAAAAGCGGGCGCAGGCTGGAATCTGCCTATAAATTAATCAGACATTTGACGCCGATTGGACCTTGCAGCGCTAAACAAACCGCTGCAGTCAGGCTAAAGTGGCGAAAAATAGGGCCGAGCAGGCGATATTATGACCGACAAGAACAAGCGCAAACGCCCTTTGGTGGCCGACAAGCGGTATCCCGGTAAGGCCAAACCCAAGGCCAAGACCGCAGCGCGGGGCAAACCGGCCACGCGCAAGGCCGCGCCTGCCCGTCGCAAAGCCGCCCGTCCCAAACGCCCCCGGCGCGGCGGTATCCTCGGCTTTTTTGCGGGGGTGGCCCGTTGGATTTGGCGGCTGATCTGGACCATCACATGGCGGGTGAGCCTTGTGATCTTCCTCGTGCTCGCCTTGGCGGTTGGCTATATCTACACCACGATCCCGCCGCTCGAAACGCTGCTGGATGGCCGCGCGCGCGGCTCTGTCACTATGCTCGACCGTGAGGGAGAGGTCTTTGCATGGCGCGGCGACCAGTTTGGCGGCGTGGTCTCGGCGGAATCGGTTTCCAAACATCTGAGAAACGCGGTCATCGCCACCGAGGATAAGCGATTCTATCGCCATCTGGGCGTCAGCCCGCGGGGCATCGCCTCGGCTGTGCGCATCAACCTGAGCGAGGGGCGCGGGCCGCTTTCCGGCCACGGCGGCTCGACCATCACCCAGCAGACAGCCAAACTGCTCTGTCTAGGGGAGCCCTATGACCCCAGCAGCGGCATGACGGAAAAGGAATATGAGGCGGAATGCCGTCGTTCGTCCTTGGGCCGTAAGGCCAAGGAAGCGCTCTTTGCCATCGCGATGGAGCTGAAATACACCAAAAACGACATCCTCTCGATCTACCTTAACCGCGCCTATATGGGCGGCGGTGCCTTTGGGGCGGAGGCCGCGGCGCAGCGGTTCTTCGGCAAACCCGCAGCGGCCCTCTCGCCTGCCGAAGGCGCGATGCTGGCCGGTCTTTTGACCGCGCCCACGACGCTTTCGCCCACCAACAATCTGGACCGGTCGCAAAGCCGCGCCGCCACGGTGATCCGCCTGATGGAAGAGCAGGGCTATCTCTCTGCCGCCGAGGCTGATGAGGCCATCGCCAACCCCGCGCAACTGTCCGAGGCGGCAGAGGCCGAGGCGGGCGGTTACTTTGCCGATTGGGTCATGTCCTCGGGGCCGGAATTCTTTACCCGCAACACCACCGAAGACGTGATCATCAAGACCACCCTCGATCAGCGCATCCAGCGCGCAGCCGAGGAAGGCTTGAAATGGGTGTTTGAGAATAAGGTCCGCGAAGGCTCCAAGGCGCAGGCGGCGATCGTGGTGATGTCTTCTGATGGCGCGGTGCGTGCGCTGGTGGGCGGGCGCAAGACCAAGGTCGCGGGCGCCTTCAATCGCGCCACGCAGGCGATGCGTCAGACTGGCTCGGCCTTTAAACCCTTCATATATGCCGCGGCGCTCGATCTGGGCTATTCGCCCAATGACATCATCGTGGATGAGCCCTATTGCCTGAATATCCCCGGTTCGGGACAGTGGTGTCCCAAGAACTACACCAAGAGTTTCAAGGGGCCGGTGACCCTGACCGAGGCGCTGAAAAGCTCGCTGAACATTCCGGCGGTAAAAGTCTCGGAAAGCGTGGGCCGCGAAACGGTGAGTTCGGTCGCCACGCAGTTCGGCATCAAAAGCGATCTGGCCGCTGGTCCGGCGCTGGCGCTTGGCGCATCGGAGAGCACCCTGCTTGAAATGACCGGCGCCTATGCCGGTATCCTCAACGGCGGCTCATCGGTGACGCCCTATGGGTTGGTCGACCTGCGCCTTCTGGGCGAGACGGAGCCGCTGATGGGCACCGGGGGCGGCATCAACGAACGTGTGATCCAAGAAGATGCCGCACGCCAGTTGGTCTATATGATGGAAAAGGTGATCTCTGAAGGGACCGGCCAGCGCGCCAAGTTTGGCGGGCGGCAATTGGCGGGCAAGACCGGCACCACCTCGGCCAACAAGGATGCTTGGTTCGTCGGCTTCTCGGCGGATTATGTTGCCGGGGTCTGGATGGGCTATGACGACAACACGCCGCTTACCGGGGTCACGGGCGGTGGCCTGCCCGCAGAGATTTGGCGCGAAACCATGAGCCGCGTGCATGAGGGGATGCCCCTCAAGGAGTTGCCGATGCAGGCGCCCGCCCCGCCCAGCAATCTGAGCGAGGCACAGCCCGAACCTCAGCCACAGCTGCAACCCCAAGGCGGTGGCAACCAAGGCGGCGGCGCGGACAATGTGATCGACCGGGTTCTGCGCGATATCTTTGGCGGCGGCAGCAGCGGCAGCGGGGCCAGCGCGCCCGCGCCGAACTTCCTTGACCGCTGAGGCGGTCGGGGGCGGGCCGAAAAATCAATAGCATTGGGTTGTTAAACTCAGTATCAATTCCCCAAAGGCGGGAAGGTGCTGCGCGCGTGGCGGGCAGCGTTGAAGGGGTTTGATGCAAAGCGATGTGGTGAACAGGGGGCTGTCCGAGCTGCGTCGCGTGCGCAGGCGCAGCCGTGGGCTTTATTGGGCGGTGGCCCTGTTCAGCCTTTTTGCCAATATGCTCATGCTCACCGGCCCGCTCTATATGTTGCAGGTCTATGACCGCGTGCTCGGCTCGGGGTCAGAGGAAACGCTGATCGCCCTCTCGGTTCTCGTCGTCTTTCTCTATGCGGTGATGGGGCTTTTGGATTACACGCGCGGTCGGATCATGGCGCGGGTGGGGGCGCGGTTTCAATCCGATCTCGACCGGCGGGTGTTCGACGCGGTGGTGCGCAAATCTGCCGTGGCCCCGGATGTGAAAACCAACGCGGGCCTTGCCGATCTCGAAGCCGTGCAGCGCCTCATGACCTCCCCGGTGCTGATGGCCGCCTTTGACGCGCCATGGACGCCGATCTTCTTTGCCGCGATCTTCTTGTTCCACCCGATGTTGGGCTGGCTGGCCTTGGGCGGTGCCGCCGTGCTGGTGGCAATCGCGGTGGCCAATCAAATGCTGTCGCGCGAAAGCCAAGCCCGGGCTGGCATCTCGGGGCAGGCGGCGGATGCCATGTCGGGCCAGATCAGGGTCGAGGCCGAGATGGTGCAGGCCATGGGGATGCGCGATGCCGCCTTTACCCGCTGGCAGCAGGCCCGGGGGCAGGCGCTGGCGCAGCAGGTGAAATCGATCGACGTGGGCGGCACCTTTACCGCGATGACCAAGACGCTGCGGCTGTTTCTGCAATCCGCCATGCTGGGCCTCGGCGCTTGGCTGGTCTTGAAAAACCAGATGACGCCGGGCGCGATGATCGCAGGCTCGATCCTCTTGGGCCGGGCGCTGGCACCGGTGGAACTGGCGTTGAACCAATGGCCGGTGGTGCAGCGGGGCCGGGCCGGTTGGGCCAATTTGGCACAGCTTCTGGGTGCGGTGGGGGAGGAGCCCGCGCGCACCGCCCTACCACAGCCAAAGGCAAAACTCGCCGCAAAGGCGCTGACCGTCGTGGCGCCGGGTGAGAAACAGGCGGCGCTCAAGTCGATCAACTTCACCGTTGAGCCGGGGCAGGCGGTTGGCGTGATCGGCCCCTCGGGGGCGGGGAAATCGACCTTGGCCCGCACGCTCACCGGGGTCTGGCCGCCCGCGGGCGGGTCTATCCGCCTCGACGGGGCCGCGCTGGAGCATTACGGGAGCGAGACCTTGGGGCGGCATATCGGATATCTGCCGCAGCGCGTTCAGCTGTTCGACGGCACCATTGCCGAAAATATCGCCCGCCTCTCCCCCAATCCTGACGACGCCAAAGTGGTCAAGGCGGCCAAGATGGCGGCGGCCCATGAGATGATCCTCGAATTCCCGCAAGGCTATGACACGCCCATCCGCGCGGGGCAGGTGCGGCTTTCGGGCGGGCAGATGCAGCGGATCGGGCTCGCGCGGGCGCTGTATGATGACCCGGTGATCGTCGTGCTGGATGAGCCGAACTCGAACCTCGACAATACCGGCTCTCAGGCGCTGAACCACGCGATCCGGCAGATGAAGGCCAGCGGGCGGTCCGTGCTGATCATGGCGCATCGCCCGGCGGCCATTCAGGAATGCGACACGCTGCTGGTGCTGGATAACGGCATGCGCAAAGCCTTTGGCCCCAAGGATGAGGTGCTGGCCGGGATGGTGCAAAACCACCGCGAGATCCAGAAAGCGCCCGCGCGCTCGGGGGGCGTGGTATGAACGCTCGCGCTGACAAAGACTGGTCGGCGAGGCGACCCCTGATCCTTGGGTTCATCGGGCTGCTCCTGCTCTTCGGCGGTTTTGGCACTTGGGCGGTGACCAGCCAAATCGCCGGGGCGGTCGTGGCCTCGGGCCGGATCGAAGTCGACCGCAACCGGCAGATCGTCCAGCATGAGACCGGCGGTGTCGTGGCCGACATCCTTGTGGATGAGGGCGACAGCGTCGCCGCCGGGGATGTGCTGCTGCGGCTGGATGCGGAGCAGTTGACCTCGCAATTGGCCATCGTCGAGGGGCAGCTTTACGAGCTTATGGCCCGCCGCGGACGGCTGGAAGCGCAGCGCGACGAGGTCGAGACGGTCACATTTGACGAAGAGTTGCTGACCGCCGGGGCGACGAACCCTGACGTGCAGGAACTCGTGGACGGGCAGCGCAACCTCTTTGACGCGCGCCGCGTCAGCGTGGCGCAGGAGCTTGAGCAATTGGGCAAACGCCGGGCGCAGATCAACGCGCAAATCCGCGGGGTCGACGCGCAGGAGGCCGCGCTTTCGCGGCAGTTGGAGCTGATCGAAGAGGAATTGGCCAATCAGCAATCGCTGCTGGACCGGGGTCTGACGCAGGCTTCTGCCGTGCTGACCCTCATGCGCGAACAGGCCCGCCTGCGCGGCCAGATCGGAGAGCTTTCGGCGCAAAAGGCCCAGTCACAAGAGCGGGTGACCGAGATCGACATCGAACGGCTCAAACTGCGCTCCGCCGGGCGGGAAGAGGCGATCACCCAGCTGCGCGATCTGCGCTACCGTGAGTTGGAGATGGCCGAGCAGCGCCGCGCGCTCAGGGCCGAGATTGACCGCCTTGATATCCGCGCCCCGGTCTCCGGCGTGATCTATGGCATGCAGGTGCAGACGCCCCGTTCGGTCGTGCGCGCGGCGGAGCCGCTGATGTATCTCGTTCCGCAGGACCGTCCGCTGATCATCGCCTCGCAGGTGCAGACCATTCACATCGATCAGGTCGCCGTGGGCCAAGAGGTGAACCTGCGTCTTTCGGCGCTGAACCAGCGCACCACGCCGGAACTGGTGGGCAAGGTCCTTCAGGTCTCAGCCGATTCCATCGAGGATGACGCCACCGGTCAGAGCTATTACCGGGCCGAGATCGCGCTGAACCCCGGTGAGACGGATAAGCTGGAGGAAGGCACCATCCTCCTCCCCGGCATGCCGGTCGAGGCTTTCATCCGCACCGGTGAGCGCTCCCCCATGGCCTATTTGCTGAAACCGATGGCCGACTATTTCGCCCGCGCCTTCCGCGAAAGCTGAGGCGGGGCAGGTGGCAAAGGGGCTTTCCCTTGGCGCGGCGGGCGGTTAGCGTCCGCCCCAGAACCGCAACCAAAGGAAGCCCGTCATGTCCCTGACCGCCCGCCTTGCCGATCTCGGCATCACCCTGCCCGATGCGCCCGCACCCGCCGCGAACTACGTGCCCTTCGTGGTCACCGGCAATACCGTCTATGTCTCGGGGCAAATCTCCAACGGGCCGGATGGGTTGATCACCGGGCGTTTGGGCGCTGATATGGATGTCGACGCCGGTGCTGCCGCCGCGCGCAGCTGTGCGCTGAGCCTTCTGGCGCAGGTCCGCGCCGCTTGTGATGGCGATCTGGACCGGCTCAAGCGTGTGGTGAAATTGACCGGCTTCGTGAACTCCACCGCCGATTTCACCGACCAGCCCAAGGTGATCAACGGCGCCTCCGATTTCATGGTCGAGGCGTTGGGCGATGCGGGCCGTCACGCCCGTTCGGCGGTTTCTGCCGCATCGCTGCCGCTGGGTGTCGCCGTCGAAATCGAAGGCATCTTTGAGATCGAATGACCCTTCCTGCCGCCTTTTTGAACATTCCGCTGGCGCATCGCGCGCTGCATGACCTCGCCGCTGGACGGCCCGAGAACAGCCGCGCCGCCGTGCGCGCGGCTGTCGATGCGGGGCTGGGTATCGAGATTGACCTGCAACTCAGCGCCGATGGCAAGCCGATGGTGTTCCACGATTACGGGTTGGAACGGCTGACGGCAGAGCAGGGCGCGGTTCGGCTGCGCGATGCGAGCGCCCTCGCCGCGGTCCCGCTGATGGGCGGTGATGAGGGGATTCCGACGCTTGAGGACATCCTCGACCTCGTCGCCGGGCGCGTGCCGCTCTTGGTGGAGTTCAAGGATCAGGACGGTGCCATGGGGCCCGATGTTGGTGCGCTTGAGGCCGCCGCGGCGGAACTGCTTGGCCGCTACCGCGGTGATCTGGCGGTCATGTCCTTCAACCCGCATTCGGTGCGCGCGCTGGCCCGGCTTTTGCCCGAGGTGCCGCGCGGTCTGACCACCAGCGCCTATCGCCCCGATGAATGGCCGCTGCCCGCCGCGACCTGCGACCGGCTGCGCGAGATTCCCGATTACGCCGACAGCGGGTCTAGTTTCATCAGCCATGAGGCCGACGATCTGAGCCGCCCGCGTGTGGCTGAACTCAAGGCCGAAGGGGCGGCGGTGCTCTGCTGGACGATCCGCAGCCTAGCGGAGGAAGAAATCGCGCGTCAGGTGGCGCAGAACGTGACCTTTGAGGACTATCTGCCGCGCCCGGGCCCTTGATCCGCGAGGCCGAGGCCACACATAGGACGCAAGGCAGGCAAGGCTCAGATGAACGCGCAGGAAATCGAGATTACCGTGGTGCCGGAATTGGCGCAGATCGGCCAAGAGGATTGGGACGCCTGCGCCTGTCCCGAGGCCGCGGATGGGGGCCGTCCGCGCGATCCTTTCACCACCTATCGCTTCCTCTCGGCGCTTGAGCGCAGCGGCTCGGTCGGCCCCGGCACCGGTTGGCAGCCGCAGTATCTGGTGGCGCGGATCGCAGGCCAAGTGATCGCCGTCGCGCCGATGTATGCCAAATCCCACAGCCAAGGCGAATATATCTTCGATCACAACTGGGCCCATGCCTATGAGCGCGCGGGCGGGCGCTATTACCCGAAACTTCAGATCGCGGTGCCGCATACGCCCGCCACGGGGCGGCGTTTTCTGGTGCGGCCCGGGTTCGAAGAGGCGGGCACCGCCGCGCTGGTTCAAGGCGTGGTGCAGCTGACCGACAACAACGCGCTGTCGTCGCTGCATGTGACCTTTTGCACCGAGGGCGAAGTCGCGCGGGCCGAAGAGCTCGGCCTGATGAGCCGCAAGAGCCAGCAGTTCCATTGGCACAACCGCGACTATGCCGATTTCGACGGGTTCCTCGCCAGCCTGTCCTCGCGCAAGCGCAAGAACATCCGCAAGGAACGCGCGCAGGCGCAGGATTTCGGCGGCAGGATCCATACCTTCACCGGCGACCAGATCGAGCCGGAACATTGGGATGCCTTTTGGCAGTTCTACCAAGACACCGGCGCGCGGAAGTGGGGCTCGCCCTATCTTACGCGGGACTTCTTTGACCATGCGCAGGAAAATCTGCGCGACGATATTGCATTGGTGCTGGCCGAACGTGACGGGCACTGGGTGGCCGGGGCACTCAACTTCATCGGGCGCGAGACGCTCTTTGGCCGCTACTGGGGCTGTACCGAACACCACCCCTTTTTGCATTTCGAACTGTGCTACTATCGCGCCATGGATTTCGCCATTGCCCACCACCTTGCCCGTGTCGAGGCGGGCGCGCAGGGCGAACACAAGCTCGCGCGGGGCTATCTGCCTTCGCCCACATGGTCGCTGCATTGGATGCGCGACCCGGGCTTTGCCGCCGCAGTGGGGGAGTATTTGCAGGCCGAACGGGACGCCGTGGACGAAGAGATCAGCGTGCTGACCGACTACGGCCCTTTCAAAAAGACGACGATCGAGGAACAAGAATGACCGAGAGATTAAGCATCGAGACCCGCAAGACGCTGCTGCAACCGCTGTTCAACACGGGCTGGGAAATGGTCGAAGGCCGGGATGCGATCCACAAGACGTTCAAGTTCAGTGATTTCGTGGATGCCCTTGGCTGGATGACAAGGGTGGCTATTTGGGCGGAAAAGTGGAATCACCACCCGGAATGGAGCAACGTTTACAACCGGGTGGAGGTAACGTTGATCACCCATGACGTGGATGGCCTCAGCTCGCTCGATGCGAAGCTGGCGCGTAAGATGGATGGTCTCTTTGGGGCCGGCAAAGACTGACGGAGAGACCGGATGCAAGATTTGTTTGAAACCGAATTGTGGCAGGGCAAGACAGTTGCCGATCTGCTGACGCTGGAGTTCTTGGCCAGCGCGGCGGGGTCGGTGATCGCCGCGATTGCCATTTTGCTGCTGGGGTGGATCATCTCCAGTTGGCTGCAGCACCGGGTTGAGAACCTTGGCAAGCGGCACAAACACCTTGATGAGATGCTGTTCGAATTTCTGGCTTCCATCGTGCGCTATGTGGTGCTGGGCTTCACTGTTCTGTTCGTGCTCAACACTTTCGGGGTCAAAACGACCTCGGTCGTGGCAGTCATCGGTGCGGCGGGTCTGGCGATTGGTCTGGCCCTGCAAGGCACCCTGTCGAACGTGGCCGCGGGCGTCATGCTGATCCTGTTCCGCCCGATTAAAATCGGCGATTTCGTTGTGATCGCGGGCGAGATGGGGACGATCAAACAGATCAACCTGAACTACACGGTTCTCGCCGATCTCAGCAACGTGCAGGTCATCGTGCCGAACTCTGAGGTTTGGGGCAATGTCATCACCAACTATTCCGTCAACCCGACGCGCCGGGCGGAGTGGACCTTTGGCGTGGGCTATGGCGCGAACCTCAAGACCGCCGAGGATATCATCCGCAGCACGATCATGTCGGATGAGCGCGCGCATGCGGATCCCGAGCCCTTCATTCAGGTGAACAACCTCAACGATAGTTCGGTAGATTTCCTTGTGCGGGTCTGGTGCAGCGCGGACGATTACTTTGCCTTCAAGGCCGATATGACCCGTAAGGTCAAAGAGGCGCTGGATGAGGGCGGGGTGGATATTCCGTTCCCCACACGCACCATCGTGCAGGCGGCGGAATAGACCTTCGCATCTGCGGTCCTTCGCGGAGCACCTCGATCAGCAAAACGCCCGGCCAATCTGGCCGGGCGTTCGCATTCTACATATTGTCCAGCAACGCTTCGCCGCCGGAAATCTCGCAGGTGCCTGCGCTTTCTTCGGGCTGCCAGAGGGTGACCTTACCGTCCTCGACCAGCATCGCATAGCGTTTTGACCGGCCCACCAGCCCGGCGCCCTCGGCGTCAAACTCCATGCCGATGGCGCGGGTGAACGCGCTGCTCGCGTCGGCGAGCATGGTGATCCCGGCCTCAGTCGCGCCGGTCGCCTCGCCCCAAGCCTTCATCACGAAAGGATCATTGCAGGAGATGCAGATCACCTCATCCACGCCCTTGGCGTCGAACTGATCCTTGGTGCGCACGAAGCTGGGCACATGGGCAGAGTGGCAAGTCGGCGTGAAGGCGCCCGGCACGGCAAAGATCACCACTTTGCGGCCTTTGACCTTGTCGGCCATCTGCACCGGTTCGGGCCCGTCGGCGCCCATCTGAACCAGTTTCGCGTCCGGCAGTGTCGAACCTTGAGAAATCGTCATGGGATAGCCTCTCCTGTCATTGCGGTTGTCTTGGGGCCAGATATAGGCTTTGACCGCGACTGAGACCAGATCAATCGGGGGATGGCAGATGCAGCATGTGGTGGTGATCGGAGCCGGGCAGGCGGGAGCGTCATGCGTGGCAAAACTGCGAAGCGGCGGGTTCGAGGGGAAAATCACCCTCATCGGCGCCGAGCCGTGCCCCCCTTACCAACGCCCGCCCCTGTCCAAAGGCTACCTGCTGGGGGAGATGAGCCAAGAGCGTCTCTTGCTCCGGCCCGAGGCATTCTACGCCGATCAAGGGATCACGCTGAAAACCGACTGCCGCGTCACGGCGATTGATCCTGAGGCGCGGGTGCTGAGCACCTCCGACGGCGCTGTCGCCTATGACGAACTGGTGCTCGCCACCGGCTCGATCCCGCGCCGCTTGCCCGCCGCGATTGGCGGGGCGCTGGAGGGTGTCTTTACCGTGCGCGATCTGGCGGATGTCGATGCCATGGCCCCGCGTTTCGTCAAGGGTGCGAAGGTGCTGATCGTCGGCGGCGGTTATATTGGGCTGGAGGCGGCGGCGGTCGCGGCCAAGCTTGGGCTTGAGGTCACGCTGGTGGAAATGGCCGACCGGATCCTGCGACGGGTCGCGGCGCCGGAGACCAGCGATTATTTCCGCGCCCTGCACGAAAGCTACGGCGTACGCCTGCGCGAAGGGGTGGGGCTGGAGGGGCTTTTGGGCGAGGGCCATGTCACCGGCGCACGGCTGAGCGACGGGACAGAGATCGCCGCCGATTTCGTCATCACCGGCGTCGGCATCGAGCCCGACATCGCGCTGGCCGCCAGCGCGGGGGTCGAGATCGACAACGGCATCAAGGTCGACGCGCAGGGCCGCACGAACCTGCCCGGCATCTGGGCGGCAGGGGACTGCACCTCATTCCCCTATCGCGGCGGGCGCATCCGTCTGGAAAGCGTGCCGAACGCCATCGATCAGGCCGAGGTTGTGGCCGAAAACATCCTCGGCGCGGGCAAGGAATATGTCGCCAAGCCTTGGTTCTGGTCTGACCAATATGACGTGAAACTGCAAATCGCCGGGCTGAACACAGGCTATGACCGCGTCGTCACCCGCCGGGGCGAGGGCAGTGCGTCCTTCTGGTATTACCGCGGTGAGACTTTGCTGGCCGTCGATGCCGCAAATGATCCACGGGGCTATATGGTCGGCAAACGGTTGATTGAGGCGGGCAAATCGCCCGACCCCGCCTTGGTCGCGGACCCCGAGACGGACCTCAAGGCGCTGCTGCGGGCATGAGGATCATCGCTGGGAAATACCGGGGCCGGCCGCTGGCCGCACTTGGCAAGGGCGACGCCGGGGCACATCTGCGCCCGACCTCGGACCGGGTGCGCGAAAGCCTTTTTTCGATGCTGACCCATCACGACGTGATCGAAGGCGCGCGGGTGTTGGACCTCTTTGCTGGCACCGGCGCGCTTGGGTTCGAGGCGCTGTCGCGCGGGGCCGCGTCGGTTTGTTTCGTCGAGAATGGCCGCAGCGGGCAGCGGCTGATCGGGGAGAATATGCGCAAGCTGGATACGGCGGCAGACACGCAACTGCTGCGCCACGATGCCACGCGGCTGGGGCCGTGGACGCAGGCGGCTTTCGATCTGGTCTTTCTCGACCCGCCCTATGGCAAGTCCATGGGGCAAAAGGCGCTTGTCGCGGCGGCCGAAGGCGGCTGGCTCGCCCCCGGCGCGATGGTCGTCTGGGAGGAAAGCGCCCCCATGCAGGCGCCTGAGGGATTCGCCCGGATCGACACGCGCAAATATGGCGATACCCATGTGACCCTGTTGGAAAGGGCCACCAACTAACCGGGTTCCCTAGGTTCAGCCCGCGTGAGGTTGTACCTTGTATTTTCCGACAAAATGAGTCACCTATTGCCCGAAGGCCCGATACGCCCTGTGTCGGGACCATGGTGATTTTCAAGGAAGGACATCCGATGCGCCTCAAAGCGTCCACGGCCATTGCGCTGATCACATTCGCCGCCGCCCCGGCATTCGCCCAAGGCAAGGCCGAGGTGCTGGACACCTATGCCGACATCGCGCAGGCCGGATACGAAGACAGCCTGACCACCGCGCAGACCCTGCAAGCCGCCGTCGAGACGCTGATCGCCTCCCCCTCTGCTGAGGCGCTTCAGGCGGCGAAAACCGCATGGCTGGCCGCCCGCGTACCCTACCAGCAGACCGAGGTGTTCCGCTTTGGCAATGCCATCGTCGATGATTGGGAAGGCAAGGTAAACGCATGGCCGCTGGACGAAGGTCTGATCGACTATGTCGACGCCTCCTATGGCGGTGAGACGGATGAGAACCAGCTGGCGGTTCTGAACGTCATCGCCAACCCGACATTCACGCTTGGCGGGGAAGAGGTGGACGCAACCGAGATTACGCCAGAACTGCTCGAAGGGCAGTTGCATGAGGCGGGCGCGGTCGAGGCCAATGTCGCCACCGGCTACCATGCCATCGAATTCCTGCTCTGGGGCCAAGACCTGAACGGCACCGACCACGGCGCGGGCGACCGTCCCTGGACCGATTACGCAGCGGGTGACGACTGCACCGGCGGCAATTGCGACCGCCGTGGGCAATACCTCAAGGCCGCCACCGATCTCTTGGTCAGCGATCTGGAATGGATGGCCGGTCAATGGGCCGAAGGCGGTGAGGCGCGCGCCACCGTGCTGGCCGACGAAGACGCCGGGATCGACGCGATCCTGACCGGCATGGGCTCGCTCTCCTATGGCGAACAGGCCGGGGAGCGGATGAAGCTGGGCGTCATGTTGAACGACCCCGAGGAAGAACATGATTGCTTCTCGGACAACACCCACAACAGCCACTACTATGACGGGCTGGGCGTGCGGAACGTCTATCTGGGCGAATACCTGCGCGTCGATGGGCGTGTGGTCTCGGGCGCGTCGCTGTCCGATCTGGTGACCAGTGCCGATGCCAGCGTCGACGAAGACCTGCGCGCCAAGCTGAACGCCTCCATGGTGGAGCTGGGCCAGATCAAGACCGCCGCCGAAGCGGGTTTCAGCTATGACATGATGCTTGAGCGCGGCAATGCCGAAGGCGAGGCGCTGATCATGGGCGCGGTCGACGCGCTGGTGAACCAGACCCGCGCCATCGAACGCGCGGTGACGGCTCTGGGCGGTGACGAGATCGCCTTTGAAGGCTCCGACAGCCTCGACGCGCCGGAGGCCGTCTTCCAGTAATCCTAAACTTTCCCCCGGGCCGCGCTGTCGCGGCCCGGGGCCAGCCAAGGAATACGCAAAACCATGATTGTTTGTCACTGTCAGAACATCACCGATCGCGACATCAACAATGCCATCGACTGGATGCGCGCCTCGGACGCGCGAACGGTTATTACTGCCGGCAAAGTATACCGCGCTTTGGGCAAAGCAGCCGATTGCGGGGGGTGCATGCCTCTCTTCTTGTCTACCATGCGCGGAAATGGCAACTTTTCCGTGCCTGTGCTGAAAACCACTCTACGTCAGGCGAAACCAAACAAGGAGACAGGTTCATGAAGGGCGACGACAAGGTCATCGAATATCTCAACGCTGCATTGCGCAGCGAATTGACGGCGGTCAGCCAGTACTGGCTGCATTACCGGCTGCAAGAAGACTGGGGCTATGGTCGGCTTGCCGATAAATCGCGCGAGGAAAGCATCGAAGAGATGAACCACGCCGACAAGCTGATCGAGCGGATCATCTTCCTCGAAGGGCACCCCAACCTGCAAAAGCTGGACGCGCTGCGCATTGGTGAAACGGTCAAGGAATGCCTTGAGGCCGATCTCGCCGCCGAGCATGAGGCCCGCACCCTCTATATCGAAGCGCGCAATCACTGCGATCAGGTGGGCGACTATGTCTCGAAGAACCTGTTCGAAGAATTGATCGCCGATGAGGAAGGGCATATCGACTTCCTCGAAACCCAACTGGCGCTTCAGGCGGAACTGGGCGAGGCCGTCTATGGTCAGCTTCAGGCCAAGCCGACAGACGACAGCAAGTAACCACGACAGGCAGGCCCGGTTTCGGGCCTGCCGCTTATCCAAGGCATTTCCCATGCGATTCCTCATTCCGATGCTCACGGTGGCCGCCGCGAGCATGGCCGCCGCCGCCCCGCAAGCTTTGGAGGAACCGCATCTCAAGGTGATCCCCCGCACCGCGGAAGAGGCCGCCCGGATCGCCAAGGTCACCGCCCCTGCGACCGAATTCGACAAGCCCGAACCCTTTGAGACGAACCCCGCAGGGGCCGCCACGGTCAGCCCGCGCGGCAATGCCGATGCGTTTTCGCTGCCTTCGGGCAATATCCCTTTCGAGCGGGAGTTGGATTTCAAGGTCGGCAACGGGCTGTTCAAGAAACTCTGGGTCTCTTCGCCCTCGTCGACGCTGGCCTCTGACGGGCTGGGGCCGCTCTTCAACGCGCGTTCCTGCCAGCGCTGCCACCTGAAAGACGGGCGCGGCCATCCGCCCGAGGGGCCTCAGGATGACGCGGTGTCGATGTTCCTGCGCATCTCGGTCCCCACGCCCCCCGAAGAGGCGATGAGCGAGATCGAGGCCTTCCTGCTCTCGGTCGGCGACAAGACCCCGCGCACGCGGCCCGATCCTGTCTATGGTGGGCAATTGCAGGATTTCGGGGTGGCGGGCCATCCGGCGGAGTACCGTCTCGGCGTGCGTTATGAAAAGGTGGAAGTCGCCCTGTCTGAGGGGGAGACCGCCAGCCTGCGCCGCCCGACCTACAGTGCCGAAGACCTCGGCTATGGCCCCTTGGCCGAGGGCGCGATGCTCAGCCCCCGCGTCGCCCCGCCGATGATCGGGCTTGGCCTGCTAGAGGCGATCCCGGCGGCAGATATCTTGGCGCTGGCCGACCCGGAGGACGCCGATGGTGATGGCATCTCGGGCCGGGCGCAGATCGTTTGGTCCTTTGAACACGCGCGCCCGATGCTGGGCCGTTTCGGCTGGAAAGCCGGCGCACCGACGATCCGCGAGCAATCCGCCAGCGCCTTTGCGGGGGATATCGGCATTTCCTCCCCCATTTTCGACGCGGCATGGGGCGATTGCACGACCGAGCAGACCGCCTGCCGCGCGGCACCCCATGGGGATGGTGACGACCGTGGCGCCGAGATCGACGCCGAAGGGCTGGATCTGGTGACTTTCTACAGCCGCAACCTGGCCGTGCCCGCCCGCCGCGATGTCGGCGCGCCTGAGGTGCTGCGCGGCAAGGCGGTGTTTCATGAGGTGGGCTGCACCTCGTGCCACCAGCCGAAATTCGTGACCGAACGGTTGGAGGACCAGCCCGAGCAGAGCTTTCAGCTGATCTGGCCGATGACCGATCTTTTGCTGCATGACATGGGCGAAGGGCTGGCCGACAACCGCCCCGAGGGCCGCGCGAACGGGCGCGAGTGGCGCACCGCGCCGCTCTGGGGCATCGGCTTGACCGAACAGGTCAACGGCCATACCCAATTCCTGCACGATGGGCGGGCGCGGTCGCTGCTCGAAGCGGTGCTCTGGCACGGCGGCGAAGCCCAGCCCGCCCGTGATGCCGTGGTCGACATGCCCAAAGCCGACCGTGACGCCCTGATCCGCTATCTGGAGAGCCTCTGATGCGCAGCCTGCTGACCGCCACCTTCCTTCTGACCGCCGCCCCCGCCCTTGCCGGGGTTGGAGGAGGTGATCCAAGACCACGCGCTGCCCGGCGCCGCCCGTTTCGCCTCGGCTACGGCGGCGCTTGATACGGCGGCGCAGGCCGATTGCACCGATGCCGCCCTGCGCCCGGCCTATCAGGAGGCTTTCGACGCATGGCTCGGCATCGCGCATTTGACCCTCGGCCCGCTCGAGGAAGACGGGCGCGGGCTGGCCATCGCCTTTTGGCCCGACACGCGCGGCATGGTGGGGCGCAGCGTGGCGCGGATGGTGGCCGAAGAAGACCCGATCGCGACAAGCGGGGATTACGCCGAAGTCTCCATCGCCGCGCGCGGGCTCTTTGCGCTGGAACGGCTGCTTTATGACGATGACTTCGCGAGCTACGAGGCTGACAGCTATAGCTGCGCACTGGCCCGCGCGATGGCGGCCGATCTGGCGGAACTGGGGCGGGAGGTCGACACCGCATGGCGTGAAGATTTCGCCGCCACGCTCCGCAGCGCAGGGGAGGCGGGCAATGACCGTTTCCTCAGCCCGCGCGAGGCGTCTCAGGCGCTTTACACCGCCCTTGCCACCGGGTTGGAGTTCGTGGCGGACCAACGTCTGGGCCGCCCAATGGGCCGTTTCGACGCCCCCAAACCGCAGGTGGCCGAGGCGCGCCGTTCGGGCCGCAGCCTGCGCAATGTGGTCCTGTCGCTCGAAGCATTGCACGGACTGGCCGACACGCTGTCGGACGCGCCCACCCCCAAGACCGATGCCGCATTCGACCGCGCCTTGAGCGCCGCGCGCGCGTTGGAAGACCCGGTCTTTGCCGGGGTGGCCGATCCGATCAGCCGTATCCGGGTCGAGGCGCTGCAAAACGATGTGCGCGCCATTTCCGAGGCGGTGGGGGCAGAGATCGCCCCGGCGCTTGGCGTCTCGGTTGGGTTCAATTCGGCGGATGGGGATTGATGCCCTCACGCCGCCATTTCCTCGCCGGTCTCGCCGCCGCGTCGAGCTTGCCCGCAATGGGCTGGGCCGCCGCGGGAAGCCCCGTCTACCTTGCCGCCGCGCGTGACCCTTCGGGGGCCTATGCGCTTTTCGGGCTGGACGGGTCCGGCCACGACATTTTCCGCATTCCGCTGCCCGACCGGGGCCATGCCGCCGCCGCCCATCCCACCGCGCCCGAGGCGGTCGCCTTTGCCCGCCGTCCGGGACGTTTCGCGCTGGTGATCGACTGCGAGCAGGGCCGTGTTGCCCATCGCCTCGACGCGCCGGAGGGGCGGCATTTCTACGGGCATGGGGCGTTTTTGCAAGGCGGGGCCATCCTCGCCACCAGCGAAAATGACATCGACAGCGGCGAAGGGCGCATCGGCCTGTGGTCCCGCGCCAAGGGCTATGCCCGGATCGGAGAGATCGCCTCGGGCGGGGTTGGGCCCCATGAAATCCGCCGTTGGTCCGAGGATGTGCTGGTGGTGGCCAATGGCGGCATCCGCACTCATCCCGACAGCGGGCGGGAGAAGTTGAACATCGATGTGATGCGGCCCAATCTGTCTTATGTCAGCCTCTCGGGCGAAGTGCTGGAGCAGGTTTCGCTGCCTGATGACCTGCATAAGAATTCGATCCGGCATCTGGCCTTGGCGCCGGACGGGCAGGTGGCCTTTGCGATGCAATGGCAGGGGGAGCCGGGCGACGGCGTGCCGCTGCTGGGCCTGCACCGGCGCGGGGAAAAGCCGATCTTGGCCGAGGCCGATTTGGCCGAGCAAATAGCAATGCAGGGCTACGCGGGCAGCGTGGCATTTGCGGCGGATGGCGGGGCGGTCGGGATCACGTCACCGCGCGGCGGGCGGCTGCATGTCTTTGACAACCGTGGTTCTTTCCTCGCCAGCCATCGCCGCGCCGATGTCTGCGGGCTGGCACCGGGCCGGGGCGGCTTTGTGGCCACGGATGGGCTGGGCGGTATCCTGTCGCTGCAAGAGGCCACGCTGTCGCGGCTGACCACGGCCAAGCGGGCGTGGGACAACCATTTGGTTGCCATCGACGCATAGGCGGGCGGGGGCCGTGCCCCCGCTGCATTTAGTCGGTCTTGTAGGTCGGGTGGAACAAACCACCGGGCGAGAGGGTGAAGATCTCCACCCCGTCTTCGGTCACACCCACCGAATGTTCGAACTGTGCCGAGAGGGATTTGTCGCGGGTGACAGCGGTCCAATCGTCGGCGAGGGTCTTGGTCTCGGCCCGGCCAAGGTTCACCATCGGCTCAATGGTAAAGAACATGCCCGGCTCAAGCACAGCGCCGGTGCCCGGGCGGCCATAGTGCAGCACGTTGGGCGGTGCGTGAAAGACCTGCCCCAGTCCATGGCCGCAGAAGTCGGTCACGACCGACATGCGGTGGCCTTCGACAAATGTCTGGATCGCATGGCCGATGTCACCAAAGGTATTGCCCGGCTTCACCGCTTCGATCCCGCGCATCAGGCTGTCGTGGGTCACGTTGATCAGCCGCTCGGCCTTGCGCGAAAGTTTGCCCGCCACATACATGCGGCTGGTATCGCCGAACCAGCCATCGACGATGACGGTCACGTCGATGTTCAGGATGTCGCCGTCTTTCAGCTTCTTGTCGCTGGGGATCCCGTGGCAGACCACATGGTTCACCGAGATGCAGCTGGCGTGTTTGTAGCCCTTGTAGCCAATGGTGGCGGATTTCGCCCCGGCGGCGTTGACCTTCTCTTCGATCAGGCGGTCCAACTCTCCGGTGGTTTGACCGGGGAAGACATGCTCTGCGATCTCGTCGAGTATGGTGGCGGCGAGACGGCCCGCTGCCTGCATCCCGGCATGATCGGAAGGCTCGTAAATGCGAATGCCGTCGCGCGTCTGGCGGCCTCGGTGTGCGTTGTTCACCGCTCTCTCCATGCTTGTGTTCGCTCCTACTTAACGTGGCTTTCGGGCGAGGGCCAGAGCGGCTCAGCCCGCGAAGGGGATCGGTTGCGCCAGTGTGACGGCTTGGGGCGTGATATGGGTGCCGATGGCGTAGATTTCCAGCCCCGCCGCCCGCGCGGCATGGGAGGCGGCGGCATAGGTCGGGTCGATATCGGCAGCGAGGCGCATCTGCGAGCAATCGGTGCGCTGCACCAGATAGAGCAGCACGGCGCGGTGCCCGGCCTGCGCCATCCGCGCCAACTCGCCCAGATGTTTCGCCCCGCGGGCGGTCACGCTGTCGGGGAATTCGGCCAGCCCCGTTTCGCGTGAGAGGGTGACGGATTTCACCTCGACATAGGCATCGGGCAGGCCATCGCCGCTGAGCAGGAAGTCGATGCGGGAGTTTTCGCCGTATTTCACCTCGGGCCGCACCTCGGTATAGGCGGCGAGCGGGGCGACCTCACCCGCGATCAGCGCCGCCTTCATCGCGCGGTTGGGCAGGGCGGTGTCGACGCCGGTGAAATGGCCGTTTTCATGGTCCACCAACCGCCAGCCGTAGTTCAGCTTTTTCTTCGGATCGTCGTTCGGCTCCAGCCAGATGCGGCTGCCCGGTTCCGCCAGTCCCATCATCGAGCCGGGGTTGGCGCAATGGGCCACCACCTCTTCGCCCGTCTCCTCAAGCCTGCAATCGGCCAGAAAGCGTTTGTAGCGGCGGATCAGCCGGGCGGGGACAAGTTGGGTTTGAAAGCGCATGGGGCGCGGCCTATACCGAAGGGACGCCATCCTCAAGGAGCCGCCCCATGTCAAACCCCACCGCCGCGATGATCGTCATCGGCGACGAAATCCTCTCGGGCCGGACCCGTGACAGCAATATGCATCACCTTGCGGGGGAGTTGACGAAAGTGGGGATCGACCTGCGCGAAGTGCGCGTGGTCTCGGACGATCATGGGGCGATCATCGCCGCCGTGCAGGCGCTGTCTTCGGCCTATACCCATGTCTTCACCTCGGGCGGGATCGGGCCGACGCATGACGACATCACCGCCGATTGCATCGCCGCCGCCTTTAACCGCGACATCGACGAGCGCGACGATGCGCGCGAGATTTTGGCGGAACATTACGCCCGCGCCGGGACCGAGATGAACGCGGCGCGCCTGCGCATGGCGCGCATCCCTGAAGGCGCCGCGCTGATTGAGAACCCGGTCTCTGCGGCGCCGGGTTTCATCGTCGAAAACGTGCATGTGATGGCCGGGGTGCCTGCGGTTTTTCAGGCGATGGTTGCCAGCGTTCTGCCGGGGCTGACCGGGGGGCAGCCGCTGATCAGTGAGACCCTGCGCATCGACCGGGGCGAAGGCGATATCGCCGGGCCGCTGGGGGCGCTGGCCGAGGAATATCCGCATTTGTCGATGGGCAGCTACCCGTTTCAAAAGGACGGTGTCTTTGGCGCGCATGTGGTGATCCGGGGCAGCGATCCGGGGATGGTCGAAGCCGCGATGGCCAAGCTCAAGGCCGCCTTCGCATGAGCGAGGCGCAGGCGTTTTTCGACGCGGGCGACGCGACATGGCCCGCTGCGCGGCGCGTCGAGCACGGCCCATGGACCCTGCGCGAAGGGCAGGGCGGCGGCAAGCGGGTCTCGGCGGCGACAGCGCGTGGGGCGATCTCCGATGCCGACATTCCGACCGCCGAAGCGGCGATGCGCGAGATGGACCAGCGCCCGCTGTTCATGGTCCGCGAGGGGGAGGATGACCTCGACGCGCTGCTGGCCGCGCGGGGGTACGACGTGGTCGATCCGGTCACGGTGCTGAGCCTGCCGATCACCCGCCTCACCGATATACCGATGCCCCCGGTCACCGCCTTTTGCATTTGGGAGCCGCTGGCGATCATGGCCGAGGTCTGGGCCACCGGCGGGGTCGGCCCCGCGCGCCTTGCCGTGATGGACCGCGCCGCAACCAAGACCGGCATCCTTGCCCGCTGGAACGAGAAACCCGCAGGCGTGGCCTTTGCCGGGGTGCACAATGATATCTGTATGGTCCACGCGGTTGAGGTGCTGCCCCATCAACAACGCCAAGGCGTGGCGACTTGGCTGATGCGGGCCGCCGCCCATTGGGGGCAGGCGCAGGGGGCCACGCGGTTGTCGGTGCTCTGCGTCGATACCAATACCCGTGCGCAGGCGCTCTATGCCAAGCTGGGCTTTGCCCCGGTCGGGCACTATCATTATCGTCAAAGCACCGAGTGAAGGATAAGCCCATGGCCAACGACATGCCCACCGCCCTTGATCTACCGATGGTCGATCCTCTGCCCGAGGCGACGCAGAAGTATTTCGATGTCTGTCAGGAAAAGCTCGGGATGGTGCCCAATGTGCTGCGCGCCTATGCCTTTGACATCGACAAGCTGAACGCCTTTACCGGCATGTATAACGATCTGATGCTGGGCGACAGCGCGCTCAGCAAGCTTGAGCGTGAGATGATCGCGGTGGCGGTGTCTTCGGTCAACAAATGCTACTATTGCCTCGTGGCCCATGGGGCGGCGGTGCGCGAGATGTCGGGCGATCCGCAATTGGGCGAAGCGCTGGTGATGAACTACCGCGTGGCCAAGATCAGCGCCAAACAGCGCGCCATGCTGGATTTCGCGGTCAAGCTGACCGAGGCGAGCGCCAAGGTCGAGGAAGCCGACCGTCAGGCGCTGCGCGATGCAGGCTTCACCGACCGTGACATTTTCGACATCGCCAGCGTGGCGGGTTTCTTTAACATGACCAACCGGGTGGCCAGCGCCACCGACATGCGCCCCAACGACGATTACCACGCGCAGGCGCGATGAGCCGGGCGCGCGTCGTTGCGGCTCTGGTCGGGGTGCTGCTGGCGGCCCCGGCGGCGGCGCTTGAACTGGCGCTGCCCAGCACCGCGCGCCTGACGGCTGAACGCAATACCGCACCGGATCGCTATGCGGCACCGGTCGGGGTCTATGCCGAAGGGCAGGTGGCGCGGGTCAATGTGGATGGCGACCTGCGCCGCGCCGCATGGCGGATGGACACGCCGGGGCTGACCGCCTTGCAAGTGATGCGCCCGCTGCGGCGGCAGCTTGAAGAGGCGGGTTTCGACATTGTGCTCGACTGCGCGGCGCGGGAGTGCGGCGGCTTTGATTTCCGCTTTGCGATAGAGGTGCTGCCGGGGCCGAATATGTATGTGAACCTGCGGGCCTTCCACTTCATCACCGCCCTGCGACGGGGCGAGGACGGAACGCCGACCGAGGCGATCAGCATCCTTGCCAGCACGGCGGCGACCTCGGCCTATGTGCAGATCATCCAAGCCCGCAGCGGCGACGCGGCGGAGGGTGACAGCCCCCCTGTCACGCCTGCGGCTACGGGGGAGGTGCCGCTTGCCAGCGCCACGGGGGATTTTGCAGCGACGCTAAAGACCGAGGGGCATCTGGTGCTGAACCGGTTGGAGTTCGAGACCGGCACCTCCGCGCTTGGCCCCGGCCCCTTTGCGACCCTCGCGCGGCTTGCCGAATTGCTCAAGGCCGAGCCGGGTCTGCGGGTGGCGCTGGTGGGGCATACCGATGCGGTGGGTAGTTTGGACGCCAATACCGCCCTGTCGCGCAGGCGGGCAGAGGCAGTGCGGGACCGATTGGTTGAGCGCTATGACGTGGCCCCCAACCGGCTGGAGGCGCAGGGCGCGGGCTATCTCGCGCCGCGTGACAGCAACTTGACCGAAGCGGGGCGCGAGCAGAACCGGCGGGTCGAGGTGGTCGTCCTCTCGGTGCAATAGCCTAGGTGGTGACTGTCATCTGAGTGGCCAGCAGCAGGTTGGTCTCGCTTGAACTCACCCCCTGAATCCGGCGGATTTGGCCCAACACACTGTCGAGTTCTTCGACGGTCTCCGTCCCCGTCTCGACGATCAAATCCCATTTGCCATTGGTCGCATGGATCGCCTGCACCGCGGGCATGCCCGCAAGGATGCGTTTGATCCGGTCGGTGCCCGCCCCTTCGATGGCCAAAAGCGTATGGCCCCGGATCGGGCTGTGACGCATGTCTTCTTTCAGGATCAGCGTGAAGCCCAAAATCGCGCCCGAGCTGACCAGACGTTCCACCCGCGCCCGCACCGTGACCCGCGACAGGCCGGTGGTGGCGGCCAGCGCGGAATAGGACATCCGCGCGTCGCGGCGCAGTTCCGCGATGATCTTATTGTCGATCTCGTCCATCAGCTTCCCGTCTTTTGCATGGGGCCATGTTTACGGCAGCGCGGGCGGGCTGGCCAGTCTTTGGAGATGTGCGATTGACGACGCCGGGGAAACCCATAATCTGCCGCGGAAAGGAACACTTCCATGCAAAGCCGCGCGCCCCTGTTCACCCCGGTCCTGATGGTCGGATGTATCATCATCATGGTCAGCTTCGCCGTGCGCGCCTCCTTCGGCGTGTTCCAGATCCCGATTGCCGAGGAATTTGCCTGGGCGCGCAGCGAGTTCTCCTTGGCCATCGCGATCCAGAACCTCGCCTGGGGCATCGGGCAGCCGGTTTTCGGCGCGCTGGCCGAGAAGATTGGCGACCGCAAGGCGATTATCATCGGGGCGGTGGTCTATGCGGTCGGGCTGCTCTTATCGGCCAATTCCGCGACGCCGATCGAACACCAGACCTATGCCTGGCTCGTGGGCTTCGGCATCGCGGGGACAGGTTTCGGCGTGATCCTTGCCGTGGTCGGGCGCGCGGCCTCGGACGAGAACCGCTCGATGGCGCTGGCGATTGCCACGGCGGCGGGCAGTGCGGGCCAAGTCTTTGGCGCGCCGGTGGCGGAATGGATGCTGGGCTTCATGTCATGGCAGATGACCTTCGTGAGTTTCGCGGGCGTGATCCTGTTGATGCTGCTCACGCTGCCGATGATGCGCGCGCCGGCGATGGCGAGCCGGGCTGAGCTTGAGGAGTCGATGGGCCAGATCCTCGGCAAAGCCTTCCGCGACCCCTCCTATACGCTGATCTTCCTCGGGTTCTTCTCCTGCGGCTACCAGTTGGCCTTCATCACCGCGCATTTCCCCGCCTTCGTGACCGAGATGTGCGGCCCGATCCTCGCGGGCGGCGTGCTGCACAACATCGGCATCACCACCACCTCGGCGCTCGGTGCGGTGGCGATCTCGCTCATTGGTCTGGCCAATATCGCGGGCACGCTGCTGGCGGGCTGGGCGGGCAAGCGCTATTCCAAGAAATACCTGCTGGCGGGGATCTATGTCGGGCGCACGGTGATCGCCGCCGCCTTCATCATGTTCCCGATCACGCCGATGACGGTGATCCTGTTCTCGGTGGGGATGGGTGCGCTCTGGCTGGCCACCGTGCCGCTGACCTCCGGCCTCGTCGCGCATATCTACGGGCTGCGCTACATGGGCACGCTCTACGGCATCGTGTTCTTCAGCCACCAGTTGGGCAGTTTCCTCGGCGTTTGGCTGGGCGGGCGGATGTATGACATCTACGGCAGCTACACCGGGGTCTGGTGGGTCGGCGTGGCCGTGGGGGCGTTCAGCGCCGTGGTACACCTGCCGATCCGCGAGAAAAGGCTCGAGGGGCTGGTGACCGCTTAACGCGCGCGCCAGCGTTCGAGGATGTGGTTGGCGGTCATCAGGTCCAGATGCGCGCCGCCGCCGTTCTTGAAGAGGGTGATTTCGTCATCGCTTTGCCGGGTGAAGGCGGCGAGGTCGTAGTAATCCGCCACGAGGTGATCGCGTGAGATCGCGCCGCTTTCCAGCGGGAACTTGATCTCGCCGATATGGCCGACGGTGGTGTCGAAACTGTCGACGAAAACGCGGGCGCGCTGGAGCGCCTTGTCGTCGACCTCGCGCATGTCGGGGCGGTAGGCGCCAATGAGATCGACGTGCTGGCCGGGTTGCAACCAATCGCCCTTGATCAGCGGGTCGGTCGACATGGTGGCGGAGGTGACGATATCGGCGGCGCGCACCGCCTGCTCCAGATCGGTCGCCACGTTGATCTTGCATTCCGCGGCCATCGCCTCGGCGTTCTTCGCGGTGCGGTTCCAAACCGTGAAGCGTGCCTGCGGGAAGGCGGCGGAATAGGCGGCGTGCAGCGCCCGGCCTTGGGTGCCCGCGCCGACGATCAGGATGTTCTCACTGTCCGGACGGGCGAGGCGGCGCGCGGCCAAGAGGCTGTCGCCCGCGGTTTTCCACTTGGTGACGAGGTGGAAGTCCACGATGGCGGAGAGCGTGCCTGTCACATCATCGAAAAGCGAGACGCCGCCGTTGACCATCGGCACTTCGCGGTCGGGGTTGCCGGGGAAAATCGTGGCGGATTTCACCGCGATGCCCAGCCCGTCGATCCATGCCGACCGGCTCAAGAGCGTGTCCTTGCCGCGGTAGAGGAAAGTGTCCCCGATCTCGGCCTTCGGGAGGTTATGCCCCGCGGCCAGCGCGTCGGTGAGCGCGATCCAGTCCAGAAGCGCCTCGCCCGCATCGAAGGAGATGTTCGGGATATCGGTCATGCGGCCTCCTCCCGGGTCAGCAGCCCTGCGGCGACGAGACGGTCGGCCCAGCCCTGCGGCCCGGTGAAATGATGGGTTTGCCAGCCTCGCGCGGCGGCGGCGGCGATATTGTCGGCGCGGTCATCGGTGAAGAGTAGCGCCTCCGGTTGCAGGCCGCTGCCCTGCTCCACGGCCTCGTAGATCGAGGGCGCGGGTTTGATCATGCCGAGGTGGCCGGAAATGAAATCACGGTCGAATTCGCGCAGGAAAGGATAATGGGTCGCGGCCAGATCATAGCTTTGAATGCCGAAGTTGGTGAGCGAGAAGACCGGCACGCCGCGCGCCTGAAGCGCCTTCATCAGCCGCAGCGAATGGTCGATCACCGGGGCCGCCATCTCGATCCAGCGATCGTGCCAGAGGCGGATTTCATCGCCCCATTCGGGTGTCGCCTCGGCCATGGCATAGATCGTGTCGCGGAAGTTTTCGCCGCTGTCGACGCGGTCGTTCATGCCGTGCAGGTCCACGGCGTCGAACATGGCGCGGCGTCGATCTTGGCCGATGACGCTGTCGTAAAACCGCTCCGGTTGCCATTCGATCAATACGTTGCCGATGTCGAAAACGACCGCCTGTGGTGTCATATCACTTGCCCTACCAATTGCTTAACACGGGCCTACCCCCGCGCCGCCGCGCGCAGTTCCCGCTCCAATGCTTCGAGGAAACGGGAGCGGTCGGCCTTTGTAAACCCCTTGCCGCCGCCTTGGCGGAAGGGGTCGGCGGCGCGCAGGTCGGCCATCAGGTCGCGGGTGGCCAGCACGTTGCCGATGTTGCGCGCGGTCAGCGCCTCGCCGTTGTGTTTCAGCACCCTCGCCCCCGCCTCGACGCATTTCGCGGCCAACGGGATGTCCCCGGTCACCACCACGTCGCCCGGCCCGCAGCGCTCGGCGATCCACATGTCGGCCACGTCCGGCCCGTCGGGTACGATCACGACCTCGACCAGCGGGTTCTGCGACAGGCGCAGCCCCCCGTTGGAGACGAGGAACATTTTGATCCTGTGCCGGGTCGCCACCCGCTCGGCCTCGGCCTTCACGGGGCAGGCGTCGGCGTCGATGTAGAGCGCGGTCACGGCTCAGCCCGCGTAGAGCGCGTCGGCATGGAAGGCGACGTGATCCTCCATGAAGCTCGCCACGAAGAAATAGCTGTGGTCGTAGCCCGGCTGCATGCGGAAGCTGCCCTGTTGGCGTTTCGCGGCCATGGCTTCGGCCAGCGCTTCGGGCATCAAGAGGTCGAGGAACTGGTCGCTGCCGCCTTGGTCGATCAGCACAGGCCCGTCGAAGCCTTTCTCGCGCATCAGGAGCGTGCTGTCGTGCTTTGCCCATGCGCTCTCGTCAGGCCCGAGGTAGGCGCCGAGTTGCTTTTTTCCCCAATCGCTCGCCGTCGGATGGGTGATCGGCGCGAAGGCCGAGACCGAAAGGAAACGCCCCGGCAGGTTCATCGCCAACGTCAGCGCGCCGTGCCCGCCCATGGAATGGCCGGTGATGCCTTGGCGCTCCATATCGAGGGCGAAATTCTCGGCCAGCAGGGGGGGCAGCTCCTCGGCCAGATAATCCCACATCTGGTAGTGCGCCGCCCAAGGGTCTTGGGTCGCGTTCACATAGAACCCCGCCCCTTTGCCAAGGTCGTAAGCATCGTCATCGGCCGCATCTTCACCACGCGGGGAGGTGTCGGGGAAGACCAATGCGATCCCGTGTTCGGCAGCCCAAGCCTGCGCGCCCGCCTTGGTCATGGCGTTCTCATGGGTGCAGGTCAGGCCCGAAAGGTACCACAGCACTGGAACGGGGCCGTCCTGCGCCTCGGCGGGGAGAAACAGGCCGAATGTCATGTCGCAGCCGCAGGTGTCGGAGGCGTGGGAGTAGACCCCCTGCGTGCCACCGAAACAGGCGTTTTCCGAGATGGTTTTCATGGCAGCGTTCCTTTCGAACTTGAGTGTGTCACAGGGCCGAGACCCAGCCTACGACAAGGCTGACGGTCACGATACTGACCGTGGTTGAAACGAGAATGGCGGCAGAGACCCGCTGAGGGGCGACGCCGTAGTGTTGGGCAAGCATATAGACATTGCCCGCGACCGGGAGAGAGGCGGTGGCGATGATAACCCCGGCTTTGTATGGGTCGACGCCGAAGAGAAACAGTGCACCAAAGGCCACGAAGAGCGGGTGCAGCACCAGTTTGCAGAAAGTCAGCCAGCCCGCAATCTCGATCCGTTCGGCGGATTTTGAAGCCAGCGAGGCGCCGATGGCGAACAGCGCACCGGGGGTGGCAGCGCCGCCAAGGATGGCCAGAAATTCGTTCAGCGGCACCGGGATCGGGATGCCGAAGCCGGACCAGAGGAACCCCAGCGTGATGGCGACGATCATCGGGTTTTTCAGCAGGCCGATCCCGACGATCTTAAGCGTCGCCAGCCGCAATTGCCCTTCGCGGGAGCCGGTGATCAGGATCACGATGAGGCTAGAAAAGATGATCATGTCGACGGTCAACGCCAGCAGCACGGGGCCGATCGCCTCTGGCCCCAAGAGCAGCGTCAGCATCGGCACGCCCAGAAAGCCGGTGTTGCCGATCACGGCGCATTGCGCCTCGATCCCGTTGGTGGCCACATCGAGCCCGCGCAAAAAACCCACGAGGCTGGCGATGGCATAGACGAAGGCCGTCCCCCAGAGGTAGGCGGCGACAAGGCGGCTGTCCCAGACCTCGGCCAAGGACAGATTGGCGGAAAAGCGGAACAGCATCGCCGAAAGGGCGAAGTAGAAGACGAATTTGGTGAGATAGGCCGTCGCTTCAGCAGAGAAAAACCGTGTGCGCCCGGCCCAGTAGCCAAGGCCGATCAGCGCAAAGAACGGCAGGGTTTTCAGGAAGATCGCGACCATGGGTCAAGCATTAGCCAGCCCGCCCTTGGGGTGCAATGGGGCAGGGGCTTGGGCCTTGGCTGAACCGATCGACGCCAACCGCGCGCTCATGGGGTTGCGGCCAGCGGGATCGCTTCGGGCGGCTCCGTGATCTCGCCGCCCCAGCAGTCCCATCGGCAGGTTCCGGCAAGGGCAAAGCGCCCGGCCCTTGGCGGGGCGGGTCAGGGAGCTACCTGTTGCGGGATGGACGCCACGCGAAGAACGAGGTTTGGAATATGAGAGTAGTTTTCTTGGCACCCCTAGTGCTGGCCGGATGCGCTGAATTGTCGACAGCGCCGGTGCAGAACCCGATCCCGGCCCCCGCGCCTGCGGCCACCACACCCCCGCCATCGCCGGAACCCGAGGCCCCGGCGCGGTCCGAAACCCCCAGCAGCGCGGCCAAGCCCAAACCGCTGCCGGAGTCGGTCGTGAACGCGGTGAACGACACCTCCAGCCCCTCTGAAGATGACGGGCAAGAAGAGCTTGCCGCCGCCGAGCCGCCGACCGACACCTGCAAAGAGGGCAGTTGGTGGGGGCTGATCGGACGCCCGCAATCGGCGGCGAGCATCGTCTCAGAGCCCAAGCGTGTCTATACAGAGGGCGACCCGGTGACGATGGACGCCAATCCCAACCGCACCAACATCGTCTTGGACGCGGAAGGCAAAATCGCCAAAGTCACCTGCGGCTAGGGCCGTCCCCTAGCCCTTGGGGCGGTTGTCGAGAATACGCACGGCTTTGCCCTCGGACCGGGCAACGCCGCCCACGTCCATGACTTCGACCGTGACCGAAATGCCGACGGTCTGTTTGATCTGTGCCGACAGCGCTTTGATCGCAGCAGCCCGGGCATCGGTGGTGACGCTGGCGTCAGCGCATTCACACAGCACGCGCATCTGGTCCATCCGATCGGGGCGCGAAAGCTCGATCTGGAAATGCGGGGCCAAGCCGGGCGTGGCCATTAGCGCCTCTTCGATCTGGGTGGGGAAGACGTTGACGCCGCGGAGTATAATCATGTCGTCGCTCCGCCCGGTCACCTTCTCCATCCGCCGCATGGCGCGCGCGGTGCCCGCCAGCAGGCGGGTCAGATCGCGGGTGCGGTAGCGGATGATCGGGAAGGCCTGTTTCGTGAGCGAGGTGAAAACCAACTCGCCCATTTCGCCATCCTCGACCGGGGCGCCAGTCTCGGGGTTGATGATCTCGGGGTAGAAGTGATCCTCCCAGATGTGCAGCCCGTCCTTGGTCTCCACGCATTCCATTGAGACGCCCGGCCCCATGACTTCGCTGAGCCCGTAGATGTCGACCGCATGCATGTCGAAGGCCTGTTCGATCTCCTGCCGCATGGCGTTGGTCCAAGGTTCGGCCCCGAAGATGCCGACTTCGAGCGAGGATTGGCGCGGGTCGATGCCTTGTTTGGCAAACTCATCCAAGATCGACAGCGCGTAGGACGGGGTGACAGTGATGCCCTTGGGGGCGAAATCTTCGATCAGGCGCACTTGGCGCGGGGTCATCCCACCCGAGATCGGCACGGTCGACAGGCCAAGCGCATCGGCGCCAAGGTGGATGCCCAAGCCGCCGGTGAACAGCCCATAGCCATAGGCATTGTGCAGCATGTCGCCCGGGCGCATCCCCGCCGCGCGTAGGGAGCGGGCGACGACTTGCCCCCAGTTCGCCAGATCGTCCTTGGTATAGCCCACCACGGTCGGCTGCCCGGTGGTGCCGGAGGACGCGTGAATGCGCGCCACCTGATCGCGCGGCACGGCGAACATGCCAAAGGGGTAATTGTCACGCAGGTCAGTCTTTACCGTGAAGGGAAAGCGCGAAAGATCGGAAAGCTGTTTCAGATCATCGGGATGCACGCCCGCATCGTCGAAGCTTTGCTTGTAGAAAGGGACGTTGTCATAGGCGTGGCGCAGGGACCATTTCAGGCGCTCCAATTGCAGGGCGCTGATCTCGTCCCGGCTGGCGATCTCAATCGGGTCGAGCGTATCCTTCGCGGGGGTCAGGTCTTTCATCAGGTCGGCTCCTCCTCGGTAAATAGCTGGCCCTTGACGGTGCGGGAGAGCCCGCGAAACAGGGCCACGACACGGTCATCCTCGCCCGTGACGGTCACATCATATATGCCCGACCGACCGCTGCGCGACACTTCGCGTGCGGTGGCGGTCAGCCGCTCCTCCGGCTGGCCGGGGCTGAGATAGGTGATTTGGTTCTGCTGGGCGACAGTGGTCTGGTTGTAGCTGTTGCAAGCAAAAGCAAAGGCGCTGTCGGCCAGCGTGAAGATGAAACCGCCGTGGCAAATCCCATGCCCGTTCAGCATGTCCGGGCGCACCGACATCGACAAAACCGCGCCGCCGGGGGTGACCTCGTCGATCCTCATGCCCAATCCGGCCGAGGCGGAATCTCGGGCGAACATCACCTCGGCACATTTGCGGGCGCGGGCGTCTGGGGTCATACCATCATGCCTTTGTGTTTCATTTTTCAGATTGGTTGCACAATTCTGTAACGCTTTCAAGAAATTTTGAGCCGCGCTTTCGGCCATGTCAGGGCTTGATTTGGCCCCCGTCAGGGTCAACTGTAAAGCCATGAGCATAGAGCCCCCATCGCCAATCACGGCTTTCGAGCGCCCTGCCGAACAGGTCGCTTTCCACCGCACCGAACTGTCGCTGATCCTATCGCTCTACGGGCGTATGGTCGCGGCGGGGGAGTGGCGGGACTACGGGATTTCGCACCTTAAGGACGTGGCCGTTTTTTCGGTCTTTCGCCGCACGGCTGAGATACCGCTTTACCGGATCGAAAAGCGGCCCAAGCTGCGCAACCGGCAGGGGATGTATGCGGTGGTGGGCACCGGCGGGCAGGTGCTGCGCCGGGGCCATGACCTGAAGGCCGTGCTGCGCGTGTTGGAGCGCAAGCTGATCCGCGCAGTAGATTAAACGCCGGGCCGGCGATGTGCCGTCACCGGGCCGTCACCGCCCGCTTTGATCCGGGCGATGGCCTCGGCGATGTTTTCATAGCTCACGGCCATGGCGTGGGCATTGGCGTGGATCATCGTCTCGCCGTCCACCACCAGCGCGACATGGCCTTTCCAGAACAACAGATCATTGCGCTGATAGGCATCGCTGACGGGGGCGCCCACCGTCTTTTCTTGCTGGTCGCTGTCACCGGGGCAGGGGATGCCGCAGGCCAGCAGCGCCGCCTGCACGAGGCCCGAACAATCGATCCCCCAACGGCTGTTGCCGCCCCAGAGGTAGGGCGTGCCAAGGAACAGCGCGGCGATCTGCGCGGGGTCGGCCTCTCGGCTCTCGACGGGGGCAAGATGGCCCAGCGGAATGTGCCCGTGTGGGGTTTCGGCGAAATCCTTGGCCTCTGCCGTGACCGTGACGCGCGCACCGTAGCTGAGGCTCAGCAGGTCCGGCGATTTCAGATCGGCGTCGCGATAGGCATGGGTGGCAGGCACGCAGACGCGGTGGGTGGCGCTGCGCGGGGTGCCAAGGGTGCTTTGCAGAACATGCCCGCAATAGCCATCCTTCTCGGCCTGCACATAGGTCCAGCCCGACGCCTCATGCAGCACGGTCACCTGCTCGCCGAACAACAGCTGCCGGTCGCGTGGCCCGTCAGGGCGGCGGCAGAGGTCGGCCACCGGCACCGCCACCTGCGCAGGGCGGTTCTGGGTCGCCAGCGCCGGGTCCGGGGTAAGGCGCGGGTCGCTCATGATTTCAGCAAGGCAGGCAGGGCGGCATAGATCGCGCGGGTGCCTTGGCCGGTGCCGCCTTTCGGCCGGGCGGGGGCGTCGGCAGGTTGCCAGCCGTAGATGTCGAAATGCGCGTATTTGCTGTCGGTTACAAAGCGGCGCAGGAAGAGCGCGGCGGTGATCGACCCGGCAAAGCCGCCCTTGGGCGCGTTGTCGAGGTCGGCGATGCCGGGCTCGATCAGCGCCTCGTAGGCATCATGGAATGGCATCCGCCAGACCGGATCGGCAGACCCGGCAGCGGCGCTTTCCAAAGCCGAGACGAAGGCGGCGTCGTCACTGTAATAGGGCGCAAGGTCCGGCCCCACGGCCACCCGCGCGGCCCCGGTCAGCGTCGCCATCGAGATGATCTGATCGGGCTTGTCTTCATCCGCCAGCGCCAGCGCATCGGCCAGCACCAGACGCCCTTCGGCATCGGTGTTGTTGATCTCAACCGTCAGCCCCTTGCGCGAGGTCAGGATGTCGCCGGGGCGGAAGGCATTGCCCGAGACGGAGTTCTCAACCGCCGGGATCAGCACGCGAAGCTGCACCTCCATGCCGGTGGCCATGATCATATGCGCCAGCCCCAGCACGGCGGCGGCCCCGCCCATGTCCTTTTTCATCAGCGCCATCGAGGCGCCGGGCTTCAGGTTCAGCCCGCCAGTGTCGAAACAGACGCCTTTCCCCACCAACGTCAGCTTTGGCCCCGCGTTGCCCCATGTCATGTCGATCAGCCGCGGCGCGCGGTCGGCGGCGCGGCCCACGGTGTGGATCATCGGCAGGTTGTTTTCCAGAAGGGCATCGCCGGTGGTTACCTCGATCTGCGCGCCATGCCGCTCGGCCAGTTTGCGCGCGGCGGCTTCAAGGTCGGGCGGCCCCATGTCTGAAGCGGGTGTGTTGATCAGGTCGCGGGTCAGCATCTCACCCGTGGCCAACGCGGTGATCTGTTCGACGTCGACCCCCTCGGGCGCGACGAGGCGGGCAGTCAGCGGGGATTGCTCGCGGTAGCGGTCAAATCGGTAGCCCGCCAGCAGCCAACCGAGCGCCTCTGTCGCCGCCTGATCCGCGGGCAGGCCGCTTTCGATCCGGTAATCTCCGGCAGGGAGTTTTGCCGCGGCGGCGGCGAGGTGAAAGCGGCCCCGGCGGCGGGCGGCTTCGGACCCATAGCCTGCGAGTGCCATGACCGGCGCACCTTCGGCCCCCGGCACGACAAGCGCCTGACCAAGGCCGCCCACAAAGCCGCTGGCCTTCACCCATGCCTGCACAGCGCCGGGCTGATCGGCAAGCCAGCCTTCAAGCGCGGTCTCGCTCAAGACGTGAAGCGGCAGGGCATTGGCGGAGGGGGCGGCGAATTCGGCGGACATGACAAACCTTTGCAAATCTGGATTTGCGCGCAGCCTACCTTTTCCTTCGCCACCCGCAAGCGATCAGATCGTGATCTCGGGCAAGTCCCATATTGCGGTCAGTGACCGTTCCCCGCTGCGCAGCAGCCGCGACAGCGTGGCCGCCGTGGCGATGTCATCCCCCGCGTCGATACAGACCATCACATCCGCCGCCACCCGGGCGACGAGCGCCATGCCGATTTGATCGGCGATGGCGATCAGGCGGTGCACGCTTTTGCGCAGGCCGGCGCGGTCTTGGCCCTCATGGAGCCTTTTGCAATGGGACAGGCGCAGGGCCAATTCCTCCATCGCGCGGCAGAGAACATCTTCGGCCCCCACCTCACCCAGTTGTGTGTAGAGCAGCGCCAGCCGCTCTTGATCGACGCAGACCTGTTCGGTCGGGCGAATTTGCATAAGTTGCATTGCTAACATCCTTCAAACGCCCCCACGGCCTCAGGGGCAATATGGCGCGTGAAGGTGTGCAAAGGGTTGCGATGATTGTGCCTTTTCTCTCGAATTCGTATGGCATTTGCGCTATCTGCGCTAAAACCGCATTTCGCATTAGGGGACGTTTACACATGGACAAGGCCAAGGCTCTGCCGTCGTATCTGTTGCAACGCTATCAGGGGTGGAAGGCGACCGGCTATGCCGAGAACCAAACATGGTATCGCCGATTGGCCGCCGAGGGGCAGCGCCCGCGTGCGATGGTGATCTCCTGCTGCGACAGCCGCGTGCATGTGACCTCGATCTTCGGCGCGGATCAGGGTGAGTTCTTTATTCACCGCAACATCGCCAACCTTGTCCCGCCCTATGAGCCGGATGGCAAGCAGCACGGCACCTCGGCTGCGGTAGAATATGCCGTCAATGCGCTGAAGGTCGCGCATCTGATCGTGCTGGGCCATTCCAGTTGCGGCGGCGTGGCGGGCTGCATCGAAATGTGCAAAGGCAACGCGCCCGAGCTTGAGAACCAAGACAGTTTCGTGGGCCGCTGGATGGACCTGCTGCGCCCGAAATACGAGACGGTGGAAAAGGTGGAAGACCCAGCGGAGCAGCAGCTTTTGCTGGAGCGCCAAGCGGTGCTAACCTCGCTCGAAAACCTGATGACCTTCCCGTGGATCAAGGAAAAGGTCGAAGACGGCACGCTGAGCCTGCACGGCCTGTGGACCGACATCGGCGAGGGCAGCTTGGAATATTATGACGCCAAGGCGCAGAAATTCGAGCCGGTCTGACGCTTGCGCAGACAGATGGCAGAGACGAAAAAGGGGGCCGCTTGGCCCCCTTTCTTATTCCTAAGCTGGGGCTGAACCTCAGCCCTTTTTCAGCACTTCGCGGCCCAGCAGCTCGGCGATCTGCACGGCGTTCAGGGCGGCACCCTTGCGCAGGTTGTCGCTGACGCACCACAGGTTGATGCCGTTGTCGATGGTGCTGTCCTGACGGATGCGGCTGATGAAGGTAGCGAAATCGCCGACGCATTCCACCGGCGTGACGTAGCCGCCGTCTTCGCGCTTGTCGATCACCATGATGCCTGGCGCTTCGCGCAGGATGTCGCGGGCTTCGGCTTCATCAAGGTGGTCTTCGAATTCGATGTTGATCGATTCCGCATGGCCCACGAAAACCGGCACGCGCACGCAGGTCGCGGTGACCTTGATCGACGGATCGACGATCTTCTTGGTCTCGGCGACCATCTTCCATTCTTCCTTGGTCGAACCGTCTTCGAGGAAGACGTCGATATGCGGAATCACGTTAAAGGCGATCTGCTTGGGGTAGACCTTGGCCTCGTAATTGTCGGTCGGGTTGTAGACCGATTTGGTCTGGTCCCAAAGCTCGTCGATGGCCTCTTTGCCCGAGCCGGAAACCGACTGGTAGGTGCTGACCACGACGCGCTTGATCTTGGCGCGGTCATGCAGCGGCTTCAGCGCCACGACCATCTGCGCGGTAGAGCAGTTGGGGTTGGCGATGATGTTCTTCTTGGAATAGCCGTGCACGTCTTCGGGGTTCACCTCCGGCACGATCAGCGGCACTTCGTTGTCGTAGCGGTAGAGCGACGAGTTATCGATCACCACGCAGCCCGCTTTGGCCGCGGCGGGCGCGTATTTCTTAGTCGCCTCGGAGCCCACGGCGAAAAGCGCCATGTCCCAGCCAGTGAAATCGAAAGTGTCGAGGTCTTTGGTCTTGAGGGTCTTGTCCCCGAAGGTGATCTCGGTCCCGAGCGAACGGCGGCTGGCAAGGGCCACGATCTCGTCCACGGGGAACTGACGCTCCGCAAGGATGTTCAACATTTCACGGCCCACATTGCCTGTGGCACCGACGACGGCGACGCGATAACCCATTTGATTACTCCAGTCTGTCCAATTTAATTTGACGCCATTTAACGCGCCTGCGGGGCATTGGCTAGGGCCAGCCGCGTGAGGGCAGGGCAGGGCGGTGCTTTGCCGGGGTTAAAGAACCTTGATCACGTCCTTGTTGATCGCGAGCATATAGCCGCGCCGGGCGATGTTCTTGACCAGCAGTTCCGACACCAGTTGGTTGCCAAGCGTGTCGCGCAGGCGTTTGATCCGCGTGGCACCCGCGGCCTCATCACAGTCGGCGGGGCTGCGGCCTGAGATCATGCCTTCAATCTCAGAGCCCGACAGCACGTCGTCATCCATCCGCGCCTCGGCAAGGACCGACATCGTCTCCATCGCAGCGGCGGTCAGTTTGAAGCCGAGGTTGTTGAGATAGACGGTATTCTCTTCCCGGCTGATCAGCAGAGAGTTGACCTGAATGCCCGTCCGCTCGATCTGGGCCATGCGGCGGTTGAAGCCGATCAGCATGAAGAGAAACACCATCGCCGCGACCAGCATGGCGCTGGCAAAGACCAAGAGCACCACGATCACGATGCGGTAGCTGGCCAAAGTCTCGGAAAAGGCGGTGCCGGACTGGGCGAGGATTTCCAGCAGCTTGATCTCGGCTTGGGTGGTCAGATCATCGTTCTCGATAAAGATCCGCTCAACCCGGGCGTTAAAGACGTTCGCATCCGGCAGCGCCCAGAGCAGCACAAGCGCCCCGACCAAAAGCACGGCGACCACGGCGGCGATGCCCCCGATCACGAAACGCCCGCCAAATCTGCGCATGTCAGAAGCGGAGGTAGAATGTTCCTGCACTGTCTTTCCTTTGATCCAAGCCTTCGTCCCCGAAAACAGACAGCACATTCAACAATGTCCAGCCCTCCGCTGCAAGACGCGGCGTGAGTTCGGTTTCGGCGGAGGCAGGCTCACAGGCCCCGGAGATCTGCGCCACCCCATAGTGAAGGCGCAGCGGGTTGTCTTGCTTGGCCTTGTAATCGGCAAAGCATCCAGCCGTTGCCGCGGCGGGCAGGGCCAGAATGACCGCTAGTGCGGTCAGCAAGAAGAGACATGGGTTTTTCATATGTTTTTAATGCGCTTTCACCCGCTGATATTCAATATCCAAGGCATTTTGAGCGCCTTGTTATTGGATAGCGACCCCCTGTTATTGCCTGTCTTTGGCCCTCATCCCAATTTGGTGGCACCAACAGACACACGAACCGATACGCGGCCCCCGAGTTTTGGCCGCAGAGGATCAAGGGCGCAGCGAAACGCGCCGATAACGAGAAGGGACCAGACCCATGTACCGCAAGTTCATTGCTACCATCGCCGCCTTGTCGGTTGCCATCACCGCCTTTGGCGCCCGCGACGCCGCCGCTGATGAAAAGGAAGTGCTGCGCACGCTTGCCGCGATTGCCGGTGTCGCGATCGTGGGCAAGATGATCTACGACAACAAGAAAGAGCGCGAGGAGCGTGAGGCGGTCACCCGCCGCCGCGCCGCGCCGGTCTATGAGGCGCCCCGGTATTACCCGACGGTTTCCAAACGGCCCCATCCGCGCCCCTATGTCGATCCGCGCCCCGCGCCGCGCCGCGACGACTGGACCCGCCCTGATCGCGACCGTGCCACCTACCCCGAGCGCGAAGTGCGCCCCCTGCCTGAGCGCGTGGACCGCAAGTTGCTGCCGCAGCAGTGCTTCCGCAGCTACACGGGCGATGAGGGCAAAGTCATGATGTTTGGCGAGCCCTGCCTTGAGAAGAATTACTCCTATGCCGACCGCCTGCCCCGCTACTGCGCCAAACGCGTCAGTACGTCCGAGGGCGCGCGCTACGGCTATGACGCCCGCTGTCTGCGCGACTCGGGTTACAGCTTGGCGCGTCGGTAAATCCGGCGTGCCTTGACCGAGCGGCACGTCCCTGTCGCTCGGGTTTTGAAAGGGGGGGTGTTCGGGCGCCTCCCCTTTCTCTTTTTTGTTGCACCTTTTAGGCGCATGCGGTTTCACCAGCCCCATGATACCTGACTATGAACTTGAACGCGGGGCGGCTGCCCGCGGCTTTCGCACCATCGCCGGTGTGGACGAAGTGGGCCGTGGCCCGCTGGCCGGGCCGGTCACTGCCGCTGCCGTGGTCTTTGCCGAAGGGCAGATCCCCGAGGGGCTGAACGATTCCAAGAAACTGACCGCCCGCGCCCGCGAAAAGCTTTATGAAGAAATCATGTCGGTCGCCGTGGTCTGCGTGGCCCATGCCACGGTCGAAGAGATCGAGGAACACAACATCTTGCGTGCCAGCCATCTGGCCATGACCCGCGCCTTGGCCGGTTTGGCCTGCAAGGCGGACTATGCGTTGATCGACGGCAATATGCTCCCGCGGGATCTGGCGCTGCCCGCGCAACCTGTGGTGAAGGGCGATGCGCGCTGCCTGTCGATCTCAGCGGCTTCTATTGTTGCGAAAACCGTACGCGATAACCTCATGGTGGATTTGGCGCAACAGCATCCGGGTTACGGCTGGGAAACCAATATGGGCTATGGCTCGAAAAGCCACATAGCTGCCCTGCGGGATCTTGGTGTCACCCCACACCATAGACGTTTGTTCAAGCCGGTACACAATATCTTGTATCAAGCCAATTTGTTAACCGATTGATTCAAAAAAGAAATTGACCACGATTCTCTGATGGCTCATTTTATCCACAACCAATGAGCGCTTAAGCGCCGGGTAATGAGGCAGAGATATGAAAACGATGACAAAGGGCGCCGCGGCGCTTCCCTTGAACACTATTGTTGCGGGCGATTGCATTGAGGCAATGAACGCCCTCCCAGCAGAATCGGTGGATCTGATCTTCGCGGATCCGCCCTACAACTTGCAGTTGCGAGGTGATTTGCATCGCCCCGACAACTCCAAGGTCGATGCAGTTGATGACGAATGGGACCAATTCGCCAGCTTCAAAGCCTATGACGAGTTCACCCGTGGATGGCTCAAAGCCGCGCGGCGTTTGCTGAAACCCGATGGCGCGATCTGGGTGATCGGCAGCTATCACAACATTTTCCGCGTTGGTGCTGCGCTTCAGGATCAGGGGTTCTGGATCCTCAACGACGTGGTATGGCGCAAGTCCAACCCGATGCCGAACTTCCGCGGCAAGCGCTTCACCAATGCCCATGAGACGATGATCTGGGCGGGCAAGAGCGAGAACAGCAAATACACATTTAACTATGAGGCGCTGAAGGCGCTGAACGAAGGCATCCAGATGCGCAGCGATTGGGTGCTGCCGATCTGCACCGGCCATGAGCGTCTGAAGGATGAGTCGGGCGACAAAGCGCACCCGACGCAAAAGCCAGAAAGCCTGCTGCACCGCATCCTCGTTGGTTCGACCAACCCCGGCGATGTGATCCTCGACCCGTTCTTCGGCACCGGCACCACCGGGGCTGTCGCCAAGATGCTGGGCCGCGATTTCATCGGGATCGAGCGCGAGGAAGCCTATCGCAAGGTTGCCGAAAAGCGGATCTCGATGGTGCGCAAATTCGACAACGAAGCGCTGCAAACCACCACCTCCAAACGCGCCGAGCCGCGGGTGCCTTTCGGCCAGTTGGTCGAGCGTGGCATGCTGCGCCCGGGCGAGAACCTCTATTCCATGAATGGCCGCCACAAGGCCAAGGTCCGTGCCGATGGCACCCTCATTGGCAGCGATGTCAAAGGGTCGATCCATCAGGTGGGCGCAGCCTATGAGAAAGCGCCAAGCTGCAACGGCTGGACCTATTGGTGCTACAAGAAAGACGGCAAGAATGTCCCCATCGACATTCTGCGTCAGCAGATCAGAGCCGAGATGGCGAACTGATCCACCCCGGATAATCGAACACCGCCGGCACCCGTGGCCCCTCTGCGTGAGGGGCATGCACACGGGTGCCTACCTTGACCCCGCCCGATGGCGGGGTTTTTTTGAATCAGCCTGTAAGGCTGGCCTAATGCATCTGCCGGTTGCGGCCCTGAAGCGCGCGCAGCGCAGCGGCGAGGTAGCTGGCATCGAAATCGCATTTATTCACCACATAGAGCACCCCGGCAGAGGCGGCTTTCTCCCACATGACCGGAGAGGGCCAATCGCTGAGCATGATGACGGGGGTTTGAGCGTGGCGATGATCACAGGCCAGTTCCAGCGCGAAATTCGCGCCCAGCCCATCGGGCAGGTTGTTGTCGAGCAGGATCAGCGCCTTGTCCCCGGCGCTGAGCGCCCGGCGTGCCGCTTCGATGCTGGGGGCGAATTCGACCCGCATCCCGCCATAGGCGCGGGCCAGAACGCGGCGCAGTCTTTCTCGGTCAAACTCACTGTCTTCGACGATCAGACAGGTGCCATCATAGGCCGCCCGCGCGGGTGTTTGTTGGTGCTGCATCAATACCACTCCACTGGTAACAATCGCAGCTTTTCTGGCAGGCAAACTTTAACTTTGCGTTGCCGTGTTCAAAGCCGGGGCAGGGGGTTGCTGGCCTTGTTGTAGGCTTTCCAGTCGGTGATCTCGGGGTAATACATCTCGCGCCATTTGCGCACCCGCGGGTTCATGACGCGCCGCCACAGCGGCGGCACCATGGCGGCCATGGTCATCACCGGATAGCCATAGGGAAGCTGCGGCGCATCGCCCGTGCCGTAGGTCTGCAAGACCGGAAAACGCCGGTCGGGTTTGTAGTGGTGATCGGAATGGCGTTGCAGGTTGATCAGCAGCCAGTTGCTGGCTTTATGTGCCGCGTTCCACGAATGGCGCGGCTGCACATGCTCATATTTCCCGCCGCCCAGATGTTTACGCGTCAGCCCGTAGTGTTCAATGTAATTGACCAGTTCCAACTGCCAAATCGCGACCCCGGCCTGCACAAGGAACAGGCCCAGACCGCTCCACCCGCCCAAGACAAGCGCCAGCAGCAGAAAGGCGGCTTGCAGCGCCCAGTATTTGAAGAAGGGATTGCCCGGATCTGTCCAAGGTAGCCCCTTGCGCGCCAGCATGTTCTCTTCCGCTTGGAAGGCCGAGGTCAGCGACTCGCGCAGCACGCGGGGGTAGAAGCGATGGAACCCTTCGTTGTAGCGCGCTGTCACCGTGTCGCGCGGGGTGCCGACATGGCGGTGGTGCACCAACAGATGCTCAGACCGGAAATGCGAATATAGCACCATGGCCAGCAGGATATCCGCCAGCCGCCGTTCGGTCTTGTTCCGCTGGTGCATCAGCTCATGGCTGTAGTTGATCCCGATGGTGCCGGTGATGATGCCGACGCCGAAGAACAGGAAAATACGCTCTGCAGAGCCCAGATGCGCGGCCCGCGTGGCGTAATAGATCAGGCCAAAGACGGTCAGGCATTGCAGCGGGGTCCAGAGCAGGGTGACGAGGCGGTACCAATAAAGATCATCCTCCGTCGCCTCCAGATCGGCGTTGTCGAGGTTCAGCCCCAGCACCGCGTCGAGCATCGAAAACAGATACCATGTCACCAGCGGCAGCAGCGCGATGGTCCAGCCGCCCTGCGCCGCACAGAACCACGCCAGCGGGATCAGCAGCAGGGACATCCAGAAAGGCAGGGCGCGCGACAGACGGGCGAGGTCTTGGGCGGCGATGATGCGGTTGGCCATGGGGCACCTCATAGTTGCGCGCCAGATATACCGCAGTTTGCCCGATGCACAAAGCCTGACGCGGCGCTAGCGCGCGAGGTCGAAGGCTTTGCGCATGACGGTGGGCAGATCGCTGGGGCGGAACTGGTTCTGACCGATGAATTCACCGTTTTGCGGCGCGGCATCATGGCCGACCCGCGCGTGCTGCACCGTCAACATCAGATGGAAATGGGTGAAGGTGTGGCGCACCTCACCCGGCAGGGCGCGCCAATCGGCGGCCAAGGGGGGCGTGCCTTCGGGCCGCGGCTCTGACGTGTCGACCCAGTCGGAGCCGGGCCAGCCGAGCATACCGCCAAGCAGCCCCTTCTCGGGCCGCGTCTCTAGCAGCCAAGCGCCATCCTCGCGCTCTGCCAGATAGACCGTGCCGTGCCTAATGGGTTTCGGTTTTTTCGGCGTCTTCTTGGGTAAAAACGTCGCCGTGCCTTCCGCTCGCGCGGCGCAGGGTTCGCGCCAAGGGCAGATGCCGCAGGCGGGGGATTTCGGGGTGCAGATCGTGGCGCCGAGATCCATCACCGCTTGGGCATAGTCGCCGGGGCGAGCCGCCGGGGTCAGGGCGGCGGCCCGGGCCATCAGCTCGGGCTTGGCGGCGGGCAGGGGCGTGTGGATGTCATAGACCCGCGCCATCACCCGCTCCACATTGCCGTCGAGCACCGCATGGGGCAGATCGAAGGCGATGGAGGCAATCGCCGCCGCCGTATAAGGCCCGATCCCCGGCAGTTTCAGCAGCGCGTCGTGATCCGCGGGGAAGTTGCCGCCATGCTCATCCACCACCACGCGGGCGCATTTCAGCAGGTTGCGGGCGCGGGCGTAATAGCCAAGCCCGGCCCATTCGGCCATCACATCGGCATCCTCGGCAGCGGCGAGGGCGGCGACATCCGGCCAGCGGGCGGTGAACCGCGCGAAGTAATCCTTTACCGTGGCCACGGTGGTTTGCTGCAACATGACCTCGCTCAGCCAGATGCGGTAGGGGTCGGGCATGACCCCGGCGATCCGGTCCTGTGGCGGCACCCGCCATGGCAGGGCGCGGGCATGGGTGTCGTACCACTCTAGCAGGATCGGCGGCAGCTCGCTGACGCGGGTTTTCTCACGCAATGTTTAGGCCTTTCGACGGGTCGGGGGCTGGTGACGCTGGGGCAAATGGTTATGTATGTCAGCACATTCGGGAAACAAAGCCATGCCGCCACGTCGTACGACTACAAAAGGGTTCAAACGCACCAACAGCCTGCTCTCGCAACAGATCCGCAAGGCGAGCGAGACCCGTGGCTTTGCGCAATCGCGCTTGCTGACCCATTGGGCTGAGATCGCGGGCGAGGCAACCGCCGCCATCTCGCGCCCTGTCGAGGTCAGCTATGGCCGCAAGGAGGGCATCGGTGCCACCCTGACCCTGCTGACCACCGGGGCCAATGCGCCCATGCTGGAGATGCAGAAAGAGCAACTGCGCGCGCGGGTCAACGCGGTCTACGGCTACAACGCCATCGCGCGGGTGCGGATCACCCAAACGGCGGCGACCGGCTTTGCCGAGGGGCGCGTCGCTTTCGATCACAAGCCCCAGGGCGAGAAGCCCCGCCCCAACCCCGCGTTGCAACAAAAAGCAGCCGAGGCCGCCAAGCCGGTGGCCGATGAGGGGCTGCGCGAGGCCCTTGCACGTCTGGGCGAGAACATATTGAACAAGAACCAAAGCTGACGATCTGATAGCTGGTCAAACGGAAGGAACATCCTATGAATCGCAGAAACGTAATCCTTGGCGGTCTTGCCACACTCGGCGTCGGCGGCTGGTTCGCCGCCAGCAGCTTTGGCTCGGCCCCCCTGGGCAGCACTGCGCTGACCCCCTTCGTCGGCGCCGCGAACGCGCAAACGACCGAGGGCGAAGTCGACACCTCCGGCATCACAGAGATGGTCTTGGGTGATGAGAACGCGCCGGTCACGATGATCGAATATGCCTCCTACACCTGCCCGCATTGCGCGACCTTCCACAACGACACCTTCAAAAAGCTGAAGGCCGATTACATCGACAGCGGCAAGGTCAAGTTCATCTACCGCGAAGTCTATTTCGATCGCTACGGTCTCTGGGCCTCCATGGTGGCGCGCTGCGGCGGGCAGGAGAAGTTCTTTGGCATCGCCGACCTGATCTACAAATCGCAAAGCGAATGGACCCGCGCGGGCGAGCCTGCGGCCATCGTCGACGAGCTGCGCAAGATTGGCCGTCTGGCCGGGCTCGATAACGAGACGTTGGATGAATGCCTGAAAGACGGTGAAAAAGCCGAGGCGCTGGTGGCATGGTACACCGAGAACGCCAAGCAGGATGACATCTCAAGCACGCCGAGCTTTGTCATCGACGGCAAGAAACACTCCAACATGTCCTATGCCGACATGAAAGAAATCCTCGACGAAGCGCTGGCTGGCTAATGACCGCACCGCTTGCAGGACTGAAAGTCGTCGAATTGGCGCGTGTTCTGGCTGGCCCTTGGGCCGGTCAGACACTGTCGGACCTCGGATGCGAGGTGATCAAGGTGGAAAGCCCGGCGGGGGATGACACCCGCCAATGGGGGCCGCCCTTCGTCACCCGGGACGAGGATGTCACCGCTTCCTATTTCCACTCGACCAACCGGGGCAAAGCCTCGGTCACCGTGGATTTTCGCACTGAGGAAGGTCAGGCGCAGGTCAAAGAGCTTTTGGCCGATGCGGATATCCTGATCGAGAATTTCAAGACCGGGGGATTGGCGAAATACGGGTTGGACTATGCCAGCCTGTCTGCGCAGTTCCCGAAACTGATCTATTGTTCGATCACGGGGTTCGGCCACACCGGTCCCTACGCCCATCGCGCGGGCTATGATTTCATCATCCAAGGCATGTCCGGACTGATGTCGATCACCGGAGAGCCGGACGGCCAGCCGCAGAAATCCGGCATGGCAATCACCGATATCTTTACCGGGGTCTATGCCAGCACCGCGATTTTGGCCGCCGTGCACCAGCGTCACCAAACCGGCGTGGGCCAGCATATCGACATGGCACTACTCGATTGCGCTGTGGCGATCACCGGCAATCAGGCGATGAACTATCTGACCACCGGCAAGGCACCGACACGGATGGGCAACGCGCATCCTAACCTGACGCCTTATGAGGTGTTTGAGTGTTCCGACGGCCATCTCATCATCGCCACGGGCAATGACGGGCAATACCAGCGTCTGTGTCAGTTGCTGGGGCTGGATGACATGGCCACCGCGCCGGAGTACCTCAAGAACGCCGACCGGGTCGCCAACCGGCCCGAGATGATCCGCCGCCTGACCGGGGCGACCCGTCTGCGCAGCCGTGACGACCTTTTGGCCGCTTGCGAAGCACATGGCGTGCCTGCCGGGCCGATCAATGACATGGCCGATGTCATGGCCGATCCGCAGGTCGTGGCGCGGGGCATGCAGATCGAACTCGACGGGGTGCCGGGGCTGCGCTCGCCCTTCACCTTTTCGGGGGCCGAGCTTTCGCTGCACCGGCCTGCGCCGAAACTGGGCGAAGACAACAAGGCCTAAGGCGGTGGCAGCCTGTCCAGCGCTGCATGCAGCGCATTGCCTTCGGGCAGGGACAGGCGCACCGGCAGGGTCAGCACCTTGGCGCGGAACTCAATCGGCAGGCGCACCGCGTCTTTCTCGGTGGTGACAAGCTGTGCGCCGCGCATCGCGGCCTCGGCCTCCAGCCGCAACATCAGCCGCGATGTCAGCGGCTGGTGATCCTCCAGTGCCTCGGCATGAAGGATCGTCGCCCCCAGCCCGCGCAGCGTGGCGAAAAACTTCTCAGGATGGCCGATGCCTGCAAAGGCGAGGACTTGGGAATCCGACCAATCCATCCCGGTTTGCAGCGGGGCGAGTTCGGCGCGGGCGTGCGGCAGGTCTGTCTTGGGCAGTCGTTTCGCAAAGCGCGCTTGGGCCGCCTCATCCCCGATGGAGAGCAAGAGATCGGCCCGCGCCAGCCCCGCCGCGACAGGCTCCCGCAACGGGCCAGCAGGCAGGCAGAGGCCGTTGCCGAAGCCTTTGACCGCATCTACCACGACGATGCTCAGATCCTGCACCAGCGCGGGGTTCTGAAAACCGTCATCCAGCACCACCAGCGTGGCCCCCGCCGCTTCGGCGGCCTGCGCACCCGCTGCGCGATCCCGGGCGACCCAGACATCCGCAAAGGCGGCGAGCAGCAGTGGCTCGTCCCCGACTTCCTCGGCGCTGTGCTGCAGGGGGTCGACCCGCACTGGCCCCTCTAGCGTGCCGCCATAGCCGCGTGAGACGACATGCGGGCGATGGCCGCGCTCCAGCAGATATTGCAGCACGGCCATCACCGTGGGCGTCTTGCCGGTGCCGCCTGCGTTGATGTTGCCGACGCAGATCACCGGCACCCCCAACCGCAGCGGCGTGCCGCCCGCCAGCCGCCGCGCGGTGGCCGTGGCATAAAGCGCGCCCAGCGGTTGCAACAGCCGCGCGCGCCAGTTGGGGCGGGGCAGGTGCCAGAAATCAGGCGCGCGCATCGGAAGCTCCCGCTTGTTCGTCGAGCCGGTCTTGCACCATCTCAATCACCCTATCGGCCAGTTCGGCCCCTTCGCTGATCACGTCCCAGCCCGCATGGGCCATGGTGGCGGCCTGATCCGGCGCGATCAAGCGCGACACCGCATTGCCAAGCGCGCCCGCGTCATTGACGATCCGCGCGGCGCCTGCCGTGGCCAGCCGCCCGTAAGAGGGCAGGAAGTTACGCACCTTGGGGCCGTAGAGCACCGCCGAGCCAAGCGCCGCCGCCTCGAACGGGTCGCAGCCGCCGTGGCCCGAGACCAGCGAAGACCCGAGGAAAGACACCGGCGCCACCCGAAAGAACAACCCCCGGTCGCCGGGATCGTCCGCCACCATGACCTGTGTCGTCTCATCGGGGTAGGGGTCATCGCCCCACCGCATCGTGGTGAACCCCCGCGCGCGGGCGCGCTCATGGGCGATATCGGCGGTCGGGTAATCATGGGTGTGCAGGATAAGCAGCAAGCGATGCGAGAGGCGCAGCGCTTGGCGATGGGCGGTGAGCACGACGGGTATCTCTTCGGTCAAAACCTGCGTCGCATACCAAACCGGACGCCCCACAAGGCAGGCCGACATATCCGCCAAATCCGATTCCGCGCAGCGCAGCGCCTGACCACCCGCCAGCAGCGGCGATGTCACCTGCCCCTTGTTGCGCGGCAGACCCAGTTGCACGAGGCGGCGCAGCACGGCGGGGGAGCGGGTCAGCACCTGTTCGAAAGCCCCCAGCAACTGCCGCGTGACATCGGGCAGCCAGCGGTCGCGGCGGCCATCGAAACCGGCGCTGTCGGCGTCGATCATCATCATGGGGCAGCCGCGCCCTGCGGTCTCCAACACGAGGTTGGGCCTCAGCCCGCCCCATGTCCACAGGCAGAAATCGGGCCGCCAATGGTCAAGGAACCGCGCCACATTGTCGGGGTGTTCGCTGGGGGCGGGGAGGATGAACAGATCGCGCGTCTCGGGCGTGGGCAGCTCTTGAGCCGCCGCGCTTTCCGAGAGGGTGACCAGCACCGCGACCCGGTCGCGCATCGCCATGAACCGTTTGGCGAGGTCGAGCACGGCCAGCACGTTGCCCGCTTCGGCGGCATGCATCCAGACCAGTTCCCCCTCGGGGCGGGGGGCGTAGGGCGGCGCGTCTTCGGCCCCGCCCCGGCGCACGAGGGCGCGATAGGCTGCAAGCCCCAGCGACCGCGCCGCCATGGTGGTTTATTCCAGCTCTTCGGTGGGCGAGGCCGAGGTCTCTTCGTCGCGCAGGCGGTGCAGATGGGCGATGTAATAGCGCATATGCGCGTTATCCACGGTGCGATGCGCTTCGGATTTCCATGCGTCATAGGCGCTGGCATAGTTGGGGAAGATCCCCACGATGTGGATGTCGTCGACATTCTTGAACGCGTTCTTGGTCGGATCGACCAGTTCGCCACCGAAAACAAGGTGCAGGCGTTGGGTCATGGAGCTGTCCTTTGATCTGTCAAAGCTGCGGTGCTGCGCATAGTGCCTAGCAGATGAGGCCGGTCACGCAAGGGCGTCGATCAACGCGCGCTGCACCGGGGGGCCACCCGCCACGATGCCATCGACACGCGGGTCGCGGTTGTTGAACCTCAGCGGCGCGCCCGTGGCGGTGGTGCAATTGCCGCCCGCTTCGGCCACGATCAACGTGCCGGCGGCAATGTCCCATTCCCATGTGCGGCGCAGGGTGATCATCGCGTCGAAAGAGGCATCGGCCACCAGCGCCATACGGTAGGCCAGCGAAGGACGGTAGCTGCGTTTGAACACCGGTGCCGCGCCGCCGTGCCAACGCTCGGCCACCAGCGCGGGCCGCGCGGCAAGCACGGTCGCCTCGGCCAGCCTGCCTACCTCGGAGGTGTGGATCGGCGCGCCGTTCAACGTGGCCCCACCGCCCCGGTGCGCGGCATAGAGCATGTCGCGCATCGGCAGATAGACCACCGCCGCCGTCACCGCGCCGCCCTCGGCCACCGCCAGCGAATGCGCCCAAGTGTCGGACCCTTCGACAAAGCTGCGGGTGCCGTCGATCGGGTCGATGATGAAGACCCGCTCATGCCTCAGCCGGTCGGTATTGTCCTCCGTCTCCTCAGACAGCCAGCCATAGTCGGGCCGCGCGCTGCGCAACTCTGACAGCAGCAGATCGTTCACCGCCAGATCGGCTTCGGTCACCGGGCCTGCGTCATCGGGCTTGTCCCAACGTTTCGCCGTGGCCCCGACAAAGTCGCGCGCCACGGCACCCGCCTTGCGAGCGGCGTCGATCAGGAGGGAAAGATCGTCCTTAGGCACCGGCAAGGGTCATTCCCGGCACCAGCAGCGAGGGCACAACGCGGCTGAGATGCATGCGCGCGTCATTGGCGGGGATCATCGCCCGCAGCATGTCGCGCAGATTGCCCGCGATGGTGCATTCGTTGATCGCATGGGTGATCTCACCATTCTCAACCCAGAGGCCCGAGGCGCCGCGCGAATAGTCGCCCGTGTTGGGGTTGATCGTGCTGCCGATCATCGAAGTCACCAACAGCCCGGTGCCCATCTCGGCTATCAGATCGTCGCGGCTGGCCTCGCCTTGGGTCAGCGCGATGTTCCAGTTCGACGGCTGCGGGCCAGAGCCGGGGCCGCGCGCGGCGTTGCCGGTGGGGCTGAGTTCCAGCTTGCGGGCGGTGGCGAGGTCGAGCGTCCAATCTTGTAAGATGCCCTTTTCGACGATGGCCCGCCGCTGGGTCGGCAGCCCTTCGGCGTCGAAGGGGCGCGAGCCGGTGGCGCGGATGCGGGTCGGGTCTTCGATCAGGGACAGGGCTTCGGGCAGTACCTGTTCGCCCTTGGCATCGCGCAGGAAGGACGCGCCGCGCGCAATCGCCTGACCGTTGATCGCCCCCAGCAGGTGCCCGATCAGCGAGGCGGCGATGCGTTCGTCGAACAGCACCGGGTAGCTGCCGGTGGGGGGCTTGCGGGCATCGAGCCGCGCCAGCGCGCGTTCGCCCGCGCGTGTGCCGATCTCTCGCGCGTCGCGCAGATCGGCCTGAAAGATGCGGCTGTCGCCGTCGTAATCCCGCTCCATCCCGGTGCCGCTGCCTGCGATGGCGACACAGGACAGCCCGCGTTCGCTGCGGGCATAGCCGCCCTCGAACCCGTTTGTCGCGGCGAGGTAAATCTCTTGCGCGCCATAGCCCGCGCCCGCCGATTGCACTTGGCTGACCCCTTTGACGGCCAACGCGGCGGCTTCGGCGCGGGCGGCGTCCTCTTGCAGGGCTTCGGGGGAGGGTTCGGGCGTGGGGTCGCAAAGCTCCAGCCCTTCGGCATCGCGGCGGGGTGAGAGTTGATCGGGATCGGCCAGCCCGGAATAAGGGTCTTCGGGCGCTTCTCGGGCCATGGCGACGGCGCGTTCGGCCATCTCTTCGATCGTGCGCGATGACGTGTCGGAGGCCGAGACATTGGCCGAACGTTGGCCGACGAAGACCCGCAGCCCGATGTCCGTCCCTTCGGAGCGTTCGGCCTGTTCCAGCGCCCCGCCGCGCACTTCGATCGAGACAGAGCTTGCCGTGATCGCCATGGCATCGGCCGCATCCGCCCCGGCCTTGGTGGCCGCGTGAAGGAGGGATTTGGTCAATGCATCAAGGGCGTCTGGCATGGTCTGGCTCCTTTTGGGGTTGGAAAAGGGGTAATCCCCTGCCCCGCGGGGGGCAAGGGCTGGGCTCTATTTTCCCAGATGGGGCGGGCGCGGCGCAGGGCCGCGCCGCCGGTTATTTGATCTGCTGACCGTTGGCGAGGATGCCGCCCTCTTCGGTGAACTCGATTCTGGAGGTCAGGGAGTCTTCGCCCTCGCCCGGCACGGTGAAGAGGCCCATCATCATCCGCGCGCCCATCGCCTGATCCTGCGGCACGAGGCCCATCGCCACCAATTTGTCGAGCAGGGCCACGCCGCCGACCAGCGACAGATCCAGCGCGCCCACGGGTTTCGGCATGCCGGGCACGGTTTGCATATCGTCATTGTCAAAGGTGATCGCGCCCGAGGCGTCGAACTCGGCCCCGGCCACGTCCAGCGACACTTCGTTCACGTTCAGCGCGTGAATCTCGCCCGGGGCCTCATCGCCCATGGTGGCGGTGACTTCGGGGTCCATCAATTCGAACAGCAGTTTGGCCTTGCCCGACAGGTCCACGACCAAGGTCGCCGGGTCGCGGGGCAATTGGCCGGTGGGATCGAAGATGCCCCAGATCATGTCCGACATCTCAAAACGGTCGAGCGTAACGCCAAAGGCGAAATCCTGCGGCTCTTCGGACTTCAATACCGGCATTTTGAGGTTAAAGGCGCTTTCTGCCATGCTGAACTGGATCGGGAAGGGCATGTCGGCGGCGGTCACGCTGACTTCGATGTCCTGCTGGCCGCCGTCATAAGAAAGCCCCTCCGGCCCCATGGCCACGCCGAGCTTTGCGCCAGTCGAGCTTGAGATCAGTTGAAACTCCCCATTTTCGGGGTCGGAAACCTGCATGTCAGTCCGGCCCGCGCCAGCGGTAAAGCTGCCGTCGAAGGCCAGACCTTCGCGCATCATCGCGGCGACATTAGTGCCCTTACTCTCGTCCTCAGGGTCTGCTTCCTGCGGGTCAATGCTATCCATTTCGGTGTTCAGGTTGGTGCCAGATCTCAATTCTTTGAGCTTTTCTGCGGCCACGTCGGCGCCTGCGTCGATCATCGGCAAGGTGCCGCTGCCGTCAAAGACCACCTGATCGACCCCGCCTGTGACGGCGACGCGGGCCGGGTCTTCGGGGGTTTTCATCACCACGTCATATTGCAGGCTGTCGATGCGGCCCGATTGGCCATAGCGGCGCGGGTCGGTCCCGGTCATCTCGGTCCGGCTGCTGACGCCGGTGCCGATCAGCGTGAACTTGGCTTCTTCCTCGGTATAGCTTTGCTCGCCCACTTTGAGACCGGCCAGCGTGAGCGAAATGCTGTCGGCGGCATAGTCATATTGCAGTGCCTCGGCGCTGCCGCTTGCGCGCATCACCGGCGCGGTCTGGGCGTAGTTCAACACCATCGACACCGGTTCATCCTCCGCCGTTTCGGGCGCGACGTTGATCGTCATCGGCATGACGGTGGGCATGCGGATATTGACCGCGCCGTCGCCTTCGGGCTCAAAGCTCAGCGTGCCGAGCGACATGGAGAAATCGCCACCCTCTTCGGCCATGTCCATCTTTAGGGTCACATCGCTGACGGTCAGGTCATCGCCGTTGAAGGCTTCGCTCGCCTCGATCTCATAGCCCATGCTCTCCATATACTGGCGCCAATCGCCCCAGACGTCGGAAGGGGTCAGATCGGCCCAGAGGGGCGTCGAAGCCAGCGTGACCGGCAGGGCGAGGAACAGCGACGCGGTGGAAATGCGAGACATCGGAAAATCCTTTTCGGCAATGAGTTACGCATAGGGTCTGCCAATCCCCGCGCAGGGTCAAGCGATGCGAGGCTGGACCCGGGTTGATCGGCAGATTACCACAGCCCTCAAGCAATGTACAAAACAAGCGGAAGGATCCCCCCATGGACATGACAGGCAAGACGATCATGATTACCGGCGCGAGCCGGGGCATCGGCGCCGCCGCCGCGCGTGTGTTCGCCGAGGCGGGCGGCAATGTCGCCCTGTTGGCGCGCAGTCAGGATGCCATCGCCGAATTGGCCGGAGAGTTGGGCAAACAGGCCATCGCCATCCCCTGCGACGTGACCCGCTATAACGAGATGACCTCGGCGGTCGAGACCACGCGTCGGGCCTTTGGTGGCCTCGACGTTCTGATCAACAATGCAGGCGTGATTGACCCGATTTCGCTCATGGGAGAGGCCGATCCTGCGGATTGGGCCAAGGCGATCAACATCAATGTCACAGGGGTCTTCCACGGCATGCGCGCGGCGCTGCCCTTGATGAAGGAAAACGGCGGCGGCACGGTGCTGACGATCTCTTCGGGCGCGGCGCATAACCCGGTCGAGGCTTGGAGCCACTACTGCGCCTCCAAGGCGGCGGCGAATATGCTGACCCAGTGTTTGCACCACGAAGAGGGCGGCAACGGCATCCGCGCCATCGGCCTGTCTCCCGGCACCGTGGCCACAGACATGCAACGCGACATCAAGGACAGCGGCGTGAACCCAGTCAGCCAGTTGGATTGGGACGTGCATATCCCCGCCGATTGGCCCGCCCGCGCGCTGCTGTGGATGTGCGGCCCGGAGGCGGATCGTTTCTTGGGTGATGAGATTTCCCTGCGCGACGAAGGCATCCGCAAGGCGGTGGGCCTCATATGATCGAGCTTGACCGCGCGGGCGACATCTGGACCGTCACGATCAACCGACCCGACAAGGCCAATTCCCTGACCCACGCCATGCTGGTCGAATTGGCCGAGATCATGGAAGAGGCGCAGGCCGCCCGCGCGGTGATCCTGACCGGGCGCGGCAAGGTGTTCAGCGCCGGGGCCGATCTGGACGAAGCCCGCGCGGGCCTTGCGAAATCGGATGTTTGGGAGCGTTTGTCAGGCGCGGTGGCCGCCTTGCCGGGGTTGAGCATCGCCGCGCTTAACGGCACGTTGGCGGGCGGTGCGATGGGCATGGCGCTGGCCTGTGATCTGCGCATCGCGGTGCCGGGGGCGAAGTTCTTCTATCCGGTGATGAAGCTGGGCTTTTTGCCGCAGCCCTCTGACCCGGCGCGAATGGCGGCGCTGATCGGCCCTGCGCGGACCAAGCTCTTGCTGATGGGCGGGCAAAAGATCACGGCGGAAGAGGCGCTGACTTTTGGCCTGATCGACCGCATCGTCGCGGCGGAGGAGGTGCAGGAACACGCGCAGGCGCTGGCCGCCGACACAGTGGCGGCAAGTCCGGACATCGCGCAGGAAATCAAACGGATGTGCGGCCCCGCCTAACGTTTGCGCGTGCCGCCCGGCACTTTGGAGCGGAAGCCGGGCGGGCGTTTCGCCACCCATGCGGCGAATTTGGCAAGCCTCGGATGACTGCGCAGTGCTTCGGGCGTGTTATAGTGCCGCGCCAGTTCGGTCTCGGTCAGAGCGGCGTGCACCTCTCGGTGGCAGATGTGATGCATCAGCACCGTCGGCCCGCCCTTGCCACCGCGCAGTTTGGGGATCAGATGATGCAGGCTCTGCGGCACGTCCCGCGGGATGGGACTTAGGCAGAGCGGGCAAAGCGGCAGGGTTTCGCCTTCGGTCACGGTGCCTTCCTTTCGCTTGCATTGCGGGGCCACGGAAGGCAGAGGATGTGTCAAATCCTCCCTAAGGCAAGGACAGGCCCATGGCTTCCCCGTCAGACAAGCAGACCCAAGGGCGCGCCGCGTGACCCGCGCCTTGGTCATCGGGGGCGGCCCGGCGGGGCTGATGGCGGCAGAGGTCATGGCGCAGGCGGGGCTGTCGGTCACGCTTTGTGAGGCGAAACCTTCGGTCGGGCGCAAGTTTTTGATGGCAGGCAAATCCGGGTTGAACCTGACCAAGTCCGAGCCCTTCGCCCCCTTCCTCGCCGCCTATGAAGAAGCGCAGCCTGCCTTGCGCCCGATGCTGGAGGCTTTCGATGCCCAAGCGGTGCAGGACTGGGCCGAAGGGCTGGGGCAAGCGGTCTTTACCGGCTCCACCGGGCGGGTTTTCCCCCGGGCGATGAAAGCCTCTCCGCTGCTGCGGGCATGGCTCGCGCGGCTGGCGGACTGCGGGGTGACGATCAACACCCGCTGGCACTGGCGAGGCTGGGAGGGGGACGCACTCACCTTCGATACGCCCGGCGGGCGGGAAGCGGTTGAGGCCGATGTGACGGTGCTGGCGCTTGGCGGGGCGAGTTGGCGGCGGCTTGGCGCCACTGGCGAATGGGCGCCCCTGCTGGCGACGCGCGGCGTGGCCCTTCGGGATTTCGCCCCGGCCAATGTCGGGCTGTTGGTCGATTGGTCCCCGCATATGACGCGCCATTTCGGCGCAGCGCTCAAGGGGGTGGCATGGCAGGCTGGCCCCTACCGCTCGCGCGGGGAGGCGGTGATCTCGGCCCGTGGGCTGGAGGGGGGCGGCATCTATAGCGTCTCACGCGGGCTACGCGAGGGGCAGGGGCTGACGCTTGATCTGCTGCCGGACTTGCAGGCCCACGTGGTGGCAGCGCGTTTGGCAAAGCCGCGCGGCAAGGACAGTCAGGCCAACCATCTGCGCAAACGGCTGAAGCTGAGCCCCGCCCAGATCGCACTGCTGCAAGAGATGGCCCGCCCGTTGCCGCAGGAGGCCGAGGCGCTGGCCGCCTTGTTGAAGAACCTGCCCATCGCCCACGCCGGGCTGCGACCGATGGATGAGGCGATATCAACGGCGGGGGGCATAGCGCTCGACGCGCTGGACGCGGGGCTGATGCTGCGCGCGCTGCCGGGCGTCTTTGCCGCAGGGGAAATGCTGGATTGGGAAGCGCCCACGGGCGGCTATCTGATCAACGGCTGTCTGGCGACCGGCCATTGGGCAGGCCGCCATGCTGTGGAATGGGCGCGGGGTTAACCGTTTTCCTTGGTCATCGCGGCCACGAAAGCCGGGCGTTCACGCAGGGATTTCGCCCAGAGGTTCAGCTTGTCATCTACACGCGGAAATTTCGCGCCGATCGACCAATTGATGCAATGCACCGCCAAAAGGTCGGGCAGGGTGATCTGATCGCCCATCAGGAAAGGCCCCTCAAGCCGGTCGGACAGGGTGCTGCCCGCACGCTCGAACTCGGCCTTCAGGCTGTCCTTGATGGCGGGCACGCGGGCCTCTTCGGGAAAGACGAAACTGTGCTTTGCCGCGGCCCAAAGCACCGCGTCGAATTCGTCGATCAGCCAAAAGGTCATCGCATCCTGCCGCGCCCGCGCGGGCGTTCCGGCGGGGGCGGTGAGCGCGCCGTGTTTGTCGGCGAGATAGGTCATGATGGCAACGGAATCGGTCAGCACCTCATCGCCATCCACCAGCGCCGGGATCTTGCCCGAAGGGTTGTATTTGCGCGCCTCGTCCGAGCGGGGTGCTGCGGGGTTCAAATCGTAGGGCTGGCCCAATTCTTCGAGCATCCACATGACGCGAAAGGCGCGGGTCTTGGTGCCGCCGATGACTGTGTACATTGAATTTCCTCTCCCAAAATCAACGTTGTGCGCCCAGCATCGCCAGACGGATAAAGGCCCGTTCGACCAGCGCTAACGCCGGCGCGTGCTGGCCGGCGGAGCGCAGCTTGAGGTCCGTCTCGGTCAGCACCGCCAGCGCGGTTTCCAGCTTTACCGCGCCCCAGTTGCGCGCCTGTCGCATCGCACGGTCGCGGTCGCGCACGCCGTAGATCGGCGCGCCGGGGTTGGCGGCGATGCGGTAGAGAGTGCGGAAATGCCGGGTGGCCATGATGATCAGGGTCACCGGGTTTACGCCTTGGCCTTGCAGCTTGCTCATCACCGGGCCGATCTCAGCGGCGCGGGTCTCGGCCACCACATGCAGGATGTCGTCGACCTCGGCCTCGGTCGAGGTGGGGGCGCAGGCGGCGATGTCATCCAGCCCGATGTTGCTGCTGTCGCCCAGTTTATAGAGCGTGATCTTCTCCAGCGTTTGGCGGAAATCGCCGGGGTCGAGGGTGCGGGCCAGATCGGTCAGGGCGCCCATGGCGTCGGCCTCAGGCGTGAGCTTCGCGTCCTTCAGCATCTGCTCGATCTCGGCCCGGTCGGGCGGGTTGTCGTAGATCGCGGTGGCAAAGGCGTTGGGGTGGCTCTCAAAGGCCTTCAGCACCTTTGAGGTCTTCTTGAGATCGCCGCCGGTGACCACGATCTGCGCATCGCCCGGCTGCCATTCCTTGAGCGCGTCGAGCAGGATTTTCGCGATATTGTCATTCGCCTCTTCCACCAGCGCGGCACGCGGGCCGGGGAAGAAGCCGACCGCCTTGATCGCATCCAGCAGCATCGCCGGATCGCGGCGCAATTCGCCCGCGGGCATCCGGCTGAGGCGCATTTCCTCTTCGGCATTGGGGCCGAGCAGGTTTTTCAGGAATTCCTGCCGCTTCAGCGCCACGCGCATCGCGTCGCTGCCATAGATCAACAGCCCCGTGCGCGCGGGATCGGGCCGCGCGAAATAGGGTTTCGCCTCGCGCAGGGTCAGTTTCATTGGGGCAGGTCGGCCGCATAAAGGCGGCTGATCACGAGGTCCGCGAGGATGGTCATCAGACGTTCCTGCGCGTCCAGTTCCGCCGCGCGGGTCGCCACGGTGGTGCCGGTGGCGGAATAGCCGGTGAAGCTTTCGACCTTGCCCGAGGTCACGATCTGCCCGCTGTCGAGGTCACGCAGCGCATAGGCGGTTGTGCCCACGAGGTTGTAGCGCCGTGTGTTGCCTTCGCTGTCGATGGCCAGCCCGTCTTCGACCGTGGTGGTGGTCAGGGCGAGCCCCCAGCGGGGGGTGGCGGCGCGGCCAAGGCGGCTTTCCACCTCGCGCACCAGAAAATAGCCAAAGCGGTCTTCCGGTGCGTCCACCAACACACGGTTTTGCAATGCCGTGCCCGGGCCGCCGGGGCCATAGACCGGCTCGAACCCGCAGGCGGCAAGCGCCAGTAGGGGCAGGGCCAGCAGGAAGCGGCGGCGCATATGGGTGGGCTTAGGCAACGACATTCACAATCCGTCCGGGCACGACGATGACCTTTTTCGGCGTGGCCCCGTCCAGCGTTCGAATGACAGCTACATGCGCCAGCGCGGTTTTTTCAACCTCTTCCTTCGGCATATCGGCGGGCACTTGGATTTCCGCCCGGCGTTTGCCGTTGATCTGGATCGGCAGGGTCACGGTGTCGTCGACCAGCATCTTCTCATCCGTTTTGGGCCATGGAGCCTTGGCGACCAGCCCTTCGCCGCCCTGATGCGCCCAGATGTCTTCCGAGAGGTGCGGGGTCATCGGTGACATGAGCTGCGCCAGCGTCATGATCGCTTCGCGTTGCGCGGCGTAGCCCGCCTTGGACTTCTGCAAGGTCGCGGTGAAGGCATAGAGCTTGGCAATCGCGGCGTTGAAGCCGAAGGATTCGATCCCCATGGTCACGTCATGGATCGTCTTATGCATGGCGCGCAGCAGGTCTTCGTCGCCGGTGCCTGCCGCCTCGCGGTCCATCTCGCCCACGCGGTCGCAGATGTTCCAGACGCGCGAGAGGTGTTTGTAGGCGGCCTCGGCACCGGAGGCGGTCCATTCCACGTCCCGCTCGGGGGGCGAATCGCTCAGCACGAACCAACGCGCCGTATCGGCGCCGTAGTTCGAGATGATGTGCAGCGGGTCGACGACGTTCTTCTTGGACTTCGACATCTTGGCGGAAGGGATGATCTCAACCTCGGTGCCATCGGCAAGTTTGCCCTCCGTCACCTCTTCGGGCAGGTGATAGACCGGGCGGCCATTATCGTCGCGCGTCTGGTAGATCTCATGGGTCACCATGCCTTGGGTGAAGAGCGCGTCAAACGGCTCCACCGCGCTTTCGGGCAGGTGGCCGGTGATCTGCATCGCACGGGCGAAGAAGCGCGAGTAGAGCAGGTGTAAGATCGCATGTTCAATGCCGCCGATATATTGATCGACGTTCATCCAGTATTGCGCGTCTTCCATGACGGTCGGCGTCTCGGCACGCGGTGCGGTGAAACGGGCGAAATACCACGAACTGTCGACGAAAGTGTCCATCGTGTCGGTCTCGCGCAGGGCGTCCTTGCCACAGGCGGGGCAGGCGCAGTTGCGCCATGTCGGGTGCCGGTCCAGCGGGTTGCCCGGCGTGTCGAAGCTGACGTCGTAAGGAAGCTCGATCGGCAGGTTTTCTTTCTTTTCCGGCACCACGCCGCAGTCGTCGCAATGCACCACCGGAATCGGGCAGCCCCAGTAGCGCTGGCGCGAGAGGCCCCAGTCGCGCAGGCGGTATTTGGTGACGCCGTGGCCGATTCCGTTTTCCTCGCAAAAGGCGATGGCGGCGTCGACACCCTCTTCGCCGGTTTGCCACTGGTCGCCCGCGAAGCCCCGGTTGTAGAACACCTTTTCGGTCTTCGGCGGGACGAAAGCGGCGTCCAGCTCGGGCCCGGCATCCTCGGACGGCAGGAAGGTCGAGATGATCGGCAGGTCGTATTTCGTGGCGAACTCGAAGTCGCGCGGGTCATGGCCCGGGCAACCGAAGATCGCGCCGGTGCCATAATCCATTAGGATGAAGTTGGCGATATAGACCGGCAATTCATGCGCCGTGTCAAAGGGATGGCGCACGCGGATGCCGGTGTCATAGCCCAGCTTCTCGGCAGTCTCGATCGCCTCCTCGGTGGTGCCGCCCTTGCGGCATTCGGCGCAGAATGCGGCCACGGCTTCGTCGTCCCGCTCCAGCGTCTTGGCGAGCGGATGGTCGGGCGAGATGCCGACGAAGGAAGCGCCAAGCAGCGTGTCGGGGCGGGTGGTATAGACCTCGATCCGGTCAAAGCCCTCGGGCGCTTCGATGGTCGAGAAGGCAAATTGCAGCCCGCGCGATTTGCCGATCCAGTTGGCCTGCATCAGCTTCACCTTGGCGGGCCAGTTGTCGAGGCTGTCGAGCGCCGAGAGCAGTTCTTCGGAATGGTCGGAGATCTTGAAGAACCACTGCGTCAGCTCGCGCCGCTCAACCGGCGCGCCGGAGCGCCAGCCGCAGCCGTTCTCGACCTGCTCGTTGGCAAGCACGGTCATGTCGACCGGGTCCCAGTTCACCACGGCGTTCTTGCGGTAGACCAGACCCTTCTCGAGGAAGTCCAAAAACAGCGCCTGCTGCTGGCCGTAGTAGCCGGGATGGCAGGTGGCGATCTCGCGGCTCCAGTCGATGCTGAGGCCCAAGGGCTTCATCTGCTTCTTCATCTCGGCGATGTTGTCATAGGTCCAATCCGCCGGGTGGCCGCCGATGGCCATGGCGGCGTTCTCGGCGGGCATGCCGAAGGCGTCCCAGCCCATCGGGTGCAGCACGTTATGCCCGGTCGCGATCTTGTAGCGCGCGATCACGTCGCCCATCGTGTAGTTGCGCACATGGCCCATGTGGATGCGCCCCGAGGGGTAGGGGAACATCTCAAGCACATAGTATTTCGGCTTGTCAGCGTTGCGAACGGCCTGAAAAATGCCGTCCTTTTCCCAGGCTTGCTGCCAGCGGGCTTCGATCTCGGCGGGGGTATAGCGGGGCATGAGGGGACCTTCGTGACATGAAAAACGCCGGGCTGCTGTTTTCACAAGGCCCGGCGTTGGAACGGTGTTGAGTTAAGCGGGCTCAGAATTTGCTGTCGGACACGCGCATCTCCCGCGCTCGGCTGAGGATCGCATCCTCTACCGCGCGGGTGGTGGCCCGTGCTACGGGCTGACCGCCCGAAGATTGCAGCGCGACGTTGAGCGAACGCGCGTCCAGCGCCGGATCGTCGATCAGCACGGTGGCGCGATAGGCGCGGCCCCCGCCCGGCGGGGTGCCGTAGCCTGTGACGATCACACCGGTGAAAGGATCGACCGATTGCACAGGCAGGAAGTTCAGCACTTCAAGCGAGGCCGACCAGAGGTATTTGTTCACCGACACACTGGTGTCTGTGTTCTTGCGGTTAAAGATCGACCAGATCGTATTGTCGGGATTGGTCTCGATGTTATTGGGGTTGTTCGGATTGGTGTATTGATCCGGCCGATCTGTGGCCGGGCTGCCAAAGCTCCCGCCACAGGCGGTCAGCGCGCTGAGCGCCAGAACGGTGATTGCCAATTTGCAAGCGGTACGAAGGGCCATTGCAGCTTTCCTTTGCCTGTTTGCGCTCCGGTCTATCCAAGCAGGCCCTTATCGGCAAGGTCTATGTCATAGGAGCGCACTGCGCGGCATCGGGCGCCGCCATAGGCAAAGGCGCGGCCCTGGGGTGAAGGAACTGTGGCATAGCTGCACCAACCCCGGCGACATTGCGGGTGGGGAGGCCGTGAACCTTGCCAAGTGCAGGGGATTGGGGGCAAACAGCCTGCATACCCTTACCGGATTCCCCGGTCTGGGCATATGAATTCAAACCGAGGGAAAACTCATGAAAAAAGTTCTCTTCGCTACAACAGCCCTGGTTGCGACCGCCGGTGTAGCAGCAGCAGACGTGACATTCGGCGGCTACGGCCGTTTCGGTATCATGTACAACGACAACGACTCCAACGCTCTGCTGGACAGCTCCACAGACCTGACATCGCGTATGCGTCTCCAGATCGACGCGACTGCTGAATCCGATGCAGGCGTTGTCTTCGGTGCACGTGCACGTATCCAAGCTGACGGCGACGGCACCACCAACGGTGCAGGCGCAGACTTCAACGGCGTTCGTTACTTCGCACGCTCCGGCGGCTTCGAAGTCGGCGTTGGCAACATCTTCGGTGCTCTGGAATCCATGCCGGGTCAGTACCCCGTCGACATGGGTCTGACCGGTCTGGGTTATGACTACACCGCATTTGACGGCAACGGCGACGCATACACCTCCACTGGTGACGGCGCTCTGAACGGTGTTGAAGTTCTGTACTCCGCTGGTGACCTGGCAGTGCACGTTTCGGCTTCTGACGTAAGCGACCGTGTTGCAGGCTACGTTGCTTACACATGGAGCGGCTGGACCTTCGCAGTTGGTGGCCAAGACTCCGACAACGCGGGCGACACCGAGTGGACAGCGACAGCTGGTGGATCCTTCGGCATCGCCGACGTAACTCTGGCCTATGCTGACAACGGCACAAACGGCGACCGCGTTATCCTGGCTGGCCGCTTCGACGTTGGTGCAGCGACAGACGTTGAAGTCTATGTTGGCGACCAAGACGGCGCAGACACCGGCTACGGCATCGACTTCAACCACGACCTGGGCGGCGGCACCTCGCTGCGCGGCGGTGTGGTTAAGCAGTTCGACGGCGACACCGTTGCCGACATGGGTGTTCGCTTCAACTTCTAAGTTGAACGACATACTATGAATATTGGGGCAGGCCTTTCGGTCTGCCCCTTTTCTTTTGCCCACCGCTGTTGTTTTCTGCGCGCCTGACATGGAGGGCCGAAAATGAGTCTGAGCGACATCCAAAACCGCATCTCGAAAGCCGAAGCCGATGCAGGCCGCCCGGTGGGGTCGGTCAAGCTGATCGCCGTCAGCAAGGTTCAGCCCGATGCGCGTGTGCGTGCGGTCTTGGAAGAGGGGCATCGCTCTTTCGGAGAGAACCGCGTGCAAGAGGCGGCGGGCAAATGGCCTGGCTTCCGCGAAGATTTTGACGGCATCGACCTGCACATCATCGGCCCATTGCAAAGCAACAAGGTCCGGCAGGCGATGGAACTGGCCGAGGCGATCCACACGGTCGACCGCCCCAAACTGGCCAAAACCATCGCGCGGCTGGCGCAGGAGATTGGCCGCTGCCCCGACCTCTTTATTCAGGTGAATACGGGCGAGGAAGAGCAGAAGGCGGGCGTGATGCCCCGCGACGCGGATGCGTTTGTCGCCGAGTGTCGCGCGCTGGACCTGCCGATCAAGGGGTTGATGTGCATCCCGCCGGTGGACGAGGCGCCGTCGCTGCATTTCGTCCTGCTGGCCAAGATCGCCGCGCGCAACGATCTGAGTGGGTTGTCGATGGGCATGAGCGGCGACTTCGAGCAGGCCATCGCACTGGGCGCCACCCATGTGCGTGTGGGCTCCGCCATCTTCGGCGAACGGGTTAGCGGATAATCAGCCGCGTCGCCGGACCCACATGCGCGGCGATCTTATGGAGGTCGCTCCGTGCAAAGGCGATGCACCCCTCGGTAGGATAGCCCGGCCGCCGCCATTGATGGATAAAGATCGCGGAGCCGCGTCCTGCCGTGGCATCGGGCCAGTTCCAATCGGTCAGGATCACCAGATCATAAAGCGGATCGGCGCGGCGCAGGGCCTCATGACTATGGGGGTAGGGGGCGCGGACGCGATGGTTGTAGTCGGGCTGGCCGCTGGCATCTGACCACAGATCGCCCGGACCGATCGGCTGGGCCCAGGCGCTTGGCGCCGGGATGCGATCAGGCCGATAGAGCATCCCAACCAAGCGATGCACCCCGCGCGGGGTGCCGCCATCACCTTCGCGTTTGTTATCGGTCAGCCCGCCCTTGCCGATGCTACAGGCATAGCGCCGCCCCTGAAACCGCAGCCCCGTGGGCGTTAGAACCATGTCATTCGGGGTCATAGCAGATGCCCCGATTTCGCGGCTTTGGTGGCCAGATAGGCGCTGTTGTGGCGATTCTCGCCCACGGCCAGCGGGACACGCTCGGTCACGGCGACGCCGCTTTGCTCCATCATGCCCACCTTGCGCGGGTTGTTGGTCAGTAGGCGCACGGCGGAGAACCCCATCGAGCGCAGGATGTCGGCCCCGAGGCGGAAGTCGCGCTCGTCATCCTCGAACCCCAGCCGGTGATTGGCTTCGACCGTGTCAAATCCCTGATCCTGTAAGGAATAGGCGCGCATTTTATTGGCAAGACCGATGCCGCGGCCCTCTTGGTTAAGGTACAAAAGCACGCCATGCCCCTCGCCGCCCATCTGCGCCAGCGCGGCGCGCAGTTGTGGGCCGCAGTCGCATTTCAAGCTGCCCATCAAATCGCCGGTGAAACAGGCCGAATGCAGGCGGCAAAGTACCGGCGTGTCGCGGGCAGGGCGGCCAATTTCGATGGCGTAATGCTCTTCGCCGCCATCCTCGGGGCGGAAGATATGCAGACGCCCGGCCTCGGAGACCTCCATCGGCAGGCGGGCGTTCACCACCGGATGCAGCGCGCTGCGCTCGGCAAGGATCGGGGCGGCGGCGGTGAGGTCGATCAAGGTCAAACCATGCGTCCGCGCGAAATCGGCCCCCTGCGGCAGATCGAGCACCAGTGCGGCGGGCAGCATCCGGGCGGCTTTCACCAAATCAATCGCGGCGCGATGCGCCGCCGTATCACCGCCCCGCGCGGTCTGAAGTGGCCCTTTCATCGGGGCGCGCAGGTCATCCGCCGGGTCCGCGATGCTTTGCACCCAAGCAGGTGTCGCCCCCTCAGGCAGCAGCACCCGGGCGAGATTGCCATCATAGGCCCGCGCTTTGAGCGTTTCGGCCCGCCGCGCGGTGATCGCCAGCACCGGCGCACCGCCCAAGGCCAGCACATCCGCAAGGCGCTGTGCGGTCAGCGTCTCTGCCGCCAGCACGAGGGCGGCCTGCGCCGCATCCGCCAGAATCACGGGCACGCCCATGCGCAGATCGGCCCGCGCACGCGCCAGTTGTTCGGTGATGTCCGGGGCGAAACTCATGGTTTGTTGCAACTCCGCAAAGGCTTCCCCGTCTATCTAGGTTATATCGCAAGGAATTGAAACATTTCACGCTTTGTTGACACGAGGCTGTGAGACAGTGGTCACATCCCTTGTCCGGGCCCCGCCCAAGGCGCATGTATAAGACAACAGACGGAGAGACAGATGGCGCAGCTTAAGAAAATCCTGCTTGTCGATGACGACGATGACCTGCGCGAAGCGCTGAGCGAGCAGTTGATCATGACCGAGGATTTCGACGTTTTCGAAGCGGCCAATGGCACCGAGGCGATGACCAAGGCCAAGGAAGCGCTTTACGATCTGATTATCCTCGACGTAGGCCTGCCCGATACCGATGGCCGCGAGCTGTGTCGCCTGATGCGCAAACAGGGGGTGAAAAGCCCAATCCTGATGCTGACGGGCCATGACACCGATGCCGACACGATCCTCGGCCTTGATGCCGGGGCGAATGACTATGTCACCAAACCGTTCAAATTCCCGGTCCTTCTGGCCCGCATCCGCGCGCAGCTGCGCCAGCATGAACAGTCCGAAGATGCCGTCTTCCAGCTCGGGCCCTATACGTTCAAACCCGCGATGAAGGTGCTTACCACGGAGGACGACCGCAAGGTGCGTCTGACCGAGAAAGAGACCAATATCCTCAAGTTCCTCTACCGCTCCAATGACGGTGTCGTGCCGCGCGATGTGCTGCTGCATGAGGTCTGGGGCTATAACGCAGGCGTCACGACCCATACGCTTGAAACCCATATCTACCGCCTGCGGCAGAAGATCGAGCCTGACCCCTCGAACGCCCGTTTGCTGGTGACGGAATCCGGTGGCTATCGCCTGATGGCATAAAAACCGGGAACCAATTCCGACCCCCGTGGTTGGAATACCTGAGAGGCGGGGTTTTCATGACCCGCACCTCGGTTTGAAGCCCGACTTTTGTACCCGGGTAAAGGTACATACCTCCCTGTTGGACTGGCCGGGCCTTTGTGCCCGGTCTTTTTTTGTGGGGATCGTCACCCCGGACCGAAATCAAGCCGTAGGCGATGGCCCTCACCGCAAGGAAGCCCCATTTCCGCATGGCACCCCCGCGCCGTCCGCGTTACTGTGCCGAACCACCCCCAGACCGGAGCCTCCCCCATGTCCTTTACCCTCGCCACTTGGAACATCAACTCCGTCCGCCTGCGCGAGCCTTTGGTGCTGAAACTGCTGGCCGAACACGGGCCGGATGTCCTCTGCTTGCAGGAATGTAAGAGCCCCGTGGACAAGATCCCGGTCGAGGCGTTCAAGGCGGCGGGCTACACCCATATGGTCGCGCGCGGGCAGAAGGGCTACAACGGGGTGGCGATCCTGTCGAAACTGCCGCTGGTGGATGCGGGCGATCAGGATTTCGCCATGCTGGGCCACGCCCGCCATGTGGCGGCCAAGCTGGAGAATGGCGCGACGATCCACAACTTCTACGTCCCCGCAGGCGGCGATAAACCCGACCGCGAGATCAATGAGAAGTTTGGCCAAAAGCTCGATTACCTGTCGGAGATGCGCGACTGGTTCCATGGCGGCAAGCCCGAGAAGTCGATCCTTGTGGGTGACCTCAACATCGCCCCGCGTGAGGATGACGTCTGGGATCATAAGAAGCTGCTAAAGATCGTCAGCCACACCCCGGTCGAGGTCGAAGCGCTTGGTGCGGTGCAGGATGCGGGCAATTGGGTCGACATCACGCGGCAGGATGTGCCGGAGGGCAAACTCTATAGCTGGTGGTCCTACCGCGCCGCCGATTGGGATGCCGCCGACAAGGGTCGCAGGCTGGATCATATCTGGGCCACATCGGATATCGCGCAGGCCGGGCACTCCAGCCACATCGTCCGCGATGCGCGCGGTTGGGAGAAACCCAGTGACCACGCGCCGGTTTTTGCCAGTTTTGACCTTTGAATCGCGCCCCTGCACGTCCATATAAGGCCAAACGCGATTAGCGAGGATAACGATATGACCGACCTGAACCTTTCCACCGCCGCCCCTGCAGATGCCGATCTGATCAAGGACACGACCGAGGCGACCTTCATGTCTGATGTGGTCGATGCCTCGCAAACGGTGCCGGTCATCGTTGATTTCTGGGCGCCGTGGTGCGGCCCTTGCAAGACGCTTGGCCCGATGCTGGAAGACGCCGTGCGCGCGGCCAAAGGCGCGGTGAAGATGGTGAAGGTCAACGTCGATCAGGCGCAGAACATCGCCGGTCAGTTGCAGATCCAATCCATTCCCACGGTCTATGCCTTCTACAAAGGCCAGCCGGTCGACGGTTTCCAAGGCGCGCTGCCGCAGTCCGAGATCAAGGCCTTTGTCGACCGCGTGGTAAAGGCGGGGGGCGGCGAAGCGCCAGGTGACACGCTGGCCGATGCCGTCGCCGCCGCCGAAGAGATGCTGGCCGAAGGGGCCGCCACCGATGCGGCGCAGACCTTTGCCGCGATTCTCGAAGAAGACCCGATGAACGCGCCTGCCTATGGCGGCATGGTTCGGTCTCACATCGCCATGGGCGCATTGGATCAGGCCGAAGCCCTGCTGAACGGCGCGCCGATCGAAATCTCCAAGGCCCCCGAACTCGAAGCTGCCCATGCTCAGTTGCAACTGGCCCATCAGGCCGCCGATGCCGGCCCCGTGGCCGAGTTGACCGATAAGGTCGAGGCCAACCCCGACGACCATCAGGCGCGGTTCGATCTGGCCCAGGCGCTTTATGCCCATGACAATGCCGAAGCTGCTGTTGACCACCTGCTAGAGCTTTTCCGCCGGGATCGTGAGTGGAACGAGGGCGCCGCCAAGACGCAGCTTTTCACTATTTTTGAAGCACTTAAGCCCAATGATCCGGTGGTGCTGAGCGGGCGTCGCAAACTGTCGTCAATGATATTTGCCTGAGGAGACGGGCGCGCTAAGTCCCTTGTCATGATCAAGCCAGCAGAACTGCCCAAGACTATTGCGATCTTTCCGTTGGCAGGGGCGCTGCTGCTGCCCCGCTCGCGCCTGCCGCTGCATATCTTCGAGCCGCGCTATCTTCAGATGATCGAAGACGCGCTCAAGACAGACACGCGGTTGATCGGCATGGTCCAGCCCAACGAACTGCCCGGTCGCGACGGCCACGGGCTGCACCAGATCGGCTGCGCGGGCCGCATCACCCAGTTTTCCGAGACCGAGGATGGCCGCTATATGGTGACCCTTGGCGGCGTCTCGCGCTTTCGCGTGGTGGAGGAGATCGAGGGCTTTTCCCCCTATCGCCGCTGCGATGTGAATTGGTCGGGCTTTGACCGCGATCTGGGCGAGGATGAGGTCGACGACAGCTTTGACCGGGCGCGGTTTCTTGACCTTCTGGGGCGCTATTTCGACAGCCGCGGGCTTTCCGCCGATTGGGACACGTTGAAAGATGCCGAAGATGAGTTGCTGATCAACTCCCTGTCGATGATGCTGGAGTTCGAGGCCGAGGATAAACAGGCGCTGCTGGAGGCGCCTTCGCTGGAGACCCGGCGGGAGACATTGGTGACATTGATCGAATTCGCGATGCGCGGCGGTCAGGAAGAGGGCTTGATGCAATGACAGATGCGACCGTTCAATTCGATCGCCGGATGCTGGAGGCATTGATTTGCCCGCGCACCCAGACGACGCTGACCTATGACGCGGAAAAGCAAGAACTGGTGTCGAAAGCTGCCGGGTTGGCCTATCCGATCCGCAATGGCATTCCCGTCATGCTGCCGGACGAAGCGCGGAGGCTGTAACGGCCTGCGGCTCCGTTACAGGGGCTTGCCACGCATCAACCGGGGCAGTTCGCCCGTCAGCCCTGCGGCTTCGCGGATAAAGGTTCGGCGCAGGCCGGGCAGGGCGTTGATCGCGGCCATGCCCATGTCGCGGGCCAACCGCAGAAACGCGTTATCGTTCGAGAACAGCCGGTTGAAACTGTCGGTCGCCAGCGCGAGGCTGGCATTGTCGAAGCGCCGCCATTCCTGATAGCGCGCGAGGACCGCGTCGTTTCCGGGGTCTTCGCCCCGGCGAACCGCATCGGCAATCACCTCGGCCAAGGCGGCCACATCGCGCAGCCCTGCGTTCAACCCCTGACCGGCGATGGGATGCACCCCATGGGCGGCGTCGCCCAAAAGCGCCACGCGCGAAGCGGTCATGGAATGGGCCAGCGACAGGCCGAGCAGATAGCTGTAGCGCGGGCCGGTCAGCGAAAGCTCCCCCAGAAAACTGCCAAAGCGCGGGCGCAGCACCTCAAGGTATTGCGCATCCGGCAGGGCGTTGATCGCGGTGGCATTGGCGCTGGCTTCGCTCCAAACGATGAGGGAGCGGTTGCCGGTCAGCGGCAGGATCGCCAGCGGGCCGGGGGGCATGAAGAATTGATGCGCGATGCCGTGGTGCGGCTTTTCGTGATCCACCACGCAGACCAGCGCCGTCTGACCATAGGACCATGCGACACGCTTGATGCCCGCCCGCTCCGCCGTGCCGCTGGCGCGGCCATCGGCCCCTACGGCCAAGCGCGCGCGTAGAGTCTTGCCGCCCTCAAGCGTCAGGGTGATGCCGGTCGGCGCCACCGATTGCCCCGTGACGCGGGTGTCGTTCATCATCGTGATCGCCGGATCAGCAGCAGCCGCTTTCAGCAGCGCGCGGCGCAGATGGCGGTCTTCGACCATCTGGCCCATCGGGCCTTCTTCGATCTCGGCATGATCGAAATGCATGAACATGGGCGAGGGGCCGGTGCCGGCACGCCCATCGGTGACCTTGATCTCAAGCATCGGTTGGGCGTCATCCGCGATGTCGGGCCAGATGCCGATGCCTTCCATTAACCTGACCGAAGTCAGCGCCAGCGCATAGGCGCGCCCGTCGAAGGCGGCGTTCTCAAAGGTCTGTGCGGGCTGGGCGTCAATCACAGCCACGCGCAATCCCGCGCGGCTGAGGGCCAAGGCAAGGGCGGGGCCATTCAGCCCCCCGCCGATGATCGCGATATCGTGGTCAAAATCCATGGCCCTAGATATGACCTGCGCGCGGGGATTGTCCATGCGCCGAACGGTCGCTAGGTTCGCCAAGAACAGCGGTAAGGGGCACGACATGCAAGAATGGTTGGAAATGACGGCGGCGGATCTGGGGCGCGGGATCGCGGCGGGCGATATCGACCCTGTGGCGCTTTGCGATGCCTATCTCGATGCCATCGACGCACATCCGATGCGCGACCGTACCTATGCCCGCGTCACCCCTGACCGCGCCCGCGCCGAAGCCGCCGCCGCGGCTGAGCGGGCCCGCGACGGCCAGCGCCTGTCGCCGCTCGACGGGGTGCCGATCTCTTGGAAAGACCTCTTCGATACCGCCGGAACCGCCACCGAGGCGGGCTCTAAGCTGCTGGAAGGCCGGGTGCCAGAGAGCGACGCCGAAGTGCTCGCCAGCGCGACGGCCTTGGGGCTGGTCTGCTTGGGCAAGACGCATATGAGCGAATTGGCCTTCTCGGGCCTTGGCCATAACCCCAGCACCGCCACACCGCCCTGCGTGAACGAGCCGGACAGCGTCTCGGGCGGGTCGTCCTCAGGCGCGGCGGCTTCGGTTGCCTTTGGCTTGGCGGCGGCGGCGATCGGGTCGGATACTGGCGGGTCGGTGCGCATCCCGGCGGCGTGGAACGATCTGGTGGGGCTCAAGACCACCGCAGGCCGTGTCTCCCTTGCCGGGACCGTGCCGCTCGCGGCGAAGTTCGACACGGTTGGCCCGCTTTGCCGTTCGGTCGAAGACGCGGCGCTGCTGCTTGCCGCCTTGGAGGGGGGCAAGCCTGCCGATCTGCAAGAGAGCGAGTTGGAGGGCTGCCGTTTCGCGGTGCTGACCAATGTTGTCATGGATGAGCTTTCCGATGAGCCAAAGGCCGCTTTTGACGCGGCAGTGGCGCGATTGCGAGAGGCCGGTGCCACGGTTGACGAGATCACCGTGCCCGAAGTCGAAGAGGCGATGCCGCTGAGTTCCTGTCTCTACACCACCGAAGCCTATGGGCTATGGCGCGATGTGATCGAAGCCGACCCGGAAGCGATGTTCAGCGAAATTCTTGAGCGTTTCCGGTTGGGTAAGGGGTTCTCCGGCCCCGATTACGTTGCCGCTTGGGCCAAGCTCGATCTGGCGCGGGCAGGCTATGACCGGGCCGTGGCGGGCTATGACGCCGTGTTGGTGCCCACAGCGCCCATGCTGCCGCCGAACATCGAGCGGCTGAACAGTGATCACGACTACTACCTCGCGCAGAATCTCCTGTCCCTGCGCAACACGCGAGTCGCGAATCTAATGGGGCTTTGCGCGCTTACCTTGCCGACCGATACGCCCTCTTGCGGCATTTCTCTGATGTGCGCACCGGGGGCCGAAGAACAGCTTTTGCGCCTTGGTGCGGCGGCTGAAGCGGCCCTGCGCGAGGCCTAAGAGCGCACGACCGAAAAGCCACAAGGGCGGCAAAACTCCCCGGTTTTTCTGGACGGGAGAGGCGCCCTTGGGTACCTTGGGGCAAACGGGGCGCGAATGATCCCGATCCGAGGCAGTTTTGATGATGTATACCGAGCGGTTTTCGAACCTTCCGGCCCACGTGTGGCCGCGCCTGCGCGCATTGCTTGACGGGCATGAGGGCGGCGGCACGCCGATCCATATGACCATTGGCGAGCCGAAACATGCGTTTCCGGCTTGGGTGACCGATGAGATCACGAAACACGCCGCAGGGTTCAACAAATACCCGCCAAACGACGGTTCACCCGAATTGCGCGCGGCCATCGCTTCATGGATCGCGCGGCGCTACGGGGTCGAGATGGACCCCGACAGCGAGGTGATGGCCCTGAACGGCACGCGCGAGGGGCTCTATAACGCCGTCATCGCGCTTTGCCCGCCCACCAAGAATGGGGAGAAATCGGCCATCCTGATGCCGAACCCCTTCTACCAAGTCTATATGATCGGCGCGATTTCCGGTGAGGCGGACCCGATCATGGTCCCCGCCACTGCCGAGACCGGGCATCTGCCAGATTTCGCGAGCCTGCCCGAAGAAGTGCTGCGCCGCACGACGGCGGCCTATCTTTGCTCCCCCGCCAATCCGCAGGGCGTTGTCGCCTCGCGCGATTACTGGGCCGATCTGATCGCGCTGTCCGAGAAGTATGATTTCCTGATCTTCGCCGATGAATGCTATTCCGAGATCTACCGCGACACGCCACCCACCGGCGCGCTGGAGGTGGTCAAGGAACTGGGCACCGACCGCAACCGCGTGGTGATCTTTCATTCGCTGTCGAAACGCTCGAACCTGCCGGGGCTGCGGTCGGGCTTTGCCGCCAGCGGGGCCGAGACGATGCGCCAGATCAAACAGTTGCGCAACTACGCGGGCGCGCCGCTGCCGCTGCCCCTGCAGCAGGCCGCCGCCGCCGTTTGGGCGGATGAGGCGCATGTGGAAGAGAACCGCGCGCTCTACCAAGAGAAATACGCCATCGCCGACCGCATCTTTGGCAATGTGCCGGGCTATGTGAGCCCCGAGGCGGGGTTCTTCCTCTGGCTTCCGGTCGAGGATGACGAGGCCGCGGCGCTGAAACTCTGGCGCGAGACCGGCGTGCGGGTGCTGCCCGGCAGCTATCTGGCGCAGAACGTCGCCGGGGGGAACCCCGGGCAGAATTACATTCGGGTCGCCTTGGTGGCCCCAAAAGACGAAACGACGCGCGGATTGGAAGCGATCCGCGACTGTCTGTATTCGGCATAAGCGAGGGACGACATGGCATATCAGACACGGGGACGCGATCCATTGCTAGACAGCAACATGGCCGAGGCAATCGAAAAGCGCGGTCGTGAACTGCTGGGGCTGGCGCTGATCATGCTGGGCATCATGGCCGCCATGATGATCGGCAGCTACACGCCCGACGATCCCAACTGGATGGTCTCAACCGATGCGCCGGTGCAGAACTGGATGGGCCGGATCGGTGCCTCTATCGCGGCACCGCTGTTCATGATCGTCGGCTGGGGCGCTTGGGGCATCGCCATCGTCCTGCTGTTCTGGGGCGGACGTTTCGCGCTGCATCAGGGCGATGACCGCGCGCTTGGGCGGCTGATCTTTGCGCCTATCGCCGTCGCACTTGGCGCGATCTACGCCGCGACGCTGGCCCCCGGTCAGGAATGGCTGCTGACCCATAGCTTCGGTCTGGGCGGGCTTTTTGGCGATACCGTCATGGGCGCGCTGCTGACGATCCTGCCCATCGGCTCGACCCTGACGGTCAAGCTGATGTCGCTTTTGATGGGTGTTGCAATTCTCGCGTTGGGCGCCTTCGTCTTGGGCTTTACCAAGGCCGAGCTGTTCCGCATTGCGCGGTTTCTGCTGGTCGGTCTGATCATGGCCTATGCCGGGCTGATGACCCTTCTGGGCCGCGGGGCCAATGGGGCCGTCGTCGCCGCGCAGAACCTCTCGGCCCGTCAGGCCGAACGTCGTGAGCGCCGCCGTCAGGAAGCCGAAGACACCGAAGCCTGGGCCGCGCAGGAAGCCGAGCAGAGCTATGCTCCGCAGCACGCCCCGGTGGCCGAGCCGGAAGCCGAACCGCGCAGCCTGTTCGGTCGGATGCCCGGGCTGATCAAACGGCCCGAACCCGAAGACGACATGCCCGAGCCGGAACTGATCGAGACCTACAGCGATGCCATCGTGGATGAGACACCGGGCGAAGAGCGCATCAAAAGCAAGATCGCCGATGTGATCAAGAACCGCGTGCGCCATGCCAATGCGATCCATACGCCGACGACCGCGCCGCTGACTAAAGGTCGGGGCCGTGGGCCGGACCCGCTGGTGCTGAACACCAGCCAGCCCGCCGCCCAGCCCGCCGGGCTGCGTGCCGAACCGCCCTTGACCGCCGAACCGGCCACCCTGCGCCCCGAGCCGCTGCTGCGCAGGCCGCAGGCCCAGCCCGCGCCCGCCCCGACGCCCGAGCCGATGGTTCAGGAACCGGCAGCGCAGGCGCCGATGGCCGCGCCCTACGAAGACACTGTGGCGTCTGAGACCCTGCCGTTGCAGCAGGCGCCCGCGCCTGAGGCGATGAAAATCCCCGTGGCGGAGCCGCGCAAAGTGGTGCAGCAGCCCGCCCGCAAACCCGTCCAGCCCTCGAAACAGGCGCAGGTCGAAGCGCAGCCCACCCTGACCTTCGACGACACGCACCCCGGTTTCGAACTGCCGCCGCTGAGCCTTCTGGAAAGCCCCGAGAGCGTGCAGCGCCTGCACCTGAGCGACGAGGCGTTGGAGGAGAACGCGCGGATGCTGGAAACCGTGCTCGACGACTACGGCGTGAAGGGCGAGATCGTCGCCGTGCGCCCCGGTCCGGTCGTCACAATGTACGAGTTGGAGCCGGCGCCGGGTCTCAAGGCCAGCCGTGTGATCGGTTTGGCAGACGACATCGCGCGTTCCATGGCCGCCCTTTCGGCGCGTGTCTCCACCGTGCCGGGCCGCTCGGTCATCGGTATCGAACTGCCCAATGAGAACCGCGAAAAGGTGATCCTGCGCGAGATCCTCTCGAGCCGCGATTTCGGCGACGGCAACCACCGCCTGCCGCTGGCGCTTGGCAAGGACATCGGCGGCGATCCGGTTGTCGCCAACCTCGCCAAGATGCCGCACCTGCTGATTGCGGGGACCACAGGCTCGGGTAAGTCCGTGGCGATCAACACGATGATCCTGTCGCTGCTCTACAAGCTGACGCCGGAAGAATGCCGGATGATCATGATCGACCCCAAGATGCTGGAACTGTCGGTCTATGACGGCATCCCGCATCTGCTGAGCCCGGTCGTCACCGACCCCAAGAAGGCCGTCGTGGCGCTGAAATGGGTCGTCGGCGAGATGGAAGAACGCTACCGCAAGATGTCCAAAATGGGCGTGCGCAACATCGAAGGCTACAACGGCCGCGTCCGCGAAGCGCTGGCCAAGGGCGAGATGTTCTCCCGCACCGTGCAGACCGGCTTTGACGAGGACACCGGCGAGCCGATCTTCGAGACCGAAGAGAACACCCCCGAGGCGCTGCCCTATATCGTGGTCATCGTCGACGAGATGGCCGACCTGATGATGGTCGCAGGCAAAGAGATCGAAGCCTGCATCCAGCGTCTGGCGCAGATGGCGCGTGCCTCGGGCATTCACCTGATCATGGCCACGCAGCGTCCCTCGGTCGATGTGATCACCGGCACGATCAAGGCGAACTTCCCCACGCGGATTTCCTTCCAAGTGACCTCGAAAATCGACAGCCGCACCATCTTGGGCGAGATGGGCGCCGAGCAACTCTTGGGCATGGGCGACATGCTTTATATGGCGGGCGGGGCGAAGATCACCCGTTGCCACGGCCCCTTTGTCAGCGACGAAGAGGTCGAAGAGATCGTCAACCACCTCAAGCAATTCGGCGAGCCAGATTATGTCTCGGGCGTGGTCGAAGGGCCGTCCGAGGATAAGGAAAGCAACATCGACGCGGTGCTGGGCCTTGGCGGCAATACCGATAGCGAAGACGCGCTTTATGACACCGCCGTGCAGGTGGTGATCAAAGACCGCAAATGCTCCACCTCCTACATCCAGCGCAAACTGGCGATCGGCTATAACAAAGCCGCACGACTGGTCGAGCAGATGGAGGAAGAGGGGCTGGTCTCTCCGGCGAACCATGTCGGCAAGCGTGAGATACTGGTGCCGGAGCAGGCATAGGGCGACCTCTCCCCCCTTGGGGACGACAATCAGAAACACCGCCGGGCCACCCTCCCGGCGGTGTTTTTTTATGGGGCAGGGCGGGCGATAGCGAAAAACCGCGCCCTGATATCGAATATCACGCCCGCCCGCCCTATGTCAGAACGTGAGGCAACACAGGACGAACAACATGCGTAAACTTACTTCTGCGATTCTGGCGGTTGGACTGGCCGTATCAGCCCCCCTCGCGGCGGCGGCGCAGCAACTGTCGCTGAACGAGATTTCGGGCTATCTGAACCAGCTTCGCACCGCCAAGGGCGACTTTACCCAGATCAACGATGACGGGTCGATCAGCACGGGCACGATCTATATCAAACGCCCCGGCAAGGTACGTTTCGAATATAACGCGCCGGATTCCGGGCTGGTCGTCGCGGGGGCGAATACGGTCGTGATCTACGACAAGAAGTCGAACCAACCGGCTGAGACCTATCCGCTGGCGCGAACACCGCTGTCGATCATCTTGGCCGACAACGTCAATTTGGGCCGCGCCAAGATGGTGACAGGCCACAGCTATGACGGCACCGCCACCACGGTCACGGCCCAAGATCCCGCCAACCCGCAATATGGCAACATCCAGATGAAGTTCACTGGCAATCCGGTGCAGCTGCGTCAGTGGATCATCAACGATGGCAACGGCAGCGCCACGACCGTCGTGCTGGGTGACATGCAGGTGGGGGGCAATATCTCTAACAGCCTGTTCGACACCGGCGGCGCACGGGCTGGCGGCAGACGCTAAGCAGCCCTGTTGAAACAAAAAAACGCCCCGGCTGATCAGGCTGGGGCGTTTTGCATTGGAGTGGGCGGGTTTACCAGCGGCCCAGACGGCAACCGGCGATCTGCCGTTGATAGAGTTTGGCGCGGGAATCGACTTTGCCCGCGACCCCGACCAGCCACGCCTTGCTGTTGTAGCTCTTGCGGGCAAAACCGGTGTGGCCCTCGTGATAGGCGAGGTATTGGTTACGGGCGTCATGCAGGGAGACGCCGTTCCGCTCCCGCGTCAGGTTCATGTACCAGCCCATGAAATCGCTCGCGTCGCGAATCCGGTCGCGTTTGGCGCGCCAGCGGCCCTCGGATTCCAGATACTCATCCCATGTCGCGTCCAAAGCCTGCGAATAGCCAAAGGCGCTGGATTGGCGGCCCATCGGAATCACACCCAGCACATATTTGAACGGCGTCCGGGCATCCGCCACGAATTTGCTCTCTTGGTGGATGGTGGCCATTTGAACGTGAATGGGGACACCCCATTTCCGCTCGGTCGCGCGGAATGCCCGCAGGTAATCGGGGCGCTCTTTCAGGATAGTGCAGGCGTTATCCAGATCACGCGGGGCCGTTTGAGGCCCGCCGCCGCAGGATGCCACCAGCAGTACGATCATCATTGCGCAAAAATGCTTGGTCATCTGCCTCTCGCCTCTCGTTTTTTATTAGGGTCGTTTTTTCGGAGGAGTTTAACCGATTCACCCCCTCCATCACATCACTAAATTGGGAAAATGCTCGGTTTGCTGGGCGGTATTGCGCTGACCATGCGGCTCCGCGCAGGCGGTATTTCGCGGAAATGCAGCAAAGCGGTTGATCCCCAGCTATGATGCCGCCGGAAACCCACTGTCGGTGCTGCGTTCACAGTCTGTTTCCCCGCGCGGAGCCGCCTTGATTGGACAAAAGCCCCTTGAAAGGGCTACCGTCGAGGGGTAGGGGCAGCATGTTATGATACGTACGCGCGCAAAATATCACCTCGGGCAAATCGTCCGTCACAAGAAGCATCCCTTTCGGGGTGTGATTTTTGACGTCGACCCGGAATTCGCAAATACCGAAGAATGGTATGAGGCGATTCCCGAAGAGAACCGTCCGGTGAAAGACCAGCCGTTCTATCATCTCTTGGCCGAGAATGATCAGAGCTACTATGTGGCCTATGTGTCCGAGCAGAACCTCGTGGCTGATTATTCGGGGGAGCCTGTGGACCACCCCGATATCCCCGATCTTTTCGGCCCCTTCACCGACGGTGCCTATCCGCTGCATTTCCAGATGAACTGAGCCCGGCGGGCTGTTTCCCAGCCCGCCAGAGGTCTTCATCAATAGCCCAAGGCGCAGCCGTCCTTACGCGGATCGCTCGCGCCTTCCAGTACGCCATCTTCTCGGATGCGGATCGCCTGTGCCCCGCCGATCGCCGTTTCGGGCACTTCGACCCTATGGCCCAGATCGCTCAAGCTTTGGCGCACATCGTCGCCAAAGCCGCGCTCGACCTTCATCACCTGCCCATCGGCAAAGGCGCGCGGCGCATCGATAGCGCTTTGCACATCCATGCCGAAATCGGTGAGGTTCGAGGTAAAGCGCGCATGGCCGCAGGGCTGATAGGCCCCGCCCATCACGCCAAAGGGCATGGTCACCCGGCCATTCTCGCGGATCATGCCCGGGATGATCGTATGCATCGGGCGTTTGCCGCCTTTCAGCTCATTCGGGTGGCCTTCCTCCAATGTGAAACCCGCGCCACGGTTTTGCAGCAGGATGCCGAACTTGTCCGAGGCGATGCCAGAACCGAAGCCGTGGAAGATCGAATAGATGAGCGAGACCGACATGCCGTCGCCGTCCACCACGGTGATATAGATCGTGTCTTTATGTACCGCCTCGCTGATCGGGGCGGCGGCGGCCATGGCGCGTTTGGGGTCGATCAGGGCCGCAAGGGCGCGGGCGGTCTCGGGCGCCAGCATGCGCTCAAGCCGGGTGGTGTGGTCCGGGTCGGCCAAAAAGCGGTTGCGCGCGTCATAGGCCAGTTTGGTCGCCTCGGCTTCGATATGCAGCCGTTCGGCCCCCAGCGGGTCCATCCCGGCGATGTCGAAGTGATTAAGGATATTCATCAGCAACAGGGCGGTTGCCCCTTGGCCGTTGGGCGGATGTTCGACCACTTCGAGGTCTTTGTACTGGCCTGACACGGGCGTCGTGACCTCGGCGCGGGCCTTGGCGAAATCCTCGGCGCTGTGGCTGCCGCCTGCGGCTTGCAAGGTAGCGATCATGTCCTCGGCGATCTCTCCGGTGTAGAAGGCATCGCGGCCCTGTGCGGCCACGCGGCGCAGCACTTCGGCCTGTCCCGGCGCGCGGAAGATGTCGCCGGTGCGGGGCGTTTTGCCGTTGATGAGGAAGTGATCCCGCGCGCGCCCCTGAAGGGTGCCGCCATCGGTGGCCCAGTCAAAGGCCACGCGCGGGGCGACGGGCACCCCCGCCTCGGCATAGTGGATCGCGGGGGCGAGCAGGGCGTCCAACCCCAGTTTGCCGGCGCTTTCCGAGAGGTGGCAGAAGGCGTCGATGGCCGTGGGGATGGTCACGGCATCCGCCGAGCGGAGCGGCACCGTCTGCTCACCTCGGTCCCGCAGTTTCGCGGCATCCAGCGCCGCTGGCGCGCGGCCGGACCCGTTGAGGGCATGGACCTCCTCGCTCCCCGCCGGGGAGTAGAGCACGAAACAGTCGCCGCCGATCCCGGTCATCTGCGGCTCGCAAATGCCGAGGAGCACCGCCCCGGCGATGGCCGCGTCCATCGCGTTGCCGCCCCGCGCAAGGATATCGACCGCCGTCCGCGCCGCCAGCGGATGCGATGTGGCGCAGATGCCGTTGGTGGCCAAGACCGGTGACCGGCCGGGAAGGTGAAAATCGCGCATGTGCTGCCCCTCGCTGAATTACGTCAGCGTGACCCTAGACGGAGATCTCGGTTCTGCCAATGCGGGGGAAAGTTCCTCGGCACCGCGTACTGGGTGGGGGCTATTAAACACGGCACCGAGGGAAGCCATATGCAGCTACAGCCCCGTTTATGACCGGCAACCAAGGCGCAATTGTGATCCCAGCGGGGCCGTTTTGGGAAATATGCGGGACGCGCTGCCGCAGATGTTAACGCGGCGGTAACCCAACCGGGAGCCGCAGGTCGATCCGGTTCTCTTGGGCCAAGCGGCGATAGGTCAGGTCTTTCGCCAGATCGCGGATCAGGAACCAGCCAAAGCCGCCTTCCGGCAGGTCGCAAACGGGGCGGTCGATCTCTTTCGGCAGGCCCAAGGGCACTTGCAGATCGGGCATCGGCAGCCCTTCGTCCGAAACGGCAAGGTGCAGGCCGTCGGGAGCGTGATGGCAGGCGATATGGATGGGGCCGGGGGGGTGCGGGTCGGGGTAGGCATGTTCGACGATATTGTTCAGCATTTCGGCGACCACCAAACGCACCACGCAGACCTCCTCGGCCCCGAGCGAAAGGCAGCTGAGCGCGTCCAGCAAAAGCGTGAGCGCCTCCCGCGCGGCCTGCGGGCCGCTGTGAACGGTGATCTCGAACGGGCAGAGCGCGGACCGCGCGGCGGAGAGCCGCATGGCGCTATTCTCGATGCGCGGTAAGGGCGGCGTCAAGCGTGTGAAAGATGCCAAAGACCCTATCCATCCGGGTGAGGGTAAAGACCTTTTCCACCGCCGGAGTCAGCCCGGCCAGCACGAGCGCGCGCTGCGGTGCCAGATGTTTCATCGCCGCCACGATTGCGCCCAAACCGCTGGAATCAATGAAATTGACCCGATGCAGATCAAGGATCACCACCGGCGGCGCATGGGCCGCGGCGCGGCGCAGCGCATCCTTGAACTCCAGCGCCGCGGCGGCGTCGATCCGGTCATGCAGCACGCTGACCACGCAAAAGCGGTCTTCTGTTTTGGCGGAAACTTCCATAGACATGCCCCGAGACTTTGAAGTTCGAGACGTGATTAACCGTAAAACCTTACCAACTGGTATGCAGTGCAACTCTAGGAGAACGTGATGCGCAATGTCGTGATAACCGGTGCAGCCAGAACCCCGATGGGCGGTTTTCAGGGGGCCTTTGAGGGGCTGACCGCCGCTGAATTGGGCGGCAGCGCGATCAAGGCGGCTTTGGGCAAGACGGATCCTGCCGAAGTGCAAGAGGTGCTGATGGGCTGCGTGCTGCCCGCAGGCCAGGGCCAAGCCCCCGCACGTCAGGCCGGGTTCAAAGCCGGTCTGAGCGAAGAGGTGCCCGCGACCACGCTGAACAAGATGTGCGGCTCAGGCATGAAGGCGGCAATGATGGCCTTTGACCAGATCGCGCTTGGCCAGACCGATGTGATGGTCGCGGGCGGCATGGAAAGCATGACCAACGCGCCCTACGTCCTGCCCAAGATGCGCGGCGGCGCGCGGCTCGGCCACGGTCAGGTGATCGACCACATGTTCCTCGACGGATTGGAAGACGCCTATGACAAGGGCCGCCTAATGGGCACCTTTGCCGAGGATTGCGCCGAACGCTTCCAGTTCACCCGCGAGACGCAGGACGACTACGCGCTGGCCTCTCTGTCGCGCGCCATCGAGGCGCAGGAGGGCGGCGCCTTTGAAGATGAGATCGCCCCGGTCGAGGTGAGGTCGCGCCGCGGCAGCACCACGGTCAGCGCCGACGAACAGCCTGCCAGCGCCCGGCCCGAAAAGATCCCCCAGCTAAAACCGGCCTTCCGCGAGGGTGGTACGGTGACGGCGGCGAATTCCTCGTCGATCTCCGATGGCGCGGCGGCGCTGGTGTTGGCGGATGAGGAGAGCGCCAAGCGCAAGGGGCTGAACATCCGCGCCCGCATTGTCGGCCACGCCAGCCACGCCCAAGCGCCGGGGCTGTTCACCACAGCGCCCGTCCCCGCGGCGCAGAAACTGCTGGAGCGGATCGGCTGGAAGAAAGAGGATGTCGATCTGTGGGAGGTCAATGAGGCCTTCGCCGTTGTGCCGCTGGCTTTCATGCATGAGATGGACCTCTCCCATGACATCGTGAATGTCAACGGCGGCGCCTGCGCGCTTGGCCATCCCATCGGTGCCTCGGGCGCGCGGATCATGGTGACCCTGTTGAACGCGCTAGAAAAACGCGGGCTGAAACGTGGTGTCGCGGCGATCTGCATCGGCGGTGGCGAAGGCACCGCCATCGCCATTGAGCGCCCCTGATCCTACGGGCCGACTAGAGTATTTATGGGGGAGGCGGTTAGCCTCCTTTTTCCCGTCTGCAATATGAGTATCCCCATGACCGTCGACTACCAAACCCTCGCCAAGACCATCGCCGCCCTGACCGAGGGCGAAGACGATGCCGTGGCCCTAATGGCCACCATCGCCTGCGAGGTGCATCACGCGGATGACCGTTTTGACTGGACCGGCTTCTACCGGGTGACCGCGCCCGAACTGTTGAAGATCGGCCCCTATCAGGGCGGGCACGGCTGTCTGGTGATCCCCTTTTCGCGCGGGGTCTGCGGGGCCGCGGCGCGTACGGGCGAGGTGCAATTGGTCGAGGATGTCGACGCCTTCCCGGGCCATATCGCCTGCGCCTCTTCGACACGTTCGGAATTGGTGCTGCCGGTCTGGAACGGCGCGGGGGAGTTGCTGGGCGTTTTCGACATCGACAGCGACCAACCAAACGCTTTCACGCAAGCCGATGCCGATGCGCTGAGCGCGATCCTTAAGGAGAGTTTCGCCACCGTCGCCTGACGGCCACGCCCCGCTTGATCCGCGGGGCTGCATCTGCGAGGGGGAGCCATGGATAGCGAATATAACCCGCCGCAGGACCCGTTGGTCATTCTGCATGAAGATGCCGAAGTTCTGCTGGTCGACAAACCTTCGGGGCTGCTCAGCGTGCCGGGGAAGGGCGAACATCTGGCCGATTGCCTGATCACGCGGGTGCAGGCGGTCTTCCCTCAAGCGCTCCTGGTGCACCGGCTAGATCGTGACACTTCGGGCGTGATGATCTTTGCCCTGACGCCCCATGCGCAGCGCCACCTCGGGTTGCAGTTCGAAAAACGCATGACCCGCAAGACCTATATCGCGCGGGTCTGGGGCGTGCCGGCGGAGAAATCCGGCAGCGTCGATCTGCCGTTGATCGTCGATTGGCCCAACCGCCCCCGGCAGATGGTCTGCCATGAGACCGGGAAGCCTGCGCAGACCGATTGGAAGATGGTCAAGAACGATGGGGAGACTGCGCGCCTCCGGCTGTTCCCCAAGACCGGGCGCAGCCATCAGCTGCGCGTGCATATGCTGGCGCTTGGGCATCCGATTTTGGGCGACCCTTTCTATGCCACGGGGCCCGCGCGGGATTTTCCGCGGTTGATGCTGCATAGCGAGGAATTGCGGTTCAACCATCCGCAGGGTGGCGCATCGACGAAGGTGCGGGCCAAGGCGCCTTTCTGAGCTGCGCTCCCTGCCCGGCCTTGCGCCGTGAGGTGGGGGCGGGATTGGTATTTGAGAAAGGATGAAGGGGAAGGGACCGTGGCGCTGCGGTGAAGTTGGGCTTTGTGGCGATCGGGGGGTGAAACCGGCGGGGTTTGCGATTACCTCTGACCTATCTGTTCACAGATTGACCCGGAGGATATCATGGGCTTGCGTATCAACGACACTATTCCCGATCTTACAGTCGAAACCGATCAGGGCAGCTTTTCCCTGCATGACTTCGTCGGTGACAATTGGGCGATCCTGTTCTCCCACCCCAAGGATTTCACCCCTGTTTGCACCACCGAGTTCGGCGCCGTGGCGCGGCTTTCCGAGGAATGGGAAAAGCGCGGCACCAAGGTGATCGGTGTCAGTGTCGACGGCGTCGAGGAACATAAGAAGTGGAAGGGTGATATCGAGAAGGTTGCAGGCGCCGAGGCCGGTTTCCCGATCATCGCGGATGCGGGGCTGGAGGTGTCAAAAGCCTTTGATATGCTGCCTGCGGAGGCCTATCTGCCCGATGGCCGCACGCCCAATGACAGCGCGACGGTGCGGTCGGTTTTCATCATCGGGCCGGATAAGCAGTTGAAGCTGAGCATGACCTATCCGATGAACGTGGGCCGGAACTTTGCCGAGGTCCTGCGGGCTTTGGACGGGTTGCAGACGGCGGCGAAGAACGCAGTGGCCACGCCTGCGGATTGGCAGGTGGGTGAGGATGTGATCATCCCCGCGACGGTGTCGGATGAGGACGCCAAGGCGAAGTTCGGGGCGTTTGAGACGGTGTTGCCCTATTTGCGCAAAGCGCAGCTGCCGGGCTGACCTGCCCTTAGCGATGGCCGAGCTTATGGGCGAAGGCCATCGCTTTTTCATGCAGCAACCTACGCTGTTTGCGCAGGCCATAGAGGGCGGAGCGCCGGTATTGCCCTCTGTTTCCTCCAGAACGAGCGGAAATGTCACTGTCGAACCGGCCTGCTGTGACGAGGCTTTGGGCCGTGGCCAGCCCCATGTCGGAACGCGTGAGGACCTGTCTGAGCATGTTATCGGCGGGGCAGAAGATAGGTTCGGAGGCGGCGAGGAACGCCTCGGCCCCGGCACGGTTCCAGATCAGCGCGTGGGCGAGCATCGGAAAGTAATGTGCGCGGAGTACCGGAATGCCTGCGACTTCGGCCATGGGGCTGGTGATTTTCAAACGGGTCGCGCCCAGATTTACGCAGTGCCAATCGGTGCGGAGGCGCAGCCATTCTATCAGCTCTGGCGCGACGGTTCGGAATCTGGGTTCCAGGGCGATGTCATCTTCGAAGACGAAGCCAAGCTCATCCCCGCTCTCTAGGAAGGCGGCGGCGGCACGTTGGTGCGAGACGTAGCAGCCAACCTCGCCTTGGGTCATCGACCGGCCCATGAAACGTCGGGCTTTGCGATCGTCATAGGGGGCGAATTGGGCCAGATCGATCTCGCGCCCGTCGAAGGCATCCACGCGGACCGCCTCGATCTGTGCGGCGTCCAGTTCGGCCTTCGCACTGTCCAGTCGCTGGGGGGAGGCGGCCAGATTGATGACGAATCCCTTTGGGCGCTGTGACATCGATGTGACCTCATTCCTGCGGCGCGCGGGGCGATGACAGGCTTATACGGGTTAAACTTTGGGGGTGGGCCGCCCGCGCAGCCAGTTCTTGAACCGTTTGAAAGCGGAGGGCGGTTTGTGGGCGACGCTGACAAACCCGATGTGCTGGCAAGCGCCGGGTTTCATGAAAGCGGTGAATTTACCCTGTTTGCGCAATTGGCGCGAGATGTGGCTTTCGCGTTTGAAACCGCTGAAGCCGCCGACCTCTTTCCAAAGGGAAAGCGGGGCCAAATGCGGATTGAAGGTATAGCCGTACCATTTGGGGCTGAGCGCATCCATCCGGGCATAGGGGATGCCGGCGCATTCTTCGGTGACGATCTGGGCGCGAGCCGCATCTTCGATGAAGAAGTTATCGGTGTCGCGGAAGCAGACCGAAGAGACATCGGGATGGGCCTCTAGCAGGCGCAGGGCGTCATCTAAAAAATCGTGGCGGGTGAATTCCCAATCGTCTTCCATGTGAAAGACATAATGTGTGCGCACCTTGGCATACATGGCGTCGACGGCGGGGTGGTGGCCGACCTGTTTGCCCAGATCGATGCGTTGCCCATGAGGGCAGAGCCGGTCGAAGACCGCGCTGGTTTCGGCATCGCCGAAGTCGTTGATGCCAATGATCGGCAGCTTGCGCAGCTCGGGGCCGAGGCTTTCGAGCGTTTGTTGCAAGACATCGGGGCGCAGCCCCATGGTGATGCAAATCGTGACCAGATTTTCTGCGCGCATGTCTCGTACTGCCATGAGGGGAAACTGCGGACCCAGGTGAGGGTCCGCAGCAGGTTTTGTTTAACCCTCTGCCGCTTCTTTCTTCTCGGCAGAGATCTCTTCGCCGGTCTCCTGATCGACGACTTTCATCGACAGGCGCACCTTGCCGCGATCGTCGAAGCCCAGAAGCTTGACTTTCACTTCCTGACCTTCCTTCAGAACGTCCGAAGGGTGGTTCAGGCGGCGGTTTTCGATCTGGGAGACATGCACCAGACCGTCGCGCTTCCCGAAGAAGTTCACGAAGGCGCCGAAATCGACGATTTTCACAACGGTGCCGGTGTAGATGGCACCTTCTTCGGGCTCGGCCACGATCGAATAGATCATGTCATAGGCTTTCTTGATCGCTTCGCCGTTGGGGCTGGCGATCTTGATGGTGCCTTCGTCGTTGATGTCGACCTTGGCGCCGGAAACCTCGACGATCTCGCGGATCACCTTGCCGCCCGAGCCGATCACTTCGCGGATCTTATCGGTCGGGATTTGCATGGTCTCAATGCGCGGCGCGTGGACGGAGAAGTCCGCGGCGCCCGAGATCGCCTTGTTCATCTCGCCGAGAATGTGGATACGGCCCTCTTTGGCTTGTGCCAGGGCTTTCTCCATGATCTCGGGCGTGATGCCGGCGACCTTGATGTCCATCTGCAGCGAGGTGATGCCGGCTTCGGTGCCCGCGACCTTGAAGTCCATGTCGCCGAGGTGGTCTTCGTCACCCAGGATGTCGGACAGAATCGCGTAGGAGCCGTCATCTTCGAGGATCAGACCCATTGCCACACCGGCCACGGCCGATTTCAGCGGCACGCCCGCGTCCATCATGGACAGGGAGCCACCGCAGACCGATGCCATCGACGAGGAGCCGTTGGATTCGGTGATCTCGGAGACCAGACGGATGGTGTAGGGGAAGTCTGTTGCCGCGGGCAGAACCGCCTGCAGGGCGCGCCATGCGAGCTTGCCGTGGCCGACTTCGCGGCGTCCGGGAGGGCCCACGCGACCCACTTCGCCGACCGAGTAGGGCGGGAAGTTATAGTGCAGCAGGAAGTTCGATTTAAAGTTGCCGTGCAGCGCGTCGATGAACTGCTCATCGTCGCCGGTGCCGAGCGTGGTCACCACGAGGCCCTGCGTCTCACCACGGGTGAAGAGCGCCGAACCGTGGGTCCGCGGCAGGATGCCGGTTTCGGCCACGATGTCGCGGATCTCGTCGGTGCGACGGCCGTCGATACGCTTGCCAGTTTTCACCACGTCGCCGCGCAGGATGCTGGCCTCAAGGCCCTTCATCGCGGAGCTGAGGTTCTTGTCCTCAAGCTGCTCTTCGGTGAGCTTGCTCTTGATCGTCTCACGGGCAGCAGCAACGGCGGCGGTGCGCTCTTGCTTGTCCACGATCGCGAAAGCGGCACGCATTTCGTCTTCGCCAGCGGCTTTCACGGCAGCCGACAGGTCCGAATAGTCGTCGGGCTGGAAGTCGAAAGGCTCTTTCGCGGCTTCTTCGGCCAGATCGATGATCAGGTCGATGACCGGCTGGATCTGCTCATGAGCGAACTTAACGGCGCCCAGCATTTCCTCTTCCGACAGCTCATAGGCTTCGGATTCGACCATCATCACGGCGTCTTTGGTGCCGGCGACGACCAGATCGAGGCGCTGATCGGGGTTCAGGCGCAGGTCCTGCATGTCGTCGATTGTCGGGTTGAGGACGTAATCGCCACCCTCATAACCCACACGGCAGCCCGCGATCGGACCCATGAAGGGCGCGCCCGAGATGGTCAGCGCGGCGGAGGCGGCGATCATGGCGACCATGTCGGGGTCGTTGACCAGATCGTGGCTCAGCACGGTGCACATCACCAGAACTTCGTTCTTGAAGCCGGGGACGAAGAGCGGGCGGATCGGACGGTCGATCAGACGCGCGGTCAGTGTTTCCTTCTCGGTGGGGCGGGCCTCACGCTTGAAGAAGCCACCCGGTACTTTACCGGCGGCATAGTATTTCTCTTGGTAGTGCACGGTCAGGGGGAAGAAATCCTGCCCGGGCTTTTGCTGACGTGCATACGTCACGTTGGCCATGACGCTGGTCTCACCCAGCGTGGCAATCACCGACCCGTCCGCCTGACGGGCAACCTTACCGGTTTCCAGGGTCAGCGTCTCTTCGCCCCACTGGATCGATTTTTTCGTTACATTAAACATCTACGTTTCCTTTTTGGCCCATTGGCCATTGCATAGGGGCCGTATTGCCCCTGACTCCGGTATCTTCTTTTTCAGGCGCTGGAGTCCGGGCGCCGGATTTCAGATTGCGCGGGCATACATGTTTTCATGGCAAATGGGAAGCGTTCTGTCGCCTCGGGGCCATAAGCGGCGGGTTCTTTCCGCCGCAGCGCGCCCCGGTCTGCGCGCAACAAAAAACCTCCCGGCGGGGCCGGGAGGTTTTGGTCGTCCTGTCACCGGAACTTCCGGCGGCTTGCGCGCGATTAGCGGCGCAGGCCGAGGCGTTTGATCAGGTCCTGATAGCGGGACTCGTCTTTGGCCTTAACGTAATCCAGCAGCTTGCGGCGCGTCGCGACCATTTTCAAAAGACCACGGCGGCCGTGGTTGTCTTTTTTGTGGGTCTTGAAGTGCTCGGTCAGCGTGGTGATGCGCGAGGTCAGAATGGCAACCTGAACTTCGGGCGAACCGGTGTCGCCTTCTTTGGTGCCGAATTCTTTCATGACTTTTGCTTTTTCTTCAGCAGTGATCGACATCGGGGTCTCCTTTCGAAAAGAGTTAAAATGGATGGCGCAGGCCGGGATGTCGTCCAGCGCAGGCCCATGGAGATATCACCCGCTGACGGAATCAGCAGGCGATGGGGGCGTATAGGAGGAATTTCCGCCTTTGGCAAAGGGTGATTTGCGCATGGGCTCCGCCCCGCCTTAGGCCGCGAGGCCGAGGTCGAAGGCTGCAGAGAGCGGGATCAGCGCGATATCGTCCAGCGTGATGCTGTCCCCCGCCACCCGCGCGACGATGATATCATCCAGCAGGACGAGGGTTTGATCCGCATCCTCCGGGTCGGGCATGATAGAGAGCGGCGGCTCCGCCCCGCCCGCGCTGCTGTCGTCCCAGACAAAGAGCAGCGAATCGTCCGCCGCGTGGTAGTCCGTGATCTGCGCCGCCCCGCCTTGGCCGATCCAGTCCCCCAAGGCGATCTGATCGGTGCCGTCGCCCGAGGTCACCACATCCCCGGCGCCCGCGATGATCAGGTCGTCGCCGCCGCCGCCGTTCAGGAAATCGGGGCTTTGTTGGTCATCCGCCCCGGTGAGCGTGTCGTCGCCCCAGCCGCCAAAAAGCGTATCCACGCCCGCGCCGCCGCGTAGCGCATCGTCGCCAAGCCCGCCTTGCAGGGCATCGTTTCCGGCTTCGCCCTCGAGCAGGTCGTCGCCCGCCGCGCCTTGCAGCGCATCATCGCCCGCCCCGCCATAGAGAAAGTCATCGTCATTGTGGCCAAAGAGGCTGTCGTTGCCCGCGCCGCCGAAGAGGTCGTCATCCCCGTCATTGCCATGCAGAATGTCGCCGCCCGCGCCACCTTGGAGCGTGTCATTGCCGCCGTGGCCGTGCAGGTCATCATCCCCGCCACCGCCACGAAGCAGGTCCTCCCCGCCGTAGCCGCCAAGCTGGTCGTCGCCGGGGCCGCCCTGCACCGTCTCACCGTCATCGCTGCCCGACAGGATATCTCCAACCGTGGTGGTGCCGCCGCCCGGGCTGTCCCCCTCAGGCAACGCGTCCTCCGGCGGTGTTTCGATTTCCACGAAAGTGACGGCGCCGACCGCCATCAGACCCATTACCCCAGCCAGCCACAACATCTGCAGTTCCACCCGTTGATTGCTTGATGCCCCACACATCGTCCCAGTTTCAAAAGGGCATGTCGTGGCTGTAAAATCAAAGGAATAGCGGGGAAATGGTTAACGAATGCCTGCCCGCGCCGGGGGCTCGGGCTGCCACAGAACCGGCTCTTGGGTGTAGGGCAGGTAAAGCGGATGGCGCGGATGCCCGGCTTTGGAGAGGCCGAGGTGGTAGAGCGGTTTCGCCCCCTCAGCCAGCCGAGCCGCGACGGCCAGACCGCGGCCCAGATGGGCGCCATGCACGCCCCAAGCGGCGATGATCTGGTTGGCCCAATCGGCCCCCTCGGCCAGCGTGGCATCGTTGTCAGGACCGATGGGATCAGCCGCAGCGCGCATGTCGCGCGGGTCGGTGGCGCGGAAGGCGAAGATATTGGTGACCCGGAAGCCGCCGAAGCCCAGCACCCGCGCCCGACGCTCGCAACGCTCGACCGTCGGGTCGTTTTGCACCTCGGTCGCGGTCGAGGGGTTCAGCATCACGAACATCACCCGCGGCGCGCCTGCGTCCCAGATCCGCGTGAGGCTGTAGCGGTATTGCTCGCAGGGCGAGTAGACCGCGGTCGAAGGCGCGTCGCCCTTGGTGTGGCTGCGGGTGATCAGGGCCATTCAGCCCTCATTCGCGTCCGGTGATAGGTTGAACACCCGGCTCGGGTGCAATTCCCCCGCCTTGAAGCGGCCCACGGCGACAGGCTGCCCATCGAGCGAGGCCCAGCATTCATCGCCATATTCCACGTCATGGGCGATGACCATGCCGGGGTTGCCGTTGCGCAGGCGGGTGGCGCCTTCGGGGGTGGCTTTGACCTCGGGCAGGTCGGCAAGCCCTTCTGCCAGCGGCAACAGATAGGTGTCGAGTTCCGGTGTCCGGGCCAGTTCGTCCACCTGCGCCAGCGTCAGGGCGTTGGCCGCTTCGAAGGGGCCGGACCATGTGCGGCGCAATTCGCGGACGTGGCCGAGACAGCCAAGCTTCTGCCCCAGATCGCGCGCGATGGAGCGGACATAGCCGCCCTTGCCGCAGACCATCTCAAGCGTGACATGATCGGCATCGGGGCGGTCGACCAGCAGCAGGCTTTCCACCCATAGGGGGCGGGCGGCGATCTCCATCTCTTCGCCGTCGCGGGCGCGTTTATAGGCGCGTTGGCCGTCGATCTTTACGGCGGAGAACTGCGGCGGCACCTGCTGAATGTCACCGATGAAGCCGTTCAGCGCATCCTTGATCGCGGCATCATCGGGGCGCAGGTCAGAGGTGCCGATGGCTTCGCCTTCGGCGTCGTCGGTATTGGTGGCGATGCCGAGCCGCACGGTGAACTCATAGGCTTTGAGCGCGTCGGTGATATAGGGCACGGTCTTGGTCGCTTCGCCCAGGGCGATGGCCAGAACGCCGGTCGCTTCGGGGTCGAGCGTGCCTGCGTGGCCCGCCTTCTTGGCCTCCAGCGCCCAGCGGACCTTGTTGACCACGGCGGTCGAGGTGGGGCCAGCGGGCTTGTCCACCACCAGCCAACCAGAAATATCGCGACCCTTGCGTTTGCGTGCCATGTCTTGCCCCTTCGCTTTTGTGGTGCTGCCCTCTATCGGAGCCGCGCCGCCCTGCCCAGCCCCCAAGCGGGGAAAAGCTTACTTTGCGGGCGTCACGATGCCTACGATCGGCCCCAAGGTGGTGAAGCCCGCCCCGCTGCGGCGGAGGCCGGGTGCGCGCAGGCGCGAGATATTGCCGTCAAAATACAGCGCGTTAGGCAGGTCCAACTCATCCCGGTAGAGCCGGGCGAATTCGTGAAAGGTGACCACATCGTTGGAAATCGCGAAAACCGCGCGTTTGCCATCTGCCGTGGTGCCAACGCCGTTCCGGATATAGCGCGAGGTGCTGTCGGGCAGGAATCGCGGGTGTAGCGCCCCGTCGATCACCAGCATCGGCCCCGATTGCGTGGCAAAGCGGCACTCGGGCTTGTCCTTGAGGTAACGCTTGGTCTCGATCACATCGGCGCGGCCCTCACGCAGGCAGAAAACACCATTGGGCAGCAGGCCGAAATTGCCGGGGCCAGCACTGTCGATCACGCCGCGCGTCTCGACCCCTTCTTCGATGTAATGCCCAACCGGAGAGCGGTCTTCGTGGTACATGCCTGCGTTCATGGCAAAACCAAGCCGCAGCCCCTGCGCTTTCAGCGCCTCGTCAAGCGAGCCGAAGAACCCATAGGGCGCGCCCGCCTCATTGTTGAGAAAGAGCCGCAGGTCGTCCCGTTCCAGATCGACTTCACAGACCGTGTAGGAACTGCCGTCAAAGGTAATGTTGCGGCATTCGGCAGCGTCCGCAGGCGTGCCTTTCAGCGCCAGAAGCGCGAATGCGATCAGGCCCGCGCGGATCACTGATCCGGCGCGCCGTCGGCACTGTCATCGGCGCCGTCGTCATCGGGGGCATCCGCATCGCGGCGCACCACCTCTTGGTTCAGCATGCGGCGGGTGTCGTCCATCCGGTCAAAGGTCTGGTCCAACTGAAAGCGCAGATCGGGCGAGAACTTGAGCGTCAGTTTCTTGGCGACCTGACGGCGCAATTCGCTTTTGTTGCGGGCCAGCAGTTTGAGAACCTCATCCTGACCCTCCCCCCCCAAGGGCAGCACATAGGCCGTGGCGATCTTGAGGTCGGGAGAGATGCGCACCTCGCCCACGGTGATCGACATCCGATTGAGATCGGTGTCATGCACATCCCCGCGTGCGAGGACATCGGACAAGGCGCGGCGGACGGTTTCGCCCACGCGGAGTTGTCGTTGCGACGGGCCGGGGCCCTCATGAAACTTGTTCTTTGCCATGCCCCCCATCTAAGGCTTCGGTTGCACTTTGCCAAGCGCTCCGCGACGGGCTAAACCGGCCCTGCCAGTCACGGCCAGAACCGCAGGAGACCGAGTATGACACAGACCCCCGGCATTGCCGTCACCGGCGCCTCTGGCCGCATGGGCCGAATGTTGATCCGTGAGATCAACGCAAGCGACAAAATGCATCTGGCCGCGGCGCTAGAGCGTCCGGGCCATGACTGGATTGGCCGCGATCTGGGCGAGGCGATCGGCGGCACGGCCTCGGGCGTGACCGTGACGGACAATGCGGCAGAGGCGTTTGGCAAGGTGCAGGCCGTCATCGACTTCACCGCGCCGCAGGCCACCATCGCTTTCGCCGGTGAGGCCGCCAAGGCTGGCATCGTCCATGTCATCGGCACCACCGGCATGACCGAAGATGAGATCGCGCAGCTTGCCCCTGCCGCCGAACAGGGGGCCGTCATCGTCCGCGCGGGGAACATGAGCCTCGGCGTGAACCTGCTGACGCAGCTCACCCGGCAGGTCGCCGCCGCGCTGGACGTGGATTACGATATCGAGATCATCGAATCGCACCACAATCAGAAAGTCGATGCCCCCTCGGGCACCGCATTGATGCTGGGCGAAGCCGCCGCCGAAGGGCGCGGGGTCAAACTGGCGGATGTTTCGGACCGGGGCCGCGATGGGATCACCGGTGCACGGCAAAAGGGCGATATCGGGTTCACCGCGATCCGGGGCGGCGATATCGTGGGCGAGCATGACGTGATGTTCGCCGCCGCCGGAGAGCGGATCATCCTGCGCCACATCGCCTCGGACCGTGCGCTTTTCGCCCGCGGGGCGCTCAAGGCCGCGCTTTGGGGGCAGGGCAAAGCGCCGGGGGAATATGACATGTTGGACGTGCTTGGCCTGAAGGGCTGAGGCGCAAACAGATTATCTGAAACTTTACCTTCCTTGGCTACGTGAGTGCCTCAGGCAACTCACCCCAAGGGAGGTTTCGATGAAGATTACCTTTGCACTGGCCGTGACAGCGATGCTCGCGGCTGTTGGTCTGCCCGCTGCGGCGGGATATGCCCGTATTCAGAACAAGTCAGACTTCGTCGCGGCGGTGAATGGCAAAAGGCTGACCCGCCCGCTGGTTGACCTGCGGGTCACCTCCGGCGGGGTCATTTCCGGCAAGGGCGCGGTTTGGGAGGTGACCGGCAAGTGGTCGTGGCAAGACGGTTATTTCTGCCGCACGCTGGTCTGGGGCGGCAAGGACTTGGGCTATAACTGCCAATTGGTCGCCCGCGATGGCGCGAAACTCCGCTTTACCTCCGACAGGGGCGCGGGGGAGTCGGCGGTGCTGACCCTGCGCTGAGGCGCTTAAAAATCGACAGCGATGCCCTTCTTCTCCCAATCGCCATAGCGCACAGGCTCTGGCCCATCGCGCCCGCCAAGTTCGGTGGGCATGTCGAGCGCGGCTGCCGCCTCACGCCGGGCGGCAGCCTCGGCCAAGGCGCGCTGGGCGGCGGCGGGCAGATCGGGGCCGGGGGCCGGCGTCGGGTCTTGCGGCGTGTCGGGGATCGGTTTCGGCCCCGGTTTGGGCTGCGGTGGCAGGTCCGGCGCGGGGCTGGGCGTTGGGTCAGGGCCGGGTTTGCTGTCGGGAATGGGGCGTTGATCGGGCATCATGGTCCTCTTGAGCCAAGTTCTCCCTTGATATACGTCGCCCGCTGGCCCAGACAACCCGGCAACCCCTCAAGCCAGACCCAGATAGGATATGACCATGGCAGACACAGGCGTTCAGGCCCGCAGAAGCGCGGTTTATCTGCTGGATCAGATTTTGGGCGATGAGCCGCGGCTGATGTCTGAGCTTCTTGCCGCGGGCGCGCTGGACAAGCTGCCCCCCGATGATCGGGCGCGGGCGCAGCGTCTCGCGCAGGACACGCTGCGCGGGTTGGAACGGGCGGACCGGTTGCTGCAAAAGCATCTGCAAAAGGCACCGCCGCTGACCGTGCGCAATGTGCTGCGGGTCGGCACGGTTGAGCTTTGTCAGGGCGGGGCCGCGCATGGGGTGGTGAATGCGATGGTGAACCTCGTCTCGCAACACCGCACGCTGAGCCATCTCAAGGGGCTGACCAACGCCGTGCTGCGCAAGATCGCCGCTCAGGGGCCCGAGGCGTGGGATGCCCTGCGCGCGCCGCGTTTGCCGAAATGGCTGCGCGGACCGCTGGCTGAGGCTTGGGGCACCGATGCCATGGCCGCGATGGAACAGGCGCATTTCGCGGGCGCACCGCTTGATCTGACCGCCAAGGGCGATGCTGCCGCCTTGGCCGAGGCGGTGGGCGGCACGCTGCTGCCGACAGGCTCCGTCCGGGTGACAGATGCCGGGCAGGTCTCTACCATGCCGGGTTTTGCCGAGGGCGATTGGTGGGTGCAAGATGCCGCCGCCGCGATCCCGGTGCGGGTGCTGGCCCCGAAGGAGGGCGAGACGGTGCTGGACCTCTGCGCCGCGCCGGGCGGCAAGACGATGCAACTGGCCGCCGCGGGGGCGGTCGTCACCGCCGTTGACCAGTCGCACCCCCGGATGCAGCGGGTGAAGGAAAACCTCGCCCGCGTCGGGCTGAAGGCCAAGACGCTGACCAAAGATGCGCGTGCCGTGCAGGGCACATTCGACGCCATTCTGCTGGACGCGCCATGCTCCGCCACTGGCACCATCCGCCGCCACCCGGACCTGCCCTATGCCAAGGACGGATCTGAATTCGGGGATCTGATCGAGTTGCAATCCGAGTTGATCGACCATGCCTGGAGCCTGCTCAAGCCCGGCGGGCGGTTGGTGTTCTGCACCTGTAGCCTGCTGCCCGACGAGGGCGAAGTGCAGGTCGACGAAGCCTTAGAGCGGCATGGCGACATGACCGTCGACACCGCCGCGCTGGAACTGCCGGGGGTCGAGGCCGATTGGCACACCGAAGAGGGCGGGCTGCGCCTGCGCCCCGATTTCTGGGCCGATCAAGGTGGGATGGACGGGTTCTACATCGCCTGTCTGCGCAAGGACTGACCCTCACGCCCCGTCGGGTGGGGAGGGCACGGCGAGATAGGCCGCTTTCGGGATGTCTATGAGGCCGCGGAGCCCCAGCGTGGCGGCATCTGCTGCCATGAGTCCGCCAATGGCCGCGCGCACCGCCGCGGCTGTTGCCACCGCATCGGCACCCGCTGCCGCAATATAGGGTAGGCCGGGGGTGGGGGCCGTGCGTTCTAGCACCCGCAGGTCACCCGCGAAAGCGTCATGGCTTTCGATCAGCCGCCAAGAGACTGCATCCAGCGCCGCGATATCCGCGCGCGCCTCGGCCACAGCCTTGGCCGAGGCGCGGTGACTGTGGCTTTGGCTACGCTCTGAAAACCAAAAGCCCCGCGCCCGGCAATGCGCGTAAGGGGCGGCATAGCCTGATTGCGAGAACGTCTGGTTGTAGGTGAAGCGCGCCGCGTGGAAATCGGAAATTGTTTCACGGGGATCATTGGCGCGAACAACGAAAACGCTGTTGTAATACCCCGGCGGGCAGCCTTCGACGCCAAAGTCCGGCGTGCCGATCAGCGTGACACGGTCGTGCAGCCACAGGCGGTAAGGCATCCCGCAGGTCTGGGAGAAGGTGAGGTCCGGCGCGGTCCAGACGGCGAATTCCTCGGCAACATTGCTCAGCCTTTCCGGGGCCGGGATGCCCTGCGCGTGCAGCGCGTCACGGATTAACGCCCAGTAGCGCCCTGTCGCCTCGGCGGTCTCGGGGCGCAGGTACATCATCAGGCTGGCGATCATCGGCGGCTCCGCTTGGGGTGTTCCTGTTTAGGCCGCGCCGCCGCGCGGTGGCAAGCGTCGGTTCCCCGCCGATCCCCCGCCGCGTGGGGAAAATCCGGTGACTCATTGTGGGGCCGCGGTTATGCTGCTGCCAAACGCCAGCAGAGCGTCAGGGGCAGCTTGATATGATTAATCTTTCCAGCGTCACGGCACGCAGGGCGCGGTTTCTGAACCGCTGGCACGCTTGGCGTGCGACCCGGGGCCGGGGGCGGGTCGTCGCGTTCACCTCTTCGCCCGAGCCGCGCACCATCGGCTCTTTCGCGCGGGGGCGGCAGTTGATGGCGGGCAATTACCTCTTTGCCGGCAGCCTGCTGACCGCGCCGCAAGCCGCCATGTGGGACCTTAGCCCGCCTGACCCCGCATTTGCTGCGGAACTGCACGGTTTTGCGTGGCTCGATGACCTCGCTGCCGTGGGCGATGCGCGGGCGCGGGGGGCGGCGCAGGCGTGGCTTTGGGGCTGGATCGACCGTTTCGGGCGCGGGCAGGGGCCGGGCTGGACCCCGGCGCTGACCGGGCGGCGGTTGATCCGTTGGATCAACCACGCGCTTTTCCTGCTGCGCGGGACCGAGACCGAGCAGAGCGATGCCTTCTACCGATCCCTCGAACGGCAGACCCGATTCCTGTCGAAACGCTGGCGTGGCGCGGCCCCTGGCCTGCCGCGTTTTGAGGCGCTGGCCGGGCTGATCTATGCCAGCCTGTCGCTGGAGGGGCTGGCCGAACTGGCCGATCCGGCGGTCAAGGCCCTCGCCCGGGAATGCGCCAGCCAGATTGACGCCGAGGGGGGGCTGCCCACGCGCAACCCCGAGGAACTGCTGGCGGTCTTCACCCTGCTGACATGGGCCGCCGCCGCGCTGAGTGATGCAGGCCGCAGCACGCCTAAGGAGCATCTGACCGCAATCGAGCGTATTGCGCCGACCCTGCGCAGTCTGCGCCATGCGGATGGGGCGCTGGCGCGGTTTCACGGCGGCGGGCGCGGCATGGAGGGCTGGCTGGACCACGCGCTGGCGGCGGCCAAGGTCAAGACACGGCAGCCCGATGGGTTGGCCATGGGCTTTGCAAGACTGTCCGCAGGCCGCACCAGCGTGATCGTCGACGCGGCAGCCCCGCCGAGCGGTGTGGCCTCGACCAACGCCCATGCCTCGACATTGGCGTTTGAGTTGACCTCGGGGCGGCGGCCCTTGGTGGTGAACTGCGGCTCCGGCGCGTCCTTCGGGCTGGAGTGGCGGCGGGCGGGGCGCGCCACGCCGTCGCATTCGGCCCTGTCGCTCGTCGGCCATTCCAGCGCGCGACTTGCGGAGCCTGACCCCCATACCGGGGCGGAGGCGCTAATCGCTGGCCCGCGCCATGTGCCCGTCGAGATCGGAGAGGCATCGGACGGGTTGCGTTTCGAAGGCGCCCATGATGCCTATTTGCGCAGCCACGGGCTGACCCATGCGCGGCGGCTTGAGCTAACCTCGGACGGGCGCGGCCTTTCGGGGGAGGATATGCTGCTTGCGATAGAGGGGGCGGAGAAGCGGCGCTTTGACAAGGTGCTCAATGCCACCCAATCAAAGGGCATCGCTTTCGACATCCGGTTTCACCTGCACCCTGATGTGGATGCCACGCTGGACCTTGGCGGGGCTGCGATCTCAATGGCGTTGAAAAGCGGGGAGATTTGGGTGTTTCGCCATGACGGCACGCATAATCTGTCTTTGGAACCGGGGGTTTACCTTGAGACAACCCGTCTGAAACCCCGTGCCGCACAGCAGATCGTGCTCTCGGGCTATGCCATGAACTACGCGACAAGGGTGCGCTGGTCGTTGTCAAAAGCGCAGGAAACTGCGATTGGCGTGCGAGATTTGTCGATCGACGATCCCTATGCTGATGAAGACTGACCAAGGAACCAGCCCCATGCCCGACCTCTATCCCATCAAACGCGCCCTGCTTTCCGTATCCGACAAGACCGGTCTTTTGGACCTTGGCAAGGCTTTGGCGGCGCGGGGCGTCGAATTGCTCAGCACCGGCGGCACCGCGAAAGCGCTGCGCGACGCGGGGCTAGACGTGCTGGATGTGGCCGATGTGACGGGCTTTCCCGAGATGATGGACGGGCGCGTGAAAACGCTGCACCCGGTCGTGCATGGCGGTCTGCTGGCCCTGCGCGACAATGACGAACACGTCGCCGCGATGAACGAGCACAACATCGGCGCGATCGATCTGGTGGTGGTGAACCTCTACCCCTTCGAGGAAACCGTCGCCAAGGGCGCGGCATACGCCGAGGTGATCGAGAACATCGACATCGGCGGCCCGGCGATGATCCGCTCGGCGGCCAAGAACCACGGCTTCGTCAACGTCGTGGTTGATGTCGAAGACTACGCCGAGGTGATCGCCGAGATGGAGGCCAACGACGGTCAGACCACCTACGCTCTGCGTCAGCGTCTGGCCCAGACCGCCTATGCCCGCACCGCTGCCTATGACACCGCCGTCAGCACATGGATGGCCGCGCAGGTCGCGGCCACGCCGCGCCGTCGCACCTTCGGCGGCACGCTGGCCCAGACCCTGCGCTATGGCGAGAACCCGCATCAGCAGGCGGCCTTCTACACCGATGGCTCGAACGCCCCCGGTCTGGCCAACGCGGTGCAGCATCAGGGCAAGGAACTGTCCTACAACAACATCAACGACACCGACGCGGCCTTCGCATTGGTTAGCGAGTTCGACCCCAAGGACGGCCCCGCCTGCGCGATCATCAAACACGCCAACCCCTGTGGCGTGGCGCGCGGGGAGACGCTGCTGGAAGCCTACACTCGCGCCTTCGACTGTGACCGCACCTCGGCCTTTGGCGGCATCATCGCGCTGAACCAGCCGCTGGACGGGCCGACGGCAGAGGCCATCGCCGCGATCTTTACCGAAGTCGTCATCGCCCCCGGCGCGGACGAGGATGCCAAACGCATCTTCGCCGCCAAGAAGAACCTGCGCCTGCTAACCACCGAGGGGCTCGCCGATCCGACCGCTGCCGAACTGGCGGTGCGGCAGGTCTCGGGCGGCTTCCTTGTGCAGGACAAGGACGTGGGCCGCATCACGCGCGATGACCTGAAAGTGGTGACCAAGCGCAAGCCATCGGATCAGGAACTGGACGACATGCTCTTTGCTTGGACCGTGGCGAAACACGTCAAGTCCAACGCCATCATCTACGTCAAGGACGGCGCCACCGTGGGCGTGGGCGCGGGCCAGATGAGCCGCGTGGACAGCACCCGCATCGCCGCGCGCAAGGCCCAAGACATGGCCGAGGTGATGGACATCGACGCCCCCCTGACGCAGGGTTCGGTCGTGGCCTCTGATGCCTTCTTCCCCTTCGCGGACGGCCTCATCACCGCCGCCGAGGCCGGTGCCACGGCGCTGATCCAGCCCGGCGGCTCCATGCGTGACGACGAGGTGATCGCGGCGGCGGATGAGGCGGGGCTTGCCATGGTCTTCACCGGCATGCGTCACTTCCGGCACTAAACGAAGGGGAGCCCCATGCGGACATTCGGCATCGCGGCCTTCGTGGCCTTTCTGATCGACCAGATCAGCAAATATGTGGTCATTCACATGATGGAACTGGCGCGTGTCCGCTCCATCGACGTGCTGCCGCCGGTGCTGAATTTCCGCTATGGGGAAAACCGGGGCATCAACTTTGGCCTTGGCGGCGACATGAGCCAATGGGTGCTGATCGTGGTGGCGCTGGTGATCTGCGCGGGCGTCACCCTATGGCTCTGGCGCAGCCCGCATGGGCGTTGGGCGCAGCTCAGCGGTGGCCTGCTGGTCGGCGGGGCGCTGGCGAATGTGGCGGACCGGCTGATCTACGGCTATGTGCTCGATTTCCTGAACAACTCCTGCTGCGGCATCAACAACCCTTTCGTCTACAACTTGGCGGATGTCTTTATCTTTGCCGGGGCCTTGGGGCTGATCCTCTTTACCGGAGAGCCGAAAAGCGCGCCCAAACGCCGGGGCAAAAAAGGTCAGTGACATTGCCCGCTTGCCTGCGATATTGAACAAGCAGACCCCGAAAGGAGACACCATGCGCCGCATTGCCCTAATCAGCTTGATCCCGCTGGCCCTCGCCGCCTGCAGCAATCAGGGCCTTCGCGATTTGCAGCCGACTTCTGAAGGGCCTGATGAGTTCCTGATCCAACCGGTTAAGCCGCTGGAGCGTCCCGACAACCTGAACACCCTGCCCACGCCGGCGCCGGGGCAGGCGAACCTGACCGACCGCTCGGCGGTGGCCGAAGGGGTGGCGGCATTCGGCGGGCGTTTGGATACCTCAACTGGCATCCCGGCGGGGGATGCGGCGCTGGTCCAACATGCGGGCCGGATGGGCGTGCAGCCCGGCATCCGTGAGAGCTTGGCCGAGGCCGACGCGAAATTCCGCAAGCGCAAGGGCCGTTTCACCCAATTCCGTATCGTGCCGGTTGATCGCTACGGCCAAGCCTACAAGCGCATGATCCTCGACGCCCATAGCGAGGCGGAGCGCTGGCGCAGGGCAGGCGGGCGCACGCCGTCCTACCCGCCGCAGGACACACGTTTTCGCTAGGCTTCTTGAAAGTAGTGCCAGACCGCGTAGGTAATGCGGCAGGCGATATATTTCGAGGTAAGCAATGATCCGACTGCCGATGATGGCGGCCCTGGTGGCGACGCTTTTCACAGCCCCCGCCGCACGGGCGGGGCAGACCGAGAACGAAGCGGTCACCCATTTCACTCTTGATAACGGTATGGAGGTCGTGGTCGTCGAAGACCACCGCGCCCCGGTCGTGCAGCAGATGGTCTGGTACCGCGCAGGCTCCGCTGATGAACCCAAAGGGTCATCCGGCGTGGCGCATTTCCTTGAACACCTGCTGTTCAAAGCCACCGACAAACTGGAAGCGGGCGAATTTTCCGCCACCGTGGCCGCCAACGGCGGACGCGATAACGCCTTTACCAGCTACGACTACACTGCCTATTACCAGCGCGTCGCAGCGGATCGCCTCGGATTGATGATGGAGATGGAAGCCGACCGGATGAAGAACATCCGTTTGACCCCCGAAAACATCGAAACCGAACGCGATGTGATCCTCGAAGAACGCAACCAGCGGACCGAGAATAACCCCGCCGCGCTGTTCAGCGAGCAACTCAACGCCGCGCAATATCTCAACCACCGCTACGGCGTGCCGATCATCGGCTGGAAACATGAGATGGAGGAGTTGGACCTCGAAGATGCGCTGTCGTTCTATGAACTCTACTACTCGCCCAATAACGCCATCCTCGTGGTCTCCGGCGATGTGACGCCGGAAGAAGTGCGCGAACTGGCCGAGGCCACTTATGGCCAAATCCCCGCCAACCCCGCCTTGCCAGAGCGTCTGCGCACCGAAGAGCCGCCCCAGATCGCCGAGCGCCGGTTGATCTACAAAGACGCCCGCGTGGCCCAGCCCTATGTCCGCCGCTCCTATCTTGCCCAAGAACGTGACAGCGGCGAACAGGAGGAAGCGGCGGCGCTCTTGCTGCTCAGCGAATTGCTGGGCGGCGGCACCACGTCCTACCTTGCCGAGAAACTGCAATTCGACGCGCAGATCGCCAATTACACCGGCGCCTTCTACAAGGCCGACACGTTGGACGACACAACCTTTGACCTTGTCGTGCTGCCCGTGCCCGGCGTCAGTCTGCAACAGGCCGAAGAGGCGCTGGACGAGGCGCTCGCGCAATTCATGGAGGCCGGTGTCGACCCCGAACACCTTGAACGCCTGAAGGCGCAGTTGCGCGCCGATCAAATCTATGCCCGCGATGACGCGGACCGCGTGGCGCACCGCTATGGTTCGGCCCTCGCCATCGGCCTCACGGTCGAAGACGTGCAGGCATGGCCCGATGTGCTTCAGGCCGTCACCGCCGAAGACATCATGCAGGCCGCCCGCGACCTGTTCGACAAACGCGCATCGGTCACCGGCTGGCTGATGAAGGAGGACGCGCAATGAGACTGATCTACGCCCTGATCCTGACGGTAATTGCCGCACTCCCCGCCCGCGCCGAGGTCGATATTCAAGAGGTGACCAGCCCCGGCGGCATCACCGCTTGGTTGGTTGAGGAACATTCGATCCCCTTCGTGGCGTTGGAAATCCGTTTCCGTGGCGGCGCGTCTCTCGATGCCCCCGGCAAACGCGGCGCGATCAACCTGATGACCGGCCTCTTGGAAGAAGGGGCAGGCGAGATGGACGCCCGCGCCTTCAGCCGCGCGACCGAAGCGCTGGCCACGAACCTCAGCTTTGATGTCTCTGACGATGCGCTTTCCGTGTCCGCACGTTTCCTGACCGAGAACCGCGCGCCCTCGATCGACCTTCTGCGCGCGGCCCTTCAGGAGCCGCGTTTCGACGAAGACGCCATTGAGCGGGTGCGCGGCCAAGTGATTTCGAACATCCAGTCAAACCAGAAAGACCCCAACAAAATCGCCCAACAGACCTTTGACCGGATCGCCTTTGGGGATCACCCCTATGGCAGTTCGCTGAACGGCACGTTGGAAAGCGTCGCGGGCCTGACCCGTGACGATCTGCTCGCCGCGCATCGCGCGGTGCTGGCGCGGGACCGCATCATCGTTGGCGCGGTGGGCGACATCACACCCGAGGAGTTGGGCCAGATGCTCGACAAGCTGTTGGGGGGGCTGCCCGCCGAAGGCGCGCCGATGCCGCCCCGGGCCGAGGTCGATATCCCCAGTGGCACCACCGTGGTCGATTTCGCCACCCCGCAGTCCGTCGCGCTCTTTGGTCAGCCCGGCCTCGCGCAGGACGATCCCGATTGGTTCACCGCGACGGTGCTGAACCACGTCCTCGGTGGCGGCGGTTTCGAATCCCGGCTGATGACCGAGGTGCGCGAGAAACGTGGCCTGACCTACGGCGTCTATTCCTACCTCGCCCCGCGTGATCTGGCCGAGACCTATCTCGGCTCCGTCAGTTCGTCCAATGACCGCATCGCCGAAGCGATCGAGGTGATCCGCGCCGAATGGGCCAAGGCCGCCGCCGAAGGCATCACGCAAGAGGAATTGGACGCGGCCAAGACCTATATCACCGGCGCCTATCCGCTGCGCTTCGATGGGAACACGCCCATTGCCAATATCCTCGTCGGCATGCAGATGCTGGGCCTGCCGACCGACTATATCGCCACCCGCAACGACAGGGTTGAGGCGGTCACGCTTGAAGATGTCAAACGCGTCGCTGCCGAGCTGTTGGAGCCCGAAAACCTGCATTTCGTTGTTGTCGGCCAGCCCGAAGGGCTAGAGGCCGCAGACGCAGCGCAGGAATAAAAAAAGCGCCGCTCCCGACAGGGGGACGGCGCTTCTGCATAGGCCGGGCGGTGGGCGTTATTCGCCGTAGGGCACCCAGATGTTCTTGACCTCGGTCGCGGCCTGTAGGAAGTCGCGCCCCGCGCCCTCGGCCCCGAACCAATCCCGCGCCATGCCATGGTTGACCCAGCTGCGTTTGATGTTGCTCGCGGCCCCTTTCTCGACAATGCCGGAAAGCGCCGCGGCGCCGAAGGACCAGACCGCATCCACATCCATATGACGCGCCATCGCCTCGGCCAGATCCGCCTGTGGCCCGGTCAGGATATTCACCACGCCCGCGGGCACATCCGATGTCTCAAGCACCTGAACGAAGTCCGTCGCCGCCAGCGGGAAGGGTTCGGACGCCGAGAGGATCACCCGGTTACCCATGGCGATGGCGGGGGCCATGCAAGAGATCAGCCCCAGCAAAGGCGCCTCGGCAGGGCAAAGCGCGCCGATCACACCCACGGGTTCCTTCATCGCCAGCGCCACACCACGGATCGGCACCCCGTGCACCTGTCCGTCGTATTTGTCGGCCCAAGCGGCATAGGTGAAAAGCCGGTCGATGGCCGCATCGACCTCCCTACGGCCCGTCTTCGTGCCCTGCATCGCATCGAGACGTGCTGCGAATTCATCCCCCCGTGCCGAAAGGTTCTCGGCAATGTAGTACAGGATCTGCGCCCGCAGATGGCCGGTGGTTTTCGACCAGCCCTTCGCCGCATGCGCCGCCTCGACGGCATTGCGGACGTCCTTGCGATTGGCGAGGCTCACATGCCCTAACAGCCCGCCGGATTTGCCCCAGACCGGCGCGGAATAGCCCCCATCGGGCCGCGCTTGCTTGCCACCGATATAGAGCTTCGCAGTCCGGTCGATCCCGTCCTCCGGCGCGCCCTCACCTGAGAAAGCTTCGATCTCTTTCAAGGGCTTCGCGGAGGTCTTGGGCTTGGTATAGCCCGCCAGACCTTCCCAGCCACCCTCGCGGCCAAAGCCGCTCTCACGCTTGCCGCCAAAACCAGTGGCTGCGTCCATCATATTGGTGCCGTTGACCCAGACAATCCCGGTCTCCAACTGCGGCGCGATGTCGAGGGCGAGGTTCACATTCTCGGTCCAGACCGTCGCCGCCAGCCCATAGCGCGTGTTGTTGGCCAACTGCACCGCCTCGCCGGGCGTGCGGAAGGTGGTCGAGACCAGAACTGGCCCAAAAATCTCCTCCTGCATCAGCCGATCGGCGGGGTTCAGCCCGGTGATCAGCGTCGGCGGATAGAAACAGCCATTCTCCGGCATCTCCCCCGGCGTCACGAAACGCTCACCGGCGGTATTGGCCTCGACCATCTCGCTCACGCGCTTGTATTGCACCGGGTCGACCAGCGCGCCCACATCGATGCTTTTGTCCAAGGGGTCGCCAACGCGCAGCTTCTCCATCCGCGCACGCAGCTTGGCATAGAACCGATCCGCGACCGGCTCATGCACCAGCAAGCGCGACCCGGCACAGCAGACCTGACCCTGATTGAACCAGATCGCATCGACCAATCCTTCGACAGCGCTGTCCAGATCGGCATCGTCGAAAACGATGTAGGGCGATTTGCCACCCAACTCCAAGGTCAACGCCTTGCCGGACCCCGCCGTCGCCTCGCGAATGCGGCGGCCAACGGCGGTGGAGCCGGTAAAGGCGATCTTGTCGATATCCTCATGGCCGACGATCATCTCGCCCACGGTACCATCGCCCGTCACGATGTTGACCACACCCTTGGGCAGCCCCGCCTGACGGCAGATATCGGCAAACAAAAGCGCGGTCAGCGAAGTGTATTCCGCAGGTTTCAACACCACGGTATTTCCCATCGCCAGCGCGGGCGCGATCTTCCACGCCAGCATCAGCAGGGGGAAGTTCCACGGGATGATCTGCCCGCAAACCCCAAGCGCCTGCGCATCGGGCAGTTCGCTCTCCATCAACTGCGCCATGCCCGCGTGATAATAGAAATGCCGCTGCGCCAAGGGCACGTCGATATCGCGCGCCTCGCGAATGGGCTTGCCGTTGTCCAAAACCTCCAAGACCGCAAACAGCCGCGCGTGTTTCTGCAACAGCCGCGCCAGCGCATAGATATGCCGCGCCCGGCCATGGCCGCCAAGCTTCTCCCACTTGGGCTGCGCCTTGCGCGCCGCCTTCACGGCGGCATCCACATCGCCCTGCGACGCCTGCGTCAAACTGGCCAAGACCTCACCCGTCGCCGGGTTCGTGCTGTCAAACCCCGCCCCCGGTGCGGTGAAGGCGCCATCGATGAAATGGCCAAACCGCCCGCCCTGATCGACGATCCACGCCAGCGCATCTGCCGCCGATTCCGGGGCTGGCCCGTATTCCATGCTTTCGAATATGTCGGACACGCTCATGCCTTCATCCTTTTCCAAATACCTTCCCGCAGCCTGCAACAGGCTCAGGCGGTCGCGTGGCGGTAAGCCGCCGAATAATTGCCGGTCACATGATGCTCCAACTGCCGCTCGATATCGCCCAAGAGCGAGGACGCCCCAAAGCGGAACAGGTCAGGCTGCAACCAACGGTCGCCCAGCTCTTCCTTCATCAGCGCCAGATAGGTGATCGCATCCTTGGCCTTCGAGATGCCGCCCGCGGGCTTATAGCCCACCCGCACCCCGGTGCGCTCATAATACTCACGGATCGCGCGGATCATCACGAGGCTGACGGGCAGGGTGGCGTTGACGCTTTCCTTGCCGGTCGAGGTCTTGATGAAATCGGCCCCGGCCATCATGCAAACCAGCGACGCGCGGGCCACATTGCGCAGTGATCCCAATTCGCCGGTGGCGAGGATCGCCTTCACATGGGCCTCGCCGCAGGCCTCGCGGAAGGCGCGCATCTCATCGTAAAGCGCCTGCCAGTCGCCCGAGAGCACATGACGGCGCGAGATCACGATGTCGATCTCACTCGCACCGGCCTCAACACTCATCTCGATCTCGCGAATGCGCAGCTCCAAGGGCGACAGCCCTGCCGGGAACCCGGTTGAGACGGCGGCGATGGGAATGTTCGTGCCCTCCAGCGCGCGCCGCGCGGCGGGGATCATCTCGTGATAGACGCAGACCGCGCCGGTGGTGATCGGCGCCATGCCAAGCGCCTCAAGCAGATCGGGCGCAATCGGTTGGCGCGCCTTGGCGCAAAGCCGCTCGACCCGGCGTGCGGTGTCGTCGCCCGAAAGGGTCGTCAGGTCGATACAGGTCACCGCGCGCAGCAGCCACGCGGCTTGGTGGTCCTTTTTCAGCGAACGGCGGGCGGGCAGGGCGGCGGCGCGGCGCTCGATCGCCGAGGTATTCGCCTGCACCGAGCGCAGCCAGTCCATATCAAGCGGCATCGGTTCGACGCGGGGTTCGGTGACCTGGGGCAGATGGCCCGGCGCGTCGGCCTCTGTCTCACGGTGCTGCGGGGTCGTCTGGGTGGCCATCGGGGTCTCTCCGGTTTGGTCAGGCGCGCAAAATGGCATGGGGCAGGGGCCAAAGCAAGCGACGCTAAACTCGCGTCACCGGTCGAATGCCTCAAAAACAGGCGAAATGTGGAAATTGTTAATGAGAACCATTCGCAACTATTGACTTAATTGAGAATCGTTCTCACTAATACCTCCATGACACATGCATCTGATCCGTTTCGCCCGTCCCGCCGCACCGCTTTGATCGGCAGCCTGAGCGCATTTGCCCTGCTCGGGGCCGCGCCCGCTGCCTTTGCCGCGCCAAAGCTCAACGTCGTTGCGACCACCGGCATGATCGCTGACGCCGCCCGGCGGATCGGTGGCGATCTGGTGGAGGTCCGCTCGCTCATGGGGTCGGGCGTCGATCCGCACAGCTACCGCCAGACGCGCAGCGACATCGTGGCGCTGACCCGGGCCGATCTGGTGCTCTGGCACGGCCTTTACCTTGAGGCGCAGATGGAGCGGTTCTTTGAGGATCTGGGCCGGAAACGCGCCGTGATCGCCGTGGCCGAAGCCCTGCCCAAGGAGGGGCTGCTTAGCCACCCGGATTACGAGGGCCGCTATGACCCGCACGTCTGGATGGACCCGAAAACATGGATCGCCGTCGTCGATGAAGTCACCCGCGCATTGACCAAGGCGCACCCGGCGGGGGCCGAGACCTTTGCCGCGAATGCCAAGACCTACCGCGCGGAACTGGACCAACTCGCCACCTATGCCGCCGAGACCGTGGCGCAGGTGCCCGAAGGCCAGCGTGTCTTGGTCACGGCGCATGACGCTTTCAGCTACTTCGGACGCGCCTTCGGCTTCGAGGTGATCGGCATTCAAGGCATCTCGACCAACAGCGAGGCAGGGCTCAATCGCATCTCTTCGCTGGTCGATGAGCTTGTCGAACGCGAGATCGGCGCGGTTTTCGTCGAAACCTCGGTGTCCGACCGTAACATGCGCGCACTGGTCGAAGGCGCTGCGGCGCGCGGTCATGAGGTCGTGATCGGCGGGTCGCTCTATAGTGACGCCATGGGGGAACCGGGCAGCTATGAGGGCACTTATATCGGTATGATCGATCACAACGTCACCACCATCGCCCGCGCGCTCGGCGCGCCGGTGGATGCGGGCGGGATGAACGGCAAGCTGGTACAGGGAAGCTGATCCATGACACTTGAACTCGCCAGCAGCCGTGACGCCGCGCCCACCTCCCGCGCCGACAGCCCGCTCGCTGTGCGCGGCATGACCGTTTCCTATGGGCAGAAACCTGCGGTTTTTTCGGTCGATATGACCGTTGAGCCAGGCAAGATGACCGCGATCATCGGCCCGAATGGCGCGGGCAAGTCGACTTTGCTCAAGGCTGCTTTGGGCATTCTGACCCCGCTGGCGGGCACCGCCACCGTCTATGGCAAGCCGGTGGCCGAACAACGCCACCGCATCGCCTATGTGCCGCAGCGCGCCAGCGTGGATTGGGATTTCCCGACCCGCGTGATCGACGTGGTGCTGATGGGGCTCTATCCGCAACTGGGCCTGCTGGGCCGCATCCGCCCTGTGCACCGCGCCCGCGCCACCGATTGTCTGGCCCGCGTCGGGATGGAAGATTTCGCCACCCGTCAGATCGGCCAACTGTCAGGCGGCCAGCAGCAGCGGGTGTTCCTTGCGCGGGCCTTGGCGCAGGATGCGGATCTCTACCTGCTCGACGAACCCTTTGCCGGGGTCGATGCGGCAACGGAAAAGGCGATCATCGCGGTGCTGAAATCCCTGCGGGATGCGGGCAAGACGGTCGTCGCCGTGCACCATGATCTGTCCACGGTGCCTGAGTATTTCGACAATGTCTTCCTGATCAACACCCACCGCGTGGCCGAAGGCAGTGTCGCTGAGGTCTTCAAGTCCAACCACCTGCAAGACGCCTATGGCGGGCGTTTGGCGGGCGCGCAGATGGATGCTTTGCAACTGTCATGATCTGGGACGCGCTGACACTGCAACTGGGCTACAACGCCACGCTGGTAACGCTGGGGGCCACACTTTTGGGCATGGCGGCAGGCGTCGGCGGCACATTCTTGTTTCTGCGCAAACGGGCGTTGGTGAGCGATGCGATTTCGCATGCGACACTGCCCGGCGTGGCGTTGGCCTTCATGGTGATGGTCGCTTTGGGCGGCGATGGGCGCAACCTGATCGGCCTGCTGTTGGGGGCCGCGCTGTCGGCGGGGGTGGGGCTGCTCTTGGTCTCATGGCTCAGCAACCGCACGCGACTGGCCGAAGATGCGGCGATCGGGTCGGTCCTGTCGGTTTTCTTTGGGCTGGGCATCGTGTTGCTGACCGTGATCCAGACCATGAGCGCCGGACGGCAGGCGGGGCTGGAGGATTTCCTTTTGGGCTCCACCGCCGGGATGCTGCGCAGCGATGCTTTGATCATCGCCGTGGCGGCGGCGCTGACGCTGGCGCTGGTGTTGCTCTTGCGCCGCCCGCTGACGCTGGCCTCCTTCGATCCTGAATATGGCACCGCCATCGGGCAGAACGTGCCGCGCACGGATCTGGCGATGATGGGGCTGGTGCTGGCCGTGACGGTTGTCGGGCTCAAGATCGTGGGGCTGATCCTGATCGTAGCGCTGCTGATCATCCCGCCCGTGACAGCCCGGTTCTGGAGCGAGCGGACCGACCATGTGGTGCTGATCTCGGGCGCGCTCGGCGGCATTGCGGCCTATATCGGCGCGGCGCTGTCGGCGGCCCAGCCGAACCTGCCGACGGGGCCGATCATCGTTCTGGTGGGCTTCGCGCTCTTTGCGCTGTCGCTGCTGCTGGCACCGGGGCGGGGTGCGCTGTCGGCGCTACTGCGGCACCGGCGCTATCAGCGTCGGGTCCATTTGCGGCAGGGGCTCTTGGCCTTGGCCCATGGGCAGCCGATCTACGAACAACTTACCCTCCGCCTGCTGCGGGCCGAAGGCTACGCCCTGCCCGATGGGGTCGCCACCAAGGCGGGCCGGGGCCGCGCGGCCAAGGCGCTGCGCGATGAAACCCGCTGGCAACTGATCCGCCGCGATCCGGCCTACGAGGCGGCGGCACAGCAATATGATGGTCTGACCCCCATCGAGACAGTGCTGACCGCCGACCAAATCCGCGAAATCGACAGCCGCATCGACATGCGCGGCGGGGTGATGGCATGAACGGTTCCGAATTCGTCCCCCTGTCCTTGGTGCCGATGCTGACGGGCATCTTCGTGGCGGTGGCCTGCGCCTTGCCGGGGAACTTCCTTGTGCTGCGCCGCCAAGCGTTGATCGGCGATGCGATTAGCCATGTGGTGCTGCCGGGGATCGTGGTGGCGTTTCTGCTGACCGGTGTGGTCAGCACTTGGCCGATGCTGCTGGGCGCGGCCGGCGCAGCGTTGGTCGCCGTGCTGGCCATCGAAGGCGTGCGGCGTTTGGGCAAGATCGAATCCGGCGCGGCCATGGGCGTGGTCTTTACCGCGATGTTCGCGGGCGGCGTGCTGCTGCTGGAACAATCCGACACCAGCAATGTGCATCTCGACGTGGAACATGCGCTTTATGGCAATCTCGAAAGCCTGATCTGGCTGGATGCGACCGGCTGGGGGTCGCTACTCGACCCCGAGGCGCTGGCGACCATCCCGGTGGAGCTGCCGCGCATGGCGATCACGTTTCTTTTCGTTGCGCTTTTCACGGCGGTGTTCTGGCGTCCGCTCAAGATCAGCACATTCGACGAAGGCTTTGCCCGCACCATCGGGATGAAGACCGGCCCCTTGGGCCTCGGGCTGGTGATCGTTGCCGCCATTGCCGCCGTGGCCGCCTTTGACGCGGTGGGCAGCATCATCGTGATCGCCATGTTCATCTGCCCGCCCGCTGCGGCGCGGATGATGACCAACCGGCTGGAGCATCAGATTGCATGGTCGGTGGGTTTTGCCACGGTGGCCGCGATTTTGGGCTATGTCTTGGCAGGTTACGGGCCGCTGTGGATTGGACTGCGGGATTCGGTCTCGGCGGCGGGGATGATCGCGACTGTCTCAGGGCTGATCCTTGGCGCCGCGGCAGTGATGGGGCCGCATCGGCATAGAGGTGCCGCCGCGCCCACCGCTTAACCGAATCGCAACGATTCGTTTTATCGGCGACTGATTCGCTTTTGCTTTGACCTGTGATTCGTCCTGCGTCTATACAGGTGGCAAGCTCCGCCGGAGACGACTTGTACCCGGGTCGCCCGCCGCTCTGATAAGACCGGAATAACAAAAGCACCAGTGCGCCGAGTAGCCGACCCAGCAGCGGATCGCCCCACCTTTGGCGGCGGTCCGCTGACTTTCCCCAGAACCTCTGATACCCGGCCCACATAGACGCATTCACATCTGGCAGAATCAAAAGCCGCCATGCTAGGTCTTGCGGTATGCCCAGCCCGACCCCCAATATAAGCGAAGTTCGCCCCGTCATCCGTCAGTTGGACGATTCCGCGATCAACCGCATCGCCGCGGGCGAGGTGGTCGAACGCCCCGCTTCGGCGGTAAAGGAATTGGTCGAGAACGCCATCGACGCGGGCGCGCGGCGCGTCACCGTGGAATATGCCGATGGCGGCAAGACGATGATCCGCGTGACGGACGATGGCTGCGGCATCGCGCCCGAAGATTTGCCGCTGGCCCTGTCGCGCCATGCGACCTCCAAAATCGACGGCTCCGACCTGCTGGATATCCACACCTTCGGCTTCCGCGGCGAGGCGCTGCCCTCGCTCGGCGCTGTCGGGCGGCTCACGATTACCAGCCGCGCGGCTGGGTTCGACGGGGCCGAGATCACCGTCGACGGGGGCCGCATGGGCGAGGTGCGCCCGGCGGCGTTGAACGGCGGCACCATCGTCACCCTGCGCGATCTGTTCTTCGCCACGCCTGCGCGGCTCAAATTCCTGCGCACCGACCGGGCCGAGGCGCAGGCGATTGGCGATGTCATCAAGCGGCTGGCCATGGCCGAGCCTTTCGTGCGTTTCGTGCTGCGCGATGTCTCGGGTGACGGTAAGGGCCGCGATGTGTTCCGCGCCGAGGCCGAGCAGGGCGATCTCTTCGATGCGCTGCATGGCCGTCTGGCGCAGGTGCTGGGCCGGGAGTTTGCCGAGAATGCCCTGCCCATCGACGCCATGCGCGAGGGGCTGCATCTGACCGGTTTCGCTGCCCTGCCGACCTACTCGCGCGGCTCTGCCGTGGCGCAATATCTCTTCGTGAATGGCCGCCCGGTGCGAGACAAACTGCTGACGGGCGCACTGCGCGGCGCCTATTTCGATTTCCTTAGCCGCGACCGTCACCCGGCGGCGGCGCTTTTCGTGGAATGCCCGCCGACGCTGGTCGATGTGAACGTGCATCCCGCGAAATCCGAAGTGCGCTTTCGCGATCCGGGGTTGGCGCGCGGGCTGATCGTCTCGGCCCTGCGCCACGCGCTGGCCGAGGCCGGACACCGCGCCTCGACCACTGTGGCGCAGGCGACCTTGGGCGCGATGCAGCCCGAGCCGCAGGGCGCGCGGGTCTATCAGATGGACCGCGCCGGCATGGACCGCCCCAGCCCCGCCGCACGGGAGGCCGCCTATCAGGCGCAGGCCCCCGGCTTTGCCGAGACCGCAGGCGTTTGGGGCCGGGTGGAGGGCACGCGGCTGCCCGAGACCCCCGCGCAGAGCCATGCCGCCGCCCCCGAAGCCGAAGAGGCCGCGCCCGCCCCCGGCTACCCGCTTGGCACCGCGCGGGGGCAGGTGCACGAAAATTACATCATCGCCCAGACCGCCAATGGCATGGTTATCGTCGATCAGCACGCGGCGCATGAGCGGCTGGTCTATGAGAAGCTCAAGCGGCAGATGAACGAGAACGGCGTCGCGGCCCAAGCGCTGCTGATCCCCGAAATCGTCGAACTGTCCGCCAATGACTGCGCGCGGCTGCTGGAACTGGCGGAGGAGCTTGCGCAACTCGGCCTCGGCATCGAAGCCTTCGGCGGCAGCGCCATCGCGGTGCGCGAGACGCCTGCGATCCTCGGCACCGTCAACGCGCGTGCGCTCATCCTCGACGTGCTCGATGAATTGGCCGAGGGCGAGAGCAGCAACATCGTTCAGGCCAAGATCGAAGCAATCCTGAGCCGGGTGGCTTGTCATGGCTCGATCCGTTCGGGCCGCTGGATGCGCGCCGAAGAGATGAACGCGCTCTTGCGCGAGATGGAGGCGACGCCGCATTCGGGCCAGTGCAACCACGGGCGGCCCACCTATGTCGAACTCAAACTCGCCGACATCGAACGGCTTTTCGGGCGCACTTGATGGAGCTTGGCGGCACGACGTTGAACCTGTCTGACCCTGTAACGCTCTTGGCCCTTGCGGGCGCGGGGCTGCTTTTGCTCATCGTCATCCTGCTGATCATGGCGGTCCGCGCCGCAGGGCGTTCGGCGCGTGTGGCCGCCCCCTTGGCGCAGCAGATGCGGGTGCTTGGCGGCCATGTGCAGCAATTGGGGCAGGGGCAAGAGCAGTTGCGGGGTGGCTTGCAAATGGTCTCGGAGACACAAAGCAATACCCAAGCGCAGATGATGCAGACGATGGAAGCGCGGCTGGCCTATGTGCAGCAGCAGATGCAGGACCGTCTGGCCGACAACGCCGCCCGCTCGGCCCGCTCGCTGGCCGAGATGCAGCAGCGCATGACCGAGACGCTGCACGGCTCGTCCAAACGCACCACCTCCAGCCTTGCGCAGTTGCAGGAACGGCTCGCCTCCATCGACAAGGCGCAGGACAATATCACCAAACTGTCGGGCGACGTGCTGTCGCTGCAAGACATCCTGAGCAACAAGCAGACGCGCGGGTCTTTCGGGGAAATCCAACTGCGCGACATCGTGTCGAAAGCGCTGCCCTCGGACAGCTATTCGCTGCAAGCCACGCTTAGCAACGGCAAGCGGCCGGACTGCCTGATCCACCTGCCGAACCCGCCGGGGCCGATCGTGATCGACAGTAAATTCCCGTTGGAAGCCTATGAGGCCCTGCGCCGCGCCAAGACCGAAGCCGAGACCCGCGCCGCCGCCCAGCAGATGAAGACCGCCGTGCGGGTGCACCTCAACGCCATCGCCGACAAATACATTCTGGAGGGGGAGACGGCGGAAGGCGCCTTGATGTTCCTGCCCTCCGAGGCGGTCTATGCCGAGTTGCACGCAAATTTTTCCGAACTCGTGCGCGAAGGCTTTGAGAAACGTGTCTGGATCGTCAGCCCGACCACCTGCATGGCCACGCTCAACACCATGCGCGCCATTCTGAAAGACGCGCGGATGCGCGAACAGGCAGGGGCGATCCGCAAGGAGTTGGGCAATCTGAACAAGGATGTCGAACGTCTGGCGACGCGGGTGGGCAACCTCGACCGGCATTTCACCCAAGCGCGGCGGGACGTGGAAGAGATCAAAGTCAGCAGCGAAAAAGCCGCCAAACGCGCGGGGCGTTTGCATAATTTCGACTTCGAAGAACTGGCAGAAGCCAAAACCGAGGCTATTGTTCCCCTAAGGACACCCGAAGGGAACGGCTGAATGAACGACGTGGACATTACCGGGATGACGCTGGAGGCGATTCAGACGCGGGCCGCCGCGTTGCGCAGCGATATCTTGCAAACGCCGGTGGTGACGCTGTCTTCTCCCATGGTCGACGAGGTGCTGGGCGGCGCGCGGGTCGCGCTCAAACTGGAGTGTTTCCAGCATACCGGCACCTTCAAGGCCCGCGGCGCGCTGTCGGTGGCGCGACAGCTTGACGATGACACCCGCGGGCGCGGGATCACCGCGGCCAGCGCGGGCAACCACGCCATCGCCGCAGGCTGGGCCGCGGCCAAACTGGGCATCAGCGCCAAAGTCGTGATGCAGGACAATGCCAACCCTTTTCGCATCGCCCTCGCCCGTGCCACCGGGGCCGAGGTCATCCTGAAACCCGCCGGGCAAGAGACCTTTGCCGAGGCCGAGCGGTTGGTGCGCGAAGAGGGGCGGTTCTTTATCCATCCTTTCGAGGGGCTGCACACCTCGCTCGGCACCGCCGGGGTGGGGCTGGAACTGATGGCGCAGGTGGCGGATTTGGACGCGGTCGTCGTATCTGTCGGCGGTGGCGGGCTGATCAGTGGTATCGCCGCCGCGGTCAAGGCGATCAATCCCGCTTGCCGGGTCTATGGCGTGGAGCCCGAAGGGGCTGACAGCATGTCGCAAAGCCTTGCCTCCGGCGCGCCGGTGACGATCCCCGAGGCCAACACAATCGCCGACAGCCTTGGCCCGCCGATGGCGCTGCCTTTCGGCCATGCGCTTTGCGCGGTCTATGTCGATGACGTGGTGACGGTCAGCGACGATGCGATCTGCGCCGGGATGGTGGTGCTGCAACAGGCGGCGAAACTGGCGGTGGAACCTGCCGCCGGGGCCGCGATGGCGGGGGCGATCGGCCCCCTGCGCGGGCAACTGTCAGGGCGGCGGGTCGGCGTGATCGTCTGCGGGGCCAATATCGACACCGACAGCTATTTGGGCCAACTCAGCCGCGGGCAAGCGGCGCTCGACAGCCTGCTGTCCTAGTGCCCTCCAAGGGGCTTTGCACGTGGTCGCGGTGCTGCGTGCATTTTCCAAGAAAATCTATCGGGCGCTGCAACTTTAACTCCCCTTTACCCGTGGGTGCCCCATATCCAAAGTTCCGGACCAAAGCAGGACGCCTATGCCTTTTGAAGCTCTGAACGACAGTACCCTCCCCCCACAGCCGCTTGGGCGGCGTGTCGCCGTGATTGGCGGCGGGATTTCCGGCATGGGGGCGGCGCATATGTTGGCACCTGCGGACCGCGTCACCCTCTATGAGGCGGGGGCCAAGATCGGCGGCCATGCGCGGACGGTGATCGCGGGCAAGAATGGCGATCAGCCGGTCGATACCGGTTTCATCGTGTTCAACTATGCCAACTACCCGCATCTTGCGGCGCTCTTTGCGGAGTTGGACGTGCCGGTCGTACCCTCGAACATGAGCTTCGGCGCGTCGATTGATGGCGGGCGGCTGGAATATGCGCTGACCAATTTCAACGCCGTCTTCGCGCAGAAACGCAATATGTTCAGCCCGCCGTTTCTGCGGATGCTGCGCGACATCGTGCATTTCAACAAGAACGCGCTGGCGGTGTCGCGCGACCCGTCGATGACCATCGCGGAGTTTCTCGACCAGCTGGGCACCGGGCCATATTTCCGCGACTTCTACCTGTCGCCCCTGTCGGGTGCGATCTGGTCTACGCCGACGGAAAAGATCATGGATTTCCCCGCCCATGCCATGGTCAATTTCTTCGAGAACCACGCGCTGTTGAACTATTCCGGCCAGCATCAGTGGTACACGGTAAAGGGCGGCTCGCGCCAATATGTCGACCGGTTGGAGAGTGCCCTGCGCGCCAAAGGTGTCGACCTGCGCACCGACAGCCCTGTGCAGGCGGTGCGCCGCACGGCGCAGGGGGCCGAGGTCCGCGCCTATGGCGGGGAGTGGGAGACTTTCGACGAGGTGATCTTTGCCACCCATTCCGACGACACGCTGGCGATGCTTTCCGATCCGACGGAGGCTGAACAACGCGCCCTCGGCGCCATCCGCTACCAGCCCAATGACATCGTGCTGCATGCCGATACCAATATCATGCCCAAGCGGCGCTCCACTTGGGCGTCATGGGTCTATACCGAGGATCGCGAGCAGAAGTCCGACCGGATCGACCTGACCTATTGGATGAACTCGCTGCAACCGATCCCGCAGGACGATCCGCATTTTGTCACGCTCAATACCAAACGCACCATCCGCGAGGAGTTGATTTACGACCAAGTCACTCTGCGCCATCCGGTCTACGACCTTGCCGCCTTGGCCGCGCAGGAGGAGGTGCGTGCTTTTAATGGCAGCCATAACACATGGTTCTGCGGCGCATGGCTGCGCAATGGTTTCCACGAAGACGGGCTGGCCAGCGCGGTGGATGTGGTCGAACGGATGCAAGCCGCGCGGGCGGCGCCCTTGGCGGCGGAGTGACGGCTCAGGTCGATCATATCCGCGGCCAGACCTTCCATGGCCGCAAGGGCGCGGTCGAGAACCGTTTCCGCTATTCGGTCGACTATGTGATCTGCGACGCCGAGGCGGAGGCGCTGGCGGCGCCTGCGCTTTTCGCCCGCAATGGTGCGAATGTGACCAGCCTGCACGACAGCGACCATGGCGGCGCGCCGGGGCAAGGGCGCGGCGCCCCTTGGGTGCGCGAGGTTTTGGCGGCGCATGACATCACCGGGGTCGCACGGATCGAACTGTTGGCACAGCCGCGGGTGCTGGGCCATGTCTTCAACCCGGTCAGCTTTTGGCTCTGCCGTCGGGCCGATGATGCGCTGATCGCCGTGATCGCCGAGGTCACGAATACCTATGGCGACCGGCATTCCTATCTCTGCCATCACCCCGATCTGCGCCCCATCGCGCCCGAGGATCGCTTGCGGGCCGCAAAGCTCATGCATGTCTCGCCCTTTCAGGACATCTCGGGCGGCTATGTCTTTCGCTTTGACATCAGTGCTGAGCGGATCGGCATCTGGATCGATTTCTCGGATGGGGAGAACGGGTTGATCGCCACCTTGACCGGGCCGCGTGCGCCGCTGACCAATGGCCGTATCCTATGGTCGCTGCTGCGCCGCCCCTTTGGGGCGCGGCGGGTGCTGGCGCTGATCCATTGGCAGGCGCTGAAGCTCTGGCTCAAGGGGGCGGGGTTCCGCAACCGCCCCGAGGCACCGCAGGTCGAGGTTTCCCGCGATGCGGCCCATGGCGCGGGCGGGCGATGAGGGCGCGCGCGGCCCGGCTGCCCGCCTATGCGCTTTTCGCCGCATTGCTCGCCGCGGCGGGGCTGCCAATCTACATTCACGCGCCGAAGTTCTATGTCGATGAATATGGGGTTTCGCTGACGGCGCTTGGCTCTGTGCTTTTTGGATTGCGGCTGTTGGACGTGGTGCAAGACCCCGCGCTCGGATGGCTGGCCCAAGCGCTGCGCCACAAACGCGGGCTGGCGGTGACGGTGGCGGGGGCGGTGATGGCGCTGGCGATGCTGGGGCTTTTCGCGGTGCCCGCGCCAATGGCGCCCGTGCTGTGGTTCGCCCTGATGCTGACGCTGGTCTTCTCGGCCTTCAGCTTTCTGACCATCTGTTTTTATGCCCAAGGGGTGGCCAAGGCCGACAGCCTGCCGGGGGCCGGACATTTGACGTTGGCCCGATGGCGCGAGACCGGGGCGCTTTTGGGCGTCTGTCTGGCCTCGGTTGCGCCCCTGCTGTTGGGCTTGGCGCTGGATCGCCCCTTTGCTGGTTTCGCGGTGGGCTTCGCGGTTCTGGCGCTCTGGGCTTTGGTGGCGATGCGCAGGGAGTGGCGGGCGACAGGGCTGCCGGGGGCGAGCGGTTTCGGCACCGTCTTGCGTGACGGGCAGGCGCGGCGGCTGTTGCTGATCGCACTGGTCAATGCCGCCCCGGTGGCCGTGACCTCAACCCTGTTTCTCTTCTACGTCGAACTGGCGCTTGAGGCACCGGGATGGGAGGGGCCGCTCTTGCTGCTGTTTTTCATCGCGGCGGCGGCGGCAGCACCGCTTTGGGGGATGCTGGCCGAACGCCACGGCCCGCGCCGGGTGCTCTTGGCGGCGATGGCCTTGGGCATCGCGGCTTTCGGCGGGGCGCTGTTTCTGGGTCCGGGGGATGTGGTGCTGTTCGCCTTGGTCTGTCTGGCTTCCGGCGCGGTCTTGGGAGCCGACCTCACCCTACTGCCTGCCATGTTCGCCAGCCGCATGGCGCAGATCTCTCCCTCGGCGGCCGAAGGCTTTGGCCTTTGGTCTTTCGTGTCCAAGCTGACCTTGGCTTTCGCGGCGGCGGCCCTACTTCCCGCACTAGAAGGTGCAGGGTTGCAGACCGCGACGGGAACCAGTTCCGACACATCCATCTCCCTGTTGATCTGGTTCTATGCCGGTGTACCTTGCGCCCTGAAATTGCTGGCGATCGCTCTGCTCGCCAGTGCAAAAGACGTGGAGATATCGTGACAGAGCCGCTGATCTTTATCGCTGTCGGGCTGGGCCTTGGTCTATTGCTCACCTTCCTGCGCCGCCGGTTGGGGGAGTTTCACGGGCAATCGCCCAGCGACTATGTGGATTCCTTCCCCGTCTTCGACCTGCGTTTGCATCTGCGCGATGAGATGATCTGCGAGGGCGTGATTTTCGGCCCCCTTGGTCGGGTCACCAGCAGTTTCACGGCCAAGTTCGACGTGTCTTGGGAGGGCGATGTCGCCACGGTTGCCGAGAGTTTTCGCTATAACGATGGTTCGCGTCAGCAGCGCGAATGGACCGTGACACTGGGCGAGAATGGCCGTTTCACCAGCACCGCGCCGGATGTGATCGGGGTGGGGCAGGGCGTTCAGGCTGGTCCGACATTGCAGTTGCGCTATCGTATCCAACTGCCCGAGGAACTGGGCAGCCATGTGCTGAAAACCGTCGATTGGATGTATCTCACCCCCGATGGCACCATCGTCAATCGCAGCCAGTTTCGGAAGTTCGGGATCAAAGTAGCAGAATTGGTCGCCACCCTGCGACCGACGGAGGAAAGATGAAAGACTGGCAAGGCAAGACCTATTGGCTGGTGGGCGCGAGCGACGGGCTTGGCGCGGCACTGGCGCATCAGCTGAGCCGCACCGGGGCCGAGGTGATCCTCTCTGCCCGGTCCGAAGACAAGCTGACCGAACTCGCGCAGGCGCTGCCGGGGCGGGCACGGGTGCGGGTCATGGATGTGACCGATGACGAAGACGTCGCACAGGCGGCGAAGGATGTGGGGCCAATCGACGGGCTGGTCTATCTGGCGGGGGCCTATTGGCCCTTTGGCGCGCAGGAGTGGGACGCGAAACATGGGGTAACGATGGCCGATGTGAACTTCACCGGCTTGATGCGGGTCTTGGGGCAGGTGGTGCCTCAGATGGTCGCCTGCGATCACGGGCATATCGTCATCACCTCAAGTCTGACCGCCTATCGCGGGCTGCCCGGCTCCATCGGCTATACGGCCTCCAAGGCGGCGACGCTGTCGCTGGCGGAATGCATGCATGCCGATCTGCGCAAGACCGGCGTGCAGGTGCAGGCGATCAACCCGGGCTTTATCAAGACCCAGTTGACCGACAAGAACGATTTCAAAATGCCCTTTTTAATGGAGCCCGATGACGCCGCGCGCCGCGTCTTCGAGCATATGAACAGCGACAGTTTTAAACTGGACTTCCCTTACGGTTTCTCACTGCTGTTCCGTTTGGGGCGCTTCCTGCCGGATTGGCTGTATTACCGGTTCTTTTCCTGAAGGTCAGACCTCGGCGACATGCTGATCGAACAGATCTCGCGCGCGTTGCCAGACGGCATGATCCGTCTCCGGCAGCGCCTGCAGGGTCGGCAGCAACTGGCCCGCGAAATCCTCTGAGCTTTCGCGCGGCAGCATGGACGGCAGGTTGTCGATGGCCATGACATCCAGCGGCGGCGCGTCATGTACGCGCAGCGCTGGCTCCGCCCAAGTGGTCGCGCGGTCATAGACCTGCACCGGGTTGAAAGCGCTGTCGGGGTCGCAGGCGATGTCGCCAATCACGCGCAGGGCACGCTCGGCCTGAGGAGCATCGGGGCGGACGAAGGCGGGGGTGTCTGGCCCTGCGAGGATGCAGTTGAAGAAATAGGCGTGGTCGAGGATTTCGGGGAAGGGTCCGCCGTGGGCGGTCTCTGCCATGTCCCAACCGGTGACGGGGATGCCAAGTGCCGCGCAAAGATCGCTCGCCCCGCGTCCCACCCGGCCCAAGGCCCCGATCACGAGCGCGCGGTCGCCGCTCGCGTCGACTTGGGCGAGTTCTTTGCTCAATGCGGCTTTCAGCGCTTCGGCGTCAGGGTAGGGCGCGACGGGCCCGCAAGTCTCCCCGCGCAGCTGCGCGATGCGGCATTTGACCGAGACGGCCGCTCCCGCGAAACCCGCCCAATAGCCAAAGGCGGCAACGCGGCGACCAGTGTCATCGGTCAGGTACTCCAAATCCAGCAGCGTGCCGCCGCCCGCCTTGAACCGCTGCAACAGTTTGCGGCCCGAGGATTGGCCCTTGTAGGCATGGCCGAACATGATGTGCGTATGCGGCAGGGGCGTGCCGTCTTGGGGTAGTTCCTTGAGGCCAAAGATCACCGCATCGCGCGGGGCGTCGGGCCAGCTATGGGCCGGAACGATCTCGCACCCCGCCTGCGCATAGGCGGCGGTGGGGATCACGCGGCTGTCGCTGTCTTCGACGCTCACCTTCATGCCGGATGCGATCAGCGCGGCGGCCCCTTCGGGCGTCAGCCCGGTGCGGGTCTCATTGTCGCGCTGCTCGGCGCGGAGCCATAGGTGGGTCATGCCAAAAGTCCTTTCGCGCGCATGGTCTTGACGCTGTCGCGGTCTTCCATCCGGGCGGCGAAGGCGTCGAGCCGTGGGTAGGCCGCGCGGTCGACCCCGTCACCGGCCAGCCACCCCGAGACGACAAAGAGATAGGGATCGGCCAGCGTTAGGGCATCGCCCGCCACGAAGTCACCCCGGAAGGCGTGGTTCTCGATATAGGCGGCGCAATCGGCCATGGTCTGCGGCACCTTGGCTTTCATATCGTCAAAGCTGGATTGCTGATCGGCCCAGCGGTGGCCGCGCATCTTATGCGCGTGGGCCACATGCATGGTCGAGGCGAGGTAGTACATCACCCCGCGCATATGCGCCGCGCGTTCAGGGTCGGCAGGGACCAGCCCTGCATCGGGCGCGCGGGCGGCGACATAGTCCAACAGCGCGCCGGTCTCGGTCAGGGCGCTGCCCGCTTCGGTCACGAGGGTCGGCACGCGGCCCTTGGGGTTCAGCGCCAGATAGGGTGCTGCGGTCTGTTCGGCGCTGGCGAAATCGACCTTCACCGGCTCATAGGCCAGCCCCGCTTCTTCGAGGGCGATGGCAACGGCAACCGAGATCGTGCCGGGGGCGTAGTGAAGTTTCAGCATGGGTCAGCCTTTCGCGGGCGAGGGGTTACATGTGCGTTTGTGCAAGGCGGCGGTCGGGCCGGTCAAGATGCGGCACCGCGTTGAACAGCACCGGCGACCAATGCCCGCCGATGGGAAAGAGCCGGTGCATCGAAGTATGCATGATCGCCAGCGCCAGCCGTGCCATCGCCGGAATCCCGACGCCCATCGCCTGCGCCATCGCCAGAGAGATCAGCCCGCCCGAGGTCACCACCAGCGCCGGGCCTTCGCCCTCGGCGATCTCGGCGAGGACGGATTGCACCCGCGTCTCGAAACTCTCATAGGTTTCGGGCGTATCGGCAAGTTTGCCCGCTTTCCAATAGTCAAAGACCTGCGGCAGGTGGTGCACGAACTCGCCCTCGCGGGGGAAGGGCACCTTGTGCTGCTGCTCCATTAGATTGGCGAGGGTGAAATACTCCAACTCGTTCAACCGCGCATCGCGGATGGGCTCCAGCCCGGTGTTCATCCCCTCGGCAGTCTCGATATGGCGGGTCAACGTGCCGGTATAGAGCCTTGTGTGGTAGGTCTCGCTCTGGCGCAGATGGTCGCCCAGCCACGCGGCTTGCTCGTGGCCAAGCGGGCTGAGTTGGTCATAGCTCAGCTCGTCCTTGGCGGTGGAATTGGCTTGGCCGTGGCGGATCAGGGTAATGTGGGACATCAAATGGCTTTCACTGTTCGCCCAAGTGATAGGGCAGCTTGTCGGGCCATACAATGCAATGCGCCGCAATGCGCTGGCGCGGCGTTTATCCGTGACGGGGTGTCGGGATTGGCCCCTGACAAGCGCCGGATTTTGCCTATAGTTTGGGCAATAGCCAAGGGGAGGGGGCAGCCATGGCCGAGAGGATCACATTCACGCTTGATGGGCAGACCGTCGAGGCCGAGGCCGGCATGACCATTTGGGAGGTCGCCAACGGTCGGGGTTTGAAAATCCCGCATCTGTGCCACAAACCCGCCCCCGGCTACCGCCCCGATGGCAATTGCCGCGCCTGTATGGTTGAGATCGAGGGCGAGCGTGTGCTGGCGGCGTCGTGCATCCGCGAACCTGCCGAGGGGATGGTCGTCACCACCAACAACGCCCGGGCCGAGAATGCGCGCAAGATGGTGATGGAATTGCTGCTGGCGGACCAGCCTGCGCAGGACGTGGCGCATGACAAGTCGAGCCACATGCGCGAGATGGCGGCGCTGAATGGCGTAGAGGAAAGCCGTTTTCCCAAGTTGGAGCGCGACCGCGTACCGCTTTTGGACGACAGCCATGTCGCCATGCGCGTGAACCTCGACGCCTGTATCCAGTGCAACCTTTGCGTTCGCGCTTGCCGTGAGGTGCAGGTCAACGACGTGATCGGCATGGCGGGACGCGGCCATGACGCCTATCCGGTCTTCGACATCGACGATCCCATGGGTGCCTCAACCTGCGTGGCCTGCGGCGAATGCGTGCAGGCCTGTCCCACCGGCGCGCTGATGCCCGCCAGCGTGGTGGACGAGGCGCAGATCGGCGACTCTGCCGAATATGACAAGGAGGTCGCCAGCGTCTGCCCCTTCTGCGGCGTCGGCTGCCAGATCTCGCTCAAAGTGAAGGACAACAAGGTCAAATATGTCGAGGGGATCAATGGGCCAGCGAACGAGGGGCGGCTCTGCGTCAAGGGGCGCTTTGGCTTCGACTACATCCACCACGAGCACCGCCTGACCAAGCCGTTGATCCGCCGCGACGACGCGCCCGCCAAGGGGCTGAACGTCGACCCCGGCAACTGGGGCGAGGTGTTCCGCGAGGCGTCCTGGGACGAGGCGCTCGATTTTGCCGCCAAGGGCCTGAAAGGGCGCGGGCGCGAAGTGGCGGGTTTCGGCAGTGCCAAATGCACTAACGAGGAAGCCTATCTGTTCCAGAAGATGATCCGGCAGGGGTTCGGGCACAACAACGTCGACCACTGCACACGGCTGTGCCATGCCTCCTCGGTCGCGGCGCTGATGGAGAACGTCGGATCGGGCGCGGTCACCGCCACCTTCAACGAGATCGAGAACGCCGATGTGGCCATCGTGATCGGCGCCAATCCGGTGGAGAACCACCCTGTCGCCGCGACCTATTTCAAACAGTTCAGCAAACGCGGCGGCAAGCTCATTGTCATGGACCCGCGCGGGCAGGGCCTGCGCCGGTTTGCGTCGCATATGCTGCAATTCCGCCCCGGTACCGACGTGGCGATGCTGAACGCGATCATGCACGTGATCGTGGAGGAAGGTCTCTATGATGAGCAATACATCAAAGCCTATACCGAGAATTGGGAGGCCGAGAAGGCGCACCTGAAGGATTTCCCGCCCGAGGCCATGGCCGCCGTCTGCGGCATCGAGGCCGAGGTGCTGCGCGACGTGGCGCGGACCTTCGCCGGGGCCAAGGCGGGGATGATTTTCTGGGGGATGGGGGTCAGCCAGCACATCCACGGCACCGACAATTCGCGCTGCCTGATTTCGCTGGCGCTGATGACCGGCCATGTCGGCCGCCCCGGCACCGGGCTGCACCCCCTGCGTGGGCAGAACAACGTGCAGGGCGCCTCGGATGCGGGCCTCATTCCGATGTTCCTGCCCGACTACCAGCCCGTCGGCGACGACGGCGTGCGCACGGCTTTCACGGAGGTTTGGGGCACAGGTGATTTCAGCGCCGAGAAGGGGCTGACGGTGACCGAGATCATGGATGCGGTGCACGAGGGCGAGATCAAGGCGATGTATGTGCTGGGTGAAAACCCGGCGATGTCGGACCCGGATGTCGATCACGCCCGCGCGGCGCTCGCGAAGCTCGACCACCTCGTGGTGCAGGACATCTTCCTCACCGAGACGGCGAATTACGCCGACGTGATCCTCCCCGCCTCGGCCTTCGCCGAGAAGTCCGGCACGGTGACCAACACCAACCGGCAGGTGCAGATGGGCCGCCCGGCGGTGACACCCCCCGGAGACGCGCGCGAGGATTGGTGGATCGAGGTGGAACTGGCCAAGCGGCTGGGGCTGGGCTGGGATTACGAAAGCCCGGCTGAGGTCTTTGCCGAGATGAAGCGCAACATGGCCTCACTCGACAATATCACATGGGACCGGCTGGCGCAGGAGAATGCGGTGACCTACCCGTCGCTCAGCGAAAACGATCCCGGCCAGGCCATTGTCTTTAGCGAGGGGTTCCCCCGGCCCGAAGGCCGCGCCAAATTCACCCCCGCCGCGATCGTGGCCCCGGATGACGCGCCGGATGACGCCTATCCGATGATCCTGACCACCGGGCGGCAGTTGGAGCATTGGCATACCGGCTCGATGACCCGCCGGTCCAAGGTGCTGGACGGGCTGGAGCCGGAGGCGAATTGCTCGCTCCACCCGTCAACCCTGCGCCGTCTTGGCGTGGCCCCGGGGGAACATGTGCGCCTGTCGACCAAGCGCGGCAGTATCGAGATTATGGCCCGCGAGGATCGGGCGGTATCACCCGACATGGTCTTCCTGCCCTTCGCCTATGTCGAAGCGGCGGCGAATATCCTGACAAATCCAGCGGTTGACCCCTATGGCAAGATCCCGGAGTTTAAGTTCTCTGCCGTTAGGGTGGAGGCGGCAAAAGGGGCCGTCGCCGCCGAGTAAGGAAAGTTTGGAAGAATGAAGATTGATGCCGCCCGTTTCTTGAAAGACCTGCACGATCTGCGCGCCATCGGCGCTGCGGGTGTGGGCAAGGGCGTGGTGCGCCCGGCCTATTCCGCCGCCGATGTGGAAGCGCGCGAATGGCTTGCCGGGCGGATGCGCGATGCGGGGCTGAAGGTCGAGGTCGACGCCATGGGCAACCTTTTTGGGCTTGCTGACGGCCCGTCGATCCTGCTGGGGTCGCATTCCGACAGCCAGCCCGAAGGCGGCTGGCTTGATGGGGCCTTGGGCGTGATCGCCGCGCTTGAAGTCGCCCGCGCGGCGGGGGAGGCCGGAGGGCCTGCAGTCTCGGTCGTGTCCTTTCAGGACGAAGAGGGGCGCTTTGGCGTGACCACCGGTTCGACGGTCTGGTCCGGCGCTTTGGATCAGGCCGAGGCCGATGGCTTTACGGATGACGCCGGGGTGAGCTTGGCCGAGGCGCGCCGCGCGGTGGCGGGCATGGTCACCGGCCCCGTCGATCCCGCGCAGTTCACCGGCTATATCGAGTTGCACATCGAACAGGGGCCGACGCTGGATGACAGCGGTGAGCAGATCGGCGTGGTCAGCGACATCGTCGGCATCCGCGACATGAAGGTGACCTTTGAGGGCCAGCAGAACCACGCGGGCACCACCCCGATGGCGGTGCGGCGCGATGCTTTTCAGGCGGTGTCGGAGTTTAACAGTCTGCTGAACGACCGGCTGCGCAATGTGGTGACGCCGAGCACCGTCTGGACCATCGGCCATGTCAGCCTGCACCCCAATGCCTCGTCCATCGTGCCGGGCAAGGCCGTGTTCTCCATGCAATGGCGCGACGGGGATAGCGACCGTTTGGGGCGGATGGAGAGGATCATTCGCGAAACCGCCGAAGAGGTTGCCAAGGGCCGCGGGATGGACCTGAGCTTTGGCCCGATGTTGGGGCTGGAGCCGGTTGCCATGGACGCGCGGCTGCGCGATGCGCTGGCGAAGGCGGCTGAAGCCGTGGCCCCCGGCAAATGGCGCAAGATGCCCTCGGGTGCGCTGCATGACGCGACCAATGTGGCGCGGCTGATGCCGGTCGCGATGCTGTTCGCGCCGTCGATCAACGGGATCAGCCATGCCTTCGAAGAAGACACGGATGAGGCCGATTTGGTCGCGGCAGTCGAGGTGTTGGGGCGGGCGGTGGCGGCGCTTTAAACGCGCTCAGTCCCAGTCCACATCGCCGAGGAAGATATAGCCCGCGCCGTAGATCGTCTTGATCAGTTGCGGGTTCTTCGGGTCTTCGCCAAGCTTCGTGCGCAGCCGCGAGATGCGCACGTCCATCGCTCGGTCAAAACTTTCCGAGGCGACGCCGCCGAGGCTTTCTTGCATCTGCGCGCGGCTGATCAGCCGTTTCGGCGCGTCGAGGAAGAGCCGCAGTACCTCGCCCTCGGCATGTGAAAAGGTCACCTCGGTACCCGTGGCATCTTGCAACACATAGCGGTCGAAATGCGCGGTCCAGCCGTTGAACCGTGCGGTGGTGCCGGCCTGCGGAGTCGGCTTGGCGCTGCGCAGGCGGGCGCGGATACGGGCGACCACTTCGGCAGGATCGAAGGGTTTGATGATGTAGTCGTCGGCCCCCAACTCCAGCCCCGTGACCCGGTCCTGCACCTGTGCGCGGCCCGAAATGATGATCACGATGGCGCCTTGCTCTAGCGCCAGCCGGTGTACTAGTGTCAGCCCGTCAGTGTCAGGCAGCGACAGATCGACAAGGCAGACATCGGGCGTATGGCTCGCCAATGCGGCCTCAAAGGCCCGCGCACGGCCAAAGCTGAGCGTGTCAAAGCCCGCTTCCTCCAGCGTGTCCGACAGCATCTGCCGGATTTCGGGTTCGTCATCCAGAATGGTGACCAGCGGGCGCGGGGCGGTATCACGGCTCATGGGGCGGTGGCTTTCAATGGGGCAATCAGTGCTTGCAGATCGTCTTTTTCAAAGGGTTTGCGCAGCACCGGCGCGAGGGTTTGCGCCTCGACAAACAGCGGGTGATCGGGGGGCAGGGAGGTCATCAGCAAAAGCGGCAGGCTGCTGCCGACGCGGCGGGCAAGGTCGATCCCGGTGCCCTCGCCCGAAAGCTGGATGTCCGACAGCACCAGTGTGATGTCGGGCAGATCGGCGATGAGGGCGGTAGCCTCATCCGCGCTGGTCGCCTCGATCACCGAATGGCCCTGATCCATAAGCATGTCGCGCACCACGGCGCGGATATCGGTGGTGTCCTCGACCAGCAGCACCAGCCCGGTGGTGGCGGGCACGGCGGCGCGGTAGGGCAGGCGCAGGCTAATCTGCGCGCCGCCCTCGGGCGCATTGCTCAGCCGCAGATCGCCGCCTGAGGATTTGGTCATGTCATAGACCATCGACAGGCCCAGCCCTGACCCCTCGCTGCCCTTGGTGGTAAAGAACGGCTCGACCCCGCGTTCCAGCGCCGAGGGCGCAAAGCCCGGCCCGGTGTCGTGGATCACCCATTCGATCCATGTGTTATGCACCAGCCGTTGCGTCAGCGTGATCGTGCCCCGCGCGCCACAGGCGTCGCGGGCATTGAGGATGAGGTTCAACAGCGCATCCTGCACCCGGCCTTTGTCGAGCAGCACCGCGCCCTCGGGCACGTCATTGCGCACCACCAGCGCGCATTTCGGCGGCAGCGTGGGGGCGGCGAGGGTCGAAAGCTCACTCAGCAAAGCGGCGGGGTCGGTGGCCACGGGGCGCAGGGCGCGGGGTTCGGTCACATCGGCGATGGAGCTGAGCAGCGTGCCGCCCCGCCGTGCGGCGGCCAAGGTGCCTTCGACCAATTCACCCGCTTGTGGCGGCATGTCGGGCAGCCGGGCCAGTTTCGATTGCATGCCGAGGATGATCGTCAAAAGGTTCGAGAAGTCATGCGCCAGCCCAGAGATCATCCGCGAGGCCAACTCGCGTTTCAGCGTCTGTTGCAGGGCGACACGGGTCTGGGTCTCTTCGGTGATGTCCATCGACAGGATATAGACCCCGCCGCGCCCGTCGGGGGTAAACGCACCGCGAATGCGGCGGGCGGATTCGTCATGGGTGAATTCGATCACCGCCGGGCTGCCCGCATAGGCTTGGGTCAGCGCGGGCTTGATCCGCGCATAGGCCGCCGCCCCAAGCGCGTCACTGATATGCAGCCCGTAGATGTTGCTGGGCCGCCCCGGCATCACGCTGCTGAGCCGGCGGTTGGAGTAGATGTAATGCCCGCTCGCGTCGACATGGGCGATATGGGCGGGCATCATCTCGGTCGTCAGCCGGGTGCGGGCCTCGCTTTCGGTGACCTGTCGTTTGGCCTCCTCCAGCGCGGTGATCGTCGCCTCCAACTGGCGGTTCGTGGCGGCCAGTTGTTCGGCATGGGACAGCAGTTGATCGCTCAGCGCGTCTGAACGAGCCCGCAACAGCGCCTCTTGCCGCTTGGTGTTGGTGATGTCGGTATAGACGGTGACCCAGCCGCCTTGGGGCAAGGGCGAGCCTTCGACACTGATGGTGCGCCCGTTCGAGCGGGTCCGCTCCATGTAATGCGGCACGAAGGCGCGGGCCTGTTCCACCCGTTCGGCCACGAAAGCGTCGACATCCCCCACCTCGCCATATTCGCCGGTGCCAGCCAGATGGCGGATCGTATCCTCGAAGGGCGCGCCGGGGGTCACCAGCCGGTCGGGCAGGTCGAACATGGATTGAAACGGGGCGTTGCAGACCGCAAGCCGAAGGTCGCTGTCATAGATGGTCAGCGCCTGAGCGATCAGGTTTAGACCGGCATTGGTCAGCGCTTTGGTTTGGTCGTCGGTGATCTGCATCGGCATCCTTTCGCATAGGGCTAGCACCGCGCGGGCGAAAGGCAAAGAGCCGCGCGTAAATCGCGCTTGACCTTCTTGCGCTGGAGGCCCCGAGAAGCGCGCCGAATGGAAACCGGAAAGGCAGAGCATGAACAAGAAAACCGGAGCAGGCGCAGCGGCGGCACTGGTCTTGGCAGGCGGGTATATCTGGTGGCAGGCCGAAGAGGCCCCGGCCCCCGCTGCCAGCGGCGCAGCCATGGTGAAGGTCACCGTGCCGGAGAGCCTGAGCGGCCCCGCGCAGATCGGCGCGCGGGCATTCAAAGCGAAATGCGCCGCCTGCCACGGGGTCAACGCTGCCGGGCGCGAGGGGGGTGGTCCGCCGCTGATCCATAAGATCTATGAGCCCAGTCATCACGGCGACGCATCCTTCATGGTCGCCGCCACCAATGGCGTGCGCCAGCATCACTGGTCTTTCGGCAACATGCCCCCGGTCGAAGGGATTACCCCGGCAGAGGTGAAATCAATCGTGACCTATGTGCGCGAGGTGCAGCGCGCCAATGGGATCGACTAGCGGAAAATGGGCCGCGGGGGCGCTGTAACAATTCGTTAGAATTCGGAAAAGATCAGGAAAAAGTTGACCTCCACAAAAAAGAGAACGTCACTTGTGGGATCATAGAATCGCACAAGCGATCGAACCCGCCGGGGAGGGCGGGCATGGGAGGAAGACAATTTGGCCAAGCCGCTGACGCGTGCCGACGGACCTCAGTCCGTGCCGGCGCTGTTGCACCGCAACGCAAGTGAATTCGCAAACGCCCCCGCTTACCGGGAGAAGGAATACGGGATCTGGCAAAGCTGGACCTGGTCGCAGACCCGCGACGAGGTCGAGGCGCTGGCCCTCGGGTTTCTTGAGCTGGGGCTGAACGAGGGCGATTTCGTCGCCATCATCGGGCGCAACCGTCCCTATCTCTACTGGGCGATGATGGCAGCCCAAATGGCCGGGGCCGTGCCGGTGCCGCTCTATCAGGACGCCAATGCCGAAGAGATGGCCTATGTCATGGGCCACTGCGGCGCGCGCCTTGCCGTGGTGGGCGATCAGGAGCAGGTCGACAAGATCATCGAGGTGCAGGGCCAACTGCCTGACTTCGAGCGGATGATCTACCTCGACCCGCGCGGCCTGCGCAAATACGACCATTCCAAGCTCGACCAATATACCGCCGTGCAGGAGATGGGCCGCGCCAACCGCGAAAAGCATATCGCCGAGTTGGAGGCGCGTCAGGCCAAGCTGGATTACGATTCGACCGGCGTGATGCTCTATACCTCGGGCACCACCGGCAAGCCCAAGGGCGTCGTGCTGAGCAACCGCAACGTGATCGAGACGGCGAAGTCGTCGTCGGAGTTCGACGACCTCAAGCGCAATGACGAGATTCTTGCCTATCTGCCGATGGCATGGGTGGGGGATTTCATCTTCTCCGTCGGCCAAGCGCTCTGGACCGGCTTCTGCACCAACTGCCCCGAAAGCGCCGACACGATGCATGTCGACCTGCGCGAGATCGGGCCGACCTATTATTTCGCCCCGCCGCGCGTGTTCGAGACGCAGCTGACCTCCGTCATGATCCGCATGGAGGACGCAAGCCGGTTCAAGAAGTGGCTCTTTGACACTTTCATGGCCCATGCCCGCAAGGTCGGCCCCGCCATTCTGGACGGCAAGAAGGTCTCCTTCATGGACCGTGTGAAATACGCGTTGGGCGAGTTGATGATCTATGGCCCGCTGAAGAACACCCTCGGCTTTAGCCGCGTGCGCGTGGGCTATACCGCCGGTGAGGCGATCGGCCCGGAGATCTTTGATTTTTACCGCTCGCTCGGCATCAACCTGAAGCAGCTCTACGGCCAGACCGAGGCAACGGTCTTCATCACCGCGCAGCCCGATGGCGAGGTGCGCAGCGATACCGTTGGCGTCACCTGCCCGGGCGTGGAGTTGAAGATCGCCGACAATGGCGAGGTCTTCTACCGCTCGCCGGGCGTCTTCGTGGAATACTACAAGAACCCCGAAAGCACCGCCGACACCAAGGACCCGGAAGGCTGGGTCGCCACCGGCGACGCGGGCTTCATCGAGGAAAGCTCGGGCCATCTGCGCATCATTGACCGCGCCAAGGACGTGGGCCAGATGGCCGACGGCAGCCTTTTCGCGCCGAAATACGTGGAAAACAAGCTCAAGTTCTTCCCCAACATCCTTGAGGCCGTGGTCTTCGGCAACCAGCGGACCGAGTGCACCGCCTTCATCAACATCGACCTGACGGCGGTGGGCAACTGGGCCGAGCGCAACAACATCGGCTACGCCTCCTATCAGGAACTGGCACGGCATCCGCAGGTGATGGACACGATCCAGTCCCATGTGGAGGAAGTGAACCGTTCGGTCGCCGAGGATGAGATGCTTTCGGGCTGTCAGGTGCACCGCTTTGTCGTGCTGCACAAGGAACTCGACGCCGACGATGGCGAGCTGACCCGCACCCGCAAGGTGCGCCGCAAGATCATCGAGGAGAAATACGCCGACATCATCGCCGCCCTCTATGACGGCTCCGACAAGGTCAGCACCGAGACGGAAGTGACCTATGAGGACGGGCGCAAGGGTTCGATCAAGGCGACGCTCGAAATTCGCGACGCCGCGGTGCAGCCGGTCAGCCGCCGGATGGCAGCGGAATGAGCGCGGCCAGCGCCGGACAGGCGGGAACTATGGAAAGGGACAGCGTGAAAGATCAGGCTGACAGCTATGTCACCGACGACGGCCGCACCATCGGCCCGACGGTGATGGAGATGAAGAACATCACCCTGCGCTTCGGCGGCGTGGAGGCGATCAAGGATATTTCCTTCGACATCCGCGAGGGCGAGATCCGCGCGATCATCGGGCCGAACGGGGCGGGCAAGTCCTCGATGCTCAACGTGATCAGCGGCTTCTATGTCCCCCAAGAGGGTGAGGTCTGGTACAAGGGCGCCAAGCGGCCCCCGATGAAACCCTATCAGGTGGCCCAGCAGGGCATCGCCCGGACCTTCCAGAACATCGCGCTTTTTGAAGGTATGTCGGTGCTCGACAACGTGATGACGGGCCGTCTGACGCAGATGAAATCGGGGCTGCTGGCGCAATCCTTCTGGAAAGGCGCAGCCGAGCGCGAAGAGATCGAGAACCGCGAGATCGCCGAGAAGGTCATCGACTTTCTGGAAATTCAGGCGATCCGCAAGACGCCCGTGGCGCGTCTGCCTTACGGTTTGAAGAAACGCGTTGAATTGGCCCGCGCCTTGGCGGCCGAGCCGACGATCCTGCTGCTGGACGAGCCGATGGCGGGCATGAACGTCGAAGAGAAAGAGGACATGAGCCGCTTCATCCTCGACGTGAACGACGAGTTCGGCACCACCATCGCGCTGATCGAACACGACATGGGCGTGGTCATGGATCTGTCCGACCGCGTGGTCGTGATGGATTACGGCCGCAAGATCGGCGACGGCTCGCCCGACGAGGTGCGCAACAACCAAGAGGTGATCGACGCCTATCTGGGGGTGGCCCATGACTGAGCGCTGCACGATCACCCGCAACGACACTGCCGTTCTGACTTTGGGGAGGGCCAATGATGCCTGAGCAACTGGCGTTTACGATCGAGGTCTTTCTCAACGGGCTGATGGCCGGGGTGCTTTACGCGCTCGTGGCGCTTGGCTTCGTGTTGATCTACAAGGCTTCGGGCATCTTCAACTACGCCCAAGGTGTCATGGCGCTTTTCGCCGCGCTGACGCTGGTGGGGATCATGGAAGGGCAGGTGCCTTTCGGCCATCTGATCAACGCGATCCTTGGTACCGAAGTGCATCACTTCGGCTGGCACATTCCGGCGTTCCTTGCCATCGTGCTGACCATGGTCGTGATGATCGTGCTGGCCTATTGCGTGCAGCGTTTCGTCTTTCGCTACCTCGTGGGGCAAGAGCCGATCATCCTCTTCATGGCGACCATCGGTCTGGCCTATTTCCTCGAAGGCGTGGGCGACCTGATGTGGGGTTCCGAGATCAAGACGCTAGACGTCGGCCTGCCGCAGGGCATCAACGTCTGGATCGACGAATTCACCTATAACGCCACCGGCTACGGCTTTTTCATCGACAACCTCGATATCGTGGCTTCCATCGTGGCGGCGGTGCTCGTGATCGGGCTGGTGATGTTCGCGCAATACACCAAGCAGGGCCGCGCCATGCGCGCCGTGGCGGATGACCATCAGGCCGCGCTTTCGGTCGGTGTCTCGCTGAACTTCATCTGGATCCTTGTCTGGTCGCTCGCGGGTTTCGTGGCGCTGGTCGCGGGCATCATGTGGGGTGCCAAGTCGGGCGTGCAGTTCTCGCTCTCGCTCATCGCGCTGAAGGCGCTGCCGGTGCTGATGCTGGGCGGCTTCACCTCGATCCCCGGCGCCATCGTCGGCGGTCTGATCATCGGCGTGGGCGAGAAGCTCTTCGAGTTCCTGATCGGCGCCCCCTTCCTTGGCGGCGCGACCGAGAACTGGTTCGCTTACATGCTGGCGCTGGTCTTCCTTGTCTTCCGCCCGCAGGGCCTGTTCGGGGAGAAGATCATTGAACGGGTTTGATACAGGCTACCCGGAAACTGTCCGGGGGACAGTTTCGCCTGTTCAAAGGGCGAAGCCCCGAATTGATAACGGCTTGGTGCGCGGCGCGCGCGCACCCTATGGCACGGCATTGCAGGCAAGTGCAGTGCAAATGACTACCGCAGAAGGGAAAGCAGTCTAATGTTCTATCGTGAAGCGGGCGATTTCAACACATCCTACGCCCAGGACCAGCAGACCTTCCCGATCCGGTTCGACCGGTACCGCTACTATCTGGTGCTGTTCATCGCGGTCTTCGTCGTGCCCTTTGTGGTCAACGACTACTGGGTGAACTCGCTGTTCCTGCCCTTCCTGATCTACGCCATCGCGGCGATCGGGCTGAACATCCTCGTGGGTTATTGCGGGCAGGTGAGCCTTGGCACCGGGGGCTTCATGGCGGTGGGGGCTTATGCCTGCTACAAGCTGATGACGGCCATGCCCGAGGTCAGCATGTTCATCCACATCCTGCTGGCGGGCGGCATCACCGCCGCGGTGGGGGCGCTCTTCGGCCTGCCGAGCTTGCGGATCAAGGGCTTTTACCTTGCCGTGGCGACGCTGGCGGCGCAGTTCTTCCTCGTGTGGCTCTTCAACCGGGTGCCGTGGTTCTACAACTACTCCGCCTCCGGCCAAATCAGCGCGCCCGAGCGGGACACCTTCGGCATCCTGATCACCGGCCCCAATACCGAAGCCTGGGCGACCTATATGTTCTGCCTGATCTTCACCGTGGGCTCGGCCTTGGTGGCGCGCAACCTGACGCGCGGCTCGGTAGGCCGCAAGTGGATGGCCATCCGCGACATGGACATCGCCGCCGAGATCATCGGGGTGAACCCGCTGCGTGCCAAGCTTACGGCCTTTGCGGTCAGCTCCTTCTTCATCGGCATCTCCGGCGCGTTGTTCTTCTCGATCTACCTCGGCGCGGTCGAAGTGGGCGAAGCCTTTGGCATCAACAAATCGTTCCTCGTGCTCTTCATGATCATCATCGGGGGCTTGGGCAGCATCTTTGGCAGCTTCGCCGGGGCGGCGTTCCTTGTACTGTTGCCTGTCTTGCTCAAGATCGTCGGCGTCGACTGGCTGGGCTGGCCCACGGATATCGTGGCGCATCTGCAGCTGGTGATCGTGGGCGGGCTGATCGTGGTCTTCCTGATCGCAGAGCCGCACGGGCTGGCGCAGCTGTGGCGCGTGGCCAAGGAAAAACTGAGATTGTGGCCCTTCCCGCACTAAGCGGGAGCCATGAAAAGCGAGGCCGGAGGGAGGAAACCCGGCCCAAACACCCAAGTCGGACAATCCAAGGGAGGAAACACCGATGAAATACAAACTGGGAACACTGGCCGTAGCTGGCCTGATGGCCGCAAGCCCCGTGATGGCGGACCTTGTCTTTCCGTCGCTGAGCTATCGCACCGGGCCCTATGCCGCGGGCGGCATCCCCTTCGCCGACGGCTATGCCGATTACTTCACCCTGCTCAATGAGCGTGACGGCGGCATCGGTGGCGAGACCATCCGCGTGCCGGAATGCGAGACCGCCTATAACACCGAGAAGGGCGTGGAATGCTACGAATCCACCAAGGGCGAAGGCGCGTTGGTCTATCAGCCACTCTCGACCGGCATCACCTACCAGCTGATCCCCAAAGTCACCGCCGATGACATCTCGATGCTGACCTCCGGCTTGGGCCGCACCTCGGCCAAGAACGGTGATGTCTTCAGCCATGTCTTCAACTTCCCGGCGAACTACTGGGACGGCGCCTCGGTCGCGGTGAAGCACATCATGGAGCAGGAAGGCGGCAGCCTTGAGGGCAAGAAGATCGCGCTCGTGTACCACAACTCCGCCTATGGCAAGGAGCCGATCCGCACCCTGCAGGAATTGAGCAAGAAACATGGTTTCGAGCTGAAGGAAGTGCCCGTCGACCACCCCGGTCAGGAGCAGAAGTCCCAGTGGCTGCAAATCCGCCGTGACAAGCCCGACTATGTGATCATGTACGGCTGGGGCGTGATGAACCAAGTTGCCGTTCAGGAAGCCGCCAACATCCGCTTCCCGATGGACAAGTTCATCGGCATCTGGTGGTCCGGCTCCGAGAACGACGTGCTGGCCGCGGGCGCCAAGGCCGATGGCTACAAGGCGCTGACCTTCCACAACGTCGGTTCCGATTACCCGCTCTATGACGACCTTCAGGAATACGTTGTCGATGCGGGCAAAGCCGCGGGCGCGGGCGATCAGGTCGGCTCAGTCCTCTACAACCGTGGCATCTACGCCGCGATGCTGGTGGCCGAGGCCGCGCGCACCGCGCAGGAGATCCACGGCGTGACCGACATCACCAGCGGCCAGATGCGCGACGGGATGGAACAGCTTGAGATTACCGAAGAGAAGATGGCGGCGCTTGGCCTGCCGGACTTCGGGCCCGAGTTCAGCGTCTCTTGCGAGAACCACGGCGGCGAAGGTTTCGTGGCCGTGACGCAGTGGGATGCCGAGGCCAAGGAATGGAACCTCGTCTCGGACTTCATGCAGTCCGACCAAGAAGTGATCCAGCCGCTGATCGATGCCGACAGCTCGGCCTATGCCGAGGAAAACGCCATCGAGGGCAACTGCTAAGAACCCTGCTCCCGGCCACCTTGCGGGTGGCCGGGGACACCTTCGAACCCCAAGAAAGGTCATGCCCATGCTGGATGCCGCCAACACCAATGACGTCGCAGTCGACAACCTGCTCGAGGTCAACAATATCGAGGTGATCTACAACCACGTCATCCTCGTGCTGAAGGGCGTCAGCCTGAACGTGCCCAAGGGCGGCATCACCGCGCTTCTGGGCGGCAATGGCGCGGGCAAGACAACAACGCTCAAGGCGATCTCGGGTCTGCTGGCCTCGGAACGTGGCGAGGTCACCAAGGGCTCGATCAAGTACCGCGGCGGCGCGATCCAGCATCAAGACCCCGCCGAGATCGTGAAACAGGGGGTCGTGCAGGTCATGGAAGGCCGGCACTGCTTTGAACACCTCACCATCGAGGAAAACCTGCTCACCGGCGCCTATACGCGCAGCGACGGCAATGCCGCGATCCAGCAGGACCTTGAGATGGTCTATAATTATTTCCCCCGTCTGAAGGAACGCCGCCGTAGCCAGGCCGGATATACCTCGGGCGGCGAGCAGCAGATGTGCGCCATCGGCCGCGCGCTCATGTCGCGCCCCGAGACGATCCTTCTGGACGAGCCGTCGATGGGTCTGGCCCCGCAGCTGGTGGAGCAGATCTTTGAGATCGTGAAATCGGTGAACGAACAGGAGGGCGTGACCTTCCTGCTGGCCGAGCAGAACACCAACGTCGCTCTGCGTTTCGCCCATTACGGCTACATCCTCGAATCGGGGCGCGTGGTGATGGACGGTCCCGCAAAGGACCTGCGCGAGAACCAGGACGTGAAGGAATTCTACCTCGGCATGTCCGACGAAGGCCGCAAGAGCTTTCGCGACGTGCGCAGCTACCGCCGCCGCAAGCGCTGGCTGAGTTAACCGGCCCCCCGGACCCGAAGGAAAGACCAAGACGAGACCTGAGCGGGCCTATGCCCTCTCCAGTGATGCCATAGCAGGAAAGTGACAGGGATGCTGACCAAGCCCCATTTCGATGATCTGGAAACCCGCAGCGCCGACCAACGGGCGGCCGATTTGGCGCAGGCCTTGCCGCAGCAGATCGCCCGCGCGCAGAGCTTGGCGGGCTATGGCGACACGCTGAAGGATGTGGATGCCGCGCAGATCACCTCTGCCGAAGCGCTTGCCGATCTGCCGGTGCTCCGCAAATCCGAACTGGGCAAGGCGCAGGCCGGCCAGCCGCCCTTCGGTGGTTTCACCACCAAGCCGGTGCATGACTTCTCTCATGTCTTCCAGTCGCCCGGCCCGATCTACGAGCCGTCGAGCAACGATCCAGACTGGTGGCGCATGGGGCGCTTCCTGCATGCCGCCGGGATCGGCGCGGGTGACGTGGTGCACAATTGCTTTGGCTACCACCTGACCCCCGCGGGCATGATTTTTGAGAGCGGCGCACGCGCCGTTGGCGCCACTGTGCTGCCCGCCGGGACCGGCCAGACTGAGCTTCAGGTCACCGCGGCGCGCGACGTGGGCTCCACCGCCTATGCCGGCACGCCGGATTACCTGAAGGTGATTCTCGAGAAGGCCGATGCCATGGGGGTGACGCTGAACATCACCAAGGCGGCGGTCGGCGGCGGGGCCCTGTTCCCCAGCCTGCGCGCCTTTTATCAGGAGCGCGGCATCACCTGCCTGCAATCCTATGCCACGGCGGATCTGGGCAATATCGCCTATGAAAGCCCTGCGATGGAGGGGCTCATCGTCGACGAACAGGTCATCGTCGAGATCGTCACCCCCGGCACCGGCATTCCCGTGGCTCCCGGCGAGGTCGGCGAGGTCGTGGTCACCACGCTGAACCCCGACTACCCGCTTATCCGCTTCGCCACTGGTGACCTGAGTGCGGTCTTGGAAGGCGAAAGCCCCTGTGGGCGCACGAATATGCGCATCAAGGGCTGGATGGGCCGCGCCGATCAGACCACCAAGATCAAGGGCATGTTCGTCCGGCCCGAGCAGGTGGCGGCGCTGGTCGCCCAGCACGACGAGATCGAGAAGGCCCGCGTCATCGCCAGCCGCGAAGGCGAGGCCGATGTCATGACGGTGCAGATCGAGACCGCCGGAGAGGACAAGGACGCCTATGCCCAATCCGTGGCCGATCTGCTCAAGCTCAAGGGCCGTGTCGAACTGGTCGCCCCCGGCAGCCTGCCGCGCGACGGGCTGGTGATCGAAGATACCCGCAGCTACGACTGAGCCGCGGCGTCGCGCCCTCTGGCATTTCCGAGTGAAATCGTCGAAATAGGGCGCATGACGCTGAACCCCGCCTCCGCTGAGACACCTCACCTGCGCCGCGCTCGCGACGGGCTGCGTGCGCTCTCGGGTGTTGCCCTGACAGTAGCCCTCTTCTGCGCGCTGCCGATGCTGGCGGTGCTGATCGCTGCCCTCAGCGGCGGGACGGAGACGGTGCAGCACCTGATCGACACGGTGCTGGGCCGCTACACGGTGACGACATTCCTCTTGGTGCTGCTGGTCTCTCTGGGCACCTTCGCCATCGGTGTGGGGGCCGCGTGGCTGGTCACGATGACGCGTTTTCCGGGGGCGAAGTTTCTGGAGATTGCGCTGGTGCTGCCGCTGGCTTTCCCGGCCTACGTGCTGGCCTATGCCTATACCCATGTGCTGGACCACCCCGGCATCGTGCAGACGGTGCTGCGCGACGTCACCGGCTGGGGCCCGCGCGATTACTGGTTCCCCGAGATCCGGTCGCTCGGCGGTGCGGCGGCTATGCTGGTGCTGGTGCTCTACCCTTACGTTTACCTGCTCGCCCGCGCGGCCTTCCTGCAGCAAAGCGGGACGACTTTTCTCGCCGCCCGCGCGCTTGGGTCGAGCGCATGGGCTGCGTTCTTCAAGGTCAGCCTGCCTCTGGCACGTCCTGCCATCGCGGGGGGCGTCTTGTTGGCCGTTATGGAGACCATCGCGGATTTCGGCACCGTGGCCTATTTCGGCGTTCAGACCTTCGCCACGGGTATCTATACTAGCTGGTTTTCCATGTTCGACCGCGCCGCCGCCGCGCAGTTGGCGCTTTGTCTGCTGAGCTTTGCCTTGCTGCTGGCGATGCTGGAGCGGGCGCAACGCGGCAAGGCCAAGTATCACGACCCCGCGCGCCGTACCCAGTCCGCGCCGCCGGCCGAGCTTAAAGGCTGGCAGGCCGCGGCGGCGATCGTGCTGTGCGGGGTGCCGGTGCTCTTCGGGGCGGTGCTGCCGGTGGTGATCCTCGTGACCATGGGGATCGAGAGCGAGCAGAGCCTCTTCAGCCCGCGTTACCTCGGGTTCATGCGCAATTCGGTGACGCTTGCGGCGGTGGCGGCGGTGCTGACGGTGCTGGCGGCGATCAGCGTGGGGTTCTACCGGCGGCTGCGCCCGGGACGGGTCTCGCAGGGCGCGGCCTATGTGGCGCGGCTTGGCTACGCGGTGCCGGGCGGGGTGATCGCGGTGGGTCTGCTGGTGCCTTTCGCGGCCTTCGACAACGCGCTCGACGCCTGGATGCGCGAGACCTTCGACATTTCCACCGGGCTTCTGATCACCGGGTCGATCTGGCTGTTGGTGCTGGCCTATCTGGTGCGCTTTCTGGCCGCAGCGCTTGGCGCCTACGAGGGCGGGCAGTCCATGGTGCATGCCAACATGGATGCCGCCGCGCGCTCGCTGGGGCAGACGCCTCTGGGTACTTTGCGCCGGGTGCATCTGCCGATCCTCGCGCCGAGCCTGTTGACCGCGCTGTTGATCGTCTTCGTCGACGTGATGAAGGAACTGCCCGCGACGCTGATCATGCGGCCGTTCAACTATGACACGCTGGCGGTGCAGGCGTATCGCTTGGCCAGTGATGAGCGGCTCAATGGGGCGGCGGTGCCGAGCTTGGTGATCGTGGCAATGGGGCTGTTGCCGGTGATCCTGATCTGCCGACAGGTGGGGCGTCAGCGGTAGATAGCGAGGGCCAGCGCCTGGGGTGGCGATGCAGACGTGGCTTCGTGCCACTTTGTGGCTCAACCGTGATGTGCGTTCGCGAGGTTGCACTTAGCCTCACCAAATCGCCTCCCCGTGGGGACGGGCAGGCGATGGCCCGGCGCCTGCGGCTTGACGCCGGGCCGTCTGGCGATGAGGGCAGCGCCCTCCCTGGGGGGCGATGATCGGCCTGCTTTCTGCAATGTCATTGCCAAAGGCGCAGGCCCTGCGTCAGGATCCAGCGTTGCAAAATCGCCCTCCGGGGGGGAGGGAGGGCGATGCCCGGCGTGCCGCCGGGCGGGGCGTTTGGAGGCAGCACAGCACATAAAAAAGGCGGGCCCGAAAGCCCGCCTCCTGCGCGATTGTCGTACTGATTATTCCCAGCCGACCGAGTTAAAGATCTTCTGCGCGGTGCCGATGTTCTCGGCCACGTCCGACAGGTTCACGTCGTCGGCCTTGAACTCACCCAGCTGCTTCACGCTGTCGGCCAGTTCCACGCCTTCCACGGTGGGGAATTCGTCGTTGCCCGCCGAGAAGTAGACCTGCGCCTGATCCGAGGCGAGATACTCAAGGAATTTCACCGCGTTCTCACGGTTCGGCGCGTTCTTGGCCACACCGCCGCCCGAGAGGTTCATATGCGCGCCGTTGCCTTCCTGATCCGGCCAGATCACGCCGATCTTGCCGATATCGGCGCTGACGCCATCGACATCGGTGCGGATCGCACGGGCGAAATAGTAGCTGTTGGAGACCGCGATGTCGCACTCACCGGAAACGATGCCGCGCAGCTGGTCGGTGTCGCCGCCCTGCGGTGCACGCGCCATGTTGTCGACCACGCCCTGCGCCCATTCGGTCGCGGCTTCTTCGCCCTCATGGGTCACGATGGAGGCCAGCAGGGTCTGGTTATAGGTATTGGTCGAGGAGCGGATGCAGACCTGACCTTTGTACGCGGGATCGGCGAGGTCCATGTAGGTCTCGGGCGGGTTGTCCATCGTCTCTTTGTTGTAGAAGATGATCCGCGCGCGCTGCGACAGGCCGAACCACTGGTTGTCGTCGTCCTGCAGGTTGGAGGGGATGCGCTCTTCCAGCGTCTCGCTCTCGACGGCTTGCAGCAGGCCCAAGTCCTTGGCGCGCTTGAGGCGGCTTGTGTCCACAGTCAGCAGGACGTCGGCGGGGGAATTCGCGCCTTCGGCTTCCATACGCGCCAGCAGTTCGTCGGCCTTGCCTTCGATGCGGTTGATGGTGATGCCGGTCGCTTCGGTAAAGTCGGAGTAGAGCCGCTCATCGGTGTCGTAGTGACGCGAAGAGTAGAGGTTCAACTCGCCATCGGCCAGCGCAGGAAGGGCCAGCGCCATCAGCGCGGCGGCGGCAGTCGATGTTTTGCAGAAGGTCATATCAGGGTCCTGTTCCATTGGGATAACTTGACTGAAATAGTAAGAAACAGATTTCACCCTTTCCTGCAACCAATTCCGCCAGAATTGGTTGGAAAGCCCCCGGCCAAACCGGGCCGGGGGCTGCGGGGTCAGTCTTTGCTGGCGATCTTGTCTTGGGTCTTGGTGTCGAAATCGCTGGCGTCGTGACGCTCGTGCAATTGCATCGACAGGTCATCGCCGAAGGCGCGGTTGACCATCCGGCCTCGCGTCACGGCAGGGCGCGCGTCAATCGCCTCGGCCCAACGCATCACGTTCTTGTAAGAGGTCACGTCGAGGAATTCCGCCGCGGAGTAGAGCCGACCGAGAACCAACTGCCCATACCAGCTCCAGATCGCCATATCGGCGATGGAGTATTCATCGGCGAAATATTCATGCTCGGCCAGATGTTTGTCCATCACGTCAAGCTGGCGCTTGGTCTCCATCGCGAAACGGTTGATGGGGTATTCGAACTTCTCGGGCGCATAGGCATAGAAATGGCCAAAGCCGCCGCCGAGGTAAGGCGCGCTGCCCATCTGCCAGAAGAGCCACGAGAGCGCCTCGGTCCGACGGGCGGGGTCTTGGGGCAGAAAGGCGCCGAACTTCTCGGCGAGATAGAGCAGGATCGCCCCCGATTCGAAGACCCGCTGCGGCGCGTCGCCGGAACGGTCCATCAGCGCGGGGATTTTCGAGTTGGGGTTCACCTCAACAAAGCCGGAGCCGAACTGGTCGCCCTCGGAAATATCAATCAGCCATGCGTCATATTCCGCCGCCTTGTGACCCGCCGCCAGCAGTTCTTCGAACATCACCGTGACTTTGACACCGTTGGGCGTGGCGAGGGAGTAAAGCTGGAAGGGGTGTTCGCCGACCGGCAGTTCCTTGTCATGGGTCGCACCAGCGATAGGCCGGTTGGTGCTGGCGAATTTGCCGCCGCTCTCTGATTCCCATTTCCAAACCTTGGGGGGCGTATATTCGGGCGTGTCCGACATGATGGTCTTCCTTGTTATTCAAGCCTGCCTTGAAGGTGGGGTTTTGCGCCGGGGTTGCAAGCAGTTATCCGCAACGAAAAAGGCCGCCCCCGGAAGGAGCGGCCTTTAATTCTACAAAGCTGCGAAGCTCAGCCCTGACGGGCTTTGAACCGGCGCTGCGTCTTGTTGATGACGTAAACGCGGCCTTTGCGACGCACAACACGGCAATCGCGATGCCGATTCTTGAGCGAGCGGAGCGAATTGCGAACCTTCATGGTCGTCTCCTCATGTCGTGGCGCGGGCCAGCGCCTGGGTTGCGGGCAACCCGCCAAGGGCGGGTCGATGAATAAATGGTGGGCGATACTGGGATCGAACCAGTGACCCCTTCGATGTCAACGAAGTGCTCTACCGCTGAGCTAATCACCCACTTTTCAGCGTTTCCGTATCGGCCCCAAAACTAAATGGGGCGCGAAATTTCGCGCCGTTGGGGTGCTATAAAAGGAGTCGGCGGCGGGATCAAGGGCTTTTGGCGCGGAATAAACACGCTATGTTCGACTTAGAGGAATTTATTATGCCGATGACCGCTTACGAAGTACTGCATCCGGACCGAAACCGCTCTTGCGTGGTCTTCGCATCGCCCCATTCGGGGCGGGATTATGCGGCGTCTTTCCTGCGGCGGTCGGTTTTGGACGAACATGCGATCCGTTCGTCCGAAGATGCCTTTGTTGATCTCTTGTTCGACTGCGCCCCGCTGCATGGCGCTTCTTTTATCAAAGCCGGGGCCCCGCGGGCCTATATCGACCTCAATCGCGCGCCGGAGGAGTTGGATCCGTCGGTCATCGAAGGCATTCCGCGGCAGGGGCATAATCCGCGCGTGGCCTCGGGGCTGGGGGTGATTCCCCGCGTGGTGGCCAATGGCCGGGCGATTTATCGCGGCAAACTGACCCAAGAAGAGGCGCAGTTGCGAATCGACAGCTATTGGCGGCCCTATCACGCGAAATTGCAGGAGTTGCTGAGCGGGGCGCATCGCCGCCATGGCCAAGCGGTGCTGGTCGATTGCCATTCCATGCCACATGAGGCGATGGACGGCGTGGCCCGTGGTGGGATGCGGCGGCCCGATGTCGTCCTGGGGGATCGTTTCGGCGCGGCGGCGGGGGGCGAGGTGGTCGACCGGATTGAAGCGGCCTTCGTCGACGCGGGTTTCGTCGTGACGCGCAATTCGCCCTTTGCGGGGGCCTATATCACCCAAGCCTATGGCCGCCCGTCCCGGGGGCAGCATGCGGTGCAGGTGGAAATCGACCGCGCGCTTTACATGAACGAGCGGTTGATTCGCCCCAATGGCGCTTTCGAGGCGGTACAGGCGGCGTTGCAACGTGTGGTGGCTGAGGTGGCGCAGATCGGGCAGGAGCGGCTTCCGCTCGCCGCGGAGTAGGCTCAGCGCAGCGCGCGGCCTTTGACGATGGCCTTTTCACCAAAACGGCTGCGGATGCTATCGGCGGCGCGTTCCGCGCGGCTGCGTTGTGCCGCGCCGGGGTCGAGCAGATCGCCCGCCATATCCGCCCCCTCGGCGCCCGACAACTCGGAGATGCCCACGCCGATCAGCCGATAGGCGCTTTGGTGATCGACTTGGTCGAAGAGGGCGCGGGCGGTGCGGTAAATCCGGTCGGCCAATTGGGTCGGATCATGCAGCGAGAGGCGGCGCGACAGGACGGTATGATCGGTGCGTTTGAGCTTGAGCGTCACCACCCGGCCCGCCATCTCTTTCGCCTTGGCGCGGTCCGCCACCTTTTCTGCCAAACGCCAGATATGGCCGTCCAGAATCTCCGCATCGCCCGTATCGTCGGAGAATGTCGTTTCATTACTGATCGACTTCACCGGGCGGTGGCGCGAGACGCGGCGGGTGTCTTGGCCCCGTGCCAGATGCCACAGCCGGTCCCCCATGCTGCCAAAGCGCGCGATGAGATCGGTCTGTTCCCACCGCAGGAGATCGGAAAAGCTGCGGATGCCGGCCTTTTCCAGCGCGGTCTGGGTGGCGGCACCGACGCCCCAGATCATGCCCACCGGTTTGTCGCGCAGAAAGTCCGCCGTTTCCCCCGCGCCGATGACGGAAAACCCATGCGGCTTGTCGAGGTCCGAGGCGACTTTGGCCAGAAACTTGTTGTGGCTCAGCCCGATGGAGCCGGTCAGCCCTAGTTCGGTTTTCATCCGCCGCACAAGCCGCGCCAGCATCATCGCCGGGGGCTGGCCGTGCAGTCGCGCGGTGCCTGTCATGTCGAGAAAGGCTTCGTCCAGCGACAGCGGCTCGATGGCCGGGGTCATCTCTTCCATCATGGCGCGGATCGCGCGGGAGGCTTCGACATAGACCTCCATCCGCGGCTTGATGATCACCGCCTCGGGGCAGAGCTTGAGCGCCTGAAACATCGGCATGGCCGAGCGCACGCCGCGAATGCGCGCGACATAGCAAGCGGTCGAGACGACCCCACGCCGCCCCCCGCCGATGATGACGGGTTTGCCCGCGAGTTCGGGATTGTCCCGTTTTTCGACCGAGGCATAGAAGGCGTCGCAATCCATATGGGCGATGGAGAGGTCAAAGAGTTCCGGGTGGGACAGCACGCGCGGGCTGCCGCAGCGCGGACAGCGCCGCGCCGGCGGGATTTCAGTCAGACAATCGCGACAGAGGGTAGCCATGGGTACACCGGGAGGGCAGGGTTCGGGCGACGATTCTAAACAGATCGCGAGGGATTGAACATGGTCTTTGATGGCGCCAAGCTCGCGCTCTACCTTGGGGAGAAGCTGGCCGTGATCCTGCGTGATGATCTGCCGGGGCTGCTCTTTGCTGATCACTGGGATTTGCCCGGCGGGGGCCGTGAGGGGGATGAGACACCGCTGGCCTGCGCGCTGCGCGAATGCCGCGAAGAACTGGGAATTGTGGTGCCTGAAGATGCCGTGATCTGGGAGGGCAGCTTTGACGAGGGCGGGCGGATCAAATGGTTCTTCGTCGCGCGCTTGCCTGCCGAGGCAGAGGCCCAGATCGTTTTTGGCGACGAGGGGCAGCGCTGGCGCTTGATGACCGAGGCGGAGTTTCTCAACCATCCTCGCGCGGTGCCCGCCTTTCAGGACCGCTTGCGGGTCTATCTTGCAGAGCACGCGAATGGGAGGATGTAGGGCAAATAAAGGCCCCCCGCCTGCGTGAGCGGGGGGAGGTGACGAACATCAGGAAGAACCAGTTCGTCGGGGAGTATCACCTGAGTTCAACATAACATCTTATGCGGTTTTCGCCTAACATTGATGGCCACCTGCGTGGTGCAACCCGGCGCGCTGTGGTCGATTTGCTACAGGCGAGGGAAGGCCCCTGTTAATGTTCAGAAAATTTCCTGAAGCACGGCGCGGGCGGCGGCGGCGGGGTCTTCGGCTTGCCAGATCGGGCGGCCCACCACGATGTGATCGGCCCCGTCCGCGATGGCCTGCCCCGGTGTGGCGACGCGTTTCTGGTCGCCCAATGCGGCCCCTTGGGGGCGCACGCCGGGGGTGACGATCAGCTTGCCGCCCGCTTCGGGCAGGGCGCGGATCGCCGCGGCTTCTTGGGGGGAGGCGATGACCCCATCCGCGCCCGCGTCCAGCGCCCGGCCCGCCCGGGTCAGCACCAGATCGCCCAGATCGCCCGGCTGGATCAGCGCGGCGTCAAGATCGGCGCGGTCCAGCGAGGTGAGGATGGTCACGGCGAGGATTTTCATATCGGTGCCCGCGGCCCCCTGTTTGGCCGCGGCCACCACATGCGGGTCGCCGTGGACGGTCAGGAAATCCAGATCGAACTGCGCAAGGCCCCGCACCGCCGCCTCGACGGTGGCGCCGATGTCGAAGAGTTTCATATCAAGGAAGATGCGCTTGCCATGCTCTTGCTTCAGCTCATTGGCCAAGGCCAAGCCGCCGCCGGTCAGCATCCCTAGACCGATTTTGTAAAAGCCCACGGCATCGCCGAGCTTTTCGGCCAGTTCCAGCCCCGCGACCGCATGGGGAACATCAAGGGCGACAATCAGACGGTCATCAGACATGCGAGGGCTCCTGCCAAATTTCAAACGGCTTTGACCTACGCCGCAGCGCGGGGCAAGTCCATCATTCATGCGGGTAGGGCGCAAAAAAGAGGCCCGAACGCCGCTGAGCGGGTCCGGGCCAAGTGATCAGAGACTTAGCAGGCAGGCACTGGTCTCTGGTTTGCGGAACGCCACATCGGGACAGATGAGGTGGCGGCAGGTCCGCGGGCAGCCGCGCGGCAGGCAGGCGCCGCGCGGAAGGGGGTCAAGCCGCGTCGCGACCGGGGAGGTGCATGACCTCTTCCAGCCAACGCAGCGGGTCGAAGCTGCGGCGTCCGGCCCGCTGTGCGGGGACGTGGCGCAGGACTTCGGAACTCAGGCCACGCTTTTGTGCGTGGCGGCGAAGTGCCTGACGGGACAGCCCGTCGGCGGCATCGTGGTATGACATGGTGATCGGGGCATCGATGGCGCAGGCGTAACGGCGCAGCTGCTCCCCGTCTTGGACGGTCACCAGCGCTTCGAAACACTGAGTGGCCGCATTATAGGTGACATCTGTCAACTGGATCGGGCGCGTCTGCATCGTTTCACCTCTTGCGTTCTTCTGAACCTTGGCAGGCTGCTTCGTCCTGCTCTCCTCTGCTGGGTAAACGCGAGAGGTGGCAAAATGGTTTCATTATGGTTACAGCTTCTGTGGATAAAGGTTAACAATGTATTTATATCAGTAACATAGGGATGTATTTTATGTCTCAAAGTTGCCGTATTTTTGCCTTATTGGCTGATTTCTTCCTATTGGCGGCGCCGCTCTCGGCGGTATTTTGCATCTGGATGGTCTTGAACCGGCAACACCGCTTCCCAAATTGATACCGAGGCTCAGACCGCCGCGTGCCACATATCGGGCGCGGCATTTTAGAGCGCTTGTAGAAAAGGAGAGACCCATGGACTTGAGCAAGTTCACGGAAAGATCGCGCGGCTTCATTCAGGCGGCGCAGACCATTGCAACACGGGAAAGCCACCAGCGGCTGGCCCCGGAACATGTCCTCAAAGCGTTGTTGGATGACGACCAAGGACTTGCGCGGAATCTGATCGCCGCGTCGGGCGGCGACGGTGCGCGCGTGGTGCAGGCGCTTGATTTGGCGCTTGGCAAGATCCCAAAAGTCACCGGCGATGCAGGGCAGGTCTATCTGGACGGCACCACCGCCAAGGTGCTGGCCGAGGCCGAAGCGATTGCCAAGAAAGCAGGCGATAGTTTCGTCACTGTCGAGCGCATTCTGACCGCGCTGTGCATGGTGAAATCCGGCGCGAAGACGGCGCTGGAAGCGGGGCAGGTGACCGCCCAAAGGCTGAACGCCGCCATCAATGATGTGCGCAAGGGCCGCAAGGCCGACAGCGCCACCGCCGAAGACAACTATGAGGCGTTGGAGAAATACAGCCTCGACCTGACCGCGCGGGCCGAAGAGGGCAAGATCGACCCGATCATTGGCCGGGACGAAGAGATCCGCCGTGCCATGCAGGTATTGAGCCGCCGCACCAAGAACAACCCTGTGCTGATCGGTGAGCCGGGCGTCGGTAAGACCGCCATCGCCGAAGGCTTGGCGCTGCGCATCGTGCATGGTGACGTGCCTGAGAGCTTGCGCAACAAGCGTCTGCTCGCGCTCGACATGGGGGCGCTGATCGCTGGCGCGAAATACCGTGGTGAGTTCGAAGAGCGTTTGAAGGCCGTGCTAACCGAGGTGACCGAAGCCGCGGGCGAGGTGATCCTCTTCATCGACGAGATGCACACGCTGGTCGGTGCCGGTAAGGCCGATGGCGCGATGGATGCGTCGAACCTGCTGAAGCCTGCGCTGGCGCGGGGGGAATTGCACTGTGTCGGTGCCACCACCCTCGAAGAGTACCGCAAATATGTTGAGAAAGACGCGGCACTTGCGCGGCGGTTCCAGCCGGTGATCGTGCAGGAGCCGACGGTGGAAGACACCGTCTCGATCCTGCGCGGTATTAAGGAGAAGTACGAGCTGCACCACGGCGTGCGCATCAGCGACACCGCGTTGGTCGCGGCGGCGACGCTGAGCCATCGCTATATCACCGACCGTTTCCTGCCCGACAAGGCGATCGACCTGATGGACGAGGCGGCAAGCCGCCTGCGGATGGAGGTCGACAGCAAGCCCGAGGAACTCGACGCGCTGGACCGTCAGATCCTGCAGCTGCAGATCGAGGCGGAAGCGCTGAAGAAGGAAGACGATGCCGCGTCCAAGGATCGGCTGGAGGCTTTGCAAAAAGACCTCAGCGATCTGCAAGACCGCAGCGCCGAGATGACAGCGCAGTGGCAGGCCGAGCGTGACAAGCTCGCCGGGGCGCGTGACATCAAGGAGAAGCTCGACCAAGCGCGGGCCGAACTCGACATCGCGAAACGCGAAGGCAACCTCGCGCGCGCGGGCGAGCTATCTTATGGCGTGATCCCGCAGTTGGAACGCGACCTTGAAGCCGCCGAGGGCCGTGAGGATGACATGATGGTCGAAGAGGCCGTGCGCCCGGACCAGATCGCCTCCGTCGTTGAGCGCTGGACCGGCATTCCTGCGGGTAAAATGCTTGAAGGTGAACGCGACAAGCTGCTGCGGATGGAAGAGCAGTTGCACGACCGGGTGATCGGGCAGAACGCCGCCGTGAAGGCCGTGGCCAATGCGGTGCGCCGCGCGCGGGCAGGGCTCAACGATGAGAATCGCCCGTTGGGCAGCTTCCTCTTCCTCGGGCCGACCGGTGTGGGCAAGACCGAGCTGACCAAGGCCGTGGCCGAGTTCCTCTTCGACGATGACAGCGCCATGGTGCGCATCGACATGTCGGAGTTCATGGAGAAACATGCCGTGGCCCGTCTGATCGGTGCCCCTCCGGGCTACGTCGGCTATGACGAGGGTGGTGTGCTGACCGAAGCGGTGCGGCGTCGGCCCTATCAGGTCGTGCTCTTCGATGAGGTCGAAAAGGCGCATCCCGATGTCTTCAACGTGCTTTTGCAGGTGCTCGACGATGGTGTGCTGACCGATGGTCAGGGCCGCACGGTCGACTTCAAGCAGACGCTGATCGTGCTGACCTCCAACCTCGGGGCGCAGGCGCTGAGCCAACTGCCCGAGGGCGGCGATATGGCGGCGGCCAAGCGTGACGTGATGGATGCGGTCCGGGCGCATTTCCGGCCCGAGTTCCTGAATCGTCTGGACGAGACGATCATCTTTGACCGTCTGGGTCGCAAGGACATGGACGGGATCGTCGATATTCAGATGGCACGGCTGCTCAAGCGACTTGCGGGGCGGAAGATCACACTCGATCTCGACGACGCCGCGCGAAAATGGCTGGCGGATGAGGGCTATGACCCGGTCTTCGGGGCGCGTCCTTTGAAGCGGGTGATCCAGCGTACCGTGCAGGACCCGCTGGCCGAGATGCTCTTGGCCGGGGATGTGAAGGACGGCGACACCGTCACCGTCCGCGCCGGGGCCGATGGCTTGATCATCGGCGATCAGGTGGCCGCGTCGAACCGGCCCAAGCCGGATGACGCAACGGTGCACTAAACCTTAATAGATGAAGAGAAGGGCCGGGTTTTCCGGCCCTTCTTGCGATCGGAGACAGAAACTTTTCGCCCGGAGGCGCGCCGGGCATCGCTCTCTCTTCCCCCGGAGGGCGATCTTGTGAGATTTTCTCATGGCAGATCGCCTGCGTGCCATGCGGAGCCTACGCTCAAATTTAAGAACCTGACGCCCCCAGAAAGGGCGATGTCCTTTTCACTCTTCCCCGATCGCCTCTTTCACGATCTTGTCGAGCAAGCTCTGCACCTCTTGCATCGCGCCATCGGGAAAGGCGCGGTAGCCGATGGTCACCTCTTCACTCTCGGGCAGTTGCATGACGAAAATATCGTAGGGGCAAAAGCCGATGTTCATCACATCCGCCTCCATCACCTTGCGCGACAGCGCGGCCGAGCAGAAGCTGAACACCTCCGCCGCCTCGAACAGCACCACGTCAGAGCCGACATCGGCGCGGGTGCGGTCGAGCATCTCACCGACATGGCTGACATTCTCGGGGATGAGCCCTTGGTTCAGGATCGCGTTCTCCACCCCGAAGGTTACATCGCCAAAGCTTTGGTCGCTGGTATAGGTGACCATCTCATCCGCTTGGGCGGCGCTGGCCCAAATCAGACCGGCGGCGAAAAGAAAACGGATCATGGCGGCACTCCTTTGAATAACGGCGCCTGACATTCCAGTGTGCTGGCTGAAATCCGGGCGAAAGGATTTGGCGCAACTTCCGGCGGGCGCTAACTTTGCATGAGTATAGTAGGGAGCGCTGAAATGGCCAATCGCTGGATCAATCGACTGACGGACCGTGACGTGACCGATGAGGCGCAATACCTCAACCGGCGGCAGATCATGGGCGGTGCGATGGCGGGGCTGGGTCTTGCCGGGCTGGGGCAGGGGGCCGCGGCCCAAGAGGGGCTGACCCCGAATGACTACGAAGACATCACCCAATACAACAATTACTACGAGTTCGGCACCGGTAAGGACGATCCTGCGAAATACGCAGGCGCGCTGACGACCGCCCCTTGGACCGTGACCATCGCGGGCATGGTCGACAAGCCCGGCGACTACGCTTTCGAGGATATCATGAAGGCGATGACCATCGAAGAGCGCATCTACCGGTTGCGCTGTGTCGAGGCGTGGTCGATGGTGGTGCCGTGGAACGGATTCGAACTGGCCGATCTGCTCAATATGGCCGGGGTGCAATCCGGCGCGAAATATGTGGCTTTTGAAACCGCCTACCGCCCCGAAGAGATGCCGGGCCTGCGTTTCCCCGTGCTTGACTGGCCCTATGTTGAAGGGCTGCGGCTGGATGAGGCGATGCACCCGCTGACGATCATGGCCACCGGCATCTATGGCAAAGACATCCCGAACCAGAACGGCGCGCCGCTGCGGTTGGTCGTGCCGTGGAAATACGGGTATAAATCCATCAAATCCGTGGTGCGCATCACGCTCACCGACACGCAGCCGCCCACCAGTTGGAACAAGGCCGCGCCGCGGGAATATGGTTTTTACAGCAATGTGAACCCCAAGGTCAGCCATCCGCGTTGGTCGCAGGCCGATGAGCGCCCCATCGGCGGCGGGCTCTTCGCACGGCGCCAGCCGACGCTGATGTTCAACGGCTACGAAGAAGAGGTGGCGTCGCTTTACGAGGGTATGGACCTGACGGCGAACTTCTGATGCCTGCCGCGATATATATGCCACGTCCTTTCGCCCAAGCGCCGCTCTCTGGCGTGGCCGCAGCATGACGCGCCTGACCGAGGCCCTGAACAAAGCCGCCCGCCGCATCCCGGCCTGGGCTGTCTATCTCCTGCTGGCCCTGCCCATCCCATGGTTCTTTTACCAAGGGCTTGCCGGCGGGCTGGGGCGCGATCCGGTAAAGGGGCTCGAACACCTCTATGGCCTCTGGGCGCTGCGCCTACTGATCGCCGGTCTGGTGATCACCCCGTTGCGCCGGGTATTTGGGGTGAACCTGCTGCGCTTTCGCCGGGCGCTCGGTGTGATGACCTTCGTCTATGCGCTGGCGCATCTGACTGTCTGGGCGCTGCTCGACGTGCAGGGGCTGTCGCGTATCTGGGCGGATATTATCAAACGTCCCTATATCACCATCGGCATGGCCGGGTTCCTCTGCCTTGTGCCGCTGGCGGCCACATCCAACAATTGGTCGCTGCGGAAGCTGGGGGCGCGTTGGCGCAAGCTCCACCGGCTGACCTATGTGGCAGCGCTCTTGGCAGCACTACATTTCCTATGGCTGGCGAAAGGGTTTCAGCTAGAGCCGCTGGTCTATGCCGGCCTTGTCGCGGCGCTTTTGATCTATCGGCTGCCGTTAAGGGGCCTTTGGCAGAAAGGCCCGCGGGGATGGGCGACTCGGAAAGGGCAACAGGGGTCATGATTCACGCGTCTGAAACGCGCGATTCCGGGCTGTGGCATGTGGATAACTGATGGCGTTAACATAACGAGGGCATATTAGGAGAGTTTGCGTTAACCTCTGCAGTATCTCGCATGCCATAACGCCTTGTTTTTCCCTGATTCTATAAGGCTTTCACAAAAACTGCACAAAACTTCAAAAAACGGCTTGCGGCTTTGTCTCACTAACCTTAGAACCCCCTCTACCGGCGGCGCTGAGACGCACCGCTGGGGCGCCAGACGGGGCGGACGGCAGCGGAGACGCGGTGGTTCGGATCACGAGGCGGATAAGAA